>Ga0228703_1000004_pt1 | contig 613038 bp, 597 predicted proteins | sample McNCre217_Aug_MG_3_FD_178020 | JGI IMG/M metagenome (GOLD analysis project Ga0228703, IMG submission 178020) | Freshwater microbial communities from McNutts Creek, Athens, Georgia, United States - 29-17_Aug_MG | ecosystem: Environmental > Aquatic > Freshwater > Creek | place: USA: Georgia... | reverse complement strand
GCCACTTTCATGCGATTGATCAGCACCGAACCAATGGTTTTGGCGCCCATGTTGTAGGCGTCAGCGCCAATCGCTTGAATGCCTTGGAACATGTCTTTGAGGTTGCCTGCAATGGTGATTTCTTGCACGGGGAAGGCGATTTCACCGTTCTCCACCCAAAAGCCGCTGGCACCGCGCGAATAGTCACCCGTGACGTAGTTCACGCCTTGGCCCATGAGTTCAATCACAAACAAACCGGTGCCTAGTTTTTTCAACATGGCATCTAAATCATCGTCACGCTTTGTGCGGCGTGATTGCATGACCAAGTTGTGCGACCCGCCGGCATTGCCCGTGGTGGGCATGCCCAGTTTGCGGGCCGAATACGTGCTCAAGAAATAACCTTCCACACGTCCGGCGTCCACCACACGGCGGGCACGGGTGGTCACGCCCTCTTCGTCGAACGGCGAGCTGCCCTTGCCGCGCATGACAAAGGGATCTTCCAAGATGTCGATGTGTTTGGGGAACACCGTTTTACCCAAGGAATCCAGCAAAAACGTGCTCTTGCGATACAAGGCACCGCCACTGACCGCTTGCACAAAACCACCCAACAGGCCTGCTGCCACAGGAGCTTCAAACAGCACGGGGCATTGGGTGGTGGCGATCTTGCGCGATTTCAAACGGCTCAAAGCGCGCTCAGCGGCATAGCGGCCCACCGCCTCAGGCGACGACAACTCTGCAGCAGAACGCATGGAGCTGTACCAAGCGTCGCGCTGCATGTCATCGCCTTTGCCAGCAATAGGTGCCACCGAAATGCTGTGGCGCGAGCTGGCATAGCCGCCACGAAATCCATGGGTATGAGCGCTGAAAAAATGGCTTTGCTGAGCCGACACAGCCGCGCCTTCGCTGTTGGTGATGCGCTTGTCGGTCTGCATGGCTGCGGCTTCACAGCGCAAGGCCAAGGTGGCCGCATCGGCACTGGTGATGTTCCAAGGATGGAACAAATCCAAATCAGGATGCTGCTTGGCAATGTCTTGGGCATCGGGCAAACCGGCCACAGGATCTTCGGCGGTGAAACGCGCGATGTCATACGCGGCTTGCACGGTGCGTTCAATGGCCGCTTCAGAAAAATCAGACGTGCTGGCATTGCCGCGGCGATGGCCTAAGTAAACCGTGACGCCAAGAGACTTGTCGCGGTTGCGCTCCACATTCTCCAACTCGCCTTTGCGCACCGAGACGCTCAGACCACAGCCCTCAGAGGCTTCGGCACCGGCGTCGGTGGCCCCCAGCTTTTTGGCGTGCTTCAAGGCCGCATCGACCAACGACTCGAAATGTTCGCGGCTGTAGCTGAACCCTTGGGCAGGCGTGTGTGAAGAGGCAAGTGTTTTGGAGGCTTTGGTCATATCGGCGGCTATGATACTTGTCACTGCGTTTCCCTTCGTGTTGAAGGTCAAACTGCCCCTACCCAAGCTCCCCTATTTATGTCACGTAAACCCAAAAAAGGTTATTTCGTCCGCGGCCAATTTGTGGCCGAAGGCAGCGAACTCGACCTTGAACTCAAAGCTGAGCTCAAAGGCACCGAAGGTTTCAGCCGCACCGACCGCAAAAAAGACAGCGACGAACGCCAAGACCTCGGCGTCGACATGCTCACGCTGCGCAACGATTTGTCTGAACGCCTCCACGCCCAAGGCCACGTCAGCGACCAGTTGCGTGATGCGCTGATCGAAGCCCGCCGCATCACCAACTTTGAAGGCAAGCGTCGTCAAATGCAGTATGTGGGCAAGCTCATGCGCAAGCTGAGCGAAGCATCGATTGAGGCCGTCAAAGACGCCCTCAACGAGCAACGCATGGGCAGCACACGCGACACCTTGGCGTTGCACCTGGCCGAGCATTGGCGCGACCGTTTGATTGCGGACGATCAAGCCGTCTTAGAGTGGATGACCGAACACCCCAGCACCGACAGCCAACAGCTGCGCGCCCTGGTTCGTCAAGCCCGCAAAGACGACACCACCTCCAAAGCCGATGTGGCCAAAGGTTTGTTGCCGCGCCAAGGTCGCTCGTACCGTGAGATTTTTCAGCTCGTCAAAGAGCACCTCAACCAAACCGAAGACGCCGCCCGCACGCCTGAAGAAGACGACGAGGCCTACAAACCATGAGCACCAGCCCCTTGCCCACTCCCGATGCACGCTGCGACACGATCAAGATTGGCATTGTGTCGATCAGCGATCGCGCCTCCAGTGGCACCTACGAAGACAAAGGCCTACCCGCCTTGCGCGATTGGCTGAGCTATGCCTTGTACAACCCGGTGGAGTTTGTCGAACGTCTGATTCCTGACGACAAAGCCGTCATCAGTCCCACCTTGATTGAGTTGGTCGACATGGGTTGCGCCTTGGTGTTGACCACAGGCGGCACAGGCCCCGCCAAACGCGATGTAACGCCTGAAGCCACCTTGGCGGTGGCCCACAAAGAGATGCCGGGCTTTGGCGAACAAATGCGTCAAATCAGCTTGCGTTTTGTGCCCACGGCCATCTTGTCGCGCCAAGTGGCGGTGATTCGCGATGAATGCCTGATCATCAATCTGCCTGGTCAGCCCAAATCGATCCAAGAAACGCTGGGTGGTTTGAGAGACGCGCAAGGTCAGCAAGTGGTCGATGGCATTTTTGCGGCCGTGCCTTATTGCATCGATTTGATCGGCGGCCCTTACATGGAAACGCGCGATGAGTTTTGCAAAGGCTGGCGTCCTAAAACTGCGCTCAACTCCAAGCGCATTTAAGGTTTTTTGATCTTTTCGAGCTTGGGCTCCTCGCCCGACATGTCGAAGTAAATATCGTCAAAAAACAGTTTGATGCTGGGCAACTCTTTGCCCGAGGCGTACTTGTTGGGCACGAAGTGCAAGACTTCAAACAAGTAGTGGTTGAGCGCATCCACAAACTTGTGGAAAAACGGAATCTCCACCACCGAGATCGGCTGAACATGCAGCTGCCACTCGTCCACGCTGAGGGGGTTGGGGCTGAACGTCACATCGCACACCGACTCTTGAAACATCAAACCGTATTGCTCCACATTGAAGGTGAATTGACCTTCAAACACGCCGTCGTGGTTCAAGGTCGCCAAGATACGCAGGGGATAGATGTTCAAAAACTTCATGGTCAATCCAACAATTGGTTGATGCGCGCCGCCTCGAAATGCTCTTGGCGAGCGGCCTCTTCTGGCACGCAATCGGGTTTGGCTTGACCTGCGGAAAGCTGTTCAATGGCTTTCCAGAGCAATGCAATTTGGTGCTCTTGCGATGAGGCGTTGTCAATCAAACCACGCATGGCCTGGCTCACAGGGTCGTCGTTTTGGGTCACGCCGTAGGCCGAGAAACCCATCTTCGAAGCAGCTTCTTCACGCTTGGCATCCGTCTCCGCTTGGATGATGCGCGCAGGGTTGCCCACCGCTGTTGCGCCTGCAGGCACCGGCTTGGTGACCACGGCATTGCTGCCCACCTTGGCGCCATCGCCCACCGTGAAGCCCCCCAACACTTTCGCACCCGCGCCGATCACCACATCTTTGCCCAGCGTGGGGTGACGCTTGGCGCCTTTGTAGAGCGACGTACCGCCCAAGGTCACGCCTTGGTAAATCGTGCAGCCATCGCCAATCTCAGCCGTCTCGCCCACCACCACGCCCATGGCGTGGTCGAAGAACACACGGTCACCGATCTTGGCGGCCGGGTGAATTTCGATCCCCGTGAACCAGCGCGAAAGGTGCGAAATGAAACGCCCCAACCATTGCAGCCCCAGATTCCAGCAGCCGTGGGCCAAACGATGCAACAACACCGCATGCAAACCGGGGTAGCACGTCAGCACTTCCCAGCGGCTGCGTGCAGCGGGGTCGCGATCCAAAATGCATTGAACGTCAGAGCGTAGGCGTGAAAACATAGTGGTCCGATTATCGTTGCCCATCCGTGCCCTTGCTGGACGCTTGCGACATGGCCTTGGCAATGCCGCGCAAGATGTGCACTTCTTCTTGCGTCACCTGGGCGCGGTTGAACAACTGGTTCAAGCGCGGCAAGAGTTTTTTGGGCGAATCTGGGTCTAGAAAGCCAATGTCCGTGAGCGACTGTTGCCAATGGTTGAGCAAGCCTGCGAGCTGCTGTGCATCGGCCAGGGGAGTGACCGCTTGCGCGGCGATCACGGCGTCGGACGCGCCATCCGACGGGGGCAACATCGTCGCCAAACCGCCCAGCGCTTGCCGCCAGTCATAAGCCAACACCTGCACTGCCGCGCCTAAGTTCAAGGAGCCAAACTTGGGGTCCGTCGGGATACTCAAACACGTGTGGCAACGGTACACATCTTCATTGCGCATCCCGAAACGCTCAGAGCCAAACAAAAAGCCCACGCCAAAGTCGGCGTTGGCGCCGTGCTCTGCCGCCAATGCAGCAAAGTGAGGGCGCGGCTCCAAGGTGGGCGGGCCAAAGTCACGCGGCGTCATGGCAGTGGCACACAGGTGGTGCAGGCCCTCAATCGCCTCATCCAAGGTAGCCACGACGCGGGCGTTGGCCAGCACATCGAGGGCACCGCTGGCGCGCTGGATGGTTTCCTCGCGGCGCAACACGTTGTCCCAGCGAGGCGCGACCAGCACCAAATCGGTGAAGCCCATCACTTTCATGGCGCGGGCGGTGGCACCGACGTTCCCGGCGTGGCTGGTATTTAAAAGAATGAAGCGGGTTTTCATGGGCGGTTTGTCAGTCTTAGCGCGTAAAATCTGTCCCATTGTCGCCGCCCGCATCGCCGGGCTTCCTCTTCGGTCCGGTTTGGGCCAGCTCTTCACAAAATCTATGTCGTCCACTATTCACCCCATGCTCAACGTGGCCGTTAAGGCTGCACGCGCCGCAGGCGCCATCATCAACCGCGCTGCGCTGGACGTAGAGGCTGTGCGAATTTCGCAAAAGCAAGTGAACGACTTTGTGACCGAAGTTGACCAAAACAGCGAACGCGTCATCATCGAAACCCTGCTCACCGCCTACCCTGACCACGGCATCTTGGCCGAAGAATCAGGCTCCACACACGGCAACCCCAACGCAGACCACATCTGGATCATCGATCCACTCGACGGCACCACCAACTTCATCCACGGCTTTCCCGTGTATTGCGTGAGCATTGCCCTGCAAGTGCGCGGCAAGCTCGAACAGGCCGTGGTATACGACCCCACCCGCAACGACTTGTTCACCGCCACCAAAGGCCGCGGTGCGTTTTTGAACGACCGCCGCATCCGCGTGAGCAAGCGCACCCGATTGAACGAATGTTTGCTCTCCACAGGCTTCCCCTTCCGTCCCGGTGACGACTTCAACAAATACCTCAGCCTCATGGGCGATGTGATGCAACGCACCGCCGGCCTGCGCCGCCCTGGCGCCGCCGCACTTGACTTGGCCTATGTGGCCGCAGGCTTCAGCGATGGTTTCTTTGAACTGGGCTTGAAGCCTTGGGACATGGCCGCAGGCGCGTTGCTGGTGACCGAAGCCGGTGGTTTGATCAGCAACTTCACCGGTGAAGGCCCTTACCTCGAGCACGAAGAGTGCTTGGCCGCCTCACCGCGCATCTACGCGCAGTTGGCACCTCTCACACAAAAGTACTCCAAGTTTGCAGGGGCAGACGACAAGCGTTCGGTCAGCACAGCCGCCAAAACCTTGAGCCTGTCACGCCAAGCGCCAGACGCACCGCTGTAAACCTCTCAATACTTTCTGGCAGGCACTGCGATGCGTGATTTGTCTGGGCACACCCCCATGATGCAGCAGTACTTGGGGCTCAAAGCTGAGCATCCCGAGACGCTGTTGTTCTACCGCATGGGCGACTTTTACGAGTTGTTCTTTGCGGATGCTGAGAAGGTCACGCGCCTGCTCGACATCACGCTCACCCAGCGCGGCCAGTCCAACGGCGAGCCCGTGGTGATGGCCGGTGTGCCCTTTCACTCGCTCGAAACCTACCTCTCTCGCCTCATCAAGCTGGGCGAGTCCGTGGCGATTTGCGAGCAAGTAGGCGATGTGGGTGCCAGCAAAGGCCCCGTCGAGCGCAAAGTGGTGCGCGTGGTCACGCCGGGCACGCTCACAGATAGTGCCTTACTCAGCGACAAAACTGAAGCCTATGTGTTGGCCATTCACCAAAGCGACCGCGCCGGTTGCGGCTTGGCATGGCTCAGCGTCACGCAAGGCTTGGTGCATTTGGCCGAATGCGAGACATCGGAGTTGCCCAACTGGATTGCCCGCGTGGCACCCAGCGAAATCATTTACAGCGCCGAAGTCAGCCCTGCGTTTGAGCAACAACTGAAAAACTTCTGCAGCAACCTCGGCCTGCCCGTCCAAGTACGCCCCGCGTTTCAGTTTGATGCCGCGTTGGGTGGCCGCAAGCTGCTGGAGCATTTGCAAGCTGCCTCCCTGAACGCATGGAACGCACAAGACGTGGTACAAGCCCACGCCGCCGCCGCCGCACTGCTGGCCTACGCCGAACACACCCAAGGCCGCGCCCTCACCCACGTGCACGGTGTGTACGTGGCGCGCAACGATGCGCTGATTGACCTGCCGCTCACCACCCGTCGCAACCTTGAGCTGACCCAAACCCTGCGCGGCGAAGACTCGCCCACCTTGTTCTCGTTGCTCGACACCTGCATGACGGGCATGGGCAGCCGCCAGCTGAAAAACTGGCTGCTCTCGCCCGAGCGCGACCGCACCCAAGCCCTACACCGCTTGGCCGCCATTGAAGCCCTGCAAGACAACCGCACCCAAAGCTACAAAGTGCTGCGCGACGCCCTCAAAGGCTCGGGCGATGTGCAGCGCATCAGCGCCCGCGTGTCGCTGCGCCAAGTGCGTCCGCGTGAATTGGTGTCGCTCGGCCAAGCGCTACAAAAAGCGTTGCGCATTCAGCCGCTCATACCCACCTCCTCGACCTCTGCAAAGAGGGAGACAGAGCACTCTGCTGCGTGTCCCCCGCTGGCTTCGCCAGCTCCTCCTTTACCTCCGCAGAGCGCTCTGTCTCCCTCTTTGCTGGTGCAGATCGCCCAACATATGTGCGTGCCGCCCGAATGCGGTGCACTGCTAGAGCGCGCTTTGCTACCGGAGCCCGCCGTCTTGGTGCGCGATGGTGGCGTCATTGGCCACGGCTACGACGCCGATCTTGACGAACTCCGCGCCATCCAAAACAACTGCGACGGTTTCTTGCTCGAACTCGAAGCTCGTGAGCGCGAGCGCACCGGCATTGCCAACTTGCGCGTGCAGTTCAACAAAGTGCATGGCTTTTACATAGAGGTCACGCAAGGCCAGATCGACAAAGTGCCGGCCGACTACACGCGCCGCCAAACTTTGAAGAATGCCGAGCGCTTCATCACGCCCGAGCTCAAAGCCTTTGAAGACAAAGCCCTCAGCGCCCAAGAACGCGCCTTGGCTCGCGAGAAATTTTTGTTCGAACAACTGCTCGACACCTTGCAGCAATTCGTGCCCGCCCTCACACGCTTGGCACAAGCTGTGGCAACGCTCGACGCACTGTGCGCCTTGGCCGAACGCTCGCTCACACTCGGCTGGTGTGCGCCTGAGTTTGTGAAAACGCCGTGCATTGAAATCACGCAAGGCCGTCACCCCGTGGTCGAAGCCCGCTTGGCCGAAACGCATGGCGTGGTGGCTGGCGGCGCAGCCAAAACCTTCATTGCCAACGACACGCGGCTGGGCCATCTGCACCGCATGCAAGTCATCACCGGCCCCAACATGGGCGGTAAGTCGACCTACATGCGCCAAGTGGCCATCATCGTGTTAATGGCCAGCATTGGCAGCCACGTGCCAGCCACGGCTTGCCGCTTAGGCCCAATTGACGCCATCCACACCCGCATTGGCGCGGCCGACGATTTGGCCAACGCGCAATCGACCTTCATGCTCGAGATGACCGAGGCCGCGCAAATCTTGCACGCTGCCACGCCGCACAGCTTGGTGTTGATGGACGAGATTGGCCGCGGCACATCCACCTTTGACGGCTTGGCCTTGGCCAGCGGCATTGCCACGCACTTGCACGACAAGACCCAAGCCTTCACGCTGTTTGCCACGCATTACTTTGAACTCACCGAGTTCCCAGCCAATCACCGCGCTGCGGTGAACGTGCATGTGAGTGCGGCTGAATCAGGCGCGAGCATTGTGTTTTTGCACGAAATCCAACCCGGCCCCGCCAGCCGCAGCTACGGTATTCAAGTAGCCCGCTTAGCTGGCATGCCTTCTGCTGTACTCAGCCATGCCCGCCATGCCTTGGCCTCGCTCGAAGCGGGGGCTGATGCATCGAAGGTACAAGTCGACCTCTTCGCCCCACCGCCGTTGCAAGACGATGTGGGCCCCAGCCCGCTGCAAGCCAAGCTGGCCGAGATCGACCCCGACAAACTCAGTCCACGCGATGCGTTGGACGCTCTGTATCAATTGAAGAAACTGTTATGACCTATTGCGTCGGTATCAAACTCAAAGCGGGCTTGGTGTTCTTGTCCGACTCGCGCACCAACGCGGGCCTGGACCAAATCAGCACCTTCCGCAAAATGATCGTGTACGAGAAGCCGGGCGACCGCTTCATGGTGTTGTTGTCGGCGGGCAATTTGTCCATCTCGCAATCGGTGCGTGAGATCTTGCAAGTCGAGCAACTCAAAGACACGCCAGAGAGCGAACCCATCACCATCTGGAACGCTAAGAGCATGTTTGATGCGGTGCGCGTGTTGGGCGCGGCCATTCGCCGCGTGCACGAGCGCGATGCCGCGGCACTCAAAGCTTCGGGCGTGGACTTCAATGTGTCGCTGATTTTTGGCGGCCAAATTGCGGGCGAAGGCATGCGTTTGTTCCAGGTGTACTCACCCGGCAACTTCATCGAAGCCACGGCTGAAACGCCCTACTTTCAAATTGGTGAATCCAAATACGGCAAGCCCGTGCTCGACCGCGTGTTGCACCCCGACACCCCGCTGGACGAAGCTGCCAAGTGCGCGCTGGTGTCCATGGACTCCACGCTCAAATCCAACCTCTCGGTGGGCTTGCCCCTGGACATGGTGGTGTACGAGGCCGACAAGTTTGAAAGCGACAAAGTGGTGTGCATCGACGAGCACAACCCCTACTTCCAAATGATGCACAACACCTGGGGCGAAAAACTGCGCGAAGTGTTTGACGGCATCGACGACCCCGTGTGGGACGGCAAAGCCACGGCCACACCGCTGTTGCAACCCGCACAACGCGTGCAGGCCTTGAAGAAGATTCAGACGCCCGACGAGAAGCTGATCTAAACGTCACGCGGCTCAAGCACCATGAAACCTTTGATCGTTTTTTCGCACGGCAACAGCTTTCCAGCAAGCACCTACCGCGTCATGCTGGATGCCATTCGTGCACGTGGTTTTCGTGTCAAAGCGATTGAAAAACTGGGGCACAACCCACGCTATCCCGTCACCAACAACTGGCCACATTTGGTGCAAGAGCTGACCGACTTTGCCACGCCTTTGGCCGAACAACAGGGGCCTGTGTTTTTGGTGGGCCATTCACTCGGCGGCATCTTGAGCATGATGGTGGCCGCGAAAACGCCGGCCATTGTCCGAGGTGTGGTGCTGCTGGACTCACCGATGCTGGGCGGCTGGAAAGCCAAACTGCTGAAAGTCGGCAAACGTATTCCGGGCGCCGAAGCTTTGTCTCCGGCATCGATCAGTCGCAAACGTCGCGATACATGGCCCGATGCAGCCGCTGTGTTGGAACACTTTCAACACAAACGTGTGTTTGCCAAATGGCACCCGCAGGTGCTGCAAGACTATGTGGATCATGGCACGCACGACGAACTCGCGGCCAACGGCAGCACACGCCGCGTGCTGAGTTTTGATCGAGACATTGAAAGCGCCATCTACAACGGCTTGCCCGATCATTTAGAAGGCTATTTCAAGCGTCATCCGCTGCAATGCAAAGCCGCATTGATCGGGGGCTTGAACTCACGCGAATTACGTCAAGTCGGTTTGGACTTCAGCCGACGCATCACCAAAGGCCGTGTCTCGATGGTCGATGGCACACACTTGTTCCCGATGGAACACCCCTTGGTCGCAGCATCGGCTGTAGAAACCGCGATCCTGAACTTGATGGGCTAAGTGACCTGCGCATGCGCTCCATCGATGAGCGCAGCCAGCACCTGGCGCGGCTCATACGTCGCTGCGCGCCTCAAAATCGCCTTTGCAGGCGCTGACTACGTTCACCCACGTCGAGTGCCTCAGGCTGCCCAAGTCACCGTGCCGGTCCACGCCGTGGCCAAGACCACGATGCCAAACACAATGCGGTACCAAGCAAAGGGAATAAAGCTGTGCGTGGCGATGTAGCGCAGCAGCCAACGCACACAAATCCACGCGCTGATGAACGAAAACACCAAGCCCACAGCAAACACGGGCGCATCAGCCATGCTGAGCAACTCGCGCTCTTTGTACAAGCTGTATGCCCCCGCGCCAATCAGCGTGGGAATGGCCAGGTAAAACGAAAAATCAGTGGCCGCTTTGCGTGACAAGCCCAACAACATGCCACCGATGATGGTTGCCCCACTGCGGCTGGTGCCGGGAATCATGGCCAAGCATTGCACCAAGCCGACTTTCAACGCATCCAGCGGTGACATGCTCTCGACATTCACGATGCGGGCGTGGTCGTTGGGATGTGCGTCTTGCGCATCTTCGCTGTGACGACGGCCCCAACCCTCGGCCCACAAAATGATGAAGCCGCCCACAATGAAAGTGCTGGCCACCACCGTTGGTGTGAACAAATGCGCTTTGATGAATTTTCCAAACAGCAAGCCCAGCACCACAGCCGGTAAAAAGGCGATCAGCACATTGACCGCAAAACGACGTGCTTCATGTTGCGTGGGCAACGCCACCACGGTGCTGGATATCTTTTGCCAATACACAATGATCACCGCCAAGATGGCGCCTGTTTGAATGGCGATGTCAAACACCTTGGCTTTGTCATCGTCCATCCCCAGCAGTGCGCCCGCCAAAATCAAATGCCCCGTCGATGAAATGGGCAAAAACTCGGTCAATCCTTCGACCACGCCCATCACGGCAGCTTTGAGCAACAAAACGATATCCATACAACTCCTGTCAAACGTCCCTCATTATCTTCGCGTGCCGCTCACCGCCACGCTGCAAAGTCAATGAAACCTTGTTCGACATTCGTGTGAACCAACTTGACGCGCAAGAGCTCGCCCACGTCGTGATCCGTGGTTTGCGAGGTGAGCATGCCTTCGACCGGCGGAGCAAACACCCGCACCCATGTGCCGCTGGCAGTTTTGCCGGTCACCACCGCCTCGAACACCTGACCAATGTGGCCTGCAAGCATCAAGGCCGATTCGGATTTGCGCATGCGTCGCTCCACCTTGCGGGCTGCGTCTTCTTGTTGCGTGCAATGCAAAGCCAGGGCCTCTAATTCAGCGGCGCTGTAGGGAGCGGGAGCCTCCATCAACACACTTTTGATCATGCGCTGCGTGACCAAATCGGGGTAGCGGCGGTTGGGCGCCGTGGAGTGGGTGTAGTCACGCACAGACAAACCAAAGTGGCCAATGGCTTCGCTGTTGACATGCTCGACCACGTATTCCCCCGAGCCCATGAGCTTGACGATGATCAAGGACAAATCGGGAAAGCGCACAGGATCAGCTTTGTGACGCTTGGCCAAGAAGCGCTCCAGCGCTGCCGAGTCGGGTTCTGGAGGCAAATGCTCGTCATAAGTGGCGGCCAAGGCCACGATGCGCTGCCAGCGTTCTGGTGAACGCACCACACGACGCAAAGACGCGTGGCCATGGTGGGCCAAGAACTTGGCGGTGCAGGTGTTGGCTGCGATCATGAATTCTTCGATCAACTGACGCGCGCGGTTTTGCACTTGCTGGCGAATGGCCACCACCCGCTCGCCTTCAAACACGGCGTGGGGTTGCAAGGTTTCAAACTCCAACGAGCCATGGTCGTGTCTGCGCGCACGCAAGCGTTGCGCCACCTCATCTTGCAAGCGCAACTGCGCGTCCATGCCGGTCACGGCTTGCGCGGCTTCAGGCAGCGCTTCATCGCCCTCGATCCAATCCGAAATCGCGTCATAGGCCAGCTTGGCTTTGTTGTGCACTCTGGCGCGGTAGAGCTGGCTGTGCGTCACCTCGGCGTTTGAATCGACCAGCATCTCGATGACCACCGCCAAGCGCTCTTGGTGCGGGTTGAGCGACGTGAGATCAGTGCACAAACGGTCCGGCAACATCGGAAAAATTCGGGTCGAGGTGTACACCGAGGTGGTGTTGTGCTTGGCATGCGCATCCAAGGCTGAGTCTTTCGGAACCAACACATCCACATCGGCCACGGCCACCCAGACTTTGGTTTGCCCATCTGCTTGCAGTTCAGCCACCGTGAGTTGGTCCAGGTCACGCGAGTCATCGTTGTCGATCGAACACCACAACCAAGCGGTCATGTCCACCACCCGCGCGTCGGGGTCTTGTCCTGCACCTGCAATGGCCTTCAACTCTTGCAAGGCCGCTCGCGAGAATTCGGGCTCTAAACCACGTTCGATCATGGCTTGGCCCGCAATCAACGACAAATCCGAACGACCTAGAGCGTGTTTGTAATTCATAGCACGAATGTAGCGCGCGATGGCGGGCGTATCATGGACTTTGATATGTCCATGCTCCAAAACCTGCGTGCTTATCGCACCCAAATTCTCGTGGCTTGCATCGCTTTAGGTCTGGCCTTCTGGCTCGGACTGAGCTTATGGCTGGGGCCCAAAACGCCAGTGGCCACGGTGGTGCAGCGCGATTTTGTACAAACCGTGGTTGCCAGTGGGCGCATCGAGAGCCCACACCGCGTGGAGCTGGGCGTGCAGATCACCGGCACCGTCAAAGCCGTCCCGGTGAACGAAGGCCAAACCGTCACCGCAGCACAACCGTTGATTGAGCTGGAAGACGCTGAATTGCTGGCCAGTGCCAAACAAGCAGAGTTGGCCGTTGCCCAAGCGCAAGCCAAGCTGCGCCAACTGCGCGAGGTGCAAGCACCCTTGGCAGAGCAAACCATGCGTCAAGCGCAAGTCAACCAAGAGACCGCCACACGCAGCTTGCAACGCACACAAGAGCTGTTCGGCAAGGGCTTCATCGGACAAGCGGCGTTGGACGAAGCTGTCCGTGCCGAACAGGTGATGCGCTCGCAACTCAAAAGCGCTCAACAACAACTCAACAGCGCGCGCGCAGGCGGCAGCGACATGGCGGTGGCTGAGTCTGCCCTGTCGCAAGCCCAAGCAGGCGCAGAGTTGGCACGCGCCAAACTGCGCTATAGCAAAGTGCTGGCACCTGTCGCTGGCACACTGATTGGTCGCAACGTGGAACCGGGTGACACCGTGCAAGCTGGCAAGGTGCTGATGGTGCTGTCGCCCCATGGCGAAACACAGTTGGTGGTGCAGATTGACGAGAAGCATCTGAAACTGCTGGCGATCGGTCAAACCGCATGGGCGTCGACCGATGCCTACCCCGACCAACGCTTCACCGCCGAGCTGATGTACATCAACCCCGGCGTGGACGCGCAACGCGGCTCTGTGGAAGTCAAGCTGCGCATCCCCGAGCCGCCGGCTTACTTGCGACAAGACATGACGGTGTCGGTCGACATCGAAGTGGCCAAGCGCAGTCAAGCGGTGCTGGTACCCACCGAAGCCGTGCACAACTTAGAAAGCCATGAGCCTTGGGTGCTGAAAGTGATCAGTGGCAAAGCCGTGCGCACCCCCATCCGCCTAGGGCTGAGCAGCCAAGGCATGTGCGAGGTGCTGGACGGCCTCGCGGCGGGCGACCAAGTGTTGGCCAATGCCAGCCTGGCCGTGAACGACAAAACCCGTGTGCGACCCGTTTCAAACTTAGTTGCGAAATGAGCGCAGACAAAACCACCGGCTCAAGCATCCCGCAGCTGCCACGCTGGATGCCGTTTGAATGGTTGGTGGCGTTGCGGTTTTTACGCGAAGGCCGTGTGCAAACGATCTTCATCATTGGGGGGGTGGCGATTGGTGTGGGCGTGATCGTCTTCATGTCTGCCCTGCTCAGTGGTCTACAAGCCAACTTCGTCAAACGGGTGTTGACGGGGCAAGCCCATATTCAACTGCTGCCCCCCAAAGAAACAGCGCGTGCGTTGCGTGGCGCCGACGCATCCGTGGTGGAGGGCAGCATCGTTCAACCACCGCTGCAACGCCTCAAAAGCATTGACCAGTGGCAAAGCGTGGCCACGCAAATACGCGCGTTCCCAGAGGTGAATGTGGTGTCACCCGCCGCCAATGGCTCGGCCTTGGTGGTGCGTGGCAATGCCAGCCGAGCCATCACAGTGGTAGGGGTAGAGCCCGAGCTGTACTTTCGCATCGTCCCCATGCCAGAAAAAATCGTGCATGGCAGCGCACGCATCACGATCAACGACATTCTGATTGGCACCGAATTGGCCAACGACTTAGGCGTCTCGGTGGGCGACAAACTGCGGGTGACATCGGCCAGCGGTAGCGCCAACACGCTCAGCGTCACAGGCATTTTTGACTTGGGCAACAAAGCCGCTAACGCCCGCACCACCATGATGGCCTTGCGCTCGGCACAAAGTTTGTTGGGATTGCAAGGCGGTGTCTCAGCGCTGGATGTCACCGTGCACGATGTGTACGGCGCTGAGCTAGTGGCACGTCGCATCACCCAACTCACCGGCGTAGAGGCCGACAGTTGGATCAAAACGAACGAACAATTTTTCACAGCCATCAGCGCACAAACCACGGCCAACACGGCCATTCGCGTGTTTGTGGGCTTGTCGGTGGCCTTTGGCATTGCCAGCGTGCTGGTGGTGTCGGTGGTTCAAAAATCACGCGAGATTGGCATCTTGCGCGCCATGGGCATCACACGCGAACAAGTGTTGCGCATCTTTTTGCTGCAAGGCGGGCTGCTTGGATTTGGCGGTGCACTGGCTGGCTCGGCGCTGGGCTCAGTAGGCTTGATCGTTTGGCAACAAGCACAACGTAACCCCGATGGCACGGTGATGTTTGCCGTGAGCTTTGAGCCCCTGATGTTTGCCACGGCCTTGCTGCTGGCCACAGCCACAGGCCTGCTTGCATCATTTGCGCCAGCGATGCGCGCCGCCCGACTGGACCCCGTGAGTGCCATCCGTGGATAAAACCAACACATCCACCGCACCATGGGTGGTGCACCTGCAGGACGTTTGCAAGTCATTCAACGTGGGGCAGCCCAATGAAATTGAAATCTTGCATCACATCAACTTCAGTTTGTCGCGCGGCGAGTTTTGCGCCGTCATGGGGCCTTCGGGCTCGGGCAAAAGCACCTTGCTCAACATCATCGGCTTGCTGGATCGACCCACACATGGCCAGCTGGCTATCACGGGTGAAGAAACCACCGGGCTCGACGACCAAGCCCTCACCCGCTTGCGCGGCCACGCCATTGGTTTTGTGTTTCAACACCACCACTTGCTGAATGCCTTCACCGCGCTCGAAAACGTGATGATGCCCATGCTGGGCGCCGCAGGTTTTCCCAATGCCGACATCGAAGCACGCGCTGCCGAACTGCTCGCCAGCGTAGGCCTGAGTGCTTATGCCAACCAACCATCGGGCAGCATGTCGGGTGGCCAACAGCAACGCGTGGCTGTGGCGCGCGCACTGGCCATGAACCCGGCCCTGCTTTTGGCCGATGAACCCACAGGCAACTTAGACAGCAAAAGTGCCGATGCCGTGTTTGAGCTGCTGCGCCAAGTCAGCCGCGAACAAGGCACCACCGTGCTGTTTGTGACCCACAACCCCGAGTTGGCCAAACGGTGTGACAAAACCATCCAAGTGGTGGATGGGCGTGTGGTTTAAGCCACTGCGCCCGCCTAAAATCATGGGATGACGAAACCCGCCACCCCTGCGACAGAACAAGACCACAAGCCCAGCAACTTTTTGCGCCAAATCATCGAGAACGATTTGGCCCAAGGTACTTACGCCAGCCGCCGCTGGGCAGGCAGCCCTGGTGATGCAGCGCATCACGCCAAGGGTGAGCCAGACCCCGCCAAGATTCGCACCCGTTTTCCGCCCGAGCCCAATGGCTACTTGCACGTGGGCCATGCCAAAAGCATTTGCATCAACTTCGGTTTGGCGCGTGACTACGGTGGCGTGTGCCACCTGCGCTTTGACGACACCAACCCCGAAAAAGAAGACACGGAATACGTCAACTCCATCATCGACGCCGTCAAATGGCTAGGTTTTGACTGGGCCCAAATTGGCCAAGCAGCCGGCAGCGCCGCGCCCTACCAGGCCAGCGACTACTTCGACTTCATGTACCGCGCCGCCGAGGCGCTGATCCAGGCCGGACACGCCTATGTGGACGAGCAAAGCGCAGAAGACATGCGCGCCAACCGGGGGGACTTTGGCAAGCCCGGCGTGGACAGCCCCTTCCGCACCCGCACCGTTGCAGAAAACCTGACGCGCTTTCGCGACATGCGCGACGGCAAGCTGGCCGACGGTGCCGCCGTGCTGCGCGCCAAGATTGACATGGCCTCGCCCAACATCAACCTGCGCGACCCGGTCATCTACCGCATCCGCCGCGCCACCCACCACCACACGGGCGACACCTGGTGCATCTACCCGATGTACACCTTTGCCCACCCCATCGAAGACGCGTTGGAACAGATCACCCACAGCATTTGCACGTTGGAGTTTGAAGACCAGCGCCCGTTTTACGACTGGCTGCTGGAGCGCTTGTGCGAGTGTGGCCTGCTGGCTGCTCCAAGCCCAAAGCAATACGAGTTCTCGCGCCTCAACCTCACCTACGTCATCACCAGCAAACGCAAACTCGCGCAACTGGTGAACGAGGGCAAGGTCAACGGCTGGGACGACCCCCGCATGCCTACCATCGTGGGCCTGCGCCGTCGTGGCTACACGCCCGAAAGCTTGCAACTGTTTGCCGAACGCATTGGCGTGACCAAGAGCGACAGCTGGATCGACTACAGCACGCTCGAAGGATGCTTGCGCGAAAGCCTAGAAAACACCGCACACCGCGCCATGGCCGTGCTGGACCCCGTCAAACTCGTGCTCACCAACTGGGACGACGTGATGGGTGCGGGCCACCTAGAGCCTTGCACACAACCTGCATTGCCCCACGCCGAAGAAGGCGCTGAAGTGCCCACACGCCATTTCAAAATTGGCAAAGAGGTGTGGATTGAGCGTGACGACTTTTCAGAGGAACCGCCCAAGGGCTACAAACGCCTTTATCCGCCCCGTCCAGGCGCGGATAGCCAAATGCTTCCCGGCAACAAAGTGCGCCTCAAAGGTGGCTACGTCATTGAATGCACGGGCTGCACCAAAGATGCGGCAGGCAACATCACAGAAGTACAAGCCACCGTCATCCCCGACACCAAGAGCGGCACCCCCGGCAGCGCCACCGTCAAGGCCAGCGCCGCCATCACCTGGGTGGGTGTAAACGATGGCCTGCAAGCCGAAGTGCGCATGTATGACCGCTTGTTCACCGACGCACAACCCGACGCAGGCGGCAAAGACTTCTTGGCTGCCCTCAACCCCGACAGCCTGAAAGTGGTGACCGCATATGTGGAGCCATCATTGGCCCACGTGCCCGCAGGTGCGCACTTTCAGTTTGAACGCCACGGCTACTTTGTGACTGACCGCGTGGACCATGCGGGGGGGCGATTGGTGTTTAACAAGATCACGGGCTTGAAAGATACTTGGGCTAAATAGCAAGCCATCATCCCCTCGGATCAAAGGCCTCCCTTAGAAATAAGAGAGGCCTTTTTTTATAAGTTCATCGGATTCGTTATCCATCGCCTCTGTGCATGAAGTTCCGGGCAACATCTTGGACATCTCTTCAAGCTTAGGCTCCATGAGGCTTGGCAAGCGTTGTCTTTTCAACAGGCGCTCTTACTTCTCATCAACTCCTGCTTGCTAGCGTTTGATTTCCTAGACTGTTACTTAAACAAAGCTCAAGCTACAAACACACAGCGCTTAGTCATGCACAGCTAAAAAGCTTGCATGACTTCTAAACGCAGCATATTCAATCGTATTAGCAAATATGCTAATATCTCACAAACTCCAAACTGGCAAATCACCTATTACAACGCGCGTGTTCAGCGTGATGTATGGGCCATGCCCGCGGGGATCGTGGCTGACTATTTGCGGTTGACTGAAGCGATGGCACTCTACGGCGCAGACCTTCGCATGCCCCACTCACGTGCCATGGGCGGCGGCTTGTTTGAGCTGCGACCAAAAGGGCCTGAAGGAATTGGACGGGTGTTTTATTGCACGCAAGTGGGCAAGACCCTTGTGGTGTTGCACTCGTTCGTCAAGAAAACTCAAGAGACACCAGACACAGAAATGCGCGTGGCACGCAAACGATTAAAGGATGTGCAACATGGCTAACACCGGATACAAACCCGTGCCGCATGATGCGGCTTTTAAAAAGGCATTGCTCACCAAGCCCGGCGTGAAGAAAGCCTACGACGCGCTGGAAGAAGAATATTCCACACTGCACGCCATGCTCGATGCACGCTTGGCTGCGGGTCTGACCCAAGCAGATGTGGCTGCGCGCATGGGAACGACCGTGTCGGCTATCTCTCGGCTTGAATCGTCGCTGCGAAGCGAAAAACACTCACCCTCTTTTGCCACGCTACGCAAGTACGCACAAGCCTGCGGCAAAAAGCTGGTGGTGCAGATGGTTTAAGGGCTTATTTTTTCTCAACCGGATTCGCCGTGAGCAAACTGGCCGAGTAAGCCCGCATAAATTCACGCGCCTTCTCAGGCTTGGCATTGAGCCACGCGTCATAAGCGCCTTCGCCCAAGATAACGGGCATGCGTTTTTCATTGCCGTTTTGTTGGTAGCGGTGCAGCAAGGCGTGGCTGTTGGCGTTGACGGTGAGCAGTGTGAAGCTGATGATCTCTTCACCGTCTTTGGCCCAGCGCTCCCACAAGCCTGCCACGCCCATGGGCTTGCCGTCCACACGGGTGATGCGCGTGGGCACGGCTTTGCCGCTGCGCCAATCGTCTTCAAAGAACGCCATCATGGGCACGATGCAGCGCTGGCCCGCCAGCCACGCATCACGAAAGTTGTTGGAGGTGGTGACGGTTTCCGAGCGGGCATTGACCATCTTGGTCGAACGCAGCTTGGCGTCAGATACCGACTTCACCCAAGGAGGCACAAAGCCAAACTGTCCCACCGCCAACTCACGCAGGGGTTTGTGCACAGCCGCTTCATCAGAAACCTCCCCCGTGGCAACCACGTGGCGCATGAATAGCCCCAACTTGCGCGGCCACAAGTCACGCTCAAGCAAAGAAACAGGGGCCGCCACATCCAAGGCATCGGGGTAAAGCGCAGCGTTTTGCACGCTTTCAAAATGAGCAGTCATGCGGGCATGCTATCGCAGTGGCTTACCATCACGGGCATCTCACTCCGAGATACCCACCAAGGACGATGTATGGCCAAAGGCGAACAACACAGCAACAAAATGACGAAGAAGCCTAAAAAGGACACATCGCCCCCCAAGACCTCCACCTCGGACCGTCCCAACCCTCCCACCACCTATGTCGCGCCACGCGGCAAAATCAAGAACAAGTGATGTCTTCTGCTTCCACGTCGACTTTGCGTGATGCCTTGGCAGCCTTGCGTGCCGATGCATCCAGCGTCCAAACGTTTTGCCACACCGCACGTTCTCAACAGGCCTTGTTTCGAACCTTGCCGCCTCAATTTGAAGACGTGTGGCTAGGCTTGGTGGATCGCTTAGAGTCCAGCGCTTTGTTCAGCGAAGAAAGCTGCTCGTTCAGCCAAACCGATTTGCTCGACAACCTGGGTTTAGTCCTCGACAAAGCCGAACAACAGCTGCTTCAAAAGCCATGACCGCGCCTGAGAATTTTCAAATCTTCACTGTGAACGTGTTGCCCGCCGATCTGCAATACGACGTGGAAGGTGACCTCACCTTGCTGGAGGCCGCCGAAATGTCGCGTGTCCAGTTGCCCAGCTCCTGCCGCAACGGCACGTGCCGCACGTGCATGTGCCGCTTGGTCAGTGGCGAGGTGCGCTACACCATCGAGTGGCCAGGCCTCACGCCCGAAGAAAAAACCGAAGGCTATGTGCTGCCCTGCGTGGCACAGCCCACCTCCAACGTGGTGCTTGAGCAACCCGAAGCATCGGCCTTCTGAGCATGATTCCGATTTATGAAGACGAGCATTTGTTGGTGCTCGACAAACCCAGCGGCTTGTTGTCGGTGCCCGGTCGCGGCCCAGACAAGCAAGACTGCCTGTCCAAACGCGTGCAAGACATTTACCCCGAAGCGCTGGTGGTGCATCGGCTCGACCAAGACACCTCTGGGCTGTTGATCATGGCGCGTGGGATTGAAGCGCAGCGACGCATCAGCCGCATGTTTGAAAATCGCTTGGTCAAAAAGCGCTACATAGCGGTGGTCGCTGGCGATTTACGCAACGCACCAGCGCACAGCGCGGCCAATGCCGAAGGCTGGCACACGATCGAGGGCAACATCATGCTGGACTGGGAGCGTCGCCCCATCCACATCATTCACCCCGACGGCAAACCCAGCCGCAGCCTGTGGCGCTGCCTCGAAGCGAGCGAAAGCGCCAGCTTGATCGAACTCGAGCCCTTCACGGGCCGTACCCACCAACTGCGTGTGCACATGCAAAGCATTGGCCACCCCATGCTGGGCGATTCGCTCTACGCCACGCCCGAAGCTCTGGCCATGAGCCCACGCTTGATGCTGCATGCGCAAGAATTGGGGTTTCCCCACCCATTCACCGAAGAATGGCAATCTTTTTGCGTACCTGCGCAGTGGACAGCCACCCCGCCCTATCAAATGTCGTAAGACGGCTGTAGCCCAGCCGGTGCAAACTGAGTCGGTTCAAACTTTATCAACTGGAGACAAACATGCGTGAAGTAGTCGTGGTCAGCGGTGTGCGCACCGCCATTGGTACTTATGGCGGCAGCCTCAAAGACATTCCCCCCACCGAGTTGGCCGCCCAAGTGGTACGCGAGTCCTTGGCTCGTGCACACGTGGAAGGCAAAGACGTAGGCCATGTGGTGTTTGGCCATGTGGTCAACACCGAACCCAAAGACATGTACCTGTCACGCGTGGCGGCCATCAACGGCGGTTGCGCCGAAGGCACGCCTGCTTTCAACGTGAACCGTTTGTGCGGTTCAGGCTTGCAAGCCATTGTGTCTGCCAGCCAAGCCATCATGCTGGGTGACTGCGACATCGCCATTGGCGGCGGCGCTGAAAACATGAGCCGTGGCCCTTACGCCTCTTTGAGCGCCCGCTGGGGCGCACGCATGGGCGACACCAAGATGGTCGACATGGTGGTTGGCGCATTGCACGACCCCTTCCACACCATCCACATGGGTGTCACGGCTGAAAACGTGGCCGCCAAATTTGGCATCACGCGAGAGATGCAAGACGCAGCAGCCGTCGAAAGCCACAACCGCGCAGAGCGCGCCACCGCAGCGGGTTACTTCAAAGACCAAATCGTGCCTGTGATGCTCAAGAGCAAAAAAGGCGATGTGGCCTACGCCACCGATGAGCATTTCCGTCCTGGCTGCAAGATGGAAGACATGGCCAAACTCAAGCCCGTGTTCATCAAAGAAAACGGTACGGTGACTGCAGGCAACGCATCGGGCATCAACGACGCCGCCGCAGCCGTGGTGCTGATGGACGCCAAAACAGCGCAAGCACGCGGCGCCAAGCCCTTGGCACGTCTGGTGTCTTACGCTCACACCGGTCTTGACCCCAAAATCATGGGCATGGGCCCTGTGTCGGCCTCGCGTCTGGCCTTGCAAAAAGCAGGTCTCACCACCAACGACATGGACGTGATTGAAGCCAACGAAGCCTTCGCAGCACAAGCCTGCGCGGTGAGCAAAGAGCTCGGCCTCGACCCCGCCAAAGTCAACCCCAACGGCTCTGGCATCTCTTTGGGTCACCCCATCGGCGCGACAGGTGCTTTGATCACCGTGAAGGCTTTGTACGAGCTGCAACGCATCAACGGCAAATATGCCTTGGTGACCATGTGTATCGGTGGCGGTCAAGGTATCGCTGCGATCTTCGAACGCATGTAGACCACCGCTTCCACCAGGCGATTTCGGTCGCCTTGTTGACGCTGATCAAACGGGCCCTTCATGGGCCCGTTTATCCTTCACACCTTACTTTGGAGTTCTCATGACCGACACCCTCATCCCTACCCGCGAAGTCACCTTGGCTTGGTCTGATGCGCTGTCGTTGGAACTCGATTTCATGGACGACACCCACCGCGAGTTTGTCGACCTGTTGGCCGCAACGGAGTTGGCCGATGACGACACCTTGGTCGAACGCTTTGCAGCCTTGATTGAACACACCGAAGACCACTTTGGCGGCGAAGACAAGTGGATGGCGGACACCAAGTTTTCGTCGAGCAATTGCCACACCATGCAGCACAACGTGGTACTGGAAGTCATGCGCGAAGGCTTGCGCCGCGGTCGCGACAAAGGCGACATGGCGGTGATGCGCCAAATGGCGCACGAGCTGGGTATTTGGTTTCCGCAACACGCGCAAACCATGGATGCCGCTTTGGCCCTGCACCTGCGACGTGTGGGCTACGACGCTGAGACTGGCATCGTCTCAGCACCTGAGGCCTTGCCTGAAGATGAAATTCACGGCAGCGGTAGCTGTGGTGATAGCGGCTGCACTTCTTAACTCGCGTCTTTGACTTCGTTGACTGAGGCGGCCCATGCAACTTGGGCGCCTTGTTACGCTCATGTCCCCCGAGAGGCGCTGTGCGCCTCTCTCCTCCTTGACTTCGCTACACAAGACACCCAAGCTGCATGAGCCTATGGGTGTGCAGACGAAGGTCTGACAGTCGCGACATTTGTCACAAACAGTGAATTCTGTAGCTTGCAAAGCCGAAGGCGAGCAAGCGTCTTCGTGCGCGACGAGAGGGGTTTGGGTATCTGTTGTAGCGAAGTCAAGGAGGAGATTCAGGCTCCGCCTGAATCGGGGGACATGAGCGTAAACAGATGCCCAAACCCCTCGCCCCCCCTAACAAAGAAGAAACATCAGGCGTACCGAGTACGAGCCAAAGCAGCCCCCGCAGCCAAAGCTTCGAGCTTCTTCACAGCCACCTCACGGCTCATAGGCGCCAAACCGCAATTGGTGCAAGCAATCAAACGATTCTTAGGCACGTACTTCAACGCCATGCCAATCGTGTCGGCAATTTGCTCTGGCGTTTCAATCACATCGCTGGCCACGTCAATCACGCCCACCATCACGTCTTTGCCTTCCAGCAACGCCATCATCTCGGGCGGCACATGCGAGTGGTAGCACTCCAAGCTCACTTGCTGGATGCTGCTCTTGGCCAAAGCGGGCAACACTTTTTCGTATTGACGCCACTCGTCGCCCAAAGTCTTTTTCCAGTTGTTGTTGGCCTCGATGCCGTAGCCGTAGCAAATGTGAACGGCTGTCGTACAGGTCAAGCCTTGTGCGGCACGCTCTAGGGCTTTGACGCCCCAGTCTGCGGCTTCGTCCAAGTAGACGTTGAATGCGGGCTCGTCAAACTGAATGATGTCCACGCCGTCAGCTTGCAAGGCCAAGGCTTCTTGATTCAGTAATTCGGCAAAGGCAAACGCCATGTCGATGCGGCCTTGCACGGCGTCTTTGCCCTTGCCGTAAAAACGGTCGGCCACGGTGTCGACGATGGTCATGGGGCCGGGCAAAGTGAACTTGAGTTTCTTCTGGGTGTGGGCACGGGCCAACTGCGCTTCAAACGCGTGCACGCGGCCTTTCAACTTCAAAGGCGCAATCACTTGCGGCACCTGCGCGTCGTAGCGGTTGTTGCGAATGCCCATGGTGACTTTGTTTTCAAAGTCGATGCCTTCCACCTGCTCTAAAAAGCCGTGCACAAAGTGTTGGCGTGATTGCTCGCCGTCACCAATCACATCGAGGCCTGCGTCTTCTTGCGCTTTGATCCACAACAGCGTGGCGTCGGCCTTGGCTTGCAAGAGCGCATCGCCCTGCGCTTGCCACTTGGGCCAGAGTTTGTTGGTCTCGGCCAGCCATTCGGGTTTGGGCAAGCTGCCCGCGATTGCAGTTGAAAACATAGAGAACTCCATTCAGTTGTTTTGTTTAGGCCAACGCGAACTCGCGCGCCAGCAACTCATACGAGCGCGCTTGTGCGGCAGCTTCATGCGTCCAAGTGATCACCACCAGTTCATCAACACTCAAGCGTTCGGCAAGTCGGCGCAGTTTGTCTGCCACTTGCGACGCGCTGCCGACCAGGGCGTTGGCGCGCAACTCGGCCATGGCCACTTGCTCGGAAGCGGTGTAGTCACGCACAGCTTGATCGGGAGGCAGCAAGGGGCCAATGCGGCCTAAGTTGCGATCCATGCGCCAACGCGCACGGCTTTGAAACAAGCGCCAGGCATCGTCTTCGGTGTCTGCGGTCAGGGCCCACACGCACACCGTGGCGCGCGGCTTGGGATTGGCTTCGCTAGGTCGGTAATTCGCGCGGTACAAATTGAGGGCGTTGTCTGCGCCCTGCCCGTCGGTGATGAAGTACGCAAACGCGTAGGGCAACCCCAAATGCGCCGCCAGTTGCGCCCCGTAGTCTGAGCTGCCCAACATCCACACATCGGGCGAGGTGGGCCCACTGGGGTAGGCGAACACGCCATGGCCAGGATGGCCAGCAGGAATGGGTTCGCCCGTGACCAACGCTTGCAACTCCATCACTTGATGCGGGAAGTTTTCGGACGCATGACGGTCGGGGTTGAGCAACTGCGCTGTTCGGCCATCGCTGCCGGGTGCACGGCCCACGCCAAGGTCGATGCGACCTGGCGCCAAAGCGTCGAGCACACGAAACTGTTCCGCGACTTTGAGTGGCGCATAGTGCGGCAGCATGACGCCTGCACTGCCCAGTCGAATTCGGTTGGTACGCGCCGCAATGGCCGCCATCAGCACCTCAGGCGCGGTGCCGACGATGCTGGGGTGGCTGTGGTGTTCGCTCACCCAATAGCGGTGATAGCCCCAGGCCTCACATTGCTGAGCGAGCGCCAGCGATTGACGAAGGGCTGTGTCTTGGCTTCGGCCAGACGCAGCGACGGATTGATCGAGTACAGAGAGTTTGAGCACGCGCAGAGCTTACCCGTTGAGACAAAACATCGCTGTCGCGCGGGCTTAAGCTTTTTGAGCCTCAGCTTCTTGCAAAGCACGCCACATGACTTTACCGCTGCCGCTCTTGGGCAACACATCGACAAATTGCACTTGCGTAGGGGCTTTGTAAACCGCCATGTTGTCACGACACCAAGCGATGATGTCTGCCTCACTCACCTGCCCCTTGTGGGACTCGCGTAGCACCACCACCGCTTTGACGGTTTCACCGCGGTAGCTGTCTCGGGCCGAAATGATGCAAGCCTCTTGAATCGCCGGATGTTTGAACATCAAGGCTTCAACCTCAGCAGGCCAAACTTTGAAGCCCGAGGCATTGATCATGCGCTTCAAGCGGTCGGTCATGAAGAAGTAGCCGTCTTCATCCACTCGTCCTAAATCGCCCGAACGGAAAAAGCGTTTGCCATCGAGCTCAAAGAAAGCAGACGCGGTGGCATCGGGGCGCTTCCAATAGCCATTAAAAACTTCGGGGCCGTGAATCACGATTTCGCCCGACTCGCCCACCGGTAACTCTTGCAACGTCTCAGGGTCCACCACACGCGCATCGGTGCTCATGAAGGGAATGCCCAAGCACTGTTGCTTGGGATTGTCTGGTGGATTGCTGTGCGAAGGTGCGGCGGTTTCCGTCAAACCATAGCCCTCTGCATAGCGCAAGCCATACAGCTCGAACAAGCGCTGGGCCACCGCCTGCGGCATGGCCGCGCCACCGCCGCCAATGCTGACCAAGCTCTTGAGGTTGAACTTGTCAAAGTTGGGGCTGGCCAACAAATCGATCACCATGGTGGGGATATTGGTCCAATGCGAGACCTGCCATTTCGAAATCAAACGACCTGCCAGCTCGCGTTCCCAACGTGGCATCAAAACCAAAGTCGCGCCCAAATAAATGCCTGAGTGCATGACGCTGGTCATGCCGGTGATGTGGAACATGGGCACCACCAACAGCCCCACGTTTTCATGGGTGCCATTGCCAAACAAGGCCGAGGCAATCGCGTTGTGCATGATGGTGCGATGCGGATGCATGCAGCCCTTGGGCAAGCCCGTGGTGCCGCTGGTGTAGGGCAACACCGCCAAGTCTTCAGGCCCCACCAACACGGGACCGGGTGTGGCCGTGCACGCCAACGCGTCATGCCAACTGTGTGCCTCGCCACCGTTGAGCGTGGGCAGCGCATGACGGGTGAACAACCAATCGTGCCAAGCTGCAGGGGGCGCATCATCGCCGCTGACCTGGGGGTCGAACGCATCGGTGAAGTGCGTCACCACCAAGTGCGCCAAGCCTTGGCCTGCAGGCAGTTGATTGCTGGCACTGGCCAAGTCGGCCGCCAAATCGGCAGTGGTGATGGCCACACGGGCATCGGGATCGGTGATGTAGTGCTTGAGCTCTTCGGCCCGGTTCATCGGATTGACCGGCACCACCACCGCGTTGGCTCGCAGGATCGCGAAATGGGCGATCACCAACTGCGGACAGTTTTGCATGTTGAGAACCACGCGGTCCCCTTTTTGCACGCCCAGGCTTTGCAAATGCGCTGCCAGTGTTTCCACGCGGGCTCTCAAGTCAGCGTAGCTGAGCTTGGTGCCCAAAAAAATCAAGGCTGTTTTGTTGGGAAACCTTCTGGCGCTGATGTCCAGGTTGTCCCACAACGAGGTGTCGGGCGTGGTGATGGCGTGAGGCAGACGCGCGGGCCAAAAACGGTGGTGTGCTTTCATGCGCGCTAGGGTAGCGCTTGCCTTTGTGCATTCCCATCCGTGTTGGCCCTAGAAAGAAGCCAATGGGTCACCTCTGCGTCAACCCCATCAACCCCATCAACACCGATCAAGCCGAGGCCATGGACGTGCGTGAGCGGCGGTTGATTTGACGCACGGACATGAGCGCATCAAAGAAGCCACGCAACCAATCCAAATCAATCGGTTTTTGTAAAAACTGCACGCCATCCGGTAAACCACCTTTGGCCTTGACCTCATCCAAGCTCATGCCGCTGACCACCACGACCGCCAAATTGCCAAACTGGCTGTGCTCGGTGAGGGTGCGCAAGAATTCAAAACCATCGACCTTGGGCATGCGCAAATCAGTGATCAACACCTCGGGTTGCAAACTGGGCATGTCCAACAAAGCCTCCATGGCCGAGGCGTACATCACGGCATCCAACGGCAAGCCCCATTGGTCGAAGTTGGTCTGCAGCATCAACCGCGTGGCATCGTCGTCTTCGACCACCAAGACACGCAAGCGATCTTGGCCCTGCATCAAAGAAGCAGGTGCCAAGTTGTGCCGACGCTGGTAATCTTGGATGGACTGCAAGGAAATCCGGCGGTGGCCGCCTTGGGTTTTCCAAGCTTTCAATTCGTTTTTTTCAACCAAGCCCTGGACCGTGCCCACCGAAATGCCCAAGACTTTGGCCGCGTAACTGGTTCCGCAATACCCGTCATAAGGCTCCTTGGCTGGTGAAAAAGTCATGAAAATCTCCTTTAACTTGGTTGACCTGAAAAATTAACAATTTCAATAGATGTAACTATTTTTAATTATTCTAACTTCAATTAAAACCTAATAACTAATTCCAACAAACCATGAATAACAACACACTCACCGCCGTTGCGGGCCTGCAAGTGGGTCATTTCACCGACACACGTCGTCCCACCGGATGCACGGTGGTGCTCACACCACAGGGCGCGGTCGCCGGGGTTGATGTGCGTGGCGCGGCGCCGGGCACACGCGAGACCGACTTGCTTTCGCCATCCAACACGGTGCAAGCCGTGCACGCCATCGTGTTGAGTGGTGGCAGCGCCTATGGCTTGGACGCTGCCTCGGGTGTGATGCGTTGGCTCGAAGAACATGGCCATGGGCTTGCCGTCGGTCCAGCGCGGGTACCCATCGTGCCTGCTGCCGTGATTTTTGATTTGTGGGTGGACGACTTTGAACACAACCCACACACGCCACGCATTCGCCCTGATGCACAAGCAGGATACCAAGCGTGTGGGGTCGCCAACGACGCCCCTGTGCCCCAAGGCAATGTGGGCGCAGGCGCAGGCGCCACGGTTGGCAAAATGAACGGCCCGGAATGCGCTATGAAAGGCGGTGTGGGCAGCGCATCTCTGTGCGTCAACGGCGTGACGGTGGCGGCCTTGGTGGTGTGCAACGCCGTTGGGGATGTGCTGGACCCCAACACTGGCCAACTCCTGGCGGGCGCGCGCGTGAGCGCACAGAGCCGCGGGTTGCTCGACATCCGACAAGCCCAGCTGAACGGGCACACCGCTGCTGGTTTGCAAACCGGCAGCAACACCACCATCGGCGTGGTGGCCACCGATGCTGTCTTGACCAAAGCGCAAGCTCAGCGCTTGGCCCAAGTGGCCCACGACGGATTGGCGCGCAGCATTCGCCCCGTGCACACGCCCATGGATGGCGACACCCTGTTTGCCTTGGCAACCGGCGCCAGCGGCCAAGCCGCAGACATGATGCTGTTGAGCACCTTGGCCGCGGAGGTTACGGCCATGGCCGTGGTCAACGCCATCAAGGCCGCTCAAGACCTGCGACTGGGCAAGCACTGGTGGCCTGCCATGCACCACGCTGATTGACCCACACGCCAGCCAAAGAACACGCAGACGCAAGAAAAAAGGCCCCATTCAAACGAACGGGGCCTTGCATGACAGTGAGAAAAAATTACTTCAATGCCTTGAAGCGCACGCGCTTGGGCTTGGCACCTTCTTCGCCCAAACGCTTCTTCTTGTCGGCTTCGTACTCTTGGTAGTTGCCGTCGAAGAACACCCATTGGCTGTCGCCTTCAGCGGCCAAGATGTGGGTGGCAATGCGGTCCAGGAACCAGCGGTCATGGCTGATCACCATCACGGAGCCAGCGAATTCCAACAGCGCATCTTCCAAAGCACGCAAGGTTTCCACGTCCAAGTCGTTCGAGGGTTCGTCCAGCAGCAACACGTTGCCGCCTTCGATCAGCGTCTTGGCCAAGTGCAAGCGACCACGCTCACCCCCCGACAACATGCCGACTTTCTTTTGCTGGTCGCCACCGTTGAAGTTGAAGCGGCCGCAATAGGCACGGCTTGGCATTTGGAACTTGCCCACGTTCAAGATGTCCAAACCGCCGGAGATGTCTTCCCACACGGTTTTTTCGTCGGACAAGTCATCACGGGTTTGGTCCACAAAAGCCATCTTGACGGTTTGACCAATCTTGACTTCGCCGCTGTCGGGTTGCTCTTTGCCTGCGATCAACTTGAACAAAGTCGACTTACCCGCACCGTTGGGGCCGATGATGCCGACGATCGCGCCAGCGGGCACCGTGAAGCTGAGGTTGTCGATCAGCAAACGGTCGCCAAAGGACTTGCTGACGTTTTTGAACTCAAACACTTCATGACCCAAACGCTCGGCCACAGGAATGAAAATTTCCTGGGTTTCGTTGCGCTTTTGGTATTCGTAGTCAGACAGCTCTTCGAAGCGGGCCAAACGGGCCTTGCTCTTGGCTTGACGACCTTTGGGGTTTTGACGCGCCCATTCCAATTCCTTTTTCATGGCCTTGGTGCGTGCGTCTTCGGTGCGTTGTTCTTGCTCCAAACGGGCTTCTTTTTGCTCCAACCAATTGGAGTAGTTGCCTTTGTAGGGAATGCCATGGCCGCGGTCGAGTTCCAAAATCCATTCGGCGGCGTTGTCCAGGAAGTAACGATCGTGGGTAATCGCCACCACTGTGCCTGAGAAGCGGGCCAAAAACTGCTCCAACCAATCCACAGACTCAGCGTCCAAGTGGTTGGTAGGTTCGTCGAGCAACAACATGTCAGGCTTAGACAGCAACAAACGGCACAAAGCCACACGGCGTTTTTCACCGCCCGAGAGCTTGCCGATGATGGCGTCCCATGCGGGCAAACGCAGCGCATCGGCGGCGATTTCGAGCAAGTGGTCGGAGCCATCGCCCGCGCCAGAGGCCGCGATGATGGCTTCGAGTTTGGCTTGTTCAGCAGCCAAGGCATCGAAGTCGGCGTCTTCTTCGGCGTAGGCGGCATACACCTCTTCGAGGCGTGCTTGCGCTTCTTTGACCTCGCCCATACCGCTTTCGACGGCTTCACGCACCGTGTGCTCGGGATCGAGCTGTGGCTCTTGGGGCAGATATCCAATCTTCAGACCGGCCATGGGAATGGCTTCGCCTTCAATCTCGGTGTCGATGCCCGCCATGATCTTGAGCAAGGTGGACTTGCCCGAGCCGTTCAAACCCAGCACACCAATCTTGGCGCCTGGGAAAAAGGACAGGGAAATGTCTTTCAGAATCTGACGCTTGGGCGGCACGATTTTGCCAACGCGGTTCATGCTGAAAACGTACTGAGCCATGTGTTCTTCTTTCGGGGAGCAATTTGCAATAAAGATGGGATTATCCCAGCTTCGGCGATCCGTGCCACAATACGCTTCGTTGCCGCCGCCAGTTGCCGCAACATCAGCACTTCTGCTGGAGCCGGTTCCAAACACTTCTGTTTGTGATTTCTAGAGCTCACCTGTAAATATTGCCGACCTTTGACTGGGTGGCCTTCGGGCCAAGCGGGTTGGTGTCACGCGCTGACATAAAGCGCTCCATCATGAAATTTGAAGAATTGAATTTGGCTCCGGCCATCCAAAAAGCTGTGGCCGAACAGGGCTACGAAACTCCCACCCCTATCCAGGCCCAAGCCATTCCAGCGGTTCTCGCCGGACACGACTTGTTGGCAGGTGCCCAAACCGGCACGGGTAAAACAGCGGCATTCACCTTGCCCATGTTGCACAAGCTCACCATGAGCCGCAGCAAAGAAAATAAGTTTGGTGTGTACGGCGTGCGCGCCCTCGTGCTGACCCCCACGCGCGAACTCGCGGCCCAAGTGGAAGAGTCGGTGCGTAACTACGGCAAATACTTGCAACTCACCTCCACCGTCATCTTTGGCGGCGTGGGCATGAACCCTCAAGTGGCCCGCATCAAAAAAGGCGTGGACATTTTGGTGGCCACCCCCGGCCGTTTGCTCGACTTGCAACAGCAAGGCTTGCTCGATTTGTCCACCGTGGAAATCTTGGTGCTCGACGAAGCCGACCGCATGTTGGACATGGGCTTCATCCACGACGTCAAGAAAATCTTGGCCTTGGTGCCCAAAGACAAGCAAAGCTTGTTGTTCTCCGCCACCTTCAGCGACGAAATTCGCGAACTGGCCAACAACCTGCTCAAAGACCCACAGAGCATCCAAGTCACGCCCAGCAACACCACGGTGCAACGCATCACGCAAGTGGTTCACCCTGTGGGCCGCGGCAAGAAAAAGGCCTTGCTCGCCCACATCATCAACGAGCACAACTGGAGCCAAGTGCTCGTGTTCACGCGCACCAAGTTTGGCGCCAACAACGTGGCCGAGTTCTTGACCAAGAACGGCATCAGCGCCATGGCGTTGCACGGCAACAAGAGCCAAACCGCACGTACCCAAGCCTTGGCTGGCTTCAAGAGCGGTGACATCCGCGCCTTGGTCGCCACTGACATTGCGGCACGCGGCATTGACATCGACGAGTTGCCACACGTGGTGAACTACGAAATCCCGAACATCAGCGAAGACTATGTGCACCGCATTGGTCGCACAGGCCGCGCGGGTTCGAGCGGTGAAGCTGTGAGCTTGGTGTCCTTGGACGAGCAAGGCTTCATGCGCGAGATCGAAATCTTCACCAAGCAACAAGTGCCCGTCGTGGCCGTTGAAGGCTTTGGCCCAGAACCCGATGAAAAAGCCGAACCCATCGCCATGGGTCGTCAAACCCTGTGGGGCGGCTTAGGCAAACCCCCAGGCCGTGACGTGATGGCTGCGGCAGCCAAAGCCGCACGCAGCGAAATGATGCAACGCATTCGCGACACCAAAGGTGACAACGGAGGTGGTCGCAATGGTGGTGGACGCAGCGGCGGCGGACGTGGCGGTCAAGGCGCCAGCGCCGAAGGCCGTGCACCACGTCCCAATGGCCATGTGAGCCGTGACCGCAACAGCGAGCGTCCAGCACGCGATGGTGATCGCCCAGAGCAATTTGGCGATCGTCCTCCCCGTGGTGATCGTCCCGCACGCGACGGCAACCGCCAACCCAATCAAGGCCAGCGCCCCCCCCGTCAATTTGACAACCGCGGTCCACGCAGCGATGCACCGCGTCCTCCCCGCGACTTTGACGCACCCCGTGCGCCTCGTCGTGACGATGACGACTTCCAGCCCCGCGCCAACGCGCACCTGGGCACGCAAAGCGGCGTGAACGCCTTTGGCCATAAAACCCAAGGCGGCGGACAGCGCCAGCCCGATCCCACACGCACCAGCGTGGACATGATGACCGAGCGCAAGCGCGGCGGCGGTGGCTTTGGCCGTCGCAACGGCGGTGGTGGCGGCGGCGGTCGTTCAGGCGGCGGACGCAGCGGTGGGGGTGGTTTTGGCGGCGGCGGTTATTCCCGCTAAGCCCTCAAGCCCACGTCTTGGCACTCTGGCACAGGCGTTGGCAACGGCTGCTTGGCATAGAAAGCACGCAAATTGGCCATCGTCAGATCGGCCATCGCACGACGCGTTTCTTCGGTGTGACTGCCAATGTGCGGGGTGAGCACCACGTTGCTCAGCGTACGGAACTCCGACGGCACACGAGGCTCATCCCAAAACACATCCAAGCCAGCGCCCGCGATGGTTTTGTCTTTCAACGCTTGCAACAAGGCGGCTTGATCCACCACCGCACCCCGTGCGATATTGATCAAATAGCCCTTGGGCCCCAAGTTGCGCAACACCGTGGCGTTGACCAAACCCTGCGTAGGGGCACCACCCGGCACCGCGACCACCAAGAAGTCAACCGCGGCGGCCATGGCCTCGACCTTGTCGTAAAAGGTGTACGACACATCGGCCTTGGGGGTTCGGCCACAGTACGACACCTGCATGTCAAAAGCATGCGCCCGTTGGGCAATGGCACGTCCAATGCGGCCCAAACCCAAAATGCCCACGCGTGCGCCAGAGACACGGCGCGTCATCGCAAACGACTCCATCACCCAATCGCCATTGCGTAAAAACTTGTCGGCTTGCGCAATTCGACGCCCCACCGACAGCATCAAACCCAAAGCCAAATCGGCCACATCGGCCGTCATCGTGCCGGGCGTGTGCGTGACCACAATACCCCGCTCCTTCACAGCGTCCAGCTCGATTCCGTCATAGCCCACCCCGCACAACGCAATCAGCTTCACATGGGGCAACATCGTGAGCAACTTCTTGTCCACCTTGGACTCGCTGCCAGTTCCCACCAACGCCGTGACTTTGCTCAACGCATGGGGATCCACGATGTGGGCATGGTCATGCACGGTGTAGTCTTCTTGCAGCAAGGCGTCGGACAGAAACGACGGCAAGTTGGACACTTTCATGATGTGTTGGGTCATCGCGGCTCCTGGATCTCATCTTTGTAATCCCGTGACTCTACCCCTTCATTGGCTAACATCAAGCCCATGACTGACGGATCCCCCACACTTGACCTGCATGGCCATCTGGCCACACTGACTTTGCGCCGCCCCGCTTTGCGCAACAGCCTCAACGACGACGACCTCAACACCTTGCTGGCCCACTTTGAGGCCATCAACGCCAACCCCGATGTGCATGTGGTGGTGCTTCGCGCCGATACGCAGGGACAAAAAAGCCCCGTGTTCAGCGCGGGCTACCACGTGGGCGGATTCGACAACGATCCGATGGCACCTTTGTTTTTTGAAAAAATCCCCGACGCGCTGGAGCGCTTGCGCCCCATCACCGTCTGCGCCTTGAACGGCAGCGTCTACGGCGGGGCAACAGACCTGGTACTGGCGTGTGACTTTCGTGTCGCCCAGCAAGGCTTGCACTGGCGCATGCCCGCGTGCGCACTCGGCTTGCATTACTACCCCAGCGGCCTGCGACGCTACCTGAGCCGCTTTGGACTCAACGCCAGCAAGCGGGCCTTTTTGCTGGGTCAATCGCTGAGTTTCGAAGACTTGGCCAAGCTCGATCTGTTCGAAGCCTTGGTCCCTGCGGCGTCCTTTGAAACCGCACTCAGCGCGCTCATCGACACACTGCAAGCCATGTCACCTTTGGCACTGCAAGCCACGAAAAAAAGCCTGAATGAAATCGGGGCCGGACTATATTGCGAGCCAGTGCTCAAAGAGCGCTCACGCCAATCGGTGCACAGCGCCGACTTTGCCGAAGGTCGTGCGGCATTTGCCGAACGACGCACACCGCAATTCACAGGCCGTTGAAACAGCCTGCCAAGAAAGACCCGATGACCACACCGCAAGACACACTCGCCGCTTGGATCGCTGAAGAAGAAACTGTTCGTGCACGGCAGCTGCCCGTGGGCATCACCCCGATGAGCGAGGTGTTGCCGCGCACAGGCTTGCAACTCATGCAAGGCATGATGTCGGGTGAATTGCATCCCTCGCCCATTGGTCGCACCATGGACTTCATCTTGGTCGAAGTCAGCGATGGCTTGGCCGTGTTTCAAGGCACCCCGAGCGAGGCCCATTTCAACCCCATGGGCAGTGTGCACGGCGGCTGGTTTGCCACCTTGCTCGACTCGGCCTTGGGCTGCGCCGTGCACACCAAAATGCCGCAAGGCCGCGCCTACACCACGGCGGACTTGAGTGTGAAGATGGTCAAAGCCATCAGCCCCAAAATACAGCGCGTGCGCGCCATTGGCGAGGTGCTTCACTGTGGACGGCAACTGGCCACTGCCCATGCCCGTTTGGTAGGCCCAGACGGCACGCTGTACGCCCATGCCACCAGCACCTGCTTGGTTTTTGACATCCCAGGACAATCGAAATCATGAGACTTTTACACACCATGTTGCGCGTTGGCGATTTGCAAAAATCGATCAACTTCTACACCCAAGCCATGGGCATGCAATTGCTGCGCGTCACCCAACGCCCAGAGCACAACTACGACTTGGCCTTTGTGGGCTACGGCACCAATCCCGACCATGCCGAGATCGAGTTGACCTACAACTACGGTGTCACCGCTTACGACTTAGGAACAGCCTACGGCCACATCGCCATTGGCGTGCCCGATGTGGCCGGTACCTGCGCACAAATTGAAAAAGCCGGCGGCACCATCACCCGTGCACCCGGTCCGGTCAAAGGTGGCAACACCGTCATCGCCTTCGTGCAAGACCCCGACGGCTACAAGATCGAGCTGATCGAACGCCCCGCTCTGTGAACCACGGCCCCTTGCAGGGCCGACCACAAAAAAAGGGAGCTTGCGCTCCCTTTTTTCTTGCCACGGCGTCACGCGCCGTGCGAAGGTTTTAGGCCTTCTTGGCGTAGGCAGAGCACCAGCCCTTGCCAGCCACTTGCTTGCCTGCGAACAAGGGGCAGCCACCGGCAGCATCGCTTGCTTTGCCTTGGAACAAGGCGCAGTTGCTGCACTGCTGACCTGCAGCGTATTTAGGCTGCTTGGCTTTGTCGACTTTGGTGGCATCTGCTTTGTAGCCCAAGCCTGCGGCTTGTGCGTCTTTCTCGTCCACCATTGCAGCTTGCGCAGCAGTGCTGACGAACGCAGCCGCACCGGCGACAGCAACAGATTGCATGATGAAAACGCGACGGTTGGTAGGTGTGTGGTTCATACAACTCAAAAAATAAAAGCACCAGAAGATGCTGGCAGGAGTGAATCTTAGCGATGGAATCCCGTTTCGGGCTTGATCGACGTCAATCGCTTGAAAAAATACGTTCGGCCAACACAGTGCGTGCATGCGCAAGCGCCTGCGGCGTGTCTACGTCCAGCACACAGCCCAGGTCGTGCACGGGCAAATGCAAAGCCGCGTGCTGTGCCACCACCTCACGAGCGCCTTTGTCGCCCGTCAAAGCCCTCAAAGCGGGGCCACACACCGGGGCAAAGCCCACAGGATGGCCTTTTTGCCCCTCATGGCAAGGCACCACCACGGCATGATCTTGCAAGGCTTGCGCAACTTGCAACAAGGTCTGGGCTTGAACCAACGGCAAGTCTGCCGGCAAGATCAACCACCCCTTGGCATTGGGGGTGGCCGCCACACCACAGGCAATGCTGTCGCCCATGCCGGGCTTGTCGATGTGCATGGTGTCTGCGCGCTCCACCACATGCCAAGGCAAGCCACTGGCGCGCACACTGGCCAAGACGTGGTCGCGCACGCGTTGGCCATTCAAATCGGCATCCAGTTTGTCTTGTGTCGCGCCAGCCGCTTTGAAACGCTCGCCTCGGCCTGCCGCCAAAACAATGACCGTGGGCCCATCCATGCGGTGCATCAAGACAGACGACAAGAGGAAGCGCTGGCCGCAGGCACCGCTGCGTGTGCAGGCGCCGCGTTTTTGATCTGCACAATTTCCGCCACGATCGACACTGCAATTTCGGCGGGCGTTTTGGCCCCAATGCGCAAGCCCACCGGTCCGTGCAAGCGCGCGACAGCGTCGGGCGTCAAATCGAAGTGTTCCATCAAGCGCTTTTTGCGCGTCTCTTGATTGCGTTGGGAGCCCAAGGCGCCGACATAAAACGCCGGCGAATTGAGCGCTTCCATCAAGGCCATGTCGTCAAGTTTGGGGTCATGCGTCAAGGCCACGATGGCGGTGTGTGAGTCTGGTGCCAGTTCTTTCACCACATCGTCGGGCATGCCCAAGACACGGGTCACGCCCTCCAGCCCCAGTGTTGCCGCGTATTCCTCACGCGGATCACAAACCAGGACCTCGAAGTCCAGCAAGCGCGCCATGTGTGCCACGGCTTGGCTAAGCTGACCGGCACCGATCAACAACAAGCGCCAGCGAGGACCAAACAAAGTGGTGAGCGTGGTGCCATCAAACTGCATGGCATCGGTGCGCGAGGCATCACGCAAGCGCACCTGTCCGGTAGACAGGGTCAATGTGCGTGCCACCAATTGATGGGACGAGGTGCGTTGCAGCACCTCTTGAATCCAGCCCACATCGGTCACCGGCTCTTGCACCAAGCGCAGCGTGCCACCACATGGCAAGCCAAAGCGTGCGGCCTCTTCTTTGCTGACACCGTAAGCCACCATGGAAGGCTGGGACAAACTGTCGTACTCACCGGCTTTGATGCGGGCGATCAGGTCGTCTTCGACGCAACCTCCCGACACCGAGCCACTGACCACGCCATCCTCACGCACCGCCAGCAAGGCCCCCGGTGGACGCGGGGCGCTGCCCCATGTTTCCACCACGGTGACCAGCGTGACGCGTCGCCCGGCTTGACGCCAAGCCAACACATCACCGAGTACACGTAAGTCCAAACTTTCCATGATGCAACGCTCCTCAAGCCTGTTTGATCGCCTGTGCCGTGATGGGCAAACGACGCACGCGTTTGCCGGTCAAGCTGGCCACGGCGTTGGCAATGGCAGGTGCCACCACCGCCGTCGCGGGTTCGCCAATGCCCCCGGGCTTTTCGGTGCTCTTGACCAACACAATGTCTATTTTCGGCGCTTCGTGCATGCGCACGGGTGCGAAGGTGTTGTAGTTGGTTTCTTGCACACGACCCGCCGTCATGGTGATTTGGTGTTTCAAGGTCGCGCCCATCCCGAAGATGATGCTGGATTGAATCTGCGCTTCCACCGTGTCGGGGTTGACCATGTGACCCAAGTCGGCGGCCACCGTCACGCGGTGCACCTGCACCTCACCGCTGGCGTCCACGCTCACTTCGGCCACCTGGGCCATGTAGGTGTCATAACCCTCCATCAAGGCAATGCCCAACGCACGGCCCTTGGCCAAGGGCTTGCCCCAACCTGCTTTGTCAGCGGCGAGTTTCAGCACATGGGCAAAACGGGGTTTGCCTGCGAGCAAGCCCATGCGGTATTGGTAAGGATCTTGACCTGCGGCTTTGGCCAACTCATCCATGAAGCTCTCGTTGGCGAAGGCGTTCATGTTGTGGCTCACGGCACGCCAGTAGCCCACACGCACGCCCGTGTCATGAATGACCAAGTCGTGCTGGGTGTTCGCAATGTTGTAACCCGTCACAGCGGCCTCGGCCATGAAAGGATCCAGCGTTTCTACAGGCAAGCCAAACGCTCGCTGCGTGATCGACTGCGAAGCCACTTTGAAATGCATGGCCACAGGCTTGCCCGCAGCGTCCAAACCAGCTTTCAGTTGGTTCACACCGACGGGACGGTAGAAGTCGTGGGTCATGTCGTCTTCACGTGTCCACAACAGCTTGACGGGCTTGTTGACCGCTTTGGAAATCTCAGCCGCTTGCACGATGAAATCCAACTCCAAACGGCGACCGAAGCCACCGCCCAAGAAGGTGGTTTGCAGCGTCACGTCTTCGGGCTTGAGCTTCAAGGCCTCAGCCACCGCACCTTGGGCACCTTGCTGGAATTGGGTCGGCCCAATCAGCAAGGCTTTGTTGCCTTGCACATGGGCGGTGAAGTTCATGGGCTCCAGTGGGGCGTGGGCTTGCATGGGGATGACGTATTCGGCCTCCACCACCTTCGCGGCGCCTTTGAGGGCGGCCACGACATCGCCTTCGGGCTTGATGATTTCCAACACTTTGCCGGTTTTCAAGGCTTGGCGTGTGGCGTCAATCACGCTGGCATCGCTCAAGGCGGCACCAGCGCCCTCGTCCCACTGAATGCTCAACAAGTCACGGGCTTTCTTGGCTTGCCACCAGCTGTTGGCGACCACCGCCACACCGTCGCTGATTTGCACCACCCCGATGACGCCCGGTGACGCCTTGGCCTTCGCTGCGTCAAAGCTTTTGACCTTGCCGCCAATGACAGGGCATTGGGCCAGCGATGCGTAGACCATGCCGGGCAACTTCACATCGATGCCAAATTCCGCTGTGCCGTTGACTTTGGCGGGCGTGTCCACGCGCTTGGTGCGCTTGCCCACAATCTTGAAATCTTTGGGGTCTTTGAGTTTGGGGGCCTCTGGCACAGGCATGCGGGCAGCGGCTTCGGCCAATTCGCCATACGTGGCCTTGAGCCCTTTGGGTCCGGTGACAACGCCTTTGTCGGCCTTGAGCGCGTCTTTGTCGACACCCCAACGTGCGGCTGCAGCGGTGAGCAGCATCTCACGGACTTGAGCGCCTGCAATGCGCAGCTTTTCCCACCCATCGCGCACCGAGGTCGAACCACCGGTGATTTGTGCGCCCAGCAACGCGTTGACATACACCTCACCCGGAGGGGCTGCGGCAACTTTGATTTGGCTCACCTCGACATGCAGTTCTTCGGCAATCAGCATGGGCATGGAGGTGTAAACACCTTGGCCCATTTCCGAGCGCGCGGACAGCAGCGTGATGATGTTGTTGTCGGCAATGTGGACCCACGCATTGGGGGTGTAGACAGTGCCTGCGGCCATGGCCTCACCAGGCGTACCAGGCAGGTTGAAGCCCAGCATCAAGCCACCGGTCACAGCAGCGGATGTTTTGAGGAATGAACGGCGGGATGTGGTTGTGTGTGTCATGGTGTGTCTCCGGCGGTTCAGGCTTTGCGCATCATGGCTGCAGCATCTTTGATGGCGGCGCGCACACGGGTGTAAGTGCCACAGCGGCACAGGTTGCCACTCATGGCTTGATCAATTTCGGCATCGCTGGGGTTTTTGTTTTTCGCCAGCAACGCAGCGGCACTCATCAACTGACCGGATTGGCAATAGCCGCACTGGGGCACATCGTGCTTGATCCACGCCACTTGCAGGGGGTGGCTGTTGTCTTTGGAGAGGCTTTCAACGGTAGCCACTTTCTTACCCGACACCGTGGACAATGGGGTTTGGCACGAGCGCACAGGCTGACCATCCACATGCACGGTGCAGGCACCGCACAAGGCCGCACCGCAACCAAACTTGGTGCCGGTCAAGCCCAACTCATCGCGAATTACCCACAGCAGTGGGGTGTCTGTTTCAGCATGGGCATTGGCGGCTTTGCCGTTGATTGAGAAGTCAACGCTCATCGAGGTCTCCTGATTTTTTGAAAAGTAATTTACACAGCGGTGCCGAGCATAAAGGGCAAAGATGCATTGAAAATAAGAGATGGCCTCGCCGCAGTCTCCCAAAGCGCAGGTTTTCTCAAATTGACACAAAGCCCCTAGGCTTTTACCTATGAACAACATTGCCAACCTTCGCAAAAGCTACGAACGTGCCGAGCTCAACGAGTCGGCGTCCGCTGCAGACCCCATGCAACAGTTCGACCAATGGCTCAAAGAAGCCATCGCCTCAGAAGTGCCCGAACCCAACGCCATGACCGTGGCCACCGTTGGCAGCAATTTGCGCCCAAGCACACGGGTGGTGTTGATCAAAGGCTATGACGAACGTGGCATCGTTTGGTACACCAATTACCAAAGCCGCAAAGGCGAACAACTGGCGGGCAACCCGTTTGCCGCCTTGCAATTTCATTGGGTCGAACTCGAGCGGGTGGTGCGCATTGAAGGCCGGGTCGAAAAAGTCAGCGACGCAGAAAGCGATGCCTACTTCCACAGCCGCCCCTTGGACTCACGCATCGGTGCGTGGGCCAGCCCACAAAGCCAAGTGATTGAAGGCCGCGGCACCTTGGTGGCCAATGCGGCCAAATACGGCGCGCAGTTTTTGCTGCAACCACCACGTCCGCCGCACTGGGGTGGCTACCGATTGGTGCCCGATCAATGGGAGTTTTGGCAAGGCCGCAAGAGCCGTTTGCATGACCGCTTGCGCTACCGCTTGTCTGACACCCCCTCAGCCACACGCGATTGGATGCGCGAACGCTTGGCGCCTTAAAAGCTGGCTTGCAAGCCCACCTTCACGCTGCGCCCGGCCAGCGGCGGGGCATGGCTGCCCATGGTTTGCGTGAGCACCGAGGTAGATGAATACGCCAGCTTGTTGGTGAGGTTGTCGAACTTGGCAAACATCATCCAGTGCGTCGCGCCGGTGTGGGTGTGGTAATTCACCGCAGCGTTGAGCAAGGTGTAGCTGGCGGTGGTGACATCCCCCGGATGCGGCACGCGTTGCTGCGCGCCAGCGTGCAACAGCCCCACACGCGCGCCCCAAGCTGCATGGCTCCAGACCCAATCCGCGCCTAGGCGTGTCGGGGCAATGCGGGGCAAGGGGCGGTTGTAGGTCAAGTCGTCGGCACGCACCCTGTCGGCACGCAACTCCAAATCCATGACACCGTGTGCAGCATTGGGGGTCCACAGCGCTTGTGACCCGCCCACCATGCGCAATTTGGCGGTGGACTCCACCCCCACCAAACGCGCACGCACGCCTTCGTACTGATAGACCGGCGAGCCCGCTGCCGCGTTCACCAGAGTGCCCGTGTTGTCTTTGAACTCCCCGGTGGGTTGCAACGACAAGTAGTTGTCGAAATGCGTCACAAAGCCCGTCACGCCTGCGCTGTGTGCACCGTCTTTCCAGGCGCCGCCGAGGTCGAATTGCGTGGCTTTCTCCATCGCGCTGCGGCGGTCGCCTTGTTCATAGGTGCCGGTGGCAGCATGAGGACCGTTGGCAAAGAGTTCGTAATCTTTGGGCGCACGTTGGCTCCAACTCAGATGGCTGCTGACTTGCCAACCCGTTGGGGCCTCGCCCTGGCGGAAGTTGCGCAATGCACCCAAGGCCACACTGCGAGGGTTGAAGCGTTTTTCTTCTGACGGAAAGCGTGTGGGATCGGCGTTGTCCAACGATGCCACCACCACGCTCTCCGAGCGCAGCGCAGCACTGACTTGGCCCCAACTTGTTTTCAAGGCTTGGTAGGTGAACAAGGCCGCGCTGTGGGTGCGACTGGAAGGTACAAACGCTTCAGCACCTTGAGCCGACAAACGGTTGGCGTCGCGTTGCAGACCCAACACCCCGTCGAGCTGCAAGCCATGCCCCACAGACTGTGGCTGTTGACGCGCCTCGACGCGCAAGGCATGGCCCGCGTTGTCAAAGCGCGTGCCGACTTCAGCCCCTGGATATTCGGTGTGGGTGTAGTTGGTCTGCCCCCATTGAAACTTCAGCGCTTGCAACGCCTGACCCAACGCACGCCATTCACCTTCCATCACGGTGTGACGGCGCAGCATGCCAATGGTCACATCCGGTTCAGCCACCGTGCCATAGTTGCTGCGGTATTCGCTGGTGGACAAACCGAGGTAGCCCTGATCGAACAGCAGCGTGCCGCCCACGCCAGCACCTTGGGTGCTGCTAGCCGAATTGCACACGCGACGCTGTGTGGTGGTTGTGCCGTTCAGGGTGCAGTCCATCTGCTTGGGCACACGCAAGTTGACGGTGTTGCGATCCAGTGCGTCCACATGCAAGGCAAAACGGTCGTTACCCGCCTCGACCATGGCGCCTGTGCTGCGCTCGTTGGCTGCCCCACCGGCTCTCACTTCGGCTTTGCCCATCACGCCCCCTTGGGCGTCAAAAGCGCGCTCGCGTGCAATGCGGTTGTCAATCACATTCACCACGCCCCCCACAGCACTGCTGCCGTAGAGCAAGGTGGATGGGCCATACAGAACTTCAATGCGCTCCGTCGCCAAAGGATCGATGGGCACCGCATGGTCGAAGCTCAGGCCAGACACATCCATGTTGGCGCCGCCGTTTTGCAAGAGGCGCACGCGGTCACCCTCTAATCCACGGATGACGGGACGCCCGACGTTGGGACCGAAAGAGCTGTTGGCCACGCCGGGCAAGTTGTCCAAGGTCTCGCCCAAGGTGCTGCCTTGCTTTTGGGTCAAGGCGGCGCCCGAGAGCTGCAACGCAGGAGCTAACAAAGGACGGCTGGTGTCGGGGCGCGCGGTGATGGTCACCTCGGTCAACGGCGCATGCGCGGCTTCGTCATGGCTTTGGGCCCAACTGGTGGGGGATCCACCCACCGCCAACACAACCATCACCCGTGCAGAAGAACGCCCCCACTCACGCATGCTTGACCCGATCCGCAAAGGTCTTCAAAAACTTCTGCACCTTCGGTGCCACCACATGCGCGCAATAGCCTTGATCGGGATGGTGTTCAAAATAATCTTGGTGATACGCCTCGGCACGCGTGTAGTTGTGCAAGCTTTGCAGCTCGGTGACCACGGCGCCGTTGAGGTAGCGGTTCACCTCATTCAACACAGCCTGCGCCTCGGCGCGATCAGCCTCGTCACTGAGGTAGATGCCACTGCGGTATTGCGTGCCGACATCATTGCCTTGGCGGTTCAAGGTGGTGGGGTCGTGGATGACAAAGAAGATTTCCAACACATCACGCAAGCTCACGACCTGCGGGTCATAGACCAAACGCACCACCTCGTTGTGGCCCGTCTCCCCCGTGCACACGTCGGCGTAGCTGGGGTTCAGGACGTGGCCATTGCAATAGCCTGACTCCACATCCAGCACGCCCTTCACCCGCACAAACACGGCTTCGGTGCACCAAAAGCAGCCGCCCCCTAAGGTGATGACTCGGTGAGCGGCTGTCGCGTGAGGGGTGGGTGCGGTATCGGTCATAGTGGTCTTGATTCTATGATTCATGATCGAATCTCCCTCTGCTGCCCCCTTTCGTCACAAGGCCTCTTTTGGATCAACTGCTCGCGCTCAAACCCATCCTCACCACCCTGGCCCTACCTGCGGCCAGTGGCTTGTTGTTTGTCATGGCCATGTTGGTGTGGGCGTGGCGGCGTGTGTCCGCGGCTCGCACGTCCGTCAACCCTCGCCTGCCTTTGGGCTTGGCGCTCTTGGGGTGTTCGGGGCTTTGGCTGTTGAGCTGCCAGGCGGTGGCCATTTGGTTGTCGCTGCATCTGCTGCCCCAAGTGCCGCCGCTCAAAGTAGAAGACTTGAAGCGCCACAACGTGCAAGCCATCGTCGTCTTGGGGGGCGGCACAGAGAACCAGGCGGTGGAATATGGCGGGCCTGTTTTGTCGCCCGATGCCATGTCGCGCTTGCTCTACGGCGTGTATCTGGCCCAAGCGTCCCAGTTGCCCATGGCCTACAGCGGCGGCAAGGGTTGGGCCGCTGACACAGAACAAATGCCCGAGGCTCAAGTGGCCGCCTTGTCACTGACCTACCTCGGCGGCCCTCGCTTGCGCTGGCAAGATAACCAATCGCGTGACACGCGTGAAAACGCGGTGAACACCGCCCAACTGTTGAAAGCGGATGGCGTCAGCCGCATTGCCTTGGTGACCCACGCTTGGCACATGCCACGCAGCATCAAGCAATTTGAGGCTGCGGGCTTGCGTGTGACGCCCGCTCCCATGGGCTATGTGCGCAGTGATGCACGACCGCTGTTGCAATGGCTCCCCAGTGGCACAGGGCTGCGCGAGAGCGCTTGGATCCTGCGCGAGTGGCTGGGCTTGTTGTTGACCACGTGATCCATGCATCTGGGGAATCGGCTACATTAATAACCAATCAGTCATTAACGAAAACCGTGTCCACCGACAGCCCCCTCACCTCATCTGAGCTGGTCCCCAAAAGGGAGCGGCGCAAAGAAGCACGCCCAGGTGAATTGCTGGACGCGGCACTGGCCTTGTTCGTGGAAAAAGGCTTCGCCGCCACCCGCGTGGAAGAAGTGGCGCTGCGCGCAGGCGTGTCCAAGGGCACTTTGTTTTTGTATTTCCAAAGCAAAGAAGACCTGTTCAAAGCCGTGATTCACGAAAACATTGCCTCGTTGTTCCCCACCTGGAACGAGGAGTTCAACAGTTTCAAAGGCACGAGCTCTGACATGCTGCGCTATGCCATGCAAACGTGGTGGACACGCATGGGTAACACCAACGCCAGCGGCATCGCCAAGCTGGTGATGAGCGAAGCACAAAACTTCCCCGAGATCGCAGCCTTCTACCAAACCGAGGTGATTCGCCCCGGCAACACCCTGATTCGCCAAATCTTGGCGCGAGGCGTGAACAGCGGTGAATTTCGCCCCCTCGACTTGGACCAAGCGGTCTACACCGTGGTCGCGCCCATGATCTTTCTGATGATGTGGAAGCACTCGATGGGCGCTTGCGCGGCCTCGGCTGACATCGTCGACCCTGAACGTTTCATTCACCTGCAAGTTGACGTGCTGCTGCACGGGATGACGGCAAAACCTCACACACCCACACCATGAAAATCAAACCCAGCTGGATCGTGATCGGCGTTGTTGTTTTGGCCTTGGGCGGTGGCATTTTGCGTGCACTGTCCGCCAAACGCGTGAAGCAAGAAGCCGCGGCTGCGCCGCCCACCGTGCAAACGCAGATCGAATTGGCCAACTCCGACGTGATCACCGCCAGCCTGCGCGACATCACGCAAGGCTTGGAGGTGTCGGGCACAGTCAAGGCTTTGAACTATGCGGTCATCAAAGCACGCGTGGCGGGTGAAGTGAAAGAAATCACCGTGCGTGAAGGCGACAGCGTCAAGGCCGGCCAAGTCTTGGCCCGCATCGACCCCACCGAATACCAGCGCCGCTTCGAGCAAGCACAAGAACAAGCCCAGGCCGCCAAGTCGCAATTGGAAATTGCCCAGCGACAAGCTGACACCAACCAAGCCCTGGTCAACCAAGGCTTCATCTCTAAAACAGCGATGGACAACTCCTTGGCCTCTTACCAAGGCGCCATCGCGACCCACAAAGCTGCGGTGGCGGGTGCCGAAGTGGCGCGCAAATCTTTGGACGATTCGGTCTTGCGCGCGCCGTTCGCAGGCGTGATCGCGCTGCGCAGTGCGCAGTTGGGTGAGCGCGTGGGCATTGACGCCAAAGTGCTGGAGTTGGTCGATTTGAGCCAGCTCGAAGTTGAAGTGCCGCTGAGCCCCAGCGACTCGATCGATGTGCGCGTGGGCCAAGTGGCCAACTTGCAAGTCGAAGACCGTGTCCAAAAAGTGACGGCCAAGGTCAAACGCATCAGCCCCAGTGCCCAAGCGGGCAGCCGCAGTGTGTTGGTGTATTTGGGCTTGGACAAACCCGAAGGCTTGCGCCATGGTTTGTTTGCCAAAGGCTTGCTGGGCTTGGGCCGCAGCCAAGTGTTGGCCGTGCCGCTGTCGGCGGTGCGCACCGATCGCGCCAAGCCCTATGTGCAAGTGGTTGAAAAAACAGGCGACAACTTTCAAGTGGCCCACAAGACCGTGGAGATGGGCGTGCGTGGCACCGACTTGAGCCAGCCCGACGCCGAGCCTTGGGTGGGGGTGAGCGGGCTTGACGCCGGCAGCATCGTGCTCAAAGGCCAAGTCGGCGCCTTGCGTGAAGGCCTGGGGGTGAAGTACACCACCCCTGCGTCACCTGCTGCCTCTGCGGCCAGCGCACCTTAAGAACCGTCCGGCAACTCACCATGTGGTTCACCAAAGTCAGTTTAAAAAATCCGGTCTTCGCCACCATGGTGATGCTCGCCTTTGTGGTGCTGGGCTTGTTCTCGTACCAGCGCCTCAAGATCGACCAGTTCCCCAACATCGACTTTCCGGTGGTGGTGATCACCACCGAATACCCTGGCGCCTCGCCCGAGATCGTGGAGAGCGAAGTCAGCAAGAAGATTGAAGAAGGCGTCAACGCCATCGCTGGCATCAACACCCTCACCTCGCGCAGCTACGAAGGCATGTCGGTGGTGGTGGTGGAGTTTCAGCTCTACATCGACGGCCGCAAAGGTGCGGACGATGTGCGTGAAAAAGTGGCCAGCATTCGCCCCACCTTGCGCACCGATGTGAAAGAACCCAAGGTCTTGCGCTTTGACCCGTCAAGCAAAGCCATTTGGTCGCTCGCGGTGGTGCCCGACACTGCGGCCAACGGCAAAGCGGGCACCGCGCCCTCGGCCGTGGAGCTGACCAACTGGGCCGATCAAGTGCTCAAAAAACGCCTCGAGAACGTGCGCGGCGTGGGCTCGGTGAGCGTGGTGGGTGGCACCAAACGCGAAATCAATTTGTACCTGAATCCACAAGCCATGGAGTCGCTGGGCATCACCGCCGACCAAGTGGTGAATGCGGTCAAAACCGAAACCCAAGACTTGCCCGTGGGCAGCTTGCGCTCGCTGCAACAAGACCGCGTGATTCAAGTCCAAGGCCGCATGCTGCGACCAGAAAACTTTGGCGAGATCATCGTCGCGCGCAAAGGCACCACCCCCATCCGCTTGAACCAAGTCGCCAAAGTCAACGATGGTGGACAAGAAGTGGAAAGCCTGGCGCTATACAACGGCCAACGCACCTTGTTGATGACGGTGCAAAAAGCACAAGATGAAAACACCATCGAGGTCATCGACGGCTTGAACAAAACCGTGGCCGAGATGAAGTCACAACTGCCCGAAGGCGTGCGCCTAGAACAAGTGCAAGACGGGTCGCGCCCCATCCGCGTGGGCGTGGCCAACGTGCGTCAAACACTGATTGAAGGCGCGTTGCTGACGGTGCTGATCGTGTTCTTGTTCCTGAACTCGTGGCGCTCGACCGTCATCACGGGGCTGACCTTGCCCATCGCCATCATCGGCACGTTTTTGTTCATGTACATGTTTGGCTTCACCATCAACATGATCACACTGATGGCTTTGTCGCTGTGCGTGGGCTTGCTGATTGACGACGCCATCGTGGTGCGCGAAAACATCGTGCGCCATGTGCAAATGGGCAAAGCCCCTTACCAAGCCGCCATGGACGGCACACAAGAAATTGGTTTGGCCGTGCTGGCCACCACGCTGTCCATCGTCGCGGTGTTTTTGCCCATCGGTTTCATGGGCGGCATCATCGGCAAGTTCTTCCATGAGTTTGGTTTGACCATCGTGGCCGCTGTGTTGATTTCGATGTTCGTGAGCTTCACACTCGACCCCATGCTGTCCTCCGTGTGGCACGACCCCACCATCCATGCGCATGGCGAACACGGCAACTCCAACGCGTTTTACGACCGCACCATCGGCCCCATCACCGCTTGGTTTGAACGCACCACCGATCGATTGGTGGCGTTCTACCAACGCATCTTGAAATGGTCGCTGGGCCACAAACGCGCCACGGTGGCGCTGGCCGTCTCGACCTTTGTGGTCAGCATCTTCATGGTGCCGCTGTTGGGCACTGAGTTCGTGCCCAAGGCCGACTTCTCGGAGACCTCGGTCAACTTCTACACACCGGTGGGCTCGTCGCTGGAGGTGACCGAGGCCAAGGCACAGCAAGTCGAAGCCATCATTCGCGAGTTTCCCGAGGTGCGCTACACGCTCGCCACCATCAACACGGGAGCTGCGAACGGCAAAATTTACGCCAACGTGTATGTGCGCTTGCTGGACCGCAAAGACCGCCAGCGCAACGTCGACCAAATGTCGGCCGTGTTGCGCGAACGCCTGCGTCAAGTGCCAGGCATCACCGTCACCCATGCAGGCTTGCTCGACACCGTGGGCGGCAACAAGCAAGTGGAGTTTTCGCTGCAAGGCACCGACTTGCACGAGCTCGAACGTTTGACCCGACACGTGATGGACAAAGTGCGCACCATCCCCGGTTTGGTGGACTTGGACTCGAGCATCAAGCCCGACAAACCCACCATCGATGTCAACATCCAACGCGAAGCGGCCAATGATTTGGGCCTGTCCTTGGGCAGTGTGGGCAACCAATTGCGCACCTTGGTGGCGGGCCAAACAGTGACCAACTGGCGTGCCGCCGATGACCAGACCTACGACGTCAACGTGCGTTTGGCGCCCAGCGCCCGCAATGCCTTGCAAGACTTGGAGCGCCTGCCCTTCACCGTGGGCGTGGCCGCCGACGGCAGCCCGCGCATCGCACGCTTGAACCAATTCGCCCAAGTCGTTGAAGGCACGGGCTCGAACCAAATCAACCGCCGCGACTTGATGCGCGAAGTGGCCATCAACGCCAACGTCTACAACCGCGCCGCAGGCGAGGTGTCGGCAGACATTCGCAAAGTCATGGACACGGTGCAGCTGCCCCCGGGCTATCGCTTCCAGTTCAGCGGGTCGACCAAGAACATGCAAGAGTCTTTTGGCTACGCCATCTCTGCGCTGGTGTTGGCGATTGTGTTCATCTACATGATCTTGGCCAGCCAGTTCAAGAGCTTCTTGCAGCCCATGGCCCTGATGACCGCCCTGCCCTTGACGCTGATTGGCGTGGTCTTGGCTTTGCTGATGTTTGGCTCAGCCTTGTCCATGTTCTCGGTCATTGGGGTGGTCATGCTGATGGGCTTGGTCACCAAGAACGCGATTTTGTTGGTCGACTTTGCCATTCGTGCCCGCGAAGACCAGCTGCAAGCCGATGGCTCGGTGCTCCCCGGCCTGTCGCGCAACGAAGCGCTGCTGCTGGCCGCCGAAGTGCGTTTGCGCCCTATTTTGATGACCACCTTGGCCATGATCTTTGGCATGGTGCCGCTGGCCTTTGCGCTGTCGGAGGGGTCGGAGCAACGCGCGCCCATGGGCCAGGCCGTGATTGGCGGGGTCATCACCTCGTCCTTGTTAACTTTGGTGGTCGTACCGGTGGTGTATTGCTACCTGGACGATCTGGCCGAATGGCTCAAGCGCAAATGGGCGTCAGGCTCTGACAGCCCGGCCCGTTAAAATTTTGGCAGCTATACAACTTACCGCCTCTGGAGTTTTGAGATGAATACCCAAGAACAAGCCCGTTTCAACATGGTCGAGCAACAAATCCGCCCTTGGCAGGTGCTGGACAAAGCGGTGTTGAATGTGTTGTCACACGTGCAGCGCGAGTTGTTTGTGCCCCAGGCTTACCAAGCCCTGGCCTACACCGACACCGAGATTCCGTTGGGACACGGCCAAAGCATGGTGCCTCCCCGAGTGGACGCCCGCTTGATGCACGACCTGCACCTGACCGGCACTGAAAAAGTGTTGGAAATCGGCACTGGCAGCGGCTATTTGGCGGCCTTGTTGGCCGGTCGCGCCCAACGCGTGGTGAGCTTGGAAATCAACCCCGAACTGGCGGCCACTGCACGCGCCAATTTGCAACGCGCAGGCATCACCAATGTCGATGTTCGCGTGGCCGATGGCAGCGCAGGCGCCTCGGGCGATGCCCCGTTTGACGCCATCGTGCTCGGCGGCTCGGTGGCTGAAGTGCCACAGGCCTTGTTGCAGCAGCTCAAAGTGGGCGGTCATTTGATCGCCATCGTCGGCCAAGACCCCGTGATGGTCGCCACGCTGTACACCCGCACGTCAGATGCGGCTTGGAGCAGCAAGGCTTTGTGGGATCACACTGCGCCACGTTTACAAGGCTTTACAGAGCCAACCCGCTTTCACTTCTAAAAGCTGGGCATGATCGATCAAATTCAACCTGCTCAGCTGCAAGACTGGATCGCGGCGCAAGCCGAGCATGGCGCAACCGTGGTGTTGGATGTGCGTGAACCGTGGGAAGTTCAAACCGCTTGCGTGACCGCGCAAGGGTTCGAGTTGCTCACGATCCCCATGAATACCCTCCCCGTGCGTCTGCAAGATTTGAACCGTGACCAGCCGATTGCCTGTTTGTGCCACCACGGTGGCCGCAGCATGCAAGTGGCTGCGTTTTTGGCGCATCAAGGCTTTTCCCGTGTGGCCAATATTGCCGGTGGCATTCATGCGTGGTCATCACAGATTGACCGCACCGTGCCAACGTATTGATTTTTGAAAGAACTCCATGTTGCTCTCTCGCGTCTTGTTCCGTACGCTGCCTCTGACGGCAGCTGTTGCTTTGGCCTTTGCCTCTAACGCTCAAGCGCAAAGCTTGGTCGAGATGTACGAAGCAGCCCGAGGCTACGACGCAGGGTTCATCTCTGCCAAAGCCCAGTTTGAAGCGAACTTGGCCAAGGCCAACCAAACCTTGGGCGGGATCTTGCCGAACATTGCGTTGTCGGCCAGTGCATCGCGGACTTATTTCGATCTGCGTCCAGACAATCCTACGGTCCAAGTACCTGCGCAACAGCGTTTCTATGGCACGGGATCGGCAGCAGTGACGCTGACACAACCGATCTACCGTCCAGCTGCTTGGGCTGCCTATCGCCAAGGTGGTCGTTTGCTCGAGCAAGCGGCAGCGCAATACGAAGCCGCCGAACAAGACTTGTTGGTGCGTGTGTCGCAAGCCTACTTCGATGTGCTGACCAGCGAAGACAGCTTGGCCTCGGTGCAAGCGCAAAAGACCGCCGTGGGCGAGCAACTGGCTTCGGCCAAACGCAATTTTGAGGTGGGCACTTCCACCATCACCGGTGTGCGTGATGCACAAGCCCGTTTTGACTTGACCACCGCCCAAGAGATCGCGGCAGAAAACGATCTGCGCATCAAGCGCTTGGCCTTGGATTTGGCCGTGGGCATGAGCAATGCCAAGCCCAAACGTTTGGCCGACAACTCCAAATTGATCGCCCCACCGAGCGAGGCCGTGGACAGCTGGGTGTCGAAATCGGAAGTCGCTAGCCCCGCGGTGCGACAAGCCCAATTGGCTCTGGATGTGGCTACCCTAGAGGTTGATAAAGCCGTTGCAGGACACAAGCCCACGTTGGATGCTCAATTGGCTTACTCTGGCGTACGTAACGATGGTGGTAACGCAACGGGTGCTGTGTCATCCCACATCTACAACCCGTCAGCGGCTATCGTCTTGAACGTTCCGATCTTTGCCGGCTTCGCCACCCAATACCGCGTCAAAGAAACCGTGTCCTTGGAAGACAAAGCCCGCTCTGATTTCGAGAACGCCAAGCGCAACACCGCACAAGCCACGCGCACCGCCTATTTCGGGTTGGTGGCGGGTCTGAGCCAGGTCAAAGCGTATGAAGCGGCAGAAGCCTCCACACAAAGCGCCTTAGACGCGAACAAGTTGGGCTACTCGGTCGGCGTGAACATCAACATTGACGTGTTGAACTCGCAAAGCCAGCTGTATCAAACCAAGCGTGACTTGGCCAAAGCACGCTACGACGTGTTGGTGGGTAATTTGAAATTGCGCCAAGCCGCAGGCACCTTGACGCCTGAGGACTTGCAGTCCATCAACAGCCTGTTGGCACCTTAAGCTGTTGAGGCTTTGAGGTAAGGCAGCAGCGCCTCTGCCGTGCGCTGCGCAGCACCCCTGTGCTGCTGCGTGAAGGCCAGACATGCGGCCACATGGGCGTTCTCATCGGGGCTGAAACGCACCATTTGCAACGCCGTAGTCACGGCATGCGCCATGTCCTCCACACGCAAAGCAGCGCCTGCATCCAAGGCCAACTCGGCCGCTTCGGCAAAGTTGAAGGTGTGTGGCCCCATCAAGACAGGGCAACCGCAGGCAGTGGCTTCAATCAAGTTTTGACCGCCCAAGGGCTCAAAACTGCCGCCCAACAATGCGGCATCTGACAGGCCGTAATACAAGGCCATCTCTCCCAGTGAATCGCCCAGCCACAAGGTGTTCCCATCGTCGTGGGTGAGGTCTGGACCATCCACCCAGGTGCTGCGTCGCGACACATGCCAACCGCGTTGGGTCATGGCTTGGGCGACTTCATCGAAGCGTTGTGGATGACGCGGCACGACCAGCCAATGCGCGGCATGGATGTGGTCTTGCGCATCGATGGCGTTGTCTTTGAGCGCTTGCAGTGCATCGAGCCACAAGGCTTCTTCGCCTTCGCGCGAGCTGGCCAACAGCACCACGGGGCGCTGGCATTGTTGTTTCCACACCAAGGCTTGCGCCAATTGCTGGGCATCTGGTTTGGCGTCGAATTTGAGGTTGCCCAGAACACCCTGCACCTGGGCACCCAAGGTGCGCAAGCGCGTGGCATCGTCTTCGGTTTGGGCCCACACGGCGTGCAAGCCGGCATAGGCAGGACGCGACAACCATGAGAAGCGCAAGGCTTGTTGCATGCTTTTGTCGCTCATGCGGGCATTGACCAACACCATGGGCACCTGGGCTTGGCGACAGTGGGCCACCCAGTTGGGCCAGACCTCGGTTTCCAACACCACCGCAAGACATGGCTTGAAGTGTGTCAAAAACCGTTGCACCACCGCAGGGGTGTCCCAAGGTTGCCAGACCTGCACATCGCCAGGCTGCAAGAGGCTGCGCCCCTGCGCACGCCCCGTGGCCGTGCCATGCGTGAGCAAGATGCGCACCTCAGGTTGCGCCGCACGCAAGGCTTGCAACAACACAGCGGCCGCGCGGGTTTCGCCCAAAGAAACGGCATGCACCCACACATAAGGCGACTCGCCCGCTTGTGCCGCGGCTTGGGTGTAGTGGCCAAAACGTTCGGGGATGGCTTCTAAGTAACCCGGCTCATCGCGCCCACGGCGCAACAACTTGCGTCGCAACAGCGGCTGCAACGCCCAGGTCACACAGGAATACAAGCTGCGAATCACAGCACCCCCTCCTGCGAGGGGCTGGCAGCGAGACAACGCGTCCAGGCTTGCCAAACAGCATCCACAGTGGGCGTGGGGCAATCGATCACGCTGCATTGACGCGTGAGGCCTTCGGGGCCGGTGCGCCACGCGGTGTCAAAGTTGTAGATCTGAACGTGTGGCAAATCGAGGGCCACCGCGATGTGGCTCAAGCCACTGTCCACACCGATCACGCCGGTGCAATGCGCCATCTCGGTGGTCAAGTCATCCAAGGACAAGCGGGGCCACACCATCGCACCGGGCAGCATGTCGGCCATGGCTTCGCTGCGGATGCGCTCGGCCTCACTGCCGTGGGGCAACACCACATCGAAGCCTTGCTGCTTCAAGCGCAAGCCCAACTCATGCCAGTGCGACAAGGGCCATTCTTTGTCCGCACGCGACGTGCCGTGGACCAAAGCGACCCAAGGTTTGCGTTGGGTGGCGGCTTGTCCCAAACCGTAATTCACATGCGCGGGCAGTTCATAGCCCAAGGCTTTGGCGCACAACACACGGCCACGTTCCACCGCATGGATGTGGGGCGTGATGGGCACGGCCACATCGGCCACCCAACGTGTGGGGCGCTCGTAGCCCGACCCCTCGGTGCGGTTGGCCAAGGCGTAGCGTTTGCCGCCACGTGCTTTTCGTGCCAGCCATGCCACCAGCGCTGATTTGGTGAGGCCTTGCAAATCGATGATGACGTCGTAGGCCTCGCGCTGCAAATCGGCTTTGAAGGCTTGCCAATCGGCGCGCGTTTGTGCGCGGGTCTCTGCTTTGAAAAACGCTTTGCGCCAGCGACGGATCTCGCACGGGATGACGCGATGCACCGCCGCGCATCGCGCAGCCAAAGGCGCAAAGCCACGCTCCACCACCCAATCAATTTGAGCATTCGGAAACGCAGCGTGAATGTCCATCACCGCAGGCATGGTGTGCACCACGTCGCCGAGTGACGAGAGCTTGACGACAAGCACCTTCAACGGTGCTTGTCGGTCATGCGGCAAGGCGAAGCTCAATGCGCGGCCTCTTGAAACTTCGCATCGGGCTTGACGCGGCGCAGCAGCGCCAGCATGTCGTGCTCAATGCGGTTGAGGGCCTCTTGGGTTTGGCCTTCGAAGCGCAACACCAACACGGGGGTGGTGTTGGAGGCACGAATCAAACCAAAGCCATCGGCCCAGTCAATGCGCAGGCCGTCAATCACGCAAGCCTCTGGCTTGAACGTGGGCGAAGGCAATTCACCCGATGACACCAGTTGTTGCAGCTCCGCGCTTAAGCGGTGGGGCTCGCCCTCGGCGCACCCCACGTTCAATTCGGGGGTGGAAAAACTCGTGGGCAAAGCGTTGAGCACCGCGTTGGCATCGGGGCTGCGGCTCACGATTTCGAGCAAGCGGCAACCGGCGTACGTGCCGTCATCAAAGCCATACCAGCGCTCTTTGAAGAAGATGTGGCCGCTCATCTCGCCACCCAAAGGCGAATCGACTTCTTTCATCTTCGCTTTGATGAGCGAGTGACCGGTTTTGAACATCAAGGCTTGGCCGCCGGCTGCGCGAATCGCAGGAGCCAAACGCTGCGAGCACTTGACGTCAAACACAATCGCGCCGCCGGGCACGCGGGAGAGCACGTCTTGCGCAAACAAGGTCATTTGGCGGTCGGGGTAAATGGTTTCGCCGTCTTGGGTGACGATGCCCAAACGGTCGCCATCGCCGTCAAATGCCAAGCCCAATTCAGCGCCTGTGGTTTTCAACGCCGCGATGACGTCTTTCAAATTCTCGGGCTTGCTGGGGTCTGGGTGGTGGTTGGGGAAGTTGCCATCCACCTCGCTGAACAGCTCCACCACCTCGCAACCCAAGGCGCGGAAGATGCCAGGCGCTGTCGCACCCGCAATGCCGTTGCCACAATCGACCACCACTTTCATGGGGCGGCTCAGGCGCACATCACCCACAATGCGAGCCACGTAATCAGCGGTCACGTCCACCTGCTTCACGCCGCCACCTGCTTTGAGCGCCCAGCGCTCGGCTTGCATGATCTCGCGCAAGCCTTGGATTTCGTCGCCGTAGATGGCACGACCACCCAAGACCATTTTGAAACCGTTGTAGTCCTTGGGGTTGTGACTGCCCGTGACTTGGATGCCGCTCTTGCACAGGGTGCTGACTGCAAAGTACAGCATGGGCGTGGTGACTGCACCGACGTCGATCACCTGCACACCGGCGGCGACCAAGCCGCGAATCAGCGCCTCGACCAGCGAAGGACCGCTCAAGCGGCCATCGCGACCCACAGCCACCGTGGTTTCACCGGACGCTGCGGCATGTGTGCCAAACGCACGACCGAGCGCTTCGGCGACGTCAACGTTGAGGGTGGAAGGAACGACACCGCGGATGTCGTAGGCTTTGAAGATGGAGGCATTGACTTGCATGCGGACGATTGTAAGGAGCCCCCATGGCGTTTCCCTCTGCGCACTATGATGTTCAAAAGCCTGAAAGCCCCCCATGAAGCCCTTGCAAACGCCCCTCATGCAACACCAGATTCACACCGAATTGGGCGATGTCTTACTCGCCGCCAGCGCGCAAGGTTTGGCGGGGGTTTGGTTCATCGGGCAACAGCACTGGCCCAACACCTCGGGCTGGGTCGATGCCCCACACCACCCCATGCTGCAGAAGGCCCAAGAGCAGTTACACGCGTATTTCAGCGGCCAACGCATGGTGTTTGACATGCCATTGGCGCCCGCTTGGGGCACCCCTTTTCAACGTGCCGTTTGGCAAGCCCTGCAAACCATCGGCTATGGCCGCACGGTCACCTACGGCGACGTGGCTCAAACAATGGGCAACCTCAAAGCGGTGCGCGCGGTGGGTGCAGCGATTGGTCGCAACCCCTTGAGCGTGATCGTGCCCTGCCACCGCGTGGTGGGGTCCAACGGTTCGTTGACGGGGTATGCCGGTGGCTTGGATCGCAAGAAAGCCTTGCTGCATCTGGAAGCTGCACACGCATGAACGAAGCCTCGCTGCATTGGCGCGCATGGGTGCCTGAGTTTGTGTTGCTGGCTTTGTTGTGGGGCTCGTCTTTTTTGTTCATGCGCGAAGGTGCGCATGCGTTTGGCACGTTTCCTACTGCTTGGGTGCGGGTGACCTCTGCGGCGCTCATGCTGTTGCCTGTGCTGATATGGCGGGGGGAGGCACCCATGCTGCGTCAACACTGGCGCAAGACCTTCACTTCGGGCTTGTTGAATTCGGGCATTCCGTTTGCGTGCTACGCCTACGCGCTGATGTCGATCAGCACGGGCTTGTCCTCCATCTTGAATGCCACCACCCCCTTGTTTGGCGCCGTGATCGCTTGGTATTGGCTGGGCGACAAGCTCAACGCCTCGCGGGCCTTGGGGCTGGCCTTGGGCTTCACAGGCGTGGTGTTACTGGCCAGCGATGTGCCGGGCGGTGTGTCGTTCGCCTCGGGGGGGTCTGGGCTGGCGGTACTGGCCTGCTTGGTCGCCACGTTTTGTTACGGCTTGGCAGGCAGCTTCACCAAAAAGTATTTGCAGGGCGTGCCGTCGATGGTCACCACCAGCGGCAGTTTGTGGGGTGCCAGTTTGGGCTTGTGCATTCCCGCCCTGCTCACCTGGCCCACCGCGATGCCACCGCTGCATGCCTGGGTGTCGATCGGCGTGGCAGGCTTGTTGTGCACGGCCTTGGCCTATGTGCTGTACTTTCGGTTGATGGCCAGCACAGGCCCCGCACGTGCGATGACCGTGACGTATTTGATCCCCGTGTTTGCCAACCTGATCGGTGTGGTGGTCCTCGATGAAGTGGTCACCCCTTGGATGATGGGCTGCGGGGCGGTGATTGTGTTGGGCACGGCCCTCGCCTCAGGCTTGGTGGCCTGGCGGCGTTAACGCTGCGAATCGCCCACCAACACATAAGGCGCCCAAAACGCAGGATGGCCATAGCGTGGATCGGCCATGACTTGCAACATGGCGCCTCGCAAACTTTCGGCTTTGGGTGCGTTGGGGTTTTGTGTGAAATGCGCAAAGGTGCGGGTGGTCAGTTCTTTGGCACTGTCTGACTCCACGGCCCAATGCGTCACCAACAAACTGCGGCTGCCCGCGTAGAAAAATCCGCGTGCCAAACCACTCAAGGCTTCTTCGGCTTTGCCATCGGCTGCTGCGGTGTTGCATGCGCTGAGCACCACCCAATCGGCGTTGAGTTTGAGCCCCAGCACGTCTTCCAAGGTCAGCAAGGGCGACAAAGCGTTTTGCGCCTCTGAGCCGTCTGCGGCCATGGCCAAAGCGGGCTGAACCAGCTTGGGCAAATCACCGGCCATCAAACCGTGGGTGGCGAATGCAATGACTTTCTTTTGCGCCAACAAGCCGCTGGTGTTGGCCTTGAGCACGCTCTCACGCGTGGCTTGTGCACCCATCACCAAATCGCGTGACACGTCGGCACGCAAGGCTTTGGCCAGGTCTTGCAATTCATCACGGGTTTCAGGCAAGGCTGGAATGCTGTGATAGATCTGCGAGCCGTTGACTTGCTCTTTCTCGAGATCGTTGTTGACCGCACGTGTGAAGCTCACGTTGCGCACGGTCCCGTTGCTGGAGGTGGCTGCGAGGGCTGGATTGAACACCGGGTCGCCCCAAGCCATGAGGGCTTGCTGGGGCAATTGGCGACGCGTGAGCGCGCGCAAACTCAGCCAGGAGCTCACGCTGGGCACTTGGCTCAAACTGGCTTTTTGAATCAGCCAAGCAGGCTGGCCAGCGCTGGGCCGTGCCGAGGTTTGTAAAACCGCAAACGGCAAACGCGCCATGGCCCCTGAAGCCGCCACGATCCATTGTTGGCGGTCGTTGAGCACATCGGCCAAGGGCGCCAACAGCGCTTGGTAGGTTTGGTGTGACAAGCGGTCGTCAAACGGCAGCACTTTGCCCTGTGTGCCCAAGCTCTCCAAGGACTGACGCAAGGTGGCCACGGTGCGTGTGATGTGCGTGGCATCCAAGGCGGCGCGATGAAATTTGGCTTGGGCCTTACCGCCCTCTTGCTTGACGGCCCACACGTTCACGCCTGTGGCATCGGGCATCACCACCAACAAGGCTTCGTCGTTGGACAGCTTTTGCGCAATTTCGTCCAAGCTGGGGGGCAAGGGGCGCACCAAACGTTCGTAGCCAGGAAAGCCTGACTTGATGCGCGCTTGGAGTTGGGTGCGTTCTTTTTCGAGCGCGTTGATGCGCTCGCGCATTTGTGTGGCGACCTCGGGCAAGGTGGATTGCGCGTTGCCTGCTTCGCCTTGCAAGAAAGCACGCAGGCCACGAATTTCATTCTTGGCATCTTGCTCTTTGCGCACAAGTTCGGACAAGCCTTGCGTGTTGGCGGCTGAACGCACCGCGGCATCGGCCAGCGCTTCTTGCACGGCGCCGGCACGCAACCAATCGGCCAAGCCCAGCGCTTGCAACACGCTTTGAGGATCGAGCTCGGCCACCGCCTCGATGTAGGTGCCAATGATGAGTTGACGCACATCGGGACGAATGCCCACTTGGTCTAAGTAATCGGCATTGCGGATGCTGACCAAATCGTCGACCGATTTTTTCAACAATTGCAACGCCTTGGGTTTGGCCTCTGCCCCACCTTGGCGCCACAGTGCCACACCTTGCAGGCCTTGCGCCTGGGCCACAAAGTAGTGACCGGGACCAAAGGCTTGCAAATTGAAAGCGGCCACGCGTTCAAACAAAGGCGCAGCACGCTCGGGTTGTTTGTTGCCGAGGTACACATAGGCACGGTCAAAACTGAACGCCACGCGCTGTATGGCCGACGGATTGCCTTTGGCCAGCTCGTCGAGTCGGTCAAGCTCGGCTTGTGCTTGCGCCCACTTTTTTTGCCCAGCCAGTGCGATGAACACATCTCGGCGGCGTTGTGTGCGGTCTGGATTCAAGGCATTGAAGCCCAAGCTCTCCAGCACCTCGTCGGACTTGCGCGCCAGCCGCTCGGACTGCTCAAACTCTCGCTGCGCAAAACGCAAGTTGGCCGCCACGCTGTACATGCCCGAGCGAAAGTTGGCTGGCAACTCCACCTCAGAGGCAAAACGCAAATAGTCACGCATGGACTGCTCGGCATCGACAAAGCGACCCGCGGCACGAAACGCTTGCGTTCTTCGGGCCAAGGCGTTGCCCACGTCCGCAGCCAGGTTCAACCGCTGCATGTTGTCGTCGCCCGGACCACGCAGGTTCATGGCTTTGCGGGCGGCTTGCTCGGCCACGCTGGCGGCGTCAATTGACTTGTCCCATTGGCCCAAACGCTGCTCTAAATTGGACAACACAAAATTTGAAAAATAGATGCTGCGCTGCACCAGGCGTTGCCCGCCCAAGCCCAAGCGTTCACGACCCAAAGCCTCGATGGCCGGGAAAATTTTGTCCAACTCTTGGCGCGCCAAATCGGTCTTTCCCCATTGCAAGTAGTCGTTGGCCAAGTGCACCATGAAAAATGGTTTTTGCACGTTGTTGGCCACCCCCACCGCCTCACGATGCAAGTCCAGCGCTTTGGCGTATTCGCCTCGATTTCTGGCAATGATGGCCAAGTCATTGATCAAGCCTGGATCGGCCAACAACGATTTGGCATCTTGCAACACGGCTTCTTCGGCATCGCGCAGAGCGAGCTTTTTGGCTGCCATTCTTTTCTCGTTCACTTGCCGTTGCAGCTCTGTTTTGAGCACATCTTTGTTCAACGGCGCCGCCAAGATGGCGCGCAAGCGAAGCTCTTCTTCGGCAGAGACCTTTTTGAATTGCGTCTCGATGTCAACGTCTTGCGCCATGACAGGCGAAGCCCACAAACAGGCAGCGCTGCACAAGAGCAGCAACCATCGACCAACGTGGGTTTTAAACATGGCAAAGCTCATTCATCGAGGTCTGAAAATGAAAGGATACCGTGAATGGCTCTTGCGTTTCAAACACACCCTTGGGTCGTGGCAGACACGCGCAGCAACTGCTTGACTATTTTTGTGTCCAACCAGCCGTCGGGCGTGGCTGAGATTCGTGGATGTTTATGTCCCGATTTCTGTTTGGACATCCGTGCTGTCGACCGATTTGGGGAATGCCCATGGATGAAGCCAATAAACAGCTAAAAATGTATCTTGAGGTGTATCTTTTTGCGATGTACAAAAGAAAAAAGCCCAAGTAGCGAACTACTTAGGCTTTCTATTTGGCGGAGTGGACGGGACTCGAACCCGCGACCCCCGGCGTGACAGGCCGGTATTCTAACCAACTGAACTACCACTCCTGGTAGCTGTAACTTTTGCTAAGTTGTTGAAACAACCTAACCAAGTGCTACAAAACTTGGCGACCCTACGGGGATTCGAACCCCGGTACTCACCGTGAAAGGGTGATGTCCTAGGCCTCTAGACGATAGGGTCATAACCTGGACTGGTTCTTTCGAACCTTCTCGACACTCAGTTTGGTGGAGGTAAGCGGGATCGAACCGCTGACCTCTTGCATGCCATGCAAGCGCTCTCCCAGCTGAGCTATACCCCCATTGGGTGTCGAGAACGATAGTATAGCCAAATTTTCAGCGTTTCGTCAAACGCTGCAAAACTTTTTCTTTTCCGCAGAGCCAAAGCACGGCATCCACCGAGGGGGTTTGCGGTGTGCCCATGACCAACACACGAACAGGCATGGCCAGTTGCGGCATTTTCAAACCTTGCTCGGCGAGGACTTCCTTGAAAGCCGCGCTCACATTGGCAACGCTCCACTCCGCCACGGCACTCAGCTTGGTGGCCAGCGCATCCAAGGCTGGCAACACCGCAGGCGTGATGTGCTTCGCCACATCGTCAGCGTGTGGCGTCACATCGTTGTAGAAAGCAGTCGCCCAATCGGCCAACACCAACAAGGTGTCACAGCGGTCTTTGAACAAACCGCAAATCGCAGGCAAGCGGTCGTCAGCCGTGATGCCACGCTTGGCCAGCTCTGCGCTCACCAAAGGCGCCAACGCGTCGTCTGCCATGGCTTTCAAGTGCTGGGCATTCACCCACTTGAGTTTGGCTTCGTCAAACTGCGCGGCGCTGCGGCCGAGGTGGTCGAGGTTGAACCACTCTAAGAACTGCGCACGGCTGAAAATTTCATCATCGCCGTGGCTCCAGCCCAAGCGGGCAAGGTAGTTGACCATGGCATCGGGCAAGTAGCCTTCATCACGGTATTGCGTCACGGCTTTGGCGCCATTGCGCTTGCTCATCTTCTCGCCTTGCTCGTTGAGCACGGTGGGCAAGTGAGCGTACACCGGCGGCTCTTTGCCAAGGGCTTTGAAGATGTTGATTTGGCGCGGTGTGTTGTTCACATGGTCATCGCCACGAATCACGTGAGTGATGGCCATGTCGATGTCGTCCACCACCACGCAAAAGTTATACGTGGGCGTGCCGTCGGGTCGGGCAATGACCAAGTCGTCCAACTCGTCGTTGCTGATTTCGATGCGGCCTTTGACTTTGTCTTCCCACACCACAGAACCGCCTTGCGGATTTTTAAAGCGCAGCACGGGCTTCACGCCCTCTGGAATCGCGGGCAAGGTTTTACCGGGCTCGGGCCGCCATGTGCCGTTGTAACGCGGCTTTTCTTTGTTCGCCATTTGCTGCTCACGCAACGCGTCTAACTCTTCCATGCTCATGTAGCAGGGGTAGACATGGCCAGCGGCTTTGAGCTCTTCAAGCACCGCTTTGTAACGGTCCATGCGTTGCATTTGGTAGAACGGGCCTTCGTCGTGATCGAGGCCCAGCCACTTCATGCCCTCGATGATGACGTCCACCGACGCTTGGGTGGAACGCTCAAGGTCGGTGTCTTCAATGCGCAAAATAAAGTCACCGCCTGTGGCGCGTGCAAACGCCCATGGGTACAAGGCCGAGCGAATGTTGCCCAGATGGATAAAGCCAGTGGGTGATGGCGCGAAACGGGTACGAATTTTGGTCATGCAGAAATAAAAATCAAAGGGTCTCAAGGCCGCGTAACAAGTCGGCCTTCATGTCGTCCAAATGCTCAAGGCCGGCAGCCAAACGAATCAAACCTTGGCCAATGCCTGCGGCTTGACGCTGGTCTTCCGAGAGCTTGCCGTGCGAGGTGCTGGCGGGGTGTGTGAGCAGGGTTTTGGTGTCGCCCAAGTTGGTACACAGCGAGAGCGTGCGCAAGCTGTCGAGCACATGGAATGCACGTGTGCGGCCTTGCTGCGGGTCTGCCGCTTTCACATCAAAAGACAAGACAGCGCCACCCATGCCCGACATTTGTTTCATCGACAAGGCATGTTGTGGATGGCTGGCCAAACCTGGGTAGTACACGCGTGACACCGCAGGATGCTGCTCCAACCACTGAGCCAAAGCATGTGCGCGTTCGCTTTGAGCACGCATGCGAATGTCCAGCGTCTCCAAGCCTTTGAGCACCACCCATGCGTTGAAGGGCGACAACACCATGCCGCTGTTTTTCATCACGGGCAAACACTTTTCTTTGATGAGCTTCTCGCTGGCACACAACGCGCCCGCCATCACGCGGCCTTGACCATCCAAATACTTGGTGCCCGAGTGCATGACGATGTCTGCGCCCATGTCCATGGGGCGCTGCAGAATCGGCGTGGCAAAGCAGTTGTCGACCGCCAACAAAGCGCCTGCGTTGTGGGCCAAATCGGCCAATGCAGCAATGTCACACACCTCGGTCAAGGGATTGGTTGGCGTCTCAGCAAACAAGATTTTGGTGTTGGGGCGAATGGCTGCTTTCCAAGCAGCCAAATCGGTTTGCGACACCACGGTGGATTCCACACCGAAACGTGCGAACTCCGAACCAATGAGCTTGAGCGTCGAGCCAAACATCGATTGCGAATACACCACATGGTCACCCGCTTTGAGCAAGCTGAACAACATCAGCATCACTGCCGACATGCCCGATGAGGTGGCCAATGCAGCTTCGGTGCCTTCCAAGGCCGCCAAGCGCATTTCAAAGCTGCTCACGGTGGGATTGCCCGAGCGGCCGTAGGTGTAGCCGTCTTCTTCACCCGCAAAGCGACGTGCCGACGCCTCTGCCGAAGGTTGCACGTACCCACTGGTCAAGTACAGGGCTTCTGAGTTTTCGCCGTATTGGCTGCGATCAGCCGCCAAACGCACGGCCAAGGTTTCCAAATGCAAATCGTGAGGCAAAGGATGTTGGCTCATGGCAATCACTCCGAAGCGTTGGGCAGTGCCAGGCGTGAGTTGTCTTCAGCGCCCTCCTCTTGGCCCACGCGTTTTTCATTCAAACGCACGATGTCTTGTGCGGACACATCGCCCGTCACATACACACCGTCAAAACATGACGCATCAAAACCGTCGAGCTTGGCTGAGCCAGAGGCCACAGCGCTGTTGACGGCTTGCTTCATGGCGTCCACGTCTTGGTAAATCAAAGCATCGCAACCAATCAGTTCGCGCACTTCTTCGATGGTGCGGTTGTGTGCGACCAGCTCTTCGGGTGTGGGCATGTCAATGCCATACACGTTGGGGAAGCGCACAGGTGGCGCAGCGCTGGCCATGTAGACCTTGCGCGCACCGGCGTCACGCGCCATTTGCACAATTTCTTTGCTGGTGGTGCCACGCACGATGGAGTCGTCCACCAACAGCACATTGCGGCCTTTGAACTCGCTTGCAATGACGTTGAGTTTTTGACGCACAGATTTTTTACGCACGCCCTGACCGGGCATGATGAAGGTGCGGCCCACGTAACGGTTTTTCACAAACCCTTCGCGGTAAGGCACACCCAACAAGTGCGCGAGTTGGGTCGCGCTCGGACGGCTCGATTCGGGGATAGGAATGATCACATCGATGTCTGTAGGGGGCACCATCGATACCACGCGTTTGGCCAAGGTCTCGCCCAAATTCAAACGCGCTTGATAGACCGAAATACCGTCCATCGTGGAGTCAGGACGCGCCAAGTAGACATACTCAAAAATGCAAGGCTTCAGCTGTGGCGAATCTGCGCACTGCATGAAACTGGCTTTGCCTGCCAAGTCGATGAACACGGCTTCACCCGGCGCGATGTCGCGTTCGAACACGTGGCCTGTGCCTTCCAACGCCACCGATTCGCTGGCCACCATGTACGTGCCATCTTTGCTGCGGCCAATGCACAAGGGGCGAATGCCATAGGGGTCACGAAACGCCAACAGGCCGTGGCCCGCGATCATCGCAATCACCGCGTACGAGCCCTTGATGCGGCGGTGCACGCGACGCACGGCTTCAAACACATCAGGTGGCGTGAGCGGCAAGCCGCGGGTGGTTTTCTCCACCTCGTGCGCCAGCACATTGAGCAACACCTCAGAGTCACTCTCGGTGTTGATGTGGCGGTGGTCTTCGGTGAACAACTCGCTCTTGAGCGCTTGTGCGTTGGTCAAGTTGCCGTTGTGCACCAACACCAAACCGAAAGGCGCATTCACGTAAAAAGGCTGCGCCTCTTCTTCGCTGAACGCATTGCCTGCGGTGGGGTAACGCACTTGGCCCAAGCCGTTGTTGCCGGGCAAGGCGCGCATGTTGCGCGTGCGGAACACGTCACGCACCATGCCTTTGGCTTTGTGCATGAAGAATTTACGGTCCAGCTGGGTGACGATGCCTGCGGCATCTTGGCCTCGGTGCTGCAAGAGCAACAAAGCGTCATAAATCAACTGGTTCACAGGTGCGTTGCTTGCAACGCCGACGATGCCACACATTAGGGGAGGTACTTTCCAAAATCAGCCGGTAACACCGGCTTCAACACATGCAAAAACTGTTGCAACCACTGCGCACCTTGCGCGTGTTGCCAGGCTTCAGACTCGCGCATGGGCGTCATGCCCACCACCACGGTCACGGCCAACAAAACCACCATGCCGCGCAGCAAACCAAACATGCTGCCCAGCAATCGATCCAAAGGTCCCAAACCCACGGCCGAGACCAACTTCTTGACCACCCAACTCACCAACACGGTCGCGATCAGCACCGCAATGAACACCGTCACAAAGCCAGCGGCATAGCGCAGCATTTGGCTGCTGCCTTCCATGGGCAACCAGGCCGCAGCTTGGGGCGCGTAAATCTGAGCCACAAAAAAAGCCGCCACCCAACCCGCCAGCGACAAGACCTCTTGCACCAAGCCGCGCCACAGTCCGAGCAGCATCGACAGGCCCAACACGGCCAGCAGAATCCAATCCACGGCCGTCAGCATCGTCATGGCGAAATTACAGCGTCAAGACCTGCGGTTGCAATTGCAACTGCTTGATCTTGTGAGCCACTTTGTCGGCTTCATCGCGGCTGGTGAAAGGGCCCACCCGCACACGGGTGCGTTTGCCTTCTTTGGTATCAGCCACATGGGTGTAGGTTTTGTAGCCGGCTTTTTCAAGCTTGACGCGCACTTCGCGGGCCTTGGCTTCGTCAGAAAAAGCACCCACTTGGACCACAAAACGTGGCGCATCCGCTTTGGTATCCGACGCTGCTTGCTTGGTGTCTGCAGGTTTGGCCTCGGCGGTTTTGACGTCCACTTTGGCTGGCTCGGCCTTGGCCGGTTCTGATTTCACAGGCTCGGTTTTGACTTCAGGCTTGGCCACCGGTGCCACAGCCGCCACGGCAGACTCCGCTTTGGGTTCAGGCTTGGCCACCACTTCTTCTTTGGGGTCTAAGCCAGCGCCTGTGGACAGCGGTGTTTGTTTGGTGGCCGATGAGGCAGAGGCCAAAGGCTTGCTGTTGGCGCGGTCGGGAATGTCCACCGCAATGTCCACCGACACGGGGCGCGGTTGGGTGTCAAACAAGAGCGGAAAACCCAACACGCCCACAACAACCAACACCGAAGCGCCAATCAAGCGATGACGCGCACGACGACGCATGGCATCGACGCTTTCAGCCGGTGAATTGCTGAAATTACCTTGGGGCTCGCTGGTCGATTGACCGGGCAAACGAAACTTGAAAAAAGCCATGTGAATGGGGTCTCAGGAGCTCAAATGTGGGGCGTCTAAACGGGGTATGCCATTCGCCAAAATACCCCCGACCGTGAAGAACGATCCGAAGACCACAATTCTATCAGCGGGGTCTGCGGCGGCGACCGCCGCTTGCAGGGCCGCCTGCGGGTCCGCATAGGTGCTGGCTTGCACGTCTTTGCGTGTGTTGCCCGCTTGCCATTGGGCCTGCAGATGGGCGGCCGTGGCAGCACGCTCCGTGGGTAAATCGCAGAAATACCAGCGATCAACCAGCGTGCCCACGCGCGCCAGCATGGGCGCCACATCTTTGTCGGCCATGGCACCAAACACTGCATGGGTGGTGGGGTAAAAACCCATCGCGTCCAAGTTCTCGGTCAACGCGGCCACTGCGTGCGGGTTGTGGGCCACATCCAACACCAACGCCGGCTGACCCGGAATGATTTGGAAGCGCCCTGGCAGCTCCACCATGGCCAAACCGTTGCGGATGGCTTGGGCTGTGACTGGCATCTCGCTGCGCAAAGCCTCTAGCGCAGCCAACACACCACTGGCGTTGACCAATTGGTTGGCCCCACGCAGCGCGGGATAAGCCAACCCGCTGTAGCGCCGGCCACGCCCTGCCCAGCCCCACTGCTGTTTGTCGCCGGTGAAGTTGAAATCTTTACCGAATTGCCACAAGTCAGCGCCAATTTCCAAGGCATGGTCCAACACGCTTTGCGGTGGCACCGGATCGCTCACGATCACGGGGCGACCGGTGCGCATGATGCCGGCCTTCTCTCGGCCAATGGTTTCGCGATCGGCGCCCAAAAAGTCCATGTGGTCCAAGTCCACGCTGGTGATGACCGAACAGGTGGGATCGATCACGTTCACCGCATCGAGGCGCCCGCCCAAGCCCACCTCCAAAATCGCCACATCCAAGCGCGAAGCCGCCATCAGACTCAGGATCGCCAAAGTGGTGAACTCGAAGTACGTGAGCGACACCTCCCCGCCTTGCACACGGGCCGCTTCGACGCGTTCAAAGTGCGGAAGCAAGTCCTCAGGCGTCACGGTCTCGCCATGGACGCGGCAGCGCTCTTGGAAATGGACCAAGTGCGGCGAGGTGTAAACGCCGGGTCGGTAGCCGGCTTCTAACAAGCACGCCTCCAACATGGCGCAGGTCGACCCTTTGCCGTTCGTGCCTGCCACGGTGATCACCGGGCATGCAAACGAGAGGCCCATGCGTTCGACCACGGTGCGCACGCGCTCCAAGCCCATGTCGATATTTTTGGGGTGTAAACGCTCGCAGTGTGCGAGCCAACTGTCCAGTGAATTCATGGGCGAATTGTCGCCCACACACCAAGACCTGGGTGCTTTGGGGCATCATTGCTGGTATGACAACAGCAAACATCACCGTTTACGGCATTCCCAACTGCGACAGTGTGAAGAAAGCACGTGTTTGGCTCACAGACCATGGGGTGGACTACGCCTTTCATGACTTCAAAAAACAAGGCGTTCCCGCCGAGGCCCTCGACGAGTGGCTGGCCGCTGTGGGCTGGGAGGTGCTGGTCAACCGCAAAGGCACGACCTGGCGCCAACTCGACGCCGCCGTTCAAAGCCGCGTGCAAGACAACGCGTCGGCCAAGGCGCTGATGCTGGAACACGCCAGTGTCATCAAACGTCCGATCGTGGTCAAAGGCAAGGATGTGACCGTGGGCGTCAACCCAGAGCGCTGGACAAACGTTTTAGAGTGAAGTTTTACCGCTGCTTTACAGACTCAAATCTGCCCAAGGACTACACTTCTCGTATGAAAAAACCATCTCTCCACAACACGCTGCTGACCGGTCTGATGACCGTGTTGGCTGGCCTGAGCCTCTCTGCACACGCCCAAGAAGTGGGCAAAGTGATCTCCAGCACCCCCATCATTCAACAAGTGGCGGTGCCCCGTCAGGTCTGCAACAACGAACAAGTCGTCACCCAAGGCCAAAAGTCTGGCGCGGGTGCTGCCATGGGCGCGATTGCCGGTGGTGCCATCGGTAACAGCATGGGCCAAGGCTCAGGCCGTGCCGCCGCTACGATGCTGGGCTTGTTTGGTGGCGCCATCTTGGGCGACAAAGTCGAAGGCCCAGGCACGCCAGAAGTGCGCAACGTGCAAAACTGCAGCCAGCAAATGTTCTACGAGAACCGCACCATGGCCTACAACGTCGTGTACGAATTCGCCGGCAAGCAATACACCGTGCAAATGCCCACAGACCCAGGTCCAACTGTGCGTTTGCAAGTCACCCCCATTGCGCCGCCTCCTGCCAGCACCGGCTATGGCGTGCCCCCTGCGGGCTCTGCCCCACGCTACTGAAGCCCTGCCATCTCAACCAAAAGCCGCCTTGTGCGGCTTTTTCCGTTTGGGGTCCTCTAAAATCAACGGTTTTGCATTTCCCTACCGAGTCGCACCATGACCACAGAAAAAATCGACAGCGCCAGCGTCACCACCAAAGCTAACGTTTACTTTGACGGCAAATGCGTCAGCCACGGCCTGACCTTGGCCGACGGCACCAAGCTGTCTGTGGGCGTCATCCTGCCCGCCACGTTGACCTTCAACACAGGCGCGCCTGAAATCATGGAGTGCGTGGGCGGTTTCTGCGAATACAAACTCGACGGCAGCAACGACTGGGTCAAGTCCAGCGCTGGCGAACAATTCAAGGTCCCCGGCAACTCGAAGTTCGACATTCGCGTGACCGAGCCCTACCACTACATCTGCCACTTCGGTTAATCGACGGGCCACACCATGAGCACCATTCTTCAAAACCTGCCCAAGGGCCAAAAAGTCGGCATCGCCTTCTCGGGCGGCCTCGACACTTCTGCTGCCTTGTTGTGGATGAAGCAAAAGGGCGCTGTGCCCTACGCCTACACCGCCAACCTGGGCCAGCCCGACGAGTCGGACTACAACGAAATCCCACGCAAAGCGATGGAATACGGCGCCGAAAAAGCCCGCCTCATCGACTGCCGCAAACAACTTGCCCACGAAGGCATTGCCGCGATTCAGTGCGGTGCGTTCCACATCAGCACCGGTGGCATCACGTACTTCAACACCACGCCGCTGGGCCGTGCCGTGACAGGCACCATGCTCGTGGCAGCGATGAAAGAAGACGACGTCAACATTTGGGGCGACGGCTCGACCTTCAAAGGCAACGACATCGAGCGCTTCTACCGCTACGGTTTGTTGACCAACCCCAGCTTGAAAATTTACAAGCCTTGGCTGGACCAACTCTTCATCGACGAACTCGGTGGCCGCGCTGAAATGTCGGCCTTCATGACCGCCAACGGTTTTGGCTACAAGATGAGCGCCGAGAAGGCCTACAGCACGGACAGCAACATGCTGGGTGCGACCCACGAAGCCAAAGACCTCGAGAGCTTGGCCAGCGGCATGAAGATCGTCAACCCCATCATGGGCGTGCCTTTCTGGCGTGACGACTGCGTGGTCAAGGCGGAGCAAATCACCATCCGTTTTGAAGAAGGTCAACCCGTGGCCTTGAACGGTGTGGAATACGCCGACCCCGTTGAGCTGTTCTTGAAAGCCAACGAAATCGGTGGCCGCCACGGTTTGGGCATGAGTGACCAGATCGAAAACCGCATCATCGAAGCCAAGAGCCGCGGCATCTACGAAGCCCCGGGCATGGCGCTGTTGCACATCGCTTACGAGCGTTTGGTGACGGGCATTCACAACGAAGACACCATCGAGCAGTACCGCATCAACGGTCTGCGCTTGGGCCGCCTGTTGTACCAAGGCCGTTGGTTCGACCCACAGTCGATCATGTTGCGCGAAACCGCACAGCGCTGGGTGGCTCGCGCCATCACTGGCGAAGTGACGTTGGAGCTGCGCCGTGGCAACGACTACAGCATCTTGAACACCGAAAGCCCGAACCTGACCTACGCGCCTGAGCGTTTGAGCATGGAAAAGGTCGAGGACGCACCGTTCACACCGCTGGACCGCATTGGCCAATTGACCATGCGCAACTTGGACATCGTGGACACCCGCGCCAAGCTCAGCATTTATTCGCACACCGGCTTGTTGTCGTTGGGCGAAGGTGCCGACATGATCAAGCTCGAAGGCGGCAGCAAGAAGTAATACAGGTCTTGCACGCTCTGAAAGAACGGCCTTCGGGCCGTTTTTTCATGCACTAAGCCGTGCGCACCACGCCATAGCTGAGCATGAGCAAGGTGCCGATCAACAAAGCCGGCACCATGCGGCGCGTGGGCCGTGACACCATCACGGCCAAGCTGATGACGCAAATCAGAATGCGCAACAGCATGGGCACCGTGGCCAGCAAACCCAAGGGCATCAACAACATGCGAATGGTGAGCGCGGCCACCATGGCGTAGGTGACTGCGGCCACCCACCGAAAAATCTCGCTCTCTGGATGGATGTGGCCCGACAACTTCACACCCACTGCACGGCATGCGTAGGTCCCCAAACACGCTGCGCTCAAGGCCAACCACACACCCCAACCTTGCAACTCGGCATTCATGGCTTGACCTCCACAGGAGCGGGGCGCAACCATCGCCGGTCCACCGCATAGCCGATGGTGCCGGCCACCAAGCCCGTGGCGAGCAAACTGCTGTCGGCATCCAAGACATAAAACAAAGGCCCGAGCACGCAGCCCAAACCAATCGCAATGCGGTTGGCCCACGGCTTCACGTCGGTGAAGGTCAGCAAAAAGAACAAGGGATTGATGAACACCAGCCCCAAGGTCACCGCATCAGGCACCCAGCCAGCGACGAAATAGCCCAACACCGTGCCGGGCATGGCGATCAACCAACACGGCAAGCCCAAGCCGATGAAATAACTCAACCGATGCTTGGCGGCCATGTGCGGAAATTCACGCATCGACATGGACCAGGCGGTCATGGCCAACAAATGCACCCACAGGTAAAGACCGCGGTTGCGATCGCGTCGGTGCAACTGCGGGAACAAGGTCACCACCATGGTGACAAAGCGGGCTGAGGTCAAACTCACCGCAAAAGCGATGGCCAAAAATGACGAGCCAGAAATCAACATCTCCAGCATCACCACCTGCCCCGGCAAGGCAAACATCAAGAGGCTGGTCAGCCCCGTCATCCACGCATCAAATCCGTGACTTCGGCCCATGGCACCAAAGCCCACCATGCCCGCAAACAAGACCAACACGGGTGCACCTAACGCGTCGTGAATGCCGGCCCAAAAAGCGGCGCGGCGGTTGGCAAAGCGTGCGCTCATACGACCACGGGTTCGGGCTCTAGCCGAATGCCAAAACGTTCGTAGACACTGGTTTGAATGGCTTTGGCCAAGGTCATGACCTCACCGCCGGTGCAAGGGTGGTCACGACCACCTTTGTTCACCAACACCAGCGCTTGCTTGTCGTACACGCCCGCGTTGCCCATGGTCTTGCCTTTCCAGCCGCAGGCGTCGATCAACCACCCAGCGGCGAGCTTGATGCGGCCATCATCGAGCACGTAGTGAACCACCTTGGGGTCACGGGCGATGATGTCTTCGCATTGCTCGGGCGTGACCGTTGGATTTTTGAAGAAGCTGCCCGCATTGCCAATCACGGCGGGATCGGGCAATTTGGCGCGTCGAATGGCGCACACCCAGTCAAAAATTTGCTGGGCCGAGGGGGCACTGATGCCGGTCTCGGCCATCTTGCGCTCCAGATCGAGATAGCCCAGCACAGGCTTCCAATCTTTGCGCAACAAAAATCGCACGCGGGTGATGAGGGCTTTGCCCGCCAGACCCAACCCATTCGCGCCACTGCTCTCGTGCTTGAACACCGAGTCGCGGTAGCCAAAGGCACATTGCGCGGCATCGAGGCTGAAGGTTTGCCCCGTGCTCAGATCGATGGCATCCAGCGAATCAAATCGGTCTTGCAGCTCCACGCCATAGGCGCCGATGTTTTGCACGGGCGACGCGCCCACAGAACCGGGAATGAGCGCCATGTTCTCCAGGCCGGGCCAACCGTTGTCCAAGGTCCAGCGCACCAAGTCGTGCCAGGACTCACCCGCAGCGGCCTCCACCACCCACGCCTTGTCGGTCTCTTGCACCAAGCGCATGCCTTTGAGTTCGACCTTGAGAACCAAAGGTTTCACATCACCCGTCAACACGATGTTGCTGCCGCCACCCAACACAAACTTAGGCGCCTGGCGCAAGGTGGCATCGGCCAGCACGGCTTGGACATCGGCCTCAGAACGCACGTGCACCAGTTGCAGAGCTTTGGCAGAGATGCCAAAACTGTTGTGCGCTTGAAGGGGGTAATTGGGCTCAACTAACATAGGACAATTGTCTCATCCTGATTTTCAAAGCTGATTGCCATGCCCTCTTTTGACACCGTGTGTGAACCCAATCTGGTCGAAGTGAAAAACGCCGTTGAAAACACGGCCAAAGAAATCGCCACCCGCTTCGACTTCAAAGGCACCTCTGCCGCCGTGGAACTCAAAGACAAAGAGATCACCATGTTCGGTGACGCCGACTTTCAGCTGGTGCAAGTCGAAGACGTGCTGCGCAACAAACTGACCAAGCGCGAAGTCGACATTCGGTTCTTGGACAAGGGCGATGTGCAAAAAGTCGGTGGTGACAAGGTCAAGCAAGTCATCAAAATTCGCAACGGCATTGAGACCGAAGTGTCCAAAAAAATTCAACGCCTGCTCAAAGACAGCAAGATCAAAGTGCAAGCCGCCATTCAGGGCGACGCCGTGCGCGTCAGCGGCGCCAAGCGCGACGACCTGCAAGCCGCCATGGCCTTGATCCGCAAAGACATGACCGACTTGCCTTTGTCGTTCAACAACTTCCGCGATTAAACAGCCAGCGCGCGCACATTTGCCAAGCTGTCTTTCATGCCAGCTTGTGCCATTTTCAAATCGTAGGTAGTTTGTAAATTCAACCAATATTGCGGTGTTTGGCCCAGCGCACGACCCAAGCGCAAAGCCAATTCAGCCGTGACGGGGCGATCCCCCCGCAACACATGCGACACGCGCATGGGCGACACGCCCAAAGCCTCAGCAAAGGCCGCTTGCGTCACGCCCAACTCATCCAGCGCTTCGCGTAAAAACTCACCAGGGTGAATGGCAGCAAGCCCGTTTGCAGGTTTTTTCATGGCATTCATCCTCAGTGGTAGTCAATGATTTCAACGTCTTGCGCATGACCGCGTTCAAACCTGAAGCACAAACGCCAACGGTCATTGATGCGAACGCTCCATTGCCCCAAGCGATCACCCGACAAACTCTCCAGACGATTCGACGGCGGCTGCCTTAAATCATCCACTTCAGTGGCAGCGTCCAATTGCGTCAGACGCATGACCGCCCTGCGCAAAATTTCTGGCGGTAACCGGCGTGACTTGCCTGTCGCAAAAAAACTTTGAGTTTCGGCATTTGCAAAACTCTCAATCACGATTCAATTATAAACAATTTGTTTATACCTCAAAACAGATCAACGCCGCATGCTAGATTGAGCCCAGACGTCCAGCGCAAAGCGCGACTCAAAAGCTGCGCGCTAAAAACAAAGGGCCTCATGAGAGGCCCTTTGTTTTGCATGAAGCGATGAGACTCATTGAGCCCCAGGCTCAGTCGGCGGCGCATCTTTCTTCGCCCCAATCTTGGACTCTTGTCCCGCCACCAAACGGGCGATGTTGTCTTTGTGGCGAAACAGCAGCAAGGCGCTCATCACCATCACGGCCAGCAATTCGGCTTCGCTGGTTTGCCATGCGATCTTGTCGCCGAACACGTAATAGGCCGGCGCAAACAAAGAAGCTGCCAACGCCGCGAGCGAGGAATAGCGCGAGAAAAACGCCACGATCACCCAGGTGCCCATGGTGGCGGCGCCCAACAGGGGCTCCACGCCAAACAGCACACCTGCCGCCGTCGCCACGCCTTTGCCGCCTTTGAAGCCAAAGAACACGGGCCACAAATGGCCAATGAAAGCCGACAGCGCCACCAAAGCCACCGCACGGTCATCCAAGCCGTATGAGGGGCCAAACACTTTGACCAACAACACGGGGAAATAACCTTTGAGGGCATCAAACAACAACGTGGCGATGGCCGCCTGTTTGTTGCCCGAACGCAGCACATTGGTTGCGCCTGGGTTTTGACTGCCGTAGGTGCGTGGATCGTCCAAGCCCATGAGGCGACTGACGATCACCGCGAAGGACAAAGAGCCGATCAAATACGCGCCCAAGGTGAGCAACACCACCATTGAATCATCTGAATGCATCATTCCACCTTTCAAAGCGCTGGGTCGCGCACGTCCCAACGAATCGCGTCAATCGCCGCCAACAACTCGGGCGACAGGGTCGTACCCCAAGCTTGCAAGTCCGCATCCAACTGGGCGAGCGAGGTCACACCAATGATGGTGCTGGCCACTTGCCACTTGGTGTAGCAAAACGCCAAGGCCATTTGTGTCGGCGTGAGGCCATGCTCACGTGCCAGCGCGTTGTAGCGACGCGCGGCAGCCAAAGCTTCAGGTCGGCCCCAACGCTGCTTGCGCATCGACTCATAGCTCGACATGCGTCCACCGTCTGCGCCCTGTGGGGCCTGCGGTCCTTCCAGACCACCGGCATCGTATTTGCCAGTGAGCAAACCAAAGGCCAAGGGCGAATACGCCAGCAACGAAACGTTCAAGCGGTGGCAGGTTTCGTCCAAGGCGTTTTCGTAAGTGCGGTTGATCAAGCAATAAGGGTTTTGCACGGTAGCCACGCGGGGCAAACCATGTGCTTCGGCCAAGCGCACAAACTCGTGCACGCCATACGGTGTTTCGTTGGACAAGCCCACGTAACGCACCTTGCCCGCTTTGACCATCTTGGCCAAGGTTTCCAGTTGGTCGCGAATGGGCGTGAGCGACTTCTCTTTGGTCGGGTCGTAATAGGCCATGCCAAACGCAGGCACATGACGCTCAGGCCAGTGGATTTGGTACAGATCAATCACATCGGTTTTCAAACGACGCAGGCTGCCCTCGCATGAGGCTTCCATGTCTTGCGTGCTCATGCCGCTGCCCTCACGCACCCAAGGCATGCCGCGCGAGGGACCGGCCACTTTGGTGGCCAACACCAACTTCTGGCGTGCCCCCGGGTGCTTGGCAAACCAGTTGCCGATGATGGTTTCGGTGGCGCCGCAGGTCTCGGCTTTGGCCGGCACGGCGTACATCTCGGCCGTGTCGATGAAGTTCACGCCACGCGCCAGCGATCGGTCAAGGATGGCGTGCGAATCCGCTTCGTTGACTTGCTCACCAAAGGTCATGGTGCCCAAACAAATGGGGGTCACGTGCAAATCGCTGGTGCCCAACTGGACGAGAGGAAAACTCATATCAACTCCCACAATCAATTTATTTTGCAAACGCGCAAGTCTAAAGCCTAGGCTTGCCCCTTGGCCCGCGCCTCTTCTTGCAAGCGCAAGACGCGGCGTTGCACTTTGCCGGTGGTGGTCATGGGCAGCTCGGCGATGAACTCAATCTCTTTGGGGTATTCGTAGGGTGCCAACTTGCCACGCACATGCTGTTGCAGCTCGGCAATCAGAGCCTCGCCAGGCGCATAGCCTGCCGCCAACACGACATAGGCTTTGACCAGTGCACCACGTTGCGCATCGGGCTTGGGCACCACCGCTGCGTTGGCCACCGCCGCGTGTTTGACCAAGCAGTTTTCAATTTCGCTGGGGCCAATGCGGTAGCCCGCCGCTTTGAACACATCGTCCGCACGGCCTTGGTACCACAGGTAGCCCTCGGCATCGCGTGTGGCCAGATCGCCGGTGCGGCACCAGTCGCCGGTGAATTTGCTTTGGGTGGAAGACGCGTTTTTCCAATAACCCAAAAAGAAAATCGGATCGGGCTCACCGTGGAGGTTGAAACGGTTCAGTGCCACATCACCGGGCACGCCCACGGGACATTCGCGGCCCTCGTCGTCAATCACAGCCACGCGATGCCCTGGATAGCCTTTGCCCATGCTTCCAGGCTTGGCAGGCCAGCCTGCGTGGGTGCGATGCATGGCCAAGGCCTGCTGCCCGTCGGGCGACCATTCCATCGCGCAATTGCCCACGATGTAGTTGATTTCGGTTTGTCCAAACATTTCGTTGACGGTGACACCCAGCTGCTGTTGGCAATACCCAAACACCGCATCGCCGACGGCCTCGCCCGCACTCATGATGGCTTGCAGGTGCAGCTTGAAGTCGCGCCTGGCCCTGGGATAAGCCTTCATCATGGCCTTGAGCGCTGTGGGAAACAAAAACGTGTGCGTCACACGGTGTTGCTGCAACAGTGTGAATGCCAACTCGGGGCTGAAACGACCGTTCCATGCCACGATGGGGCGACCAAAGTACAAGGTGGGCAGCAAGGCGTCCATCAAGCCCCCGGTCCAAGCCCAATCGGCAGGCGACCAAAATACGGCCGCACTCTCTGTGGGCAAAGACGCGCGGGTTGCGCGTGGGTTGCCATGGGCCGCGTCAGCTGCCTTGTCGGGCGAAAAACCAAACCAGTTTTGGCTGCACACAAACCCCGTCAAATTGCCCACCAACGCACGGTGCGGAATCAGCGCACCTTTGGGCGGCCCGGTGGTACCGCTGGTGTAAATCAACACCGCGCCTTCTTCGGCCTTGGTTTGCACAGCATCGAAGCGGCGCTGATGCGCAGCCAGCGCGCTGGCGTAGTCCACCTCCACGTGCAACATGTCGTTGGCATTGGACAAGTCCACCCCAATCACCTCACGCAAAGCTGGACACTGAGCCCGCACCGACAAAAGATTACCCACAGACGCGTCGTCCACGATGGCCGCCACCGCCTCGCTGTCTTGCAAACGGTATTCCAAGGCATCGGGGCCAAACAACAGGGACAACGGCATCGCAACCGCCCCCATTTGCATGACGGCGATGTAGGCCACCGCCGTTTCAAACCGCTGAGGCAACACGATGGCCACACGGTCGCCACGCTGAACGCCCAAACCGGCCAGGACATGGCTCAAGGCATCCGCGGCCTGCTGCAACTCGGCATAGCTGTGGCTGCGTGCCGGGCCAGCCGCTTGATGTTCCAAGATGGCCACGCGCTGCGCGGCATCGGCGTGCGCGGCCCAACGGCGGCTGCACACCTCGGCCATGTTGAAGTGTGAGGGGACCGACCAGTGAAACCCGTGCTGCATGGCGTCGTAAAAATCGGGCGCAGCGCTGCTTTGGGTGTCATGTGTTTGACCGTGTGTCATGGGGTGCATCCTTATGATCAAAAGAATGTACCCAATTCAAAAAGCTTCGCGCAGCGAGTTTGTCCCCATTCGTCACCTGCGTTACCACGTGCGCCAATGGGGCACACCCTCCCCCGACAAAACACCGCTCGTGATGGTGCATGGCTGGATGGATGTGTCGGCCTCTTTCCAATTCGTGATCGACGCGATGCGACAAGACCACTGGGTCATCGCCCCCGATTGGCGCGGCTTTGGTCTGACCGAAACACCCCACACCGACAACTATTGGTTTCCCGACTACCTGGCCGACCTCGACTTTTTGCTCGATCACTACGTGGGCGATCGGTCCGTGAATTTGGTCGGTCACAGCATGGGCGGCCACATTGCCACCCTGTACTCCGGTGTGCGCCCTGAACGCGTGGCCAAGCTCGTCAACATCGAAGGCTTTGGCATGGCCGCCACGCGCCCAAGCCAAGCCCCCGGACGCTATGCCAAGTGGATGGACGAACTCAAAACCTTGGCCCGGGGTGAGCTCGACCTCAAACCCTACGCAGACCTCGAAGGTGTGGCACAGCGCTTGATCAAAACCAACCCCCGCCTGGGCACCGACAAAGCGCACTGGCTCGCACAGCACTGGTCCAGCGCCAATGCGCAAGGCGAATGGCGCATCTTGGGCCATGCAGCCCACAAGATCACCAATGCACAGTTGTTCAAAGTGGATGAGGTTTTGGCCATCTATGAACGCATCAGCGCCCCCATGCTCTGCGTGGTGGCCAGCACAGACAGCTTGAAGCAATGGTGGAACGATCAGTACACCCAGCCCGAATTCATGCAGCGCATTGCCAGCGTGCCCAACATTCGACACGCGGTCATTGACGACGCCGGTCACATGCTGCACCATGACCAACCCGATGTTCTAGCCCGTTTGTTGGAAGAGTTCCTATCGTCTTAGCGAGCCATGACACACCACACCCAGCGTCTCCTGAGTGCCATCACCTGTTTGGCCTTTTGTGGATGCTCGGCACTGTTGCCCAAAGCCCGCACCGAATCTCCCACGTTTCAAAGCTTCGACGAGGCCAAGCAAGCCATTGAGTCCATCGTGCCCATGCAAAGCCACCGCGCCTTGCTCAGCGAGATGAAGATCGATCCCCCCAACCAACCCAATGCTGTGATCTTGTCCTATGCGGACATCTTGAAACGGGTGGTCAACGGCAGTGTGCTCAGCAAGACCGATTTAGGGCCGGGCCTGGCGCTGTGCATCAACGCCCATGAGGCTTGCCGAGGTTGGGAGCTCAACATTGCCCAAATCCACAAACAACGCTTGGGTGGTTTTTGGTCTGACTTTTTCAATTTCAGACGCCACTCGGTCACCACCGGTTGGCGTTTCAACGCGCTGATCTTGCTGGTAGACGATGTGGTGGTGTACCGCTCATGGGGTGGTCAGCCCGAGATCCATGAGGTCGATATTCAACAAAACCCCTTAGGCCCCTTGCAAGAAATTGGGCCCGCCGTGGTGGGACACAGGTAAAATTCATTTTTACACTTTTGTATTCATATGTTGAAGCTTCATTGGCGGCACGCCATCCCCTGTTGGGCACTCAGCGTCGCCTTCGTCACCCTCCCCAGCCTGGCGCAAACCACCGAACCCAACGGATTACACGGCAATCCTTGCCCCGAATTTTTGGCCCGTCACGACGCGCCCGAGCCCGACAGCGACCAGCGCTGGAATCTGACCCTGTCACCGTTCACCTACCACTGGCACGAGAACCCCGAACACCGCCCCGTGATCTTGGGCGCCTTGGAGCGCAACGTGGCGGGCAACCGTTTTTGTGGCTTGGCGTTGTTCCGCAATTCGTTTGGACAGCCGGCGGCCTACCTCTACGTGGGCAAGCGCTGGGACGCGTTTTTGGGACAACCCAAGCTGTTTGCCAAAGTCTCAGCAGGCTTCATTTACGGCTACAAAGGCAAGTACCAAGACAAGATTCCCTTCAACGATTACGGCATCGCCCCCGTCGTCATTCCATCGATCGGCTACAGCCTCAACCGTGACGACTCCGCGCAAATCATGCTGCTCGGAACGGCTGGGGTTTTGTTCGCCTACGGACACAGCTTCTGAGGTCGGTCTGAACGTGAGAAAATCGCAGGTTTTCCCCCAGACACATAAAGAAGACCCATCATGGAAGCAGAACGCATCAACCTCATTGGATCCACCCTCGCCGACCTGAGCGTGCGCACGGTCGATCTCCGGAGGTATCTTTGACTACGATGCCAAATCTGAACGCCTGAGAACCGTCAACGCCTCGTTGGAAGACCCAACGATCTGGAACGACCCCAAAAAAGCCCAAGAACTGGGCCGCGAAAAGAAAACGCTGGACGGCGTCGTCGTCACCCTCACACGCTTGACCCAAGAGCTCGAAGACAACACCGAGTTGTTCGAGATGAGCAAAGCCGAAGGTGACGAAGACGGTCTGCTGACCATCGAAGCCGACACCCAAGGCTTGGTCAAAACCATCGAAGAGCTCGAATTCCGCCGCATGTTCAGCAACGAAGCGGACCCGCTCAATTGCTTCCTCGACATCCAAGCCGGAGCCGGTGGCACCGAAGCCTGCGATTGGGCCAGCATGCTGCTGCGCCAGTACCTCAAGTACGCCGAACGCAAGGGCTTCAAAACCACGGTGGAAGACGAGTCCCCCGGGGACGTGGCCGGCATCAAAGGCGCGACCATCAAGATCGAAGGCGAATACGCCTTTGGTTTGCTGCGCACCGAAACCGGCGTGCACCGCTTGGTGCGCAAGTCCCCCTTCGACAGCTCGGGCGGCCGCCACACCTCATTTGCCTCAGTCTTTGTGTACCCCGAGATTGATGACTCGATCGAGATCGACATCAACCCCTCTGACGTGCGCACCGACACCTACCGTGCCTCGGGCGCGGGTGGTCAGCACATCAACAAAACCGACTCCGCCGTGCGTTTGACCCACATCCCCACGGGCATCGTGGTGCAGTGTCAAGACGGTCGCAGCCAGCACAGCAACCGTGACGTGGCGTGGAAGCGTCTGCGCTCGCGCTTGTATGACTTTGAAATGCGCAAACGCATGGAAGAGCAACAAAAGCTCGAAGACACCAAGACCGATGTGGGTTGGGGTCATCAAATTCGCAGCTACGTGCTGGACAACAGCCGCATCAAAGACTTGCGCACCAACGTCGAAATTTCGGCCACGCAAAAAGTCTTGGACGGCGACCTCGATGCGTTCATCGAAGCGTCACTCAAGCAAGGCATCTGACCGTGCCCCCACGTTCATCATTTCATGTATTCACTGCCCCCCAAAGGGGGCGCGGTCTCCTTCGCGGTGGCCCAGCAGGAGACCTCATCTATGTACCGTGAAGGCACAGCCCAATTGATTCAACGCGCCGACTACACAGCGCCCGCGTTTTGGATTGACACCGTCGACCTGACGTTTGACCTCGACCCCGCCAAAACCCGCGTGCTCAACAAAATGAGCGTGCGCCGCAACCCCGACGTGGCGGCACAGCCGCTGCGTTTGGACGGCGATGAGCTCAACCTCGCACGCGTGTTGGTCAACGGCCAAGGCACCTCGTTCAAGATGGACGGCAGCCAGTTGGTGCTGGAAAACTTGCCCGAAGGCCACGAGGCTTTTGAGCTGGAAATCTTCACCACCTGCAACCCTGCGAAGAACACCAAGCTCATGGGCTTGTACGTGAGCAACGACTCGTTCTTCACGCAGTGCGAGGCTGAAGGCTTTCGCCGCATCACGTATTTCTTGGACCGCCCCGATGTGATGTCCAACTACAGCGTCACGCTGCGTGCCGACAAAAAAGCATTCCCCGTCTTGCTGAGCAACGGCAACTTGGTGGAAGAAGGCAACCTCGAAGAAGGCCGCCACTTCGCCAAGTGGGTGGACCCCCACAAAAAGCCCTGTTACTTGTTTGCCTTGGTCGCAGGCCAGTTTGTGTGCCGCGAACAACGTGTCACAACCCGTTCGGGCAAAGACCATTTGTTGCAAGTGTTTGTGCGCTCTGGCGATTTGGACAAGACCGAACACGCCATGCACTCCCTCATGGCCAGCATCAAGTGGGACGAACAACGCTTTGGCTTGGAGCTTGACCTGGAGCGCTTCATGATCGTCGCCACCAGCGACTTCAACATGGGCGCCATGGAAAACAAGGGCCTGAACATCTTCAACACCAAGTTTGTGTTGGCCAATTCATCCACCGCCACCGACACCGATTACGCCAACATCGAAAGCGTGGTCGGCCACGAGTACTTCCACAACTGGACGGGCAACCGCGTGACCTGCCGCGACTGGTTCCAACTCTCGCTCAAAGAAGGCCTCACCGTTTTCCGCGACCAAGAGTTCAGCCAAGACTTGGCCGCCGAAGCCTTGAACGGTAACGCGCAAGCTGCGGCATCCGCCAAAGCAGTGAAGCGCATCGAAGACGTGCGCTTGTTGCGCACCGCGCAGTTCCCTGAAGACGCAGGCCCCATGGCCCACCCGGTGCGTCCTGACAGCTATGTCGAGATCAACAACTTCTACACCGTCACGATTTACGAAAAAGGCTCGGAAGTTGTGCGCATGATGCAAACGCTGGCGGCGCCAGCCATCACAGCCAGCGGCACCGAAGGCGGACTCGCACACACCGGCCGCGAAGGTTTCGCCAAAGGCATGACGCTGTACTTCCAACGCCATGACGGCCAAGCCGTTACCTGTGACGACTTTGCACAGTCCATCGCCGATGCCAACCCCCACTCGGCCTTGGCCACACATCTGACACAGTTCAAGCGTTGGTACGCCCAAGCCGGCACACCGCGCGTGCAAGCCGTTGGCGCCTACGACGCCGCCACCCGTCGCTACACGCTGACCTTGAGCCAAAGCTGCCCTCCCAGCCCTGGCCAAGACCACAAAGAGCCGTTTGTCATTCCGGTGCAAATGGGCTTGCTCAGTACCGATGGACAGGAAGTGTTGCCCAGCCAATTGCTGGTGCTCACCGAAGCCACACAAACCTTTGAGTTCCACGACTTGCCCATCCCCGAGGGGCAAGCGCCTGTACCCTCGCTGCTGCGCGACTTCAGCGCCCCCGTGGTGCTGGAGATGGACTTCACGTCAACCCAATTGCTCACGCTGCTGGCACATGACACCGACCCGTTCAACCAGTGGGAAGCCGCACAACGCCTGTGCCTCAACGCCGCGCTGAGTGCCGTCAACGCAGAGGTTGCGCCCACACACGTGCTCGACGATGCCTTGGTGCAAGCCCTGCGCACCGTGCTGCGCCACCCCACATTGGACGCGGCGTTCAAAGAGCTGGTGCTCACCCTGCCGGCAGAAACCTACATCGCCGAACAACTCGACGTGGTCGACCCACAGCGCATCCACGCCGTGCGCGAAGCCATGCGCGCCCAACTCGCCCACGCCTTGCACGGCGATTGGGTCTGGGCCTTTGAGACCCACCGCGACAGCGGCAACTACCGCCCCGACCCTGTGTCCAGTGGCCGCCGCGCTTTGAGCGGCATGGCCCTGACCATGTTGTGTTTGGACGCCCGCACCAGCGGTGACGCGATCTGGCCAGCACGCACCCTGCAATGCTTCCACGACGCGCACAACATGACCGACCGCTTCAACGCCTTGAGCGCCTTGGTCAGTGCCGGCCACACCTTGGCGGGTGATGCGCTGCAACGCTTCTACAACCTGTTCTCGCGCGAAGCCTTGGTGATGGACAAGTGGTTTGCCTTGCAAGCCGGTGCCTCCGACCGTGGTGGCAATGTACTGCCCGTGGTGCGTCACCTCATGCTGCACCCCGACTTCCACATCAAAAACCCCAACCGCGCACGCAGCCTGATCTTCAGTTTCTGCAGCGCCAACCCTGGTGCCTTCCACCGCAGCGATGCCGCGGGTTATGTGTTCTGGAGCGAGCGCGTGTTGGAACTCGACGCCATCAACCCCCAAGTCGCCGCCCGTCTGGCCCGCGCCTTGGACCGTTGGCGCAAGCTGGCCGAGCCCTACCGCAGCGCGGCCCACGTTGCCATCCAACGCGTCGCGGCCAAAACCGATTTAAGCAACGATGTGCGTGAAGTTGTCTCGCGCGCCCTTTCTAACTGAGGACCTTGTCATGAGTATTTCGTTAACCCGCTACCTCGTCGAACAACAACGCGCCAAAGGCCACATTCCCTCCGAGCTGCGTTTGCTGCTCGAAGTGGTGGCCCGCGCTTGCAAAGGCATCAGCCAAGCGGTCAACAAAGGAGCGCTCGGTGACGTGCTCGGCACCGCAGGCAGCGAGAACGTGCAAGGCGAAGTGCAAAAGAAGCTCGACATCATCGCCAACGATGTGCTGATCGAAGCCAACGAATGGGGCGGTCACTTGGCCGCCATGGCGTCCGAAGAAATGGACAGCATCCACATCGTGCCCAACCGCTACCCCCAAGGCGAATACCTCTTGATGTTTGACCCCCTCGATGGCTCCAGCAACATCGACGTCAACGTCAGCATTGGCACGATCTTCAGCGTGCTCAAAAAAGTGGATGCCAACAAAGGCGTGAGCGAAGACGACTTCTTGCAACCCGGCACCCAACAAGTGGCTGCGGGTTACTGCGTGTACGGCCCACAAACCACCTTGGTATTGACCGTGGGTGATGGCGTGTCCATGTTCACCCTGGACCGCGAGCAAGGCTCGTTTGTGCTGACGCAAGAGAACGTGCGCATTCCCGCCGACACCAAAGAGTTCGCCATCAACATGAGCAACATGCGCCACTGGGACGAGCCCGTGAAGCGCTACATCGACGAATGCCTGCAAGGCGAAGAAGGCCCACGCGGCAAGAACTTCAACATGCGTTGGATCGCCTCCATGGTGGCCGACGTGCACCGCATCTTGACCCGTGGCGGCGTGTTCATGTACCCCTGGGACAAGCGCGAACCCGGCAAGCCCGGCAAGCTGCGCCTGATGTACGAAGCCAACCCCATGAGCTGGTTGGTCGAGCAAGCCGGTGGCGCATCCACCAACGGCCACCAACGCATCTTGGAGATCCAACCCACGCAGCTGCACGAACGTGTGAGCGTGATCTTGGGCTCCAAAAACGAGGTCGATCGCGTCACCAGCTACCACGCCAAAGCCTGATCACGGTCGTCGCAACTCCGACCTCAAAGCCCAGCTGCTCAGTTGGGCTTTTTCTTTTTCTTGAAGCCGCCCTTTTCACCCATGACCTCTTTGCGCGCCGGCACGCTCGGCATCGACTTTGGCACCTCCAACTCCGCCGTCTCTTGGGCCGCGCCGGGTGACACCGCTCGCCTCATCGCCCTCGAAGGTGATGCCTTGGCCATGCCCACCGCCGTCTTCTACAACGCCGAAGAAGGCAGCACACATTTCGGACGTGAGGCCATCGCTCACTACCTGGAAGGGACCGAGGGGCGTTTGATGCGCTCGCTCAAAAGCCTGCTGGGCAGCCCCTTGCTCAACGAGACCACCCTGATCAACAACCAGCGGGTGAGTTTTCAAGACATCGTCACCACCTTCTTGTCAGCCTTGCGCGACCGTGCCACCCAAGCACTCGGCCATACGCCCCAACGTGTGGTGATGGGGCGACCCGTGCATTTTGTAGACGACGACGCTGCACGTGATGACCAAGCGCAACAGTCCTTGCTGCACGCGGCGCAAGCCGTGGGGTTTCACGAGGTGTCGTTCCAGTTTGAACCCATCGCTGCGGCGCTGGATTACGAACGCCGGCTCTCCCGCGAAAGCACGGTGTTGGTGGTGGACGTGGGCGGTGGTACCTCGGATTTCACTGTGGTGCGCTTGGGGCCCGAACGCATGACGCATGCCGACCGCACACACGATGTGTTGGCCACCACCGGCGTGCACATTGGCGGCACCGACTTCGACCGTCAACTCAACCTCGCGCACGTGATGCCTTTGCTCGGCCATCGCCACATCGGCCCACAAGGCCGTCCGGTGCCCAGCAGCTTGTTCATGGATTTGTCGACCTGGCATTTGATCCATTGGCAATACCAGCCGCGCGTCATCAGCCACGCCCAAGGGCTTCGCAGCAACTACACCGATGCCCAGTTGCACGCGCGCTTGATGCGTGTGCTGCAAGAGCGCCACGGACACCACATCGCCCACGAGGTGGAGCAAGCCAAGATTCGCTGCTCACAGCAAGACCAAGACACCCAGATGGATCTGTCGTTTCTGGAACCCGCGCTCAAGGCCGATCTGCAGGCCCACGACATGCGTGACCATTTGGCCCCTCTGCTCACACAAGCCATCGCCTGTGCCCGCGCGTGCGTGCAAGCCGCAGGTTTGCGCGACAGCGCCTTGGATGCGATCTACCTCACAGGGGGCTCCTCGGCTTTGCGCCCTTTTCAGCGGGCCTTGCAAGCAGCGTTTGCAGACGTGCCTTTGGTCGAAGGCGATTTGTTTGGCGGCGTCGCCTCGGGCTTGGTTTACAGCCGCTGAGTGGTGACGTGTGGGCCGGGCTTCAGAACAAGCCCGCGCCCGCGTGCTTTTTGAACTGCTCCACAAACATCAAGGCGGCGGGCGTCATCTCGGCGCCTTCTTTGGTCAGGGCCACGATTTCGCGTGACACACTGGGCGAGACCAAATCCACCGTGGCCACCGCGGTGGTTTGCGACAAAGTTTGCGCACGCGAGATGGCATACGACGGCAACACCGACACTCCCTCACCCTCGCTCACCAGGCCCAAGGCCGTGGCCACTTGCGACACCTCGTACGCCGCTTGGATGTGTTTGTTCCACTTGGCAAAGGCTTGGTCCACCAAGGTGCGCAAGCCGCTGCCATGGCGCATCAAGATCAAGGGTTCATCCAACAAGTCTTGCCACTCCACCTCGCGCCGCTGCGCCAGGCGATGGGCGCTGGGGCAAACCAGCATCAGCTTGTCGGTGTAGACCGGCGTGGCCAACAAATCGGCGGTGTCGCTGCTGGCCGTGCACACGGCCATGTCGGCTTCGCCACGGCGCACCAGCTCGGGCAAAGACGCTACCGGCGCATCCATCAACGCCACTTTGACCTGGGGGTTGTGCAAACGAAAACTCGCAATCACTTTGGGAAACAAGGCACTGGCCAACAAAGGCGAAGCGGCCACGCGCAAGCGTCCGGCCTTCACATGCTGTGTGTTTTGCAAAGAGGCAATGCCCGCCTCCAACTGCGCGAACACCTGCTCCACCGTGGGCAAGAACTGCTGCCCTGCCTCAGTCAGCACCAGGCGACGGGTGGTGCGGTCAAACAAACGCGCGCCCAAATCGTCTTCCATGCCACGCACCAACATCGACAAGGCGGAGGGGGTGAGGTGCAGCTTGTCGGCGGCGCGGGTCATGCTCGACTCTTGTGCCACGGCCAAAAAGGCACGCAGTTGTCTCAAACTCAAATTAGAGGCAGCGATCTTGGAACTCATGGCCTGAGTTTATGCCCCAACAGGTCCCCCAAGATTCAACAAAACGGCTGCACGATTGTTCAATTTATATCGCCCAAGGCAGGGCTCATCTTTGATCAAATCTTTCTGTGCCTCATTCATCCAACACACCACAGACCGCCAACACGATGCAGCCGCCCCTGCTGCGTCGCGAAGACAACGCGCTGCTGCGTGGTGCAGGCCGCTTTGGTCAAGATGTGGCACTCCCCAACGCCTGTCACATCGCGTTTGTGCGCAGCCCCCAATCACATGCCCAAGTGCTGGGCATCGACACCGAGGCGGCACAGCAGATGGACGGCGTGCTGGCGGTGTTGACCAGCGCCGAACTCGGGCCACACACCTTGCCCAGCCACAACCCCTTGCTGCCGGTGCAACAAGACACCGCGTTTCCTTTGCTGGCCCAAGACCGCGTGGCCTATGTGGGCCAACCCGTGGCCGTGGTGGTAGCACGCAGCCGCGACGTGGCGCTCGAAGCAGCCCGTGCAGTCAACGTGTCGCTGCAAGCCTTGGCGCCCAGCAACGACTTTGCCTCGGAAGAGGCCACCACACGCACCCAACACCACCACGGTGCAATGCCCGCGCACAGCACGCATGTGGTGCACACCCAGATTCGCTCACCACGCGTCAGCGCCATGCCGATGGAGCCCCGCGCCTGCAGCGCCCAAGTGCATGAGGCACCCGCCGACGGCCCACACCGCATCACCGTGTGGCTGGGCACGCAAACCCCATCGCGGGCGCAAGCCGATGTGGCACGTGTGCTGCAAATCCCGACAGAGCAAGTGCGGCTGATCAGCCCCGATGTGGGCGGTGCCTTTGGCGCCAAAGCGTCAGTCAGCCCAGAAGACTTGCTGACCGCTCTGACGGCACAGCACCTGCAACGCAACGTGCAGTGGCTGGCCAGCCGCTCGGATGACTTTGTGGCGGGCATGCAAGGCCGTGGCTCGGTGTTGGAAGGTCGCTTGCACGTCAACGCGCAGGGGGTGTTAGAAGGTTTGTGGGCACGGCTGCATTTCACGCTGGGCGCTTGGTTGCCTTTTTCGGCCGTGGTGCCACTGCGCAATGCCGCTCGCATCTTGCCCGGGCCTTATGCGCTGCAACACCTCGACATCGAAGGCCTGGCCACCCGCGCCCACGCAGCGCCTGTGAACATTTACCGCGGCGCGGGCCGTCCTGAAGCGGCATTGCTGATGGAAACCTTGATCGAGCAAGCCGCCCGTCTGTGCGACATCGACCCGGTGGTTTTGCGCTTGCGCAACCTCATACCTAAAGAAGCCATGCCCTACACCACGCCCACCGGCGAAGTGCTGGACTCGGGCAACTACGCCTTGGCGCTGCACAAAGCCTGCGAAGAATTTGGCTACAACCGCGCCCGCTTCGAGCAAACCACACGACGCCGCGAAGGCGAGATGGTGGGCATCGGCATGGCCTTGTATGTGGAGCCTTGCGGTCAAGGCTGGGAATCTGCGCGTGTCACCCTGCATGAAGACGGACGCGTCACCGTGGCCAGCGGAGCACCCGCACAAGGCCAAGGCCACGTCACCACGTTTGCGCAATTGGCCGCCGACACCTTGGGCTGTGCGCCCTCGCAGGTCGAGGTCCACTTGGGCAACACCGAGCTCTGTCCTGCGGGCACCGGCGCTTTGGCCAGCCGCAGCACGGCCATTGGGGGCAGCGCCATTGTGCAAGCCTGTCGCACCGTGCTGGCACGCCAAGCACAGGGCGAAAGCTTGCCCATCACCGCAGAAGAACGGTTCACCGCCAACGAAGCCTGGAGCTACGGCTGCGTGATCGCGCAAATGTGCATCGACGTGGACACCGGCACGCCCACCATCGAGCGCATCTCGTGGGTGGATGACGCAGGCCATGTGCTGCAACCGCAGTTGGTGCACGGTCAGTTGATAGGCGGTGCGGCTCAAGGTTTGGGCCAAGCCATGATGGAGCGCTTGGTCTACGACGACCAAGGTCAACTCATCACCGGCTCATTGATGGACTACGCCATCCCGCGCGCCGACAACATGCCCCCCATCCACATCAGCAGCCTGCACACGCACAGCCCCAACAACTTGCTAGGCGCCAAAGGCGTGGGCGAAGCGGGGTGTATCGGCGTGCCCGCTGCGTTGATGAACGCCGCACGCGATGCGCTGTCGCCCTTGGGCGAATTCGATTTGCAACTCCCTCTCACGTCAGAACAACTCTGGCGTGTCCTGTCGACCCGTTTTGAAAAGGAAACCCCATGAAGTACAAAAAATCTGAAGCCAAAGAATACGCACGCGAGCACATGGTGGGCGTCTGGGCGGCCAACCTCTCCCCCTTCAACGACGCCTTGCAATTGGATGAAAAGGCCTACCGCGACAACCTGAACCACTGGATCAACGACTTGAAGCTCGGTGGCCTGTTCATCGCGGGCAAGCAAGCCGAGTTTTTCTCCATGTCCATCGCGGAGCGCAAACGCTTGATGGACTTGTCGGTCGAAGTGGCCAGCGACGCCGGCAACCGCAACGGTGCAGGCGCTTGCGGCATCGTGACCTCATGCTCTGACACCAACCTCGACGTGGTGCTGGAATTGGCCGCGCATTCGAAAAACATTGGTGCCGACTACGTGATCGTGCACAGCCCCGTGCTGCACTTTGGCGCCGACACCGACGAAACGATTTACGAGTACTACCGCTACCTGTCCGAAAAAATCGATCTCGGCTTGGCCATGTGGAACCACCCTGACTGCGGCTACGTCATGAGCCCTGAGCTGTGCGCACGCATTGCCGAATTGCCCAACGTGGTGGCCATCAAGTACAGCACCGACCGCGCCAAATACGCACGTCTGACTGAGATGGTGGGCGACAAAATTCACGTCAGCAACCCCGACGAACCCGATTGGTTAGAGAACATCATCGAACTCGGCTGGAAGCTCTACCTGTGCTCCACCCCGCCCTTCTTGTTGCAATCCAAAGTGGACCAACGCATGAACGAGTACACCCAACTCGCGTTTGCAGGCAAGTATGAAGAAGCCCGCAAAGTGCGCGACAGCTTGAACCCTGTGCGCGATGCCATCAAACACAGCAAGCCCAAAGGCAAGCCTCAAGCCCATGCCAAATACTGGCAAGAGTTGCTGGGCCAGCACGGTGGGCCAGTGCGCCGTCCGCTGCTGCAATTGACCGAAGCCGAACGCGAGGCCACACGCCAAGCGTTTGCGCAATGTGGCTTGCGCACAGCGTGAGCCCCCTGCAAACCACGCGCTGACATGCCCACGCCACTGCAACTCCACGTCAACGGTCAAGCCCTGCGCTTAGACGTGGCCCCCGCGAGCTTGTTGCTGACCGTGTTGCGTGAGCAATGCCAGCTCACAGGCACACACCAAGGCTGCGACACCGCGCAATGCGGGGCTTGCACCGTGCTGGTGGATGGCGCCGCCGTGAAGTCGTGCAACCGCTTGGCGCTGCAATGCAGCGGGCAGCACATCATCACCATCGAAGGTGTGGCGCCCAACGCATCAGACCTGCATGTGATGCAGCAATGTTTCAGCAAACACCATGCCCTGCAATGCGGTTTTTGCACGCCGGGTTTGGTCATGCGCGCCTTGGCCATGGTGCAAGAAGACGTGCCAGCCGAAGACCAAGCGGTGCGTCATGCCTTGTCGGGCAACTTGTGTCGCTGCACGGGGTATGAAGGCATTGTCAAAGCCGTGTGCGAAGGCCTCACCTTGCTGCGTGCGACGCCCTCCTCGGTATGAAGGACACGCGCTACCTTCGCCCCCAGAGCTTGAGCGAAGCGCAAGCCTTGCTGCGCACGCACCCCGAAGCGCAAGCCTTGGCTGGAGGTCAAAGCTTGCTCGCAGCCATGAAGCTGGGCTTGTGCCAACCCACGCATTGGGTGGACTTGCAAGACCTGCAGGAGCTGCAACACATCACGCCACACAGGGACCACTTGTGGATAGGCGCCATGGTGACCCACGAGGCCGTGGCCCGCAGCGCAGAGGTCAAGGCTTGGTGCCCCATGCTCGCGCAGTTGGCGGGCGGCATTGCCGATCCGCAAATTCGCCATGTGGGCACGCTGGGCGGCTCTTTGGCCAACAACGACCCTGCCGCTTGTTGGCCTGCGGGTGTGCTGGCATGTGCTGCCACCGTGGTCACCACGCAACGTGAGCTGTCAGCCGATGATTTTTTTCAAGGCTTATTCACCACAGCGCTACAGCCGGGTGAGTTGATCGTGGGTGTGAAGTTTCCACGCATCGCATCCGCCCATTACCTCAAGTACGAGCAGCCAGCATCGCGTTTCGCGTTGGTGGGCGTGGCCGTCGCACGCGACACCCAACACCAGGTGCGTGTGGCGGTGACGGGACTGGGGCACGGCATCGTGCGTTGGTCAGAAGCCGAACAGGCGCTCAACGCCCAGTGGGGCGTGCGTGCACTCGATGAGGTGGACACCGTCGAGGCAGAGGCTTTGAGCGATGTGCACGCCAGCGCAGCCTACCGCACCCATCTGAGGACGGTGTTGTGCCGACGTGCCGTGGCGCAGCAAACCGGCGAGTCGCCCGCTATGCCGCGCATGAAGCCGAGCGTCAAACGCAGCAGCGCCTCACAACCGGCCACCACAAACCACGATGCGGCGCACACCCTCTCAGGCGAACACCTGTTGAATGCCGCGCTGCCCCAAGTGTGGCAAGCCCTGCTGGACCCTGCGATCTTGCAAGCCAGCATCCCAGGATGTTCGGCCATGCGTTTGTTGGCCACGCATCACTACCAAGCCACCGTCAAAGTGGGCTTGGGTCCGGTGTCGGCGAAATTTGAAACCACGGTGCAACTCACGCCCGAGGTGGAACCCCGCGATGACGCACACCATGCGCAATGCAGTTTGCACGTCTCGGGTAAAGCCGGGGCCTTGGGCAGCGGACAAGCGCAGGTGCACGTGCATTTGCAACACGTCGGGTCGCAAACGCGTCTGCGTTGGACCGCACAACCCCAACTCCAAGGCACCTTGGCACAACTCGGCAACCGCTTGGTACAAGCCAGCGCTCAGCGGCTGAGCGAACAATTTTTCGAGCGCTTTTCACACGCCTTATCGGGTGAAGCACCGAGGGGTGGCGCTTGGTTTTTCTTTTATGCTTTGTCTCAACCGCTGCGCCGCTGGTGGCAGCACTTTTTCAGGAAATAACGCTTATGTCTTCCGCCCATGACGTCCCACGTGTGGACCACTACAGCGCTCCATTGAACTTTCAGCATTGGATCGATGAACGCGCCCATTTGCTCAAGCCGCCAGTGGGCAACCAGCAAATCTGGAAAAACTCCGATTTGATTTGCACGGTGGTGGGCGGCCCCAACCAACGCACCGACTTTCACGTCGATCCGTTTGAAGAGTATTTCCACCAATTCAAAGGCAACGCCTCTTTGCTGATTGCAGACCGCGGCAAATTTGAACGCGTGCATTTGCGCGAAGGTGATGTGTTTTTGTTACCCGCCTTTGTGCGTCATTCCCCCCAACGCCCCGAAGCGGGGAGCTTGTGCACCGTGATTGAACGCACACGCCCTGTGGGCGAGTTAGATGCCTTCGAGTGGTATTGCGCCGACTGCGGCCATTTGGTGGCCCGACGCGAGCTGCAATTGCAAAGCATCGTGGAAGACTTGCCCAAAGCCTTTGCCTCGTTTTACGACACCAACGATGCCCAACGCACTTGCCCACATTGCGGCACGGTTCATGCTGGCAGAGACTGGCAAACTTGGCACCAACGTTGCGCACATAATTTCCCCAACACCGCCTTTTGATTTTTTGAACAACTCTGGAGACTCACACATGCAACAGCTGACCCTCAAAGCACTTTGTGCCGCCGCGATCGCCACCTGCGCGCTGGCCACCACCTCGGCCTCGGCACAAGTGAAGATTGGTTTCATGTCGACCTTGTCAGGCCCTGCTGCCTCGCTGGGCCAAGACATGTACGACGGGTTCATGTTGGGGGTCGAACAATCGGGAGGCAAGCTCGGGGGGGCCACGATTGAAGTCCTCAAAGAAGACGACCAACTCAAGCCTGAATTGGGTGTGCAAATCGTCAGCAAGTTCATCGAGCGCGACAAGGTCGACATCGTCACCGGCGTGACCTTCTCTAACGTGATGATGGCGGTGGCCAAGCCCTTGGCCGATGGCAAAGCGGTGTTCGTCGGCTCCAACGCGGGCCCTGCCCCCTTGGCCGGTGCGCAGTGCAATGCCAATTTCTTCTTCACCTCTTGGCAAAACGACATGCAGGCCGAAGTGGTGGGCAAATACGCCACCGACAAAGGCTACAAAAACGTCTACATCATGGCGCCCAACTACCAGTCGGGCAAAGACAACGTGGCCGGCTTCAAGCGCTACTTCAAGGGGGGTGTGGCGGGCGAGGTGTACACCACCGTCAACCAACCCGACTACTCGGCCGAGATCGCACAAATGCAAGCCGCCAAGCCTGACGCCTTGTTTGTGTTTTACCCTGGCGGCATGGGTGTGAACTTTGTCAAACAAATGCGTCAAGCTGGTTTGCTCGGTCAAATTCCATTGCTGTCCGTCTCCACCACCGACGGCTCCACCATTCCTGCGTTGAAAGAAACCGCATTGGGCGTGATCTCTGGCACCTTCTGGGGTCCTGACTTCAACAACCCAGCGAGCAAAAAATTCGTGGCGGACTTCGAAAAGAAATACAACCGCATTCCTTCGCAGTACGCCGCACAGTCCTACGACTCGGCGCTCTTGATCGACAGCGCCTTGAAGAAAACGGGTGGCAAAGCCAGCGACAAAGCGGCGCTGACAGCCGCCTTGCGTGCGGCCGACTTCAAGTCCGTGCGCGGCAATTTCCGTTTCAATAAAAATGGTTTCCCCATCCAAGACATGCACGTGTTTGAAGTGGCGAAAGACGCGCAAGGCCGTGTGTCACTCAAAACAGCTTCCACCCCCCTCAAAGACTTGGCTGATCCGTATGTGAAAGATTGCCCGCTCAAGTAAGCGCTGCCTTGTCACACCACACCGGGGTTGGCTTTGAAGCAAACCCCGGTTCTTTTTTAAAGATCGCATGAGTTTCAATTTGCTGTTGGCACAGGCCCTCAACGGGCTGCAGTTTGGCGTGCTGTTGTTTTTGATGGCCGCAGGGCTGACCTTGGTCTTTGGCATCATGAGTTTCATCAACTTGGCCCATGGTGCGCTCTATATGTTTGGCGCGTACTTTGCCGCCTTGGTCTTTGCCGCGTCGGGGTCGTTCGGCTTGGCCTTGTTGGCCGCGGCAGGGGGCGTTTTTATCTTGGCGGCATTGCTGGATGCAGGCGGCTTGGCCGTGTTGCACAAGCGCGACCACCTCGACCAAGTGCTGGCCACCTTTGGCATTGTGTTGTTCAGCAACGAGTTTGTGCGTTGGGCCTGGGGCAACTCACCGCTGTTCATGGACACGCCAGAAGCGCTGTCGAACTCGGTTCAAATTTTGGGATTCAACTACCCCGCTTACCGCTTCGCCATCATTGGCGTTGGGTTGGCGGTGGCCTTGGGTCTGTATGCATTGATTGAACGCACCCGCATTGGCATGCTGATTCGTGCGGGTGCCAGCAACCGTGAGATGGTGTCTGCGCTGGGTGTGAACATTGGGTGGCTCAATCGTTTTGTGTTTGCCTTGGGCGCAGGTTTGGCCGGATTGGCCGGTGCCATGGTGGGACCGATTTTGTCCATCCAGCCCGGCATGGGCGAACCGATTTTGGTGTTGACCTTGGTGGTCATCGTGATTGGTGGCATTGGCTCCATCCGCGGCGCGTTCTTGGGTGCCTTGGTGGTCGGCGTGGTCGATACCTTGGGTCGTGTGCTGCTGCCGATTTGGCTGCGCGAATTGTTTGACGCTTCAGTGGCGAATGCTGCGGGCCCAGCCTTGGCCTCGATGCTGGTGTATTTGTTGATGGTCTTGGTGCTGGCGTTCAAACCCGATGGTCTGTTTCCTGTGAAGGCGCGCCAACAATGAGTACCCTTCACACACACGCTGGCTGGCGTCACGCGTTGGCGTCGCTGCTCATCGCCGCCTTGGTCGCCGTGCCCATGTATGCCTGGTTCACGCAAGACATGTACGCCCTCACCTTGGTGGGGCGCATCTTGGCCTTTGGCTTAGCGGCCTTGGGTTTGAACTTGGCCCTCGGCTTTGGCGGCATGGTGAGCTTGGGCCATGCCATGTACATGGGCTTAGGCGCTTACGCGGTGGGCATTTTGTCCAGCTTGGGCCTTCACTCCGGTTGGTTGCACTTGGCGACAGCAGTGATCGTGACCGTGGTGATTGCAGCCCCCTTGGGTTGGGTGGCACTGCGCACACAAGGCATTGCCTTCATCATGATCACCTTGGCTTTTGCGCAGCTGTTTTATTACGTCTTCGTCAGCCTCAAAGCATTTGGTGGCGACGACGGCATCAGCCTGCAGCAGCTCAGTGATTTCGGATTTTTAACAGGCAACAAATTTGCCATCTATGTGTCGCTGCTCATCACGGTGTTGTTGGCGCTGTGGATCTTGCAACACGTGGTGGCCTCGCGGTTCGGGCTGGTGCTGCGCGCCGCCAAGGTGAATGACCGACGTGTGCAAGCCTTGGGGGCACGCAGCCTGCCCTATCGCATCACGGCCTATGTGATCTCGGCCGTGCTGTGTGCCTTGGCAGGCTTCTTCTTGGCCAATCTCACCGGTTTTGTGTCGCCCGCCATGATGACGTGGGCGGTGTCGGGCGAGCTGATTGTGATGGTGCTCTTGGGCGGTATGGGCAGCGTGTTTGGCCCCGTCGTCGGTGCCTTTGCGCTGCTGCTGACCGAAGAAGGTTTGAAGCTGATGACCGAGCGCTGGCCCATGATTTTGGGCCCCCTGATTGTGTTGATCGTGATTTACCTCAAGCGCGGGCTCTGGGGCCTGCTGGAGGAGCGTTGAGATGAGCCCCTTGTTAGAAGTACGCGGCTTGGTCAAAAACTACGGCGGTCTGCGCGTGACCGACCATGTGAACATCCAACTGCAAGCAGGACAAATCCATGCCTTGATTGGCCCGAATGGCGCAGGCAAAACCACCTTGGTGAACCAAATCGTGGGGGAAGTGCGCAGCGATGCCGGACAGGTGTTTCTCAAAGGCCAAGACATCACGCATTGGGCGGTGGCCAAGCGTGCGCGCGCGGGTTTGGGGCGTTCGTACCAAATCAACTCGGTCATTCCTGAGTTCACGGCTTTGGAAAACGTGTTGCTCGCGGTGCAAACAGCACAAGGGCACAACTTTCATTTCTGGCAAGCCGCCACCTCGCAACGTGAATTGGTCGACCGCAGCGACGCGGTGCTCGACCTGCTGGGCCTTCTGGCGTTGCGCCAACAACGCGTGCGCGATTTGTCCTACGGCCAGCAACGCCAAATTGAGTTGGCCATGGCCGTGGCGTCACAACCCGATGTGCTCTTGCTCGATGAACCCATGGCTGGCTTGGGCCCCACGGAGACACAACACATGATTGACGTGCTGCAAAGCCTGCGCCAGCAGTTTGCGATTTTGTTGATCGAGCACGACATGCATGCCGTGTTCTCGCTGGCCGATCAGGTCAGCGTGCTGGTCTACGGCCAAGTGGTGCTGTGCGACACACCCGACGCCGTGCGCACCAGCGACATCGTGCGTGAAGCCTATTTGGGCGATGAGGAGCTGAGCGCATGAGCACCGCCTTGTTAGAAATTCGCCAAGCCACCAATGGCTACGGCGCCAGCCAAGTGTTGTTTGACATGGCTTTGTCGGTACAACCCGGCCAGTGCGTGAGCCTGCAAGGTCGCAATGGCATGGGCAAAACCACCACCATCAAAAGCATCATGGGCTTGCTGCCCCTGTGGCAAGGCGAGGTGCTGTGGCAAGGTCAAGCGATTCAGCACTTGCCCGCGCATCGGGTGGCCCAGTTGGGCATTGGCTTGGTGCCCGAAGGGCGACATATTTTCCCCAACCTGTCGGTGTGGGAAAACTTGGTGGCCACGACCCGTCCTGCGCGTGCGGGCAGCAAGGCTTGGGACTTGAAGCGCGTGTATGCGTTTTTTCCGCGCTTGGCCGAACGCCAAAACAACTTTGGCAACCAACTCTCGGGCGGCGAACAACAAATGCTGGCCATTGGACGCGCCTTGATGACGAACCCCAAATTACTGATCTTGGACGAAGCCACCGAAGGTTTGTCGCCCTTGATTCGTGAAGAAATTTGGTCAGCCTTGAATGTGCTGCGCAGCGAAGGTTTGTCGATTTTGGTGACCGACAAAAACCTGCAACAACTGATCACCTTGTGTGACCAACACTATGTGATGGAAAAAGGCTGCTGCGTGTGGTCAGGCGATTCAGACGCCTTCCGCGCCGATGCCAGTGTGCGCGCGCGTTATCTGGCGATATGAGGCTGGCTTAACGCAACAACGTGCCAGTCATGGGCTGTACACGTGTCAGCCAAACACCACCGGCGCCAAGTAGCGCTCCACCGTCGCCAACAAACTCAAGCCCACCACCCAAGACGTTTTGGGGTTGTCCGGTGACGGACGGTTGACGATGTCAGCATGCATCTCACCGAACGCACCTGTGGCGTGCACACGGTGGGTGTTGCCCTTGGCGTGAGGGTCGACCACGATGCGTACCTGCGTGCGCTCAAACCCGTTGCCTGCCAACGCCAAGCTGGCCGCCACGTTTAAGTTTTGCGGATAACGCAGCGCCGCTTCGCGTGCATGGCCGTCAAACAGCACCACCTCCTCGGTCAGTGGCTGAGCCACGCCCAAGCGCTGCAATTCATCGGCCCATGCCGAGGGGGGTTTGCGAGACTCGTAGACCACCTGCGTGTCAGGCAAATCGCGGACGGCTCCGATGTAATCGAGCGCACCGATCGCACCACTGGGGAAGATCAACTTGGCGCCGCTCTGCGCTGCGGTTTGGCTGAGTTGCTTGAAAAAGGCATCGTCGGCCATGGCCCCCACCGACACCGCCACAAACGACAAGCCTGCGGCCAAACAGCCTTGGGCATAGCTGTGCACAGCGTGGTGGCCTGCGGCTTCGATGACCAAATCGGGTTTGAAGTGCAACACCTCATCCAAACTCGTCAACCCGGTCACGCCAGCAGGCAGTTGGCGGAGCGACGCCGAACCCGCACGCAACAGCACCGCCAACACGCAATCGGTGCCGTGCTTGTCGCGCAAGCGGCCAATCAACTCTGCGGCAATCGCACCGTAACCAATGATGACCAAACGTGCTTTCATGAGGCGTCCATGTGTAAGGCGCGGTTGAGGCCAAAGCCCGTGCCTTGGGGCAACTCGCCCCCGGCATGCACCGCAACCGCGCAGTATTTGAATTCAGGAATTTTGCCAAACGGATCCAAGGCGGGGTTGGTCATCATGTTGGCGGCGGCTTCGTAATAAGCGAACGGCACGAACACCGCACCTTCAGGCGTGCCGTCGTCACGTCGCACACGCAAGACCACGTGGCCGCGACGTGACGCGATGGTGATCACATCGCCTGCCGCAAGGGCCAAGCGCTGCAAGTCGGCCCCACACAAGGACGCGGTGGCCATGGGCTCGATGGCATCGAGCACGCTCGCGCGGCGCGTCATGCTGCCGGTGTGCCAGTGCTCCAGCTGACGTCCTGTGATCAACACAAACGGGTAATCGGCGTCGGGTCTTTCGTTGGCGTGGATGATGCCTGCGGGCATCAAATGCAAACGACCATCGTCGGTGGCGAAGTGTTCTTTGAACACCGTGGGCTCGCCCGGATCTTCCTCGTGCACACAAGGGTAGGTGACGCTGGATTCACGCTGCAAGCGCTCCCACGAAATACCCCCAATCGCCGCGTGCATGGCTTGGCGCATTTCTTCGTAGACCTCGGCCACGCCGTGGTGCTCGCCTGAGTAATGCCAGTTCAAGCCCATGCCCTGCGCGATTTGTTGAATGATCCACAAATCGGCTTGGGCTTGACCCGGTGAGTCAATCGCTTGCCGACCGATCTGCACCATGCGGTCCGTGTTGCTGACGGTGCCGGTTTTCTCGGGCCAGGCGCTGGCAGGCAACACCACATCGGCCAACCAGGCGGTTTCGGTCATGAAGATGTCTTGCACCACCAAGTGTTCGAGCGAGGCCAATGCATGGCGTGCGTGGTTCAAGTTGGGGTCGCTCATGGCGGGGTTCTCGCCCATGATGTACATGCCGCGCACTTTGTGCGGGTCGCTGTCATCGGCCAAGATTTTGGTCATGATTTCCACCACGGTGTAGCCAGGCTGATCGTCGAGAGGCGTGTTCCAAAACTTCTCAAACCAATCGTGCACTGCGGGGTTGGCCACACGTTGGTAGTTGGGATACATCATGGGGATCAAGCCCGCATCGCTGGCCCCTTGCACATTGTTTTGGCCACGCAAGGGATGCAAGCCGGAGCCAGGCTTGCCAATTTGGCCGGTGATCGACGCGAGCGCAATCAGGCAGCGCACGTTGTCGGTGCCGTGCACGTGCTGGCTCACGCCCATGCCCCACAAAATCATGGCGGACTTGGCCTGGGCATAGGCCCGCGCGACCTCGCGCAGGGTGTGCGCGTCGATACCGCAAATGGGCGCCATGGCTTCGGGCGTGAAGTCTTTCACATTGGCTTGGAGCGCCTCGAAGTTGTTGGCGCGGTCGCGGATGAAGACCTCGTCAACCAAGCCTTCTTCGATGATGACGTGCAGCATGGCGTTGAGCATGGCCACGTCGGTGTCGGCCTTGAAGTGCAAGGCACGCCATGCGTGTTTGCCCAAGTCGGTGCCACGTGGATCGGCCACCACAATCTTGGCGCCGCGTTTGGCCGCGTTCTTCATCCACGTCGCTGCCACGGGGTGGTTCGAGGTGGGGTTGGAGCCAATGACAAAAATAAAGTCGGAATTTTCCACATCATTGACTTGGTTCGTCACCGAGCCTGAGCCCACACCTTCGAGCAAACCGGCCACGCTGGAGGCATGGCACAAACGGGTGCAGTGGTCCACGTTGTTGGAGCCAAAGCCGGTGCGCACCAATTTCTGGAACAAGTACGCTTCTTCGTTGCTGCCTTTGGCCGAGCCAAAACCAGCCAGCGCTTTTTTGCCATGCGTGTCGCGCAGCTGTTTGAGCTTGCCAGCGCCCAAGGCCAAGGCTTCTTCCCACGTGGCTTCGCGAAACACCTGCGACCAATTGGCCGCGTCGTGGTTGAGGTGGGCAATGGCTTGGGGATCTTTGGGCACACCGGCTTTGCGAATCAGAGGCACAGTCAGACGCTGTGGGTTGTGGATGTAGTCAAACCCAAAGCGGCCTTTCACACACAAACGGCTTTGGTTGGCCGGGCCATCGCGTCCATCCACGCTGACGATGTGGTTGTCTTTGACGTTGTAGGTGATCAAGCAGCCCACACCGCAGAAGGGGCACACCGAGTCCACCTTCTTGTCCACCGCCTGTGTGCCCACATGGGCTTTGGGCATCAACGCGCCGGTGGGACAGGCTTGCACACACTCGCCACACGCCACACAGCTGCTCAAGCCCATGGGGTCGTCCAGATCGAACGCGATGTGGCTGTGCGCCCCGCGTTGGGCATAGCCAATCACGTCGTTGACCTGGGTTTCGCGGCAGGCACGCACACAGCGTGTGCACTGGATGCACGCATCCAAGTTGACCGCCATCGCCGGATGCGACACATCGCTGGCGGGCTGTTCACGGCGCAGCGCGCGCAAGGCAGGACGCACGTGCACCCCCAAGCGGTCAGCCCAGGCACTCAACTCGCCGTGCTGGCCGATGGGCGAAGTCGCAGCAGCGAGAGAAGTCCTCGCGGTGTCATCGTTCCACTTGTAGCCGTTGTCCGGCATGTCCGACAGCAGCATCTCCAACACCATCGCTTGGCTCTTCACCGCACGTGGGCTCTTGGCCAAAGCCTCCAAGCCCGCCGTGGCGCTGCGACAGCAGCTCGGGGCCAAGGTGCGTTCGCCTTTGATCTCGACCACACACGCGCGGCAATTGCCGTCGGGGCGCAATCCGTCTTGGTAACACAGGTGTGGAATCTCGATGCCATGGCGTTTGGCGGCATTCAAAATCGATTCGCCTTCGTAGGCATGCACGGTCTGCGCGTCGAGTTTGAACGCGATGGTGGGACGTGCAAGCTCGGTCGCTTTGTGAGGTGCGTTCATTTAAACAATCTCCTGCGCAAAGTATTTTTGAATGCTGCGCACAGGGTTGGGCGCGGCTTGGCCCAAACCACAAATGGACGCATCGGCCATGACTTGGTTCAAGTCTTCCAAGGTGGCGTTGTCCCACACCGGGGCTTGCATGAGCTGCACAGCTTTGGCGGTGCCCACACGGCACGGCGTGCATTGACCGCAGCTTTCATGGGCAAAGAACTGCATCATGTTGAGCGCGGCATCGCGGGCTTTGTCGTGTTGGCTGAGCACAATCACCGCGGCTGAACCGATGAAGCAGTCGTAGGGCTGCAAGGTGTCAAAGTCCAGTGGGATGTTGTTCATGTGTGCAGGCAAGATGCCGCCCGATGCTCCGCCGGGCAAATAGGCGTAGAGGGTGTGCCCCGCCAACATGCCGCCGCAATACTCGTCCACCAGCTCTTGCAAGGTGATGCCTGCCGGTGCGAGCTTGACGCCCGGTTGGTTGACACGCCCGCTCACGCTGAAGCTGCGCAACCCTGTGCGTCCATGGCGGCCAAAACTGCTGAACCAGCCGGGGCCTTTTTGCACGATGTCACGCACCCAGTACAGCGTTTCCAAGTTGTGTTCCAAGGTGGGCCGGCCAAACAAACCGACTTGCGCAATGTAGGGCGGGCGCATGCGGGGTTCGCCGCGTTTGCCTTCGATGCTTTCGATCATGGCGGACTCTTCACCGCAGATGTACGCGCCAGCACCGCGGCGCAACTCAATCAAGGGCAAAGGACAAGGTGGGTTGGCTTGCAAGGCCGCCAACTCTTGGCGCAGCATGTCGCGACAGCCGTGGTATTCGTCACGCAGATAGATGTACACCGCGTCGATGCCCACCACGTGCGCTGCGATCAACAGGCCTTCTAAGAAGCGATGTGGGTCACGTTCTAAATACGTGCGGTCTTTGAAGGTGCCGGGCTCGCCTTCGTCGATGTTGACGGCCATCAAACGGGGCGCAGCTTGTTCGCGCACGATGCGCCACTTGCGTCCGGCCGGAAAACCGGCACCCCCCAAACCGCGCAGACCAGAGTCTTCCATGGCCTGGAGCACCTGTTCGGCATCGGCTGCCCCCAAGTGCAAGGCTGTGGCCAAGGCGTAGCCACCGTCGGCCACGTAGGCGTCGAAGTCGATGTGATCGGTGGTGTTGCCCTGTGTGTGTTGGGCCTTGACCGCCTGCGCCACCGACTCGGGGGTGGCGCGCGGCACTGCGTGTTGATGCACCACTGCAACGGGCGCTTGCTCGCAACGGCCCACACACGGGGCGGGGATCACGCGCACGTCTTGGCCCAAGATGGCGGGGAGTTTGGCCAGCAAGGCTTGGGCCCCGCCCATCTCGCAACTCAAACCGTCGCACACCCGCACGGTCAGGGCCGCCGGCACAGCGTCATCGGCGATGACTTCGAAGTGGTGATAGAAGGTGGCGACTTCAAACACCTCAGCTTGCGACAGCTGCATCTCGTGCGCCAATGCCACCAAGTGGCGTTCATGCAAACCACGGTAGCAGTCGTTGAGTTGGTGCAAGTGTTCAATCAACACATCACGTCGATGTGGCGCAGCGCCAATCAACGCACGCACCTCCTGCAAGGCCTGCTCATCGGCTTGCCGTCCTTTGAGGTGACGAATGCGACGCAAGGTGTCGCGCAATTGGTCAACGGACGTGGTCTGTGAGTGCATGGGGCGGGTCGTCATTTGAATTCTGGTGCCTTGTATTTTCCCGCCAAGCGAAGGCCAAGCGGGTGTCTCGTTCGCTCTATGATTCTCGTCTATGAAATTCTTGAATTGGCCCGTCCCCGCCCTGCTCGCTTGGAGCACGGCTTGGCTGTGTTTCGAAGTTCTCAAAACCGTGGGCGCTCCCGAATGGGTGGCCATGGTGGTGGCCACGTTTTGGGGCGGTGCCCTGACCACTTTGGTTCACACCCGCATGCGCCGTGCGTTGGTGGTGCTGGGCTTTCCCTTGTCGATGATGGCCTCGTCCAGCAGCTTTGCCATGCCCTCCATCGGCTGGTTGCTGCTCTTGGGTTTGATTGTGTTGATCTACCCCCGCAAGGCGTGGCGCGACGCGCCTTTGTTTCCCACGCCTAAGAAAGCGCTCAAAGAGTTGCCCGAGCACATTGCCCTAGGAGGCGGCGCGCGCATTTTGGATGCGGGCAGTGGCCTGGGCGACGGTTTGATCGCACTGCGCGACGCCTACCCGCGTGCCGACCTCAACGGCCTAGAGATGAGCTGGCCGCTGCGCATCTTGAGCGCGCTGCGCTGCTCGTTTGCACGCATCCGTCAAGGTGATATTTGGTTGGCCGATTGGCGCAGCTATGACATGGTCTATATGTTCCAGCGCCCCGAGAGCATGCCGCGTGCTGTCGAAAAAGCAGAAGCCGAATTGCGCCGCGGCGCTTGGTTGGTGAGCCTGGAATTTGAAGCCCGCGCGCTGGTGCCCAACGCCGTGGTTTACGGCAAGGATGGTCGCCCCGTGTGGATGTACCAGCTGCCGTTCAAGCGGCAGGAATAACGCGCAATTTGTCGATGCGTCGGCCGTCAAGGTCGACCACCTCCAGCACCCAATCGCCGCACTCCACCCGGTCGGCCACAGCAGGCAAGTGGCCGCTGATGGCCATGACCAAACCGGCGACGGTGTTGTAGATGCCGCGGTCTTCGTCGGGCAGCTCTCGAATTTGCAGACGGGCTTTGAACTCGCTCACAGGCATCAAACCGTCGACCAACCAACTGCCATCCACCGCTTGGGTGGCCCACGCTTCGTCGGTGGCCGTGGCTTGCAACAACTCGCCAGTGATGGCTTCGAGCAAATCGCGTGGGGTCATCAAGCCTTGCACCACGCCGTATTCGTCCACCACCAACACCATGCGGCCGTGGGCCGTGGCGCGCTCGGCGGGGCGACGGAATTGTTCTAACAAATCCAAACCGCTCAAGGTCTCGGGCACGAACGACACGGGTTGCGCCAAGGTCTCGACCGCCATGTCGGTGCCAGGGGGCAAGCGCAGCAACTGCGACACGCTGACCGCACCGACCACCTCGTCCAACCCGCCGCGACACACGGGGTACCAAGAATGCGCGCCTTCGGCTCCCACCTGCGCCAAGGCTTGGGGCACAGGGGTTTTGGCGTCTAACCATTCGATGTCCGAGCGGTGCACCATGATGGAGGTGAGCGAGCGTTCGTCGAGGTTGAACACGTTTTGCACCATCTGGTGCTCATGCTGTTCGATCACGCCGGCGTCCACGCCTTCGACCAAGCTGGCCGTGATTTCTTCTTCGGTGACGGTGCGTGCGCCGTGCACATCCACGCGCAACAATTTCAACATGGCCCCCGTGCTGGCCGACAGCAAATGCACAAAGGGTTTGGCGATGGTGGCCAAGGCCAACATCAACGGCGCCGCCACACGGGCCACGGCTTCGGGGTAGAGCTGGCCAATGCGCTTGGGCACCAACTCACCAAACAAAATGGTGCTAAAGGTGATGAGCGTGACCACCAGTGCCGTGGCCAAGCCTTCGGCAAAACGCTCGGCCACGCCTTGGGTCAACAACCAACGCGACAACCCGTCGCTGAAAGCGGCCTCGCCCACAATGCCGTTGAAAACGCCGATGGAGGTGATGCCAATTTGCACCGTGGACAAAAACTGGGTGGGCTGTGCCATCAAGCGCAAGGCCGCACGTGCGCCTGCATCGCCCGCCTCATCGAGCGCGGCCAAGCGTGCTTTGCGGCTTGAAGCCAGCGCCATTTCAGACATGGCAAACACACCGTTGAGCAGTGTGAGCAAAACAATCAGCAAAACATCCATGCGCAGCAATACAAGAAAAAAGGTGAGCAACAGTGCAAGCTTGGCACTTTACTTGATTGCCAGCCTACGCAAAATGGCTGTCGCAGCGAGACCCAATGAATTGAAAATCAAAGTCATGAAAAAGAAATTACTTGCCACCTTGCTTGGCCTGAGCGCGCTGAGTGCCTTCACCCACCCAGCGTTTGCCCAACAAGGCACACAGGCCGCGACCAGCGTCTTGCAAACAATTCCCGCGCTGGATGTGAACCGCTACATGGGCACCTGGTTCGAGATTGCCAAATACCCCAATTGGTTTCAGAAGAAATGCCTTGGAGGCGCCAAGGCGGATTACAGCTTGATCGGTGACGGCCAGGTGCAGGTGCTGAACCGTTGCCTGATTGAGGGTGGCCAGTGGAGCGAAGCGTTGGGCGTCGCCAAGCAGGTCGGCCCGGCCACCTCGCCTCAGCTGAAAGTGCGGTTTGCGCCTGCATGGCTGTCGTTTTTGCCTTTTGTGTGGGGCAACTACTGGGTCATCGACCTCGATGAAGACTACCAGTTGGTCGCCGTCAGTGAGCCCCAGAAGGAATACCTGTGGATCCTTTCCAGAACACCCAAAGTAGACCCTGTGCGCTATCGCTTGCTGTTAACTAGGTTGCAGCAAAAAGGCTTCGACCTCGATAAACTGGAAATGACCCAACACAATTGATCACCCCACATGCCGTCGTGCGGACGGCATGTGGGCTTTTGAAAAAGGATCGTCGATGGATATCGCGTCAGCCAAAGCAGCCTCTGAACAACTTGTGCAGCACTGGAAACAAGGAACCACCTTGGAGGCCTTGCCGCCCTCCTTGCGCCCTGCCAACCGTGCCCACGCTTATGCCGTTCAGGCGCAGCTCGAAGCCATCAGCCGCCAGCCGCTGTTTGGCTGGAAGATCGCGGCCACCAGCACAGCGGGCCAACAACACATTGGGGTCGATGGGCCCATTGCCGGCCGACTGCTGGCCGAAATGGTGTACCACGACGGCGACACCCTGCCCTTCGGCGCCAACCGCATGCGCGTGGCCGAGGCCGAGTTTGCATTTCGCATGGGCCGTGATCTGCCACCGCGTGCCACACCGTATGCCTTGCAAGAAGTGCTCGATGCGGTGTCTGAGCTTTACCTCGCGATTGAAATTCCCGACTCCCGCTACACAAACTTTGTCACCGCGGGCGCGGCGCAACTGATCGCCGACAACGCATGCGCCCACTGCTTTGTGCTCGGACCCAAAGCGCCCGAGACTTGGCGACACATCGACTTGTCAGCCCACCGTGTGGTTGGCAAGGTGGGCGATCGGCTCACGCGCGAAGGCATAGGCGCCAACGTGTTGGGCGATCCACGCATCGCGCTCACATGGATCGCCAATGAGCTGTCGACCCTAGGTGTCACCCTGGCCGCAGGCCAAACCGTGACGACGGGCACCTGCTTGGTGCCCTTAGAGATTGAACCGAAAGACACCGTGTCGATGGACTTTGGCGTGCTGGGCCAGGTCCGTTGCGCTTTCACCAACGTTTGAAGACCTATCCCATGAAAATCACCCACATCCACACCACGCCTGTTCTGGCGCCCTTGCCCAGACCGGTGCGCACGGCATCAGGCACCATTGGTCAGTTCCCCCTCGTCTTGATCGATGTGCACACCGATACCGGCGTCGTCGGCCATGCCTACGCGCAGGTGTATTTGCCCGAGTTGTTGACGGCGTTGCAACACGCCGTGTCGAGTCTGGCGGACATGACCACGGGCTTGCCACTGGTGCCCCGCGATGTCCACGCGCACTTGCTGCGCCGTTGCCGACTGTTTGGCATGAAGGGGCTTTTGGGCGTGGCACTCGGGGGGCTGGATATGGCGCTGTGGGACACCTGGGCACGCGCACGTGGCGAGCCTCTGGCGCACGCGCTGGGGGCGGCGTTGCGACCACTGAAGGCCTACCACAGCGTGGGTCTGTACAACGCGCAAGAAGTCGTGGCGATCGCAGAAGAAACCCTGGCCGCAGGTTTTGCGGGACTGAAGATCAAGGCCGGGTTTGCAACCTTCGCCGAGGACTTGGCCTCTGTGCGCGCCGCCAAACGCGCATTGGGCGACGCTGCCGCGCTCATGATCGACTACAACCAATCGCTGAGCCTTCCCGAGGCCATGTCGCGTTGCAAAGCCCTGGACGATGAAGGACTGACGTGGATTGAAGAGCCCGTGCTCGCCGACGACCTCGATGGCTGCGCCCGCATTGCCGAGGCGATCACCACGCCGATTCAAATTGGCGAAAACTTCCACGGTGCAACCGAGATGCGCAGCGCCATCACCGCACGGGCCTCAGATTTGGTCATGCCCGACGCGCAATTCATCCATGGGGTGACGGGCTGGCTGGAAGCCGCGGCACTGGCGCGCACTGCAGGCCTGCCCATGTCGTCTCACACCTTTGTGGAAGCCAGCGCACAGCTGCTGTGTGCCACGCCGACCGCAGACTGGATCGAAGTGATGGACGCCGCCGGTGGGCTGCGCCAAGCGCCGCTGCACATCCAAGACGGCATGCTGATCCCGTGGGACACACCCGGCATTGGCTTGGAATGGCGCGAAGACCAGGTCGCGCGCTACCGGGTATGAGTCGGTCAAGCTCAAGCGCAGGGGCTGAGCAGACACGCCAAAGAGATCACCGTGGTCACTTGGGATCAGACATCAGCTTGTCGGCCAACGCCTGAAAAGCTGGCAGCGACGTTGGATCATTGAAGGCATTCGCAGCCATCGGAAACGAGGCGTAGCGAGCGATCACCATTTCCGCCTTCGGGTCCACATAGATGGTCTGGCCGTGTATGCCGCGTGCAGCAAAGGCACCGTTTGCGTTGTTCAAGACCCACCACATATTTCGGTAGCTGGCCCCAGGCAATGTGGGGTAGTTGGCTTTGGCGAAATGGGTTTTGTCGCCTCCGCCACGAATGTCTTCAACCACAGCTTTGGGAATGATTTGTTGGCCGTTGAATCGGCCTTCTTGACGCATCATTTCACCAAAGCGCGCCAAGTCACGAAGACCCGTGTTGAGGCCACCCCCCGCAAACTCGGTGCCTTCGGTGTCGATGGCGATGTAGGCATCTTGCTCCATGCCCAGCTTGCTCCAAATGCGATCAGACAAGTTCTCACCCACCGACTTGCCGGTCACGCGGCGAATCAGCCAACCCAGCACATCGCTGTTGACCGTTTTGTAGGCGAAGGCTTGCCCGTGTTCTCCTTCGGGCTGCACGGTCTTCAAGAACTCGTAAAAACTTTTAGGTCCTTGGTAGCCCGGAGGGCGTGGCAGCACATTGCCTGCACGCACGTGATCCCAAATTTCAGCTTTGGGGTCTGCATAGTTTTCGCTGTATTTGATGCCCGTCGTCATGTCGAGCACCTGCCGAACCGTGGCGTTGCCAAACCCACTGTCCTTCAACTCGGGAATGTATTGCGCCACTTTGGCGTTGGCGTCGAGTTTGCCTTCGGCCACCAACATCGCACCGATGGTTCCGAAGAACGATTTGGTGACAGATTGCCCAGCATGCTGGCCGTTGGCACTCAGGGCACCGAAATAGCGCTCATACACAATGCGCCCCTTGTGCAGGACCACCACGCCATCGGTGAAGTTGGCCGAGAGCGATTGCGCCCATGTCATCGGTTCGGTTTTGCCCAGGGGGACGAACGTCACGCGGTCAAGGTCAGCGCGCTCGGCTCTGGGCAAGGGCGATGGTGAACCTAGGCCACGCGACACATTGCTCGTGGACATCAACTCACGCCCATGCGAGAAGGACCAGCGGAATTTGGGGAAGGTGTAGAACGACCCATCGGCCCAGCGAATCACCTTGTCCGGTGCAGGCGGCGAGCCGACCATCCAGCCCAGTTTGACTGGGTCCGTTTGTTCGGCCGTTGGCATGGGTGCACCACCCGGGGCCTGTGCCCACACCTGAGCGGTGAGGCACACCGTGGCACTTAAAACAAACGCGGCATTGCGCAAGGGTCGGCTGAACATCGAGTTGGCTCCTGAATTCGTCAAGCGATGACTGTATTCAACAGCGCTGCTCGCTGAAACGGTAATAACCCGCGCAGAAGGCCGCCAAAAGTCGCGCGCAAGAAAGGCTATTGACCCCATGCATCAACCATCATTCACATGGTTGTCAACCTTTTTGAATCACCGCAATCAAAGCATTCACCGCTTGTTGCGCATGGTCACCTTCCGCAGACAACTCGATCAAGTCATTGTGTTGCGCGCCTAAAGATATGACATCTGCCACCGACTTGGCATTCACCATGCGACCATGACTTGCCACAGTAATGCGCCCATCGTAGCCAGAAGCAACCATCGCAAACTCAGCAGCGACATGTGGCTCCAGACCATCCTTGCCGGTGAGTTTGAGTGTGATGGGTAGTGTGTGTTCGGTCATATTTGCACCCTTGTTCCAAGTTCCACCACTGAGTTATCTGGCAGATGAAAGAACTCCACCACGCCGCCTGAGTTACGTGTCATGGCTGAGAATAATTTCTCTCGCCACTGTGCCATTCCACCGCCAGGTGTAGAGATCACAGTTTCGCGACTTAAAAAATAAGAGGTTTCAAAGACCGGAATATCAAGACCTAACCGTGCGCACTGTGTCAATGCACGGGGCACATCAGGCGTGTTCATAAAACCAAATGTCACCCACACTTGCCAGAAATGTTCACTCAAGCGCTCCACACGCACACGCTGCTTGTCCGAGACCCAAGGGACATTCTCAAACTCCACCGTCAAGATGATGTTTTTCTCATGCAGCACTTGGTTGTGCTTCATGTTGTGCAACAAAGCTTGAGGAACGGTCGCTGGATTGGCTACGGCATAAATGGCGGTGCGTTGAGCCATATGGGGATGACCAGAATCAATATGTGCGATGAAAGATTTCAAATCTAAACCATCACGACAGATGGTTTCCACTACGAGTTCACGCCCTCGTGACCATGTAGTCATCACCAGATACAAGGTCAAACCCATCGCCAGGGGCAACCAACCACCATCAAAGAATTTGATGATGCAACCAGCAAACAAGAAAGAGTCAATGCTGAAGAAGAAAAGTGTCGCGCCAACGGCCAATGGCGTGGGCAACTTCCAAGCGTCATGCACAACAAAGAAGGTCATCACGGTCGTAATCACCATCGTCAAAGTCACTGCAATGCCATAGGCACCCGCCAGAGCCGAAGAACTTTTGAAGGCTAAGACTGCAATCACAACGCCGGCCAACAAAATCCAATTCACACCTGGCATGTAGATTTGACCGACTTCTTGCTCTGAGGTGTACTTGATATCCATACGCGGTAAGAAGCCCAACAAAATCGCTTGTTTGGTCATGGAGTAGGCACCCGAGATCACCGCTTGTGACGCAATGATGGCAGCAACGGTGGCCAACACGACAGCAGCGATCAGCCCGTCTTGGGGAAACATCCGAAAGAAAGGGTTTTCGATGGCACTGGGATCTCTCATCAGCAAAGCACCTTGACCCATGTAGTGCAAAGCCAAACTCGGCATGACCAAGCACATCCATGCGATTTGAATCGGTTTGCGTCCAAAGTGCCCCATATCGGCATACAAGGCTTCAGCGCCCGTCAAGGCCAACACAACGGCGCCCACTGCTGCCAGAATGAAAGGCCCGCGGTCCGACAAAAAATTGACGGCATATAAGGGGTTGAGCGCCTCCAAGATCAGTGGTGTTTGCACAATTTGCACCACACCCGTTGCACCCAAAATCAAGAACCACACCACGATGATGGGGCCAAAAAATTTCCCTACAAAGTTAGTTCCCCATCGTTGCATGACAAATAACAGTACCAACACAGCAAGTGCGAGGGGCACAACGTAAGGCTGAAGGACTGGCGTGATCACCTCTAAACCTTCTACCGCGCCCAATACCGAGATCGCCGGCGTGATGACACTGTCACCGTAAAACAAGGTGGCACCAAAGAGCCCCAAGAGGAGCAAAAAGTGGCGCAGCTTGGGCTTGTGTTTCACCGCATTCGCTGCCAATGCTGTGAGCGCTAATGCACCGCCCTCTCCGCGGTTGTCTGCACGCAAAATCAAAACGACGTACTTGAGCGTGACAATCAACATTAAGGCCCAAAAGATGGTGGATACCGCACCCATTAAATTCACAGTGGTCAGTGCAATTCCTGTGGTGGGCAAAAACACTTCTTTCACGGTGTACAGCGGGCTGGTACCAATATCGCCATACACCACACCAATAGCACCCATCGTCAGTGCCGCCGTTGACTGGCGTTTGATATGCGCCGAGGGGTTGTCTGAATCCATGTCTGGCATGTGCACTCCTGTTCAAGTGCCTGGAGGTTGCCAGCGTCAGCGTTAGGAACGCATAAGTGTCCGCAGACAGAGACCTACTCAGCCAATCGGTAGCCTACCCCTGGCTCGGTCAGCAGCAACACAGGCTCTGTCGGATTCGCCTCTAACTTGGCACGCAGTTGCCCCATATAAAGACGCAAGTAATGGGTTTGATCGACATGCTCAGCACCCCACACATCCACCAACAATTGGCGATGCGTCACCACTTGACCTGCCTGGCGTACCAGGCGCGCCAGCAATTTGAATTCGGTGGGTGTCAGGTGCACAGGCTCGCCGCCCTTGAGGGTTAAATGTTTGGTTAGATCAATCTCCAGCATTCCTCTTTTGTAATGCGTTTGCGATGCCGCCACCACGGTCCCGCGGTGTCGAAGCGTCACCCGCATACGGGCCAACAGCTCGCTGATGCTGAATGGTTTCACCAAGTAATCATCAGCTCCTGCATCGAGCAAAGCCACTTTGTTGGCATCGTCATGGCGAGCTGAAATAATCAAAATAGGCAACGCATACTGGGTGCGTACTCTGCGCAAGAGGGTGGCGCCATCACCATCAGGCAAGCCCAAGTCCAAGACCAAAAGATCTAAAGGACTGTCGGATGACATGCTGTGGCGCATCACCGCGCTGGCATCAGCCGCACTGCCGCTGGCCACCACCTCGTAGCCTTCTACGTGGAGCGCATCACGCAAGGTTTGACGTAGTTCACGGTCATCCTCAACCAGCAAAACTTTGAGTGCCATCCGTCTTACGTCTCCATCATCACATTCGGTTGCTGCAACACAGGCAACGACAAGCACATGATCGCGCCATGCGGATGACGATCTTGCACCCACAGTTTTGCGTCATGTACTTTGGCAATCGCTTTACACACAGCCAAGCCTACACCCATGCCTCGGCGCAATTGAGTTTCGTCTGTCGCATCGGCGTGTGAAGCGTCGCCATGCACGCGTTCAAACGCTTGGAATACCTTAAGCTTCCACACATCAGCAATGCCAGGGCCTTGATCGATGACCCGCACATCTAAAGTCTTTGATGGAGCTTGTGCTTGAATCTCAATGGGCGTGGAATTTGGGCTGTACTTGATGGCGTTTTCAATCAGGTTATCCAACAATTGAACCAGCAAAATCGCATCGCAATAAATCAAAGGCAATTCGTCAGGAACAGTGATCACCATTTGCCGCTGCGGGTAGCGGTGACGTGCCTTCGCCAGAACTGAACCCAAAATTTCTTGCAACGACTCCCAATCTTTTTTAATTTGCAATGGTGCGACATCTAAGCGCGCCAGCTGCAGGGTATTGGTAGTCATGCGATTGAGGTGCTGTGCTTCATCGAGCACCGTTTGCGCAAGGTCAGTGATTTTTTCTGTGCTCAAACGCGAAGCTTGATCGTGAATCACGGAGGCCGCCCCCATGAGATTGGCCAGCGGGGTGCGGTAGTCGTGCGAAATAGATGTGAGTAAGGTATTCCGCAAGGTTTGGCTATGTGCATCTTCTTTCGCTTGTTGTGCCAGGCGCAAAGTTTGGGACCGTTCTAACTCCATGCCAAAAACATCGCACATGTGTTGCAAATGATCGCGTTGGTTGGATGACAAAGCTTGCGACATGCGACCATGAAAAGCCACCGCACCAAACGCGCGCATCCGACCACGCAATGGCAAAAATAAAGTGGATTGATTCACATGCCGACCTGTGCCCGGCCCTAATGCCCCAAACTGTTTGATGCATGCCCAAAGGCCTTGCGCGTCGACATCTTGATGCTCGCCAATCCAGTGGGCGCTCACACCATCCTCATCCAACAACAGCATCGATATCTCACGACCACTATCTTTGGTTAGAACGGACTGGACGTAGCGGCCTTGCTCAACAACATCGGGGGTTTCACGGAGGTGCTCACCCAGTTCACGTAACAACTCGGAGGCTTGTGCATGCTGGCTTTCTAAATCAGCCAACACGCGCAACCGTGCCATGACATAACTGACGACGGCACTCACACCCATCATCGTCAGCAGCAGCAGTTGATCTTGGTGCAAATGCACGCTGAATGTGTAACGAGGTTCGACAAAAAACCAATTGAACATCAACACCGACAGTGCACTGCACGCGACGGACACCAAAGCAGACAGCCACACACCCGCGATGGCGCTCGCTAGAACCAAAAGCAAAGCCAAATTTCCAAGGTTGAGTACACCATCCAAATGCCACAGCAAACCCCAACCGCTCAACCAAACGACAACAGCAGGCCAGCGCGCTTCAATTTTTGGCGTAGATAAACGACGAGAAGTAGGCATGACCAAAGGCTAGCACAGCCCACTTTGAGATGAAGCATCAAAACACCAGGTTTGTCGATAAAGGTTTCGCCATCTCTGGGCGAAAAAGAAGAGGGACAATCCATGCATGGCACTCTATTTAATTGGCGACATCCAAGGCTGCGACGACGCGCTGGATCGTTTGTTGACCCACGTGGCGTTCTCACCCAGCCGCGACACCTTGTACGTGTTGGGCGACTTGGTCAACCGCGGCCCCCAAAACGTCGGTGTGTTGGAGCGGCTGATGGGCTACGGCAGCAGCGCGCAATGCGTGTTGGGCAATCACGATTTGCATTTGCTGGCCGTCTCACAGGGCGTGCGCCAACCGCATCGTCAAGACACGGTGCAAGACATTCTGCAATCCCCCCGCCGTGCCGTCTTGTTGGATTGGCTGCGCCAGCAACACATGGCCTTGCAAGTGGGCAAGGTGCTGATGGTGCATGCCGGCGTGTTGCCGCAGTGGACTGCCGCGCAAACGTTGGCGTTGGCGAAAGAGGTTGAAACCGTGCTGCGTGGCGACGCCCTAGCCACCTTCATGCCGCAGATGTATGGCGGCTTGCCCAATCAATGGCACGACGATTTAGCCGGTGCTGACCGCTTGCGCGTGATCGTCAACGCCCTCACCCGCTTGCGGTTTTGCGATGCGCAAGGGGCGATGGACTTCAGCGTCAAAGAAAGCGCAGACCAAGCCCCAGAGGGCCTGATGCCCTGGTTCGATGTGCCCTACCGCCGTACAAGCGATGTGCTGGTGGCCTTTGGGCATTGGTCCACCTTGCACGACATGAACCGCAGCGATGTGGTGTGCTTGGACGATGGCTGCGTGTGGGGAGGTTGCTTGAGTGCGTTGCGCTTAGCGAATGGCGACGTCAGCGACGCCACCACCCTAGAGCGCTTGAGCGTGAAGTGCCCACAAACCTTGGACCCATTGGCCTGAGCCCAACATGCAGAACGCCGCATCAGCGGCGTTCAACTCAGTCGGCTGTTTTGAACAGCGCAGCGACTTTGCGCTTGGGCTTGATGTTGGGCGACTTGCGCAAAGGCTCTTGCGTCACCACAGGGGCACCGTCTGCCAGCACGGGGGCTTCGTAGGGTTTGTCAAAGAACGGATCGTGGGACACGCGGGGGGCAGAAGCGTAGTTGCTTTCACGACGGACGCGTGGCGCACCAGAGGACTCACGCGGTTTGTCAAAGCTTTCGCGACTGCGTGGGCGGTCATCTTCGTAAGCCACCGTTTCCAAGTTGACCTTGGTCTTGATGAGTTTCTCAATGTCGCCCACCAAGCGTTGGTCGCTGGGAGACACAAAGCTGATGGCTTGACCCGAAGCGCCCGCACGACCTGTGCGTCCGATACGGTGCACATAGTCTTCGGCGTTGAACGGGATGTCAAAGTTGAACACGGCCGGCACGTCTTTGATGTCCAAGCCGCGAGCTGCCACATCGGTACATACCAACAAATCGACTTCACCGCGCTTGAAGGCTTCGAGTGATTTCAAGCGTTCATCTTGGCTCTTGTCGCCGTGCAAGGCGCTGGTGCGAAAACCGTCGCGCTCCAGCGAGCGGGCCAAACGTGCGCAACCGAGTTTGCTGTTGCAAAACACAAAGGCTTGTTTGATGCCGGTGCTGCGCACCAACTGGCGCAAAGCGCGGTACTTGTCGTCGGTGCCCACGCTGAAGAACTGCTGCGTGATGGTGGCCGCTGTCTCGTTGGGACGCGCCACTTCAATGGTCACCGGATCTTGCAAATAGCTGCCGGCCAAACGCTTGATCTCGGGCGAGAACGTGGCTGAGAACAACAAGGTGGTGCGCTGCTTGGGCAAGTGGCTCAAGATGCGTTGCAAGTCGGGCAAGAAACCAATGTCCAACATGCGGTCGGCTTCGTCGAGCACCACATATTCCACTTGGTTCAGCACCGCATTCTTGGCTTCGATGTGATCGAGCAAACGACCAGGCGTGGCCACCAAGACCTCGACGCCTTTTTTCAGCTCCAAGGTTTGGGGCTTCATGTCCATGCCACCAAACACCACGGCACTGCGCAGGTTGGTGTGCTTGGCGTAGGCCTTGATCTGTTGGGCCACTTGGTCTGCCAACTCACGCGTGGGCAGCAGCACCAAGGCGCGCACCGGATGGCGTGCTGGCGAGGTCGAGCTGTTTTCGTGTTTGAGCAGGCGCTGCAACAACGGCAGCGAGAACGCTGCAGTTTTGCCGGTGCCGGTTTGGGCTGCGCCCATCACGTCCTGGCCCGTCAACACCACTGGGATGGCTTGGGCTTGGATGGGGGTCATAGACTCGTAGCCCATTTCGGCTACGGCGCGTGCCAGCGCGGGGGCCAGCTGCAAATTGGAGAAGGAGGTTGTCATGTCAGGGGCATATTGTCGCACCCTGAGCCCCTTGGTTCTAGGGGGCCGAAATTGGGGCCTCCATGGCCCTCAATTTGACGAGCCGAATAGGCTAAAAATCAAGTCTTGGGCAGCGTGACGCCCACTTGGCCTTGGTACTTGCCGCCACGGTCTTTGTAGCTGGTTTCGCACACATCGTCTTTGTCGCTCTCGAAGAACAACACCTGGGCACAGCCCTCGCCTGCGTAAATCTTGGCGGGCAGCGGCGTGGTGTTGGAGAACTCCAGCGTCACATAGCCTTCCCACTCGGGCTCAAAAGGCGTGACGTTGACGATGATGCCGCAACGGGCATAGGTGCTTTTGCCCAAGCAAACCGTCAGCACATTGCGGGGAATACGAAAGTACTCCACCGTGCGTGCCAAAGCAAAGCTGTTGGGCGGGATGATGCACACATCAGACTCGATGTCGACAAAGCTTTTGGGGTCGAAGTTCTTCGGGTCCACCACCGTGCTGTAGATGTTGGTGAACACCTTGAACTCGGGCGCGCAACGGATGTCGTAGCCATAGCTGCTGGTGCCGTAGCTGACGATTTTTTCGCCTGCGGCGTTCTGACGAATTTGGCCTGGCTCGAACGGCTCGATCATGCCGTGCTGTTCAGCCATGCGGCGGATCCATTTGTCTGATTTGATGCTCATGGCGTGATTTTAGAGCCTTGTCACAAGGCCCTACGCGGCGCGCAAAACTTCAGTTGTCGCCTTCGACAAAGCGCTCAAAAAAGAGCTTCAGCGCATGCTGCCACTGTTGGCGCTGGGCCTCTGACACAAAGCTGGCCTCAAAGCTGTTGCGTGCCAACACATAGGCATGCTGGGCGGTCAAGCCCGTGGCTTCAAAGGTCTGCACAAAGTTGTCGTTGAGATAGCCACCGAAGTAAGCAGGGTCGTCGGAGTTGATGGTCACGCACAAACCTGCGTCGAGCAACTGGGCGATGTTGTGGTCTTTCAAATCAGGAAACACACACAGCTTTTGATTGGACAAGGGGCAAACGGTCAACGGCACGCGGTCTTTGGCCAAGCGCGCCATGAGCGCTGCATCGTGCACGGCTTGCACGCCGTGGTCGATGCGCTCCACGTGCAGCACATCCAAGGCGCTCCACATGTAGGCAGGTGGCCCCTCTTCGCCCGCATGCGCGACCAAGTGCAAGCCATGGGCGTGCGCCAAGGCAAACACGTTTTTGAATTTTTCGGGGGGATGGCCGACTTCGCTGGAGTCCAAGCCCACGCCGATGAATTTGTCTTTGAACGGCAAGGCTTCTTCAAATGTTTGCAGTGCGGCCTCTTCGCTCAAGTGGCGCAAGAAGCACAAGATGAGTTGCGCGCTCACACCGAGCTGTGTGTGTGCATCCGTGCACGCGCGGTGCAAGCCGTTGATGACGGTGGCCATAGACACACCACGTTCGGTGTGGGTTTGAGGGTCAAAAAAAATTTCGGCATGCACCACATGATCGGCTGCAGCGCGTTGCAAATAGGCCCACGCCATGTCGTAAAAATCTTGCTCATGCAAGAGCACGCTCGCACCGGCGTAATAAATGTCTAAGAAGCTTTGCAAGTTGGTGAAGGCATAGGCGGCACGCAAAGCCTCCACGTTGGCATATGGCAGCTTGACGCCGTTGCGTTGGGCCAGCGCAAAAATAAGCTCGGGCTCTAAAGAACCTTCAATGTGGATGTGCAGCTCAGCCTTGGGCATCTCGCGCAAGAGCTTGGGCAAGTTAACGGACGCAGCAGCGTGGACTTTGAACATAAGAGGCCTCCTGACATGAAGGCATGCTACCTAAGAATTGCACAAACTCAACGTGGTCAATCCGACCAACGCAATACATTCAAATGTTTTTCACCACAGGCCGGCAATCACCACAAAAGAATGCAGCGGTTCCAAGTAACTGTTTGAACGAGCCTAAAGAGCGCGGTTTGTGCACACCACACTTCATGCAACTCATGGTGTCACCCGTTCTCATGCCCTCGTAAGGGGAACCGGCTTTCTTAGATTTGTAACGCAGACCGTTCTGAGAGATTTCTGTTTTGGCATCACGCATCAATGGGCCGATCGAATCATGTTGCGCACCACGGGATAGATTTGAGCATCCCAACGCTTGCCATTGAACACCCCATAGTGACCCACACCCGCTTGCAGGTGGTGCGTTTTTCTGTAATCAGGCAACAGGCTGCACAGGTCTTGTGCGGCCAAGGTTTGGCCCATGCCACAAATGTCATCGCGCTCGCCTTCGACAGTGAGCAGAAATGTTTTGCGAATGGCCTTCATGTTCAAGGGACGACCTTTGTAGGTCAACAAGCCTTTGGGTAGCAAATGGTCTTGGAACACATGCTTGACCGTCTCTAAATAGAAAGGGCCCGACAAATCCATGATGGCGAAATACTCTTTGTAGAAGTCGCGAATCAGATCGGCTTTTTCATCTTCCCCGTTGACGCGGTGTTCGTACAAGGTTTTGAACGACTGACGGTGACGGTCCATGTTCATGTTCAAGAACGCCATCAGCTGCATGAAGCCGGGGTACACACGACGCCCCACGCCTTTGAAATGCAAGGGCACCATGCCCACCAAGTTTTGCTCAAACCATTCAATCGGCTTGGTCATGGCCAATTCATTCACCTGGGTTGGATTGACGCGGGTGTCGATGGGGCCGGCCATCAAGGTCAGAGAAGCGGGTTGGCAATCGCTGCGATCTTCGGCCATCACCGCGGTGGCGGCCAAGCAAGCCACGGTGGGTTGACACACGCCCATCAAGTGCGCATTGGGCCCGAGGTGTTGCATGAACCAAATGATGTGCTCAATGTATTCATCCAAACCGAAGACGCCTTCGCTCATAGGAATGTCACGGATGTTGCGCCAATCGGTCAGGTACACCTCATGGTCTTGCACCAAAGTTTGCACCGTGCCGCGCAGCAAAGTCGCAAAGTGTCCGGACATGGGGGCGACCAACAAGACCTTGGGCAAATCCACCGTGTCTTCGCGCTTGAAACACATCAAGTCGCAAAACGGTGTGCCATAGACCTTGCTCTCCAACACAGGCACTGACACGCCCTTGGCGTTCATCACAGGGGCGATGTTGAATTCCGGTCGCACATGGGTAAAACCCAGCAGCGCGACTTGCTCGTAATAAGCCGCCATGCGTTGCAAGGGCGTGATGCGCTTGCCATCAAACCAGGTCAAGCTGATGTCGCGCGCATGCTCGGCAAATTTACGTATCGGGTCGGACAGGTCTGCCACCACTTGGTAGTTCTGATAAATCATCACGGCCTCTTTCATCACCTTCAGGTGCTGTGTATCTCACAACAGTGGTGCAAGAGCCGTGCCACGCATGGCATATCTTTTGCAACGTGTGTGTCACACCTCACACAACGCAGATCACACATCATGGCCAAGACCACACTCACCATCAGCAGCAAGAACTACTCTTCTTGGTCACTGCGAGGCTGGCTGATGGTCAAGCTCGCAGGCGTTTCCTTCTCTGAAATCCCTGTGGCCACCGACAACGCCGATGCACGCGCAGAGTTGCTGTTGTTGTCGCCATCCATCCTTGTGCCATGCCTGAATCACGGCAGCGCGAAGGTATGGGACACCTTGGCGATTGGTGAATACCTCAACGAGATCGCACCAAAAGCAGCACTGTTACCCACCAACGCGGTGCACCGTGCACATTGCCGGTCCATTTGTGGCGAGATGCATTCGGGCTTTTCGGCCTTGCGCGCTTCGCTGCCGATGAACATCAAAGGTCGGTTCAAAAAATTCAAGGTCTGGTCCAAAGCACAACTCGACATTGACCGCGTGCTCTTCATCTGGCGCGATTGCCTCACGACCTACAAGGGGCCGTTTTTATTTGGCAAGAAGCCCACGCTGGCGGACTGCATGTTCGCGCCGGTGGTCACGCGTTTCATCACCTATGGCATTGCACTCGACCCTGTGTGTGACGCCTATTGCCAAAAGATTTTGACGATGCCCGAGATGAAGGAGTGGATGGCAGCCGCAACTGCAGAGCCAGATGACATTGAAGAACTTGAAGTGGAGTTTTAACCATGAGTACCGCAGTTTCTAAAACCATCGCCTATGAAAGTCACACCGACTTTTCTCACGTCAAACCCGAAGACACCCAGTTCTTACCCGGTGGTTTGCGCGACTTCTTTTTGTACCGCGACTTAGGCGTCGCCAAAGCCACACGCGGCAAGGTGATTGCACACATCGCCAAAGCCAATATGCCGCCAGACAACGGCACGGGCTGGCACTACCACGTGGCCGAATTTCAGATCGTCATCATGCTCAAAGGTTGGGCGCGCTTCATGTATGGCGAAACCCCCACGCTGGTCTCTGCCGGCGACTGCGTGCACCAACGCCCGGGCATCGTGCATTACTTGTTCGACTACTCGCCCGACATGGAATACCTCGAAATCGTCGGTCCTGCTGACTTTGACTCTGTACCTGTGGAAGGGCCTTGTGCGGTGCCGCAGATTACGCCTTGGGTGAAGTGAGCCAGTCTTTGATGAACAGATGACTGGCTCAATTTAGTGAACCGTTTTTTTAACCTGGAGAAACCATGAAAACAACTATCCGAAACACTGCCTTAATGACTTCACTTGCTGTCGCAGGCATGTGTGCACATGCAGAAGGCTTTAACTTTTATGCTTTGCTAGACGGAGGTATTGCACATTCGTCCATTTCGAGTGGCGGTGGCAGCAAAACAGAATTTGTCACCGGTGGCTATGCCCCGAACTTCTTTGGCATGAAGGCCGAAAAAACCATGGGGCAAGGCTATTCCGCAGGCTTCAACCTTGAGCAAGGTTTTCTATTGAATAAACCCAACGGAGCAGCAAACAATGGATACGAAGCGAATTCACGTTTTGCATTTGGCGGCGATTCACTCTTCAACCGTCAAGCCAACTTGTACTTGACCAGCAGCAAAGGCACATTAAAAGTTGGTACGCAATCCAACGTGGTGTTTGATAGCTTGGTGGCTTCAGACCCACGTTTTGGTTCAAATTACGCGAGCTCTTTGGCCACTGTCGTTGCCGACGGTGGACTCAACACGACGGATGATGGTGCTATTTCATACAGTTTCCCCGCGGTCGCAGGCATCACCACCACGGTTGAATACGTCGCTCAAGCCAATTCAGGAAACAGCACAATGAAGTCCGGCGAACGCGTGGCGTTTAACTACGCAGCAGATGGCATCAAAGCCACATTAGGCTACTACACAAACGAAGGTACGACTAACGGCGCTTCATCCGCAGCAGCGCATGGCTACGTACTCGGTGTGAGTAAAAAAATTGGCTCATTTGATCTCAAAGCTTTGTATGTAGACCAAACTGGATACAACGGCTTGAACTCGGTTCGTCTAAGTGGACTCAAAACCACCGGTTTAGGTGGTGCTTATTTCCTGAACCCTGAAGTCACTTTAGATTTCGGTATCTACAAGAGCAAGAAAGACACTTATGACGTCAGCACTGTTGGTTTTGGCGCGCAGTACAAATTCTTGAAAGACCTGACGCTGTACGGTCAATATGCCCAGGTGAAGAACGATGGCACATCGAACGCCATCTTTAATTTCACACCACCGAACGACACTGCATTTACAGGTGTTCTGTCTAGCGGAAAAACTGCAACCACGATCAACGTAGGCTTCCTCTACAGCTTCTTCTAAAGCGTTATCGCGGAACAAAAAAAGCCACCCATTCGGGTGGCTTTTTGATGTGAGCAACGCACAGTTTTATTTAGCGCCCGGCACCTTGCCCTCAACGCCTTTGACATAGAAGTTCAAACCGCTCAAGAACTTGTCGTCAGCGACTTCGTCTTTCTTCAGCACTTCCTTGCCTGTGTTGTCAGCCAATGGGCCTTTCCAAATGACGAAGCTGCCAGCTTTCAAGCCTGCTTTGACTTCTTCCACTTTGGCTTTGGTATCGGCTGGCACGTCTTCGGCGATGGACACGATGTCAATCGCACCGTCTTTCACGCCCGACCAGGTGTGGCCGCCGCCCGTCCACTTGCCTTCCAAGGCTGCGCGGGTGGCGTTGATGTAGTAAGGCGTCCAGTTGATCACGGCAGAAGCCAAGTGCGCCTTGGGGCCGTAGGCCGTCATGTCAGAGTCCCAACCAAACGCGCGCTTGCCTTTGTCTTGAGCGGTCTTCAACACAGCAGGAGAGTCTGTGTTTTGGAACAACACGTCCGCACCGCCGTTGATGAGCGATGTGGCGGCTTCGGTCTCTTTCGGTGGGTTGAACCACTCGTTGACCCACACGACTTTGGTTTTGATTTTGGGATTGCTCGATTGCGCCCCCAAGGTGAAGCTGTTGATGTTGCGAATGACTTCAGGAATTGGGATCGAAGCCACCACACCCAAGGTGTTGCTCTTGGTCATCTTGCCTGCGATCACGCCAGCCATGTACGCGCCTTCGTAGGTGCGGCTGTCGTAGGTGCGCATGTTGGGGGCTTGCTTGTAGCCGGTGGCGTGCTCGAACTTCACATCGGGGGTGTCTGCAGCCACTTTGAGCATGGGCTCCATGTAGCCAAAGGTGGTGCCGAACACCAACTTGTTGCCTTGGCTCACCATGTCGCGAATCACGCGCTCGGCGTCCGCAGACTCGGGCACGTTTTCAACAAACGAAGTTTCAATCTTGTCACCGAACTCGGCTTGCAGTGCTTTGCGTGCGTTGTCGTGCGCAAAGGTCCAGCCGCCGTCGCCCACAGGGCCCACGTAGGCGAATGCAATTTTCAAAGGCTCGGCTTTGGCTGCGGCGGCAGGCGCATCCGCGAGCTTGGCTTCTTCTTTTTTGCCGCAGCCAACGAGGACGGCGGAGGCCACTGCGGTGAGCGCAGCAGCGTGAATCCAGCGACGTTTGTTCAAATCAATCATGCAAGTTCCTTTGGTCAGTGGGTGGGTAAAAATATCATGAACCGGGGAAGAAAGGCTTCCCAATCGATGCTGGCATGTTCACCCGCAACCAACGCGGGTTGCGTGAGATCAAGGCCAGCACCACGATGGTGGCGAGGTAAGGCAGCATGCTCAAAAACTGGCTGGGCACATCCACGCCCGAGGCCTGCAAATGAAACTGCAACATGGTGACGCCACCAAACAGATAAGCACCAAGCAACACGCGTGCCGGACGCCAGGTGGCGAAGGTGGTGAGCGCCAAAGCGATCCAACCTTTGCCTGCAATCATGCCCTCGACCCACAAGGGGGTGTAGATGATGGAGATGTAGGCCCCCGCCAAACCACACAGCGCGCCACCCACCACCACGGCCAACAGCCGGATGCGACGCACAGGGTAGCCCAAGGCGTGAGCCGACTCGGGCGACTCACCCACAGAGCGCAAGACCAGCCCCGCACGCGTGCGGTACAAGAAATAAATCAGCCCCAAGGTCAGCCCAATCGCGCCGTACACCAAGGGATGATGTTTGAACAACGCGGGGCCCAGCAAAGGAATGTCCGCCAAGAAAGGCACTTCATACGAAATGCGCTCTGGCAGCTTGGCCTGCACATAGCTTGTGCCGACAAAGGCCGAGAAGCCACCACCAAACAAGCTGAGGGCCAAGCCTGTCGCGTATTGGTTGGTGTTCATCCAAATCACCAGCAGGCCAAACAGTGCGGCCATCAAGGCCCCGGCACCCATGCCCGCCAAGAATCCCAAGGCGTCGCTGCCCGTGTTGGCGACGGTGGCAAAGCCCGCAATCGCGGCGCACAACATCATGCCCTCGGCACCTAAGTTGACGATGCCTGCTTTTTCGTTGATCAACAGACCCAAAGACGCCAGCGCCAAAACAGTGCCTGCGTTCATGGTGGCAGCCCACAACAGTGCGTAGGTTTCCATCACAGTGCTCCCTCAGAACTGGTTTGGCTTGCACGCGCCACCCAACGTATACGGTATTGCATCAAGGTGTCACACGCCAACAACGTGAACAACAACAAGCCCTGAAACACGCCCGTGAGTGAACGCGGCAAACCAAGGCGCGATTGCGCCAGCTCGCCACCGATGTAGAACATGCTCATGAGCAAAGCCGACAGCACCATACCCACCGGATGCAAGCGCCCGACAAAGGCCACGATGATGGCCGCAAACCCATAGCCCACCGGCACAAACGGCGTGAGCTGACGCAGCGGCCCCGCCACTTCTAAAGCACCCGCCAAACCCGCCGCTGCCCCCGAGGTGAGCAGCGCGAGCCACAAAGCCTTGCGCGACGAGAAGCCCGCATAACGCGCCGCATCAGGCGCCAAGCCGCCCACTTGCTGCGCAAAGCCTGCATGCGTGCGAAACAAAAATACCCACAGTACGCCCACACCCGCCAGCACCAACAACACGCCGATGTTCACGCGCGTGCCTGTGATGAGCTTTGGGATTTGTGTGATGGCATCAAAGGTTTTGGTTTGCGGAAAGTTGTAACCCAGTGGGTCTTTCCATGGGCCGTAGACCAAGAAGTTGAGCGTCATGATGGCCACGTACACCAGCATGAGGCTGACCAGAATTTCGTTCGCATGAAAGCGGTCGCGCAAGAACGCGGTGATACCCGCCCACACCATGCCGCCCGCAACACCTGCGAGCAAGATGAGCCCCCAAAAGCCTGCGCCCGTGTTGGCATCTGCCGTTAGCGCCACGCCAGAGGCAAACACCGCGCCCATGACGAACTGACCCTCTGCGCCAATGTTCCACACGTTGGAGCGAAAACACACCGCCAGCCCCAACGCAATCAGCAACAACGGCGTGGCCTTGACCATCAACTCGGACAAGGCGTACACGCTCTTGATGGGTTCCCAAAAGAACACCTGCAAACCGCGCACCGGGTCTTTGCCCAAGGCGACAAACAGCATCACACCCAACACCACGGTGATGGCCAGTGCCAGCAAGGGCGAGGCATAGCGCCACACGTTAGAAGGCTGTGCACGCGGGTCAAGACGCAGCATGGTTCACCTCCTGTGCTGCGTTGTCCCACAAGCCACTCATCCACGCGCCGATGCGCGACACATTGGCCTCTGCGCGTGTCAGCGCGGGCGACAAGCGGCCTTCGGCCATCACATGCAAACGGTCTGACAGCTCTAGCAATTCGTCCAACTCCTCACTCACCACCAACACGGCGCAGCCTGCATCGCGCAGGGCCAACAGTGCGGCGCGTATTTGTGCGGCAGCACCCACGTCCACGCCCCACGTGGGCTGCGACACGATGAGCAACTTAGGCGCGGCCTCAATCTCGCGGCCCACCAAAAACTTTTGCAAATTGCCACCCGACAGTGAACGTGCAGCGGCATCGGGCCCACCTGCTTTCACCTGGTATTTGGCAATGATGTTGGCCGCTTGGGTGTGCAGCGTGTTCAGGTTGAGCCAACCCAACACACCTGCCACGCCGCTAGACGCCACCGCGTCATGACGGGTGAGCAACAGGTTTTGCGACAAGCTCAAGCTAGGTACTGCGCCCCGGCCCAGGCGTTCTTCAGGCACAAAGTGCAGGCCGAGGTCACGGCGTTGGTCGGGGTTGAGATGACCCATGGCTTGGCCACTGAGTTGAATGCTGTCAGTCGCTGCACGCCGATCTTCGCCCGACAAAGCAAACAGCAGCTCGCGCTGGCCGTTGCCCGACACACCGGCAATGCCCACCACCTCGCCCGCGCGCACTTGCAGGTTCACGCCATTCAGGTCGACGCCAAACGGGTCGTCGGCTCGCAGGTGCAAGTCATGCACGCTCAGCACGGCAGCGCCCGGCTTGTGTTCGCGCACATGCAGCTCAGGGGGCAAGCTGCCAATCATCAACTGACTCAGCGACGCATTGGTTTCTTGGCGCGGGTCGCACACGCCGGTCACGCGGCCCGCACGCACCACGGTACAAGCCGTGCACAGCGCACGAATTTCGTGCAGCTTGTGGCTGATGTACAAAATGCTGCGGCCCTCGCTGGCCAGCTGACGCAACACCACAAACAGTTTTTCCACCGCCTGCGGTGTGAGCACCGAAGTGGGCTCGTCCAAGATGAGCAGCTGCGGGTTGGTCAGCAAAGCGCGGATGATTTCCACGCGCTGCATCTCGCCCACGCTCAAGGTGTGCACCCATCGCTGCGGGTCAATGTCCAAGCCATATTGCGAGGCGGTGTCGTTGATGCGTTGCGTGACTTGCATCAAGGTCAATGACTTGTCCAGGCCCAGCCACACGTTCTCGGCCACGCTCAAGGTGTCAAACAAGCTGAAGTGCTGAAACACCATGCTGATGCCCAGACGCCGCGCCTCTTGTGGGTTGCGGATGTTCACCACCTCGCCGTTGAAGCGCATCTCACCTGCATCGGGTTTGACCGCGCCGTAGATGATTTTCATCAGCGTGGATTTGCCTGCGCCGTTTTCACCCAACACGGCATGAATCTCGCCAGGCTGCACCGTCAAGGACACGGCATCGTTAGCGACCACAGCGGGATAGCGCTTGGTGATGTGGCTCAGGGACAGTCGGGGGCTGGTCATTGAAAGGTTCAAAGAGTCGCGATAAGTTCTAGGTTAACAGCACGCAAGCACCGTGCCCGATTTCCTGCCCCAACGGTTGAACAGCCGCTCGCTCCGAGAATCAAAGCACCAATATCGCCCGAAAGTCGTTCACGTTGGTGTGCGTGGGACCGGTGATCACCAAGTCACCCACCGCACTGAAAAACCCGTAGGCATCGTTACGGTCTAAGCAATTGGCAGGCTTCAGTCCTTGCGCCTCAGCGCGCGCCAAGGTGTCGGGTGACACGGCGGCACCGGCGTTGTCTTCGATGCCGTCAATGCCGTCGGTGTCCGCCGCGATGGCCCACACCCCCGCCTGCGCTTGAAGGGCCACAGCCAGCCCCAAGCAAAACTCGCCGGCCCGACCGCCGCGACCAGGAGGGAGCTGAACGTTCTCTGAGAGACCGTGTGGCGTTCCCTCGGGTTGCTTGCGAATGGTGACCGTGGTTTCGCCACCACTCAAAATAACGCAGGGTTTTTGAAATGGGCCTTTGCCATGCGCCGCAGCGCGCGCCAAAGCGGCATGTACCTTGCCCACTTCGCGTGACTCGCCTTCGAGTTCATCGCTCAAGACATACGCATTCAAACCCGCGGCACGGGCCAGCTCTGCCGCGGCATCGAGCGATTGCTGAGGCGTGGCAATCAGGTGAACCGGCTGCTTATCCCATTGCGCGCTGGGCTTGGGCGTTTCTAAGGTGCCTGCCTTTAACGCGGCTTCAACCGCGGCAGGCACCTCAATTTTGTAGCGCTGCAAAATCGCCCACGCATCGGCGCAGGTGGTGCGGTCGGCCACGGTGGGGCCGCTGGCAATGACCGAGGGGTCGTCGCCTGGCACGTCACTGATGGTCAGCGTCACCACTTGCGCGGGTGCACAAGCTGCGGCCAAACGACCGCCTTTGATACGGGACAAATGTTTGCGCACACAGTTCATCTCGCCAATGTTGGCACCGCTGTTGAGCAAATCGCGGTTGATGCGCTGCTTGTCTTCCAGCGTCAAACCTTCGGCAGGCAAGGTCAACAAGGCCGAGCCACCGCCTGAAATCAAAAACAACACCAAGTCGTTTTCAGTCAAGCCTTGGGTCAATTCCAAAATGCGTTCGGCAGCTGCCAAGCCTGCGGCATCGGGGACAGGGTGCGAAGCCTCGACCACCTCAATGCGCTCAGGCAAGCCTGCAGGACGTGGCGGGATGTGGTGATAACGCGTGACCACCAAACCCGACAGCGGTTTGTCAGCGGGCCACAAGGCCTCCACCGCTTGCGCCATGGCGCCACCCGCTTTGCCAGCGCCTAGAACGACCGTGCGCCCCTTGGGCGGGTTGGGCAAATACGCGGCCGTGTTGTGCAGCGGCAAAGCGCGCAACACCGCTGCGTCGTACAGCTGACGTAAAAAAACCTGCGGCTGTGCGGACACAGCTGCAGGCGACTGAAAAACAGAGGGGGTCGAAGAAGTCAGAGGAAGCTCACTTTTTGCCGAGACCCAAACGCGCAGCACCTTCGGTGTAGAGCTGGGTGCGTTCTTTCATGAAGGCATCCATTTGATCCACACCGATGTTGACCAATTCAAAGCCGTTTTTGGCTGCGAGTTCTTTCATTTCGGGGTCGTTGTTGAGGTTGGCCCACAGATCAGACAAACGCTTGCGCTGCTCGGGCGTGGCTGATTTTGGCACGCCAATGCCACGATATGCGCCGTCCACCCAGTTCACACCCAACTCTTTGAACGTGGGCACATCGGGCATCAGCGGATGACGTTGCTCCATCGCCACGGCCAAGGCGCGCACCCGCGTTTTGTTGTTGATGGCAAACGGCGTGTAAGTGATGGCGCCATCGACTTGGCTACCCAACACGGCAGTGGTCATGTCACCCGTTCCTTTGAAGGGGATGTAGATGGTTTTGACGTTAAAAGCTGCGTTCAAACGTTCATGTGCGGCATGGTTGGCCGAGTTCAAACCCGAACCACCCAAGGACAACTTGCCCGGCTCTTTTTTGGCCGCGGCCAAAAACTCGGCAAAAGTTTTGATCGGGCTGGCGACTGGCACCACCAAGATGTCGGGGGTGTAGTGGAACCAATACACCGGCGTGACGTCAGCGGTCTTGTACTGCACTTGGCCCTCGATGGGTTGGAACACGATGTGCGGCAAATTGATACCCACCACGTTCACACCATCAGCGGGCAAGCTGTTCATCTGCGTCCACATCAAGGCGCCGCCGGCACCTGCCTTGTACTGCACGACGGTGTCAATGGCCGCGCACTTCTTTTTCAGGACCGCCTGCTGATGGCGTGCCGACAAGTCGGACTCGCCACCAGGTGGGAACGCCTGCCAGTACTGCACGTTTTTATCGGGGCAAGGCTGGGCAAAAGCGGCTGTGGTGAGCAGCGCAGACAGAGCGGTCAGAACACGCAAAGGCAATTTAAAACGCATGGTGAGGTCTCCAGTTTTAATTCGTTAAACCATCAAGGCACACACGGCTTGGGTCACTTGTGCGGTCGTGGCTTTGCCGCCCAAGTCGCCTGTGTGCAAAGCAGGATTGGCCGTCACTTGCTCGATGGCATGCATCAACACCTTGGCGGCATCGTGCTCACCCAAGTGTTCCAACAGCATGACGCAACTCCAGAAAGTACCTACAGGGTTTGCCAGACCTTTGCCCATGATGTCGAAGGCCGAGCCGTGAATGGGCTCGAACATGCTGGGGTAACGACGCTCGGGGTCGATGTTGCCCGTGGGCGCGATGCCGAGGCTGCCTGCCAACGCCGCCGCCAAGTCGCTCAAAATGTCTGCGTGCAAGTTGGTGGCCACGATGGTGTCCAGCGTGGCGGGGCGATTGACCATGCGCGCAGTGGCTGCGTCGACCAGCTCTTTGTCCCACTTGACGTCAGGAAACTCTTGGCTGATTTGCACCGCAATTTCGTCCCACATCACCATCGCATGGCGCTGCGCGTTCGACTTCGTCACCACCGTCAGCAATTTGCGGGGACGCGATTGGGCCAGCTTGAAGGCGTAACGCATGATGCGCTCCACACCCGCGCGGGTCATCATCGACACGTCGGTGGCCACTTCAATCGGATGACCTTGGTGCGCGCGACCGCCCACGCCAGAGTATTCGCCCTCGGAGTTTTCGCGCACGATGACCCAATCGAGGTCCTTGGCTGTGCAGCGCTTCAAGGGCGCGTCAATACCGGGCAAGATCCGCGTGGGGCGCACATTGGCGTATTGGTCAAAGCCTTGGCAAATCTTCAGGCGCAAGCCCCAGAGCGTGATGTGGTCAGGAATGTGCGGGTCTCCTGCCGAGCCAAACAAGATGGCGTCCATGGGGCGCAGGGCGTCGAGGCCGTCTTTGGGCATCATCTCGCCGTGGGCGCGGTACCAATCGCCGCCCCAACCAAAGCTGCTGAATTCGAATTTGAAGTCTTTGCGGGCGGCCGCGAGGGCCTCCAGCACTTGCTGGCCGGCGGGTACCACCTCTTTGCCAATGCCGTCACCAGGAATGCATGCGATTTTGTAGGTCTTCATGAGTAAGCGCTCTGAGTAAGGGGTTGAAACAAGCCAAAACTTTAGGCTTTGTACGAATTCACAAAAGAAACGTTATTCAACTCATTGTTGAATATCATTGAACAATGACCACCCCCAGCTCTGCCCCTTCTGAAATGGCGTTTTTCAGCCTGTTGGTGCGCACCGGCAGCTTGTCGGCCACCGCACGCGAACTCAACATCACCACGCCTGCCGTGAGCAAACGTCTCACGCAGCTAGAGGCCCGCTTAGGCGTGGCGTTGATGCACCGCACCACGAGACGCATGAGCCTCACGCCTGAAGGCGAGTTGTATTTGGCCCACGCCCGCCGCATCTTGGCCGACATTGACGACATGGAGCGCCAAGTCAGCAGCGCCCTCGCCGCGCCCAAAGGGCTGCTGCGCGTCAACGCCACGCTGGGGTTTGGCCGCAGCCACATCGCGCCTTTGATTTCGCAATTTGCCAAACGCTACCCGGAGGTGGAGGTGCAGTTGCAACTCACAGTCAATCCGCCGCCCCTTAACGAAGACGCGTTTGATGTGTGCATCCGTTTTGGCGAACCGCCGGACGCGCGCATCATGGCCACGCGCATCGCGTCGAACCGTCGTTTGATTTGCGCCTCGCCCGCTTATTTGGCCAAGCACGGCACGCCCAAAGTGCCAGCCGATTTGGCGCACCACAGCTGCATTGGCATTCGCCAAGGCGATGAGGCCTACGGCATTTGGCACTTCATGCATGGCAAAAAAACAGAAACCGTCAAAGTGCGCGGCACGCTGAGCACCAACGACGGTGAGATTGCCGTCAGCTGGGCCTTGGCAGGCCACGGCGTGCTGATGCGCGCCGAGTGGGACATTGCCAAATACCTGCGCAGTGGCCGCTTGCGCCAGGTGCTGGACAACTACCAAACACCTGCCGCCGACATTTACGCCGTTTACCCACCACGCCACCAAACGGCGGCACGGGTGCAAGCGTTTGTGGGCTTTGTGGCGGAGGCGTTAAAGCCATCCGCTTGATCGCAAAGCCCACGCTGGCCTCAGGCCAACCAAGCTTTGAGCGATGCGGCCATCTTTTCAACGGAGATGCCGTACCGATCATGCAAAGTGGGTAACGCCCCCGCATCCAAGAAGGCATCCGGCAAGCCCAACATGCGGAACTTGGTTGGCGCAGCACCTTCACGCAACAACAAGCCAGCAACGGCCTCACCCAAACCACCAATGACCGAATGGTTCTCGGCGACCACCACCAAGCGACCTGGCTTGCGAACTTCAGCCAAGATGGTGGCTTCGTCGAGCGGCTTGATCGTTGGGCAATGCAGCACAGCCACATGGACGTTGTCTGCTTCGAGTTGCTTGGCCACTTCCAGTGTGCGCATGGTCATGAAACCGCTGGAAATCACCAGCACGTCATTGCCTTCACGCAGCATCTTGGCTTTGCCCAACTCAAACTTGTAGTTGTATTCGTCCAGCACCAGCGGCACGTTGCCACGCAACAGGCGCATGTACACAGGGCCTTGGTGTGCAGCAATTTGTGGCACGGCTTGTTCGATGTCCAGCGCGTCACAAGGGTCCACCACGGTCAGGCCTGGAATGGCGCGCATCATGGCCAAGTCTTCGGTGGCTTGGTGGCTGGGGCCGTAGCCCGTGGTGAGACCTGGCAAGGCGCAGCAAATCTTCACGTTCAAGTTTTCTTCGGCAATCACTTGATGAATAAAGTCATAGGCACGGCGTGTGCCAAACACGGCATAAGTCGTGGCAAATGGCACCAAGCCCGTTTTGGCCATGCCGCCCGCAGCACCCATGAGCAGCTGCTCGGCCATACCCATTTGGAAAAAACGCTCGGGGTGCGCTTGCGCAAACAAGTGCAAGTCGGTGTACTTGGCGAGGTCGGCGGTCATGCCCACCACTTCGGGGTGGCTGGCCGCGTATTCCACCAAGGCTTTACCGAAAGGCGCGGCTTGCACACGTTGGCCTTCAGACGCGATGGACGCGATCATGGCCGAGGTGGTCAGCCGAGGTTTTTTGTCAGTCACAGCATTCATCTTTTTTATCCTTATGGGCGGTTCGCATCCAACACTTCCAACGCTTGTTGCCACTCGGGTGGGTCAACGCGGATGAAGTGGTTTTTCTCGCGGGTCTCTAAGAAAGGCACGCCCTTGCCCATCAAGGTGTCGCACAAAATCACGCGGGGCTTGGCATCCGTCAAGGCGCGTGCGGTGTCGAAGGCACGCAGCACGGCGGGCAAGTGGTTGCCATCCACGCGCTGCACGTGCCAACCAAACGAGGCCCACTTGTCGGCCAAAGGCTCAAAGCCCATGACCTTGGTCGAAGGACCATCGGCTTGTTGGTTGTTGATGTCCACCATGCAAATCAAGTTGCCCAAACCGTGGTGAGCCGCAGACATGGCAGCTTCCCATGTGGAGCCTTCGTCCAACTCGCCATCAGACATGGAGTTGTAGACAAACGCAGGGTTGCCTTGGTGACGTAAACCCAGCGCCATGCCCACCGCAATGGGCAAACCTTGACCGAGTGAACCACCCGATATTTCCATGCCAGGTGTGTACGTGGCCATGCCCGACATCGGCAGGCGGCTGTCGTCGCTGCCATAGGTTTCAAGCTCAGACTCAGGAATGATGCCGGCCTCAATCATGGCGGCATACGCGGCAATCGCGTAATGACCGTGCGAGAGCAGGAAGCGATCGCGCCCTTCCCAATCGGGTTCGTTGGGGCGAAATTTCATCGCGTGACCATAGGCCACAGCCAACACATCGGCATAGCCCAAAGCTTGGCCCACATAGCCTTGACCTTGCACTTCGCCCATGCGCAAGGCAAAGCGGCGAATGCGATACGCGCAGCTGGCGATTTCTTGAAGAGTACTCATAGATTTGTTTTGATGAAGAAAAAGTCAGACTCAACGCAAGGTGAGCCAAGGCAAATAAGCAAAGCCCAACAGCAGCGTGATGGCCACGGCGTAGAACGGAATCAACTCCATCACCACATCGCCAATGCGCACCTTGGCGATGGTGCTGGTGATGAACAGCGTGGTGCCAATGGGCGGGTGATACAGGCCAATGGACAAGTTCACAATCATCATGATGCCAAGCTGAATCGTGTCCATACCCACCGCAGAAGCCAATGGCACAAACATGGGCGTGAGCAACAGCACAGCCGCTGGCAAGTCAATGAACATGCCGGTGGCCAACATGATCAGGTTCATCGCCAAGATGATGAGCCAAGGCTCTTGCAGTGTTTCTTTGGCGTAGAGCGTGAAAGCGGCAGGCAACTGCTCGTAAGTCACGATCCAACCCACCACGCTTGAAGCCATGATGATGAGCAACACCACACCAGTAGAGATACCCGCCTCCACCGCAGCAGCTTTGAGCTTGGTGAGGTTCAAGTCACGATACACCACACCCGACACCACCAAGGCGTAGAGCGTAGACATCACACTCACTTCGGTGGGCGTGGCAATGCCAAAGCGCAAGAAGATGATGATCAACACAGGCATGGCCAAAGCAGGGCCTGCGTGCATGAGTTGGTGCATGAAAGCGCCCCACTCAAACGGCGTGGTGTCACGTGGGAAGTTACGGCGACGCCCTTGCACGTAGCACACGAGCATGAAGCCACCGCACATCAACAGACCGGGCAAGATGCCTGCGACAAACAGAGCACCAATCGACGCGCCAGAAACGAGCGCGTAAACGATCATCGGAATCGACGGCGGAATCAAGATGTCAATCGTCGCAGCAGCAGCCAAAGTGCCCGCAGCAAAAGGCGCTGGGTAACCCAACTTCTTGAGCCAAGGAATCAGCATCGAACCAATGGCAGACGCGTCGGCCACCGCAGAGCCCGACACACCGCCAAAGATAGTGGATGACAACACACCCACTTGCGCGGGGCCGCCATGCACGCGGCCAATCATCATGGTCAACAAGCTGACCAAACTTTGGCCCAACTTGCCGCTGACCATGAGCGCACCGGTCATCATGAAAAACGGAATCGCGATCAGCGGAAAGCTTTGCGTTTGCGTGATCATTTGCTCCACTGCCAAGTGCACAGGCACACGGTCAATGATGAACAAACCCGCCACGGACGCCAACACCAGCGAATGCGCAATCGGAATCGACAGCAACGCCGCAGTGATAAATAAACCAATGATTAAGAGTGTCATGTCTGATCTCCGCAGGACCGCTCCAAGGAGAGCAGGGCCCCCTCGGGGGGCAGTGAATACACAAAGTGATGAACGTGGGGGCTCATGCGTCTGCTCCGAATTCGTTGTGCTCTTCACCGCGCCACACTTGTGGCAAACGGCACAGCGTCACAAGGGCCAACATCACAAAACCCGACAACAAACAGCCCACACTCACAGAGCCTGGCACTTGCATGATGGGTGAACGCTCATCGGCCGCAATTTCAAAAACGGGCAGCGCTGTGTAGGCCAGACCCAAATACAAACCAGCCACCACCAACGAAGCGCCTGTCAGCACCCAGCGGCGTGCCGCACCGAGTTTTTGCGTCAACATGACCACCGCAATGTGCGAGCCATGCTGCGCTGCAATGACCACGCCAGACATGATCATCCAAGGGAACATCAGTTCAGGTAACTCGGACGCCCAAGACAGACTGCTGCCTGCGGCATAACGCAAACACACATTCACACTGAGGATGACAAACACGACCGACAGAGTGATGTACAGCACAACGTGACACCACCATGAAATGACCGTGTCCACCGCTTTGAATAAAGGATTCATGGCAACACCTTGTGGACCCGCTGCATGCAGCGGGTCCGGTTGAAAAAGAAATTAACGGGCAGCTTGCACAACGCGGGTCACGAACTCACCAATCGGGCCGCTGGTCCACTTGGTGTACACCGGTGCACAGGCGTCGATGAAGGCTTTGCGATCAATGGTGTCAATCTGCACACCTTTGGCTTTGAGATCGGCCACCAACTTGTCGTCGACTTCTTTGTTCAAGCGGCGTTGCAGTTGTGTGGCTTCTGTCGCGGCCTCGGTCACCACTTTTTGGTCAGCAGGTGTCATGCGGTCCCAAGTGCGCTTGCTCATCAAGAACGGGGTGGACTCGTACTTGTGGCCAGACAACGAGATGTACTTTTGCACTTCGTACAGTTTGGCCGAGGCAATGTTGGTCAATGGGTTTTCTTGGCCATCCACCACACCTTGTTGCAAGGCCACATAGAGTTCAGAGAACTTGATTTGCTGCGCATCTGCACCCATGGATTGCATGATGTCTACCGTCACCGCATCTGGCGGGGTGCGCATCTTCAGGCCCTTCATGTCAGCGGGCGACTTGATGGGGCGCTTGTTGTTGGACATTTGGCGAATGCCGTTGTCCCACAAGCCCAACAACACCATGCCTTTGGCAGCGGCTTTGTCGCCCAACTCTTTGCCAATTGCACCATCCATCACGGTCCAAGCTTTTTGTACATCGGCAAACAAGAAAGGCATGCCCAACGCGGCAAACTCTGGCACGGTGGAAGACACCGCACCTTGGCTGTTGGCCGAGAAGTCCAAAGTGCCAGAGCGCAAGGCTGTGACCATGGAGGCATCGTCACCGAGCTGCGCAGAGTGAGCCACTTGAATTTCCACACGGCCATTGGTTTTGGCTTTGACGGTTTCAGCAAACTTGACCGACGCAATGTGGCGTGGGTTATCGGGTGGGTTGCCGTGTGCCAAAGTCAGCTTGACGGTTTGTGCAGATGCAAAGCCCGTGATAGCAAGCAAAGCAGTGGCCAGCACGGTGCGGCGAATGAGGGATGTCGTTTTCATGGGTTTGTCTCCTATGGTTTTAATGAAAGGGTCTATGCCCGTGGATCAGTGAATCAACATGCCACCGTTCACGTCCAACGTGACACCGGTGCAGTACTTCGACAAGCTGCTGGCCAAGAACACCACGCAACCTGCCACATCGTTTGGCTCGCCAATGTGGCCGAGGGGGATGCCATCCAAAATGGCTTGGCGCTTGTCTTCTGGGATCTTTCCTTTGTTGATGTCGGTGGCGATCAAACCAGGCGTCACACAGTTGACGCGGATGTTGTTGCCGCCGTATTCGCGTGCCATGGCGCGCGCCAAACCGAGCACACCGGCCTTCGCTGCCGAGTAATGAGGGCCACCCAAAATGCCGCCGCCGCGCTGGGCAGACACCGATGAAATGCACACGATAGAGCCGCTGTTTTGCGCAATCATCACAGGCAGAACGGCTTGTGAGGCGTAGAGCGTGCCGCGCAAGCTGACATCCAAAATGCGGTCGTAGTCAGCGCCTGTGATGTCCAAGAACTTCACGGGTTGCGTGATGCCGGCGTTGTTCACCAACACATCGATGCGACCGTACTTGGCTTTGATCTGAGCCACAGCCGCTTCGCAAGAGGCTTTGTCGGTCACGTTGGCCACCAAACCCAAATGTTCTGCACCAAGTTGGGCTGCCGCCGCTTGTGGGTTGGCCACTTCCAAATCGAGGATCACCACCTTGGCGCCTTGTGCAGCCATCATGCGCGCGGTGGCAAAGCCCAAACCGTTCAATCCTGCACCGCCTGTGATGACGGCCACTTTGTCCTTGAGTAGCATGCATGTCTCCTTTTTTGATTGCATTGCGTTGGTCGAGTGGCGCGATTGTTTGACAAGCAGATACTTGAACGCAAACGATATAAACTCATCAGCAATTTAATTTCATTCATGTTGCATAGCAATAATTGAACGGGTTTCACGCCATGATTCCTCCCCTCGCCGCCCTGCAAGCCTTTGAAACCATTGCCCGCCGCAAAAGCTTTGCGTTGGCCGCCGAAGAGTTGCACCTCACCCCATCAGCCGTCAGCCACCAAGTGGCCAAACTGGAAGGTCTGCTGCATGTGCGCTTGTTTGAGCGTTCGGCGCGCGGTGTGGAAATGACGCCCGCTGGTCAGCAATACCTGCAACGCGTGGCCAGCGCCTTGGGCGCGATCAATGCCGCCACCGAAGACTTGCGCCACGGCGTGCAAGACACGCTGTACGTGCACAGCAGCCCGAGCTTTGCCAGCCTGTGGCTGATGCCGCGCATTGCCCGCTTCACCGAGCTGCACCCCAACATTTCGCTGGTGTTGTCGGCCTCGCATGTGCACTCGGACTTTCAACTCGGGCAAATGGACATCGACATTCGCTACGGCATGCCCAACTGGCCCAACCTCGAGGTGGAGTGCATCTTCACCGAGCGCATCATGCCGCTGGCCAGCCCCGAGTTCATCCGCACACACGCCCTGCACGAGCCCGAAGACTTGATGCGCGTGCCGCTGATCCAATCGAGCGTGAACCTGGTGCAATGGCCAGATTGGTTCACACGCTTTTATGCCAGCGAACGCCCAGAGCGGATGGGACTGCGTTTCGACCGCGCCATGATGAGCCTCGACGCGGCCGTGCAAAAACTCGGCGTCGCACTGGAAAGCACCAGCGTAGGTCAGTCGCTGATTGCCAGTGGCAAGCTGCAACCCGTGTTCGAGGAGCAAATGAGCATCGAAGTGCAAGGCCACTTCATGGTCTACCCGGCCCGACATGCGTCGCGGCCAGAAGTGAACAGTTTTGTGGAGTGGCTCAGAGAAGAAGCGTCCCACAAGCCAACCTGAAAGATTGAATTAGGTTCATCTGAACCTGAATATTCATCGCTTGTCTTCATGTATCGGCTTAGCAAAAATCCGCGCCATGAACGCACACCCCCAACAAAATCTGGCACACGCCATCCGCTTCCTCTCGATTGACGCCATCGTCAAAGCCCAAGAAGGCCACCAAGGCGTGCCGCTGGGCATGGCTGAAATTGCCACAGCGCTCTACACCCGACACCTCAAATTCACCCCCCAAGATGCAGGCTGGTTTGACCGCGACCGCGTGGTGCTCTCGAACGGACACGGCTCGATGCTGCTGTATTCGCTGTTGCATCTCACCGGCTACCCAGAATTTCCGCTTGAGGAAGTGAAGCGCTTTCGCGTGTTGGGCTCGGTGTGTGAAGGTCACCCTGAGCGTCCGCATGACAAGCCCAACGGCATTGAAGTGACCACGGGCCCGCTGGGCCAAGGCATTGCCAACGCCTTCGGCATGGCCGTGGCCGAGTCCTACTTGAATGCCCGCTTTGGCAGCGAGTTGGTCAACCACTTCACCTATGCTTTTGTGGGCGACGGTTGCTTGCAAGAAGGCGTGGGCCAAGAAATGATTTCGCTCGCAGGCCACCTGCAGCTGGGCAAGCTCGTGCTGCTGTGGGACGACAACCAAATCACCGACGATGGCAGCACTGCCTTGTCGATCAGCGAAAACGTGGCCGAGCGCTTTCGTGTGGCCGGTTGGCATGTGATTGAACTCGACGGTCACGACATGGAAGCCGTGTCTGCGGCGCTTGAAGCCGCGCGGCTTGACCCTCGCCCCTCGATGTTGGCCTGCCGCACCGTGATTGCCAAAGGCATTGCACGCTTGCAAGGTCAACGCGGCGGCCACAGTGGCCGATTGTTTGAAGAAGACGCGCAAGCCGCACGCGAACTGCTGGGCTGGAAGCATGGTCCCTTTGAAATTCCTGCCGATGTGCGACAAGCTTGGCGCACAGCAGGCCAACGCAGCGCTGGCGAACACCAAGCGTGGCAAGCCCGTGTCGCAGCCCTGCCGGCGCCTCAGCGCGCCGAGTTTGAACGCGTGATGCGAGGCGAATTGCCGGCGCAATGGCAACAAGTGCTGCTGGACTACAAATACAAAGCCTTGCAAGCACCACCTGCACCGAGCGGCATCTTCATCTCCGCAGAAATCAACGACCTGCTCACCCCCGTGTTGCCCGAACGCATGGTGGGCTGTGCAGACCTTGAAGCCCCCACCAGCCACAAGCGCGGCCTGACCGCGTTCAACGCGCAAGACCGCTCAGGCTCGTATGTGCACTGCGGTGTGCGTGAGCATGTGATGGGTTCGATGGCCAATGGCATGGCTGCACACGGTGGCGTCATTCCACTATCCGTCACCTACCTTGCGTTTGCCGACTACGAACGCCCCGCCATGCGCATGGCGGCACTCATGGGCTTGCCTGTGAAGTTTGTGTTCAGCCACGACTCGATTGGCATTGGTCGCAACGGTCCCACGCACCAACCCGTCGAAATCATCGCGTCGCTACGCGCCATGCCCAACATGTGGGTCATGCGCCCTGCCGATGCGGTGGAAGCTGCTGAGTGTTGGGAATTGGCATTGGCACACACGGATGGCCCTGTGAGCATGGTGTTTGCGCGTCAGTCATTGCCCTTGGTGCGCCACACGCACACCACCGACAACCTCACACGCCGTGGTGCGTATGTGTTGCACGAAGCAGCTTGCGGCCCACGCCAAGTCACGTTGTTGGCCACTGGCTCTGAGGTGTTGCTGGCGGTGCAAGCGAGTGAACAACTCGAAGCCGCAGGTGTGGGCACCGCTGTGGTGTCAATGCCTTGCTGGGAATTGTTCAATGCGCAAGACGCGGCTTATCGCCAGAGCGTGTTGGGCACAGGCGTGCAGCATGTGCCGCATGTGCGTATTGGCATTGAAGCAGCGGTGCGCCAAGGCTGGGATGCTTACCTTGGCATCGACGGTGGCTTTGTGGGTATGACGGGCTTTGGAGCCAGCGGCCCTGCGGATGAGTTGTACAAACTGTTCAACATCACCCCCGATGCGATAGTGGCCGAAGCCAAGCGCCTGCTTAAAATCTAACCACTGCAAAAGCCCGGGATGCGCGGCGACGTGGTGCTCGCCCAATCTCGGGGACTCGGCCACGACTTGTTTCATTGTTTCTTTAGGACAAGTCCATGACCACCTTGCTCATCCACCGCGCCCGCTGCATCGCCACGCAAGACGATGCCAACACCGAACTCAACGACGCTTCGCTGCTGCTGAAGGGTGGACGCATTGAACGCATCATTCCTTCCGACGAAAACATCGACGAGTTGCTGAAACAAGTCGATGAAGTGATCGACGCACGCCGCCACGTGGTGGTGCCTGGCCTGATCAACACGCACCACCACATGGTGCAAAGCCTCACGCGTGCCGTGCCGCAGGTGCAAAACGCTGAGCTGTTCAGCTGGCTCAAAGGGCTGTACCCCATTTGGGCGGGTCTCACGCCCGAGATGGTGCGGGTGTCTAACCAAGTGGCGATGGCCGAGCTGTTGCTGAGCGGCTGCACCACCAGCAGCGACCACCTGTACATCTACCCCAACGGCGTGCGACTGGACGACAGCATTGAAGCTGCGCACACCCTGGGCATGCGCTTTACCGCCACACGCGGCAGCATGAGCGTGGGCGAGAGCCAAGGTGGCTTGCCACCCGACCGCGTGGTGGAAAAAGAAGCCTTCATCCTCAAAGAAACCCAACGCCTGATTGAGACCTATCACGACGCCAGCTATGGCGCGATGACGCATGTGGCCGTGGCCCCCTGCTCGCCTTTTAGCGTGAGCCAAGACCTCATGCGCGAAGCCGCCAAACTGGCCCGCGCACACAAGGTGCGCCTGCACACGCATTTGGCCGAGAACGACCACGACATTGCGTACACGAAAGAAAAATTCAACTGCACACCCGCGCAATACGCCGAAGACTTAGGCTGGGTAGGCCACGACGTGTGGCACGCCCACTGCGTGAAGCTGGACGACGAAGGCACGTATTTGTTTGCACGCACGCGCACGGGCATTGCCCACTGCCCGTGCAGCAATATGCGATTGGCCAGCGGCATCTTGCCCCTGCGCAAAATGCTAGACGCCGGTGTACCCATTGGCCTAGGCGTAGATGGCAGCGCGAGCAATGATGGCTCGCACCTGTTGAATGAAGCGCGTCAAGCCATGCTGTTGGCACGCGTGGGCCGCGCACTGCAGGCACCGCGCATGACAGACGGGCACACCGTGTTTGGTTGCGACTTAGGCCCCGCCGAGATGACACCCCGCGACGCCCTGCGCCTGGCCACACGCGGCGGCGCCGAAGTGCTGGGCCGCGCTCACGAACTGGGACAAATCAAAGAGGGGTATTGCGCCGACATCGCCCTGTTCCGCACCGACACGCTCAGCATGGCGGGCGGCGCAGTGCACGACCCGGTGGGTGCGCTGCTGCTGTGCGCCAGCGACAACGCCGACTACGTCGTGGTCAACGGACGCGTGGTGGTGCGCGAAGGTGAGATTGCAACCGTAGAAATGGGGCCGCTGATCGAGCGGCACAACCAGTTGGCGATGCAGTTGGCGTTGGGGGCGCAATAACGCCCTGTCAGTGCCATTTATTGCGACAACTCGTGCATCACCTTGATCAAATCCGACTTGCCTTCAAAACCAATGCCGGGCAGGTCTGGCATGGTGATGTAGCTGTTCTCCACCTTCACGCCGTCGGGGAAGCCGCCGAAGGGTTGGAACAAATCGGGGTAACTTTCGTTGCCGCCCAAGCCTAAGCCTGCCGCAATGTTCAAAGACATTTGGTGGCCGCCATGCGGGACGCAACGGCTGGCTGACCAGCCGTGCTCTTTGAGCATGTCCAAGGTACGCAGGTACTCCACCAAACCGTAGCTCAAGGCGCAGTCGAACTGCAACCAATCGCGGTCAGGGCGCATGCCGCCATAACGGATGAGGTTGCGCGCGTCTTGCATCGAGAACAGGTTTTCACCGGTGGCCATGGGGTTCTTGTAGTAGCTGCGCAGGGTTTGTTGCAGCTCGTAGTCGAGGGGGTCGCCCGCCTCTTCGTACCAAAACAAATCGTATTGCGACAAGGCTTTGGCGTAGGCCACGGCGGTGTCACGGTCAAAGCGACCGTTGGCATCGACGCACAGTTTTTGGCCGTCTTGCAGCACGCTCAAAACCGAGTCAATCCGGCGCAAGTCTTCGTCCAAAGACGCCCCACCGATTTTTTGCTTCACCACCGAGTAGCCACGGTCGATGTAGCTGCGCATTTCGTCTTTGAGTTTTTCGTGGTCTTGGCCAGGGTAGTAATAACCGCCGGCCGCATACACAAACACTTTGCGATTGGGTTGGCCGTTGCCATAGCGATCGGCCAACAACTGGAACAAGGGCTTGCCTTCAATCTTGGCCACTGCGTCCCACACCGCCATGTCGATGGTGCCCATGGCCACCGAACGCTCGCCATGGCCACCAGGCTTTTCGTTGGTGAACATCGTGGCCCAAATCTTGTGGGGATCGAGGTTGTTGCCACTGTCGTCGAGCAAGCTCTCTGGCTTGGCTTCGAGCACGCGAGGGATGAATCGCTCGCGCATCAACATGCCCTGCCCATAGCGACCGTTGGAGTTAAAGCCGTAGCCCACGACAGGCTTGCCATCGCGGATCACATCGGTGATGACGGCCACAAGGCTCAAGGTCATTTTGCTAAAGTCGATGTAGGCATTGCGGATCGGCGAGCTGATCGGCAAGGTGACTTCTCTGATTTCTACGATTTTCATTTCTATTCCTAAGTGAATCACAGGGATGGCCACGATGCTAAGTGGCGACTCGGGTTGGCGCCAATGCTGTTTTGTTCACATCCCATGCTTTGAAAGCATCACCCATGAAAACAATGAACCTCTCTTGGCTGGAAGACTTTCTGGCCTTGGCTGCCAGCGGTAATTTCTCACGTGCAGCACAAGAGCGACACATGACACAGCCAGCGTTCAGCCGACGCATACGTGCGTTGGAAGACTGGGTGGGTGCCACATTGTTTGATCGCAGCAATCAGCCCGCCACGTTGACCGGCACCGGTGAATGGTTTGAGTCCATTGCCAAGGACATGTTGGCGCGCGCGGCGAAAATTCCGGGTGAAGCACGTGCCTTCAACGAGGCCAGCGCCAAAACGCTGCGCATTGCGTCCACACACGCGCTGTCGTTCACCTTCATGCCCATGTGGCTGCGAGGACTGGAATCGCAAATGGCCATTGGTCAAGTGCAACTGATTTCGGATGTGCTGCAACGCTGCGAAGCGATGCTGCAAGAAAGCCACGTGCAATTTCTACTCACCCACACACATGCAGATGCGGCCAGTGCTTTAGATGCCAAGGGCTACCCGTCCATCGTGGTGGGACATGATTTGCTGATCCCCGTCTCAGCCCCCAAAAAAGACGGCACACCTTTGCATGCTTTGCACAAACGCGCGTCTAAGAAGCCCGTGAAGTTGCTGAGCTACAGCATGGAATCGGGCATTGGACGCATCGTTGCAAAAACGCAAGCCTCGCTTGCCCAAGCGGCACCCACAGAAACCGTGTTCACCGCGCACTTGGCTTCCGTGCTCAGGACCATGGCTTTGGACGGTCGTGGCATCGCATGGCTGCCTCAGACCTTGATCCACGACGACTTGGCAAGGGGTGCTTTGGTCGAGGCCACAACGCATGACGCATGCATCCAAATGGCCATCAAACTTTACCGCGACAAAACGACACTGGGCAAATCGGGGGAGGATTTCTGGTTGGCCAATGTGCGTTGAGTCAGTGCGTGAGCGGGGATCACTCTGCGTTGTTTCATCACAAGTGTTTTGACTGGCCAACGGCAAGCCACGTGCCTACACTGAGGCCATGATCCAAGGCCTCGTTCAACTCTTCATCTTCCAAGCCCTCGGCGAACTCGTCTCTAAGTTCGCCCTGCCCTTCATCCCCGGCCCCGTGTTGGGCTTGGTGTTGTTGTTGGCGTATCTCAGCGTGCGCGGCCACGTGCCTGCAGCGATTGATTTGGTGGGCGGCAGCATCCTGCAGCACTTGGGGCTACTGTTCATCCCCGCATCGGTGGGCGTGGTGCTTTACTTGCCCGTGTTGCAGGCCAACGCTTGGGCCATCAGCGCAGCACTGGTGGTGAGCGTGGTGGCCACAGTGGCGGTGACGGCGGGCTTGCTCAAGGTGTTGGCTAAAAAGGAGCCGAGCGATGCGTAACGAGTTCCAAACGCACTTGCCGCCCATAACTGACATTTGGGTGTACCTCTCGGGCAGCCCGCTGCTGGCGTTGGTGCTGACGCTGAGCGCGTATTTGCTGGGCCTCACGCTGTACGAGCGCAGCCAGCGCAACCCGCTGGCCAACCCTGTGTTGATTGCGGTGGTGGTGGTCACGTTCAGCATCAGCGTGCTCGACATGCCGTATGCCAAGTATTTCGAGGGCGCGCAGTTTGTGCACTTCTTGCTGGGCACGGCCACGGTGTCGCTGGCCATTCCGATCTACAAAGGTTTTGCGTCGCTCAAGGGACGCATGGGCGTGTTGATGTTGTCGCTGGTGGCGGGCGGCATCACGTCCGTCTTCACTGCAGTGGGCGTGGCGCGATGGTTGGGTGTGGACGAATCGTTGGTGCGCGGCCTAGTGGCCAAGTCGGTCACTGCGCCCATTGCGATGGGCATTGCCGAACGCGTGCAAGCCTCGCCCACCTTGACCGCCATCTTTGCGGTGAGCACCGGCATCTTGGGTGCTGTACTGGGCCGCTATGTGCTGGATGTGTTGCGCGTCACGCAATGGTGGCAACGCGGCTTTGCACTAGGCGTGGCCGCACATGGCATTGGCACCTCACGTGCATTCAGCGTGCACCCCGAAGCTGGTGCGTATGCCAGCCTTGGCATGGGCTTGCACGGCATTGTGGGTGCGGTGGTGATACCGCAAGCGGTGGCTTGGTGGTTTTAAACCGCCACTGAGTGAGCAGACAAACTCACTTGCAGCTTCTCGCGCATCGCCAAAAAGATAGCCGCTAAGTTGTCCATGCTCGGGTTGCCCGTAGGCGACAACATGCGGTGCAAGCTCTTGCTAGGTTTATGCGTAAGCGTGGCGAGTTGCTCAAAGCCAATGGTGGCGTTGACGAGGTCGCGCAAGATGAGGCGTGCGGTTTCTGGCTCGCCATTCAAAAACAAAGTGGCGGCTTCATCAAGCAAGGCTTGTGCAAACGAGGCATCAGCCTGTACGCGTTGAATGACGGTTTCTTTGAAATTTCTGGTCAGCGCCATATCACCTCTTTTACTTTTTACGGGCTTTGTACTCAGCCAACAATACCTTGGCCTTGTCGATGTCACGCTGTTGTCCGCGCTTGGTTCCACCGCCAAACAAAATGATGAGCGTGTCACCTTCTTTGGCTAGGTAAATCCGGTAGCCCGGCCCCCAATCGATGACGTATTCACCCATGCCGTCAAACCACTTGATGCTCGACGTATTGCCCAACTCCATACGAAGTTTGGCCACCGTCACCTTGGCTGCGGCTTGCGCAGGCAAGCTGTCAAACCAAGTTTTGTAGGGGCTTGAGGCGTCCTCGCGCAGGTACTCTTCTACTTTGATTGGCATGTTAATGGTAACACATACGTTACTTGTGACAATTCCACAATTTTGCGGGTCTGCCTAAGCCCGCAAACACATCAACACTTGCGTTTATTTAACGAGCGCCACCGACTTCACTTGCGCCCACGTCTGCATGCCCACATGCAAGCCTAGCTCATGCACGCCACGCGCAGTGACGCGCGCCAGCAGCACGGTGTCGCCACAACGCAAGCGCAGCAGCATTTGTGATGGGTGCGCCTCTGGCGTGATGGCATCCACAACACAAGGCACGTGGTTTTGAATGCTGGTGTGCGTGGCTTCGTGCAAGGTCACACTCACGTCGCGGGCCAGCACGCGCAGGCGTACGGGTTGGCCCACCGCTAAACCGTTGTTGCGCACCCACAGCGCGCCACCGGCAAAGCCCACGTGTGCCAAGTGCCATTGGGTGTCGATGTTCAGCACGATGCCTGTGAGCAACGCACCGGCATCCTCGCCCACCACCACGGGTAGCTTGGCTTGGGTCAGCACTTCGGCCACAGGGCCGTTGGCTTGCACGCGGCCTTCGTTCATCACCACCAGCGTGTCAGCCAAGCGCGCCACTTCGTCCACCGCGTGTGTCACATAGAGCATGGGGATGTTCAAGTCGTCGCGCAGTTTTTCTAACCAAGGCAGCACTTCTTGTCGGCGTGCATGATCGAGCGCGGCCAAGGGTTCGTCGAGCAACAGCAAGCGCGGCTGCGTGACCAAGGCGCGTGCGATGGCCACGCGTTGACGCTCACCACCCGACAGCTCGTGGCTGCGGCGCTTGAGCAAGTGGCCAATGCCCAGCAGCTCTGTGACTTGCTCCACCACGGCTCGGCTCATCGCGTTGCGGCTGAATTTTTCGGCACGTTGGTGGCCATAGGCCAAGTTGCCCGAAACGTCTAAGTGGTCAAACAACGACGCCTCTTGAAACACATAACCCAAGGCGCGTTGGTGCGTGGGCAGGCGCACACCTTTTCCACCATGAAGGCCGTCGTCTTGCCACACCTCGTGGCCCAGTTGCACAACACCACGTGCCGAGGGTTCTAGCCCCGCAACGCAACGCAACAAAGTGGTTTTGCCGCAACCCGAAGGACCGTAAATGACAGTGATGCCGTGCGCGGGCAGTTGCACATCGACCGACACATCGAAGTCGGCACGCGCAATGTCTAGCTGCAAATGGATGTTCATGCGCCCGCCTTTTGGCCACGATTGGCGTGCCGATGAGAGCGACGGTTGAACCACGACAAACCCAACAACACCGCAAACGAAAACACCAGCATCACACCAGCCAAGCCGTGCGCCTGTGAATATTCCATGGCTTCGACATGGCCGTAAATTTGGGTCGACACCACGCGTGTTGTGTCGGGGATGTTGCCGCCAATCATCAGCACCACACCAAACTCACCCACGGTGTGCGCAAAGCTCAGCATGGCGGCCATCACAAAACCGGGCTTGGCCAAAGGCACGGCCACAGTAAAGAAAGCATCCCACTTGCTGGCCCGCAAGGTGGCGGCCACTTCCATGGGGCGCGGTCCCATGGCTTCAAACGCATTGACCAGCGGCTGCACTGCAAACGGCAGCGAGTAAACGACAGAGCCTAACACCAAGCCCCAAAAGCTAAAGGCCAATGTACCCCAACCTGCCCACTGCGTGAACTGACCAATCGGACCATTGGGCCCGAGCGCCACCAACAAATAAAAACCCAGCACAGTAGGCGGTAACACCAAAGGCAGCGCCACCAGCGAGACCACAGGTGCACGCCAAACCGACTGCGTGTGCGCCAGCCACCACGCCACAGGCGTGGCAAGCAACAGCAGCAACACCGTGGTCACGCTGGCGAGTTGCAGCGTGAGTGCGATGGCTTGGAAATCTTCGGCGCTTAAATTCATGCCCACACTTTACAAGGCGTAGCCGTATTGGCGAATGATGGTTTTGGCTTTGTCGGCCTGCAGGTATTTCAACAATGCGAGAGCAGCTGTGTTGTCTTTGCCTGGGTTGAGCAGCACCGCGTCTTGTTTCAAAGGGGTGTGCATGCTTTGCGGCACGACCCACGCTGAGCCTTGGGTGATGCGGCCATCGAACGAGATTTGCGACAAGGCCACAAAACCCAGCTGCGCATTCTCAGTACTGACGAACTGATAAGCCTGACCGATGCTTTCGCCTTGCACGAATTTGGGCGTCACAACAGCTTGCACACCCATCTTGTTGATGACTTCCATCGCAGCAATGCCATAAGGTGCGAGCTTGGGATCGGCAATGGCTATCTTGTGAATGCCTAACTTGTTAAAGCTGTTGCTGCGCAGTACGTCGCCTTTGTCATCCACCATGTTGGGGCTTTTGCTCCACAACGCCAAGCGGCCCGTGGCGTAGGTCAAGCGCGAGCCTGCAACCACCAAACCTTCTTTTTCTAAACGTGCTGGAGTTTCATCATCAGCCGCCAACAGCACGGCAAAGGGCGCGCCGTTTTTGATTTGCGCATAGAACTTGCCCGTTGCGCCAAAGGCCAGTTGCGCTTTGTGCCCCGTGTCTTGCTCAAACGCTTGCGCGATTTTTTGCATGGGGGCAGTGAAGTTGGCGGCGACGGCCACCATGACCTCGCCTGCTTGCGTGGCGGCGCCTATCAGCGAACCAGCCAAGACCCAAAGCAGACGTAATTTCATAGGGAGTTTGAGAGGTGAATCAAAGTCGCGGCAGTATAGCCAGCGACCTCAAGACACCCCATGCGTTACATCAACGCAGTGGCTGCTTATTTCAGAGCTGCGCCAGCTTCGTACCAGTGCTTGATCAACGCACGCTCATCGTCGGTGATGCCCGTGGCGTTGTTCATGGGCATCTGCTTGGTCACAACGGCTTGTTGGTAAATGCCCAAGGCGTGCTGTTTCACACCTTCGGGGGTGTCAAAGCGCACGTTTTTCATTTGCACTTGTTCGCCATGGCACATGTAGCAGCGCTGGGCAAACACTTGGCTCACTTGCGCATAGGTCACAGGGGCGGCATTCGTTGCAGCAGGTGCCGAGGCAGATGGCGCAGGACGCATCCACACAATCACGCTGAGCAATATCACCACACCGGCAATCGCAAAAGGCAGCGGATTCTTGGCGCGGCCCAGGTGGTAGCCATGGCGTTGCACGAAAAACTGGCGAATCAAGGCGCCTGCCAACATCATCATCACAAGGATTACCCAGTGGTTTTCGTGGGTGTAGAGAAAGCTGTAGTGGTTGCTCAGCATCGCAAAGATGACAGGCAAGGTGAAGTAGGTGTTGTGAACGCTGCGCTGTTTGCCGCGCTTGCCGTGGGTGGCGAGCTCTTTGGGGTCCATTGCCACGCCCGAGGTCATGGCCGCCACCACTTTGCGTTGGCCAGGGATGATCCAGAAGAACACGTTGGCACTCATCGACGTGGCAATCATGGCGCCCACCAACAAGAAGGCCGCGCGGCCTGCAAACAATTGGCACGACAACCACGAGGCAAACGCCACCACAACGATCATCAAAATCGCCACGGTGCGTTCGCCGTTTTCACGAAAGCCAAACACGCGGCACACGGTGTCGTAAATCAACCAGAAGGCGACCAAGAAACTCAAGGCGGCGGTGATGGCCGCGGCAGGCGACCAATCCATCAAGGACTTGTCAATCAAGAACGTGCCGGCATTCCACAGGTACAGCACGGTGAACAAGCCAAAGCCGGTGAGCCAGGTGGAATAACTTTCCCAATAGAACCAATGCAGCTTGGTGTGAATCTTCTTCGGGGCGACCATGTACTTTTGGGGGTTGTAAAAACCACCGCCGTGCACGGCCCACATCGCGCCGTCCACGCCTTTTTCCAGCAGGTCGGGTGAGTTGGGTTTGATGAGGTTGTTGTCTAAGAAGACAAAGTAGAACGAGGAGCCAATCCACGCAATGGCGGTGATGACGTGCACCCAACGCAACAGCAGGTTGGCCCAGTCTAAGAAATATGCGTCCATGTCGAGACCTCAGTCACTGATTCAATGTTTGCTGTTCACCACTGCGGGCGCTGTGAACAACACGAGGGTCGCGAACAAGGCCTCGACACCAAGGCCTGCTCCGCTGCGACAGGTGACACGAAGTGTATACACTTTTTGTCGCCAGGCATAGCAGGCAAGTCTCGGAGAAACCCTAGCAAGACGCACGCCGAGCCAGGGCTTTGCCAAGGGCATCAAGCAGGTTGCAAGGCGCCAACCACCTGAACACCGCGGGCCGTATCGGCCACGACATTCCCCACCATGTCAGCCGTGATGGCCGACAGCGTCCAGCCTAAATGGCCATGACCGGTGTTGTAGAACACGTTGGCAGCTTTGCCTCGACCCACGCGCGGCATCATGTTGGGCATCATGGGGCGCAAGCCGGCCCATGGCACCACCGAACGGGTGTTGATGCGTGGGAAGCACTGCTCCACCCAGGCCACCAGAGGACGGATGCGGTCGGCGCGAATGTCGCGGTCGATGCCGTTGAACTCCGCAGTGCCCGCGACGCGGAAACGGTTGAGTCCCAAACGGCTGGTGACGAGCTTGGTTTCGTCGTCCAGCAGGCTCACATTGGGGGCACCCATTTGGCTTTCTTCATCGTTCAAGTTGACGGTGATGGAATAACCTTTGACGGGGTAGATGTTCACGCGGTCGCCCAGCTGAGCGGCAAAGTCGCGGCTGGCGACGCCGGCGCAAACCACCATGCCGTCGAAGGTATGCACGCTGGGTGCGCCCTGCTCTTGTGCCACTGTGACCACGGCTTGCACGCCGTTGCTCTGGACAGATTGAACGTCTTGACCGTACAAGGTGCGCACGCCCAAACGGGCGGCAGCAGCAGCTAAACCATGTGTGAATTTGTGGATGTCGCCCGTCGAATCGCTCTCGGTGAAGTAGCCGCCGTAGTAGGTACCGGCCAAGGTGGGCTCAATCGCCTTCATCTCCGCAGGTGTCACCGCATGGCGTGGCAAGCCGCCTTTGGCGAGCATTTCAGACACTTTGCCCGCGTGGTCAAAACCTTTCTTGTCGCGGTAGATGTGCAAGATGCCTTCTTTCTTCAGGTCGAAGTCAATGCCCTCTTCCTGAGCCCAGGCAAACAAATGTTCACGCGCAGCAACGGCCATGCGCGCTGTCTCGACGGTGTTGCGCTCGTAATGGGGCATGGCGGCGATGAACTCGGCAAACCAAGACAGTTTGTGCCAAGTCGGTGCGGGGTTGACCAACAGCGGTGCATCGCTTTTGAGCATCCACTTCAAGCCCTTGAGGATGGTGGACCAGTGCGTCCACACCTCGGCGTTGGAGGCTGAGAGCTGGCCACCGTTGGCGAACGAGGTTTCCATCGCGGCGTAGCGATGGCGTTCGAACAAGGTCACGGCAAAGCCGCGTTTGGCCAAGGCGTAAGCGGTGGTCACGCCGGTGATGCCGCCACCAATGACTGCGATTGTTTTCATGGGAAATGAGCTTTCAAAAACGTCGAGGGGTTGAGCGCCAAGCACGCAAGCCGCGTGCCTAGAGCGCCCCCTCTGTTTCCGGACCTGAGAGATTCACGAGCCGCGAGATGCGGATCGCTTGCTCCTTCGGTGCACTGGCGGACGAATGCGCCAGCAGCTCTTCAGAGATAAGTGCGTGTGACCGGTCCCTTTGCCTGAGAGTTTCCGGGGCGGTTGCTCCTTCGGCGCTGCCCAGCACGCGTTGGCGTTGGCAGTCTCTCCCGATCACACGTCGACACAAGGTCGAGTGAATTTCAAATCATTCTAATGAGCGAAGAACTTCTGAACAAGTGCCACCCAATAAGAAGCACCTGTTGCGATGTTGTCGTCATTGAAGTCGTAGCCCGGGTTATGCACCATGCACGCCCCCGCAGAGTCGCCGTCACCATTGCCAATCAGCAAATAGCTGCCAGGAATTTTTTCAAGCATGAAGGCAAAGTCTTCACTGCCCGTCAACGCGGGGCCCTGCAAGGTGACGCGCTCTGGCCCCACCAAATCGAGCGCCACTTGACGCGCAAAGTCGGTCTCAGCCACCGAGTTCACCAACACGCAATAACCCGGCCGCCAATCGATCTCGGCGGTCACGCCAAAACTCTCGGCTTGTGCGGCCACCAAGGCTTTGATGCGCTGCTCTAACAAGCGACGCACCCCAGGGTCGAGCGAGCGCACGCTGAGCTCCAACGTCGCCAATGCTGGAATGACGTTGTTGGCTTGCCCCGCATGCAACGCGCCCACGGTGACCACAGCGGTGTGCAGCGGATCGACGTTGCGCGACACCACGGTTTGCAGCGCCATCACGATGGAAGCTGCAGCCACCAACGGATCAGCCGCGCGGTGCGGCATGGCGCCATGCCCGCCCGTGCCATGAATGCGCAGGGTGACGTAATCGCTTGAGGCCATCGCCGCGCCGTCGCGAAACACAAAGTGCCCCACAGGCTTGCCCGGCATGTTGTGCATGGCAAACACGGCATCACAAGGGTGTTGTTCGAAGAGGCCATCGGCCATCATGCGCACCGCACCACCACCGCCCTCTTCGGCGGGTTGAAAAATCAAATTCAAGGTGCCGTCAAACGTCGGGTGCTGTGCGATTGTTTTTGCAGCCGCCAACAACATGACGGTGTGACCGTCATGGCCGCAGGCGTGCATGAGGCCCGGCTTGACGCTGGCCCACTCAGCGCCCGTGGCTTCTTGAATGGGCAAGGCATCCATGTCCGCGCGCAGGCCCAAACAGCGTGAGCTGCTGCCCCGCTTCAAGGTGCCCACCACGCCGGTGCCGCCCAAACCGCGATGCACGGCATAGCCCCAGCTTTCTAACTTGGCAGCCACCAACTCAGAGGTGCGGTGCTCTTCAAACGCCAGCTCGGGATGGCGGTGAATGTCGCGTCGCAGCTGAATGAACTCGCCCACTCGGTCGGTGAGCGCATCACGCAAGTAGGTCATGTCACTGAGGCTGCAGGTTGATCGACTTGGCAATGGCGCGGAACTGCGCCGTGCCGTCTACATATGCTTTGCCCACATCTTGCAAGGACAAGGGCTTGGCCACCAGTTGGCTGTTGGCTTCTAAGCCACTGCGCACGGCTGGATCGGTCAATGCATCGGTGATGGCTTTGTGGATGGTTTGCACCGTGGCCTCGGGGGTGTCCTTCTTGACGAAGTAGCCTGTCCAAATGTTGAAGGTGAAGTTTTTCAAGGACTTGCTCTCGCTGATGGCGGGGTAGTCTTTCACCGACTCCAAGCGATCGCGGTTGAGCATGGCCAACACTTTGAGCTTGCCTTGCTTTTGCAACTCTTCATACGATTTGCCAAACGGTGCCAAGAAAATATCCACCTGACCACCCAGCAAATCTTGGTTGGCTGGTGCAGCACCTTTGTAGGGCACATGCGTCATGGGAATGTCGGTCACTTTGGACAAGTGCTCGCCCAACAGGTGGTAGAACGAACCTGGGCCCACGCTGGCGTAGGTGATGGGGCGGCCAGCTTTGGCTTCTTTGCGGGCGTAGTCTAAAAACTCATCCACATTGTTCACGGGCAAATCTTTGCGTGCCAAGAAACCGATTTGTGCAGTGGCGATCATCTGCACCAAACGGAAGTCTTCGCTCTTGAACTTGACGGCCGAGATGGCCAAAGGCGCCAAGATCAACTCGTTGGGCGAGCCCTGAAAAATGATTTGACCGTCTGCCGGCGCGTTCAATGTTTTTTGAGCAGCGATGGAACCACTCGCACCGCCTAAGTTTTCAATGATCACGGGCTGTCCAAAGTTTTTGGACAAGGTGTTGTTCACGGTGCGGGCAATCACATCTGACAAACCGCCTGCAGGGTACGGCACCATCAAGGTGATCGGTTTGCTGGGATAGCTCTGCGCACACACAGCGCCCGCCAAGAACAAACCGCTCAGCAAAGCGGCCCAGCGGTTGAATTGGTTTGACATGTCTCGACTCCAAAGTGGTTGTTATGGCTGCATCGTAAAAAGCCGTTTCTATAATGTCCAATGCATTATTATGACATTTAGCATGACTTTTATGCATAGATTGGAACAACCGTGACCTTGGTTCAGCTCAAACATTTGATCGAATTGGCCAGCAATGGTTCATTCAGCCAATCGGCCAGCAAGTTACATCTCACGCAACCTGCCTTGAGTCGCAGCATCAAAGCGCTGGAAGATGAATTGGGACAACCCTTGTTCGACCGTGTCGGTCGCAAAAATGAACTGACTGCGTTTGGCGGTCACATCGTGCAACGCGCCCGCGTCTTGGTCGACGAAGCCAACGAGTTGCGCCAAACCAGTCTGCAATTGAAAAAAGGCGAGATCGGCCAATTTCGCGTGGGCATGGGTTCTGGCCCTGGTGCCATGTTGATGACGCCCTTGCTTATGCTGATGGCCACCGAGCATCCGCAAGCACACATCGACATTTCGCGTGGCAGCACCACGCTGTTGGTGCAAGCCCTGCGCGACCGCTTGCTGGACGCTTTGATTTTGGACATCCGGTCCCTGCAACCTTCTGCCGACTTGAAAGTCGAAGCTTTGCAAGAAATGGCCGGTGCCTTCATGTGTCGGCCCGGTCATCCCTTAGCCAAAAAACGCAGCGTGCCATTTGCCATGTTGCGCGATTACCCCGTGGCCTCCACACCGTTGAGCGATGAAGTCGCACGCATCTTGATGGAGCGATTTGGGCCCAGCGCCCATCCCGATCAGTTGGTCAATTTGCGTTGTGAGGAAATTTCGAGCTTGCTCGATGTGGCTCGTACCAGCGATGCCGTGGTACTGGCCATTCGGGCCTCAGCCCCAGACTTGGTGGAGCTCCCCATCTCACCCGCCTTGAATGCCAACGCACGATTTGGCTTGGTCACCATTGCCTCACGCACCGAACCACCCCTGCTTGGCAAGGTGCGTGGGTTGATGCGGGAGGTGATGAGGGACTGAATGACTAGAGCACCCGCACCTTAGACAGGCGCCTCAATCATTGAGTCAGCAAAGCCAACCATTGAGGCAAACAAACAGAAGCCAGGTCATAGCGCGCTAAAACCTGAGAACGGGCTTCGTGACGCATCTCTAGAAATTCCTCAGGTGTCTCAAGTACTTTACAAACTTTGTCGACCAACGCTTCTGAATCAAAGAAATTGAAAAGTAAACCATGCTTACCATCCTGTATCACCTCTTGAACAGGCGCGGTCTCAGAAGCAACGACGGCACAGCCAACAGACATGGCTTCTAGCAAAGACCAAGACAGGACAAAGGGGTAAGTCAAATACACATGAACCGCTGAAATCTGAAGCACCTGAAGATAACTTCGATAGTGCTGCAAAAACAGCAGACATTCACACCATGGTGTTAAGTTTTGCAAAAGGCTATGACACCCCTGCAGGTGAAGCAGGTCACCTGCTATCTGCTGGACAACGCCAACGCCTAGCGTTGGCTAGGGCACTGTATGGGAGCCCGGCTTTAGTTGTCCTGGATGAACCGAACGCAAACCTAGATGAAGCTGGTGAGCAAGGTTTACTGCAAGCGATCGGGCAATTAAAAACTGAAGGAAAAACAGTGTTGTTGATTACTCACAAACAATCCATCATAGAGATTGCAGATCTTTTGCTTGCAATGGATGGAGGGGAAATAGCTCAATTCGGTCCAACTCAAATCGTATTGGGAAATTTGCAAGCATCCAGAACAATACCCCCAACAGAATAATCGGCCGCGACGCTGAATTAGAAAATGCATACGCCTCCAAACACACCATCCAACTCAGAGGCCTTAGCGTCGATGAGTAATACACGTTCGGCTACACATTACGGTTTGTGGTCTTTGATCCTCGGTTTAGGCTTCTTGCTAACTTGGGCGGCATTCGCCCCAATGGATGAGGGCGTTCCTGCGCAAGGCTTGGTAACCCTCGACACAAAGCGCAAAGCCATCCAACATTTCCAAGGCGGCATTGTGAAAGACGTCATGGTGCGTGAAGGAGAAATTGTGAAGGAAGGACAAGTCCTCATGATCTTGGAGCAAGCTGTAGTACGTGCCAATTTAGAGTCTGTTAGGCAGCACTACCAAGCATTGCGCGCCGCGGAAAGTCGTTTGATTGCTGAACAACAAAATCTTTCAAAAATTTCATGGCATACCGATTTGAAGAATGTTCAAGGAAACTCCTTGGTTGAACAACATCAACAAATTCAAGAGCAACTTTTTAAATCAAGGCGTTTATCTCTGCAAGCAAGCTTAGCTGCACTGGCAGAAAGCTTGGCGGGCCAAGAAGCCCTCTTGTCTGGAAGTCAGCGAATGCTGATCGAGCGAAGAACACAGTTGCGCTTGTTACAAGAAGAACTATCTGGGATTCAACCTGATCAACCCTTTAGCAACATACATAACGTACCAATCGGGAATTCAAGTGAGCGTGCCTTTATTTTCTGGCGGATATACACAATCAACGGTACGCCAAGCACAAGCCTACCTTGACCGTGAGCGGGAAAGCTTAGAACAGACACGTCGCACATTAGGACTGCAGATCCGTAAGGAATATCAAAATATCACCGAAGGTTTGCTTAAGGTAGCCGCATTAGAGCAAGCTTTGCGTTCTGCCCAGCAACTGGTTGTGTCATCGCAAAAAAGCATACAAGCCGGTGTTCGTACACAAACAGATTTACTCAACGCCCTTCAACGAGAAGCCGAAGCTAAACGTGATTTAGCTCAAGCACGTTATCAACTCTTAATGGCACAGCAAAAGCTGGCTGTGCTAACCGGTGCCCCACCCTTGCAAGCGGTTGAAAATATCAACCGCTTGTTGTTGGTTGATGCGAGCCGTTTGAATCCGCAGAATTGAAAGATCGAATCTGCAACAACTGCGCCGCCACAGACACCGCAATGACTTCGGGCTCTTTGCCCGTGATGCCGCTCACGCCAATGGGACACGTGATGAAAGCCAACTCTTCGGCGGTAAAGCCTTTGGCTTCGAGGCGGTGCTGAAACGTGGCCCACTTGGTTTTGCTGCCAATGAGGCCCACAAATTTCAAATCGCCGTGCAGGCGTTGGCGCTTTAAGCATGCCGCCACCACGTCTAAATCTTCGGCATGGCTAAAACTCATGATGAGCACGCTTGCGCCACTGGGCAAATCAGCCACGGCGGCGTGCACAGGGTCAGAGTGTTCGCACACCACGTTGGGTGGCAACTGAGCGGGGAAGATTTCGTCACGGCTGTCCACCCACTGCACGTTATAGGGCAAGGTGCTGAGCACGTTGACCAAGGCACGGCCCACATGGCCACCACCAAAGAGTGCGAGGGGTTGGCCGTTGGCCAGCAGGCGTTGTTTGAGAGCGGGTGCGTCAGCGGCACTGATGCGCTCAAACTTCAAATGCACCACGCCGCCGCAGCACTGGCCCAAGGCGGGGCCAAGGGCGTATCGCGTCGTTAACGCGCTGTCTTCGTGGGTGAGCGCCGATGCGACGTGACCGTTGACAGACGGCGCGGCGTTGTCAGAGGGATTGAGATGTGCAGGCCGAGACAACAAAGCACGCGCCTCGCTGATGGCTTGAAACTCCAAATGCCCGCCACCAATGGTGTTGACCAAGGTCTGCGGGAACACTGCCATCCAAGCGCCCTTCTCACGCGGGCCCGAGCCCTGCACGCTGTCGACCGACACCAACACGCCATCGGCATGTTGGAGTTGGTTCAATAGCTCAGCGGTGTGGCGTGGCACGAAGGGTTTAAGCCGCAGCCTTGGCCTTGACGGCTTCGCACGCCATCAAGATGCGCTCGGGCGTGGCCGGTGCATCCATGTGCACCACCACTTTGTGGTCGGCGCTGGCAGCCACGGCATCGCGCAAAGCAAAGAAGGCAGACAGGCCCAACATCAATGGGGGTTCGCCGGTTGCCTTGCTGTTGAAAGGCGTGGGCTTGTTGTTTTGGTTCTCAAACAAAGACACCTTGAAGTGCTCTGGAATATCGCCCGCCACGGGAATCTTGTAGGTGCTGGGGCCGTGCGTGAGCAGCTTGCCCTTTTTGTCCCAAATGCACTCTTCCATGGTGAGCCAGCCCATGCCTTGCACATAGGCGCCTTCGATCTGGCCTTTGTCCAATGCGGGGTTGATGCTGCGGCCCACGTCGTGCACGATGTCCACGGCCTTGAGCCACCACTCGCCGGTGCGGGTGTCGATCTCCACTTCGCTCACGGCCGCGCCGTAGCAGTAGTAATAGAAGGCACGGCCGTTCAGGGTGGTGAAGTCGTATTTGATTTCGGGCGTCATGTAGAAACCCGTGACCGACAAGCCCACGCGGTCGAGCCACGCTTGCTTGGTCACATCAGCCCATTTGACGGACTTGCCGCCGCCGTGCACTTCGTTGTTCGCAAAAGTCACATCGCCTTCGGCGCAACCCAACATGCGGGCAGCCACAGGCTTCAAACGCTCACGCATTTGCATGGTCGCGTTCATGATGGCCGCGCCGTTGATGTCAGCACCGCTCGATGCGGAAGTGGCCGAAGCGTTGGGCACTTTTTGTGAGTCGGTCGCCGTGATACGCACGTGGTCCACGCTTAGCCCCAAACCATCTGCACAGACCTGCGCCATCTTGGTGTTCAGGCCTTGGCCCATTTCTGTGCCGCCGTGGTTACAGCTGACCGAGCCGTCCATGTAAACCACCAGAAGCGCGCCGCCTTGGTTCAAGTGCGTGGCGGTGAAGCTGATGCCGAACTTCAAAGGCACGAGCGACAAACCGCGCTTGCGGGTTTTGCTCTTGGCGTTGAAGGCTTGCACTGCGGCGCGGCGCTCGGCGTATTTGGATTCGTGTTCGACCTGCGCGATCACCTTGTCACCCACCCAGTCTTCGATGAGCTGGTTGTATTGGGTGGTCATGGTGTCGGGCGTGCCGCTGATGGCGGGGTCTTTGTAGAGGTTGAGCTTGCGCACTTCCAGTGGGTCTTTGCCCAAAGTCATCGCGATCTCGTCCATCACCGTTTCGATGCCGAACATGCCTTGTGGGCCGCCGAAACCACGGAAAGCGGTGGCGCTTTGCGTGTTGGTTTTGCAGCGGTGGCTCACCAACTTCAAAGCTGGGATGTGATAGCTGTTGTCAATGTGCAAGCAAGCGCGGTCGTTCACCGGGCCCGAGTAGTCGGTGCTGTAACCGCAGCGCGACATGAGCGTGATGTCAGCGCCCAACACACGACCGTTGTCGTCAAAGCCTACTTCGTAGTCGATGCGGAAGTCGTGACGCTTGCCGGTGATGGTCATGTCGTCGTCGCGGTTCACGCGCAGTTTGACGGGCTTGCCCAGCTTGTGTGCAGCCAAAGCAGCGCTCTGGCTGAAGATGCTGGCATTGCCTTCTTTGCCGCCAAAGCCGCCACCCATGCGGCGGCAAATCACTTCCACATCGTTGGTGTGCAGGTTCAGGGCGTGCGCGGCTTCGCGTTGGTTGCCGTCGGGGTGCTGGGTCGACACGTACAGCGTGAGCTGGCCGTCTTCCTTGGGCACCGCGTAGGTGATCTGACCTTCCAGATAAAACTGTTCTTGCTGGCCCGTGCGTGTCGTGCCTTTGATTTTGTGAGGCGCGTTGGCAATGGCTGCGGCGGCGTCACCACGCGTGATGCCTTTGGGCGGCATGATGAAGCTGCCTGCATCCATCGCCTCTTCCACCGTCAAGATGGGCTTGAGTTCTTTGACCAAGACCTTGGCTTTGTGCGCAGCTTCACGTGCGTAAAGCATGTCGCGGGCCACGACCACGGCCACGGCTTGACCGACGAACTCAACCTTGCCAGCGGCGAGGAACGGGTCGTCATGGATGATGGGGCCACAGTTGTTTTCGCCGGGAATGTCTTTGGCGGTGTAAACCGCCACCACGCCGTGCTCACGCAAGATGGCTTCGCGGTCAATGCCGTCGCCAATCAACTCACCATGCGCCACGGGCGACAAGATCAGCGCGGCGTACAAAGTGCCCGCATGCTCAGGAATGTCGTCGATGTAAGTGGCCGAACCGGTGACATGCAGGTGCGCGGACTCGTGAACGATGTCGGTGCCTTGCTGAATGTTTGTGGCGGGCAAGAGGTTTTTCAGGTTGGTAGGAGCGTTCATCACACCACCTCCGTAGTTGGTTCTTCAATGAATTCGAGCACAAGGTTGCGAGCCACCAATGCGCGGTAAGCCCATGTAGCACGCAAACCGTCGCGAGCGGTGAAGCTAGATGCAATCACGGCATCCAAATCAGCGGCTTTCACGTCTGCTGGCGATTTGCCTTCCAGCACAGCTTCGAGTTGGGGTGCACGTGCCGGGAATGGGCTCAGGCCGTTGTAGGCCAGCTTCACGCCAGACAACTTGCCGTCTTTGAGCATGTAGCTGATGGCCGCGCACGTGGCAGAAATGTCTTGCTCAAAACGCTTGCTCACCTTGTGGGCACGGAACACTTGGGCCTCTGCGGGCTTGGGCAACTCGACCGCTTCGATGAACTCACCGGCTTCGAGCACGCTCTTTTTCATGCCGGTGTAGAAGTTTTCCAGCAACACGTTGCGGGTCTTCTCGCCACGGCGCAGAACCAAGTTAGCACCCAGCGCCAGCAAGCAAGGCATGGAGTCACCAATGGGTGAACCGTTGGCAATGTTGCCCGCCAAGGTAGCGGTCGAACGGATGGGGGGCGAACCAAAGCGGCGCAGCACTTCGGCGAAATCGGGGTAGGCCTTGGCCACCAACTCTTCCACTTTGGCCAGCGACACCGCTGCGCCAATGCGCCAAGCTTTGTCGGTCTCGGTGACTTGGCGCAGTTCTTTGACATTGCCCAAGTACATGATGTGGTCAGGGCGCGCGAACTGTTTGTTCACTTGCAAGCCAATTTCGGTACTACCTGCCAACAAGGTGGTGGTGGGGTGCTTGACCAAATAGTCAGACACTTCAGCCAGGGTGGCGGGTGACACAAACTCGTTGCCCTTCTTAGTACGCACCACAGGCTGCACGATGATTTCGCCGTCCAAACTCATGGTCGGCGTGCTGGCACGCTTGATTTCTTTGAGCAGAGGCAGGTCAGCGCTGTCGTCGACTTTCAAAGCTGTTTTCTTTTGGCAGGCTTTGGCTGTCGCGTCGATGATGGGCGCGTAGCCGGTGCAACGGCACAAATTGCCGCTCAGGGCGTCGGTGATCTCTTGGCGCACGGGCGAGGTGTTGGTTTGCACCAAGTTCACCAAGCTCATCACAATGCCAGGGGTGCAAAAGCCGCACTGCGAGCCGTGGCACTTGACCATCTCTTCTTGCACAGGGTGCAAGGTGCCGTCGGCTTTTTTCAAGCTCTCCACCGTCTTGATGGATTTGCCATCGAGCGAAGGCAACAACTGGATACACGCGTTGGTGGCCACATAGTCCACGCCTGTGCCAGCGGCGTTGAGTTCACCCACCATCACCACGCAGGCGCCGCAATCGCCTTCGGCGCAACCTTCTTTGGTGCCAGTGCGGTGGAGCTGCTCACGCAGGTAATCAAGAACAGTGGTGGTGCGACGGGCACCTTGGGCTTCGACGATCTGGCCGTCGAGCACAAAGCGCACGGTGTTGGTGACTTGGGTCATGGTGTGGGTGTGGAAATCTGGGAGAAGGCCCAGATTTTAGTGACTTGCACCCCAAATCCGCAGCACGTATGCTGCTTGGTATACAAAAAAATTAAGACCCGCGGTAGGTCGAGTAACTCCAAGGGCTTACCAGCAGGGGCACGTGGTAATGCTGGTCTGTGTGGGCCACACCAAAGTCCAGACTCACTTGGTCTAAGAAGTTGGGTTCTGGCAAGGCCACGCCTTTGGAGGCGAAATAGCCTTTGACGTCAAACACCAAGCGGTAGGTGCCCTTTTTCAAACTGTCGTTGTCGTACAGCAAACCATCGGGGTTGCGACCGTCATGGTTGAGGTTGAACGACTTCACCAGCGTGGCGTGGCCGTTGTCGGTGGTGAACAAAGACACTTTCATGCCGGCCGCAGGGCCACCGTGCATGGTGTCTAAAACGTGTGTGCTCAATCCCATGAAATGCTCCCAATAAATGACGGCAACCAACTCGGTCGACTGAAAGTGTATACAATTTTTGAATCTAGGTCTATCATAGGCCTTATTGCACTTGCTGGAGAACACCATGGACAGCTCAACCGCCACCCGAAGCATTGTGGACGCGCTCACCAAAGCCATCGTCGAACATCGCCTGCACCCCGGCACCAAACTGGCCGAACAAAAACTGGCCGACCATTTTGGCGTGTCACGCACACTGGTTCGTCAAGCGCTGTTTCAACTGGCGCAAAAGCGTTTGATTCGCATGGAACCCGCGCGCGGCGCGTTTGTCGCTACGCCCTCCTCTGACGAAGCACGTCAAGTGTTTGCCGTGCGCCGCATGATTGAAGTGGAGATGACGCGCAGCTTGGTACGCAACGTCACACCAGAACAAATCAAGGCACTCAAAGAACACGTGGCACAAGAAAAAGCCGCCATCAGCATGGGCGATGTGCCAGGCCGCACCGACTTGCTGGGCGACTTCCATGTGCGCATCGCAGAACTGATGGGCAACCAAGTGCTGGCCCAGTTGCTGAGCGAATTGATCTCGCGCTGCGCCTTGATCACCTTGATGTACCAAAGCACCAACGCCGCCGAGCACTCTGCCGAAGAGCACGCCGAAATTTTGAAAGCCATCGTCGCCAAAGACGAAAAGCTGGCCGTCAAGTTGATGGACGAACACCTGAGCCACGTGGAAGCCAGCCTCACGCTAGACCGCAAAGTGCCCAGCAACGACATCGCCATGGCGCTGGCCTGAGCACAAACGTCCTTGGCAACGTAGGCGCGCTTTTCGCTCCAGTGTCCACGCTTCAACCCATACCGAGTTCATCGAATGTCCAACCCCAACGCCACTTACGACAGCACCGCCGCCTACCCCCGTGACTTGGTGGGCTACGGCCGCCAAGTGCCACACGCGCAATGGCCCAACCAAGCCCGCATTGCGGTGCAGTTTGTGCTGAACTACGAAGAAGGCGGCGAGAACGCCACGGTGCATGGCGATGCCGGCAGCGAGATGTTTTTGAGCGAGATGTTCAACCCGCCCAGCTTTCCCGACCGCCACCTGAGCATGGAAGGCATTTACGAATACGGCTCACGCGTGGGCGTGTGGCGCATCTTGCGCGAGTTTGAAAAACGCGGCCTGCCCCTCACCGTATTTGGCGTGAGCATGGCACTCGAGCGCCACCCCGAACTCACCGCCGCGTTTGTGGAACTCGGCCACGAAATTGCCTGCCACGGCTACCGCTGGATCAACTACCAAACCACCGACGAAGCCACCGAGCGTGCGCACATGAACAAGGGCATCGAGATCATCGAGCGCCTAACGAGCACCACACACGGCAACAGCATTCATGGCGCAGGCTGGTACACCGGCCGCGACAGCCCCAACACACGCCGCTTGGTGGCCGACCATGGCGGCTTTGAGTACGACAGCGACTACTACGGCGAAGACCTGCCCTTTTGGATGAAGGTCAAAAAAACCAATGGCGACGTGGTGCCCCAACTCGTGGTGCCTTACACACTCGACTGCAACGACATGCGCTTTGCCCTGCCCCAAGGCTTTAGCCAAGCGGAAGACTTCTTTGTGTATCTGCGCGACAGCTTTGATGCGCTGTATGCCGAGGGCGACCCCAATGGCACGAACTCGCCCAAGATGATGAGCATCGGCATGCACTGCCGCTTGCTGGGCAAGCCCGGCCGCATCGTGGCACTGCAAAAGTTTTTAGACCACATCGCCAAACACGACCGCGTGTGGGTGGCGCGTCGCATTGACATTGCGCGTCACTGGAAACAAGTGCATCCCTACAGCGGCAACTAAACAGCAGGACACCGACATGAGCACCATCACGCTGAACCAAATCAACACCCTGCCCCGCGCTGAGGCTGCGGCCTTGCTGACCGGCTTGTACGAACACTCCGATTGGATTGCCGAACAAGCGCTGGATGCACGCCCGTTTGCATCTGCCGCCGCGCTCAAACACGCCATGGTGAAGGTGCTTGAAAAAGCAGGTCGCGAACCCCAGCTCGCCTTGGTCCGCGCCCACCCTGAATTGGCAGGCAAAGCCATGGTGAGCAAAAGCCTCACCGCTGAATCCACCAATGAACAAACCAAAGCCGGCCTGACCAATTGCACGCCCGAAGAGTTTGCGCACATCCAACAACTCAACGCCAGCTACAACGCCAAGTTTGGTTTCCCCTTCATCTTGGCCGTGCGCGGCCCGCGTGGCTCTGGCCTCAACAAGCAGCAAATCATCAGCACCTTTGAGCGCCGCCTGCACAACCACCCCGACTACGAGCTGGCCGAGTGCTTGCGCAACATCCACCGCATCGTGGAGATTCGCTTGAACGACAAGCTGGGCTACGAGCCCGCGCTGGGCCACGAGGTGTGGGACTGGCACGAGTGGTTGGCCCAGTTCAGCGACGCAGGCGTGGTCAACCAACACGCGCCACACGCCGCACGCGAAGAACTCACCGTCACTTACCTGACCGACGCGCACCTGAAATGCGCACGCACGATCGAGCTGGGCATGAAGGCCTGCGGCTTTGACGACGTACGCATTGACGCCGTGGGCAACGTGGTGGGCGTCTACAAAGCGGCCCACACAGACACAGCATCCAACGCGAAAACTTTGATGACCGGCTCGCACTACGACACCGTGCGCAACGGCGGCAAGTACGACGGCCGCTTGGGCATCTTCGTGCCCATGGCCTGCGTGCGCGAGCTGGCCCGTGCGGGCAAACGCTTACCTTTCAACCTCGAAGTGGTGGCCTTTGCCGAAGAAGAAGGCCAACGCTACAAAGCCACCTTCTTAGGCTCTGGCGCTTTGGTGGGCGACTTCAAACACGAGTGGCTGGACCAACAAGATGCAGATGGTGTGACCATGCGCCAAGCCATGAAACAAGCGGGCTTGAAGATCGAAGACATCCCGAAGCTCACCCGCAACGCGGCTGAGTATCTGGGTTTCGTGGAAGTCCACATCGAGCAAGGCCCTGTGCTCAACGAGCTGGACATTCCACTGGGCGTGGTCACCTCCATCAACGGCAGCGTGCGCTTTGTGGGCGAAATCATCGGTATGGCCAGCCATGCAGGCACCACCCCCATGGACCGCCGCCGCGATGCCGCCACCGCCGTCGCAGAACTTGCGCTCTACGTCGAGAAACGCGCCTCACAACAAGCCAACTTGGTAGGCACCGTCGGCATGCTGACAGTGCCCAATGGCTCCATCAACGTGGTGCCCGGTCGCTGTCAATTCAGCCTCGATCTGCGCGCGACCACCGATGCCATGCGCGATGCGCTGATGAACGACGTGCTCGCTGTGCTCAAAGCCATTTGCGAACGCCGTGGCTTGCACTACACGCTGGAAGAAACCATGCGCGCCAGCGCTGCACCGAGCGACGCGAAGCTGCAAGCACTTTGGGAGCAAGCCGTGCAGTCCCTCGGTTTGCCCGTGTTCCACCTGCCCAGTGGCGCGGGTCATGATGCGATGAAACTGCACGAAGTCATGCCCCAAGCCATGCTGTTTGTGCGTGGCCAAAACGCAGGCATCAGCCACAACCCGCTGGAATCCACGACAAGTGACGACATGCAACTGGCCATCGACGCCTTCATGCACTTGCTGCACAACACGCACGCGTGACACGACCACAAAACCCAAAGACGCCGCGCACGCAAGAAGTCACAGCCACTAGGAAAACACCGAGACACACCATGAGCCACACCACCTACGCCCAACTCGACGCCTGGATTGACGCACACTTCGACGAGCAAGTGAAGTTCTTGCAAGAACTCATCCGCGTTCCCACCGACACGCCCCCCGGCAACAATGCCCCCCACGCCGAGCGCACCGCCACGCTGTTGAAAGACTTTGGCTTTGACGCCGAAAAACACGCCGTGCCCGACGCCGATGTGAAAGCCTACGGTCTCGAAACCATCACCAACCTCATCGTGCGCCGCAAATACGGCACCGGCAAAACCATCGCCCTCAATGCCCACGGCGACGTGGTTCCCCCCGGCGAAGGCTGGACCCAAAAGCCCTACGGCGGCGACATCGTGGACGGCAAAATTTACGGCCGCGCCAGCGCCGTGAGCAAGTGCGACTTCTCGACCTTCACCTTCGCCACCCGCGCATTGGAAGCCGTGAATCTTGCAGAGAACCACCAGCTCAACGGCAACCTCGAACTGCACTTCACCTACGACGAAGAGTTCGGCGGCCTACTCGGCCCCGGCTGGTTGCTAGACCAAGGCCTCACCAAACCCGACTTGATGATTGCCGCTGGCTTCAGCTACCAAGTGGTCACTGCGCACAACGGCTGCTTGCAAATGGAAGTCACCGTGCACGGCAAGATGGCCCACGCTGCCATTCCCGAAACTGGTGTGGATGCCTTGCAAGGCGCCGTGGCCGTGCTCAACGCGCTGTACCACCAAAACACCTTGTACAAAGCCATCACCTCCAAGGTCGAGGGCATCAACCACCCGTATGTGAATGTGGGTCTGATTGAAGGCGGCACCAACACCAACGTCATCCCCGGCAAGGTCACGCTCAAGCTCGACCGCCGCATGATTCCCGAAGAAAACCCCGTCGAAGTCGAGGCCAGCATTCGCCAAGTCATGGCCGATGCTGTGGCGACGTTCAACCAAGGCCGTGCCGCTGACATGCAAATCAGCGTGGACATCAAGCGCATGCTCATGGCGCACAGCATGCAACCGCTGGCGGGTAACAAGCCCTTGGTCGATGCCATTCAAAAGCACGGTGAACAGCTCTTTGGCGAACCCATCCCCGCCATGGGCACACCGCTTTACACCGATGTGCGCTTGTACAGCGAACGCGGCATTCCAGGTGTGATTTACGGCGCAGGTCCGCGCACGGTGTTGGAGAGTCATGCCAAGCGCGCGGATGAGCGTTTGGACTTGGAAGATTTGCGCCGCGCCACCAAGGTGATTGCGCGCACCTTGCAAGACTTGCTGGGCTGAACCTTGCCATGACCTCGGGCCAGTAAACTTGGCCCGAACTTTACGAATTGGCCTACGGGCACACAGTGCCTGAAGGACGCTCATGCAACACCACTCCGATGCGGCTCATTACCGCAAAGCCTTGTCATGTTTTGGCACAGGCATCACCGTCGTCACCGCCCATTGGGAAAACCAAGACTGGGCAATGACCTGCAACTCCTTCAGCTCGGTCTCACTCAACCCCCGCTTGGTGCTGTGGAGCATCCGCCGAGAGTCTGGCAGCCACCCTGCGTTCACGCGCTCAGGCGGTTATACCGTCAATGTGCTGGCGGCCAACCAAGCCCACTTGGTTCAGAAATTTGCCGTCGGCAGCATGAGCGAACGATTTGCCAAGGTACCGGTGGAACGTTTGCACAACCAGCGTTTGCGCCTGCAAGGGGCCGTGGCATGGTTTGACTGCGAGTTAGACCGCATCATTCCTGCGGGCGATCACGACATTTTGCTGGGCGCCGTGCGCCGCTTTGACTGCATCGAGGGCTCAGGGCTGGGATATCACCGCAGCGAATTTGCGCAGTTTGAACCCATCGCTGGCTGAACCCCAGACGCTCACTGCGCCCTGAATCAAGGGTTTCTTCTAGGAAGCTTCTTCTTTAAAACTGTATACAGTTTTGTATGCGATTAAATTCAAAGGAGCTCCTATGACCCAATCCACCCATCCCGTTGACGAGCGACTGCCCACAGGCAAGCTCGCCGCGCTGGGCTTACAACACGTGCTCGTGATGTACGCCGGCGCTGTGGCCGTACCGCTCATCGTGGGCCGCGCGTTGAAGCTCAGCCCTGAACAAGTGGCGATGTTGATTTCTGCCGACTTGTTTGTCTGCGGCTTGGTCACCCTGATTCAGTCTTGGGGAGCCACCCAATGGTTTGGCATCCGCCTGCCCGTGATGATGGGCGTGACCTTTGCCGCCGTCGCTCCTATGGTTTCCATGGCCAACGCCAACCCTGGCGATGCGGGTGCACAACTCATCTTTGGCGCCATCATCGGCGCGGGCGTGATCTCTATCTTGATTGCCCCCATCGTCAGCCGCATGCTGCGCTTTTTCCCGCCCGTGGTGACTGGCACCATCATTGCCGTCATCGGCATCAGCTTGATGCGCATTGGCATCAACTGGATTTTTGGCAACCCCTTCGGTCCCACCGCACCCTCCATCGTCAACCCCGACCACGCCAAGTGGCTGGCCGACGCCGCAGCGGCAGCATCGGCCCCTGGCTCAGTGTTGCCTCCTGTGCCCAAAGACTTGGCCTTGGTGGCCAAGGTGCCTAACCCCAAATACGCCGACCTCACAGGCGTGGGCATTGCGGCCTTGGTGTTGACATCAATCTTGTTGATCTCCAAATACGCCAAGGGCTTCATCGCCAACATCTCGGTGCTCTTGGGCATCATCATCGGTGGTGTGGTGGCCACCGCCATGGGCCTGATGAACTTCGACAAAGTCGGCAAAGCCGCTTGGTTCGATGTGGTGCTGCCCTTCCAATTCGGCATGCCTGTGTTTGACCCCGTGCTGATCGTGACCATGACCTTGGTGATGGTGGTGGTGATGATCGAATCCACCGGCATGTTCTTGGCCTTGGGCGAAATGACAGACCGCCACGTGGACCGCTCGGCCCTCAGCCGTGGTCTGCGCACCGACGGTTTGGGCACGCTGATTGGCGGCATCTTCAACACCTTCCCCTACACCAGCTTCTCGCAAAACGTCGGTCTCGTCGCCGTGACTGGCGTCAAGAGCCGCTTTGTGTGCGTGGCGGGCGGCATCATCTTGATCGTCTTGGGTGTGATTCCCAAAATGGCCGCCTTGGTCGAATCGTTGCCCACCGTCGTGTTGGGCGGCGCAGGCTTGGTGATGTTCGGCATGGTCGCTGCCACGGGCATTCGCATCTTGGCTGGCGTGGACTTCAAAAACAACCGCTTCAACAGCTTGATCGTGGCGATCTCGATCGGCATCGGCATGATCCCGCTGATTGCCCCGAACTTCAAACAATGGATGCCCCACAACCTGCACCCACTCATTGAGTCGGGCATCTTGTTGGCCTCTTTGTCTGCGGTGGTGTTGAACCTGTTCTTCAACGGTGCCAACGCCGACGACTCCGCGGCCATCGAAGCAGCGCGTCAGGCGGACAGCCACTGATCGACCGATCGGCGACGCCAAAAAAAACCAGCCTGCGGGCTGGTTTTTTTATGGCATGCATCGCACACCCAACGAGGGATGCGACGCTGATCAAGCGGCGTTAAATGGCACCGCGCGTGTTGGTGTAAATCGCGTACAGCGAATGGCTGCTGGCCATGAACAAGCGGTTGTTCTTCGCGCCGCCAAAGCACAGGTTCGCACAGCGCTCCGGCAAATGGATATGGCCGATGGCCTTGCCATCAGGTGCAAACACACGCACACCATCTAAGGCAGCGGCGTCTGCAGCGGACGAGCCATCGCTGCCCCAACCACACCAGAGGTTGCCGTCCACGTCGATCGCAATGCCATCCAACGCACCGTAACCTTGGGCATCAATCACCACCCGAGGGTTGCGCAATGCGCCGTCACCGGCCACGTCGTAGGCCAACACCTGGCGATGCGGCTTGGCGCGGCTCGCCACCACATACAGCACCGACTCGTCGGGCGAGAAAGCCAAGCCATTGGGGCCCGGCACATCGGTCAGCACTTGTTGCAGCGCACCCGTTTGAGGATCGATGCGGTACACGGCATGGGGCAATTCAGCAGGCGCAGGGTCACCCTCCCAATCACCACCAATGCCAAAGGGCGGATCGGTGAACCACACCGCGCCATTGCTTTGGCAAATGATGTCGTTGGGTGAATTGAGGCGCTTGCCGTCAAAGCGATCGGCCAGCACGGTGATGCGGCCGTCGTACTCCGTGCGCGTGATGCGCCGCGCTTGGTGCTCGCACGTCAACAAGCGTCCTTGCCGATCGCGCGCCAAACCATTGGCGTTGTGCGAGGGCGTGCGAAATTCACTGACCTGACCCGACGCATCGTCCCAACGCATGATGCGGTTGCCGGGAATGTCCGACACCAACAGGTAGCGCCCATCGCCAAACCACACCGGGCCTTCGGCCCAGCGCATGCCACTGAAGAGCTGCTCCACGCTGCTGCTGAAGAGGCGAAGTTTTAAAAATCGCTCATCGAGCACCTCCAGGCGTGGGTCGGGGTAACGCGCATGGGTGTCAAACGGAATGGATGGACCTTGGTTCATACAGAGGTGTCAGTACAGGTGGGTGAGCCGTGAGGCTTATTTCAAAATCAAGTTGGGCAGCCACATCGAGAACGAGGGCACGTAAGTCACCAGCATCAAAGCAGCAATCAAGCCACCGTAAAACGGCCAAATGGTTTTCATCACCGTGCCCACCGACACACCGCCAATGGTGCAACCCACAAACTGGGTGGTGCCCACCGGTGGGGTGTTCAGGCCTAAGGCGCAATTGATGAGCATGACGATGCCGAACTGCTCGGTGCTCATGCCCATTTGCTGGCAGATGGGCAAGAAGATGGGCGTGCAAATCAGAATCGTGGCGGCCATGTCGAGAAAAGTCCCCAACACAAACAAGATCACGTTCACACACAAGAAGATGACCCATGGCGTTGTGCTGAAGCCCGACAACATATTGCCTGTCAACTCAGCCACGCCGTACAAACCAATCAAGTAGCCAAACATGGAGCTGATGCCAATCAGCAACAGCACCGCGCCCGTGCTCTTGACCGCTTTGGAAGCCGCTTTCATCAACTGGTCACGCGTGAGTTTTTTGTAAACCACTGCGGCTAAGAACAAGGCCCACACCACCGCAACCGAGGCAGACTCCGTCGCCGTGAATGCGCCCGACAAAATGCCCACGATGATGATGACCACCACAAACAAACCTGGCAGCGACTGGACAAACGAATGCCCCACGACCGCCCAACCGGGGAAGGTGCCTGCGGGGTAACCACGCTTCACCGCCACCGCATACGCAGCCACCAAGTTACAAATGGTCAACACAATGGCTGGCACGATGCCCGCCAAAATCAAAGCTGCAATGCTCACCTTGCCACTGGCTGCCAACGTGAAGATGATGAGGTTGTGGCTGGTCGGCATCAACGCGCCCACCAAGGAAGCATGGGTGGTGACGTTGACCGCGTAGTCGGCGTCGTAGCCCTCTTTTTTCATTTGTGGAATCAGCACGGCGCCCATGGCCGACACATCCGCCACAGGCGAGCCCGACACGCCACCAAACAAGGTGCATGCCAACACGTTGCTCATGCCCAAGCCGCCACGCACATGACCTGCGAGCGATTTGGCGAAATCCACGATCTTGTCGGCAATGCCGCCATACATCATGATCTCGCCCGCGAAGATGAAGAACGGAATCGCGAGAAACGAGAACGGGTTCATGCCCGAAATCATTTGCTGAAAGCCCACCGCCAGCGGCAAGCCTTCGTAAAACAGCGTTGCCAAAGATGACAAGCCAATCGAGAACGCCACAGGCACACCCAACAGCAGCAACAGCGTGAAGCTCACGCACAAAATAGTCAATGCCATGCGGGTTCTACCTCTTCACCGCGCAACAGGGCGATGATGTGTTCCAAAGAAAACAAAGAAATCAGCACGCCCGCCATCGCAGGCGGGGCGTACTTGAAGGCTTCTGACAACCCCAAAGTTGGGATCTTGTAGTCCCACACGCTTTGCGCCAACACCGCGCAGTTGTAGGCCATGATCAGGCCAAACACCAGCACCAAGGCGTGAATGAGCAACTCCATCTTCAAGCGCACAGCCTCAGGGACCAGCACCAACAAAGACTCCAAGCCAATGTGCCCCGCATCGCGCACCCCAACGGCCATGCCCAGCATGGTCACGTAGAGCACCAACAGCACGGCCCCACTCTCGGCCCAAGTGGGCGTGTCGTTGAACACATAGCGCCCAATGACTTGGTAGAGCACGGCGGCAATCAGCAGCCCTAAGCCACCGACGCCCACCTTCAAACAAAACCGCGCTAAGGCGGCACAAAAGCGTGTGTACATGAACGGCTCAGTTACTTGACAGCGTTGATGCGCTTGACCATGTCTTGGAGTTTGGGGTCCTTCAAGAACTTGTCATACACCGGCTTCATGGCGTTTTGGAAAGCGACTTTGTCCACTTCCACAATTTCAGCGCCGCCGGCTTTGACAATCGCCAACGATTTGCTCTCGCGCTCGTCCCACAGCTTGCGCATGTACGTCACCGACTCTTTGGCAGCCGCACGGATTTGCTTTTGATCTTCAGCGGACAGGGTGTCCCACACCTTCTTAGAGAACAACAAAATCTCGGGTGCCATCGAGTGCTCGGTCTTGTTGTAGTACTTGGCCACTTCGAAGTGGCGTGAGCTCTCATACGAGGGGTAGTTGTTTTCAGCGGCATCGACCAAACCGGTTTTCAGTGCGGTGTACACCTCGCCATAAGGCATGGGCGTGGCATTGGCGCCCATCGCTTCCAGCACAGACACCCACAAATCGCTTTGCTGCACGCGCACCTTCAAGCCTTTGGCATCGGCCAAGGTTTTGATGGGTTTCTTCACGGTGTAGATCGAACGGGCACCTGAGTCATAGAACGCCAAACCGACGAAGCCCTGAGGTTCGCAGTCTTTCAAAATTTCTTCACCAATCGCGCCATCCAAAACCTTGCGCATGTGCTCAGTCGAGCGGAACAAGAACGGCATGGTGGGCACCATGGTGGCCGCGCAGATGTTGTTCATGGGGGCGACGTTGACGCGGGTCATGGCGATGGCGCCAAGCTTGGTTTGTTCGATCGTGTCTTTTTCTTGACCCAAGGTGGACTTGGAGAACACCTTGATGCTGTGCTTGCCGTTGGTGGCCTTGCTCAGCTCTTCACTCATGTGGCGCACCGCTTGCACCGTGGGGTAGTCATCGGGGTGCGTGTCGGACGAACGGAACTCGGTGGCGTTGGCCGACATGGCGAACATCGAAGCAGCGGCCGTGGCCACCAAGGTCTGAATCAGGCTGAAGCGTTTTGTCATGGTGTTGTCTCCTGTTGTGGTGTGTCGAAATTTAAAAAGGGCCAGCTTTGACGAAACCACCGCCTTGATAAATCACGGCGGGGTCTTTGAGGTCAAGCGTGGGCTGACGGGCCTCGGCCGCTGCGCGGAAAGGCTCGGAACTGTCTTGGGGGCGGTAACCGATGTGTTTGGCCGGTGTGTTGTCCCACCAGGTGTGGTGGTTGTCAGACATGCCGTAAATCACGCTGTAGCCCACCACGGGGGAGCTGAGGCTGGCGACCACCAAACGCTCCAAGTCGTCGTAGCTCATCCACGTGGCGAGCATGCGGCGGTCTTTGGGCTCTGGGAATGAAGAACCAATGCGCAGCGCCACGGTCTCGATGCCGTAGCGGTCAAAGTAAAAACGGGCCAAGTTTTCGCCAAAGGCTTTGCTCAGGCCGTAGTAACCATCAGGGCGCACAGGCATGGTGGCGTCAATCACCTCGTCTTGGCGGTAAAAGCCGGTCACGTGGTTCGAGCTGGCAAACACAATGCGGCGCGTGCCATGGATGCGAGCCGCTTCGTACAAGTTGTAAGCGCCCAAGATGTTGGCTTGCAAAATATCGTCAAAAGGTTGCTCGGTGGAGATGCCACCCAAGTGCACCACCGCGTCCACACCCTCTAACAGCTGCAACACGGCGGCCCGATCTTGCAAAGCGACCGGCATCACCTCTTCGCCCGATGCGGCAGCGCCTAGCTCCGCCAAGTCGCTCACGCGCAACACTTGGCAGCGGGCTTTCAAGCGGGGACGCAACACCTTGCCCAAGCCGCCTGCGGCGCCTGTTAAGAGCAAGCGACCGAATTTCAATGAAGCATCAGCGGACATGGGGGCAAGAACCTTTCACAAAAACATCTGGTGTGCCCGCTTGCGCTCAAGGGGCAGTTGTCGTACAAGTATGGTCATGCTTTGAAAGCGCCCTGTCAAGCGCTACAGCCAAGGGATTTCCCGATGAATACCGTTGTTCTCAACCGCCAGAAATCACGCAGCATTGCCCACGACTTGGTCGATGCGCTAGGCGATCGCATCCGCGAAGGTCGCCTGAATGCCGGCGACAAACTGCCTGCCGAGGCCGCCATCATGAAAGAGTTTGGCGTCAGCCGCACCGTGGTGCGTGAGGCGATTTCGCGTTTGCAAGCCTCAGGCCTGGTGACCACGCGGCACGGCATCGGCACCTTTGTGCTGGGCTTGGGTGACGGGGCCCCCTTTCGCATCGCCCCCGAACAATTGGCCACGCTGCGCGATGTGATCGCCGTGCTCGAGCTGCGCATTGGCATCGAGACCGAGGCCGCCGCTCTGGCGGCCATGCGTCGCACCGAACAAAACTTGGTCGATTTACGGCACGCGCTGGACGCAGTGTTCTGCGCCATCGAGGCGGGACAAGATGCGGTCGGGCCCGATTTTCAGTTCCACCTAGAAATCGCACGCGCCACACACAATCTGCACTTTGTCGATTTGATGGGCTCTTTGGGCGCCTCCATCATTCCGCGCGCCCGCTTACAAAGCGAGACCACGATGACGGAGGAACGACGCGACTACCTGCGCCGCGTCAACGCTGAGCACGAGAGCATCTTGAGCGCAATCGCCACCCAAGACAGCGAAGCTGCCCGTGCCGCGATGCGGACCCATTTGGCCAACAGCAAAGAGCGCCGTCGCCGTGCCCAAGTCGCCAATACACCCTGGGTTTGAGACAAGACACACCAGGTTGTACGACAACTCGTGCAAACACAAAACAAAAAACCGGCACGCACCAACATGAGGCAATGCGCCCCATCTCGGGGACGGTTCATTTTGTATACAAACCAAACTCGCGCACAATTTGCGCCGCAATGGCTGGCAAAGCGGTGTTTAACCAGGCACCTTTATTGCAAGCGATGAATCTATTCACTTCACGTCCCGCTTTCAGGAGTCTCCATGATCAAACGCAGCTTTATCAAAACCACCCTCGGCTTGGCACTTGCCGCCAGCTTTGCAGGCGTGTCCGCACAAACCACAGCGTTGAAGTTCCAACTCGATTGGCGCTTTGAAGGCCCTGCGGCCTTCTTCTTGGTGCCCGCTGCCAAAGGCTATTTCAAAGATGCCAAGCTGGATGTGACCGTCGATGCCGGCAACGGCTCGGGCGGCGCCGTCAACCGCGTGGCCTCGGGCGCTTACGACGTGGGCTTTGCCGACTTGGCCGCCTTGATGGAATTCCACGCCAACAACCCAGACGCGCCAAACAAGCCTGTGGCTGTGATGATGGTCTACAACAACACCCCCGCTTCGGTGATGGCGTTGAAGAAGTCGGGCATCAAAACCCCTGCCGATTTGGCCGGTAAAAAACTCGGCGCTCCGGTGTTTGACGCAGGCCGCCGTGCTTTCCCCATCTTCGCCAAGGCCAACAACGTGCCCGCAGTGAACTGGGTGTCCATGGACCCACCATTGCGCGAAACCATGTTGGTGCGCGGTGACGTGGACGCCATCACAGGCTTCACCTTCACCTCTTTGCTCAACATCGAAGCCCGTGGCGTCAAGGCTGACGACGTGGTGGTCATGCAATACCCAGACTTTGGGGTGAAGCTGTATGGCAACGCCATCATTGCCTCGCCCAAGCTGATCAAAGAAAACCCAGCCGCTATCAAAGCCTTCTTGTCTGCGTTCGCCAAAGGCGCAAAAGACGTGATCGCAGACCCTGCCAAAGCCATTGAAACCGTGAAAGCACGCGACGGCATCATCAACAGCGAACTCGAAACCCGCCGCTTGAAGCTGGCCATCGACACCGTCATCAACAGTCCCGATGCACGTGCCGAAGGTTTTGGCCAAATCAAAGGCCCACGTTTGTCTTTGATGGCGTCCCAAGTGTCAGACGCGTTCAACACCAAGACCCGCGTCAAAGCTGACGAAATTTGGAATGGTTCTTTCTTGCCCACGGCCAAAGAACTCGACGTGCTGCCTGCACCCAAAACCAAAAAGTAATTGAGCTTGCCTAGATGACAGCTTCTCCTGAACACTTCGTCGATTTTCAAAACGTCTGGCTCGCCTACAACGACGAGTTGTTGGCGCAAAACCACTTTGCGGTGGAAGACATCAACCTGCAGGTCAAACAAGGCGAGTTCATTGCCATTGTGGGTCCTTCGGGTTGCGGCAAATCCACCTTCATGAAGCTCACCACGGGTTTGAAAAAACCCAGCCGTGGCGAGATCTATGTGGATGGCCAGCCCGTCAACGGCCCGCTCAAGATCAGTGGCATGGCGTTTCAATCGCCCTCGCTGCTGCCTTGGCGCACCACGCTGGACAACGTCTTGCTGCCTTTGGAAATCGTGGAGCCTTACCGCGCCAACTTCAAAGCCAAAAAAGCCGAGTACGAAGCCCGCGCCATTGACCTGCTCAAAACTGTGGGTTTGGGCGGCTACGAGCGCAAGTTTCCTTGGGAGCTGTCGGGTGGCATGCAACAACGCGCCAGCATTTGCCGCGCGCTGATTCACGAGCCCAAGATGTTGTTGCTGGACGAGCCGTTTGGCGCCCTCGACGCCTTCACCCGCGAAGAGCTGTGGTGCACGCTGCGCGACTTGCACGCTATGCAAAAGTTCAATGTCATCTTGGTCACCCACGATTTGCGCGAGTCTGTTTTCTTGGCCGACACCGTGTATGTGATGAGCAAGAGCCCAGGCCGCTTTGTGGTCAAACGCGACATCGACCTGCCACGCCCCCGCGATCTCGAAGTGACCTACACGCCTGAGTTCACCAACATCGTTCACGAGCTGCGCGGCCACATTGGCGCCATGCGCAAAGACGGCACCCACCTCGGGCAGTAAACACCATGAACCAAAAACAACTCGAAACTTGGGCCCCATGGGGCTTGCTGATTGCCACTTTGGTGATTTGGCAAGGCTTGTGCTCGCTCTTCAATGTGTCTGAATTTGTGTTCCCCTCACCGCTGCGCATTTGGCAGCAGATGGTGGAATTTCGCGACGTCATCGCCGGCCACGCGTGGCGCACCTTCTGGGTGACCATGGTGGGCTTCGGCATCGCCATCGTGGTGGGCGTGTTGTTGGGCTTTGTCATTGGCAGCTCGCGCTTGGCTTATGCCGCCGTGTACCCACTCATGACCGGCTTCAACGCTTTGCCCAAAGCAGCGTTTGTGCCGATCTTGGTGGTGTGGTTTGGCATTGGCGTGGGCCCAGCCATCTTGACTGCGTTCTTGATCAGCTTCTTCCCCATCATGGTCAACATCGCCACCGGCTTGGCAACGCTCGAGCCAGAACTCGAAGACGTGTTGCGCGTCTTGGGTGCCAAGCGCTGGGACGTGTTGGTGAAAGTGGGCCTGCCCCGCTCCATGCCTTACTTCTACGGTTCGCTCAAAGTCGCCATCACCTTGGCGTTTGTGGGTACCACCGTGTCTGAAATGACGGCAGCCAACGAAGGCATTGGCTACTTGCTGATTTCTGCGGGCTCAGCCATGCAAATGGGCTTGGCCTTTGCAGGGTTGGTGGTGGTGGGCGCCATGGCCATGATCATGTATGAGCTGTTCAGCATGGTGGAAAAACACACCACGGGCTGGGCGCATCGGGGTTCACAAAACCACTGATGTTTGACAGATCCAAAAGCCGCTTTTGAAGCGGCTTTTTTTTAAACCTTAGATACTCAATAGAAACACCAATTTCATCGAATATCCTGTATTAAATCAATAAATTCAGCACATTTACGAATATCATCAAACCCACTTTCGCCCGGCGTTCTCACCCAGCAGATCTGCCGGATTTCCCTTATTTGAATGGCGATCCTCATGGCATCTTCCAAAGATCACAGCACCGAGCCCCGAAATCTCGGCCCCACCTCCGCAGACAAGCTTTTCATGGTTTTTCTGGTTTTGATCGTGATCGCCGTGACGGCGCTCGGTGTCGTCAATTACAAAGAAGCGCTGAAAACGGAAACGTCCAAAAGCAACGGTGAAGCCTGGGTCGCGTGGCTCACCGAAGCCGGCACCACACGCTTCGAAGCCGACACAAAGAACCCCGCTTGCAAAGGGGGAGTCAAGCCTGCCGCTGATGCCAAAGCGAATGACCCCGGCACATGGGGTGCTTGCTTGGCACACATCATGGCCACGACTGATTTGAAAGATCAGATCAATCCCTTCTTCAACGCCACCCCACATTTCGTGGCGGCTTGTGTGCCATCGGATCGCACCTTGATGGGCGCGATCTTGTTGGAAGACTTGATGCCTACACCGCCCGGCTCGGCCACGCCTTTCGTGGCCTCGCAGTTGCTAGAGACCGACGCCATTGACTACAAAATGCAGCTGCGTTTGTCGGTGTGTGACAAAGGTGGCGCGGCCATCAAAGTTGCTGAGTTTGAATTCTGAGGTCTGACATGAATACAACTACCAAACAAGACAAATTCCTAGAAGACCTCGACGTCAAAGCCATCTTGGGCCAAGACGTAGAAGCCGACATTGACCGCAACTTGCCCATGCGCAAGTGGCTGTATTCATGGTTGCTCGATCCCAACATCCCCGGCAACTTCCAAAAAGAGTTGGACAAGTGGATCAGCTACTTGATCATCGTCAACTTGTTCACCTTGATGTTCGAACACGTGCCCGCGGTGTTCGAGCCCTACAAAACTTGGTTTGAATTTTTTGACATCTTCTCGGTCGCCGTGTTCACCATTGAATACGCCTTGCGCTTTTACCTCGCACCGGAAGACGAAGAGTTCAAAAACCGCAAAAACGCACGCTTGGGCTTTGTGACCAGTCCATTTGCCATCATCGACTTCTTGGCTGTGGCACCGTTCTACTTGCAAGCCTTCATGCCGATTGACTTGCGCGTGTTGCGATTCCTGCGACTGCTGCGAATCATGAAGCTGTTCCGCGTCTTGATTCCCGCCATCGCTGAATTCAAAGAACTCAACAAAGGCCGCACCTTCCGTCAAAAAGTGCACGCCTTGGTGTTCCCCAGCGAATTCGGCGGCACCATGCAACACATTTTTGAAGTGTTCATTGGCGTGTGGGTCATCTTGTCTGTGCTGGCCGTGATCTTGGAATCGGTCAAAAGCATCAGCTACACCCTCAACTTGCAGTTCGTGATTTTGGATGCCGTGGCTGTGGCCATTTTCACGGTGGAGTACTGCATGCGCATGTACGCTTGCGTGGAAGAGCCTGGCTACAAAGGCTCGATCATCGGCCGCTTCAAGCAAGCCAAATCGCCATCGACCTTCATCGACTTCTTGGCGATCTTGCCCTTCTTCTTAGAAGTGTTCTTGCATCATCTGATCGACTTGCGCTTCTTGCGAGTCTTCCGTTTGGCGCGATTGCTCAAACTCACACGCGGCAGCGATGCCACCGCCGTGTTGGTCAAAGTGGTGGTGCGCGAGTGGCCTGTGATGGGCGCTGCCACCTTCATCATGATGTTGCTGTTGGTCTTGACCGCCAGCTTGGGCTACTTGTTTGAGTACGACGCTCAGCCTGAGAAGTTTGAAAACATCCCCACCTCCATCTATTGGGCGGTGATCACCTTGGCCTCTGTGGGCTATGGCGACATTTCACCCGTCACACCGATGGGCCGCGCCATGACCAGCATCTTGGCTTTGATGGGCATTGGTATCTTCGCCATCCCCGCTGCGTTGTTGGCCTCGGCCTTCAGCGATGAGCTGGTGAAAGAACGTGACCAGTTGAAAGCCAAACTGTTCAGCATTCTGAAAGACGGCCGCATCACTGAATCTGAAGCCGAGGTCATTCGCGCGGAAGCCAAGCGACTGCACTTGACGGTAGAGGAAGTGAACAAGCTGATCGAGGTGGTCGTCAAAGAACACGAACTCGAAGAGCGCAACCCACTGCCGATTCACAAGATTGCCGAAAACCCCGCCTTGGCGGTGGAGCACTACAAAGTGTTGTTGGGCCAAATCCGACAACTCGGCGTGCAAACCGACGAAGCCAAATTTGAGGCAGCAGCACAACAAGGTGCGCGATTGTCATCAAACGAGATGGATTTGTGGAACAAAATCCAAGGCAAGGCTTGAAACTGACGTATTGAGTTTTTAGCGACTGACTTCAACGGACACACCCACGCGGTGTGTCCGTTTTCTACTCTCACCAAACGATGATGACCGGTATCAAACACACCCTCATGGAGATCCTGGACGGATCGCCCAAGCACGCAATCAGCCGCTACGTGGAATGGCTCATCACCGTGGTGGTGTTGGTCAATTGCACGGCCGTGATCTTGGACTCTGTGCCCGAGATTCACGCCGAGTTCAAAGAGTTCTTTCACGAGCTGGAGTTTTGGAGCGTGATGTTCTTCACGGCCGAATACATCTTGCGCGTGTGGTCTTTGGGCGCACGCTACACGCCCGAAGAAGGCGGCGCTTGGCGCGGCCGCCGAGGCTACATCTTCAGCGCGTTTGGCCTGATCGACTTCTTTGCGACCATGCCGCATTACCTGCACATGTTCTTCCCGTATTTGGATTTGCGCATCTTGCGTGTGCTGCGTTTGTTGCGAATCTTGAAACTCTCCAAATACAACACAGCGCTGCAAGATTTGTTTCATGCCGTGTACTCCGAACGTCAAGCGTTTGGCTCGGCCGTGTTTTTGTTGACCATTGCCACCATCGTGTCGGCTTCGTTGATGCACTTTGCCGAAGGCCATCAGCAACCTGAATTCTTTGGCACCATCCCTCACTCGATTTACTGGGCCATCGTCACCATCACCTCAGGCTACGGCAACGTGGAGCCCATGACCAAGGCAGGCGAGGCCATTGCCCTCATCACCGGCTTCTTGGGCGTGTGTATGGCCGCGATCATGACCGGTATCGTCGCCTCTGCGTTCTCCAACCAAGTGGCGCGCAAGAAAGCAGCTTTCGAAGCACAACTGCGTGAAGTGTTCTCTGACGGCAATATGTCAGAAGACGAGCAAGCCTCTCTCAAACGCTTGCAAGCCCACTACCGCCTCACCGATGAGCAAGTCGAAGCCATGCTTCAACGCGCCAAAAACAAATCCTCTAGCAACGGTTGAATGCCCTCATGACCTCTGCACTCAACACCCTCTCGCCCATGCAACGCATCAAGCGCCGTACCTACGAAATCATGGAAGGCGCTGTGCCCGACAAGTACAGCCACTTTGTCGAAGTTTTCATCGCCCTCTTGGTGGTGGCCAACGTGATTGGCATCATCTTGGAGTCCGTGCCTGAAATCCACGAACAATTCGCAGCAGAGTTTCACGCCTTTGACGTGTTCAGCGTTGCCGTGTTCTCGATTGAATTCGTGATGCGCGTCTGGTCTTACAGCGAGAAATACACCCTCGACAACAGTGGCACCGCATGGCAAGGCCGCAAAGAGTATTTGTTCAGCTTCTACGGCATCATCGACTTTGTGAGCACGGTGCCGTTCTACCTGCAACTGCTGTTCCCCGGCGCTGATTTGCGTGTGCTGCGGATGTTCCGCTTGATGCGAATCTTCAAACTCTCACGCTACAACAGCGCGTTCGAAGACATGGTCGCCGCCGTCAAAGCCGAGAAAGACTCGTTCTCCTCTGCAGTGTTCTTGCTGTTCATCAGCTGCTTGTTGTTCTCCTCGCTGATCTACATCATCGAAGGGCATGTGCAGCCTGAAGTGTTCCCCTCCATCCCTGCGGCGATGCACTGGTTTGTGATCACCATCGTTTCGGGCTGGGGCAACGTGGACCCCGTCACATTCGTGGGCTCGATCCTGGTGATACTCACCCAAATTCTGTCCATCGCCTTGGCCGCGATCTTGACCGGTGTGGTTGCCACCGCCTACACCGCACAAGTCGAACGCCGCCAAGCCCTGTATGAGATGGAAGTTCGCTCGGTACTGGCCGATGGCGTGGTGACCGAAGAAGAGCAAGCCAAGCTCAAGATGATGCAAGCCAAACTGGGCATGTCTGACGAGCAGGTGCAATCCATCGTCAACCAGATGGAAGAAGAAAAGCAGATCGCGGCTGCCAACAACCAGTGACAGACGGCAACTCGGCGACAGGCCTGTGCAGTGGCCTGTCACCGCTCGGTGTACCCTTGGTCCATGACCTCTGCATTGCCCTTCACTGCACTCACCGATCTCAGCGCCGATCAACTCTCTCAAGCGATTCACGCACGACAGATCTCGTGCCGTGAGGTGATGCAGAGCTACCTCGCACGCATTCACCAACTCAACCCGGTCTACAACGCCATCGTCAATTTGGCGCCCGATGAGACGCTGCTCGCGCAAGCCGATGCATGCGATGCAGAACTGGCCCAAGGCCAATCACGCGGGTGGATGCACGGCATGCCGCAAGCCATCAAAGACACGGGCGCAGCCATTGGCTTTCCCACGTCGCTTGGCTGCACACTGCTCAAACACAATGTGGCCAAAACCGATCACACCATGGTCGCGCGCATGAAAGCCGCAGGCTGCATCGTGGTGGGTAAAACCAACATGCCCGAGTTCGGATTGGGCTCGCACACGTTCAACGATTTGTTTGGCCCCACGCTGAATGCATGGGACACCTCGGTGAGTGCCGGGGGCAGCAGCGGCGGCGCCTCGGTGGCGCTGGCACAGCGCATGTTGCCTGTCGCCGACGGTTCGGACTTCATGGGTTCCTTGCGCAACCCTGCCGCCTGGAACCACATCTTTGGCATGCGCCCCAGCCAAGGCCGCGTGCCCTCTGGCCCCTCACCCGATGTATGGATCGACCAACTGGGCACACCGGGACCGATGGCCCGCACGGTCACCGACTTGGCCAAGTTGCTGGAGGTGCAGTCGGGCTACGACCCACGTGCGCCTTTGTCATTGAGTACCACGTTCACAGCCCGCAGTGCCGAGGCTCAGGCCGATCACCTGCAGGGGCTGCGCATCGGTTGGCTCGGCAACTTGGAGGGCTATTTGGCCGTGGAGCCAGGCATTTTGGACGTGTGTGAACACGCCCTCACGCGCATGCAACACCACGGTGCCATCGTGACCCCCATCGCCTTGGGCTTTGACACCGACCGCTTGTGGCAATGCTGGCTGGCCTGGCGTCGCGCCTTGGTGGGACCACGGGTTGGCGCCTTGATGGCGATGCCCAAGGCACGCGAAATCATCAAGCCAGAAGCCTTGTGGGAATACGACCATTCACTGAGTTTGAGTTACGCCGAGTTTTACAAAGCCAGCCAAACCCGCAGCAGCTTTTACCAACACCTGCTCGGTCTGTTCTCGCAATTTGATGTGATCGCGTTGCCTGCTGCGCAGGTGTGGCCCTTCCCCATTGCGCAACGCTGGCCACAGACGATTGACGGCATAACCATGGACACCTACCACCGTTGGATGGAGTGCACCATCTACGCCACTCTGGGTGGTCTGCCTGCGGTCAGCGTGCCTGCGGGCTTTCATGCGACCCAGGCCTGGCCCATGGGCTTGCAACTCATGGGGGCACCGCAAGGTGATGGCGCATTGTTAAAGGTGGCAGCGGCGTACGAAGCCATCAGCGCATCGTTGCTGCAAAAACGACCGCAATAAAGACGCACACCAGCCCTGTATGCGACACGCCAAGCAGGCGTGATTCAAAGAGTTCCAGTATCGTTACGCCATGACACAACACTTCTACGAACCCCGCCTCGGCCACGGCTTGCCGCACGATCCTTTCAATGCCATCGTTGGCCCGCGCCCCGTGGGCTGGATCTCAACCCGCAGTGCCGATGGTGTGTTGAACCTCGCGCCCTATAGTTTTTTCAATGGCTTTAACTACACCCCACCCATCGTGGGCTTTTCAAGCATTGGCTACAAAGACTCACTGCGCAACATCGAAGCAACCGGGAGCTTTGTGTGGAACTTGGTGACGCGCCCCCTGGCCGAAGCCATGAACCAAACCTGCGCGCCCGTGGGCCCCGAAGTCAACGAGTTTGAATTGGCCGGCTTGACCACCGCCCCCTCACGCATCGTCGATGTGCCGCGCGTGGCCGAGAGCCCTGTGGCGTTTGAATGCCGTTGCACACAGATCGTGCAACTCGAAGGCATTGACAAACAGAAGATCGACACCTGGATGATTTTTGGCGAAGTGGTGGGCGTTCACATTGACGAACGCTTGCTCAAAAACGGCATCTACGACACCGCCCATGCAGAGCACATCGTGCGTGGCGGTGGCCCCGCAGATTACTTCACCATCGGGCCAGAGCAGTTGTTTCTCATGCGCCGTCCTAAGGCTTGAACGCACGCATCAGCATTGATTTTCTAAGACTCGGCCCCAAGTACATGAGCAGATACTGATTCATCATCTGGGAGCCCAGCCATGACACAACACGTTGTCTGCCCGCACTGCAACAGCACCAACCGCGTGCCCAAAGACAAGCTCAACGGCAGCGCAGAGCTGTCCTGCGGTAAGTGCCACAAAGCTTTGTTTGACAAGCATCCGGCTGCGCTGAACACGGCCGGCTTGAGAGCTCAGATTGCCAAAAGTGATGTCCCTGTGGTGGTGGATTTTTGGGCGCCGTGGTGCGGCCCATGTCGGATGATGGCGCCTGAATACGACAAAGCCTGCGCCTTGCTGGAGCCCAAAGCCAGGCTCGTCAAGTTAGATACCGAAGCACATCCAGACGCAAGCGCTCAGCACAACATTCGCAGCATTCCCACCTTGGCCATCTTCAAGGGTGGGCGCGAGGTGGCGCGTCTCTCAGGGGCGCGTTCTGCCAACGATTTGGTGCAGTGGATCAACAGCCACATCAGCTGAACGAACTCAAGCGCCCGTTCAGTCTTTGAGCCCATGGGCTGACCACTCTGGGCGATGTCATGCGTGGTTGTCGGGCTCATGGCTTGCGCCTTCGCATCCAGTATGCTCACTGGATTACCTGCTTGTTTAGCCTTACGTTCAGCCTGTCTCTTACCCATGTCTAGCCCCCACGCCACCGGTTTTATGGTGCTTCATAGCAACCAGCTAGAGGGCCTGCGCGAGTTGGCGGTGCAGTTCATCCGCAACCACCCGCTGCCCGTGCTCGCGCCCGAGGTGTTGCTGGTGCAAAGCAACGGCATGAAACATTGGCTAGAGCTGGCTTTGGCCAAAGACCTGGGCATTTGCGCGGCCACGCAGGTGGAGCTGCCGTCTGCCAAGCTGTGGCAGATTTACCGTGCCGTGCTGGGCCCCAGCCATGTGCCCGCGCACATGCCGCTGGACAAGTCGCCACTGGTGTGGCGCATCATGCGTTTGCTCCCCAGTTTGTTGGCCAAGCCCAGCTTTGCGCCGCTCAAAAACTACCTAGGCCAAACCGATGCTGACGCGTCGCCCATGCACCGCCGCGCTTACCAGCTGGCCGCGCAGCTGGCCGACGTGCTGGACGGTTACCAAAACTACCGCGCCGATTGGCTAGAAGATTGGGCCAATCACAAAGACACACTGCGCACCCAAGCAGGCATGGCCACACCCCTGCCCACCGCACAAAGCTGGCAGCCAGAACTGTGGCGCGATTTGCTAGACGACTTGGCGGCTGATGCCGAGGTGAAAGCCGAGCTGCAACACAGCTTCAGCTCACGCGCCAAAGTGCACGAAGCCTTCATGGCCAAGATGGCCACTCTCCCCGAAGGCCAACGCCCTGCGGGTGTGCCGCATCGCATCATGGTGTTTGGCGTGACGTCGCTGCCCATGCAAACCGTGCAGGCACTGGCCGCTTTGGGTCGTGTGTGCCAAGTGCTCATGCTGGTGCAAAACCCCTGCCAGCACTACTGGGGCCATGTGGTGGAAAGCCGTGTGCCATTGGCCAAGTTGTCTAAGCAACGCCAAGCGCACAAAGCCGGTTTGCCCGTGCCGCAAGACGATGGCTCACTGTCCGAGGCCGACCAATACACCCTGCACACCGACACGCACCCCCTGCTGGCCGCATGGGGCAAACATGGCCGCGACTACTTGCACTTGCTCGATGGCTTTGACGATGTGGACCAATACAAAGGCCAGTTCAACCGCGTGGATGTGTTTGTCGATCCCGCAGACACAGCCGTCGACCAAGGCCGCGAGCCCACGATGCTGGAGCACTTGCAGTCGTCCCTGCTCAAGCTTGCCCCACTGCCCGACCACTTAACCGACGTGCCCGCAGACGACACCAGCATTGCCTTTGTGCAAACACACTCGGCCCAGCGCGAGGTCGAAGTGCTGCACGACCGACTGCTGGCGTGGCTGGATGCCAACCCCACGTTGAAGCCCGCCGACATCATGGTGATGGTGCCCGACATGGCCAACTTTGCACCGCACATCCATGCGGTGTTTGGCCGTTTCGCACACAGCGATGCACGCCACCTGCCGTACACCGTGGCCGACACCACACCGCGCACCGAGCCACTGGTGCAAGCGCTAGACACATTGTTGCAACTCCCCCAGCTCCGCGTGACGCGCGTGGAATGGCAAAGCCTATTTGAAGTAGCCGCCGTGCGCGAACGCTTCGGCCTAGAAGAACACGACGTGGCCCAGCTCGACACTTGGCTGGCCGACGCTGGCGTGCGCTGGGGCCTAGACGCGCCACACCGCAAACCGTGGGGCATTGCACCCGACATGGCCGACGCCAACCAAAACAGTTGGCTGTTTGGCATCGAGCGTTTGCTGTTGGGCTACGCCACAGGCGCGAGTGACGACCTCGCCACACCGTGGGCCGACACCCTGCCGCAAGCAGGCGTGGGCGGGCTAGATGCACGCGTGGTCGATGGCCTGCTGCAATGGCTGCGCCACACACACATTGCGCTGATCAAACTGCGCCAAGAACACACGCCCACCGAATGGGTGGCGGTGTTGCAGCAGTTGGTGGCGTTGTTCTTCAAGCCGAGCGACGAAGCCGATGAACGTTTGATTGAGCGCGTGATGGCCCCGCTAGAAACATGGCTGGCCGAATGCCAACTGGCCCGCCTGGACACACCACTGCCACTGGTGGTGGTGCGCGAACACTGGATGGCCCAGCTGCAACAGCCCGCCATGCAACGCCGCTTCTTTGGCGGCGGCGTGCAGTTCGCCACGCTCATGCCCATGCGCTCTATCCCTTTCAAGTGCGTGTGCTTGTTGGGCATGAACGATGGCGACTACCCACGCAGCCAAACCCCACGCGACTTTGATTTGATGAGCGACGCCGCACACGCAGGCAGCACCCAATCACACTGGCGCGCAGGCGACCGCTCGCGCCGCGAAGACGACCGTTATTTGTTTTTAGAAGCACTGCTGTCGGCCCGCGAAAAACTCTACATCAGCTGGCAAGGTCGCCGCACGACAGACCACGAAGTGAAGCCACCTTCGGTGCTGGTGGCGCAACTGATGGACTACCTCAACGCGGTGTGGACGCAACGCAATGACAAGGGCGAACCCACGCCCGCGTGCGTGGCGCCACTGCAACCGCTGCAAGCGTTTTCGCCCAAGTACTTCACGCAAGACTCGGGCTTTGCAACCTATGCGGATGATTGGCAGCGTGCACTGTCGTCCAGTGCGGCAAGCCAAACGTCTTCGACCAAGGCGAATGGTTCAAGCATCTCGGCAAGCCGCACCGCGTTAGCCGAGGCCTCCACCTCCGCTGCACCTGCCACCATCGCCCCCACAGAACTCACGCTGCAAGATTTACAACGCTTGCTGCGCCAACCCGTCGAGGTATTTTTGGCTGAGCGTTTGCGCCTGCGCTTAGACCAACCCGAGGAAGCCGCCGAGGAAGAAGAACCTTTCTCGCTCGATGGTTTAGAAAAATACAAACTCAACCAAAGCATTGCGCTGGCCGACGACGCCCAGCAAGCCATCGCACAACTGCGCCTGAGCGGCCAGTTGGCCTTGGCTGGTTTTGGTGAAGCCCAACAAAACGCCTTGCTGCGTGATCGCGACACCTTGCGCGAACAGCTCGACGTGCTGCTGGCCGAATGGCCGCATGCCCTAACCGTGCAGTCTGCCCACTGGCAACTGGGCCACACGCGCCTGAGCGCCGAGTGGGCGAATGGCCAAACGCTGTGGCGCAGCAACACCACGTCGCAAAGCGCAGCCACAAACAAAGACACGCAATGGCTGCAAGTTACCCTGCGCCCAGGCGCGGTGACCGAAGGTAAAAAAGAAAACCAACAAGCGCGACTCGACACACTCAGCCACCTGTGGCTGCACCACTTGGCCGCGTGCGCCAGTGGCACACCCACCACCAGTGTGCAAATTGGGTTTGATGCCGCTGTTGAATTTCAGCCCATCACCGCCGACACAGCGCAAGCCCATTTGCAAAACCTGTGCGACGCGTATTTACAAGCGTGGGCGCAACCTTTGCCCATAGCGGCTAAAACAGCGTGTGCATATGTCATGGGCTTAGCTGCCGAACACAAAGACCCGATGGGCAAAGCGCAAGCTGCGTTTGAAGGTGGCTTCGGCAAGAGCGGTGAATACGCAGACTCGCCCGCCTTGCAACGGGTGTTCCACAGCTTCGAAGACATTCAGCCCACATTGGCGGATTGGGCCGCTCGCTTGTACGAGCCCATGCACAAAGCTGCCAAGGTGATTCACCTGAGCGCCGACCACGCTGAGGAGGCCGACGCATGAAAGCCCTCAACGCACACACCCTGCCGCTGCAAGGCCGCCAAGTGATTGAGGCCAGCGCAGGCACTGGCAAAACATGGACGCTGGCTGCGCTGTACTTGCGCCTGGTGTTAGGCCACGAGCGCACCGAGGCTTTGCTGCCCCCACAAATTTTGGTGATGACGTTCACCGATGCCGCCACCGCCGAGCTGCGCGAACGCATTCGCACACGCCTGAGCCAAGCCGCCACTTACTTTGACTTGAGCGCGCAAGGCCGCGACTTGCCCGCTTCGTTGAAAGTGGATGATTTTTTAGAGAAGCTGCGCGACAGTTTTGACGAAGCGCTTTGGCCGCGCTGCGCCTTGCAACTCAACTGCGCGGCCGAGTGGATGGACGATGCCGCCATCTACACCATTCACGGTTGGTCGCGTCGCATGCTCACACAGCACGCGCTGGAGAGCCACAACCTGTTTGAGCAAACGCGTCTTGAAAACGCCGACCAACTCAAGCTCACACTGGTCCAAGACTATTGGCGCGAATGGTTTTACCCACTGAGTGCCAACACGCTACAACACATCACACCGCTCATCGGCCAAGATCCGACCAAGCTGCTGAAAACCTTGAGCGAGATGTGGCGCGAACAAGAGCGCAAACCCCGCGCAGTAGTCGCCCCCGAGGTGTCTCCCGCACAAGCGATTGATGGACACATGGCATGGCAGGCCAAGGTAGAAGCCACCGCGCAAACTGCACGTGACGCTTGGAGCGACGCTGTGTTGCAAGCCCTGCAAGAAGCAGGTGCACAGAAAAAAATCAAAGGCCTGCGGGCCGACTACTTTGCCAACTGGCTCAAGGCGCTGCAAGCGTGGGCGGTGCAAGGTAACAGCGTCAGCACCAACAAAGAAACCAGCAAAGTGCTGGAGCGCTTCACCACCCAAGCCCTGCAAGACAAAGGCTGGGCCGAGGCCGAAGGCTTTGCGTTCTTCGCGGCGTTGCAAGACCACCTTGCACTGTTCAACGACAAGCCCAACACCGACAAGTTGATTGCCCTGCACGCCGCACACGCGGTGGGCGAAGCCTACAAAGCCGCCAAAACACAACGCGCTGCGTTTGACTTTTCGGACCTGCTGCAAAACCTGCATCACGCCGTCATGGCAGACGATAGCCGATTGGCCACCGCCATTCGCCAGCAATACCCCGTGGCGTTGGTGGACGAGTTTCAAGACACAGACCCTTGGCAGTACGGCACGCTCAACCGCATCTATGCGCCAGATGCGTGCAACGAAAGCAACGCACTGGTGATGATTGGCGACCCCAAGCAAGCCATCTACAGCTTCCGTGGTGCAGACTTGGGCACGTACTTGCAAGCGCGCAACGATGCACAGGCGACCAACCAAGACGCGCTGCACACCCTCACCGGCAACCACCGCTCTAGCGTGGGCTTGGTCAAAGCGGTCAACCATGTGTTCATGCAAACCGCGCAACCGTTTGCATCGGCACAAGGCGAGATTGAATTTGTCGAGGTATCAGCACAAGGCAAAGAGCCCGCCCTGGTGGTAAACGGCCAAGAGCAAAAACCGTTCACCGTCTGGCAAATGCCCACCGAAGGCGATGCAGAAGTGGTCAGCAGTGCCAACTATTTGCACCACACCGCCCAAGTGTTTGCCGACCAAATGGCAGATCTGCTGAACAAAGGCGCCGCCACACCCGGCGACATGGCCGTGCTGGTGCGCAGCCAAAAGCAAGCCGATGCGGTGCGTCAGGCCTTGCGTACACGGCACATACCGAGCGTGTATTTGTCAGACCACACCAGCGTGTACCAATCCACCGAGGCCACCGACTTGTGGCGCTTGTTGCGTGCCGTGGCTTCGCCCCGCCAAACAGGCTGGGTGCGTGCCGCCGTGGGCAGCCGCTTGTGGGCGCTGGACTTGCACGAGGTGCTGGCCATCACGCAAGACGAGGCGCAGTGGGAACAACTGCTAGAACAGTTCCACCAATGGCACGGCCTGTGGCAACAACACGGCGTGCTGCCCATGCTGCACCAGTGGCTGCACAGCCAGCACGTGGCGCAACGCATGCTGGCCCACGTCGATGGTGAACGCCGCTTGAGCAACCTGCTGCACTTGGGCGAACTGCTGCAACACGCCGAGCAAAGCCTGCAAGGCGAACACGCGTTAGTGCGCTACCTGGGCGAACAAATTCAAAGCCAACACCACGACAGCGATGCACAACAAGCGCGCCTAGAAACCGATGCCTTGTGCGTGAAAGTCATCACGTATCACAAGAGCAAGGGCTTGCAATACCCGCTGGTGTTTGTGCCGTTTGCAGGCGCGTTTGCGGTGGAGAAGAAAGCCAAGACCAACTTCGCACAAGATGACGAAGCGGACGACGACAGCGACCCAACCGCCACCTCGGTGGAAGAAGACATGCGCTTGCTGTACGTGGCCCTCACCCGTGCGCAGCGCGGTTTGTGGATGGGCGTGGCAGAAACCAAAAATGATTTGAGCAAGGCCACCACCAAGAGCGAACTCAAGCTGAGTGCGCTGTCGCAACTGTTGATGCGCAAAGAACGCGGTGATTTAGCAAATCAGTTGCACGCCTTGTGGGGACTGTGTGAGCACATTCATGTAGCCAGCTTGCCCAAGCTGCAACACATCCGCTACCAAGCCCCCGCCACTGACAACGCGGCGCAAGACGCCCTCACCCCCACACGCACCCACCACAGCCTCTGGTGGACGGCCAGCTTCAGCGCCATCACGCGCGGGCTGGTGTCTGAATCGAAACGCGATGAAGCGGTGGCCGATGCCATCACAGATGCCCTCACTGACGAGATGGCCGACGCGCAGCTTGGTGTCGTGGCTGCATCTGCTGCATCGACCCCAGACCCCGAAAACATCAGCGCGTGGCAAACCTTCCCCGCCGGTGCACGCTACGGCACCTTGCTGCACGACTTGTTGGAATGGCTGTCGCAAAACAACTGGCCTGTGGCCAACGCGCAAGCGCCCGAGTGGGCCAAGCAAGCGTGGGCCAACCTGTTAGAGCGCAAAGCCAGTTGGTTGCAACTCGAAGACGCGCCGCGTGCACAGCTCGAGCCGTGGCTCAAAGCCGTGGTGCAAACACCGCTGCCTTTGCATGAGCTGAACGCAGCACCGTTGACCCTCTGCGAACTCAGCACCGAGCACATGTGGCCCGAGATGGAGTTCAACCTAGAGGTGGCTCACGTCAGCGCCACCGCGCTGGACCAGCTCATTCAAAACCATGTGTTTGAAGGCACGCCCCGGCCGGCACTGCAAGCGCGTGTGATGCAAGGCATGCTCACCGGCTCGATGGACTTGGTGCTGCAACACGATGGTCGCTATTGGGTGGCCGACTACAAATCGAACAAGCTGCCCAGCTACGACCCCAACACCCTGCAAGACGCAGTGCTGCACAAACGCTACGAAGTGCAATACGTGCTCTACACCCTGGCCCTGCACCGCCTGCTGAAAGTGCGCCTACCCAACTACGACTACGCGCAACACATGGGTGGCGCGGTGTACCTGTTCTTGCGTGGCATTCATGCGGAAGGCGCGGGTGTCCATGTGTGCAGGCCGCCGCAGGAGCTGATTGAAGCGTTGGATGATTTGTTTGCAAACGGCTATTGAAAATCCCAAGCTTCACCTGCACGGAACCACACACACTGGCCAAACAATTCGCTTCATCTTTCACACGCACACAGTACCAAATACTGGTACCATACAAATGAAGCGAAAACACCAAAAAACCTTAGACGCTATTTACGCTCGCCCCGTCAGCGCCAACATTCAGTGGCGCGACATTGAAGCGCTCTTTGTAGAGCTGGGCGCAGAGATCAGCGAACGAGAAGATAGCCGCATTGCGGTGGTGCTGTTTGATGAGCTCCGCGTATTTCATCGACCGCACCCCTCGCCCGATACGGACAAAGGTGCTGTCGCCAGCATTCGCAAGTGGTTTGAGCAACACGGAGTCGCCCCATGAATTTGATGACCTACAACGGCTACAACGCCAAGATTGAATACGACGCAGAGCTGGACATGTTCAGAGGCGAAATCTTGGGCCTCACGGGCGGTGCAGACTTTTACGGCAAGAACCCCAAAGAGCTGCGTGCTGAATTCAAAAAATCGCTGGAAGTGTTTTTAGAGGTGTGTCGCGAAAAAGGCATTGAGCCGCGACGCAACTTCTCGGGCAAGTTCAATTTGCGCATTCCGACTGAGCTGCACGAAAAGCTGGCCATCGTGGCGCAAGCCGAAGGCAAGAGCATCAACACTTTGGCGCAAGAGGCCTTGCTTCAACGCGTGACTGCATGAGCCAAGCCGCTGCCGCCACTCTGTCACCGCTGCTGCAAGCGTCATGGGTCCAATCCACGCCCCTGACGGGTTTGGACAAATCACTGGCCAACTTGCTCAACACCAAGCAACCCAGCGACGACCCACGCCACCTGTGGCTAGCAGCACTCACCAGCCACCAATGGGGGCGCGGCCATGCCTGCCTAGACCTTGCCACGTTGCAAACGCAAGCCGCTGCGTTGCTGGGCTGGACCGACGAGCAAACCGCCGCACTGCCAAGCCAGCTGCATGAGGCCGCTGCCACCTTGCCGTGGACGCAAGGCGATGCTTCGCCGCTGGTGATGACCGAAGACAAAGACGGCGCACGTTTGTATTTGCGCCGCGCTTGGACGGCTGAGCAAAACATTCGACACCACATTGCGCAGCGCTTGGCGCTGCCCTGCGAAGTGCCTGCTGATTTGCAGCAACGCTTGGACGAGTTGTTCACGCCCACCAGCAATGGCGAGCCGGACATGCAACGCTTGGCCTGCGAGGTGGCCGCACAAAACCGCATCACCCTCATCACCGGTGGGCCGGGCACAGGCAAGACCACCACGGTGGTGAAGCTGCTGTCGCTCTTGGTACGCACGGCACCGCGCGAGCTGCAAATTCATTTGGCCGCGCCCACAGGTAAAGCGGCGGCGCGCTTGACCGAGTCGATCAGCAACGCACTCACCAAGATGCCCGCTGATAAGCGCCCGCACATGCCCAGCCAAGCGCAAACCCTGCACCGCTTGTTGCAAGCCAACAGCAAAGCATCGCAGGTGCATCAGCTCGCCACCGATGTGGTGGTGGTCGACGAAGCGTCGATGATTGACCTAGAGATGATGGCCCGCTTGCTACAAGCCGTACCACCGACTGCGCGTTTGATTTTGTTGGGCGACAAAGACCAGTTGGCTTCGGTAGAAGCGGGTGCGGTGATGTCTCAGCTCTGCACGGGCAGTTTGCTCAAAGCTCAAACCGTCACGCTCATCCACAGCCACCGTTTCGATGCCAAGAGCGGCATTGGCCAATGGGCACGCGCCGTGAATGCGGACGCGGCCGACAACACGTCCGCCCTCAAAGCGCTGTGGAAAGACGCACCCGATTGGCTGGCCACCCTGCCCTTGCAACAAAGCATGCACCTTGATGAGGGTGGCGACACACCCGAACCCGACGTGACCCGCCTGCAACTGGCCAGCGCCAGCGACCTCAAGCTGGCCGTAGGTTTGCGCTACGGATGGCGCAATTGGTTGGCCTTGCTTGACGCACACCGCTCCAGTAAAACAACGCCAACCTCTCCATGCAGCGATGCACAAGCGCTGGCATTGCTCAACGCCTTCACCGAGTTTTGTGTGTTGTGCGCGGTGCGCGAAGGCCCGCTGGGTGTGACGCAACTCAACACACAGGTGGAGCACGCGCTGGGCTTGGGCCAAAGCGCTTGGTACGCAGGCCGCCCCGTGATGGTGACGCGCAACGACTACGCGTTGGATCTGATGAACGGCGACATTGGCCTGTGCCTACCCGGGCCTGACGGTGTGCTGCGGGTGGCGTTCCCTGCGGTGGATGGCGGCGTGCGTTGGGTCATGCCCTCGCGGCTTGACAGTGTGGAGACTGTGTTTGCCATGACCGTGCACAAATCGCAGGGTTCGGAGTTTGCGCATGTATTGCTGGTGATCCCAGCACTTGAGTCGCCCGTGCTCACACGTGAGTTGGTGTACACCGGCCTCACACGGGCCAAAAAACGCCTCACGCTGTGGGCACCGCAGTTGGGTGTGTTGTGGAATGGCTGTGCGCGGCGCGTGTTGCGCAGCGGTGGGTTGGGCGACTGAGGCCCGCGTCGAATTGTTCACAATAGGGGCATGCTTATGAACCCCTACTTCGCTCAGCTCCAAGAGCTGGCTATTCCGCTGGCCATTGCGGGTATGATTCTTGTGTTCTCCGTAGTCAGCTTTTCGGTGTGGGCAGCACGCATCCGCCATGTGCGGCACGCCGTGCGCGCACTCGATCAACACATTGCCAAGTTCAACGGCAACAGCCGCGATGCCTTGGCCAGCGCACAAAGCAACACCTCAGACCATGAACTGAAGTTTTTACTGCGCGAAACCGAAGCGGGCTTGATCGACCTGCCCACACAGCACGGCATGCACAACGGCCCACGTGCCAGCTACAGCTTTCGCAGCCATGCCGACACATGGACGGTGCGCAGCGTGTTGGGCGGGCGCTTGAATTTGGCCCTGTTTGAAACCATGCCCAATTTGCTGATTGGCTTTGGCTTGATGTGTACCTTCATCTTTTTGGCGGTGGCTTTGCAGCAAGCGGGTTTGGCGCTGAATGCACTGGACGTGTCTGCACGCCAGCAAGACCAAGCCTTGCAATCGCTGATCGCAACAGCGGGTGGCAAGTTCATCACCTCCATCGCGGGTTTGTTGTGTTCGCTGGTGTGGAACTGGCGCGCCAAAGTGGCGTTGGAGAATTTACAGATGGGCATCGACACCTTGTGTCACACCTTGCGCAGCCATGTGCCCGACAACGCCGCAGAAGCCAGCGTGCGCATGCAGCTCGCGCTATTCCAAGACATCTTGGACGAGAACCGATCACAGGTCGGTCAACTGCGCCGCTTCGAGGGCGACTTTGCCAACGCCATCGGTGACGCACTCTCGCGCAATATGCAACCGGCGTTCGACAAGCTCGCCACATTGACCGACAGCATCCAAGCCTCCAGCCAAAGTTTTGGCCACGCAGGCAGTCAAGCGGCGAGCGAGCTGAGCAAAGCCGGTGCTGTGCTGACGCAAGGCATCGAACACGGGCTCGCCTCGTTCAGCGAGGCCGTCCACACCTTGTCGCAAACGATTCACACCACACGTGGCACCGTGACCGATCTGGACGCCGCACTGACCCGTGCCGCTACCGTTGGCAACCAAGGCACGCAACAGCTCGAAACACTGTTGGGCAGTTTTGGTCAAACCATCGCCACGGTGCAAGCGGCCATGAGCGGTCTGCAAGCCACCGTGGCCACGATGGACCAGACCGCCGACAAGTTCAAAGACAGCGCCAGCACGATTGAAAACTCGGTCTCGCTGCAACGTGCTGCCGCGACCGATTTCAAAGACGCATTGGTGCCCATGAATCAAGCTTTGGGGCAAACCGTGCAAACACTCCAAGACAGCGCCGCATCGGCCGAGACCGCGCTGGGCCATGTGCGCACACACTTGCAAGAAGCCCAACAAGCCCTCAACGGCACGGTGGTGTCGCTCACGCAAGGCGTGTCGGGCTACAGCACACAAATTGCCGAGTTGCACACCAAGATGGATCAGCACTTGGCCAGTGCCGTCAACCAGCTCAGTGGCAGCATCACCAACTTGGAAGAAGTGCTGGATGAATTCATCGAAGCACTGCCCCCCAAAGCCTGATGAGGGATCTCCAACCACACATGCAGATTCGCCATGTTCATTAAAAGCCGCCGCCCCAACGCCCACCACGAGCAAGTGGAAGAGTCGGGCTACATGGCCTCGGCCAGTGACTTGATGATTGGTCTGCTGTTCATCTTCATCGTGATGGTGATGGTGCTCTTGGCACGCAAACCCGAAGCCGCTCCCGAGCCGCCTGCCGACCCCTTGGCGGCCGTGGTGCAAGCGATTGGCCAACGCTTGCAAACTGCCGGTGTGCCCGTGACGATCAACCAAGCCTCAGGGGTCATCACCTTGCCCACTGACACCCTGTTTGCCTTAGGCCGCCCCGACCTCGAACCCAATGGCGTTCGCACCTTGCGCCAATCGGCCGAGCAATTGCAAGAGGTGCTGCCCTGCTACATCTATTCGCAACGGCGCCAGCTGCGCAACGACTGCCCGCCCAATCCTCAGCAGGTAGAGATTGAAACCATCCTGATTGAAGGCCACACCGATGCGTCGCCCCTGCACCGCGGCGACTACACCAACTGGCATTTGGGATTGGACCGCGCACGCGCGGTTTACAAAGTACTCAATGCCGGCAGCATGCAAGGTTTTCGCAATGAGCGCGAACAACCCGTGTTTGGCATCAGCTCGTATGCCGATGAACGCCCCAGCGACAAAGACGATGCTGCGAAAAACCGCCGTGTCGAACTTCGTTTTGTCTTGGCCTTTCAAGCCACGGACAGTGGTGCCGCCAAGGGTCCCAGCAGCACGCTGAAAAAAATGCAAGAGTCTGTTCGCTGATCACTGCATATGTCCGAGTTCTTTGCGCCCCTGCCTCAAGACTTTGACCAACTGGCGCATGCTGCCCGCATGCGCCGTGGCAGCGGATTTGGCAAAGACCCCGATTTGCGGACCGTGGGCGAGCGGACCTACACCGCGTTCGAAGCGGTCGCGTTTTCGCCCCTGCACGAGGGACCACGCCAACGCGATTGGCGTCACATTCCCTATGCGCTGTGGCTTCATGCGGAGCGTGGTCTGCACACCCAAGAAACGCTGACCACGCATTACTTAGAGGTCGCGGTGCCTGAGGCGTTGAATTCACGCCGTCCGCTGAAATGGGGCCGCAGCTTGCTGCACACCTATTTGCAAAATTTCAAAACAGACGACGCTTTGTTTTTAAAGCTGGCACACACCACGCGGCAGTTTTTCCATGACGCACGTGTATTGCAAGCACTGTCTGAAACCGAAGCCTTTGGCTTAGAGCGACTCATCACCACCCTTGATGTACTGGACCCACAATCGGGCCCGCGTCGTGTGGCTGACGATATTGTGCGCATGCCTGACGACAAGACCTTGCAAGACTGGCAAACGCGGCATGGTCTGACTTCTGGCTTTTGGTTGAACAAATTTTGTCAACAAGCTTTTATAGAAGCTTTGCAAGCGCCCGAAGCGGTGCGCCGCGACAAGCGTTATATCCAGCGCATGTGCGCATGGGCGGTGCACGATGCGGGGACACCCAAACAGCGTTTTCGCTACCCGGTGTGCCGCGACGAGTTTGCTTACAGCCTGCTCTCGCCTTGGTTTGAGACCACGCCACCACCAGAGATTCAAAACACCTTGATGTCTGAGCTGCTGCGCACCTTGGGCGATCCACGCCACGACCATGCAGGCTGGCTGGGGGTGCGGCGCGAGGCCATGGACACGGCCAGTCGCTGGCTCACAGGTCGCACCATGGATGCGTTTTTTGAAATCTTGCAACACACGCAAGATGACATCGGTCCCTACCGCCGACGCTTTTGGGAAGCGTACTTTCATGCGGGTCACATCTTGGACGCTTGGGTGGCCTTGGGCGAAGACGCCGCCAAAGAACTGCAAAAAATTGACGTCAAAGGCGAGCTGCATCACGCCAAAATCTTGGGCAAAATTTCGCCTAACCAATGCGTGCTGATGCTGCGCATGGGCCATATTTTGTTTTGCGATTGGAGCCACCAAGGTCGATTGCGCGCGATTGACATCCACAGCCGCCAAGCGCCCAAGTTGTACCAAGCGCAGTACGAGCTGTTTCAGCTGCGCTTTGCCACCCCCTTGGATTTCAACCAAGGGCGTTTGGATGATCCGGGTTTGCTACACCTCGAGTCCGAGCTCGGCGGCTGGCAAGATACGGCCCGTGACTTTATTTCGCAACATCTGGGAATTACCCTGCCATTGGCAGATTTGATGCCCACCGAATCGATTTAGCCCCTCATAACAACACAGGAGAAAACCATGAGTGAAGTTCCAGAAACCGAATTGCCCGAGCAACACAACGACCCATTCCGCACACGTTGCGCCATGCTCGTGTCGCTGCTGGCAATGGTGTTGGCGATTGCCAGCCTCGGGGGCAACAACGCCTCGAAAGAAAGCATGGTCAACAACATCTTGGCCTCCAACGCGTATTCGTTTTACCAAGCCAAAAACATCCGTCAAACCGAGTACAAGATTGCGGCAGCCGACATTGAAATTCAATTGGCTCAGGACAAAGTCAACCCCGCAGCCAAAGCTTTGCTAGAGAAAAAACTGGCCGATTACCAAAAGAACATTGCCCGTTACGAATCCGAGCCAGAGACGGGTGAGGGCAAGAAAGAGCTGATGGCCAAAGCCAAGGAATACGAGCACGAGCGTGACCACGCCATGGCTCAAGACCCGTGGTTCGACTATGCCGAAGCACTGCTGCAAATTGCCATTGTGTTGACTTCCGTGGCTATTTTGACGGGCGCACGGGCCTTGTTTTGGGTCCCCTGTGGCCTAGGGATTCTGGGCATTTTGGCAACGATCAACGGATTTACTTTGTTGATTTGATCACGCTCAAAACGCGGGTTTGTCAGGCCCGGATAAGTCAGACCCTTGTAAGAGCATCCCGCCACAGTTGCGGGGTTTTTAGCCTTTGCCGTCCACAATAAGGAGACAGTTTCCATGAGCGACATCACCATCCACCAGCCATCGGCTGAGTTCGTCAAGCAAGCCAACGTGTCCGGCATGGCCGCCTACGAAGCGCTGTGCAAAAAAGCAGAAACAGATTACGAAGGCTTTTGGGCTGAGCAAGCACGCGAGCTGCTGAGCTGGAAGACCCCTTTCACCAAAGTGCTCGACGAGAGCAACGCACCTTTCTTCAAGTGGTTCGAAGACGGCACACTGAACGCCTCTTACAACTGCTTGGACCGCAACATCGAAAAAGGCTTGGGCGACAAGACCGCCATCATCTTCGAAGCCGACGGCGGCGAAGTGACCAAAGCCACCTACAGCCAACTGCTGGCCAAGACTTGCCAATACGCCAACGCTTTGAAATCCATCGGCGTGAAAAAAGGCGACCGCGTGATGATCTACATCTCCATGTCGATCGAAGGCGTGGCCGCGATGCAAGCCTGTGCCCGTATCGGCGCCACCCACTCGGTGGTGTTCGGCGGCTTCTCTGCCCAATCGTTGCGTGACCGCGTGGAAGACACAGGCGCTGTGGCCATCATCACCGCTGACCAACAAGTGCGCGGTGGCAAGCACCTGCCCCTGAAAGCCATCGTCGACGAAGCCCTGACTTTGGGCGGCTGCGAATCTGTGAAAAACGTGTTGGTCGTCAAGCGCACCGGTGGCGACATTGCCATGACGGCAGGCCGCGACCAATGGATGAGCGACTTGGCTGACAAGCAAGCCACCACGTGCGAACCAGAATGGGTGGGCGCTGAGCACCCCCTGTTCTTGCTCTACACATCGGGCTCGACAGGTAAGCCAAAAGGCGTGCAACACAGCACCGGCGGCTACTTGCTGCACGCTGCATTGACCACCAAGTGGACGTTCGACTTGAAGGCCAACGACGTGTTCTGGTGTACCGCCGACATCGGTTGGGTCACAGGCCACACGTACATCACCTACGGCCCCTTGGCTTTGGGCGGTACTGAAATCGTGTTCGAAGGCGTGCCCACCTACCCAGACGCTGGCCGCTTCTGGAAGATGATCCAAGACCACAAAGTTTCGATCTTCTACACAGCGCCAACGGCCATCCGTTCACTCATCAAAGCCGCTGAAGCCAACGATGCTGTGCACCCCAAGAGCTACAACCTCTCTAGCCTGCGTTTGTTGGGTTCGGTCGGCGAGCCGATCAACCCAGCGGCTTGGGAGTGGTATTACAAGCACGTGGGTGGCAGCCGCTGCCCCATCGTGGACACCTTCTGGCAAACCGAAACCGGTGGTCACATGATCACCCCGCTGCCAGGCGTGACACCGATGGTGCCCGGCTCTTGCACACTGCCCTTCCCTGGCATCCAAGCCGCGGTGGTGGACGAAGCTGGCCACGACATGCCCAATGGCCAAGGCGGTATCTTGGTGGTGAAGCGCCCATGGCCTTCGATGATTCGCACCATCTGGGGTGACCCAGACCGCTTCGTCAAGAGCTACTACCCCGAAGAGTTCAAAGGCAAGTACTACTTGGCTGGCGACGGCGCGATCCGTGACGAGAAAACAGGCTACTTCACCATCACCGGTCGTATCGACGACGTGTTGAACGTGTCGGGCCACCGCATGGGCACCATGGAAATCGAATCGGCCTTGGTGAGCTGCACCGAGTTGGTGGCCGAAGCCGCGGTGGTAGGTCGTCCTGACGACACCACGGGCGAAGCCATCTGCGCCTTTGTGGTGTTGAAGCGTCCACGTCCTGTGGGCGACGAAGCCAAAGCGATTGCCAAAATCTTGCGCGACCACGTGGGCAAAGAAATTGGCCCCATCGCCAAGCCCAAAGACATCCGCTTCGGCGACAACTTGCCCAAGACCCGCTCTGGCAAGATCATGCGCCGCTTGCTGCGCAGCTTGGCCAAGAACGAGGCGATCACCCAAGACACCTCGACCTTGGAAAACCCAGCCATCTTGGACCAGCTGACAGACAACCACTGATCTCTCGTTCGACTTGACGCCGACCCCGCAGAGGCAACTCTGCGGGGTTTTTTCATGCCTGTCCCGCAGGTAACTTCTGCGCGGGTAAACCTCTATTCTGAATTTGGATTGCATCGTAAGAATGGGCAAAAGAAGCACCCCGTTGTTAAGAGTCAGTTCAAAACAGAGGTAATTGCATGGCATCTGTCACCATCGGCGAAGTCCACAAATCGTTTGGCCCAACCCACATCATCAAAGGGGTTTCGGTTGATATCAAAGATGGGGAATTCTGTGTATTGGTAGGCCCCTCGGGCTGCGGTAAATCCACCCTGCTGCGCATGATTGCGGGCCTAGAGGAAATCTCAGGCGGCACCATCAGCATTGGCAACAAAGTGGTCAATGACATGCCCCCCAAAGAGCGCGACATCGCGATGGTGTTTCAAAACTATGCGCTCTACCCTCACATGACCGTGCGCGACAACATGGCTTTCTCGCTGATGTTGGCCAAGCAAGATCAACAAACCATTGACGCCAGCCTGGCCAAAGCCGCGGATATTTTGGGGCTCAATGCGTTGATGGATCGTTTTCCGCGCCAGCTCTCTGGCGGTCAACGCCAGCGCGTGGCGATGGGACGCGCCATCGTGCGTGACTCACAAGTGTTTTTGTTTGACGAGCCCTTGTCCAACCTCGACGCGCAGCTGCGCGTGGCCATGCGCACAGAGATCAAGGCCTTGCACCAACGCCTGAAAACAACGTCGATTTACGTGACACACGATCAAATCGAAGCCATGACCATGGCCGACAAGATTGTGGTGATGCGCGATGGCTTGGTGGAACAAACCGGCTCACCTCTTGAGCTGTACGACCGCCCAGCCAATCAATTCGTGGCGGGCTTTATTGGTTCTCCTTCGATGAACTTCTTGCCTGGCACGGTTCAAGGCCAACACGTGGTCTTGAGCGATGGCACCCAGTTGCCCATGCCCACACAAGCCCGAGCCACAGAGGGTCAAAAAGTGGTGTACGGCATTCGTCCTGAGCATCTGGAAATTGCGTCTTCGCATGACGGCGTGTCCACCACGGTGTCGCTGGTAGAGCCCACGGGTGCAGAGACCCAGGTGTTCACACAAATTTCAGGCATTCACGTCAACAGCGTGTTTCGCGAGCGCCATGAGTTCGCCCCGGGCGAAACCATTTATCTGCGGCCAGACACGGCCCGTGCGCACTTGTTTGATGCAGCGACAGGGAAACGGCTCGTTGCGTCTTAGTCCAAATTCAATGTGTTTGTGTAGGTGACTTTTCAAAGGAGACGAGCATGACCAATGAGATTCGACGTAAATTGCTTCAAGGCAGTTCCGCAGCCGCCGTGGCTTCCGCCACAGGCCCCCTGTTTTGGGTGAAAGACGCTAACGCCCAATGGAACAACACGGTTGAAAAGGGCGCCAAGCTGCGCGTGTTGCGCTGGAGCCGATTTGTGCAAGGCGATATCGACGCCTACATGAACAACGTCAAGAAGTTCACCGAAAAAACAGGCGTTGAAGTCCGCATCGACAACGAAGGCTGGGAAGACGTTCGCCCCAAAGCTGCCGTGGCGGCCAACACAGGCGCAGGTCCTGACATCATTTTGTCGACCAACGATGACGCGAACCTGTATCCCGACAAGCTGCTCGACGTGACAGACTTGTGCGAATACTTGGGCAAAAAATACGGCGGCTGGTACAGCTCGTGCGAAACCTTCCTGCGCCCTGACGGCAAGAAATGGATTGGCGTGCCCTTGGGTGCCACTGGCTCGCTGATGGTCTACCGCGAAAGCCATTTGAAAGCCGCCGGCTTCAACAGCTTCCCCAAAGACACCGATGGGTTCTTGCGCATGTTCAAGGCCTTGAAAGAAAAAGGCACGCCCGGTGGTTTGGCCCTGGGCAACGCCACGGGTGACAGCGGCTGGACGCATTGGTTGATGTGGGCCTTTGGTGGCTCCATCGTGGATAAAAACAACCGCGTGACCATCAACAGCCCCGAGACCATCAAAGCCTTGGAATACGCGAAAGAGTTGTATGCCACCTTTGTGCCTGGCACCTTGTCTTGGCTCGACCCCAACAACAACAAAGCGTTCTTGGACGGCCAAATCAGTGTGACCAACAACGGCATCTCGATTTACTACGCCGCCAAGAACTCCACGGATCCCAAAGTCAAAGAGATGGCGTCTGACATCAACCACTCGGTCTTCCCGATTGGTCCCGTCGGCGTGCCAACCGAGTACCACTTGTTCTTCAATCAAATGATCATGAAGTACACCAAGTACCCCAAGGCTGCGAAAGAGTTCTTGCGCTTCATGATGGAGCAAGAGCAATACGACAGCTGGCTCCAAGGTGCGGGTGGCTACATCTCTCAGCCACTCAAGGCCTACGAGAAGAACAGCATCTGGACCGTCGACCCCAAGCACATGCCTTACCGCGACTCGGTGAAGAACTTGCGTCCCGCAGGTTATGCCGGCAAGTTGGGCTACGCCTCGGCCGGCGCGTTGGCGGACTTCATCGTCACCAACATGGTGGCCGAAGCTGCATCGGGCTCGAAGACGCCACAAGAAGCTGCAGAACGCGCGCAAAAACGTGCGGAGCGTTACTACAAAGTCTGAGGCTGACCCGCATTTGCATCAGCCACACCCCGTCCACTTTACGTAGGTTCAGATGTTTCAAAAACTTCAAAATAGTCGCAATGCTCTGGGATTTGTGTTCATGTTCCCAGCGGCTGTGTTGCTTATCCTGTTTCTGACCTACCCACTTGGACTGGGTGTTTGGCTCGGTTTCACCGATGCCAAAGTTGGCAGGGAAGGCGTGTGGATTGGCCTCGAAAACTACCAATTCATTTGGGAAGATGCCGTCACACGCCTGGCCCTGTTCAATACCTTGTTCTATACCTTTGTGGCCAGTGTGGTGAAGTTCTTTTTGGGCCTGTGGTTGGCCATTTTGTTGAACGAACGTATCCCGTATAAAAACTTCTTCCGCTCAGTCATCCTCTTGCCCTACATCGTGCCCACGGCCCTCTCGGCGTTGGCCTTTTGGTGGCTGTATGACGCACAGTTTTCCATCATCAGCTGGGTGCTGATCAAGATGGGATTCATTGATACCTACATCGACTTTTTGGGCGACCCATGGAATGCGCGCTTGTCGGTGATTGCCGCCAACATTTGGCGCGGCATTCCGTTTGTGGCGATCACGCTCTTGGCGGGTTTGCAAACCATTTCACCTTCTTTGTATGAAGCCGCGGCCATTGATGGCGCCACGGGTTGGCAACGGTTCAGGCACATCACCCTGCCCTTGTTGACGCCCATCATTGCGGTGGTGATGACGTTCTCTGTGTTGTTCACATTCACCGACTTCCAATTGATCTACGTGATCACACGTGGTGGCCCACTGAACTCCACGCACTTAATGGCCACCTTGTCGTTCCAACGCGCCATTTCCGGCGGCGCATTGGGTGAAGGCGCGGCGATTGCGATTGCCATGGTGCCGTTCTTGCTGGCTGCCATCTTGTTCAGCTTCTTTGGCTTGCAACGTCGCGCTTGGCAACAAGGCGGCAGCGATAAGTAATGCAACATCCACAACCTCACAGCAAAGCACGCCCATGAAAGATACCGAAGAAGCCAATCAAGGCATGGCCTATCTGGAAACGGTACGTTCGCGCACCGTGACGATTTATCTGCCCTTGCTGATTTTTGTTTTTGTCTTGCTGTTCCCGTTTTATTGGATGGTCATCACATCGTTCAAACCGAACGAAGAGCTGCTGTCCCGCGATGGCAACCCGTTTTGGATCATTCAGCCCACGCTGTCGCATTTCCACAAACTGATTTTTGAAACCGCGTATCCCGAATGGTTGTGGAACACGGTGATCGTGTCCACCGTCGCCACCGTCGTGTCGCTGGCTTGTTCGGTGCTTGCGGCTTATGCGATTGAACGGCTGCGTTTCAAAGGCTCACGCCAAGTTGGATTGGGCATCTTCTTGGCCTACTTGGTGCCGCCTTCCATTTTGTTCATTCCATTGGCGGCCATTGTGTTCAAGCTCGGCTTGTTCGACACACGTTGGGCGTTGATCTTGACCTACCCCACGTTTTTGATTCCGTTTTGCACCTGGTTGCTGATGGGTTACTTTCGATCCATCCCTTATGAGCTGGAAGAGTGCGCGCTCATTGATGGCGCCACGCGTTTTGAGATCTTGGTCAAGATCATCTTGCCGCTCTCGGTGCCTGGCTTGATTTCTGCCGGTATCTTTGCTTTCACCCTGTCTTGGAACGAGTTCATTTATGCGCTGACGTTTGTCTCGTCTTCAGAAATCAAGACAGTGCCCGTCGGTGTGGTCACCGAGCTGGTGGAGGGTGATGTGTACCACTGGGGATCGCTGATGGCCGGCGCCTTGCTGGGCTCGCTCCCAGTGGCGGTGATGTACTCGTTCTTTGTCGAGCACTATGTGTCAGGCATGACGGGGGCCGTGAAAGAATAAAAACAAAGGGCCCGTCGGGCCCTTTGTTTCATCATTCGTCGTAGCCTGGATTCAACCGGTCCAGACGTCTGAGCAATGCCGGCCATGCCAGCGCCCCTGCTGAGACGTTGTTGCTCTGCTGTAGCTTCACCGCAGTGCTGACGCCATCCAAGACTTTTTGCGGCACCTGGTTGATCTCGCCCCCCGCTTGTGCACTGATTTGAATCTGGCAAGCGCACTCCAAAAAGTACATCGCCAAAAACGTATCGGGCACGGTCTTGCCCACGGTCAACAAGCCGTGGTTTCGCAAGATCAAATAATTGCTCTCACCCATGTCGGCTTTGAGCCGTGCGCGTTCATCGTCATGCACGGCCAGGCCTTCGTAGTCGTGGTAGCTGAGCGAGCTCATCATCAAAGTCGCTTGTTGTGAGATGGGCAGCAAGCCAGCTTTTTGGGCGCTCACGGCGACACCGGCACGCGAATGGGTGTGCAACACGCAGACCGCGTCGTGACGGGCATCGTGGATGGTGCTGTGAATCACAAACCCTGCGCGGTTGACGCTGAATTCGGAAGGCGTGATTTGGTTGCCCGCCATGTCAATTTTGATCAACGACGACGCCGTGATTTCATCGAACATGAGTCCATAGGGGTTGATCAAAAACTGCGGCGCATCGCCCGAGACGCTGTGCGGCAACTTAGCGCTGATGTGGGTGAAGATCAAATCGCTCATGCCATACATGGCGACCAAGCGGTAGCAAGCCGCGAGGTCCACGCGCAGGGCCCATTCTTCGGGACTCACTTGGTTTTTCAGAGAAGGAATATGCATGGGCGTTGTCTCCTAGAGGTGAAGTCTTGAGCGTAATGCCGTTATCGGTCAAGGCATGTCACCTGGAGGGCAGCCCATCCCAGGCAACTTCATACAAGCTTCACATGGGCATGCCTAAAATCAAGCCAATTTTTCTGTCCAACGTCCCACTTGTCTACGCCTTCGATTTCGCCCTACGCCACACGCCAACGCAATCCGCGCAAGCACCTCATCAGCATCACGCTGGTGGTGGCGTTGCACGGCCTGCTGTTGTGGGCGATTCAATCTGGGCTGGCGCGCGACGTTGTCAAGATCACAGAGAGCACGGTGGAGGTGCTGTTGCTGACAGACAACCGCCCACCGCCACCGCCCCAACCTCCCGCACCACCGCCGCCCAAGACGCCCACGCCTCCCGTGATCGCGCCAACGACTGCCACACCGGTCATCACGACGCCCGTGGCGCCTCCTGTCTCCGCGCTCAGCACAGCACCCGCCACTGCGCCAACCCCAGCGGCACCCGCGGTGCGCACGGGAGCCGTGATTCAACCGGGTGCCAGTTGCGCCAAGCCGGACTACCCCAGCGCCTCGCGGCGTTTGGAGGAAGAAGGCACTGTCACCTTGAAGTTTTTAATTGGCGCAGATGGCCGTGTGTTGCAAGCCGAGATTGAAAAAACATCGGGCTTCAACCGCTTGGACGAAGCCGCGCGCAACGCACTGTCCAAATGCCAGTTCCGTCCCGGCACCGTCGACGGCAAGCCCGAGCAGAGCTGGGCCAACATCAAATACACATGGCGCTTGGAATGAGCGCTGCAGACACAAGGAAATCATCATGACCTCACACACATTCACACGCAGCGCAGCGCTGCTGACCACTCTGCTGCTGAGCGCCAGCGCCATGGCGGAAGAAGTCGTTGAGAACCCCTACGGCCTGTCCGCGCTGTGGGCCCAGGGCGACATCGTGGCCAAGGCCACCTTGCTGATTCTGGTCATCATGAGCATGGGCAGCTGGTATGTCATCTTCACCAAGCTGGCGGAGCAAACGCGTGTCATGCGCTATGCCCAAACCGCCCAAACCAATTTTTGGAATGCAGGCGATGTACGCCAAGGCACGGAAGGCTTGGAAGAAGACAGCCCGTTTCGCTTCATCGCCGAAAAAGGTTTGGAAAGTGCGGGCAAACACACCGGCCTGTTGGGCAACATCAACTTCAACGACTGGGTGACCATGAGCATCCAACGCGCCATGAACAACGTGCAAAGCCGCATGCAAGACGGCCTGGCCGTGTTGGCCACAGTGGGCTCCACAGCGCCCTTCGTGGGCTTGTTCGGCACGGTCTGGGGTATTTACAACGCGCTGGTCAAGATTGGCATGTCGGGCCAAGCCAGCATCGACAAAGTGGCAGGCCCCGTGGGCGAATCGCTCATCATGACGGCCATTGGCTTAGCCGTGGCGGTGCCTGCGGTATTGGGCTACAACTGGCTGGTGCGCCGCAACAAGGTGGCGATGGAAGAAGTCCATGCCTTTGGCGCTGACTTGCATGCAGTGCTGTTGGGCTCGGCTGAATCTGGCGCAGCTCAGAAGTAAGCCATGGCCATGCACTTAGGCCCCAGCGAGGGCGATGACGAACTGCTAACCACCATCAACACCACACCGCTGGTGGATGTGATGTTGGTGTTGCTCATCATCTTTCTCATCACCATTCCGGTGGTGACGACTTCGGTCAAAGTGGATCTGCCCCACGAGGTGCAACAACCACGCGAGACGCAGCCTGACAACATCATCTTGTCGGTCAACGCACCAGGCCAAGCGTATGTGTATGACACGCCGGTGCGCAACAACGCAGAGTTGATCAAACAACTGCAAGGTTTTGCCGAGAAAAAACCACAGCCCGAAGTGCAAATTCGCGGCGATGCGAAAACCGATTTTGAAGCGGTGGGTCGCGTGCTGTACGCTGCACAAGTGGCGGGTTTGACCAAGGTGCGGTTTGTCACTGACCCGCAAGGCCCATCCACAGCGTCGCCGCAGGGGAAATAAGCATGGCGATGAACCTGCAAACGCAAGACGAGCCCGAGGTGATGATGGACATCAACACCACACCCTTGATCGACGTGATGTTGGTGCTGCTGATCATGCTCATCATCACCATCCCTGTCCAACTGCATTCGATCAACCTCGACATGCCTGTGGGCACACCCCCGCAACAAAAAAAGCCCAGCATCGTCCACATTGAAGTGGATGCGCGTAATCAGGTCAGTTGGAATGGCAAGGCCTTGGCAGACCGCGCCGCACTCGACACGCAGCTCACACAGGCCAAAGCGCAAGAGCCTCAGCCTGAGTTACACATCAAAGCGCAAGCCAAGGCCAAGTACGAAGCGGTGGCGGGTGTGCTGGCCAGCGCCCAGCGTCAAGGCTTGACCAAAATCGGCATCGTGGGCACGGAGCAATTCGCTGCGCCCTGAAGCGCCGCACGCGCAATGTGCCAGCGCCGCTCAGGCCACGTTTCACACACGCGCGGCCCTCAAGCCAGCTCTGAAATTTCAATCAAATTCAAATCAGGATCGCGCACATAGATCGACCTGATTTTCTGTGTCGCTCCCGTGCGCATGACCGGGCCTTCGAGGATGGGCCAATTGGCAGCGTTGAGTTTGACGATGACTTCATCGAGTGGCACAGAGGCAATAAAACACAAGTCCAGCGCACCGGGCACGGGCAAATGGGCTTTGGGGTCGAACTCTTTGCCACGCACATGCAAGTTGATTTTTTGATGGCCGAACTTGAAGGCCTTGCGCGTCACGGGCGGCGTGCCGCCGACAAAACTCTCCAGCGTCATGCCCAGGACGCGGGTGTAGAAATCCACGCACGCATCTTCGTTGCATGTGGTCAAGACCAAGTGGTCGAGGTGATCGATCATGTGGCAGCTCCTTTGAGTTCACGTACAGAGGCGGGGGCTGGATGCAAGTCCGTGATACGCCCGGCTTTGGCCACTTGGCCGGGCACATCGTGCCCCACGAGGGTGGGCAAGTGACGTGCGACGTCGAGCAGCTTCGACAAATCGATGCCGGTGTCGTAGCCCATCGCGTCCAACATGTGAATGGCGTCTTCGCTGCAAATATTGCCGCTCGCACCGGGCGCATAAGGACAGCCGCCTAAGCCACCCAATGAGCCATCCAATCGCGTGATGCCGCCCTGCACTGCGGCCAACACATTGGCCAATCCCATGCCACGCGTGTTGTGAAAGTGCAGCGTGAGCTGCGTGTGGGGCAACTGCTGTTGCAGGGCGTCCACCAAGCGGCTCACTTGTGCTGGGTGCGCCATGCCCGTGGTGTCGCAAATCGTCAGACCACGCACCCCCATGTCGGCAAAGCGCTGTGCAAACTGCTGCACCACGGCCTGCGGTACATCGCCTTCCATTGGGCAACCAAAGCATGTCGAGAGTGACACATTGATGGGCGTTCGGCCATCGACATGCCGCACGACCTCAGCCAGCGCGGCAAAGCTTTGCTCACGTGTCATGCGCAAGTTGGCCAGGTTGTGCGTCTCGGAGGTCGACATGACCAAATTGAGTTCATCCGCGCGTGACTCCAGCGCACGCTCTGCCCCGCGCAGATTGGGCACCAACACGGTGTACTCGACGCCGGGCACACGGGCGATGCGACCCATCACTTCTTCCGCGTCGCGCAGCATGGGAATGGCTTTGGGAGAGGTGAACGATGTGGCTTCGATCTTGGCGTAACCACATTGACTCAGTGCATCAATGAGTGCCACTTTGTCGTCGGTGGCCATGAAGTGGGGTTCGATTTGGAAGCCATCACGCGTGACGACTTCATTGAAATAGATGCGTGTCATGCCACGATTCCTTTGTCTTTGAGTGTTTGAATTTGTGCCGTGGTCAGCCCAATTTCATGCAGCACTGCGTCGGTGTCTTGGCCAATGGTGGGGGCGTTGCGACGGTGGCTACCCGGCGTGCGCAACAACTTGGGAATGATGCCGGGCACCGAGAGCGAGGTGCCATCGTCCATCTGCACCTGCTGAATCATGCCGCGCGCTTGGTAGTGGGGATCGGCGGCGATGTCGGCCACGGTGTAGATGCGCCCGGCCGGCACGGCCGCCTGATCTAGCGCGCGCAACACTTGCTCTACGCTGAGTTGCGCAGTCCAGACCCCAATGGCGGCATCGATTTCAGCCACGCGTTTGACGCGTCCTGCGTTGTCTGTGAGTGCGGGGTCGTTGCCCAAATCGTCACGGCCCATGGTGTGCATGAGGCGTTTGAAAATGCTGTCCCCGTTGCCCGCAATCAACACATAGCCCTCGTCTTTGCAGCGATAGGCGTTGCTGGGGGCGATACCTGGCAAGGCACTGCCGGCGGCTTCGCGCACCGCGCCAAAGGCGCTGTACTCGGGGAGCAGACTTTCCATGCAATTGAACACCGCCTCATACAAGGCGACATCAATCACTTGCCCTTGCCCGCTCTTTTGACGTTCTTGAAGCGCCATCAAAATACCAATCACGCCATGCAAAGAAGCCAAGGTGTCACCGATGCTCACCCCCACACGCACCGGCACGCGACCGGGTTCAGCCGTGAGGTGACGCAGACCACTCATGGCTTCGGCCACCACACCAAAACCAGGTTTGTCACGGTACGGCCCTGTTTGCCCATAGCCGCTGATGCGCAGCATGATGAGACGGGGGTTGATGGCCAGCAAATCGTCAGGACCTAAACCCCAGCCTTCCATGGCGCCGGGGCGAAAGTTCTCGATCAACACATCGGCATCTTGGACGAGCTGTCGCACGATGTCTTGTGCTTCTTTTTCTTTGAGATCCAGCGCCACCGAGCGTTTGTTGCGCGACTGCACTTGCCACCACACCGAAGTGCCGTCTTTGAGCAAGCGCCATTTGCGCAGGGGGTCACCCGTCTTGGGGGTTTCGATCTTGACCACATCGGCACCAAAGTCTGCCAGTGTTTTGGCCGCAAAAGGGCCCGCAATCAGTTGGCCCAACTCGACCACTTTCAATCCTGTTAACGCGCTCATGGTTTTCAGAGAGATGAATCAAACATGGCGGCACTATAAAAACAAACACCCCAACAAGGAATTGCTATTCCACAGGGTTTCCTTCGCGTTTCGCGAAGGGTGAAAATAACGCCATGAAAAAAAGCTTCAACCTCAGCCGCTTTGACTTTGTCACCTTGCGTTTGTTTTGTGCGGTCGCACAAAGCGGCAGCATCACCAAGGGGGCAGAAACTTGCCATTTGGCACTGTCTGCAGCGAGTCGTCGTTTGTCGGACTTTGAGTCAGCCACTGGCTCACAACTGCTAGAGCGCAGCAAAAAAGGTGTGCAGCTCACGCCCGCCGGGCATTTGGCACTGCAACACTGCATCCGCTTGTTTCAGGGCTTGGAGCAGTTCAACAGCGAGTTGAGCGATTACTCGCAAGGCATTCGCGGCCATGTGCGGCTGTGGGCCAATATGTCCGCCCTCACCGAATACCTGCCCAACATCCTGCATGACTTTTTGTCGAGCCATGCCGATATCGTGGTGGAACTGGAAGAGCAGCTCAGCGGTGACATTGCCCGCGCTTTGATTGACGGCATCGCCGACATTGGCGTGCTGGCCGATGAAACCCCTATGGACGGGTTGACCGTCATGCCTTTCCAAACGAATGAACTGGTGCTGCTGTGCCACGCCAGCCACCCGTTGGGCAAGCTCAAAAAAGTGGATTTCAAAACCTGCCTGCACTACGATTTCGTAGGCTTGAACCGCGGCAGCTCATTGCTAGAACTGACCTCGCGTGTGGCGGAGAAAGAGGGACAACACATGCACATGCGGGTGCAAGTCCGAAGCTTTGATGCCATGTGCCACATGATTGCGGCAGGTTTGGGCATTGGCGTTCTCCCCTTGGGCGCATGTGCCAGCCAAGTGCAGGCACTTCAACTGAAAGTGGTCCGCCTCAAAGACGCCTGGGCGCAACGCAAGCTGGTGATGGCGTTCAACCCCCAACGCGAACTGTCGCCTTCGGCGCAGCTGCTGATGCAGCAGCTCAAGGCTACGCAGCAAAAATAACTACAAGCAACAAGAAAGGCTTTAGCCCTTTTGAGTCATCGTGCCTTCGAACTGGCCGCCACGCTGGATTTCGAGCTCTGAATACTGCAAAGCCCCTGAAACCTTGCCTGTGCTGTGGATCAGGATGTGAGATTGGCTCTCGATGTCCTGGTTCAACTGGCCATGCACATCGATTTCACGCGCTTTGACCTTGCCCGTGACTTTGCCGCTGCGACCAATTTGCAGGTCATCGGCCGTCAATTCGCCCGTCACGGTTCCGTTGATGGAAGCCTTGCCAGGAGCGGCAATTGAACCGTGAAAAGTGACCCCCTCGCCAATGATGAGGTTGTTGAGCGAAGCAGCTGAATCAGCCATGTAAATCCTTCTAGCCACCAGGGCCAACGAGTGTGACTGGATTATCTGCACATTTAACAGCCAGCTGTGTGAGCTACGCATAAAATCTAAGGCTCCACCTAAGGAAGACTCATGGGACGCACCCTGTACGACAAGATTTGGGACGAGCACGTCGTCCACACCGAAGAAGATGGCACCTCCATCCTCTACATCGACCGCCATTTGGTGCACGAAGTCACCAGCCCGCAAGCGTTTGAGGGCATTCGCCAAGCGGGCCGCAAGGTCTGGCGCGTCAGCTCGATCGTGGCCACCGCTGACCACAACACCCCCACCACAGGCTGGGAGCTGGGCTACGACGGCATCACCGACCCCATCAGCAAAGAACAAATCACCACGCTCGACGCCAACATGGCCGAGTTTGGCTCTGCCGCGTTCTTCCCGTTCATGTCCAAGCGCCAAGGCATCGTGCACGTGATTGGCCCTGAAAACGGCGCGACCCTGCCCGGCATGACCGTGGTGTGCGGCGACAGCCACACCTCCACCCACGGCGCGTTTGGCGCGCTGGCCCACGGCATCGGCACCTCAGAGGTCGAGCACGTCATGGCCACGCAAACCTTGTTGGCCAAAAAAGCCAAGAACATGCTCATCAAAGTCGAAGGCACGCTGGCCAAAGGCGTGACCGGCAAAGACGTGGTGCTGGCCATCATCGGCAAGATCGGCACAGCGGGCGGCACGGGCTACACGATTGAGTTTGCGGGCTCTGCCATTCGTAGCTTGAGCATGGAAGGCCGCATGACGGTCTGCAACATGGCCATCGAAGGCGGCGCACGCGCTGGCTTGGTCGCCGTGGATGACAAAACCATTGAATACGTGAAGGGTCGCCCCCTCTCGCCCACCGGCGTGGAATGGGACCAAGCCGTGGCCTACTGGAAAACCTTGCACTCTGACGCGGACGCCAAATTTGACGCGGTGGTCGAGCTCAAAGCCGAAGACATCCTCCCGCAAGTCACCTGGGGCACCTCGCCCGAAATGGTGCTGGACATCAACGGCATCGTGCCCGACCCTGACAAAGAAAAAGACGCCAACAAGCGCAGTGCCATTGAACGCGCGTTGACGTACATGGACTTACAACCCGGCAAAGCCCTGAACGATTTGTTTGTTGACAAAGTGTTCATTGGCTCTTGCACCAACAGCCGCATCGAAGACATGCGCGAAGCCGCTGCCGTGGTCAAAAAGCTGGGCCAAAAAGTGGCGAAAAACATCAAGCTCGCTTTGGTGGTTCCTGGCTCTGGCTTGGTGAAAGAACAAGCCGAAAAAGAAGGCTTGCACGAAATTTTCAAAGCCGCTGGCTTTGAGTGGCGCGAGCCCGGCTGCTCGATGTGCTTGGCCATGAACGCCGACCGCTTAGAGCCCGGCGAGCGCTGCGCCTCCACCAGTAACCGCAACTTCGAAGGCCGTCAAGGCAACGGTGGCCGCACGCACTTGGTCAGCCCCGCCATGGCCGCTGCTGCTGCCATTCACGGCCACTTTGTCGACGTGCGCAAGTTCGCGTAACTGAGGAACATCGCTATGAAAAAAATTCTATGGATCGCTTTAGGCCTCGTGGCTGTGCTGGGCCTCAGCGCTTGCAACACCATGCGCGGCATTGGCCAAGATGTGCAAAAGGCCGGATCGGCCATTGAAGACGCAGCGAAGAAAAAATAATGCAGAAATTCACCTTACACAAAGGCATCGTGGCCCCCATGGACCGCGAGAACGTCGACACCGACGCCATCATCCCCAAGCAGTTTTTGAAGTCCATCCGCAAGACCGGCTTTGGCCCCAACTTGTTTGACGAGTGGCGCTACTTGGACCACGGCGAGCCCGGCCAAGACCCCGCCAGCCGCAAGCCCAACCCCGACTTCGTGCTGAACCAGCCACGCTACAAAGGCGCCTCGGTGCTCTTGGCCCGCAAGAACTTTGGCTGCGGCTCATCACGCGAACACGCACCTTGGGCGATTGACCAATACGGCTTCCGCGCTGTGATTGCCCCTAGCTTTGCCGACATTTTTTTCAACAACTGTTTCAAAAACGGCTTGCTGCCCATCGTGTTGCCCGAAGCCGCGATTGACCTGTTGTTCAACGAAGTGCACGCGTTCCCCGGCTATGAGTTGACGATTGATTTGGAAAACCAAGTCATCGTGCGCCCCCAAGGCGAGACCATTCCGTTTGACGTGCAAGCCTTCCGCAAATACTGCTTGCTCAACGGCTTTGACGACATTGGCCTGACCCTGCGTCAGTCCGACAAAATCAAAGCCTTTGAAGCCGAGCGCTTGGCCACCAAGCCTTGGTTGGCGCACACGATGTAACGCACCTTCAAGAATCAAGAAAGCACACATGAAAATCGCAGTTCTCCCCGGTGATGGCATCGGCACCGAAATCGTCGCAGAAGCCGTCAAAGTCTTGAACGTCTTGGACTTGAAGTTTGAGATGGAAACCGCCTTGGTGGGCGGTGCAGCGTTTGACGCGCATGGCCACCCCCTGCCTGAGTCGACCTTGAAATTGGCCATGGCCTCTGATGCCGTGTTGTTCGGCGCTGTCGGCGACTGGAAATACGACACCCTCGACCGCCCTCTGCGCCCTGAACAAGCCATTTTGGGATTGCGCAAAAACATGGGCCTGTTTGCCAACTTCCGCCCTGCCATTTGCTACGAGCAGTTGGTGGGCGCATCGAGCTTGAAGCCTGAGCTGATTTCTGGCTTGGACATTTTGATCATCCGTGAGTTGACAGGCGACATTTACTTTGGCCAACCTCGCGGCCGCCGTGTAGCCACCGACGGCCACTTCCCCGGCGCCGAAGAAGCGTTTGACACCATGCGCTACAGCAAGCCCGAGATCGAGCGCATTGCCCACGTGGCTTTCCAAGCCGCCCGCAAGCGCAAAGCCGCAGGCAAAGAAGGCCGCGTGACCAGCGTGGACAAAGCCAACGTGCTGGAAACCTTCCAATTCTGGAAAGATGTGGTGAGCGAAGTGGGCAAAGAGTACCCAGACATCGCCCTCGACCACATGTACGTCGACAACGCCGCCATGCAACTGGTGAAAGAGCCCAAGCGTTTTGACGTGGTGGTGACCGGCAATATGTTTGGCGACATCTTGAGCGACGAAGCGTCCATGCTGACGGGCTCGATCGGCATGCTGCCTTCCGCTTCTTTGAACTCAAAGAACCAAGGCTTGTACGAGCCCAGCCACGGCAGTGCGCCTGACATTGCGGGTAAGGGTATTGCAAACCCGCTGGCTACAATTCTTTCTGCTGCCATGATGCTGCGCTTCTCCCTCAACCAGCCCGAAGCGGCTGATCGCATCGAGACCGCAGTGAAGACCGTGTTGGCTTCTGGCAAACGCACCTCAGACATTTATTCGGCTGGCACGACCAAAGTCAGCACCCGCGAAATGGGTGACGCAGTCGTCGCAGCACTCCAGTAACTATTTCAAGTTAAAAGGCATCGCAATGAGCAAGCAAGGTAACGTCGTCGGTCTCGTGGGCTGGCGTGGCATGGTGGGTTCGGTCTTGATGGACCGTATGCAAGCCGAAGGCGACTTCGGTTTGATCGAACCCGTGTTCTTCTCTACGTCGAACGCCGGTGGCAAAGCCCCCGCGCAAGCCAAGAACGAAACCACGCTCAAAGACGCCAACGACATTGAAGCCTTGAAGAAGTGCGACATCGTGTTGACTTGCCAAGGCGGCGACTACACCAAAGAGGTGTACCCCAAGCTGCGCGCTGCTGGCTGGAACGGCCACTGGATTGACGCAGCGTCTAGCCTGCGCATGACCGATGATTCCATCATCGTGCTCGACCCCGTCAACCGCAACGTGATTGACGCGGCCTTAGGCAAAGGCGGCAAAAACTGGATCGGCGGCAACTGCACCGTGAGCTTGATGCTCATGGGCTTGGGCGGCTTGTTCCAACACAACCTCGTCGAGTGGGTCAGCGCCATGACCTACCAAGCGGCCTCGGGCGCGGGTGCACAAAACATGCGCGAGTTGCTCAGCCAAATGGGCGCTTTGCACGATGCTGTGAAAGACGACTTGGCCAACCCCTCGTCAGCCATCTTGGACATCGACCGCAAAGTGGCGGCCACCATGCGCAGCGCCGAGTTCCCCACCAAGAACTTCCGCAACACCGCCTTGGCTGGCAGCTTGATCCCTTGGATCGATGTGCCTGTCGAGCACGGCCAAAGCAAGGAAGAGTGGAAGGGTGGCGCCGAGTGCAACAAGATCTTGGGCAATCCAGCGTTCCGCACTGCGGGCTCTATCCCCATCGACGGTTTGTGCGTGCGCATTGGCGCCATGCGCTGCCACTCACAAGGCTTGACCATCAAGCTGAAAAAAGACGTGCCGATGGACGAGATCGAAAGCATTTTGGCCAGCGCCAACGACTGGGTCAAAGTGGTACCGAACGTGCGCGAGATCAGCGAACGTGACCTGACACCCGCCGCCGTGACCGGCACTTTGACCGTTCCAGTGGGCCGTTTGCACAAAATGGCCATGGGTAACGACTACTTGGGCGCGTTCACCGTCGGTGACCAACTTTTGTGGGGCGCTGCCGAACCGTTGCGTCGCATGTTGCGCATCTTGCTTGAACACTGAAAAACCAACGACCGTCGACCATGACCCAAGCCCACCGCCCCGCTTCTAACCTGTTCCAGCGATCCGCGTTGTGGGCTGCTTTGTCTTTGTCGATGCTCGGCAATGCAGAGGCGCTCACCTTGAGCAAGCCTATCGTGCAGTCCAAGCAAGGCGAGGCCTTGCAAGTCGAAATTGACATCGCCAACTTGTCAAAGGCTGAACAAGCCGACTTTCAGGCCAGCTTAGCCAGCCCAGAGGTTTACAAGTCTTCCAAAGTGGAAGCACCGGGCTCGAACGGCGTGCCCATGGACATTCAGGTTCAACTCTTGCGCCGTCCCAACGGACGCTACTACCTGAAGGCGAGCAGCAAACAAGCGATCAACGGTAACTTTGTGGATCTGTTGATCGATTTCCGCTGGGCCACAGGCCGCATGCTGCGCGACATCAGTGTGTCTTTGGACGACAGCAGCAAGAAAACCGACAAAGCCAGCGGATTGGCCACCACGTCCAACACCGAGAAGATTCGGGTTCAGCGCGGCGAAACCGCCAGCGATTTGGCCGTGCGCAATATGCCTGGTGGCGTCTCACTCGATCAAATGTTGGTCGCGATGTTGCGCAGCAACCCCGAAGCGTTTGTGGACGCCAATGTGAACCGCTTGAAGTCAGGCTCATTGCTGACCTTGCCCACTGCGCAACAAGCCAAAGCGGTGTCACGCGAAGAAGCGCGCAAAGAAATCCAAATTCAAACCAAAGACTTCCATGCCTACCGCGCCGAATTGGCCGCACGTGCGCCTGGTGGCGCAGCCCCCAAAGCCACCCGTGACAGCACAGGCAAGCTGGAAGCGCAAGTTGACAACAAAAAATCCAAAGTCACACAAGACAAGCTGACCTTGGCCAAACCCAACAAGAACAACGCCGAAGACAAGATTGCGCAGCAACGCGAAGCCCAAGACGTGGCCAAACGTGCAGAAGAAATGAGCCGCAACTTGGCAGAGCTTGGCAAGATTGCAGCCGCCACCGCCGCCGAAGGTGCGGCTTCGGGCGGCGTCTTACCAGTGAATGCGCCTGCCAGTGCAGCGTCGGCCAGCACCTGGTTGGATGAACTCAGCAGCAACCCCTTGGCCCCAGTGGGCGCAGGCAGCTTGGTTGCGCTGCTCGTGTTGATTGGCTTGTGGAGTCGCCATGCGCGCAGAGCCGCAGAGCTGCGCGGCGACAACATCCAAGGCTTGCCGCCTTTGAATGTCAAATTCGATCTGGACTTGCCAAGCCTGGATGACATTGGCCGTCATGACACCAGCTTCATGCCCACCACGCCAGCCACAGCTGTCACGCAAGACACGCCACATGCCGAAGTGGCCAGCGACGCGGATCACACGGGCGCGCATGACGAAGAATTCAAGTCGCCCACCGCAGCGGCCCCCGCGCCAGTCAAAACGCAACCTGCACGTCCCACGATGTCGATTCCAGACATTTCCTTGGAACTCGACGACACACAAGCCCATCCCTTGCAAGTACGCATGGATTTGGCTCAAGAGCTGTGGGGCTTGGGCCAGCTGCACACCAGCCGAGCCCTGATGGAAGAAGTGCTCCACGAAGCCACCGGTGACATGCAAGCCAAAGCCAAGCAATGGCTGGCTGAACGAGGTTAAGCGCATGCGCATCGCCATGGGCCTGAGCTACAACGGCCAGGCCTACGAAGGATGGCAAAGCCAGCTCTCCGGCAAAACCGTGCAAGACCGGCTGGAAGCTGCCTTGCAAAAGTTCACCATGCAACGCATTGGAACCTTGTGCGCCGGGCGCACGGACTCTGGCGTACATGGGCTGATGCAAGTCATTCACTTTGACACCGATCTGGACCGCGACGTTCGCTCTTGGGTGCGCGGCACCAACACTTTTTTGCCCACTGACATTGCCGTGCAATGGGCACAGGTGATGCCCGACAGCTTTCATTGCCGTGGCAGTGCCATCGCACGTCGCTACGCCTATGTGTTGCTCGAATCCCCCGTTCGCCCCAGCGTGGAGGCAGGCCGAGTCGGCTGGATATACCGACCTTTGAACCTAGAAGCCATGCAACAAGCGGCTCAGCATTTGCTGGGCGAGCATGACTTCTCTTCATTCCGTGCCTCAAGTTGCCAAGCCTTGAGTCCCGTCAAAACCATGACACGGATTCACATCAGCCGCAAAAGCAGCTCCGCCCATTCAGCCTACTGGCGCTTTGAGTTTGAAGCCAGCGCGTTCTTGCACCACATGATTCGCAACCTCATGGGCTGTTTTGTGCAAATCGGTCAAGGTTTTCAGTCCGCGGACTGGATGGCACAGGTGCTCGAAGCGCGCAACCGTGACGCGGCAGCCCCGACCTTCAGCCCCGATGGCTTGTACTTTTTGGGTCCCGTCTACGAGCCGCAGTGGGGCTTGCCTGAGCGCACCGCTGCGTATGATTGGTTGCCATGACCCAACGCACCCGCATCAAAATTTGTGGCCTCACCCGCGAACAAGACGTGGACGCCGCTGTTCAAGCCGGCGTCGATGCGATTGGCTTTGTGCTCTACGCTCCAAGCCCTCGCGCCGTGACACCGGAACGTGCCGCAGAACTCGCAAGCCGCCTGCCCGCGTTCGTCACGCCTGTGCTGCTGTTTGTCAACGAAACCCCTGAAGCCATTGCCCACGCCAGCCTGCATGTGCCGGGCGCATGGCTGCAATTTCATGGTGACGAAACACCCGACCACTGCCGCAAAATTGCGCGCACCTTGGGTCGCCGCTGGATGCGGGCTGCCCGCATCCCGCTAGAAACCCCAGCGGGCGAAGAGCCGTTCGACCTCTTAAAATACGCCCAAGATTACTCAGACGCCCAAGCAGTGCTGCTCGACGCCCATGTCGACGGTTACGGTGGCGGCGGCAAAACATTCAATTGGTCACAGCTTCCTCCAAACGTCAACGCTCACCTCGTCTTGTCTGGTGGACTCAACGCTGCCAACGTGACAGACGGCCTGCGTGCGCTGCGTGACCGCGGCTTGTCGCTCGCGGTCGACGTGAGCTCTGGCGTGGAATCGGCCAAAGGCATCAAAGATGCGGCCAAGATTCACGAATTTGTCCGAGCCGTTCGCGCAGCTGACGCAGAGCATCCGCTCTAAACACTCTCCCCTTTTTGTTTGAAGCAGTTGGGCGCCCTGTTCGGAAGACAGGTTTTCCCAAGGCAATTTTTGTAGGTCCCCCATGTCGAACTACCAACAACCCGATGCAAAAGGCCACTTTGGCATTTACGGCGGCAGCTTCATCAGCGAAACGCTGACCCACGCGATTGAAGAGCTCAAAGACGCCTACGCCAAATACCAACACGACCCCGACTTCATTGCCGAGTTCAAAAACGAATTGGCGCACTTTGTGGGGCGCCCTTCGCCCATCTATCACGCCGCTCGCATGAGCCGCGAAATGGGGGGGGCACAAATCTTCTTGAAGCGTGAAGACCTGAACCACACCGGCGCTCACAAGATCAACAACACCATCGGCCAAGCCATGCTCGCCAAGCGCATGGGCAAGCCCCGCGTGATTGCCGAAACCGGCGCAGGCCAACACGGCGTGGCCACCGCCACCATTTGCGCGCGCTACGGTTTGGAATGCGTGGTTTACATGGGCGCGGAAGACGTGAAACGCCAAAGCCCCAACGTGTACCGCATGAAGCTCTTGGGTGCGACCGTAGTGCCTGTTGAATCAGGCAGCCGCACCCTCAAAGACGCCTTGAACGAAGCCATGCGCGACTGGGTGGCCAACGTGGACAACACCTTCTACATCATCGGCACTGTGGCGGGGCCTCACCCCTATCCCATGATGGTGCGCGATTTCCAAAGCGTCATTGGCGAAGAGTGCCTCACACAAATGCCAGAGATGTTCAAGAGCTTGAAGATGGCTGAAGAACAACCTGACGCGGTGATCGCCTGCGTGGGCGGCGGTAGCAATGCCATGGGCATCTTCTATCCCTACATCAACCACGAAAACACGCGCCTCATTGGCGTAGAAGCGGCAGGCGAAGGCATGGACACCGACCGTCACTCGTGCTCGTTGCAGCTGGGCGCCCCCGGCGTGTTGCACGGCAACCGCACCTACATCTTGCAAGACGAGAACGGCCAGATCACCGAAACGCACAGCGTGAGCGCTGGCCTCGACTACCCAGGCGTGGGCCCTGAGCATGCGTTCCTCAAAGACATTGGCCGCGCCGAGTACGTTGGCATCACCGACAAAGAAGCGCTGGAAGCCTTCCACTACCTGTGCCGCACCGAGGGCATCATCCCCGCGTTGGAATCGAGCCATGCCGTGGCCTACGCGATGAAGCTGGCCAAGACCATGAAGCCCGAGCAGTCCATCTTGGTCAACCTCTCGGGCCGTGGCGACAAAGACATTGGCACGGTGGCTGACCTGAGCAACGCCGACTTCTTCTGCCGCCCCAGCTGCCAAGGCCAAACGGTCAAAGGTGGCCCTGCCGAACAAACCATGAAATTTGTGAAGTGAACCACACCATGAGCCGTATTGACGCCACCCTTAAAAACCTGAAAACCCAAGGCCGCAAAGCCCTCATCCCCTATGTGATGGCCGGCTTCCCGCAAGCCCACATCACGCCCGCGCTCATGCACGGCATGGTGGACGCAGGCGCTGACATCATCGAACTGGGCGTGCCCTTCAGCGACCCGATGGCCGACGGCGCCGTGATTCAAAAAGCAGGCGAAGCCGCACTGCGTTTTGGCATTGGCACCGCCCAAGTGCTGGACATGGTGCGCGAGTTCCGCCAAACCAACGCCACCACCCCCGTGGTGCTGATGGGCTACGCCAACCCTGTGGAGTGCTACAACCTCAAACACGGCCAAGATTCATTCGTCAAAGACGCCTCTGCTGCTGGCGTAGACGGTGTGCTCATCGTCGACTACCCACCCGAAGAGTGCGAAGAGTTCGCTGCCACCCTGCGCGCGCACAGCATGGACTTGATCTTCTTGCTCGCGCCCACCAGCACCGACCAACGCATGGAACAAGTGGCACGCATTGCCAGCGGCTATGTGTATTACGTCTCGCTCAAAGGCGTTACAGGCGCTGGCAACCTCGACACCGACGCCGTGGAAGCCATGCTGCCGCGCATTCGCCAGCATGTGCACATCCCCGTGGGGGTGGGCTTTGGCATTCGCGATGCCGCCACCGCCACCGCCGTGGGCCGCGTGGCCGATGCTGTGGTGATTGGCAGCCGCATCATCCAGCTGCTCGAAGCCGCGCCAACAGGTCAAGAAGTGGCGGCTGCGCATACGTTTTTGACGGGCATTCGCCAAGCATTGGACGCTCAAAGCGTCCTTTGAAGCACACCGACCCCGCCCGTTAAAATCACACCTATCCAAGAACTGACGAAGGACTGACCATGAGTTGGCTCGAAAAACTGCTTCCCCCAAAAATTCAACACACCGAACCGTCTGAGCGCCGCAGCGTGCCCGAAGGCGTGTGGGTGAAGTGCCCCAGCTGCGAGACCGTGCTCTACAAGAGCGACTTGCAAGCCAATCACAACGTCTGCCCCACCTGCAGCCACCACCACCGCATGAGCGCCCGCGATCGCTTGGACATGTTCCTCGACGCCGAAGGCCGCTACGAAATCGGTCAAGAAGTGCTGCCGGTCGACGCTTTGAAATTCAAAGACAGCCGCAAGTACCCCGAGCGCCTGAAAGAAGCCATGAGCAACACCGGCGAAACAGACGCCTTGGTGGTCATGGGTGGCGCGGTGCACAACATCAACGTGGTGGCGGCTTGTTTTGAATTCGACTTCATGGGCGGCTCCATGGGGTCGGTCGTGGGCGAGCGCTTTGTGCGCGGCGTGCACACCGCCATCGAACAAAAAGTACCGTTCATCTGCTTCACCGCCACCGGTGGTGCGCGCATGCAAGAAGGCTTGCTCTCGCTCATGCAAATGGCCAAAACCAACGCTTCGCTCACCCGCCTGGCTAAAAAAGGCCTGCCCTACATCGCCGTGTTGACCGACCCCACCATGGGTGGCGTGTCCGCAGGCTTTGCGTTTGTGGGTGACGTGGTCATCGCCGAACCCAACGCACTGATTGGCTTTGCAGGCCCTCGCGTCATTGAAAGCACCGTGCGCGTGACCTTGCCAGAAGGCTTCCAACGCGCCGAGTTCTTGCAGCAAAAAGGTGCCATCGACATGATTTGCGACCGCCGCGAACTGCGCAAAACCATCGCCAGCACCCTGGCCATGTTGCAGCGCCAACCCGCGGATGCTGTGGCGTGAACTTGACACACAACACGCGTTCCAAGGCCCTCTGACGAGGGCCTTTTTATTGCCCTGCGCGGCACACACTTCAGGCACTTCGACTTCTTTTCTTGATCCTCCCCATGCTGTCCCTCGACATTGACCCCTACCTCATCTTGGCCTGCCTTGCAGCATGGCTGGTGGGTTTGTCCAAAGGTGGTTTGCCATCGATTGGCATGCTGGCCGTGCCAGTGCTGTCCTTGGTGATGTCGCCGGTCAAGGCAGCGGTGATGTTGCTGCCCATCTACGTCATCTCGGACGTCATGGGCATGTGGCTGTATCGCAAAGAGTTCAGTCTGATCAACCTGAAAATTTTGATCCCTGCTGGCGTGTTTGGCGTCTTCACGGGCTGGCTCACGGCTTCATACATTTCCGACGTAGCGATCAAGCTGTTGATGGGTTTGATCGGCGTGAGCTTTTGCCTCAACACCTGGTTCAGGAAAAACGCACACACCACCACCCAAGCAGCTCATATACCCAAAGGTTTGTTTTGGGGGACGGTGGCAGGGTTCACCAGTTTCATTTCGCACGCAGGCGCGCCACCTTTCCAGATGTACGTGCTGCCACAGCGGCTGCCCAAAGCGCAATTTGCAGGCACATCCACCATTGTGTTTGCGGTCATCAATGCCGCAAAAATTTGGCCGTACCAACAATTGCGCCCCTACAGCACCGAGGACTTGATGAGCGCTGCCGTGCTGATTCCAGCCGCCTTGATTGGCACCTTTTTGGGTGCTTATCTGACGCGCAAAATGGCCGACGTTTGGTTCTTTCGCATCATCCAATGGGGCTTGTTTGCGGTCTCGCTCAAGTTGATCGCCGACGCCGTGCGTTCGCTGCTTTCGTGAAGCCAGGCCCTTCCTCTTAAAATGTCGTGTTTGCTGCATCGTGCAGCCTATTGCAGCCTCTCTACCTCAGCCTCTTTCAGATGTCTCACAACAACACCCCCGCAACGCCAGAAGCCGCTCCCGTTGACGAAAACCAACTCATTGCCGAGCGCCGCGAAAAGCTCAAGGTCATGCGCGAGCGTCAAGCTGCGGGCCAAAGCGTGGCCTTCCCGAATGACTTCAAGCCTGCGCACCACGCCGCCACCTTGCACGAGTTGCATGGCGACAAGACCGCCGAGGTGTTGACCGAAGAAGGCCAGTTCGCCAAAGTGGCGGGCCGCATGATGCTCAAACGCGTGATGGGCAAAGCCAGCTTTGCCACACTGCAAGACAGCACCGGCCGCATCCAGATTTACGTGACACGCGATGACGTGAGCGAAGAGCTGTACGCCGATTTCAAACACTGGGATTTGGGCGACATCGTGGCCTGCGAAGGCAAACTGTTCAAAACCCGCACAGGCGAGTTATCGATTCACGCCACAAGCATCCGCATGCTCACCAAGAGCCTGCGCCCCATGCCCGACAAGTTCCACGGCGTGGCTGACCAAGAGATCAAATACCGCCAACGCTACGTCGATTTGATGACGGACGAAACTGCACGCAAGCGCTTCATGGCGCGCAGCAAAGCGGTGAGCGGCATTCGTGAGTTCATGGTGCAACACAACTTCCTCGAAGTTGAAACGCCCATGCTGCACCCCATCCCCGGTGGCGCCAATGCCAAGCCTTTCACCACGCACCACAACGCGCTGGACCAAGAAATGTTCTTGCGCATTGCGCCTGAGTTGTACTTGAAGCGCTTGATCGTGGGTGGCTTTGAGCGCGTGTTTGAGATCAACCGCAACTTCCGCAACGAAGGTATCTCGGTGCGTCACAACCCCGAGTTCACCATGATGGAGTTCTACGCCGCGTATTGGAACTACCAAGACCTGATGCACTTCACCGAAGAGCTGGTGCGCGACGCCGCCATGAAGGCGGCTGGCACATTGCTGCTCACCTACGGCGGCAAGGCCGTGGACTTGAGCCAACCGTTCGAGCGCTTGACCATCCGTGAAGCTATTCTGAAGCACACCGAAGCGGGCGACAACGTGGACAACAGCGAATGGTTGATCAATGCGTTGAAGAAACTTGGCTTCAAAGAAGACAAAGACAAACTCAGCACCCGTACTTTGGCCAGCTTGCAAGTGATGTACTTTGAAGAGACCGTGGAAGAAAAGCTGTGGCAGCCCACCTTCATCTGCGAGCACCCTGTCGAGATTTCACCCTTGGCCCGCGCCAGCGACAGCAAGCCCGATGTGACCGAGCGCTTTGAGCTCTACATCACAGGCCGCGAGTTTGGCAACGGCTTCAGCGAGTTGAACGACGCCGAAGACCAAGCCGCACGCTTCCACGCCCAAGTGGCCGCCAAAGACAGCGGCGACGACGAAGCCATGTTCTACGACCACGACTTTGTGCGCGCTCTCGAATACGGCATGCCCCCCACCGGCGGCTGCGGTATTGGCATTGACCGCTTGATGATGTTGCTGACCGACAGCCCCAGCATCCGCGACGTCATCCTCTTCCCCGCATTGCGCCGCGAAGCTTAAAGCGACGAAGCCCCAAAACAAAACGCCTCCTAGTGAATTCACTAAGAGGCGTTTTCATTGGGTGGGTTGCGTTTAGAAAAACTGGATGTACGCCACAGCGCCTAGGCCCACAAACGCCAGCACCAAAGCGCCAACGGTCATGCGAAGGGTTCGGCGCAATGCGCTCACGGCGGCTACCAGCGCTGCGTTTTGTTCTGCCAATTCCGTCACGGTTTGTGTCAATTGGATGTGGCGTTGTTGCAGCTGGTCCAGCTGCAGATTCGCTGTCAACAAACGGTTTTTGAGTTCACCCAAGCTGGGCACAGCGTCGGAGGTTTCATTCGCCGTGACCATGGGCTGAGGGCTTGTTTTGCGCTCCATCAGGTCACGCGCTTTTTCAAGCACGGTGGGCGCATGAGCAATCACATCCCCCCAGGGAATGACCTTCAACGCAGAGAGCCAAGGGATCGCCATGGTTTATTGCGGCTGAAAGCCACTGGCTTTGATCATCTTGGTCCACACCTGCGTGTAGGCACGCTCGCGTTGGGCAAGTTGCTGCGCGTTCATGTAGCCAGCGGTCAATCCCATTTTGGTGAGATGCTCGTTCACATCGGGCATGGCCAACACTTTGTTCAAGGCTTGGCCAAAGTGCTCAATGGTGGCTTTGGGCGTACCCGCAGGCGCGAAGATGCCGTAGTAAGGCGTGTCTTCCAAACCGCCTAAACCAAGCTCGGTGAAGGTCGGCACATCGGGCAGCGCCGCTTGACGCTTGCCACCCAAGACCGCAACCACGCGAACTTTACCGGCTTTGTGGTTTTCAATGAAGTCGGGCACCGAGCCCACACCTGCGGCAATCTGGTTGCCCAGCATGTCGGCCATCATGGGCGCACTGCCTCGGTAAGGAGCAGAAACCAAATCGAGTTTGAATTTCTCACCGACAACTTTGACCAAGAACTCAGGGGTTGAAGCCGGTGCAGGAATACCCACAGCACCTTTGCCAGCGCCTTGGGCTTTGACCCAGCTCACATACTCCGCAAACGACTTGGCAGGCGTGCCACCCGAAACCGCAAATGCGTTGACGAAGGTGGCAAAGCCCGCCACGGGCACAAAGTCTGTGGCGGAGTCGTAGCCTGGGTTCTTGACCACCAAAGGCAAGATGGAAATGGTGTGATCGTGCGAGAGGAACAACACCGTGCCATCGGCAGGCGACGCCTTCAAGGCTTGCGCCGCCAGTTGTCCCCCTGCGCCCGGTTTGTTTTCCACCACCACCGGCGTGCCCAACTCGTCTTTGAGCTTTTCAGCCAACGTGCGGGCGACCGCGTCGGTGCCGCCTCCAGGTGGGAAACCCACCAACAAACGGATAGGTTTCGCGTTTTGGGCAGCGGCCAAACCACAGCTCAAAGCCAAGGCCAGAACGGCCAGATGACGACGGGAAGGAAACATGGCGGAACTCCTTTTAAAACAAATGATGAAACAGGGATCAGACTTGGTCTGGATTGTCAGAGGGCAAGACACCATCGGGGTTTTGCGAGTGGTCAGGTCCCATGTCTGGGTTTTGACCAAACTCACCTTCGGGCGAATTTTTACGTGCTTCGCGCTCTTTGAGCTTTTCCTCTTTTTTCTTTTTCTTGGCTAACTCGCGTTGGCGTTTTTCGTAGTTGTAGTTGGGGGTAGCCATTTTTATTTTTTCTCAACAGGTGGTTTGCAATCAAAACAGAAAAAAGCCAGTGCGCCTGCAAAACGGCGTTGGCTGCCCAAGCGGCGAGGCTTGTGAACGCCACACTTCATACAAGACATGGTCTCGCCCACTTTGCCCATGCCCATGAAGGGCGAGCCGTTTTCACGGCTTGTGAAGCGCAACCCACTGTCGCTGACTTCGTTTTTTCCATTTTTCGTCGCCATCTGCGCTTTCAGAAAGAGAGGCGAACTTGGGTGCGGTTCAAGGCAACAAGTCCAAAGCCCGCAAATAAGCGGGGTGAGTCATCAGCGCGTCCCAAGCTAGCGGCGAAGTTTGAGGCAACAAGGCACGGCGACGTTGTTCGCTCGCGTCGCTGGCATGCCATTCGTTCTTGATCAAGCGCTCAGTCAAATCGGCAAGCATCTCGTCCACAGCATGGCCGTCGCCCAAGCTTTGATTACACAACAGAACCAGGTCGCAGCCCGCATTCAATGCAGCCACACCCGCCTCAGCAAAGCTGACCGAGCGGCCTTCGATGCGGCGTGCGCCTTCCATCGACAAATCGTCGCTGAAGATCGCGCCATTGAAGTGCAGCTGACCGCGCAAGATATCTTGCAGCCAGCGGGGCGAGAAGCCTGCGGGCAAGGCATCGACCTTGGGGTAAATGACGTGAGCGGGCATCACGCTGGTGAGCGTGGTGGTGAGCCATTGGTAAGGCAAAGCGCAGTCGCCCAGGATGGCTTTGAGGCTGCGCTTGTCGACAGGGATGTCCACATGCGAATCGGCCTTCACAAAGCCGTGGCCAGGAAAGTGTTTGCCGCAGTTGGCCATGCCCGCCAGCAGCAAACCGTGCATGACGCTCTTGGCCAATGTGGTGGCCACGCGTGGGTCGCGGTGGAAGGAACGGTCGCCAATCACACCGCTTTCGCCGTGGTCAAGGTCGAGCACAGGGGTGAAGCTGAAGTCCACACCACAGGCGCGCAGTTCGCTGGCCAACACATAACCACTGGCGGTGGCGGCGTCCATGGCGGCCATTGCGCCGCTGCCGTTCTTAAATTCCCCAGTGACGCCTTTTTTGTCTTTCATCCACAGCTCGCCCAAAGCGCGCATGGGTGGAATGTGCGTGAAGCCATCGGTGCGAAAGCGCTGCACGCGCCCGCCTTCGTGGTCCACGCAAATCAGCAAGTCGTCGCGCACGGCCTTGATGTCGGCACACAGCTGAGTGAGCTGCTGACGGTTGGCCCAGTTGCGGCCAAACAAAATGACACCGCCAGTGAGCGGATGTTTCAAGCGCGCGCGGTCAGCCGCTGTGAGCTGCGTGCCAGCGATGTCAAGAATGAGGGGAGCGTGGTGAGACATAAATCGAATGTTCGGTTTAGCTGTTTTTTTCAACAACACAATAACTGGTGGCGTAGTCAGACTCGTCGCTCACGCTGATGTGGGCGCTCAGGCCTTTGGCTTCAAACCATTCTTTGAGCACGCCATGCAGCACGAGGGTGGGCTGACCGCTGGGTAGCTTGGCCACTTCGCACAAGCGCCATGTCATGGGCATGCGCATGCCCAAACCAACCGCTTTGCTGAAGGCCTCTTTGGCTGAAAAGCGTGTGGCCACATAACGCACACCGCGCTCGGGCCAACGCTCGCTGCGAGCACGGTAGGTTTGCATTTCGTTGTCACTCAGCACTTTTTGCGCAAAGCGTTCACCGTGCTTTTCTAAAGACGCACGGATACGGCGAATGTCGCAAATGTCAGTGCCGATGCCGTAAATCATGCGTCGCCTCAAGCCTTGGGCATGCACGCGTTGTACGCGCGAACCGTTTCTGTGTAACCCATCTCTAGCGCGTCGGCAATCAGAGCATGGCCAATCGACACCTCTTGCACGCCGGGCACGGTGGTGAGGAATGTGTGCAGGTTGTTGCGGTTCAGGTCATGGCCGGCGTTGATGCCAAGACCAGCTTTGAGAGCTGCTTCTGCTGTGGCTGTGAATGAGGCCAGTACTTCGGTTTGTTTGGGTGTGCCATAGGCCGAGGCATAGGTCTCGGTGTACAGCTCCACGCGGTCAGCGCCGACGGCTTTGGCGGCAGCCATCGCTTCGGGGATGGGGTCCATGAACAAGCTCACGCGTGCACCCAAAGCTTTGGCTTCGTCAATGAGCGGCTTCAGGCGCTCGGCGTCTTGCGGAAATGTCCATCCGTGGTCGCTGGTGAACTGGCCTTCGCTGTCGGGCACAAAGGTCACTTGATGGGGGCGCACTTGGCGCACAAAGTCCATCAGGTTGTGAAACGGGTTGCCTTCGATGTTGAACTCGCGGTCGGGCCATGCTTTGAGCAAGGCCGCCAAGTCGTGCACATCGCCAGCGCGGATGTGGCGCTCGTCAGGACGTGGATGCACGGTGATACCCGCCGCGCCCGCCTCTAGGCACAGCGTGGCCGCACGCGTGACGCTGGGAATACCCAAATGGCGCGTGTTGCGCACCAAGGCCACTTTGTTGAGGTTGACCGACAAAGCGGTTTTTGTGTGAGCGTGAGACATGGGGTGAAGGGGCTTCATCAAAGCGATTGCAGGTCAATCATCATCTGGCGTGTGCGCAGTGTGTTGACCCCGCAATGGTAGTGCAGCAAGGCCCGTAGCTGGCCTTGCAAGGCGTTGCGTTGCTCTGGGGGCATCTCGGCGCACAAACGCAGCGTGGCGGTGAATGGCGCGTCTGTGGACAGGCTGTCGTGCAGCTGCAACCACACGCTGCCCGCCAAGCCCGTGCGATCTTGCGCGTTGTGCGCGCGCAAGCCGCCTTCGGCCACCAGCACATACAAGGCGTCGGGCTCCAAGGGGCTGAGGGTGAGGGTTTGGGCGTTGAGCTCGGGCAAGAAGCCAATATCGCGCAACAGCAGCAGCTCGAAGGCGCGCAGCGCGGGGGCAATCGTGCCCTCGTGGCCCGAGGCCAACACCTGCACCACTTGGCGGTACAGGTCAAACAAATTGGGGTGTGGGTCGTCTCGCGCCAGCAGGCGCAGCAGCAACTCGTTGAGGTAATAGCCCGACAACAACGCCTCGCCCGTGGGCATGATATGACCGCCCACCCATTCAGCGCCCTTCAAGGTACGAATTTCGGCATCGCCCGAATAGCTGACGTACAACGGCTGCAAAGGCAGCAGCACCGGGCGAAAGTTGGAGCTGGGTTTTTTAGCGCCTTTGGCCACCAAAGCCACCCGACCAAAGTGGCGGGTGAAGGTTTCCAAAATCAAACTGGACTCGCTCCAATCGTAGCGGTGCACCACGAACGCGGGCTCGTCCTGAATGCGGGGAACGCCCCGCGACATCGTGAAGGTGCTGGATTTACTCGTAGCCAAAGCTACGCACCCGCGCTGCATCATCGGCCCAACCCGAACGCACTTTGACCCACAGCTCTAAGAACACCTTGGCGTCGTAGAGTTTTTCCAGCTCGGTGCGGGCTTCCATGCCCATGCGCTTCAAGCGTTCGCCTTTGTCGCCAATGACCATGGCTTTGTGGCCATCGCGCTCGACCACGATGGTGGCGGCAATGCGCACCAAGCGTTTGACGCCTTTGGTCTTGCCCTTTTCTTCTTCGAACTTGTCGATCACGACGGTCGAGGTGTAGGGCAATTCGTCACCGGTGAGGCGGAACAATTTCTCGCGCACCATTTCAGCGGCCATGAACTTTTCGCTGCGGTCGGTCAACTCGTCGGCCGCGTACATCCACGCTTGTTCAGGCAGGTATTTTTCAGCAATGCCCAAGAGGCGCTGCACGTCTTTGTCGTTCTTGGCCGACATGGGCACGATTTCGGCAAAGGGGTGACGGTCTTGCATGGCTTGCAACCACTGCATGATCTCGGGACGGTTTTTCATGGTGTCGAGCTTGTTCGCCACCAAGATGGTGGGAATGCCGGGGGCCAAGAGAGACAACACTTTTTCGTCGGCAGAGGTAAAGCTGCCCGCCTCGACCACCAAGAACACCACGTCCACATCGCCCACTGCGCCCTGCACAGCTTTGTTGAGTGATTTGTTCAGCGCGTTGCCGTGGATGGTTTGAAACCCGGGCGTGTCCACAAACACATATTGCGATGCGCCTTGGGTGTGCATGCCCGTGATGCGGTGGCGCGTGGTTTGCGCCTTGCGTGAGGTGATGCTGATTTTTTGGCCGACCAAGGCGTTGAGCAAGGTCGACTTGCCCACGTTGGGCTTGCCCACGATGGCAATCAGGCCACAGCGTTGGTCGGCGGGTGCCACCACGGCTTGGCTGGCGACCACGCGGTTGCCTTTGCTGGCCGCCAACATGGCGTCAATGTCTTGCACGCTTTGTGCGTCGTTCGATTGGGGGGAAGTCATGCTGACTCCTTTAAAACTTGAAGCATGGCTGCTGCGGCGGCCTGCTCTCCTGCGCGGCGCGATGCGCCAATGCCACGCTCGCAGCGGGCCAGTTCTGGAACTTCACATTCCACGTCAAAGGTTTGGCGGTGTGCAGCACCCAAAGTGCCCACCACACGGTAGATCGGCAGCTGAAGTTTGCGCGCTTGCAGCCACTCTTGCAATTCAGTTTTGGGGTCTTTGCCCACAGCTTGCATTTCGGGATTGATTTCAACCGCTGAAAAAATACGCTGTACCAAGGCATCGGCCACCTGATAACCCGCATCGAGGTACACCGCACCGAGCACGGCCTCCAAAGCATCGGCCAAGATAGACGGACGTTTTTGGCCGCCCGAGCGCATCTCGCCCTCACCCAGGCGCAACACACCCGACAGGCCCAGCTCCACGGCCAAATGGTGCAAGGTGTCTTGCTTGACCAAATTCGCACGCACACGCGAGAGGTCCCCTTCGGGCAGGGTATGGAGACGCTGGTAGAGCAAATTGGCAATGGCCAAGTTGAGCACCGAATCGCCCAAGAATTCCAAACGCTCGTTGTGGTCGGAACTGAAGCTGCGGTGCGTCAAGGCCTGCGCGAGCAACGCCGGGTTTTGAAACGTGTATTGCAGACGTTGCTGCAGGGTCTCAAGGATTTGCTGTTGGGTCAACGAGGGTGTGGCCATGCGATCGCGTGAGGTCATTGGAATGCGCCAATGCGCTTGATATTGCCAAAGTTCATCCACACAAAGAAGGCCTTGCCGACGATGTTTTTCTCAGGCACAAAGCCCCAATAGCGAGAGTCCAGCGAGTTGTCGCGGTTGTCGCCCATCATGAAGTAATGGCCTTCGGGCACTTTGCAAGTCACGCCTTCGACGGTGTAGCGGCAGTTGTCTTTGAACACGAAGTCATCCGCACCAGGGACAAAGGCCGGACGGTCGGTGTCATTGAGCAAACGGTGGGTACGAACACCTGTCATCTCACTGGGCTTCGTGCCAAGCGGGATGTTTTCTTCAAACTGTTTGATATAGCGCAGGCTGTCTTCTTCAAAGAAATCGGGCAGTGCGGTTTTGGACACAACTTGACCGTTGATGGTGAGTTGTTTGTTCAAGTACGCCACTTCGTCGCCAGGAACGCCGACCACGCGCTTGATGTAGTCAAGGCTGGGCTTGGGTGGGTAGCGAAACACCATCACGTCACCGCGCTGAACGGGGTTGCCATCGGTGATTTTCAAGTTGATGACGGGCAACCGCACGCCATAGTGGAACTTGTTGACCAAGATCAGATCGCCCACCAAGAGCGTCGGAATCATGGAGCCCGAAGGAATTTTGAAGGGTTCAAACAAGAACGAACGCAACACAAACACGATGGCAATGACAGGGAATAGACCTGCCGTCCAATCGAGCCACCAGGGCTGCATGATGAGACGCTCTTTGGCTTCGGTGACGTTGACATCGGTTTGCGCAATGCCTAGCTTGGTCAACTCATCGCGGCGTTTCGCTGCCTCTTGCTCTAACTTGTCCGCAGCGGCTTGGCGCTGGGGCAAGAAATAAAAACGCTCAGCCAGCCAATAAATGCCAGTGACCAAAGTGGCCAAGAACATCAGCAAAGCAAAGTTGCCTTCAATCATGCCGAGGTACCAAGACCCGGCGTAGCTCACAAAGGCGGCGAGCACGAATGCGGTCAAGGTAGGCATCAATCCTCCACCTGCAAGATGGCCAAGAAGGCTTCCTGCGGAACTTCCACCGAACCGATTTGCTTCATGCGTTTCTTACCTGCTTTTTGTTTCTCTAGGAGCTTGCGTTTGCGACTGATGTCACCGCCATAGCATTTTGCCAGCACGTTTTTACGCAAAGCCTTGATGGTTTCGCGCGCAATGATGTTGGCGCCAATGGCGGCTTGAATCGCCACGTCAAACATTTGACGGCTGATGATTTCGCGCATCTTGGCCACCACCGCACGACCACGGTACTGCGCTTGGGTGCGGTGCACGATGATGGACAAGGCATCCACTTTCTCGCCGTTGAGCAAGATGTCTACCTTGACCACATCGGAGGGACGGAACTCTTTGAACTCATAGTCCATCGAGGCATAGCCACGAGAGACCGATTTGAGCTTGTCGAAGAAGTCGAGCACGATTTCGCCCAAAGGCATGTCGTAGGTCAGCATGACTTGGCGACCGTGGTACGCCATGTTCAATTGAACACCGCGCTTTTGGTTGGCCAAGGTCATCACGGCGCCCACATAGTCTTGTGGCATGTACAGATGCACGGTGACGATGGGTTCGCGAATTTCTTGCATCTTGCCTTGGTCGGGCATCTTCGCAGGGTTTTCCACCATCATGACTTCGCCGTCGGGTTTGACCACTTCGTACACCACACTAGGCGCCGTGGTGATCAGGTCTTGGTCAAACTCACGCTCCAAACGCTCTTGCACGATTTCCATGTGCAACAGGCCCAAGAAGCCACAACGGAAACCAAAGCCCAAGGCTTGGGAGACTTCTGGCTCGTAGTGCAAAGAGGCATCGTTGAGTTTGAGTTTTTCCAACGCATCGCGCAGGCCGTCGTATTGGTTGGCTTCGGTCGGGTACAAACCCGCGAACACCTGAGGCTGGATCTCTTTGAAACCAGGCAAGGCTTGTTCCGCAGGACCCAAGTTATTGGGCAGCTTTTTTTCCAGCGTGATGGTGTCGCCCACTTTGGCGGCTTGCAGTTCTTTGATGCCCGCAATGATGTAGCCCACTTGACCCGCCTCGAGCGAATTGCGCGGCTCGTTCGCGGGCGTGAACACCCCCAGGTTGTCTGCGTTGTAGATGGCGTTGGTGGCCATCATCTTGAAACGCTCGCCTTTGCCCAAGCGACCGTCGACCACACGCACCAACATGACCACGCCGACATAGCTGTCAAACCAGCTGTCGATGATCATGGCACGCAAGGGCGCATTGGGGTTGCCTTTGGGTGGCGGTACCTGAGCCACCACCGCCTCTAAGATTTCGTCGATGCCCAGGCCCGTCTTGGCAGAACATGGGATCGCATCTGTCGCATCAATGCCGATCACATCTTCGATTTCGGCTTTCGCATTGTCTGGATCTGCGTTGGGCAAATCCATTTTGTTGAGCACTGGCACCACCTCCACACCCAGGTCGAGTGCGGTGTAGCAATTCGCCACGGTTTGCGCTTCCACACCTTGGCTCGCGTCAACCACGAGTAAGGCACCTTCACAAGCAGACAAGGAGCGAGAGACTTCATAAGAAAAGTCCACGTGACCCGGCGTGTCGATCAAATTCAGGTTGTAGATCTGCCCGTCTTTGGCTTTGTATTGCAGCGCAGCGGTCTGCGCCTTGATGGTTATCCCACGCTCTTTCTCGATGTCCATCGAGTCAAGAACTTGCGCTTCCATGTCGCGTTCTTCAAGTCCTCCACATCGCTGAATCAGTCGGTCTGCCAGCGTGGATTTGCCATGATCAATGTGGGCGATGATTGAAAAGTTTCTGATGTGGTTCATCAACGGGGGCACTTAAGTGATTGAATTCAAAGGGATGCGCGCATGAAAAAAGGGCGCGTCAAATGCTGACGCGCCCAGAACCAACAAGCAATGGCAACTGCGATAGTTGGGACTTCATTGTAGGCAAAAACCCCGAAACGCACAGCAGCCGGATGGCTACCAAGGACTCGTTGCGGGCTAGCAACACGAATTTATCCACAACTTATCAACATTTCACCAAGGGGATTAAGGGGACAACTTGTGGGTGATCTGTGGAGCACCTGTGGAGTCTGTCTACCGATCCCATATCGTGGAGTTTGGCGCGCGCGATATATCGCAAAAGCGCATTCAACCCCTCGATTCTATACAAAAAGAGCTTGAAATCCTTTTTAAGTTAGCGAGCGCCAACATAACAAAGGATTTCAAAAATTTCCCAAAATATTTTTCGCACCATTCAAATTTGGCGCAACAGCCCCAATCCCGACTGAGGTTTGGGGATTTAGCGGTTGGGACGGATCACCGTGTACTGGGCCCACTCACCACGTCGGATCAGCAAACTCACAGGCTTGGTGCGATCCAGCTTGGAAACCAAGGTTTCCAAGACCTGAACCGACGGAGTTTCCGTGTTGGCCAAAGCCAAAATCACATCGCCCTCTTGAATGCCTGCGCGTGCCCCCGCCTCGGCCACACCATCGACACGCACACCACCACGCAACTTCAACTCTTTCTTCTGGACGTCTGAGAGTTCGCTGACCGTCAGACCCAAGACCTTGGTGACGCTCGTGGTCTGAGGCTTCTCAGCCGGTGCGGCGGCTTTTTTGACCGGTTTGTCAGCCTCGAACTCGCCGACGGTGATTTGCATGTCACGCATGCCACCCCGACGCCACACCTGAATTGAACTGCGCGTGCCTGGCTTGGTGTTACCCACCATGCGCGGCAAGTCTGATGATTTATCGATCGCTTTGCCGTCAAACTTCAAGATAATGTCGCCGGGTTCCAAGCCGGCTTTCTCCGCCGGAGAACCTTGTTCAACCCCGCGCACCAAGGCGCCCTGGGCTTTGCTCAAGCCCAGAGACTCAGCAACATCCTTGCTCACTTGATCAATTTGGACCCCCAAGCGACCGCGCTGGACTTTGCCGGTGGCACGCAGCTGTTCGCTGACTCGGATGGCCTCATCAATCGGGATCGAGAACGAAATGCCCATGAAGCCGCCGGAGCGTGAATAGATTTGGCTGTTGATACCCACCACCTCGCCACGCATGTTGATCAGGGGGCCCCCTGAGTTACCGGGGTTGATCGCCACATCGGTTTGGATGAATGGCAAGTAGTCGCCCGTGTCGCGCTGTTTGGCACTCACAATGCCTGCGGTGACCGAGTTATCAAGGCCAAAGGGCGAACCAATCGCCATCACCCACTCGCCCACTTTCAAACGGCTCACATCGCCAATTTTCACGGCGGGCAAGCCTGTGGCCTCAATCTTCACCACAGCCACGTCGCTGCGCTTGTCTGAGCCCACGATGCGGGCTTTGAATTCGCGCTTGTCAGGCAAGGTGACCACGACTTGATCGGCTCCTTCGACCACATGGGCGTTGGTCATGACAAAACCATCCGACGACAAAATGAATCCTGAGCCTACGCCGCGGGGTTGCTCTTCTTCGGGCTGTTGAGGGCGATTGGGACGCTGCTGACGCGGACCATTGGGACTTGGCATGGGCACACCAAAGAAGCGACGAAAGAACTCTTGCATCTCTTCATCCGCGGGATTGTTTTGAACTTCGCGTGCAGACGCCTTTTCCAAGGTACGAATGTTCACAACCGATGGCCCAACTTGTTCAACCAAATCGGTGAAGTCAGGCAAGGCCCTGACTTGCGCCACCGCTGACACGGGGATCACCGCCGTGAAGCCACCGACCAGCAAGCTGCCACACAGAAGACTCAGAGAGATGGATTGTTTGAACGTCATCTTGAATGTCATAAATTTTCTTTCACTGTCTGCTTGTGCGGGCATACACCGCACGACGTAAATCTTCCCAATGCGCCGGGGAGCGTTCATGCCCCAACCAAAGCCATCGCATGGAAGCGCCGAGTTTGTCAGATGAGGGCTGCCATTTCAAAAGCAAGGCTTTTTGAACATCCAAGCACACGTCGATCGCCCCCAGTTGATCGTTGATCTGGTTCGAGGCACCGTGCAAACACCAGACTCGCCCATCCCACGTCAACGTCATCAAAGGTAGGCGCCATTCACGCCACCCCAAGACAACCGCTAGCACGAGACAACAAGCACTGAGCCACAACGAGACACGGAGGCCTTGTAGCAACGCCCAAGTACACCATGCCGCTGACGCCATGAGGGTGAAGGCGAGGTAAAGCCAACGCTGAAAAGCACAACGCCCCACCGGATATGAAACCGATGGGGCGTTGTGCATGACGTAAACCTTAGATGCGTTTAAAAACCAACGCGCCGTTGGTGCCGCCAAATCCGAAGTTGTTTTTGAGGGCCACGTCAATCTTCATGTCGCGCGCGGTGTTGGCGCAATAGTCCAAGTCGCACTCGGGGTCTTGGTTGAAGATGTTGATGGTGGGTGGGCTCTTCTGGTGGTACACAGCCAAAGCTGTGAACACACTCTCAATGCCGCCAGCACCGCCCAACAAGTGACCAGTCATCGACTTGGTGGAGTTCACCACGGTCTTCTTGGCGTGATCTCCCAGCGCCGCTTTGATGGCATTGGTTTCGTTCACGTCACCCAACGGTGTGGAGGTGCCGTGTGCGTTCAAGTAATCGACTTGATCTGGGTTCACACCCGCGTTGCGCAGTGCGCTCAGCATGGCGCGGCGTGGACCGTCCATGTTGGGAGCTGTCATGTGGCCGGCGTCTGCGCTCAGGCCATAGCCACCCAACTCTGCGTAAATTTTGGCACCGCGTTTCTTGGCGTGTTCGTACTCTTCGAGCACCAAAACGCCTGCGCCTTCGCCCAACACAAAACCATCGCGGTCTTTGTCCCAGGGGCGTGACGCCGTCGCAGGGTCGTCGTTGCGGGTCGACAGTGCGCGCATGGCAGCAAAGCCGCCGACGCCCAAGGGCGACATGCAGCACTCAGAGCCGCCAGCGATCATCACGTCGGCATCGCCGTACTCAATGTGACGACCGGCTTCGCCGATGCTGTGCAAGCCGGTGGTGCAGGCTGTGACCACGGCCAAGTTAGGGCCCTTGAAGCCGTAACGCATGGACACGTGACCAGAAATCATGTTGATGATGGACGCTGGCACGAAGAATGGAGAAATGCGACGCGCACCTTTGTTCAGGTATTCGCTGTGCATGTCTTCAATCAGCGGCAAGCCGCCAATGCCAGAGCCGATCACGACGCCAATACGCGTCGCTTCTTCGTCGCTCAAGGCTTCGCCAGTGGCGAGGCCTGAGTCTTGAACCGCTTGCACCGCCGCAGCAATGCCGTAATGAATGAACTTGTCCATGGCACGCGCCTCTTTCGGGGCGATGTATTGGTCAAGGTCTAAATCTTTCACTTCACCAGCGAAATGGCAGTTGATTGCAGACGCGTCAAAACGCGTGATGTTGGCAATGCCAGATTTACCAGCTAAAAGATTGGCCCAAGCGTCAGCCACCGTGTTACCCACGGGGCTGATACAACCTAGGCCGGTCACGACGACGCGACGACGGCTCATGCGGTGTTCCTAGTAGTTAGGCTTTTTTGTGGGCCAACGCGTAGTCAATCGCGTTTTGCACGGTGTTGATCTTTTCGGCATCTTCGTCTGGGATTTCAATACCAAACTCATCTTCCAATGCCATCACCAATTCCACGGTGTCCAAGGAGTCGGCACCCAAATCAGCCACAAAGGCTTTTTCGTTGGTGACTTGTGACTCTTCCACGCCAAGTTGTTCGGCAATGATTTTTTTGACACGTGTTTCGATATCGCTCATGGGTTCCCTCAGAGGGTTGTGAATAAGTCCGCAATTTTAACCGGGCGGACACACCGTTTTGATTCTGTTGTTTTATTGGCGATTAAGCCATGAACATGCCACCGTTGACATGCAACTCTTGGCCTGTCACATAACCAGCATTCGCCCCTGCCAAGTAGGCCACAGCGTGGGCTACGTCGGCAGGTTTACCCAAATGCCCCAAGGGGATTTGGCTGAGCAAGGCTTTTTGTTGCTCTTCCGGCAAGGCCGCAGTCATATCGGTTTCGATGAAGCCGGGGGCAATGCAATTGACCGTGATGTTGCGGCTGCCTAACTCGCGCGCCAAGGCGCGGGTCATGCCCGCCACGCCGGCCTTGGCCGCAGCGTAATTGGCTTGACCTGGGTTGCCCGACGCACCTACCACGCTGGTGATGCTGATGATGCGTCCATAACGCTGCTTCATCATGGGACGAATCACCGCACGCGACAAGCGGAAAACTGCCTTGAGGTTGGTGTCGAGCACAGCGTCCCAATCGTCGTCTTTCATGCGCATCGCCAAGGTGTCACGTGTGATGCCAGCGTTGTTGACCAACACATGCAAGGCCCCGTGTTCTTTGGTGATGGCATCGATCAGCGCATCCACAGCCGCCGCATCGTTCACATTGAGGTTCGCACCACGGCATCCTGCATAAGCCGACAAAGCCTGGCTGATCTTGGCTGCGCCTTCATCCGAGGTGGCCGTACCAATCACAAGGTAGCCTTGACTCGCCAGTTCATGTGCAATCGAAGCACCAATACCGCGTGAGGCGCCAGTCACCAATGCAATGTGTTGGGTTTGTTCAGTCATACAAAATTCTTTTAAAAGATTCAAGCCAAAGCAGCTTTGACTTCCGCTAAAGAAGCAGGGTCAAACAAAGGCAAGCCCGTCAGTTCAGCGTCGATGCGCTTGGTCATGCCTGCCAACACTTTGCCAGGACCACATTCCACCAAGGTGGTAACGCCACGGGCCTTGATGGCAGCCACGCACTCCACCCAACGCACGGGGCCAAACGCTTGGCGATACAGTGCGTCGCGGATGCGGTCTGCATCGGTTTCTACGGCCACGTCAATGTTGTTGACCACGGGAATTTGAGCCGCTGCAAATGTGGTGCCTGCGAGTTTTTCTTTGAGACGCTCAGCCGCAGGCTTCATCAAGCTGGAGTGAAAAGGTGCAGACACCGGCAAAGGCAAGGCGCGCTTGGCACCGTTGGCTTTGAGGACTTCACAGGCTTTCTCCACCGCAGCTTTGCTGCCTGCGATGACCGTTTGACCAGGATCATTGAAGTTCACGGCTTCCACCACTTCAGCAGAACCGGCACCAAATGTGGCTTGCGCTTCGGCGCAACCTGCGATGACTTTGTCTGCCGTCATACCCAAAATAGCAGCCATGGCGCCCGTACCGACAGGCACCGCGTCTTGCATGGCTTGGGCACGGAAACGGACCAAAGGCGCGGCTTGCGCCAGTGTCAAAACGCCGGCAGCGACCAAGGCAGAGTACTCACCCAAAGAGTGACCCGCAACCACGCTAGGCAGCGCACCACCTTCGGCCAGCCACACGCGGTAAGCAGCCACCGCCGAGACCAACATCACAGGCTGTGTATTGGTGGTCAAACCCAAAGCTTCTTTGGGTCCTTCGTGAATCAGTTTGGCAAGGTCTTCACCCATCGCGTCAGAAGCTTCAACCAAAGTTTGCTTCACCACGGGGTTATCACCCCAGGCGTCGAGCATGCCGACGGATTGCGAGCCTTGACCAGGAAATACAAAAGCAAATGAATTCATAACTTGTTCGAAAAGTTTGTCACACCAAGTCTTGTGCCGACTTACAACTTGAGGAGTACAGCACCCCAAGTAAACCCGCCACCCACACCTTCGAGCATCAAGGTTTGCCCGGGCTTGATTTGACCGCTGCGTACCGCATGGTCGAGCGCCAGCGGAATTGATGCAGCCGATGTGTTGCCATGGTCATGCACCGTGAGCACCACTTTTTCCATCGGTAATTTGAGTTTTTTAGCCGTGCTTTGAATGATGCGGATGTTGGCCTGATGGGGAATCAACCAATCAATGTCAGCGTCTGTTAGACCTGCCTTGTCCAAGACCGTGCGAGCTGCACCTTCGAGCAAGCCAACGGCCAGTTTGAACACCGCTTGTCCATCCATCTTGAGGACAGGGTCACCCAAAATATTGCCATTGCGCACATGGCCCGGGACACACAAGATACCCACGTGTTTGCCATCGGCATGGATATCGGTGGCCAAAATGCCAGGCGTCTCAGAGGCTTCCAGCACGACAGCGCCAGCGCCGTCACCAAACAGCACACAGGTGGTGCGATCTTGGAAATCGAGCAAACGCGAAAACACTTCCGCCCCCACCACCAAGGCACGTTTGGCAGAGCCTGCGCGAATCATCGCGTCGGCCACGGTCAATGCATAAATGAAGCCGCTGCACACAGCCTGCACGTCAAACGCTGGGGCGCCAGCAATGCCCGCCGCCTCTTCGTCGAGCTGGGCAAGTTTGTGCTGCAAGATACAAGCCGTCGATGGAAACACCATGTCGGGGCTAGAAGTCGCCACGATGATGAGATCGATATCTTGGGGGCGACGGCCTGCTGCAGCCAAGGCTTGCTTGCAAGCCTCAAATGCCAAATCGCTGCTGCCAATTTCAGGGGCAGCAAAGTGGCGAGCGCGAATACCCGTGCGCTCAACAATCCACTCATCCGAGGATTCAACACCTTGTGTGGCGAGTTCCGCGACCAAATCTGCGTTGGTCAACCGACGTGGAGGCAGAAAACTTCCAGTACCGGCAATTCGGGAAAAAAGGGTCATCAATCAGGGGCTCAGGCCGAGGCTTCTATCGCTTGCCCCAAGGCCAACAAAGGGGCCGCATGGGCAATGCGGGAGCGCACACGTTCGAGCAAGTTATGGTGGGCTGCATCATACGCGCGGTTCAACGCGGTCTCAAAAGCCAGTTCGTCGGCAGAACCATGACTCTTGAAGACAATGCCATTCAACCCCAGCAAAGCCGCGCCGTTGTAACGGCGGTGATCGACCTTGTCTTTGAAGTCAGAAAGCACAGGATACGAACAAATAGCAGCTATTTTCGTGAAAATATTGCGTGTAAAGGAATTTTTCAGGGTTTCACTGATCTTGTGTGCCAACCCTTCGCTGGCTTTCAACGCGACATTGCCCACAAAACCATCGCACACGATCAAATCGACCGTGCCTTGGTAGATGTCATTACCTTCGACATTGCCGTAGAAGTTCAAATCACCAGAATTAGCGGCTGTTCGCAGCAAATCACCGGTTTTTTTAATGATTTCATTGCCTTTAATGGCTTCTTCACCAATGTTGAGCAAGCCAACAGATGGGCTTTCGATGTCATCCAACACCGAAACAAGGGCCGAACCGAGCACAGCGAACTGCAACAGATGCTCTGGCGTGCAATCGACATTCGCACCCAAATCGAGCATCGTGGTGCCACCGCCTTTGAAATTGGGCATGCGCCCCGCAATAGCCGGACGATCGATACCATCCATGGTTTTCAACACATAACGTGCGATCGCCATCAAAGCGCCCGTATTGCCGGCAGATACTGCAGCTTGAGCTGCGCCTTCTTTGACTTGTTGAATCGCCACGCGCATGGACGAGTCTTTTTTACGACGCAAGGCGACCTCAATCGGGTCATCCATGGCAACCACCTCAGAGGCAGCCACCACACGCACGCGCGGATGAGAAAGCGACGACAAAGCCTCAGGCAACCCAACCAGCAGCAGGTGGGCATCCGCATGAGTTTCTAAAAATCGACGGCAGGCCGCGAGCGTCACGCGCGGGCCGTGGTCGCCGCCCATGCAATCAACAGACACAGTGATCATGCCGGCTCTCGTGAAAAAACAAAAAGCCCGAGGCGCTTAGAGAGCCACGGGCCAATGAGTGCTGAAATCAATCAGGCTTCTGATTTGCTTTTCAGCACTTTGCGGCCACGGTAAAAGCCGTTAGGGCTGATGTGGTGACGCAAGTGTGTTTCGCCAGTGGTTGGCTCAACAGCAGTACCGGGGGCAGTCAAAGCAGCGTGTGAATTGTGCATGCCGCGCTTGGAAGGAGATTTTTTGTTTTGCTGGACAGCCATGATTGGCTCCTGGACTTAAATGTGGGTTGATCATTGGGCCACAAACTAACCGGGGTCAGCGTGACACGAAGCCTTCGATTATAGCCCAACGGACGAATCGGTCACTGTTTGCGCGTTTTAAGCGTCGCCAAGACGGCAAAGGGGTTGGGCTTTTCAGCCAAACCCGCAGCCGCATCGTCTTCGGAAGTTGGCGCGTGCTCACTCAGACAGGCTTCGTGCATGGGCACCAAAGGCAAGGCCATCAGCAATTCATCTTCAATCAGACCCATCAAATCAAAGTCCGGGCTGAGCACCAGCAAATCTTCTTGCGACTCATCATCCTCCGCCAAGGCGGTGGCTTCGTCCGCCACAAAACGAAAATCTTGGGCAATCTCGAGTTCGGTGGACACCGGGTTCAAACAACGTTGACAGGTCAACGGGACCTGAGCGGAAGCTTCTAGATGCAACCAAACGGCATCTTTTCCGTCTTGCCCCACGTCTATGGCACCTTGTGCGGCCCAAGACACATGACCAGTGGCATCACCGACGCAGTCCTCACGCAAACGCGGCAGCTGAGCCAACGGTGTGTCCCCTTCAATGTGCATTTGCCCCTTGGCAAATGCTTTGACATCGAGGTGGCGAAGGTTGAATTCGTTTTTCATGCGGGGCAGTGTAAGAGAATCCCATCATGTCCTCTGCTGCACCTGCCCTGATTTTGGGTTCCACCTCTCGCTACCGTCACGAACTCTTAAGCCGTCTGCGCACGCCCTTCACGGTGGCCGCACCCGATGTGGATGAAATGCCACAGACGGGCGAGACACCCGAAGCCCTCGCGCGTCGCTTGGCACTCGCCAAGGCCCGCGCCGTGGCAGCCCAACACCCCCATGCAGTGGTCATTGGCTCGGACCAAGTGGCCGACTTGAATGGCGAACCACTCGGCAAACCGGGCAACCACGCACGTGCCGTTCAGCAATTGCAACGCATGCGCGGTCAAACCGTGGTGTTTCAAACTGCGGTCGCCGTGGTTTGCCTGGCCACCCAGTTTGAACAGCTGGACCTCGCCCCTGTGAAGGTTCGTTTCCGCGATTTGACCGATGCCGAGATCGAAGCGTATTTGCGCGCCGAAGAACCTTATGACTGCGCAGGCAGCGCCAAAAGCGAAGGCCTGGGAATCACCTTGCTAGACGCCATCGACAACGATGATCCAACGGCACTCGTCGGTCTGCCTTTGATCCGCACCTGCCGCATGTTGCGCGCTGCCGGCATCGATGTATTGGGGGGCCTTCAGCCATGAGCTCATCCTCCAAAGGCACCTTGTATTTGGTTCCAACGCCGCTGGACTTTGGCTGTGACACACAAGCCCCGATCACCGACGTGCTGCCCCAAGAAACGTTACGCATCGCCGCCAGCATCTCGCATTGGGTGACGGAAAACGCCAAGAGCACGCGCGCCTTTTTGAAGCGCGTCGATGCACAGACCCCACTTGCTCAAGCCATTCAACAAAACACCATCACCGAGCTACCACGCGAGGTACACAAAAAAGGGGACCACACCGGCGATTTCGATGCCAAGCCGTTGCTCAAAGCCGCGCTGGCAGGACACGATGTGGGCTTGGTCAGCGAAGCAGGCATGCCCGCTGTGGCAGACCCGGGTTCGTCGGTGGTGCGCGCGGCACACGACCTAGGCATTCGCGTCGTGCCCTTGGTCGGCCCCGTGTCATTGCTGTTGGCATTGGCGGCCAGCGGCTTGAATGGTCAAAACTTTGCGTTTGTCGGCTACTTGCCGCAAGACGGTGCAGCACGCACCCAACGTTTGCGGGAATTGGAGAGCCTCACCGCCAAACACGGCCAAACCCAAATGTTCATCGAAACACCCTACCGCAACCAAGCCCTGTGGGATGCGCTGGTGAATGGCCTACAAGGCAACACGCGGCTGGCACGCGCCAGCGGTTTGACACTCGCCACGATGCAAGTGCATTGCAAAACCGTGCAAGCCTGGCGCAGTGCCGGCAAGACCCAAATCTCAGGCGAACCGACTGTCTTTTTAATCGGCAAGTAAAGCGGCGCAACAACCCAAGAATCAACGCACCGCAGGTTGACGTTGCAAAGCGTGCACCGCACCTTCACCCACGGCGGCACCAAACCGCTTGGCCAGGCGTTCAGCCACGTTGTCATGGCGTGTGTAATCAATGATGTCTTCCGCTTTCACGATTTCGCGCGCCACATAGTCCAGGTTACCCAAACCGTCGGCCAAGCCTATTTCTACCGCTTGCTGACCGCTCCAAAACAAACCACTGAACAGCTCCGGTGTTTCTTTCAAACGCTTGCCACGGCCTTCGCGCACCACCTGGATGAATTGCTGGTGAATTTGATCCAACAACGTTTGCGCGTGTGCACGCTGGTGTTTGGTTTGGGGGCTGAAGGGATCCAAAAATCCTTTGTTCTCACCGGCCGTCATCAGACGACGCTCGACGCCTAATTTATCCATCAAGCCCGTGAAGCCGAAGCCATCCATCAACACGCCAATACTGCCCACAATGCTGGCTTTGTCGACGTAAATTTCGTCCGTCGCCACGGCGATGTAATAAGCAGCCGAAGCGCAAGACTCCTCCACCACCGCATAAATCGGCTTCTTGTGTTTGGCTTTGAGACGACGAATTTCGTCATTGATGATGCCCGCTTGCACAGGGCTACCCCCGGGTGAGTTGATTTGCAAGACCACCGCTTGCGAGCCCTCGTCTTCAAACGCGGCACGCAAAGCACTCACGATCCATTCGGCACTGGCGTCAGCCCCATCAGCGATCTCGCCTTTGATCGATACCACGGCCGTGTGCGGCTGGCTCGGACTGGATCCACCCACCCCGCCTTTGTGCATGCCAGTCCACACCAAGACCACGGCCAATAAAAACCAAGCCATGCGGAAAAAGATGCGCCAGCGTCGGCTCGCACGTTGCTCCGCCAACGTCGCAAAAGCCAAACGTTCCAAAGTGTCGCGCTCCCACACCGTTTTGTGGCTGGGGGACTCGGGGGTTGAATCAGTCATGTGCGGCTCAGGCATGGCAAGGTCTTCTCAAAAATAGGGCTCAAAACTTAGATTGGAAATTCAAAAGGTTTTAAGTTGTAGGCAGTATGCCAGTGGACCACGCCATCTAGCTCGGTCAGCTCAATTTTCACCAAGCCACCTCGGCAGGGCCCGCCTGCGCATTCACCCGTGTCGGGGGCGTAACTGGCGCCGTGTGTGGCACACAACAGCCAGCTTCCGGTGTCGTCAAAAAAGCGATCGGGTTGAAAGTCCATTTCCATCGCCACATGGGTACAACGGTTCAAATACGCATGTGGGACGCCCTGGTAACGAATGGCAAAGGCACGGCAAGTTTGACCCGCAAACACCACATCGAACGGAACAGCCAAGCCGCCGTTGGACAAATCCGTGCTGCGACACAGCGGCACCCACTCAGGCGTGAGGGACTCAGGCATGGGCCAACAACCAGTCGTGCAACTCCTTCACGGAGTGCGCCACAAACCGAGGGCTGAGAGACTCAAACGCACCGTGGTCATGAGCACCATAGCTCACCCCCACACTGGCACATTCGGCGTTGACGGCCATTTGCAAATCATGGGTGGTGTCGCCAATCATCAACGTGCGCTGCGGATCGACCCCGAACTCACGCATCAACTCATGCAACATCCGCGGATGCGGCTTGCCCGCCGTTTCATCGGCCGTGCGGGACCCATCGAACACACCTTTGAGTTCAGCGGTGTGCAAGGCATCGTCCAGGCCACGACGGCTTTTACCCGTCGCCACCGCCAGCCAATGGTGGCGCTCACGCAAAGCTTGCAACATGGGCAGCACCCCTTCAAACAAGCTGATGTCATTGACATGGCGCATGTAGTGATGACGGTACCGCTCACCGAGCAAAGAGTATTTATCTTGTGGCACATCGGGGGCAGCGTGCGCCAAGGCGGGCATCAATGCCATGCCAATCACATACGAAGCGGCCTCGTCCGTTGGCTTGGTCCCACCCACATCCACCACCGCCGCTTGGATACAACGGGTGATGATTTGGGTGGAGTCGAACAAGGTCCCATCCCAATCAAAAGCGATCAAATCAAACTGGCGGGGGCGCATGGCGAAACGTCCTTACACGTCTAAATGAGGTTGGATGATGGGAGGCTGCACCGAGTCCACAAAGTTTTTCAACTCGGGCGGCAAGGGCGCTTGCAAGGTGGTCAAGCGACCGCTTTGAGGATGCTGAAACTTAAGTTGCCACGCATGCAAGAACATGCGCTTCAAACCCATTTTTTGCAGCAATTTGTTTTGCTCAAAGTCGCCGTATTTGTCGTCGCCGGCGATGGGATGGCCCTGACTGGCCAAGTGCACGCGAATTTGGTGGGTGCGCCCGGTTTTGATGGTCACCTCCAACAAGGTGTAAGGGCCCACCGTGCGCGCCACGCGCACCAAGGTGATCGAGCGCATGCCGTTCGGGTCGTCTTTGCCCACCACTTTCACACGGCGTTCGCCTTCGCCCACCCCGGTTTCCACGGTGTACTTGAACAACGGCGAGTCGATCACCTTCTTGTTAGAAGGCCATAACCCCAGCACCAAGGCCAGATAAGTCTTTCCCGTTTCACGGTCGCGGAACTGGTCTTGCAGGTTTTTGAGTGCGCTGCGCTTCTTGGCCACCAGCAACACACCCGAGGTTTCTCGGTCTAAGCGATGCACCAACTCCAAGTTGGCGCTGGCAGGTCGCGCTCGGCGCAGTTGCTCAATCACACCAAAACTGACGCCACTGCCGCCATGAACAGCCACGCCTGCGGGCTTGTCGATGGCCATCATGGCCTCGTCTTCCATCAGGATGGGGAATTCGCGCGCAGGCGCTGGCGCATCGGCCTTGGCCTGCACCTGGGGCGACACGCGCACTGGTGGCAAACGCACCAAATCACCCGCCTCCACACGTTGATCGGCGGAAGCACGCCCCTTGTTCACCCGCACCTCGCCGGAGCGGATGATCCGATACACGTGGGTTTTAGGCACGCCTTTGAGGTGGCGCATTAAAAAATTGTCGAGCCGCTGCCCTGCCGAGTCTTCGTCGACAGCGAGGGTTTTCACCGAAGGGGTAGGGATTGGGGCCGCAGCCCCTATAATGTTCTTCACCAGCGTATTGTTCTAAGTGCTTGATTTAACTCAGATTAGAGCACGGACCAACAAACGCGGTGAGGTCGATGCCCCTTTTGTGCCCGCGACGCAGACCCAGTACCCAAGAGACTGAGTGGCACGCGCCCCAAAAGATGAGCCGATGCTCAGAAAACACCGAAATGGAATACCCCAAGTTGTGGCGGCTCTTTTTGAAAAGCCTTCACAACGGATCACTGCAAGAAGCAAAAACGATGGTTGTGGCAATGTGGATGTTGATGGAACTCTGCACAGAGTGGCTTTTGCCACCAACTGTGTGCAGCGTTGCGCGTCGCATCAAAGCCCGCTGGACCAGCCCTGTCTCCCCTGCACCGGCCGATCAAGCCACGCACTCGACAACAGGACAACCGCAACTTCTTGCCCTTATCCACGCGCCCAACCACCGTCCCCTGCGCTAATCTCACACTTGATTAGCGCTGCGGCGACAGTCTCAGCGGCAATTCCCTTCGTTTTCTGACGTTCGTTCCGGCATCGTTGGCCCGTCATGGGCCTGTGAAGATTTAGAACGTGAAGGAATGCATCATGAAACGGATGCTCATCAATGCCACCCAGGCCGAAGAACGCCGCCTGGCCATCGTCGACGGTCAAAAACTGCTCGACTACGAAATCGAAATTGAAGGCCGCGAACAGCGCAAAGGCAACATCTACAAAGCCATCGTGACCCGCGTCGAGCCCTCGCTCGAAGCCTGCTTTGTGGACTACGGCGAAGACCGCCACGGCTTTTTGCCCTTCAAAGAAATCTCCAAACAATATTTCACACCTGGCGTGTCGGTGAGCCAAGCGCGCATCCAAGACGTCATCAAAGAAGGCCAAGAGCTCTTGGTTCAAGTGGAAAAAGAAGAACGTGGCAACAAGGGCGCAGCCCTGACCACCTTCGTCAGCTTGGCGGGCCGCTATGTGGTGCTCATGCCCAACAACCCACGCGGTGGTGGCGTCAGCCGTCGCATCGAGGGTGACGACCGTGCTGAACTCAAAGAAGCCATGGACCAGTTGGAATACCCCAACGGCATGTCCATCATTGCCCGCACCGCAGGCATTGGCCGCACCGCCCCTGAATTGCAGTGGGACTTGAATTACCTGTTGAAGTTGTGGACCGCCATCGACGGCGCCAGCAAAACCAAAGGCGCTTTCTTGATTTATCAAGAGTCGAGCTTGGTGATTCGCGCCATCCGCGACTACTTCAACAACGACATCGGCGACATCTTGATCGACACCGATGACATCTACGACCAAGCGCAACAGTTCATGGCCCACGTCATGCCTGAGCACGCGGCTCGTGTGAAGCGCTACCGCGACGAAACCCCGCTGTTCAGCCGCTTCCAGATCGAACACCAAATCGAATCGGCCTATGCCCGCACCGTCAACCTACCCTCCGGCGGCGCGATTGTGATTGACCACACCGAAGCCTTGGTCTCGGTGGACGTCAACTCGGCCCGCGCCATCAAAGGCGGCGACATCGAAGAAACCGCGACCCGCACCAACCTCGAAGCCGCCGACGAAGTGGCCCGCCAAATGCGCTTGCGCGACTTGGGCGGCCTGATCGTCATCGACTTCATTGACATGGAAGAGTCGCGCAACCGCCGCGAAGTGGAAAACCGCTTGCGCGATGCGCTGCGTCAAGACCGCGCCCGCGTGCAGTTCGGCACCATCAGCAAATTCGGTCTGATGGAAATGAGCCGCCAACGCCTGCGTCCTGCCTTGAGCGAAGGCGCTTCGATTCCTTGCCCACGTTGCGGCGGCTCTGGCCACGTGCGTGACACCGAGAGCTCGGCCCTGCAAATCTTGCGCATCATCCAAGAAGAGGCCATGAAGGACAACACCGCCGCCGTGCACGCCCAAGTGCCTGTGGAAGTGGCGTCGTTCTTGCTCAACGAAAAGCGCACCGAAATCGCCAAGATCGAAGTGCAACAACGCTTGAACGTTTTGCTGGTGCCCAACAAATCGCTGGAAACACCGAACTACAAGTTGGAGCGCCTGAAGCACGACGACCCACGTTTGGATCGCATCGAAGCGAGCTACAAAATGGCCGAGGAGTTTGAAGACCCCACCGCCGTGACTCGCCGCTCACAAGAGCCCACCAACAAACAAACCCCCGTCATCAAAGGCGTGTTGCCCGATGCACCCGCACCGGTCGTTGAGCCCAAGGCACCTGCCGCCCCCAAAGCGCAAACTGTGGCCAAGGCACCTGCGGCTGAAAAAGGCTTCTTCTCTTGGCTCAAAGGCTTGTTCAGCAGCGACAAGGCCGACAAGCCTGCCGTCGAGAGCAAAAAGCCCAGCGACAAGAAAGACGAAAAACGCGAAGGTGGCCGTGAAGGCGGTCGCAACGGACGCGGAGGTCGCGGCGGACGCGGCGGCCGTGGCGGTGATCGCGCAGAGCGCGGCGAAGGCCGTGGCGAGCGCACCGAAGGTCGCAACGAACCACGCGGCGAACGTGCAGAACGTGGCGAACGCGTTGCAGACAGCCGTGGTGAAGGTCGAGGCGAAGGTCGTGGTCCACGTCCTGAGCGTCAAGACCGCAACCGTGGCAATCGCCAAGCGGTTGAAGGTCAAAACGCGCGCAGCGACGCACCCGCCACAGACGTCAGCCCTGAAGCCCAAGCAGAAGTGCGCGCCAAGGCACGCACCGAGCGCATCGCCCGTGAAGAGCGCGGCGAACAAGCCCCACGCGGTGAAGGCCGCAACGAGCCGCGCGAACCACGTGGCGATCAGCCCCGTCGTGAACGTGCCCCTCGCGGTGAAGGCCGTCGCAGCGAGCGTCCTGCCCGCAACGACGAGCAAGCTCAAGGCGATGCTTTGCCCGTGGCCACCTTGGATGAAAACCAAGTCAATGCCCAAACCGCGCCTGAGCAAGGCGAAGCCGGTCAAGACAACGGCGGCGAGCGTCGTGAGCGCCGATCACGCGACCGTTATGGCCGTGACCGCCGTGAACGTGGCGAACGCACCGACCGCGCACCACGCGAAGAAGGCGCTGTGCAAGAAGCTTTGTTCAACACCCCCGATGCTGAACAAGCACCACGCCAGATGCAAGAAAGCCGTCCATCCCAGGATGCGCCTGCGGCACAAGAGCGTGCCCCAGCGCAGCAAGCTTCAGCAGCCCCTGCACGTGGCGGCATGCCACGCGTGCAAACCTTCACCCTGCCCTTGGCAGAGATGCAAGCCGTGGCACACAACAGTGGTTTGGAATGGGTCAACTCCGATCCAGCGCGCATCGCAGCCGTTCAAGCTGCCATCGCAGCCGAACCCAAGCCGGTCCATATTCCTCGCGAGCGCCCAGCGCCTGTGGTGATTGATGAAGGTCCACTGGTGTTGGTCGAGACCCGCAAGGATCTGTAACACCACACAGCCAGCACCGCTGGCTCAGTGACACAACACTGAGTTAAGCGGCTGCCACTTCAGCGGCGCGTTTCCAGTACATCTGGGCACGCGCCGTTTCTTCTTTGTGCTCTGCCAATTGAGCCAAAGTTCGCCAAGCTTGACGCTGCAATTCAGGATGCGTGAGCTGCGGGGCCGCGAGTTCCAGCATCTGTTGCGCCTTGCCCCACAAGGCGTGATGCCAACACACCATGCCTGCGAGGTACTGCAGTTCCGTCCAACGTGGATAGGCTTGTCGCGCACGGTCAATGCTGGCCAACCAATCGGGATCGGTGGGCAACATGAGCAACGCACGCGCGAGCAACTGCACCACCTTTTGACGCAGCGCAGGGGTGCAACTGTCGGGCTGCTGCACCATGCGGTTCCACAAAGGGGTGAGCCAAGGCATCACCAATTCAGCGTCGCCACTGAGCGACAACATGCGTTGCGACGCGTGAATCACCACCTCCACTTGTTCCTGCTCAGCAGGCTCCAACGCATCCCAAGCACGTTGGAGTTGTGCGGTGTCGTGTGCGTCATTCAAGCTGGCAATCGCCAATTCACGCAACAAGCTGTGCGCCCCGGTGTCAGAAAAGGCGCCGTGCTTGTTGAGCAAACGTGCCGTATCCAAAGCCAGATCGTGTTGCTGATTCAAACGCGTGGCCTTGAGTCGCAAGCGCAGACTCAAGGTGCGACGTGCTGGGCCATGACGCAAGCCATCGAGCCAACGCAAGGCTTCAGTGGCATCTCGGTCGCGCAAAGCCCAACGCGCGGCGCCCAAATACGCGGCTTCGAGGGTTTCTTCCACGGCCTCGCTGGGGTGTTCTTGGCCCAAGGCCAACACGGCTTGCAAATGTTTGGCGCGCACCTCGTGGTCACGCAAGGCGTGCGCACTTTCAGAGGCAATCAAATGCGCCAAAGCGCGCAGCTGATGCACATGACGCGGCGCAGGATCGTCCGATGTACGAACCGACGCCAGCAGCGACTCCAAATCCAGCACATGTTCGGCCGACTTGATCGAGCGCACATAGCGCCCTGTCAACATCTGCGTCAACGCGTCGAGCAAGGACGCATGCATGGCACGTTCTTTTTGCTGCAAACGCCAACGACGCGCTTGATGCGGCAACTCAAACAAGGCCGACAAAGCACGCAGCGCCAAATGCACCACGGTGAACAAAGCCACCAACAGCAGCAGCACCAAGTTCATCGACAAATCCACCCGGTGCGGCGACCAGAACACGGTCACCGTGCTCTGATTGCTACCCGCCAACAAAGCCGATGCCACGGCCACACCAAACAAAGCAACCAACCACAGAGCGGCCCGCATCTCAACGCCCCGCTGCAGCTGTGGTGAGCGCAGCCAAGGTGTCATCTACCCGCGGCAACTCGGTTTGCTTGGATTGCGTGAGCACTTCGCGCGCCAGCATCAAGGTGATTTGGCCTTGACGGGTATCGGTGTCGAAATACTTGTTCAAGTCATCGTGGGCCTGCGTCAAATCGGCACGCACCACTTCAAAGTGACGGGCCAACAAACCCAAGCGGGCATTGAGCAAACGCAGCTTCAAGTTCTCGCGCACAAAGTAACTTTGCTCGGGCGCCAGCAAGCTGGCTTCAGGTCTGTCGATGCGGCTCACCCGCACCAAACTGCGCGCGTCAGACCAGATATCGGCCAACACCTGTTCCCACCAACTCATGCTGATGGCGCGTGCCCAGCTGCTGGTCGGTACAGGGGCGGCAGGTTTCTCCTTCGCCGACACACCCACGGCGTTGCGCAGGGGCAAGCTGTCGACGGCACGGACCAAGTCATCAATCTTGAGCAACAGCGTTGGCACGTCCGTGACCGCCGTGGCTTTGATGCGTTCAATGTCACGCGTGACGGCTCGCAGCAGCGGGGCCAACCGCGGTTGTGCGACTTTGGTCAAGCGCTGCTCTGCCGAGGTGAGCGCGGCCAACAAGGGCTGCACGCTGCCTGTGAGCTGCGACTGCTGTTGCGCCAAGCGAATGGCAGACTCAATGTCCACCACCAAGTTTTCATCGCGTGAGCGTGACAGGCTTTGCATCAAGTCTTCGAGCTGGCTGCGCTGCAAAGACACTTCGCTCAACTTGGCATCCGTCACGGCCAAACGGGCCGCTGTTTCACGTGCCAGTTCTTCCGCTTGCTTGGAAGCCACACGTGCCTCCACGGCTTGGCTGCCCGTGTCCGCACTTTGACGTGCGAGTTGTTCTTGAATGCCCGAGAGCTTGGACCACATCAGTCCCGTGCCCACGGCGCCAATCACCGCCAAAGCGCCAATACCGCGCATCAGCCAAGGCGACGACTGCAACGGCGCGCTGGACGACTCCACCACATGGGCAGGCGCTTCAGAAGAATGGCCGGAGGCCAAATGGGATGGAGGTTCGACGTGCTCAGGCTTCATGCCAATGATTCTAATGAGGCCAACACATCCGCCACCAGAGGTCGCGAGATATGAACTTCACCAAAACCAAGGGTTTTCGCCGTCTGCGCGATCCGCGCATGGGTGGTCACGCAGCGGGCCGCCGACCAGTCTTGCGCCGGCAAGGCTTGCTGCAAATGCGTCACCGCTTGAGAACTGCTGAAACACCACACGCTGCCGTCTGTGGCCGCGCTTGTGGCCGCCGCACGCTGCGCCTGCGTCCAAACCGGTGGGCGGCGTTCGTAGGCCACGACGAACTGGGCCGAAGCCCCAACGCTGTCGAGTTGTTGCGCCAACCAATCACGCCCCGTGCCCTGCCCTGGCCCTGCCGTTGGATCAAGGCCTGCATCGTGTCCCCGAACGATCAACACCGGACGCCCGGCTTGCACACGCGAGCCCACACGTTGCCACAAAGCTTCGGAATCGAACTGGCTGGCCTCGGCACTGGGGCTGTCAATGCACGCATCGGGCACACCGGCTTGCAGCAAGGCTTTGTGCGTGCCAGGGCCTGTGGCCCAGCATCGCGGCCCCTTGGCCCAAGTGAGGTTGCCGGGCTGGCTCTCAAAAAAATAACGCACCGCTTGGGCGCTGACAAACATCACCGCTTGCCACTGAGGCCATTGCGCCCACGCATGCGCCACGGGCTGGGTGTCGGTGGCAGGCGCCACATCAATCAAAGGCAATGCCAGCGCCGAATGCCCCGCCGCTTGCAAGGCATCGACCCACGCTTGCGCATCACTGGCCGGGCGGGTGATGACAACGCGCATGACAGGCTGTGCGGCTCAGTGTGCGCCTTGCGCGCGCAACTGAGCGGCAACAGATTCGCCGAGTTGGTTGGCGGCATCACGTGATGCAGGACGGCTCGCATCCAAGGCTTGCTTGGCCGAAGCACGCAACAACACAGGTGCACCCGAGGGATCGCCCCAAGCGGCTTGCAGATGCAACACGCCATCCGTCAAGGTCGCGTGTGCGGCCAAAGGCATGGAACAGCTGCCGCCCATGGCGCGGCTCACCGCACGCTCGGCGGTCACGGTCAGCCATGTGGCGGCGTCAGCCAACGGGGCCAAGGCTTGGGCCACATCGGCGCGGTTGCTGCGCACTTCAATGCCCAAGGCGCCCTGTCCTGCGGCAGGCAACATTTCGGTGGTTTCAAAAATGTGGCGAATGCGCTCACCCAAGCCCAAACGCTTCAAGCCCGCAGCAGCCAACACGATGCCGTCGTACTGGCCTTCGTCGAGCTTGCGCAAACGGGTGTCGAGGTTGCCACGCAAGGGCTCAATCTTCAAATCGGGGCGCAAGGCACGCAGCAATACCGTGCGGCGCAGGCTCGATGTGCCCACCACCGCGCCTTGTGGCAAATCGTTCAGGTGCGCGTATTTGGAAGAGACCCACGCATCGCGCGGGTCTTCGCGTTCCATCACGCAGGCGAGGTCAAAGCCCTCGGGCAAATCCATGGGCACGTCTTTGAGCGAATGCACGGCCAAATTGGCACGGCCTTCTTCCAAGGCCACTTCAAGCTCTTTGACAAACAGGCCCTTGCCGCCCACTTTGCTTAAAGATCGGTCCAAGATTTGATCGCCCTGGGTGGTCATGCCCAACAACGTCACGCTGTGCCCTTGGGCTTGCAGCAAGGCCTGAACATGCTCGGCCTGCCACATGGCCAAACGGCTTTCGCGGGTGGCGATGGTCAGGGAAACAGAAGGCGTTGAGGTGGTAGACAAAACAAAACTCGCGGTTCAAAGCAGTGACGGGGCCACAGCAGATGTGGCGACATAAATTGCGGCAAATGTTAGCAGGCGCACCTCTTGGCCTATTTGACGCACCACAAGGAACAAGCCACGCCCAAGCAGCCGACAAAGACCATCAAAGCCCCCAACGCGGGAGGCGACGTCAGGCCGATAAAATCAGCGCCTATGTCTACAAACCAACTCGATAAAAAATCCCAAGCGTGGTCGGCGCTTTTTTCTGAACCCATGAGCGAGTTGGTCAAGCGCTACACCGCCAGCGTGTTCTTTGACAAGCGCTTGTGGCAAGCCGACATCACCGGCAGCCTGGCCCACGCCGAAATGCTGGGCCACCAAGGCGTGATTTCCAAAGAAGATTTGACGTCCATCCAAAAGGGCATGGCGCAAATTTGGACCGAGATTGAAACCGGCCACTTTGAGTGGAAGCTCGACCTGGAAGACGTGCACCTGAACATCGAAGCGCGCCTGACCCAGTTGGTGGGCGATGCGGGCAAACGCCTGCACACCGGCCGCAGCCGCAACGACCAAGTGGCCACCGACGTGCGCCTGTGGTTGCGCAGCGAGATGGACCTGATCATTGATTTGTTAGTCGACCTGCAAAAGTCACTGGTCGATGTGGCCGAGCAAAACGTCGAGGTCATCCTGCCCGGCTTCACCCACCTGCAAGTGGCCCAACCGGTGAGCTTTGCGCACCACCTGCTGGCCTATGTCGAGATGTTTGCCCGCGACGCCGAGCGCATGAGCGACGTGCGCCGCCGCACCAACCGCCTGCCGCTGGGCAGCGCCGCATTGGCAGGCACCACCTACCCACTGGACCGCGAACGCGTGGCCCGCACCCTGGGCATGGTCGACGAACACGGCAACCCACAGGTCTGCCAAAACAGCCTGGACGGCGTGAGCGACCGCGACTTCGCCATCGAGTTCACCGCCGCGGCCAGCCTGTGCATGGTGCACATCAGCCGCTTCAGTGAAGAATTGATCTTGTGGATGAGCCAGAACTTCGGCTTTGTGCGCATTGCCGACCGCTTCACCACCGGCAGTTCCATCATGCCGCAGAAGAAAAACCCCGACGTGCCCGAACTCGCACGCGGCAAAACCGGCCGCGTGGTCGGCCACCTCATGGGCCTGATCACCCTGATGAAGGGCCAGCCCCTGGCCTACAACAAGGACAACCAGGAAGACAAAGAGCCGCTGTTTGACACCGTCGACACGCTCAAGGACACCCTGCGCATCTTCAGCGAAATGGTGGGCGGCCAGGTCAACCCCGCTACCGGCAAAAAGGAAGGCGGCATCACCGTCAACGCCGTCGCGATGGAAGCCGCTGTGAAAAAAGGCTACGCCACCGCCACGGACCTCGCCGACTACCTGGTCAAAAAAGGCTTGCCCTTCCGCGACGCCCACGAAGTGGTGGCCCACGCCGTCAAAACCGCCCAAGGCTTGGGCGTGGACTTGTCTGAGCTGCCGCTCGAAACCCTGCAAAAGTTCGACAGCCGCATCGAAGCCGATGTGTTTGGGCCGCTCAGCCTGCAAGGCTCGCTGAACGCCCGCAACACCTTGGGCGGCACAGCGCCTGCGCAAGTGCGGATTCAAATCGCACGGCACCGCCAACGTCTCGTGTGATGCCAAACGCACAAGGTCAGCGCAACGCCCTCCACGCGATCGCGGCCTTTGAAGCGACCAAAGGCGCGGCTGCGCTGGCGGGTCTGATCGGTGTGCTCGATTTGCTGCACCGCGATGTGCGCGCCGTGGTGATGGCCCTGATTGGCCGCTTTGGCCTCGACCCCGAGGCGCACTACCCATCGCTGCTGTTGCACTACGCCGACTTGCTGCCCGATGCCGACGTTCACCTCCTGGTCATGATGGGTTCGGCCTACATTGCACTGCGCTTTGTCGAAGCCACAGGCTTGTGGTTGGGCAAGGCCTGGGGCGAGTATTTGGGTGCGTTATCCGGGGGCATTTACATTCCGTTTGAGCTGATCCATTTCATCCACGAGCCCTCTGTTGTCAACGCCGGTGTGGTGCTGCTCAACGCGGTGATCGTGGCGTACTTGGCGCGTGCCTTGTGGCAACGCCATCAACGCAACGCACAGCCCCATGACTGACATCCTGACCGTCACCCTCAACCCAGCCTTGGACGTGCTGACGTCCATCGACCGGGTGCAAGACACACACAAAATGCGCTGCGGCGAAGTGATCAAGCACCCCGGCGGGGGCGGGGTGAACGTGGCACGTGTGCTGCACCGCCTCGGCGCTTCTTGTGTGGCCACGTATTTGGCAGGAGGTGTCACCGGCGAGCGTCACCACCGCTTGATGAGCGCTGAAAAAGTGCGCTGCCACGTGATTGCGATTGCACAAGAAACACGCGAGAGCTTCTCGGTGCACGAGCTCAGCAGCGGCCACGACTTTCGGTTTGTGTTGCCAGGCCCTGTCGTGTCAGAGGCTGAGTACCAAGCCTGCTTTGACTATGTCGCGGCGCACATGCCCAAGAAATTCTTGGTCATCAGCGGCGGCTTGGCCCCAGGCGTGCCGCTTGATTTTTATGCGCGCCTCACCGCTTTGGCGAAAGCGCATCAGGTGCGTGTGGTGCTCGACGCCAATGGCCCCGCACTTCACGCGGCGTTGCAAACCGGTGTGTTCTTGTTCAAACCCAGCCTGCGAGAGCTGCGTGAGCTCACCGGGCAAGCCTTGCCCGATGAAGCGTCTTGGGTCGCCGCATGTCAGCACCTCATCCAAACCGGTCAAGCCGAAGTCGTCGCCTTGTCATTGGGCGAAGACGGGGCCATGGTCATCAGTGCCAACCAGTCTTGGCGCTCCCCCGGCTTGAAGGTCGATGTGCACACCACCATTGGTGCGGGCGACAGCTTTGTGGCTGGCATGGTCTGGGCCTTCAGCCAAGACCACCAGGTGCTCAAAGCCTTTCAATACGGCATGGCTGCTGGGGCTGGCGCACTGTTGGGCACAGGCACGTCCTTGTGCCAAGCGCATGACGTGCATGGCTTGTTGCCACAGGTGGTGGTCCACGCTGTGTAAATTTTTTCACACGCGCTGTCGCACTCTTCACACGGGATGTCGACAGGCTCGGGCTACCATCGTCTGCATCTAAAGGAGACTTTCATGCCCGTGATCACCAACATCGAAGACCTGCGCGTTTTGGCGCAAAAGCGCGTGCCCCGCATGTTTTACGACTATGCCGACTCGGGCAGCTGGACGGAAAGCACTTACAAAGCCAACGAAAGCGACTTCCAGAAAATCAAGCTGCGCCAACGCGTGGCCGTCAACATGGAAGGCCGCAGCACGGCCACCCAAATGATTGGCCAAAACGTCGCCATGCCCGTGGCCATTGCGCCCACTGGTTTGACCGGCATGCAGCACGCTGATGGTGAAATCTTGGCAGCCCGCGCTGCACGCAAATTTGGCGTGCCTTTCACCCTGTCCACCATGAGCATTTGCTCCATCGAAGATGTGGCTCAGCACGCAGGCGAAGGGTTTTGGTTCCAGCTCTACGTCATGAAAGACCGTGCGTTCATTGAGCGTCTGATTGACCGCGCCAAAGCCGCCAACTGCGCTGCCTTGGTGCTCACCCTGGATTTGCAAATCTTGGGACAACGCCACAAAGATTTGAAGAACGGTTTGTCGGCGCCACCCAAGCTGACCCTGCCCAACATCATCAACATCGCCACCAAGCCACGTTGGGCTTTGGGCATGTTGGGCACACACCGTCGCCAATTCGGCAACATCGTGGGCCATGTGAGCGGGGTCGAGAACATGAGCTCGCTCTCGTCATGGACCGCTCAGCAGTTTGACCCTGCATTGAACTGGGGTGACGTGGCGTGGATCAAAGAACGCTGGGGCGGCAAGCTGATTTTGAAAGGTATCCAAGATGTGGAAGATGCGCGCATGGCCGTGCAGTCTGGCGCAGATGCCTTGATCGTCTCCAACCACGGCGGTCGCCAACTCGACGGTGCGCAAAGCAGCATCGAGGCCCTGCCCACCATCGTGGCCGAAGTGGGCTCACAGATCGAAGTGCACATGGACGGCGGCGTGCGCAGTGGCCAAGACGTGCTAAAGGCCATCGCCTTGGGCGCCAAGGGCACCTACATTGGCCGTTCGTTCCTCTATGGCTTGGGCGCGATGGGTGAAGAAGGCGTGAGCAAATGCCTGCACATCATCCACAACGAACTCGACTTGTCGATGGCGTTTTGTGGTCGCACACAAATGGCGCAAGTCGATCAGTCCATCTTGTTGCCAGGCACCTTCCCGACGGCCTAAGCCTCGCAAACGTTCAAAACGTTCAAAAAGCTGCACGCGCCATGCGCTGTGCAGCTTTTTTTATGGTGCGACGAGGGTGATCAGCTTGTCTTGTTGCTCCACAGCACACCGCCGGTGGCCCAGTCATGGCGTTTGACGTCAAAGAACAAAATGTCCACGGCTTCGGGCTTGCTGCCCAAGGTTTTGCACGTGGCTTCGGTCAAGGCGTGTGCCAAGTCACGTTTTTGCTCAGGCGTGCGGCCTTCCAAAAGTTCGACGCGAATGGTGGGCATGGAGTTCTCCTTCAGGTTGAAAAGTGACAACGATTATGCTTTGCACCTGTGAACGCCAACATCCCCACTGACCCACCCCTGCGCCGTATCGCGCACCTCGACATGGACGCGTTCTACGCCTCCGTCGAGCTGCTGCGTTATCCGCAGCTCAAAGGTTTGCCAGTAGTGATTGGGGGTGCACGCCGACGTGAAGACGACTTGCTGGGCCGTTTGAACGCAGCCTATCCAGAGCACACGTGGTCAGCAGACAACCTGGGAGAAATTCCATTGGATTTCTTTCCGCGCATCTCTGGCTACACCGGACGCGGCGTGATCACGACGGCCACCTACGCGGCACGGCAGTTTGGCGTGGGCTCCGCCATGGGGGTGATGAAAGCTGCCAAACTCTGTCCCGAGGCCATTTTGTTGCCGGTGGACTTTGAGCAATACCGCCACTACTCACGCCGCTTCAAAAGCATCATCACCGAGATTGCCCCGTTGATGGAAAACCGCGGCGTGGATGAGGTCTACATCGACTTCACCCAAGTGCCAGGCGGCCAGCGCGAAGGCGGACGCGTGCTGGCACGCCTGATTCAAAAAGCCATCTTTGACGACACCGGCCTGACCTGTTCGGTCGGCGTGGCCCCCAACAAGTTGTTGGCCAAGATGGCGAGTGAGTTCAACAAGCCCAATGGCATTTCCATCGTCCATGAAGCAGACTTGGAAAGCTTGATCTGGCCGCTGCCCTGTCGCAAAGTCAACGGCATCGGCCCCAAGGCCGAAGCGAAGCTCGCCCAACACGGCATTCACACCATCGGCGAGTTGGCCCAACGCGAGCGCGTGTGGTTGATGGAGAACTTTGGCAAAAGCTACGGCGCTTGGCTGCACGATGCCGCTCACGGCAAAGACGATCGCCCCGTGGAGATGAGCAGCGAGCCTGTGAGCATCAGCCGAGAAACCACCTTCGAGCGCGACCTGCACGCCGTGCGTGATCGCGACGCACTCAGCGCCATCTTCACCAAGCTCAGCGCACAAGTGGCAGACGATTTACAACGCAAAGGCTATGTGGGCAAAACGATTGGCGTGAAGCTGCGTTACGACAACTTTCAAAGCGTGACGCGCGACCAAACGCTTGACCACTACACCGACCAAGCCAGCGCGATTCGGCACGCGGCAGGCCAATGCTTGAAACGTGTCGACCTCACGCGTCGCATGCGGCTGCTTGGCGTTCGCGTGGGGTCCTTGATGAAACTCGAAGACTGGCAAGCACAAGGCCAGCGGGCCAACGAAGCCCCAACGCCTTACACCGAATCTCTGTTTTGAATCACTGACGTGCGGTGCGAACGTTCGCGGGTGCAGCCTGCGGATGGCTGGTGCGCCAAGGGTTGATGTCCAAACCGCCCCGTCGGGTGTAGCGGGCATACACCTCTAAACGCAGCGGTTGGCAGCGTCGCCAAATATCCATGAAGATGCGCTCCACGCATTGCTCGTGAAACTCGTTGTGATTTCTGAAACTCACGATGTAGCGCAACAAACCAGCTTGGTCGATTTGCGGACCGGTGTAACGAATGCGCACACTGCCCCAATCGGGTTGGCCCGTCACCAAGCAGTTGCTCTTGAGCAAATGGCTGGTGAGGGTTTCGGTCACGGGCGCTTCATTGGTGTTGGCCGTCAGCAGCTCGGGGGCGGGCTGGTAGTGGTCGCAATCCAAATCCATGCGATCCAGGCTCAGGCCATCGAGTTCGTGCACGGGTTCACGGTCAAAGTCTTCGGGCATCACCAATTGCACGCCCACGCCAGACATCATCGGGCCACCCTGCCAAGCGGCAGCGCTCAGGTCTTCACGCAAGCGGGTTTGCAGTTGCGCGACATCGTCCAAACGCGTGTTGTTGAAGCTGTTGAGGTAGAGCTTGAACGATTTGCTCTCAATGATGTGCGTGGACTCCGCAGGCACGGTGAACCGTGCGATCGCCACTTGCGGTTTGCCGCGCGTGTTGAGCCAGCTCAGCTCATAACCGGTCCACAAGTCGGCTCCAAAAAATGGTGGTTGTGCAGTGATACCAATTTCTTCGCGCTTGGTTTGGCGAGGGATCGGAAACAGCAAAGACGCGTCGTAGTGATCGACATAGGCAGAGGTCTTGCCAAGCTGCGATTGTTCAGGTGTATTCATAACGACTCAGTCGAGTTTGCGGCGAAAGACCTTGCGATCGGGCTCAGATGCCGCGGCATCGAAGGCGTAGCCTTCGAGGTTGAAGCCCTCCAAGCCTTTGGGCGTGGTGACTTGGTGCATCACCGCATAGCGCGTCATCAAGCCGCGTGCACGCTTGGCAAGGAAGCTGATGATTTTGTATTTGCCACCTTTGTAGTCTTCAAACACGCACTCGATCACACGCGCTTTCAAAGCTTTGCGATCCACCGATTTGAAGTATTCCTGCGAGGCCAAGTTGACGACGATGGGCTCGCCCTCACCACTCAAACGTTCGTTCAAATAATCGGCAATCTGTGTGCCCCAGAACTTGTACAAGTTGCTGCCTTTGTCATTGGCCAATGAGGTGCCCATCTCCAGTCGATAGGGTTGCATCCAATCGAGCGGGCGCAGCACGCCATACAAGCCACTCAGAATTGCCACATGGTCTTGCGCCCATGCGAGGTCTTGGGGTTGGAGTGTTTTGGCGTCCAAGCCTTCGTACACATCGCCATTGAATGCGAGCACCGCTTGCTTGGCATTTTGGACCGTGAACTTGGGACGCCACGCTTGGTAACGGGCCACATTCAAACTCGACAAGGCGTCGCTCAAGCTCATCAAGCTCGCAATCTCTTGCGGCGACTTTTCCTTGAGGATGTCGATCAACTGCTCCGACTGTTTGACAAACAGCGGTTGCGTGTGGGGCACATCGCCAGCAGGGGTGTCGTAGTCGAGGGCTTTGGCGGGGGACAGCAAAAACAGCATAGGCGCAAATAAAAAGGCTTCACATGGAAGCCTGAATTATGAAGGGCCGATCAAAACTTCAATTCGGTGGGGCAATGTCCACGCCATAAAACGTGTTGCGCCCCAATGGGCTGAGTTGAAACCCCGTGACCTCGCGACGCATGACCTTGAATTGCACCGAGTGCGCGATGTTCAACCAAGGCGCTTGCACTTTCAGAATTGCTTGCGCTTGTTCATACAAGCGGGTGCGCTCTTGCCGATCCGATGAAGCCTTGGCTCGCTTGACCAAGCGGTCGTACGACAGATCACAAAACTTGGCCACGTTGTGGCCGTGTGTGGCATCGCAGCCCAACAAGGTGTTCAAGAAATTGTCGGGGTCGCCGTTGTCGCCCGTCCAACCGTACAGCGCCATTTGATGCGCCCCCGCATGCAGCCCTTGGCCATACCCCGTCCAGTCCGGGCTTTGAATCACCACCTTCACCCCCACGGCCGCCAAGTCGGCTTGGATCAACTCGGCCACCTTCAAAGCGTCGGGCAAATAAGGACGTTGCACCGACATGGCCCACAGCTCGGTGGTGAAACCTTGCGGATAGCCCGCTTGCATTAGCAATTGCCGAGCGCCATCGGGATCAAACTCATCGTCGTCCAGCTCTCGGTTGTAGCCCCATTGAATGGGTGGAATCGGGTTGATGGCGGGCACGGCCGTTTGTTGGTACACCGTGCGCAGAATTTTTCGTTTGTTGATCGCCATGTTCAGCGCTTGACGCACACGCACATCATCGAACGGTTTTTTACTCAGGTTGTAGGCCAAGTAACTGATGTTCAAGCCGGTTTGGTTGAGCACTTTCATGCGGGGGTCGTCACGCATTTGCTGTAAGTCAGCAGGGCTGGGATAGGCCATCACATGGCATGCCCCCGATTGCAATTTGGCCCACCGCACATTGGCGCTGGGGTGAATGACAAACACCAAGTCATCCACTTTCGCGCGCCCACCCCAATAGTCGTCAAAGGCTTTGAATTTGACGGCCACGTCTTTTTCATAGTCCACCCACCGAAAAGGGCCTGTGCCTAGGGGCGCTTGGTCTATGCGTTGCGGCATGCCCATCTTGTACATGGCCTGCGCATACTCCGCCGATTGAATGCCTGCCCAATACATGGCCAAGTTCGCCACAAACGGCGCCACCGGTTGTTTGAGTGTGAACTGCACCGTGTGTTCATCCACTTTCTGGATGGACTGAAGCATCTCGGCCATGCCCATGTCGTTGAAATACGGATGCAGCGCGCGGGTCACTCTGTAAAAAGGATGTTGGGGTTTCCATTGGCGCTCAAAGCTGAACAACACATCGTCAGCATTGAACTCACGCGTGGGTGAGAACCAGTCGTTGTATTGCCAACGCACGCCGCGTCGCAAGAAAAAGGTGTATACCAAGCCGTCAGCAGACACCGTCCAATGCGTGGCCAAAGCGGGCATGAGTTCGGTGGTGCCGGGCTTGAAACTCACCAAGCTTTCAAAGATCTGGCCCGTCACATCGAAAGACGTGGTGTTGGTGTTCAAGCTGGGCGATAAGAACTCAGGATTGCCTTCAGAGCAAAAGACCAAGGTTTTGGCAGGTACGGCTGCGCTGCCTAGCCCAAGCAAGCACAGAAGGAGTTGAAAAAGTAATCGTATGGTGTGCACCCAATAAACACAAAATAGAACTAATAGTTTATTTATTTTCTTCCCAAACAAAACAAGCACACCTCAGCTTCGAAGCAACCCCGGCCCTAGGCCTAGGTAAAATGCCGCATTCCCTGTTTCAGTTCAACGGCAGCCTTGTGCCTGCCGTTTTTCATTTGTCAAAGCCCCCATGAGCAACACCCCAGCCCCCCTCCTCGAACAACCTGGTTTGAACAGCCTGTCCAAATCGTTCGAACCCGCCGCGCTAGAAGCACATTGGGGCCCTGAGTGGGAAAAACGTGGCTATGGCATCGCCGGTTTCCGTGGCACAGGCACCCCTGCGGTTGACGCCCCCGCATTCGCCATTCAGCTGCCCCCCCCCAACGTGACGGGCACGCTGCACATGGGCCACGCGTTCAACCAGACCATCATGGACAGTTTGACGCGCTACCACCGCATGTCGGGCTTCAACACCGCCTGGATTCCGGGCACCGACCACGCCGGCATCGCCACGCAAATCGTGGTGGAGCGCCAGCTGCAAGCCAAAGGCATCAGCCGCCACGACATGGGCCCCACGCCTGCCGATGCGCGCAAGAACTTTGTGAGCAAGGTCTGGGAGTGGAAAGAAGAATCGGGCAGCACCATCACCAGCCAGATGCGCCGCATGGGCGATAGCGTGGACTGGAGCCGCGAATACTTCACGATGGACCCCAAGCTGTCCAAGACCGTGACCGAGACCTTTGTGCAGCTGTACGAGCAAGGCCTGATCTACCGTGGCAAGCGCCTGGTCAACTGGGACCCGGTGCTGATGAGCGCGGTGTCTGACCTCGAAGTCGAGAGCGAGGAAGAAGACGGCTCGATGTGGCACATCCGCTATGACTTGGCCGATGGATCAGGTTCACTCACCGTTGCGACAACTCGCCCCGAAACCCTGCTGGGCGACGTGGCCGTGATGGTGCACCCCGAAGACGAGCGCTACAAGCACCTCATCGGCAAGCAAGTGAACCTGCCGCTGTGCGGCCGCACCATCCCCGTGATTGCCGACGAGTATGTGGACAAGGACTTCGGCACCGGCGTGGTGAAGGTCACGCCAGCGCACGACACCAACGACTACCAAGTCGGCCAGCGCCACAAGCTGGAGATGATCTGCGTGCTGAACTTGGACGCGACCATCAACAACAATGCACCCGAGAAATACCGGGGCCTCGACCGCTTCGTGGCCCGCAAGGCCGTGGTGGCCGACCTGGAAGCCGCAGGCGCGTTGGTCGAGGTGAAAAAACACAAGCTGATGGTGCCGCGCTGCGCCCGCACCGGCCAAGTGATCGAGCCCATGCTGACTGACCAATGGTTTGTCGCCATGAACCAAGTCGGCCAAGGCGACGCCACCGGCAAGAGCATTGCGCAAAAAGCCATCGACGCTGTGCAGTCCGGCGAAGTGAGCTTCGTGCCAGAGAACTGGGTCAACACCTACAACCAGTGGATGAACAACATCCAGGACTGGTGCATCTCGCGCCAACTGTGGTGGGGCCACCAAATTCCGGCTTGGTACGACGAAGACGGCAATGTGTATGTGGCACGCAACGAAGCGGAGGCTCAAGCCAAGGCACCTGGCAAGACACTCAAGCGCGATGAAGACGTGCTCGACACCTGGTACTCATCAGCGCTGGTGCCCTTCTCCACGCTTGGCTGGTCCGCTGGCTCCGAGGGTGTGGGCACTGGGGATGGGCGCAGCGACATTCTGAGCGAAGCGAAGAGGAGCAAGACCGTCTCCGGTGCCCACGCCCTCGGAGGCAGTGAGGGCCAACAAAGCGACTACGACTTGTATTTGCCTTCATCAGTTTTAGTGACGGGCTACGACATCATCTTTTTCTGGGTCGCTCGGATGATCATGATGACGACCCACTTCACAGGGCGCGTGCCGTTCAAGCATGTGTATATCCACGGCTTGGTGCTCGATGCACAGGGCAAGAAGATGAGCAAGTCTGAGGGCAACGTGCTGGACCCAGTTGACCTGATTGACGGCATAACGCTGGAACCTTTGCTCGACAAACGCACCCAAGGTTTGCGCAAGCCCGAGACTGCACCGAAGGTGCGCAAGCAAACGGAAAAAGAATTTCCTGAAGGCATTCCGGCCTACGGCGCTGATGCGCTGCGCTTCACGTTTGCCGCACTCGCCTCGCTAGGCCGCAGCATCAACTTCGACAGCAAGCGCTGCGAGGGCTACCGCAATTTCTGCAACAAAGTGTGGAACGCTTCACGCTTTGTGTTGATGAACTGCGAAGGCCAAGACTGCGGCCTGAAAGAGCACACCAAGGAAGAATGCGCCGTGGGCGGCCCATCACACGGCTACCTGAGCTTTAGCCAAGCCGACCGCTGGATTGTTTCTAAGCTGCAACGCGTGGAAGCCGAAGTGGCCAAAGGCTTTGCCGAATACCGCTTGGACAACGTGGCCAACACGATTTACGACTTTGTGTGGAACGAGTTCTGCGATTGGTATTTGGAAATCGCCAAGGTGCAAATCAACACCGGTGACGATGCACAAAAACGTGCCACACGTCGCACGCTGATCCGCACGCTTGAGACCATTCTGCGTTTGGCCCACCCCATCACACCGTTCATCACCGAAGAGTTGTGGCAAACGGTGGCAGTCGTGGCCGGTCGCGTCAAGGCGGACGACAAGGCGGCATCCATCAGCATCGCAGCCTACCCAGTCAGCCAGCCTGAACGCATTGACGAACAAGCCGAAGCCCATGTGGCGCGTGTCAAATCGTTGGTCGATGCCTGCCGCAACTTGCGCGGCGAGATGGGCGTGTCACCCGCCACGCGCATGCCGTTGTTTGCATTGGCGGGCAGCGCCGAAGAACACGCGTTCATGCAAAGCGTGGCCCCCGTGTTGCAAGCCTTGGCCAAGCTCAGCGAAGTCAAAGTGTTTGACAACGAAGCCGCTTGGTCTGCTGCGGCTCAAGCCGCACCTGTGGCCGTGATTGGCGAATTGCGCGTGTGCTTGTTCATCGAAGTAGATGTGGCCGCCGAGAAGATTCGCTTGGGCAAAGAAGTCGACCGTTTGCAAAACGAAATCGAAAAAGCAGGCTCCAAGCTGAAGAACGAAGCCTTCGTGGCCAAAGCCCCACCGGCCGTGATTGAAGAAGCCAAGAAGCGCGTGGCCGAGTTCACCGCCACGTTGACCAAGGTGCAAGAGCAGCTGGTCAAGCTTGGGAAATAAAGCCCAGATAAACTTCGCAAAACAATTAACTTCAAGCGAATGAAAAACAAACTCACCAAAGCCGTGTTCCCCGTCGCAGGCATGGGCACACGCTTCTTGCCCGCCACCAAAGCCAGCCCCAAAGAAATGCTGACCGTGGTGGACAAGCCGCTGATCCAATACGCGGTGGAAGAAGCCTATGAGGCTGGCATTCGCGAAATGATCTTTGTCACAGGCCGCAGCAAACGCGCCATCGAAGACCACTTTGACATGGCCTACGAGCTCGAAACCGAACTCGAAGCCGCAGGCAAGCAAGCCCTGCTCGACATCGTGCGCAGCGTACAACCCGACGACATGCAGTGCGTGTACGTGCGCCAAGCACGTGCGCTCGGCTTGGGCCATGCCGTGTTGTGTGCTGAACACTTGGTAGGCGATGAGCCTTTCGCTGTGTTGCTGGCCGACGACTTGATGCGCGGCAAACCAGGTGGCCCTGGTGTGTTGAAGCAAATGGCCGATGTGTTTGCACGCACGCAGTCTTCTGTGTTGGCTGTGCAAGAAGTGCCCTTAGAACATGTGCACCGCTACGGTGTGGTCGCAGGCAACGACTTAGGCAACGGTTTGGTCGACATCCAACAAATGGTCGAAAAGCCCAAAGCCGAAGTGGCGCCCTCACGTACCACCGTGGCGGGCCGCTACATCTTGACGCCTGCGGTGTTTGAGCGCATCCGTGCAGGCGGGCGTGGCGTGCAAGGTGAGATTCAACTCACCGACGGTATTGCTGGCTTGTTGGCCACCGAAAAAGTATTGGCCTATGCGTACGAAGGCAAGCGCTTTGATTGCGGCAGCAAAGTGGGTTTCTTGCAAGCCAGCGTCGAGCTGGCTTTGGAACATGCGGAAGTGGGCGCTGAATTCCGCACTTACTTGAAGAGCTTGCACATCGCCTGACGGCGCTTGGCGTCGTCTGGGCCATGTGCCCTTCTCAACGTTGAATCAACGACGCTTGAGGATGTGGATGAAATCGTTGCCCACCGTTTCTTGCGACACCAACTCGTTGCCGGTTTGTTTGGCAAAGGCGGCAAAGTCGCGCAATGAGCCCGTGTCAGTGGCAACCACTTTGAGGATCTGACCACTTTGCATGGTGGTCAGCGCCTTCTTGGCTTTGAGGATGGGCAGCGGGCAGTTCAAGCCACGGGTGTCGAGTTCTTGATCGATGTGCATCGGGGTCAATCCAAATTGAGTTGTTCACGTTGCGCCCATTCCATGAAGCGCGGTTCAATGCCTTGGCTGCGTTGCCAATCGGCCATGGCGTAGCCTGTTCCAGCGGGCCAGCAAATCACATCGGCAGGCTTGTACAACTTGTACTCAGCCAGCTCGGGCGACAGCTGGACCTCACCATCCGCCACAGCATGGTAGGCAATGATGACTTGGTTCATGCGCTGAAAATCGTACACACCCACCAGCTTCAACGCACTGACTTCGAGCGACGTTTCTTCTGCGATTTCGCGGCGAATGCCGTCTTCGGGTGTTTCACCCGCTTCCATGAACCCGGTGATCAAAGCGAAGCGTCGGCCCGGCCATGCGGCATTGCGCGCCAGCAAAATTTGGTCTCGGTATTGCACGATGCCCGCGAGCACGGGCGTGGGGTTGTTCCAATGGGTCCAGTCGCAAGCGACGCAACGCAGACGTTCAACCAGGCCGCCATCTTCTTCTTTGGCAATCATGGCCAAAGGCGTGGCACAGCTGGGGCAAAAGCGAAATGAGTTCATGCGGGAAACACTCCAGTAGACAGGTAACGGTCTCCACGGTCGCAGACGATGAAGGCAATGGTGGCGTTCTCAACTTGCTGCGCAATTTGCAACGCCACCCAGCATGCACCCGCCGCTGAAATGCCAGCAAAGATGCCCTCTTCGCGCGCCAAGCGGCGGCACATCTCTTCGGCATCGTCTTGGCTGACATAGACCAATTCATCGACGTTTTGGGCGTCATAAATCTTGGGCAAATATTCTTGTGGCCATTTGCGAATGCCCGGAATGCGCGAGCCCTCGCTGGGTTGCGCACCCACGATGCGCACCGCGGGGTTTTGCGATTTCAAATAACGCGACACACCGGTGATGGTGCCCGTGGTGCCCATGGCGCTCACAAAGTGGGTGATGCGCCCGTGCGTGTCTTGCCACAGCTCGGGGCCCGTGGTTTCAAAGTGAATGCGCGGGTTGTCTTCGTTGGCGAACTGATCGAGCACGCGGCCTTTGCCTTCTTTTTGCATGCGCTCGGCCAAATCACGCGCGTATTCCATGCCACCGCTTTTGGGCGTCAAGATCAGCTCAGCGCCAAAGGCTTTCATGGTTTGCGCACGTTCGATGGACAAGTCCTCCGGCATGATCAACACCATGCGATAGCCCTTGATCGCAGCGGCCATCGCCAACGCAATGCCGGTGTTGCCTGAGGTGGCTTCAATCAGTGTGTCGCCAGGCCGAATGTCACCCCGTTCTTGGGCGCGCTGGATCATTGACAAAGCGGGTCGATCTTTCACCGAGCCGGCGGGGTTGTTGCCCTCCAACTTACCCAAGATCACGTTGCCACGCGCAGCGTTTTCAGCAGCGCCAATGCGCTGCAAAGCGACCAACGGCGTTTTGCCAATCGCGTCTTCAATGGTGGGGTACAAGGTTTTCTCGTTCATAGGCTCAGACTGTGCCATATTTTCCTATGCCCTCGCCTTTGCCAAGGCGACAGACAAATACTCAATCAGCACCGACACGCGGTGCGGAATGTAGCGATTGCTGGGCAGCACCGCATAAATGCCCAAGGGCTTGGACGCGAACTTCTTCAAGATTTCCACCACCTCGCCACGGTCGACGAAAGGCTGGGCGATGAAATCGGGTTGGCGCGTGATGCCCAAGCCTTCGGCCGCCGCTTTGGCCAGCGCCACACCGTTGTTGGCCATGAGTCGGCCACGGATGGAGAAGTTCGACAACTGTTCGCCCACTTGGTAAGACCATGAGGTCGGCGTCATGTCGATGGAGTAGGCCAAGCACTCATGGTTTTGCAGCTCTCGCGGGTGTTTGACCAAACCGTGCTGCGACAAGTAGTCGGGCGACGCAATCGTCATGAGCCGACAAGTCCCGAGTTTGCGCACGATGTCACTTTGGTCGAGGTTCGCAGTGATGCGAATCGACAGATCAATGCCCTCTTCAATCAAATTGGCACGTCGGTCTGAAAAGTCCATGGCCAGTTGAATGTGGGGCTGCTGCTTGGCGAACTCTGTCAACGCAGGCATCAAGCGCTGCAGGCCAAAACTCAACGGCAAGCCCAAGCGGATGCGCCCGCGAGGAATGGCTTTTTCTTCACTGAGGCTGGTCTCGGCCGCATCCACCATGTTCAAGATCACACGGCATTTCTCTAGGTAGGCAGAACCCGCCGTGGTCAACGTCAAGCTGCGCGTGCTGCGGGTGATGAGCTTGGTGCCGAGCTTGGTTTCAAGACCGGCAATCTGTCGCGTGATGACAGAGCGCGCCACGTTTTCTTGGTTGGCCACTGCGGTGAAGCTGCCCGCTTCAGCCACCCGCACAAAAACTTGCATTGCATTGAATTTATCCATTGTTGCGTATTTTGCAACAAGTATTTCTCCATTAGATACTTTTTCTAATCGTTTAAGACGCCTACATTCCGTTCAAGCCAAAAAACTTAAAGCCATGCAAAACCTTCGCAACACCCTCTTCGTCCCACACGGTGCCCCCACCTTTGCGCTTCATCCCGGTGCAGCGGGTGCGGCCATGGCACAAGTGGCGAGCTTCTTGAAAACACCACGCGCCATCATCGTGGTCAGCCCGCACTGGGAGACCGCCTACCCCACCGTCGGCACCGGCGCGCACTTGGAAACCATCCATGACTTTTATGGATTTCCTTCGGCGCTGTACGACATCAAATACCCTGCGACCGGTTGCCCCGAGGGCGCACAAGTGGTCATCAACGCACTCAAAGCGCACTTTCCCCGCGTCGAGGCAGACCCTGCACGCGGCTTAGACCACGGCGCTTGGATTCCTCTGCTGCAAATGTTTCCAGATGCCGATGTGCCCGTCATCCCCTTGTCGGTGCAAAGCCATGCAGGTCCCGAACACGCCTATGCCGTGGGCCAAGCCTTGGCCGAACTGGCCAGCCAAGACTTTTTGGTCTTGGCATCGGGCAACCTCACACACAACTTGGGCGATTACCGCGTGAGCGCCCAAGGCGGTCAGTCTCCGGCATACGTGCAAGTGTTTGCCGATTGGGTGGCGCAACACATGGCCGAGGGAGAAGTGGACGCGTTGCTCAACTACAGACACGCCTTGCCTGAAGGTCGGCGCGCACATCCCACCGAAGAGCATTTGCTACCCCTCTTTGTGGCCCTCGGTGCCGCCGGCCAAGACGCCACGCCTTCGCCGTTTTACCGTGGCATCAGTGACCATGTGTTGGCCATGGATGGCTACGCCTTTGTTGAAAGAAATTGATGAACACGACTTATCACCCCATCGCCAAAACCCTGCATTGGGTCATGGCCCTTGCCATCTTTGGTTTGCTTGCCTTGGGTTTCGTCATGCACGACATGCCGTTGTCGCCTGAAAAACTTCAATACTTCTCATGGCACAAATGGGCGGGCATCAGCATCTTTGTGCTGGTGTGGGTTCGCTTGGCTTGGCGGTGGATCAGTCCACCCCCAGCCTATGCGAACAGCATGCCGCGCCACTTGCAAATTCTTGCGCACCTGGGTCACTTCGCGCTGTATGCGCTGATGGTGGTGATCCCGCTCACAGGTTGGTTGATGAGTTCGGCCAAAGGTGTGCAAACGGTTTGGTTTGGTGTTTTACCCATCCCCGATTTACTCAGCCGTGACAAAGAGCTGGGCCATCTCTTGGAAGAAATTCACAGCGTCTTGAACTGGGCCTTGATGGCGTTGATTGTGGGCCACGTTGGCGCCGCACTGAAACACCACGTCATGGACCGCGATGACATCTTGACGCGCATGCTGCCCTTCACCACCTCACAAGGAAACACCCATGAATAAGATCTTCGCCCTGGCATTGACCGGCCTCGTCACACTGCATGCACATGCCGTGGAATACAAAACCATCCAAGCTGATAAAAGCAGCGTCACCTTCAGCTACAAACAAATGGGCGTGGCCATGGACGGGAAATTCAAAAAGTTCTCGTCGCAACTGAACTTCGACCCCGCCAAGGCCACCGCGGCCAAAGCCACGTTGGAAATTGAGCTCGCCTCCATCGACACCGGTTCGTCAGACGCTGACCAAGAGGTCGTGGGCAAATCGTGGTTCAACGTGGCCGCGTTTCCCAAAGCCGTGTTCGTCGCCACACAGGTCAAGCCCACCACGCCCAACCAATACCAAGTGACGGGCAAGCTCACGATCAAAGGCAAAACCCAAGACATCAGCTTCCCCCTCAAGCACACCCCACAAGGCACTGCGGGCGTGTTCAGCGGAGGCTTCACCCTACACCGTGCCGACTTCTTGATCGGAGAAGGCATGTGGTCCAAGTTTGATGTTGTCGCCAACGACATTCAAGTCAACTTTCAACTCACCGCTCAACCGGGCAAATAATTTTTAACCAGGAGTCTTCTCATGACACAACTCAACCGTCTCGCCGCCGCTTTGGCTTTTGCAACCGTGGCTGCCACATCGGCCATCGCCGCACCTCAAACCTATGTGGTCGAAGGCACGCACACCTTCCCACGTTTCTCGTACTCGCACTTTGGGTACTCCACCCAGTTGAGCCGCTTTGACAAAACAACGGGCACCGTGGTGTTCGACGCCGAAGGCAAAACAGGCGCTGTGGACATCGTGATCGACATGACCTCGGTCAACACCGGCTTCACCGACTTCAACGGCCACATCCAAGGCGAAGACTTCTTGGACACAGCCAAGTTCCCCAAAGCCACCTTCAAGTCCACCAAAGTGGTGTTTGAAGACGGCAAGCCCAAGTCCATCGATGGCCAACTGACCATCAAGGGCGTGACCAAACCCGTCACCCTGACCGTGAGCAGCTTCCAAGCCATGCCCCACCCCATGCTAAAGAAAGCAGCCTTGGGTGCGAACGCCTGGACTGTGATCAAGCGCTCTGAATTCAACGCTGGCAAGTTCGCCCCTTACGTCGGTGACGAAGTGCGCATCGACATCGCGATTGAAGCGATTCAGCAATAAGCGCTGTCAGGCGTCTATGAAAAAAGCCCAGCGTTTGCTGGGCTTTTTTTATCGTTGATGCACCGCTTTGAGCAGCTCCTTGAGCTCGCTAATTTCTTGTCGCATGGCACGAACCTCTTGCTCTAAATGGGTTGGGTGATGAGGCTCACTCGTGTCCACGTTTTCCTTTGGATTGGAAGTTAAAGAGTCCACGATCACCGCGATGAATAAGTTCACCACGATGAAGGTGGCCACCAAAATGAACAAGACAAAGAAAATCCATGCATAGGGAAACTTCTCCATCACAGGGCGCGCAACACCGTCTGACCAACTCTCAAGTGTCATCACTTGGAACAGCGTAAAGAAGGTGTTGCTCAAGCTGCCAAAGTAGTCGGGAAATGCTTTGCCAAATTCATTGGTCGCGATCACGCCTGCCACATAAAAAATAATCAAGATCAGACCAAACACCGACCCAAGGCCTGGCAACGAACTCAGCAGCCCGCCCACCACGCGCTTCATGCTTTCCACTTTGTTGATCAATCGCAAGACGCGCAATACCCGCAGCGAACGCAGCACCGACAAGCTTTCAGTCGCAGGCACCAACGAGATACCGACCACCAAGAAGTCAAAAATACACCAAGGATCCAAAAAATACTTGAGCCCACGCGATGCCATCAGCAAGAGAATTTCCAGTGTGAAGACAAACAAAATGGCGTGGTCAATGAACGCCAACTCGGTCCCAATGCTCTGAACGATCTCGGGGTCCGTCTCTAACCCCAACAGAATGGCGTTTAAGACAATTAAAAATACGATGAAGTGTTGAATCGTCGCACTGCTAACGAATGCCTCGATTTTTCGTCGCCACATGGGGGCATCGGGAGCGTGCTCAAACATAGATAAACCTCATGCAGTCATTTGTAAAAATGCAGATTTTATGCAGCGCTACGAATGTATGCCTTTGCCTTACCCAGGCACAGCACTGATACGTTCACCGGCTTGGTCTTAAATTCTGAACATCTTCTTTGACGTTTCCAAACCATCCACGTATTGCCGGTCATTGCCAAGTGTGAGTTGCACATGGTTTTCAATGCGCGGTTGCAGCGTTATTGGCGTGTGGAGAAAACTTGGACGAAATGGTTCACAAAAAATCTGTCCGAGGACTGATGGCGAAAATCACCGCATCAAAGCAGAGAAAGTTTTTGCCTCACCTTCTTTGTCTGACAGAAAATCTGTGTCATAATATTGGTCTTCTCTCCCGTGCCCGGGTGGTGAAATTGGTAGACGCAGGGGACTCAAAATCCCCCGCCGCAAGGCGTGCCGGTTCGATTCCGGCCCCGGGCACCAACGGTTTTTCTACAAACCGTTGTTTCAAACCCCCACATGTTTTTTCTCAGCTGCATTGCACGCAAGCTTCAGTTTTGTTGCGCCGTGTCGATTTCAGTCCGTTGGGCCGTGTGATTGCATGCGTATTGATCATCGGTTTGATAATTTTTAAGGCGAATTAAAATTGCCGCCTCTGCGTTGGCCTGGGTTTTCTGACGCACAACACCTTCTGCAAACAACACCACGTAGCCATCTTTGACAGTATGAAAGACGATGATTTTTCAGGGATCGTGAGAAGCGGCACTTCGCACAGCGTGAGCGTGTCCGAGCACACGGGCAACGCCAAAACTCCCAAGAACATCGTCACCTCTAACCCAGAAGAAACCTTGGCCAAGAAACTCGCTTTTGAAGGCAAAAGCGATGCAGACCTGTACTTAGAACAGCTCGCCCACACGGACGATGTTGCCAACCAAGCAAAGCTTCCGCCCAAAACCGACGCAGCACCCAGCCCTAAAAAAGCAACGGCCACAGGGCCTGCGACCCAAGGCAAGCAAGCCATCGCTGTTGACGCAGGCAAAACAGCACCCAACATTCAAGGGGTCTCCACAGAGACCATCGCCAAGAATGTGCAAAACATTCCCACAGACGCGCTGGCCGCCAATGTGCAAAGCGTGCCCACGGACGTGGTGCAAGACAACCACCAACCATTAGACGGCGACCACAAGGTCGAGGCCAACCGCCAAGCCACACCCGAAGGCGCCAAGAGCAGCCCCAATGTGCAAGGTGTGCCCACTGACACGCTGGCAAGCAACGTACAAAGCGTGCCAACGGACGCCATCGATGACAACCATCAAAAGGTGGAGGGCGAACCCCAGGCTGAAGCCAACCGACAAGCGCTTCCTGGCAGTGCGCCAAGCAGCAACAACGTGCAAGGCGTGCCCACCGACACGCTTGCTGCCAACGTACAAGGCATTCCCAACAAGGCCGTTGAGGACAACCACCAAAAGGTGGGCAACCCCCGTGTCGAAGCCAATCAACAAACGATTGACAAAGACACCGCGACACCGAATGTGCAGCCTGTTGCTGATGGCACCACCAGCAGCAACCGTGCAACGCTTGAACCAACGTCGAGCGCCGACAACACACAAGCCCTGCCGCACAAGGCAACGCAAGACAACGCGCAAAAAACGCCTGGCCTCACGCCCATTGGCAACCAACAAGCAGCGGATGAAGGCGGCCCAGCACCCACCAACCGTCAGGCCATCGCATCCGCACCCGAACTGGATGCGAATCGACAAGCGATCGACACCCCCGCTGCCGAGCTGAACCGTCAAGCCGCCCCCAGCGATTTGCCTCCGCCAGAAAACCGCCAAGCGCTTGACAACGAGCAACTCAAAGACCACTTCGAACCCGTGCCATCCACCACGGTGGAACTGGCCAAGGTGGACTTTCCGACCAGCGGTGCAGACGCCACCCCGTCAAAGAAAGCACCGCCCGCAGAGGCCCCTCGCACGGCCAAGGCACCCGCAGCTCCGATGACAGCGGCCAGCCGCCAAGCGGCACTGAGCGCAGAACAAAAAGCGCAGCACGAAAAATTCCTTGAAGCCTTCCATGGTCGCTTGGCCGGCATCAAACACGATGTGGAGCAAATCAATGACCGCTTGGACGTGTTCGAGCATAAAAAATAACCCCACTTGTCGCGCACTTGCCATCGCTTTGGCTGTGCGCTGACTACGATCCACGCCTGCCTCATTCGCAGGCGTTTTTGTTTCTGGAGTTCCCCTTGAGCCACCTCTTCTCTGAATTCACCTTGACTTCCCCTCGCGGCCCTTTGACCTTGGCCAACCGCGCCGTGGTGGCCCCCATGTGCCAATACTCCGCCGTCGACGGTCAAGCGACCGATTGGCATCTGATGCACTGGGGCAATATGCTCAACAGTGGCGCCGCCATGTTCATCATCGAAGCCACAGCGGTCACCGCACGTGCACGCATCACCCCTTATTGCTTGGGTTTGTGGGACGACGCCACCGCTGCTGCCTTGAGCGACAAACTCGGTCGTGCACGCAAGATGGCCCCCAAGATGCCGGTGTGCATTCAGCTCGCACATGCAGGTCGCAAAGCATCCAGCGCTGCACCGTGGCAAGGCGGGCAATTGGTCGACGCAGCACACGGTGGCTGGCAACCCGAAGCGCCTTCGGCCCTGCCCCATCTGCCCGAAGAAACACCTCCCGATGAAATCAGCGCACAAGGCTTGGAAGACATCAAGCAAGCCTTCGCCAAAGCTGCGCAACGCGCAGAGGCCATGGGCATTGAAGCCATCGAGCTGCACGGTGCCCACGGCTACTTGTTGCATCAATTTTTGTCCCCCATCGCGAACGCACGCACCGATGGCTATGGCGGCAACTTCGATGGCCGCACACGCTTTCCGATGGAGGTGTTTCAAGCCGTTCGTGCGGTGTACAAAGGCGCATTGGGTATGCGTTTGTCGGCCACCGATTGGGTCGATGGCGGCTGGACGCCTGAAGAAACCGCCGACTTCGCCTTGCGCTTGAAACTCGCAGGCGCCGACTTTGTGCACATCTCATCGGCCGGTGTGTCACCGCAGCAAAAGATCGCCATTGGCCCTGAATACCAAGTGCCGTTCGCGAAGTTGGTGAAACAAAAAACCGGCCTGCCCACCATCGCGGTAGGCTTGATCACCGATCCACAACAAGCCGAAGACATCGTGGCCCGAGGCGATGCCGACTTGATCGCCATGGCCCGCGCTTTCTTGTACAAACCCCGTTGGATGTGGGAAGCTGCAGCCGCGTTGAAAGGCACGGTCGAAGCCAGCCCGCAATACTGGCGCTGCTTGCCACGCGAAGCCCAAACCGTTTTTGGTGCCGTTCGCATTGGTCAACGTTAAACCTTCAAAGGCACACCTCATGACACACCTCACACGCCGCGCCCTGAGCCACACACTCGCCGGTTTGTTCGCCTTGAGCGCGGCCTGCATGGCCTTGCCCCTGAGTGCGCATGCCGACGCCTACCCCAGCAAACCCATCACCTTGGTGGTGCCCAACCCACCCGGAGGATTGGTGGACACATCGGCCCGCTTGGTCAGCGACCCCTTGGCGCGACTCATCGGGCAATCGGTGGTGGTCGACAACAAACCCGGTGGCAGCGGCAACTTGGCCTACTCCTTGGTGGCACGCAGCCCCAAAGATGGCTACACCGTGCTGGTGTCTTACTCGGGCTATCACATTGCCAACCCCATCTTGATGGACAAACTGCCGTGGGAGTTGAAAGACCTCACGCCCGTGGGTTTGATCACGGTGGCCACCAACGTGATTGCTGTCCACCCTTCGGTGCCTGCCAACACGCTGAAAGAGTTCATCGCCTGGGCCAAACAAAACCCCGGCAAGGTGAACTACGCGTCGCAAGGCAACGGCTCGGTGTCACACATCGGCACAGAAATTTTCAAGCAACAAACCGGCATTGAGATGACGCATGTGCCCTACAAGGGCTCAGGGCAAGCGATTCAAGACGTGCTCGCAGGTCAGGTGCAAGTGTTCATCACCACACCGCCTTCGGTCATGGGCCATGTGCTCAACGGCAAGCTCAAGGCGTTGGCGGTGACGGGTAAAACGCGTCACCCGCAATTGCCCCAAGTGCCCACCGCTGCAGAAGCGGGTCTGAGTGGGTTTGAGCTGGAGTCGTGGGTTGCTTTGTACGTAGCCAGCGGCACGCCCAAAGACGTGGTGCAAAAGCTGTCCGCCGAAGTCAAACGCAGCATGGAATTGCCTGAGACCAAGCAACGTGCCGACGCCGCCGGTGTGGAGGTGCGTTACCTCACGCCCGACAACACCACCAAGCTGTTAGAGCGCGACACCGCCAGTTGGGCCAAGGCCATCAAGGCGGGCAACATCAAGTTCGATTGAGGCCAGGCTCGGCCAGATCAGGCAGCGGCTGGCCGGCGTCACGCCAATCCGTCTTTCACGTGTGGGTAGCGCAGCTGCATTCGCAGCTCGCGCTTCATGCGTGCATTCACCAAGCGTCGTGACTCGCTCATGAAACTCAGCTGCATGGCCGACAACACCGTGTGCGCTTGGGCCCGACTGATGCGCGCTGGCGTGGGCAAGCCGTACAAGCCAGCGGCCATGTCAAAGTAATCGGCCATCAACATCTGGCTGTCATCGTTCACGTTCACACTGCGTTGGGTTTGGCCACGCCACAGCGCCAGCTGACAGGCGCGTGCCAAATCATTCGCATGGATGTGGTTGGTGAACACATCTTCTGAGGCTTGCAACACCGGGCTGCCACGCAGCAAACGCTCGCGCGGCGTGCCGCCTTCGCGATCTGGCGCGTAGATGCCGGGAATGCGCAACAGGCTCACCCGCGTGACGTTTGAACGCAGGCGTGCGTAATGACGCACCCGCTGCTCGGCATCCACACGGCGTTGGGCGCGGGGCGTGGCGGGGTTGACGGGGCGTTGCTCGCTGACCCAAGCACCTTCGCAATCGCCATAAACACCACTCGTTGAGCCATACACCAACGCACGAGGTGGTCTGCGATGCATCAACGCACGCGTGAGCGCCAAGGTCCGTGGATCGGTCTGCCCCTGCAAAGGTGGTGGTGCCAAATGCAACAAGCGCGTCGCAATGCCCGCCAAGCGTTGGAGGGTGTGCGGCGTGTCTAAATTGCCCACCAAAGGCGTCACGCCCAGGGCGCGCAGCTCGTTCACACGTTGCGCATCAGAGGTCAGCGCCAACACGCGCACGTGGCGCTGCAGACGGGCCACGCGCACGCCCACATCACCACAGCCAATGATGAGCAAACGTTCGCGTTTGAAGCGAGATGGCAGTGCGCCAAGGGGGGATTGGTTGGAAGGCAAAATAGCGTCTGTAAAAGTTCAAGGATACCCAAAGATGAGTTTCAACATCACGGTCCAACCCAGCGGCCGCGCCTTCACCGCCACATCTGACGAAACCTTGCTGGCCGCCGGCCTGCGCCAAGGCATTGGCCTGCCCTACGGCTGCAAAGACGGGGCATGCGGATCTTGCAAATGCAAAAAGATTTCAGGCAACGTGACCCACAGCACCCACCAAGAAAAAGCTTTGAGCGCCGATGAAGAAGCCAATGGCTTTGTGCTGACATGCTGCGCCACAGCGCACAGCGATGTGGTGCTGGAGTCGCGCCAAGTGGCCGAAGAAGGCGCTTTCCCCATCAAGAAAATGCCCGTGCGCGTGATCTCGTTGGACAAAGCATCGCATGACGTGATGATCGTCAAACTGCAACTGCCCGCCAACGACGTGATGAAGTTCCACGCTGGACAGTACATCGACTTTTTGCTGCGCGACGGTGACCGCCGCAGCTACTCGATGGCCAACGCGCCTCACACACTGGTGGAAGGATCGCCCGCCATCGAGCTGCACATCCGCCACATGCCCGGTGGCAAGTTCACCGACCACGTGTTTGGTGCGATGAAAGAAAAAGAAATCCAACGCATCGAAGGCCCGCAAGGCAGCTTCTTCTTGCGCGAAGACTCTGACAAGCCGTTGGTGTTCTTGGCCTCGGGCACAGGCTTCGCGCCCATCAAGGCCATCTTGGAGCACATGCAACACAAAGCGATCACACGCCCTGTGACGCTGTATTGGGGCGGCCGTCGCCCTGCGGACTTGTACATGCACGACTGGGTGCAAACCCAAGCCGCCGCCATGCCCAATTTGACCTATGTGCCCGTCATCTCCGACGCCTTACCCGAAGACAACTGGACGAGCCGCACCGGCTTCGTGCACGCGGCCGTGCTGCAAGACACCCCCGACTTGCGCGGTCATCAGGTGTATGCCTGCGGCGCCCCCATCGTGGTGGACTCGGCCCGCGCTGCCTACACACAAGCTGGTCTGCCCAACGACGAGTTCTACGCTGACTCGTTTACCTCGGCGGCCGATAAAGCCTAAGCACGTTCAGGACTCCCCATGACACAGACACACCGCACCGCCATGCTTCGCCGCTCTTGGCTCAAGACCTTGCCTGCACTCGTGGGTCTGGGCTTGGGGTTGAACCTCGCTGGCGCACACGCGCAGAGTTTTCCGACCAAGCCCATTCGATGGGTTGTCGTGGCCCCCGCGGGCTCGTCCTTGGACGTGATTGCGCGCGCCATGCAAGACCGGCTCAAAGACAACCTGGGCCAAGCCGTGGTGGTCGAGAACAAACCGCAAGCCGGTGGCACCGTGGGCACAAACGAAGTCGCCAAGTCAACGCCCGATGGTTACACCTGGGTCATGTCGTACAACGGGCCTTTGTCTTTTGCGCCCCATCTGTATGCCAAGCTGGCGTACCACCCCGAAAAAGATTTGCAGGCGGTAATGATCACCACCTCGCAACCCAATGTCATTGCCGCCAACGTGAACTTGCCAGCCAGCAACATGCGTGAGCTGACCAGCTTGCTCAAGTCGGCTCCCGGCAAATACAACTTTGCGTCGGTGGGAAATGGCAGCTCGTCGCACTTGACGATGGAATACATCAAGGCCGTCACGCAAACCTATGCGGTGCACATCCCTTTCAATGGCAGCCCGCCTGCCGTGATGTCGACCTTGTCGGGCGACACACAGCTGATCGCCTCGGTGCCCACTGTGATCGCACCGCAAGTCAAACAAGGGCGTTTGAAATACCTCGCCGTCACCAGCGCACATCGCTACGCGCTGCTGCCTGACGTGCCCACCGTGGCTGAGAGCGGCGTGCCCGAACTCAAAGGCTTTGAAGCCTTGGCTTGGAACGGCGTGTTGGTTGCCGCAGGCACGCCCCGCGCTGTGGTGGACCGCATCAACAGCGCGCTCAACGCCGCGCTGAATGACCCGGCGGTGAAAGAGCGCCTCAAAGCCGCAGGCCTGGATCCCATTGGCGGCACACCCGAACAATTCGCCAAGTTGATTCATGACGAATCCGTCAAGTGGGCCCCCATCATCAAGCGCTCTGGCGCCCGCATTGATTGAACGCACGCATGGTGTCACCGCTCACACGCCGCCTCGCGTGCCTTGCGCTGTGGCTGAGCTGCGTGTGCAACACCAGCCTTGCGCAGCACGCACCGATTCGCCTGATCGTGCCCTACGCCGCTGGCGGACCGATTGACGTCACCGCACGCGCATTGGCCGAACGCGTCAAAGACAGCTTGGGCCCCGTCATCATTGAAAACAAACCCGGCGCTGGCGGCAACATCGGCGCCGATGCGGTGGCCAAGGCCAAGCCCGATGGGTCGGTGATTGGCATTGCCGCCACCGCCACACACGCGGTCAACCCCTGGCTGTACCGCCGCATGCCCTACCAAGCCGCGAGCGACTTTGCCCCCATCACGCAAATGCTGCGCGTGCCCAATGTGTTGGTGCTCAACGCCGACACGGCCCAGCGATTGGGCATTGCCTCACTCGCTGACTTTTTGCGCTACGCACGTGCCAACCCCGGTCGACTGAACTACGGCTCAGGTGGCAATGGCAGCGCCGGTCATTTGGCGGGTGAATTGTTCAAAGCACGCGCCGGCGTGTTTGCGGTGCACATCCCCTACAACGGTGGCAATCCGGCGCAGCTGGCTTTGTTGTCGGGTCAAGTCGATTTCAACGTCGACAACCTCGCCACCGCAGCCCCCAATATCAAAAGCGGCAAACTGTTGGCGCTTGCCGTCACCACCCCCACACGCAGCGCGGCTTTGCCCGATGTGCCCGCCCTCGCCGAAGTCGTGCGCGATTTTTCGGTGGACACCTGGTGGGGCTTGGTTGCCCCCGCAGGCACGCCAGCCGCGGTGGTGCAACGCCTGAACCAAGCCTTTGTGCAAGCACTCCAAGCCCCCGAGACCAAAGCCCGTTTTGCCAGCCTGATGGCAGAACCCGTGACCAGCTCGCCGCAAGCCTTTGGTCAATTCATGGCCTCCGAACTTTCTAAATACGAAGCTGTGGTGAAAGCCAGCGGCGCACACGTGGACTGACGCATGACAACACCTCTTCCTCACCCTGAGCTCGAAGCACAAGACATCGAGATGTTTCGCCCCATGCACTGGCTCGCACTGGCCTGGCGCGACATGGAGCGCTGCCCCACGGCGGGCGTCACCCATGGTTTGATGTTGGCCTTGGTCGGGGGCGGTTTGTTTTGGTTTGCACGTCACGATTTTTGGTGGATCGCGGCCATGCTCTCCGTCTGCATGATCGTGGCCCCGCTGCTGGCCACAGGTTTGTACGACATCAGCCGTCGCTTGGAACGCAACGAAGAGGCACGCCTGATCGACGCCTTTCGCATTTGGACGTGTGGCGACAAACGGCTGATCAAATTCGGCGCACTGCTGGCCTTGGCCAGTGCCACTTGGTTGTTCACCTCGGCCGCCTTGGTGCATTGGATGCTGCCAGCCACGGTGCACACCCCGACTGATTTTTTACGCTTGGTGGTGCTGCAACAAAACCTGGGCTTGTTTGAGCTGTGGGTGCTGATGAGCGCCTTGATTGCCGCGCCCATGTTTGCCTCGACCGTGGTGACCATTCCGCTGTTGATGGACCACCCCACACTCACCTTGTGGCAAGCCGTGTTGACCAGTTGGCGCGTGGTGTCGCAAAACCCATTTGCCATGGCCTGTTGGGCGGCCCTGTTGTGCTTGTTCACCGCACTGGGCATTGGCTCTGCATTTTTAGGCCTCTTGGCGGTGGTCCCCATGTTGGGACACGCCAGCTGGCACGCTTACCGAGATTTGGTCGCCTACGATCCTGCGGCCCACTGAGTTTTTATGACAGAAGAACAATTCGCCCAGTTCGGGCTGACCTTTGGCATCACGGGCTTCATGCTCTACATGCTGTTCATTATTTTTCAGCTCGCCCGCGAATCCAAGGCCGGTAAGTTCGGCACCTTTGTGTTGTTTCTGGTGTTGGCCTTTGGCATGCTGGGCTTTGTGGCCAAGCAAGTCATCATTTGGGTGATGGAGGGCTGAGCACCAGGCCGCGTCACCCGCGGTCTTCACGCCTCATGGCCATGCCACAAACGGATCACCGCATAGCTGCGCCAAGGCTGCCAAACCTGTGACAAGGCCAAGGCAGCGCGGGCCGGTTGCGGGCCACCGCGCACACCCAAGCGCTGCTGCAACACCACATCGCCCGATGGAAACGCGTCGGGCCAACGCAAAGCGCGCATGGCAATGTATTGCGCAGTCCATTCACCAATGCCGTGCAGCGCCAGCAAATTTGCCAGCGTGGCTTGCAAGTCGCAACCCGGGCCCAAGTTCAGGCGACCGTCGAGCACCGCCCGCGCCAGCGCCTTGATGGCTTTTTGACGCTGTCGCACGATGCCCAATTGGCCCAAGATTTCGTCGTCCACCGACGCCAAAGCAGCAGGCGTCGGAAACGCATGGCTCAGTGCAGGCCAGGGCGTTGTGATGGGTTCCCCCAAGGCGTGAACCAGCCGTTGGGTCAAGGTCTTGGCGGCAGCCACCGTGATTTGCTGCCCCAGCACCGCACGTACTGCGAGCTCAAAACCATCCCATGTGCCGGGCACACGCCAGCCTGTGCAGTGAGAAAAATCTTTGGCCAGCACGGGCTCGATGAGCGAAGGGTCGGCGTCCAAATCCAAGGCCCAACGCACTTGTTGCATGAGCGGCGCAAGCACCGGCAACAACCCATCGCTCCAGCCCACATGCACCTGCTGGTGCGGTGCATCAAAGCGCAGCGTGACCCATCCCAAATGGCTGTGTGTGCCATCTGAAAAGCGCACGATCCTGGCAAAGTCAAACGCCGGATCTGTGCACAGCTCTAAGCCCGGCACGGCGCGTTGCGCAAGAAATTTGATCAGCGCCTCGTGGTCATACGGCGGCAGATACGACAGCGCTTGACCTGCCCCCGACATACGCGCCGCGCTCAGCGGTGTCCGACTTGAAAGTCGTTGCGTCCTGTGCGGTCTTCCCCGCGCAGCAGCCACAAAGGGCGCGTGCCAAAGCTCACGGGCACGCCTGTTTTGCCGTCGACGGGGCGCAGGTCACGGTCAAACAAAGAGCTGCCAGGCATGAAGCGCAAGGCTACGCCGGTGCGGCGTTGGGTCGAGGTGTTGGCCTTGGCGCCATGAATCATGTAGACATCGTGCATGGACATTTCGCCGGGCTGCAATTCCAAATCGACCGCCTGTGCTTCATCGAAAGTGCCTTCGGCCATGCGTTGGTTCAAGACCAGGTCGTTGCGGTCTTCGTGCAGATGCTCGTGCAACACGTGGTCGCGGTGCGAACCGGGAATGACACGCAAGCAGCCGTTCTCTCGGGTGCTTGGCTCGAGCGCCACCCACACCGTGCACGTGGCCAAGGGTCGGATGGGCCAGTAGTGACCGTCTTGGTGCCACGGTGTTTCAAAGCCTTCACTCGCGGGTTTGCAAAACACATGGCAGCCCCACAAGATGATGTCAGGGCCAATGATTTGCTCGACCAAATCCACGATGGGTTTGTGCATGGCCAGCTCTAAGAAGCGTTGGCTGCCATGGACGCCTTCGTCGTTGCGTCCCTCAATGTGAGCGCTGACGAGTTTTTCAGGACGCACGCCGGGGTTGTTGGCGATCAAACTGTTGAGCGCGTCTTGCAAGCCCTTCAAAAACTCAGGCTCTAAGCGGTAACGCGGAATCACAAACCCTTGTGTTTGGTAGTGGGCGATATCGTCAGCACTGAGTCGATGAGCCATGGTTCTTACTCTCCTAAATAAGCCGCCCGTACTTTGGGGTCGTGCAACATGTCGTGCGCCTGCCCGCTGAGGGTGATCACGCCCGACTCCATCACATACGCCCGGTCTGCAATTTGCAGCGCGCGGCTTGCGTTTTGTTCCACCAACAAAATCGTCACGCCTTGGGCGGAAACTTCTTGAATGACTTCAAAAATCTTGTCCACCATCAGCGGCGACAAGCCCATGGACGGCTCGTCGAGCAGCAACACCTTGGGCCGACTCATCAAAGCGCGGCCCATGGCCAACATTTGTTGCTCGCCGCCCGACAGGGTGCCTGCCAATTGATCGCGGCGTTCTTTCAAGCGCGGGAAGGTGGTGAACACGCGTTCAATGTCTTGTGCGATGCCGGCGCTGTCATTGCGGATGTAGGCACCCATTTGCAAGTTCTCCACGATGGTCATGCGGGTGAACACCCCACGACCTTCGGGCACCATTGCCAAGCCTTGTTGCACCAAGTCCCATGGACCTTGACCCGCGATGGTCTTGCCTGCGAACTCAATGTGACCGCCCACCAAAGGCAAAAGCCCGGTGATGGCATTCATGGTGGTGGTTTTGCCGGCACCGTTGGAGCCGATGAGCGAGACCAGCTCACCCTCTCTCACTTCAAAGCTCACCCCTTTGACGGCTTGGATGCCGCCGTAGCTGACCTTGAGGTCGTGAACGGTGAGCAACACCTTGGCGTTGTGAGTGGTCATGTCAATGCGCTCCCGTGCCGAGGTAGGCTTCAATCACTTGCGGGTCACGTTGCACGTCGGCCGGTGTGCCTTGGGCGATGACCTTGCCGTAGTCGAGCACGGTCACGTGGTCGCACAAGCCCATGACCAACTTCACGTCGTGTTCGATCAACAACACGGTGCGATGGTCGCGGCGAATTTTGTCAATCAGCTCGCGCAGCTGCACTTTTTCGGTGGCGTTCATGCCCGCCGCAGGTTCGTCCAGCGCGATGAGCTGAGGATCGGTGGCCAAGGCACGGGCAATTTCCAAGCGGCGCTGATCGCCGTAGCTGAGTGTGCGGGCTTTGTAATCCGCCAAGCTCGCAATGCCCACATAGTCGAGCAGCTCGCGGGCACGTTGTGCGATGGCGGCTTCTTCGGTCAAGAATTTTTGGGTTCTGAAAATCGCGCCCAACAAGCCCGAGTTGGTGCGGACATGACGACCCACCATCACGTTTTCGAGCGCCGTCATCTCTGCAAACAAGCGGATGTTTTGAAACGTGCGGGCAATGCCGGCTTGTGCCACGCGATGCACGTCGGTGGGCTCGTACGGTTGGCCTGCCAAGGCGAAGCTGCCAGTGTCGGGCGTGTACAAGCCAGTGATGACGTTAAAGAACGTGGTCTTGCCTGCCCCGTTGGGACCGATCAACCCATAGACCTGGCCACGTGCAATCTGCATGCCCACATCGGTCAAGGCCTGCAAGCCCCCAAAGCGCTTGGAAATGCCAGAGACGTTCAACACAAGTTCAGGCGTGCTCATCGCGGGCCTCCTTGTGGGTGCAAGTTTTTGCCGTGCTCAGGCGTGGGCCACAAGCCCCGTGGTCGCCACAACATGATGGTGATCATGGCCAAAGCAATCAGCAACTGGCGCAAGATGGCCGCATCCAAACGACCATCGGTCATGGCTTGCAAAGGACCCGCCACATAGCGCAAGGCTTCGGGCAAGGCCGCCAACAACACGGCCCCCAAAATCACGCCAGGCAAGTGACCCAGACCACCGAGCACGACCATGGCCACAATCATCACGGACTCCATGAGACTGAACGACTCGGGGGACACAAAGCCTTGAAATGCGGCAAACATCGCGCCCGATACGCCACCGAAAGACGCGCCCATGCCAAAGGCCATGAGCTTCAAATTGCGGGTGTTCAAGCCCATGGCTTTGGCCGCAATCTCGTCTTCGCGAATGGCCATCCAGGCGCGGCCAATGCGCGAGTTTTCTATGCGGTGGCAAATCACCACACTGAGCACGACCAGCGCGAGGAACAAGTAGTAGTACAGCGTAACCGAGGGCAATTCGATGAAGCCCAAATCCAAACGCTTGGACAAGGGATAGCCCATGACGGTGACCGAATCAATCTGGCCAATGCCCTTGGGACCGTTGGTGATGTTGATGGGTTGGTCTAAGTTGTTCAAGAACACACGGATGATTTCGCCAAAGCCCAAGGTGACGATGGCCAAATAGTCGCCGCGCAATTTCAGGGTCGGCGCACCCAGCAGCACCCCGAACAGACCCGCCAAGCCTGCGGCCAAAGGCAACACCATCCACAAGCTCAGGTGCAAACCGTCGGGAAACATGAGCGCGATCCAAGGGAACACCTCGGTCAAATGCGGCGAGGCCAGCAAACCAAACAAGTAGGCCCCGACAGCGAAGAAAGCGACATAGCCCAGGTCGAGCAAGCCGGCGTAGCCGACCACGATGTTGAGGCCCAGTGCCAACAGCACATAAAGCAACGACATGTCGGCGATGCGCACCCAGGCATTGCCAAAGTTTTGCAACACCAAGGGCAATGCCAAACACACCACGGCCATGAGCCAGCGGTTGAAGAAAAGTTTGTTCGTCATGGTGATCAAGCCCTGTCTGCCACGCGTTCGCCCAACAAGCCCGAGGGGCGCAGTGTCAACACCACGATCAACACAATGAACGCCAAGATGTCGGTGTAGTGGCTGCCCAAAACACCGCCGGTGAGCTCGCCCAAGTAGCCCGAGCCAATCGACTCGATCAATCCCAACAACAAACCGCCCACCACAGCGCCAGCCAAATTGCCAATGCCGCCGAACACGGCGGCAGTGAAGGCCTTGAGCCCGGGCAAGAAACCCATGGCGTGTTGCACGGTGCCGTAGTTAGAAGCCCACATCACGCCTGCGATGGTGGCCAACACGGCGCCGATGATGAAGGTGGCTGAAATCACCACATCGGGTTTCACGCCCATGAGGCTGGCCACGCGCGGATTCTCGGCGGTGGCGCGCATGGCGCGGCCCAACTTGGTACGGTTGACCAACCACGACAACACCGCCAACGCCACCGCGGTGAGGCCCAAGATCATCAGCTGGGTGGGGGTGATGACGGCTTCACCCACAGCGATCGGCGTGCTGGGCAACAGCGTGGGAAAAGGTTTGTAGTTGGGCTTCCACACAATCATTGCCAGGGTCTGCAAAAAGATCGACATGCCAATGGCGGTGATGAGCGGTGCCAACTTGGGCGCACTGCGCAAAGGGCGGTAAGCGATTTTTTCAATCGCGTAGTTCAGCGCTGCGGCCACCACCGAAGCCAACACCATCGATACCAGCAGCAACACCCAACCTGGGGTGGTCGGCATGAGGGGCTGCAAAAAACCAATGACCGACCAGCTGCACAAAGCCCCAATCATCAACACCTCGCCGTGGGCAAAGTTGATGAGGTTGATGATGCCGTAGACCATGGTGTAACCCAAGGCCACCAATGCGTACATGCTGCCCAGTACCAAGCCGTTGATGACTTGTTGAAGCAAGACGTCCATTTGTTATTTACCTGCTTGTTGGTTCTTGTCGCGCAAGTGGCGCAACTTGTCGGCGATTTTGATCTCTAAACCGCGTTCCACAGGACGGTAAAAGCCCGTAGTTTCCAAACCTTGCGGCATGTAGTTTTCACCGGCGGCGAAGCCGTCTTCCTCGTCGTGGGCATAGCGGTAGCCCTTGCCCCAGTCCATGTCTTTCATCATCTTTGTGGGGGCATTGCGCAGGTGCATGGGCACGGGGCGCGTGCCGTCTTTTTTGATGAGGGCTTTGGCTTCGTTGTAGGCCTTGTAGACCGCGTTCGATTTGGGAGCCACCGCCAAATACACCACGCATTCGGCCAAGGCCAACTCGCCTTCGGGTGAGCCTAAGCGCTCGTACACCTCGGCCGCATCCAGCGCCAACCGCAAGGCGCGGGGGTCGGCCAAGCCAATGTCTTCGGCGGCCATGCGAATCAAGCGGCGCGCCATGTATTTGGGCTCAGCGCCACCATCGAGCATGCGCACCAACCAATACAGCGCCGCATCGGGGTCTGAGCCGCGCACCGATTTGTGCAGCGCGCTGATGGTGTCGTAGAACTGCTCGCCGCCCTTGTCGTAGCGACGCATGCGTTCACCCAACACGCGCATCAGCCACGCGTCGTTGATTTCTTCGAGCTTCTCGCGGTGGGCCGCGACTGACAAAGTTTCAAGCGTGTTGAGCAGTCGGCGGGCGTCGCCATCGGCATACGCGATCAGGCGCTGCAAGGCCGCGTCTTCCAAGGCTGGCACAGCGCCGATGGCTTGTGCTTTGGCAATGATTTGACCGAGGTCTTCTTCATTGAGCGACTGCAACACATAGACCGCAGCCCGCGACAACAAGGCCGAGTTCACTTCGAAGGAAGGGTTCTCGGTGGTCGCACCAATGAAGGTGAACAAGCCTGATTCGACATGCGGCAAAAACGCGTCTTGCTGGCTCTTGTTGAAACGGTGCACCTCGTCCACAAACATGATGGTGCGTTTGGGGTCCAGCGAATCGCGAGCCGCGATGGCTTGCTCCACCGATTCGCGAATTTCTTTCACGCCACCCAAGACTGCGCTGATGGACAAGAACTGCGCATCAAACGCATCGGCCATCAAACGGGCGATGGTGGTTTTGCCCACGCCGGGCGGGCCCCACAAAATGCAGCTGTGCGGCTGGCCCGACTCAAACGCCACGCGCAAGGCCATGCCCTCACCCAGCAAATGCTGCTGACCAATGACCTCACCCAAGGTGCGTGGGCGCAGCCGTTCGGCAAGAGGAATATGGGTGGAGGACACGCTTAAAAAGGCTTTGATTCGTACAGGCTACGAGTGTAGCGAAGGGCTTAAGCCGTGCAGCGCCATCCGGAGGCTTGGAACACCTCGCGCCATGCATCCAACTTGCGTTGAAAAGACCAACTGGCATTGGCCGGACTGGTGGACGGCAAACGGTGCACGGGCAAGCCCAGAGCGCGTGTGAGTCGGGCGTGTTTGAAACTCTCACCCCCGTTGTGCGCAATCGCCAAGAGCGCGGGGCAATGTGTGCGCAGGCTTTGTAAATCATTGGGCTGCGCGTTTTGAATGTGAGCGTCTAAGCTGCCTTCGCGTTCGCAGGCGGCATACACATCCCAGACGCCCACACCTTGAGCCAACAGCCATTGCGCACGCTCGGCGTAGGGCATGGCCAACACATCAGCGGCATGGGGCGACAGCAAGGTAGCCACGATTTTCCAGAACTGGTTTTGCGGGTGGCCGTAATACTGCTGCGCACGCAGCGAGGCCACGCCTGGGAAACTGCCCAACACCACCAAGCGGGTGTCGGCATTCAAGAGTGGCGCGAGGCCTTGCAACACGGGCTTGGCCTGTGTCATGACATCTCGCTCAAGGACGGATGACGCTCACGCCTTTGGGCGGCACGAAGTTGAACTGCGCTGCACCGAGGCTGGGGGGATTGACTTCAAAGCGCTCGAAGCTCAGCACCGAGCGTTGCCCCATGGCATCAAAAATTTCAAGCTTGCCCAAGCTCACCTGCGCGCCCTCGGCACGCAGGCCCATGCGCACCGATTGGATGGTGCTGTCGCGATTCTTGGGCGTGGCTTGCACCCACTGCAAACCGTCGGCATCGGCTTGCGCTTCGAGGCTGAATTCTTTTTGCAAGGTGGCCACATCGGTGGCGGTGGCCACCAGTGCCGCAGGCGTGCTGCTCAAGGTACGCGCTTGTTGCCGGGCCGTGACTTGTTCGAGGTCTGCGTCGTACAACCACAGCGTTTGACCGTCGGCGACGATGACTTGCGCAAACGGCTTGAGGTAGTCAAAGCGAAACCGTGTGGGGCGAACAAACGAGAACTGCCCCGTCGATGTTTTGCTGCGCACCGTGGTCTGCCCTGCTTTGGCAGGTGGCGTGACCACTTGTGTGAAGTCGGCACGGCCGCTCTTGGTGGATTTCAAAAACGTTTCCAAGGTGTCCAAGCTGCTCGCACATGCCAAGCTGGTGCTCAGCACAAACGCCGCCCACACAGCCCCTGCATGGCGCCAGGTCATCCGACGAGGGCTTGGCACTTGCGCGCGATCGAGGGGCACACGCTCATTCGTCACGTTTGGGCACCAAAATTTCGCGTTGGCCATTGCTGCTCATGGCGCTGACCATGCCGGCTTTTTCCATGTCTTCCACCAAACGGGCAGCACGGTTGTAACCAATCTTCAGATGGCGTTGCACCAGCGAGATGCTGGCCTTGCGGTTCTTCAACACCACTTCGACGGCTTGGTCGTACATGGGGTCTTTTTCTGCGGGGGCGTCACCAAACAAGTCGGGGCCTGAGGCATTGCCATCGCCGTCGACCGTGCCACCTTCGAGCACGCCTTCGATGTAGTCGGGCTCGCCTTGGGTCTTCAAGTAGCTGACCACGCGATGCACCTCTTCGTCGCTCACAAACGCGCCATGCACGCGCACAGGGAAGCCTGTGCCGCTGGCCATGTAGAGCATGTCACCCATGCCCAACAAGGCCTCGGCGCCCATTTGATCGAGGATGGTGCGGCTGTCGATTTTGGAACCCACCGAGAACGCAATACGCGTGGGGATGTTGGCCTTGATGAGGCCCGTGATCACGTCCACGCTGGGACGTTGGGTGGCCAAGATCAAGTGGATGCCTGCAGCACGTGCTTTTTGCGCCAAACGGGCAATCAGCTCTTCGATCTTCTTGCCCACCACCATCATCAGGTCGGCCAACTCGTCGATCACCACCACGATGTGCGGCAGGCGTTGCAGTGGCTCGGGCTGCTCCGGGGTCAAGCTGAAGGGGTTGTAAATGAACTCCTCGCGCGAGGCGGCTTCGTCGATCTTGGCGTTGTAGCCGGCGAGGTTACGCACGCCGAGCTTGCTCATCAGCTTGTAGCGTTTTTCCATTTCACCCACACACCAGTTGAGGCCGTGTGCGGCTTGACGCATGTCGGTCACCACCGGGGCCAGCAAATGTGGAATGCCTTCGTAGACCGACATCTCCAACATCTTGGGGTCGATCATCAGCAAGCGCACATCACGGGCTTCGGCTTTGTAGAGCAAGGACAAGATCATGGCGTTGATACCCACCGACTTGCCTGAGCCCGTGGTACCCGCCACCAAAACGTGAGGCATCTTGGCCAAGTCAGCCACCACGGGGTTGCCCACAATGTCTTTGCCCAAGCCCATGGTCAACATGGACTTGGCTTCGTTGTATACGTCAGAGCCCAAAATTTCGCTCAAACGAATCGATTGGCGCTTGGCGTTGGGCAGCTCCAGCGCCATGTAGTTTTTGCCCGGAATGGTTTCCACCACACGGATCGACACCAGCGAGAGTGAACGCGCCAAGTCTTTGGCGAGGTTCAAGACCTGCGAGCCTTTGACGCCAGTGGCGGGCTCGATTTCGTAGCGCGTGATCACAGGGCCGGGGGACGCAGCCACCACACGCACTTCAACGCCGAAGTCTTTGAGCTTTTTCTCAATCATGCGGCTGGTCATTTCCAGCGTTTCAGGAGCGACGGTGTCTTGACGGACCAAGGGGTCGTCGAGCAAATCCACTTGCGGCAAACGCGAATCGGTGGCCGCATCGGTGAACAAGGTTTTTTGGCGCTCTTTGGCTACACGGGCGCTCTTGGGCACATCGACCATTTCAGGTTCGATCACCACCGGCACCGGATGATGCACCTCGATCTCGACACGCTCTTCAAACACCACTTCTTCACGTTCGCGCGCTGCGACCAAGCCATAGGCCACATCTTCTTCGCGCTCGCGACGCTCACGCCAAGACTCAACCAGACCGTCAATCCAAGCGCCTAAGTTTTCTGCGGTTTGTCCCCAAGAGAACCGAAACACCCACGAGGCGCCCACCACACCAAACACAATGAAAATCAGGCCCGAGCCATTGAAACCCAGCCATTGCAAACTGAAGGGCCCCACCAAATAACCCAACACGCCACCGCTGATGTGGCCAGGCAAGCGGTCTTCAAAGCGGTACAAACGTGTCCACTCCAAACCCGCACTGGAGATGAGCAATAAGGCCAAGCCAGCCCAAAAAGCAAAACGGGTGTAGCGCCAGCCTTCGTGTTCTGGTGCAGGGTCTTCGTCATCGCGCAAGCGATCGGCCAAGGCCGCCAACCACGCAATCAACGCAGCGGCGTAACACCACCACACCGAGTAGCCGAGCAAGAAAAAGCTCATGTCGCCCAACCAAGCGCCCAAGCGACCGCCAAAGTTACGCACCGTGCCCCCTGAGCCTGTAGTGGTCCACGAGGGGTCGAGTGAGGAATGGGTCAGCAAGGCCAGCAGCCAAAAAGCCATGAACACAAAACCAGCTGTCAGGGCAATTTCTTGTGCAAAGCGTCTGAAACCGGTCGGTTTGGCGTCGCCATCGGTCCCTGATGGCCGACGGTCGTTGTTCAATGTGTTGAGCGAGTAAGTCATGTCTGGGCGAGAGCTTACCCGAGAGGCGACCTTACGCCGTCTGGGGCAATGGAGGGGTTCTTACAATCTTGTCTTTATTGTCTCTTTTGATTGCGCGACTCAGATGTCCAACTCCCAACACGCCCAAGTTTTGATTCTCGGCTCCGGCCCTGCTGGTTACACCGCCGCTGTGTATGCGGCCCGCGCCAACCTCAAGCCCTTGCTGATCACCGGCATGGCCCAAGGCGGCCAATTGATGACCACCACCGAAGTGGACAACTGGCCTGCCGACGTGCACGGCGTGCAAGGCCCTGAATTGATGCAACGTTTTCAGCAACACGCCGAACGTTTTAACACCCAGATGGTGTTTGACCACATCAACAAGGTCGACTTCTCCAAGCGCCCCTTCACCTTGACGGGCGACAGCGGCACCTACACCTGCGACACCCTGATCATCTGCACCGGTGCCTCGGCCAAGTACTTGGGCCTGCCCTCTGAAGAAGCCTTCATGGGCCGTGGCGTGTCGGGCTGCGCCACCTGCGATGGTTTTTTCTACCGCGACCAAGTGGTCAGCGTGGTCGGCGGCGGCAACACAGCGGTGGAAGAAGCCCTGTATCTGTCCAATATTGCCTCTAAAGTTCACTTGATCCACCGCCGCGACAAATTCAAGGCCGAAGCGATCATGATCGACAAACTGATGGAAAAGGTCGCTGCCGGCAAGATCGTGTTGGAAACCAACAGCACCTTGGACGAAGTGTTGGGCGATGCCTCAGGCGTCACAGGCGTGCGTTTGAAGAGCACGGCAGATGGCAGCACCCGCGATTTGGCCACCCAAGGCTGCTTCATCGCGATTGGCCACCACCCCAACACCGATATTTTTGAAGGCCAACTGGCCATGAAAAACGGCTATTTGCTGACCAAGAGCGGCTCCGAAGGCTTTGCCACCATGACCAGCGTGCCCGGGATCTTTGCAGCAGGCGACGTGCAAGACAACGTCTACCGCCAAGCGATTACCAGTGCTGGCACAGGCTGTATGGCCGCTTTGGACGCCCAACGATTCTTGGAACAAGGCGCGCACTGAAAAGACGCTACAATTTCAGGCTTTGCTGATTTCAGCGAAATTTGGGTTACCGCCACCCTTTCTGGCGAGGTGAGGCGCTCGTGTGAACGACCGCCGTTAAATATGGAGTGTCCACATGGCACGCGTATGTGAAGTAACGGGCAAAGGCCCAATGACTGGGAACAACGTTTCCCACGCCAACAACAAAACAAAGCGCCGGTTCTTGCCGAACCTGCAATACCGCCGTTTCTGGGTAGAGACTGAAAACCGTTGGGTTCGCTTGCGCGTTTCTAGCGCAGCTCTGCGTTTGATCGACAAAAACGGCATCGACGCCGTGCTGGCTGACTTGCGTTCGCGCGGTCAAGCTTAATTCCAGACACTGAAAGGACACGATCATGGCATCCAAAGGCGGACGCGAAAAAATCAAGCTGGAATCGACAGCCGGCACAGGTCACTTCTACACGACCAGCAAAAACAAGAAAACCATGCCCGAGAAAATGTTGATCATGAAATTTGATCCCAAAGCTCGCAAGCACGTGGAATACAAGGAAACCAAACTGAAGTAATTCAGTCTGGCCCTCACGAAAAACCCGCTCATCTTTTGATAGCGGGTTTTTTGTTGCCCCAACACATACGACAGGCAAAAGAAAAGGCACCCTTGGGTGCCTTTGTCTTGAGCGCAGAAGTGTTTACACGCGTGCAGCGCGCATTTGCATCGAGAACTCTTGCAATGCTGCAATGCCACTCGCTTCGGCACGTTTGCACCACGCTTGCAGGTCGAGTGCCAACTGGGCACGGTTGTGGTTGGTGTTGAGCCACAACTGGCGCAGCTCTTCACGCATCTTGACCATGGTGTCCACGTCGGGCAAGGCCGCGCGGGCTTGCGCCAACTGATCCAGCACCTTGGCAGGCACCTTCTCGACATCGCGGTGCATCCAACGCTTGGCCGCAGCCAACACGGAGTCAGCAGGCAAGGTGGACATGCTGGCCAACTCTTGCTTCATGGCCAAACGCAGTTGGGCAGCGTAATTGGCCATCACTTCGTAGCGGTTGGCAATGACAGCTTCCAAGGTCTTCTCATCAGCCACAGGCTTGATGTCACCGAAGGCCAGCTTGGGAGGCGTCTTCTTGACGGTGGCCAACCCACAGGTTTCCAAAATGCGGATGTACAACCAGCCCAAGTCGAACTCATAAGGCTTGACCGACAACTTGGCCGATGTGGGGTAGGTGTGGTGGTTGTTGTGCAACTCTTCGCCACCAATCAAGATGCCCCAAGGCGAAATATTGGTGCTGGCGTCTGGCGCCTCAAAGTTGCGGTAACCCCAGTAGTGCGCTGCACCGTTGATGATGCCGGCCGCTGTGACAGGGATCCACATCATCTGCACGGCCCACACGGTCAGGCCCAAGGCGCCGAACAAAGCCAAGTCGATGATGAGCATCAACGACACGCCCCACACGGAGTGCGGGGTGTAGAGGTTGCGTTCAATCCAGTCGTTGGGTGTGCCGTGGCCAAAACGCTCGAGAGTTTCGAGGTTCTCGGCTTCTTTGCGGTACAGCTCAGCGCCTGTGAACAACACGGTTTTGATGCCGTGCACGTGTGGGCTGTGCGGGTCTTCCGCTTGCTCACACTTGGCGTGGTGCTTGCGGTGAATGGAAGTCCATTCTTTGGTCACTTGGGCGGTGGTGAGCCACAACCAGAAACGGAAAAAGTGCGACGCGATGGGGTGCAAATCCAAGGCACGGTGCGCCGAGTGGCGGTGTAAATAAATCGTGACGCTGGCGATGGTGATGTGCGTGAGGACCATCGTGACGATGAAAACTTGCCAACCTGAGAAATTCAGCAAGCCGTAGCTCAGCCAGTTCAACGTGGCATCAAGCCAAGCCCAATTGGGTAACAACATGTATGTCTTTCAACTCGTAGGAATTAACCGTCAATTTTAAGGTTTGAGGCCTTATTTGGCTACCCAAACTGCGGCAAAGAAGCCGTCTGTGGCATGCAGATGGGGCCAAAGGCGCAAATACAAACCGTCTGTCGTACACAAAGAGGTTGCATTGGCTACTTTCAACTCAGTCAACGTGTCGGCTGCTGACAACGGCACAAAGTTGGGATGCTTGGCACTGAAGGCTTGGGCGATGGCCTCGTTCTCTTCAGGCAACACGCTGCAGGTGGCATACACCAGGCGGCCACCGGGCTTGAGCAAGCGCGCGGCGCTTTCCAAGATTGAGGCTTGTTTGACCGTGAGCTCTTCCACCGCTTTGGGGGATTGGCGCCACTTCAGGTCGGGGTTGCGGCGCAACGTGCCCAAGCCCGAGCACGGGGCATCGACCAACACGCGGTCGATCTTGCCGCTCAGGCGTTTGATGCGCTCATCGCGCTCGTGCGCAATGGCCGCTGGATGCACGTTGGAGAGCTTGCTGCGTGCCAAACGCGGCTTGAGCGAATCCAAACGATGACCCGAGGTATCAAAGGCATACAAGCGGCCTGTGCTGCGCATGGCCGCACCAATGGCCAAGGTTTTGCCACCGGCGCCGGCACAAAAGTCCACCACCATTTCGCCGCGCTTGGCGTCGAGCAACAGGGCCAGCAACTGCGAACCCTCGTCTTGCACTTCAATGGCGCCGCGTGCAAACGCGTCCAAATTGGACAACGCAGGTTTGCCCTCAATGCGCAAGCCCCAAGGCGAGAACGGGGTGTCCACGGCCTTGATGCCGGCCAGCTTGAGTTCGTGCTGCACATCAGCGCGTTTGTCAGTGAAGGTGTTGACGCGCAAGTCCAGCGGGGCACCGCCGTTGAGGCGTTCGACCAAGGGCCAAAAGCCATCTCCCACCTGGGCTTTGAGCGGGCCCACCAGCCACTCGGGCATGTTGTGGCGATGACGCTCCATCAAATCAGCGGTTTGCACTTGCTCGCAAGCTTCTAACCAAGCGGCTTCTTGCTTGTTCAAAGCGCTGATCAAAAAGTCGAGCGCTTGGCTGCCGGGTTGTTGGTGGCGTTTGGGTTGGTTTGACGCAGGCTGAGGGGCCGCGTGTTCTTTCAGGTGCTGGGCAAAGCCAAGGATGGCCAAGCGGCGCTCTTTGGGACCCGAGCCTGACGGCGCAAAGTGGTCAAAGCGCAATTTGTTGCGCAAGACGTTGTAAACCGTCTCGGCCAGGGCCGCACGCTCGCGCGGGCCAAAGGCGTAGGTCTTACGGTAATCACGGAAAAACTTAGACACCACGGCGTCGGCCGGGTGGTCAAACTTCAAGGTGAGGCGAACGAGCTCAGTACAAGCTTCTAACAGGGCTTTAGGATGCATAGGGTGTATTGTCCCATCCCATGAACGACCTCGACCTCCCTCCCCTTCAAGAAACCCCCATCGGCCTCTACCGTCACTACAAAGGTGGCCAATACGAGGTGATTGGCACCGCCCGGCACAGCGAAAGCCTAGAACCCATGACGGTTTACCGTGCCCTGTACGGCGCACACGGTTTATGGGTGCGCCCAGCGGCCATGTTCACCGAACAGGTGACGATCGATGGCGTGACACAACCGCGCTTCCAGAAAATCACCCCGACCTGAACTGGCCCAACGCAAAAACGCCCAACGGAGCAAAGCTGCGTTGGGCGTTGAGGCCGAGCCGGCCGTGGCTTATGCGAACACGCCTGCCGTGTCTTGCATCCGAGCCGACACTTCACCCAGGTGGTGCAAAGTGTCACCAAAGGTCATTTCAAGCTGCGTGAGCTTCTTGAAATAGTGGCTCACGATGTACTCGTCCGTCACGCCAATGCCACCGTGCAACTGCACCGCTTGTTGGCCCACAAAACGCATCGACACGCCCAGCTGGTATTTCGCGCGGCTCATGGCACGGCGACGTTCCTCAGCAGGGGCATTGAGCTTGAGCGCGGCGTAGTAGCTCATCGAGCGTGCCAACTCCAGCTGCATCTTCATGTCGGACACACGGTGACGCAAGGCTTGGAAAGTGGCAATGGCCACACCAAACTGCTTGCGCGTGTTCATGTATTCCACAGTGATGGCCATGGTTTTATCCATCACGCCAACGGCTTCCGCGCACAACGCGGCAATACCGATGTCCACCGCATGCTCAAGGGCGGCTTCGCCATTGAGCGTGACCAGCTGAGCTTTGGCGCCCGCCAGTTTGACTTCCGCCCCACGGCTACCGTCTTGCATGCGATAGCCTTGCGTGCTCACGCCCGCAGCGTCACGCGCCACGATGAACAAAGCCAGCTTGCCGTTGGCCACAGCGGGCACCAACAACGCATCGGCTTGGTCACCCGCGGGCACCATGCTCTTGGCGCCTGTGAGCGTCCAATGATCACCTGCTTGTGTGGCTTGGGTCTCGCACACATGGATGTCGTAGCGGGCTTTGCGTTCTTGATGCGCCAGCACCACCAAGGCTTCACCTGAGGCGACTTTGCCGCACCAAGCTGCTTGCACATCGGCACCTGCATAGTGAGACAGCACGGCTCCAGCAATCAAGGTTTGCGCCAGCGGCTCCATCACGATGCCACGACCCAACTCCTCCATCACCACCATGCCTTCGACAGGGCCCATGCCCAAGCCGCCGAGCGCCTCGGTCACATACAAGCCACCCAAACCGAGGTCGGTCAGCTCGCCATACGCTTCGCGTGAAAAGCCACCCGCAGCCACGATGCCGCGGCGACGCTCGAACTCATAACCTTTGTCGACCCATTTGCGCACCGCATCGCGCAGTTGTTCTTGGTCATCTGAAAAATTGAAATCCATTTGTTTTCTCCCTTAACCGAGAACGACTTGCGCCACGATGTTGCGTTGCACTTCATTGGAGCCACCGTAAATCGTGGTCTTGCGCATGTTGAAGTAGGTCGATGCCAAAGGCGCGCAGTGCGCAGCACCCACATGGTCACCTTGCCAGCCCGCTTCCATGGCTTCTTCAATGAACGGCGTGCTGTACGGACCTGCGGCGAGCATCATCAACTCGCTGTAACGCTGTTGAATTTCGCTGCCCTTGATCTTGAGCAAGCCCGCAATGTCCAGCGATTGCTTACCCGACTTCTCAGCAGACAAGACACGCAAGACCAGCATTTCGAGCGCTACCACGTCGACTTCGAGCTTGGCGATTTCGTCGCGGAAACGCGTGTCGGTGTAGACGCCTTCGGCTTTGGCGATGCGCTTCAAACGCTCCAACTCGCGCTTAGCGCGGTTGACGTCAGCGATGTTGGTGCGCTCGTGGGCCAACAAGTGTTTGGCATAGGTCCAGCCCTTGTTCTCTTCACCAATCAAGTTCTCGGCGGGCACTTCGACGTTGTCGAACCACACCTCGTTGACTTCGCACTCGCCATCCAGCAGCTTGATAGGACGCACGGTGACACCGGGTGTCTTCATGTCGATCAACAAGAACGAGATACCGGTTTGGGGTTTGCCCTCGTTGCTGGTACGCACCAAGCAGAAAATCCACTCGCCGTATTGGCCCAAGGTGGTCCAGGTCTTTTGACCGTTGACGATGTACTTGTTGCCCACGCGTTCCGCACGCGTTTTGACAGACGCCAAGTCAGAGCCCGAACCGGGTTCGCTGTAGCCCTGGCTCCACCACACCTCGCCACTGGCGATACCGGGCAAGAAGCGTTGCTGTTGTTCGGCATTGCCAAACGCCATGATCACCGGCGCCACCATCACCGGGCCGAAAGGCACGATGCGCGGCGCACCGGCCAAGGCGCACTCTTCTTCAAACAAATGCTTTTGCACAGCGGTCCAACCAGGGCCACCAAATTGCGTGGGCCAGCCGTAGCCGAGCCAGTTTTTCTTGCCCAAAATTTTGGCCCAACGCTGCATGTCATCACGGGTCAAACGCAGCGCGTTGTGCACCTTGTGCGAGAGATCTTTGGGTAAATTGGCGTGCACCCATGCACGCACCTCTTGGCGAAACGCCTCTTCTTCGGGAGTGAAGGCCAAATCCATTGCGGGGTTTCCTTTGACGAACAGTGAACAACAAATACACAACGCATTTTCAAGTGCGGACCTCCCGTTTTTAGCACGACCGTGCACTTTTTTTTGTCGACGCAGTGACAACCACGGGCAAACCCCTGCCTGTATGCAGGCACACCACAGGGGCCCGCGATAATTCGTCCCACATGAAAAACATCGTGATCTTGATTTCAGGCAGCGGCTCCAACATGGCCGCCATCGTGCACACCGCCCAAACCCAGGACTGGGCAAAACACCTCAACGCCCGCGTGAGCGCCGTCATCAGCAATCGCGCCGATGCCCAAGGCTTGGTCTTTGCCAAAGAAAACGGCATCGCCACGGCCGTGGTAGACCACAAAGCCTTTGCCTCAGCGCCTCAACCGCGCGAAGCCTTCGATGCGGCCCTGATGGCCCAGATCGACGCCCACCAACCCGATTGGGTGGTCCTCGCAGGCTTCATGCGTATCTTGACTCCGGGGTTTGTGGCGCACTATGCCGGCCGTTTGGTCAACATCCACCCCTCCTTGCTGCCCGCCTTCCCCGGCCTGAACACCCATGCGCGGGCCTTAGAAATGGGCTGCAAATTTGCCGGCGCCACCGTGCACCGCGTCACCGCCGAACTGGACCATGGCGAAATCCTGGCCCAAGCCGTGGTGCCCGTGCTAGAGGACGACACGGCAGACACCCTGGCTGCAAGGGTGTTGACGCAGGAACATGTGATGTATCCGAAAGCAGTCGCAGCGCTATTGGCGAATTGACAAAGTCTGAGTGAGGTAACTCGCCGCTGAGAGGGGGATGGCAGCTGACGATTTCTGGTACGCCAGCATGAGGAAGCTGCCCATCCCCCTTTCGGCGGAGCAACAGCCACTTCGCCAGCGCAAACGCAGAAACCTAAGCCAAGAGCCGAGAACTCTTAGGCACATGCGCCATCAAAAACTCCATCTGATCCGCCAAGATACGGCGATTACGCAAGATGAAGTCTTCCCACAACGACGGCTCATAAGGCGCATACAACAGCGGCATGTTCGCCTGCTCAGGCGTGCGGTTGCCCTTGCGGTGATTGCAGGCCTTGCAGGCCGTGACCACGTTCATCCAATGGTTGGCACCGTTTTGTCCAAAAGGCTGAATGTGCTCACGCGTCAGCTCAGACTCGTGGAAATGGTCCCCGCAATACGCGCAAACATTGCGGTCACGGGCAAAGAGCTTGTCGTTGGTCAGACCTGACTTCAAGTCAAACGGGTTGATCTTGGGCACACCCTTGGTGCCGATGATGCTGTTGACCGTGATGATCGACTGCTGCCCTGTGATGGCATTGGTGCCGCCATGAAACACCGCCACCTCGCCGCCAGACTCCCAGCGCACTTCGTCGGCCGCATAGTGAATCACCGCTTGTTCTAGCGATATCCATGACTGCGGTAGCCCTTGGGCAGACAGTTTCAAGACTTTCACACCTCACCTCCATTCGCTGAAAAACGACCGATCGGGAATGCACATCTATCAAGGACAATATACCTTCATTAAGTGACAGTTTTATATAGGTCGCCAAGTACTCACACCATGCAGATCTTCAGAGGTTTTCAACATCCTGAACTGGCCAAAGCCTGCGCCTTGACCATTGGCAACTTCGACGGCGTGCACCGCGGGCATCAGGCCATGCTGGCCTTGCTGAACAACGAAGCGCGCCACCGTGGCGTCCCCAGCTGCGTGATGACCTTCGAGCCCCACCCGCGCGACTTCTTTGCCGCTCAGCACAACCAGCCCGATTTAGCCCCGGCCCGCATCGCCACTTTGCGTGACAAGTTCAACGAACTCAGCGCTTGCGGGGTGGACCAATGCGTGGTGCTGCCCTTCAACCAACGCTTTGCATCACAACAACCGCAAGATTTCATCGACCAAGTCTTGGTCAAAGGCTTGGGCGTGAAATACGTGCTGGTGGGTGACGACTTCCGCTTTGGCGCGAAGCGTGCGGGCGACTACGCCATGCTCGATGCGGCAGGCGCCACGCAAGGCTTCGATGTGGCGCGTATGAACAGCTATGAGGTCAAAAATTTGCGCGTATCCAGCTCTGCCGTGCGCGAGGCCATGGGCCGTGGCGCGATGCAAGAGGTGGCGCAACTGCTGGGTCGCCCCTACGCCATCTCGGGCCATGTGGTGCATGGCCGCAAGCTGGGCCGCGAGCTGGACTGCCGCACGCTCAATTTGCGCTTCAGCCACTGGAAGCCCGCCGCCAGCGGCATCTTTGTGGTGCAGGTGCATGGTTTGGCCGATCAGCCCTTGGCAGGCGTCGCCAATTTGGGCATTCGCCCCTCGCTCGACCCAAACGATGTGAACGGCGGCCGCGTGCTGCTTGAAACCCATTGCCTCGACTGGCCTGCCAGCCTAGGCGCTGAGGGGGGCTACGGTAAAATCATCCGCGTGGAACTGCTGCACAAATTACACGACGAGCTGAAATACGACGGTCTGGACGCCTTGATGCAAGGCATTCACAAAGACTGCGACGACGCACGCGCTTGGCTCGCAGCCCGAATTTGACGGGGCGTGCAGCCCCTTTTGCTGCACATTGCCCCGCGCCTCTTACCTTTTCGCTTGCCTTGAAGCCCGCCAATTGAACGCGGCTTTGCAGCACCCGCCCAGATTTAAGCCTCCGACCTGAGATCGCCATGACCGACAAAGCCACTGATTACCGCGCCACGCTCAACATGATGGACACCCCGTTCCCCATGCGTGGTGACTTGCCCAAACGCGAACCCGCTTGGGCCAAGCAATGGAACGAGCAAGGCTTGTACAAAAAATTGCGCGTGGCTCGCCAAGGCGCACCACTGTTTGTGTTGCACGATGGCCCGCCCTACGCCAACGGCAAGCTGCACATCGGCCACGCGCTGAACAAAGTACTGAAGGACATGATCGTCAAGTCCAAGCAATTGGCAGGCTTTGACGCGCAATACATCCCCGGCTGGGACTGCCACGGTTTGCCGATTGAAAACGCCATCGAAAAACTGCACGGCCGCAAACTCAGCCGTGACGACATGCAGGCCAAGAGCCGTGCATTCGCCACTGAGCAAATCGAACAACAACGCGAAGACTTCAAACGCCTCGGCGTGTTGGGCGACTGGGAGCGCCCCTACCGCACCATGGACCCCGCCAACGAAGCCGGCCAACTGCGCGCGTTCAAACGCGTGATGGAGCGTGGCTTTGTGTACCGCGGCTTGAAGCCTGTGTACTGGTGTTTTGACTGCGGCTCATCTCTGGCCGAGTTTGAAATTGAATACGCCGACAAGAAGAGCGACACACTTGATGTGGCCTTCTTGTGCGCCCAGCCCGAAAAGTTGGCAGCAGCATTTGGCTTACCCAAACTCGACAAAGAAGCGTTCGCAGTCATCTGGACCACCACCGCGTGGACCATCCCTGCCAACCAAGCGCTCAACATGCACCCCGAAATCAACTACGCCTTGGTGGACACCGAGCGTGGTTTGTTCTTGTGCGCGGCTTCGTTGGTCGAGAAATGTTTGGAGCGCTGGAAGCTCGAAGGCAAAGTGGTGGGCACTGCCACGGGCGACAAACTGGGCCTCATTGAATTCAACCACCCACTGTCACATGTGGACGCTGGCTACAAGCGCACAGCCCCCGTGTTCTTGGCCGACTACGTGGGCGAGAGCGACGGCACAGGCATCGTGCACAGCGCACCTGCCTACGGCGTAGATGACTTCAACTCATGCATGGCCAACGGCATGAAGTACACCGACATCTTGAACCCCGTGCAAGGCAACGGCGCATACGCTGCTGACTTCCCGTTGTTCGGTGGCCAGCACATCTGGAAAGCGGTGCCCGTCATCCTTGAAGCCCTGCAAAACGCAGGCCGCTTGATGGCCACACAAACCATCACGCACAGCTACCCACATTGCTGGCGTCACAAAACGCCTGTCATCTACCGCGCAGCGGCGCAGTGGTTCATCCGCATGGATGCGTTTGACAGCACGACCGAAAAAACAACGGGCAAGTTCATCACGGACAAGTCGAGCAAATCGCTGCGCGAACTCGCGTTGCATGCGATTGACGAAACACACTTCTACCCAGAAAACGGCCGCGCACGTTTGCGCGACATGATTGCCAACCGCCCCGACTGGTGCATCTCGCGCCAACGCAGCTGGGGTGTGCCCGTGCCGTTCTTCTTGCATAAGGACAGCGGCGAGTTGCACCCACGCACCATGGCCATCATGGACCAAGCAGCAGACATCGTTGAAAAAGGCGGCATCGAAGCATGGAGCCGCGTGACGGTGGAAGACATCCTCAACCAGCCCGGCGACGACGCAGCCAGCTACACCAAGAGCACCGACATCTTGGAAGTGTGGTTTGACTCTGGCTCGACCTTCCAACACGTGCTGCGCGGCAGCCACAAAGATGCGTACGACCGCGCACCACACCACGACCAAGGCCCCGAAGCCGACTTGTATTTAGAAGGCCACGACCAACACCGCGGCTGGTTCCACAGCTCGTTGTTGCTCGGCTGTGCCTTGTACGACCGCGCACCCTATAAAGGCTTGCTGACCCACGGCTTTGCCACCGACGGCCAAGGCCGCAAGATGAGCAAGAGCTTGGGCAACACCGTCGCGCCGCAAGAAGTGAGCGACAAGATGGGCGCCGAGATCGTGCGCTTGTGGGTGGCCAGCACCGACTACTCGGGCGACCTCAACATCGACGACAAAATCTTGGCCCGCGTGGTCGATGCGTACCGCCGCATCCGCAACACGTTGCGCTTCTTGCTCGCCAACGTGAGCGACTTTGACCCCGCCAAAGACACCGTGGCGTTTGACGATTTGTTGGAAATCGACAAGTACGCGCTGTCTCGCGCCGCCCAAGTGCAAGCCGACATTCGCGCGCACTTCGATGCGTATGAGTTCCACCCCGTGGTGTCCAAGTTACAGCTCTATTGCTCGGAAGATTTGGGCGCGTTCTATTTGGACGTGCTCAAAGACCGCCTCTACACCACAGCACCTAAGTCGCTCGCACGCCGTAGCGCACAAACCGCGTTGCACCAAATCACCCACGCCATGCTGCGTTGGATGGCTCCGTTCCTCAGCTTCACGGCTGAAGAGGCGTGGACGACGTTTGGCAAGTCGGAGTCCATCTTCTTGGAGACTTTCACCGACCTCGGTGCAAGCAATGCCGCGCTGATGGACAAGTGGCATGCCGTGCAGCAAGTGCGCGAAATCGCCAACAAAGAAATCGAGAACAAACGCACCGAAGGTTTGGTGGGTGCTTCGTTGCAAGCAGAGTTGGTCATCCACTGCGATGGCGCGGCGTATGACGCACTGGCCTCCTTAGGCGACGATTTGAAGTTTGTGTTCATCACCTCCAAGGTTGCGCTCGTCAAAGGCGAAGGCTTGACCGTTGAAGTCAAAGCCAGTGAAGCCACCAAGTGCGAACGCTGCTGGCATTACAGCGACGACGTGGGCCACAACCCCGCGCATCCCACGCTCTGCGGCCGTTGCGACAGCAACTTGCACGGCGAGGGTGAAGTGCGTCACTTCGCTTGAGTCCTTCACGCTCCTGAAACACTGAACTGACATGGCACGCAGCAGCACCTTCATTCGCCCAAGCAAGGGCAGCAGCCCGTCTTATGGGCTCTGGCTGGGCCTCGCCATGGTGGTGTTGCTGGCCGATCAATTCACCAAAGTGTTGATCATCAGCAGCTATCGCTTGGGCGAAGGTTTCCCCGTCACCAGCTTTTTCAACATCGTGCGTGTGCACAACGAAGGCGCAGCATTTTCTTTCCTGGCCTCGGCCGGTGGTTGGCAGCGTTGGTTCTTCACTGCACTGGGTGTGCTGGCTGCTGGCGTGATGGTGTGGATGCTCAAAAAACACCCGGGCCAAAAGCTGTTTGGGTTTGCCATCGCCTGCATCTTGGGCGGCGCCATCGGCAACGTGATTGACCGTGTGCTCTATGGCTATGTGGTGGACTTTTTAGACTTCTACTACGCGGGCATCCACTTCCCGGCGTTCAATGTGGCTGACAGTGGCATCACCGTCGGTGCGATGGGTTTGATCTTGGATGAGTTGCTGCGCGTGCGCCGCAGCCATTGACCATGGACGAGCTCTCACCCAACACGGTCAGCACAGCCGAACTCACGCATGCCCTGACCACGCAAGGCTACGGCGTGCTCCAAGCCGCCCAGGTTGCGCAATGGGCGCATTGCGACCTCGCAGCATTGCAAGCCTTGTCGCCCGACTGGGCCGACATGCCCGCGGACAACTACCTCAAAGACGGCGGTCGCTATCGTCGTCGTCGCCACAGCAGTTTTGTCTGTCAAGGCAATGCATTGAGCGCCGTTGCGCACCGCGCACATTGGCAGTCCCTGGACTACAACGCCTTGCATGGCGGCATGGAGCGTTGGTTCGAACCCATGCACCCCACCACCGTACACAGCCCCGCATGGACCCAACTGCTCACTGCATTGGCCCACACGGCCAGCGAGGTGCGAGGCACACCCGACACGCGATGGTGCATCGAGGCCCATCAATTTCGCATTGACACCACCAACGGCATCGGCCGTCCCACGCCCGAAGGCGCCCATCGCGATGGCGTGGACTTTGTGGCGGTGTTCATGGTGAATCGGGTCGGCATCAAGGGGGGCGAAACGCGGGTGTTTGATGCGCACGGCCCTCAAGGGGAGCGCTTCACCTTGAGCGAGCCTTGGTCTTTGCTGCTGCTAGACGACACACGGGTGATTCACGAAACCACGCCCATCCAGCCGATGGCCGAGGGCGGGTATCGCGACACCTTGGTGCTCACCTGCCGCGCAGACAAATTTCAGGACGCTGAACCCAGCGCCTGAAACGCCTGCGCTGTCATCACAAGGTGATGATGGTGCAACCCGTGGTTTTGCGGGCTTCCAAGTCGCGGTGCGCTTGGGCAATGTCGGCCAAGGGGTAAGTTTGGTCGATGTGAATCTTCACCTTGCCGCTGGTCACGGCTTCAAACAAATCGTCGGCCATCTCTTGCGTGGTTTCGCGCGTGGTGATGTGGCTGAACAAGGTTTGACGAGTGAGGTAAATCGAACCTTTGGCACCCAAGATGCCAGGAGCCATGGGCGCAGGTGCGCCCGAGGCATTGCCAAAACTGGCCATCAAACCAAAGGGGGCCAAGCAGTCGAGTGACTTGTCCCAGGTGTCTTTGCCCACCGAGTCGTACACCACCTTCACGCCTTTGCCGCCTGTGATTTCTTTCACACGCGCCAAGAAGTCTTCGGTGTTGTAGTTGATGACGTGTGCCGCACCATTGGCCTTGGCCAGGGCGCACTTGGCATCGCTGCCTGCGGTGCCAATGAGTTGGTAGCCCAATGCCTTGGCCCATTGGCAAGCGATCAAGCCCACACCACCTGCAGCCGCGTGGAACAAGATGAAATCGCCCGCCTTCAAACCACCTTGAGGCAGAGTGCGCTTCAACAAATATTGCGCGGTCAATCCTTTGAGCATCATGGCGGCGCCGGTTTCAAACGAAATCGCGTCTGGCAATTTGCACACGCACTTGGCAGGCATGACACGGGCTTCGGAGTAGCTGCCGGGTGGGTTGCTGGCGTAGGCGGCGCGGTCGCCCACTTTCAAATGGGTCACACCCTCACCCACGGCTTCGACGATGCCCGCGGCTTCCATGCCCAGTTGCAACGGCATGGGCAGTTGGTACAAGCCCGTGCGTTGGTACACGTCGATGAAGTTCAAGCCCACCGCTTTGTGACGGATGCGAATTTCGCCAGGGCCGGGTTGACCGACGTTGACGTCGACAATCTTCAACTCTTCAGGGCCGCCGTTTTTTTCGATGATGACTGCTTTGGTCATGGGTGATGCTCCAAATATAGGGATTGATTTAAGACGCTGAATCCTGCCACGAAACAGGTCCCCCGTATGTCACCTGGGTTATCAGCGCTCGGGTAGAGTCCAGCCCTTATGTCTTTTGCTCCCCGTGCCTTGACGCCGCGTACCGCAGCGCTTTTGTTGATCCCTCCGCTGCTTTGGGCAGGTAACGCCATCGTGGGGCGCTTGGTTCACGAACTGATCCCCCCGCTCACCCTGAACTTCTTACGCTGGCTGTTGGCATTTGTCTTGTTGATGCCCATGGCGCATCGCGTGCTGCATCGTGCCAGCCCCTTGTGGGCGCATTGGAAGCGCTATGCCCTGTTGGGCCTGCTTGGTGTGGGCTGCTACAACAGCTTGCAGTACTTGGCCTTGCAAACCTCCACCCCCATCAACGTGACCTTGGTGGCCTCGAGCACGCCCGTGTTCATGCTCGGCATCGGTGCCTTGTTTTTCAAACAAGTCATCCGCAAGCGACAAATCGTGGGCACCGTGTTGTCGGTGGTGGGCGTGTTGGTGGTATTGTGCCGCGGTGATTGGCATGCCTTGACCCAAGTGCAACTGGTGCTCGGCGATGTGTTTGTCTTGATCGCCACAGCCTGTTGGGCTTGGTACAGCTGGCTGCTGGCTCAAACCACCGAGCCAGGGCAAGTGCGCAGCAACTGGGCCTACTTGCTGATGGCCCAAATGGCATTTGGCTTGGTGTGGTCGGGCTTGTTCACCACAGCCGAATGGTCCGGCGGCAGCGATGTGCACATCGTGTGGGGATGGCCTTTGGCTGCTGCGCTGCTCTATGTGGCCGCAGGCCCTTCGTTGTTGGCTTACCGCTGTTGGGGCTTGGGGGTGCAGCAAGTAGGGCCCAACATCGCGGGCTTTTTTGCCAACCTCACCCCAGTCTTTGCCGCCACCTTGTCAGCACTCACCTTGGGTGAGATGCCGCAGATCTACCACGTGGCCGCCTTTGTGTTGATCCTTGGCGGCATCGTGGTGTCGTCACGCAAATAAACCGATCAGTACGTACCGGCGTAAGCGCCGCCATCGGTCAACACGTTTTGACCGGTGATGTAACTGGCTTGCGCCGAGCACAGGAACGCACAGGTGTCGCCAAACTCTTGCGGATTGCCAAAGCGTTGTGCAGGAATGGTTTTCTTGCGTGCATCGGCAATGGCCTCGATCGATTGGCCTGTTTTCTCAGACGCGCCTTTCATGGTGCCCTTCAAACGGTCGGTGTCAAACGCACCGGGCAACAAGTTGTTGATGGTCACGTTGTTCGATGCCAGCTTGGTTGTGCGTGCCACGCCCGCCACAAAACCGGTCAAACCCGAACGTGCGCCGTTGGACAAGCCCAAGATGTCAATCGGCGCCTTCACCGCGCTGGAGGTGATGTTGACGATGCGACCAAAGCCACGATCCGCCATGCCATCCACCGTGGCCTTGATGAGTTCAATTGGGGTGAGCATGTTGGCGTCCACCGCCTTGATCCATGCCTCACGGTCCCAGTTGCGGAAGTCGCCAGGAGGCGGGCCACCGGCGTTGGTCACCACGATGTCAAAGTTCTTGCCCGGACCACCGGCCACCGACCAAATGGCTTCGCGCCCTTCGGGCGTGGTGATGTCCACCGCCACGGCCAGCACTTTGGTGCCCAGCTTGCGCAACTCGACTGCAGCGGCTTCCAGGGCTTGCGCACCGCGCGCCACGATCACCACGTTGACACCTTCACGCGCCAACGATTGCGCACATCCAAAGCCCAAGCCCTTGCTCGCGCCGCCCACCAATGCCCATTTACCTTTGATACCTAAGTCCATCACTTTGCTCCGTACTTTGAAACAATAAACACACCGCCCAACACCAGCAGGGTTCCTACCCCGATCCACGCATTGAGTGGCTCCCCCAAAACCAACACGCCCAACGCAATGGTGGACATGGGCCCGATCATGCCAGTTTGTGCGGCCAGCGCGGCCCCGATGCGCTCAATGGCCATCATCACCATCAGGACAGGGGCCACCGTGCATGCCAAGGCATTGAGCGCAGCCAACCACAACACCTCGACCGGCACATTGGCGGCAGATAAAGGGCGCAGCACCACAAACTGCAGCAAACAACACACACACGCCACGCTGGTGGCCCAACCAACCAAACGCAAAGAGCCCACGCGCTGCACCAGCTGGCCGCTGTAAATCAAATACAAGGCATAGCTCAGCGCACTGCCAAAAATCAAACCACCGCCCAGCAGCACATCGGCACCGGCAAAAGACAGCTCATGCGCAAACACCAAAAACACGCCGCTATAGCTCACGCCCATGGCGACCATGCGGATGGGATGAATGGGCTTTTTATAAAACAACCATCCCAGCACAACCACCAAGGTGGGGTTGAGATACAAGATCAAACGCTCCAGGCTGGCCGTGACGTATTGCAGCCCCAAGAAATCCAAGTAGCTCGACAAGTAGTAACCCACAAAGCCCAAGCCCACGATGCCCAACACATCGCGACGCGTGAGCGGGTTGTCACGTGCTGCACTTTGACGTTCCGCCCACAACCCCATCAACACAAAACAAGGCAAGGCAAACAACATGCGGTACATGATGACCGTCACAGCATCCACGCCATAACGATAAGAAAGTTTCACGATGATGGCTTTGCCGCTGAACGCGATGGCGCCAGCAGCAGCCAACAAAAGACCCGACAAGGCCGGGCGATGGGCAGAAGTCATGCGTAGGAAAGGGGATGATTTTTCACTCGAGAGAAACACAGTTTATGTGACGCCGTCGAGGCGATATGTCACCAATGCTCGTTAACATCGAAGCATGTCCGCACTCGAACTGACGCTCCTCTACCTGTGCGCTGCCGTGATCAGCGTGGTGGCGTGCCGTCTGCTGCATTTGCCCGCCATGCTGGGCTATTTGTTCGCAGGTGTGGTCATTGGCCCCAATGCTTTGGCCTTGGCCAAAGACTCGGCCGTGGTCGAACACTTGGCCGAATTTGGCGTGGTGTTTTTGATGTTCGTGATTGGCTTGGAGTTCAACTTACCCAAGCTCATGCGCATGCGGCGTTTGGTGTTTGGCCTGGGTCTGGGCCAAGTGGTGCTGACCTTGATTGGCGCCTTGTTGTTCAACCTTGCCGTCGGCATCGCACTCAAGTACCTGGGCTACCGCTGGCAACTGAGCTGGCAAACCGCCTTGACCTTGGGCAGTGCCTTGGCCATGTCCAGCACAGCCATCGTGGTCAAGCTCATGGCTGACCGCATTGAGTTGGAATCGCCACACGGTCAACGTGTGATGGGTGTGCTGCTGTTTCAAGACTTGGCCGTGGTGCCCTTGCTGGTGCTCATCCCCGCCTTGGCCGACATGGGCGAACACAACCTGTGGCGCGTGCTCTCGATCGCCATGCTCAAAGCAGCGGTGTTGGTGGGCTTGTTGTTGTGGGGTGGCCAACGCGTGATGCGTGAATGGCTGATGCTGGTGGCTCGTCGCAAGAGCGATGAGTTGTTCATGCTCAATCTTTTACTGATGACCTTGGGTCTGGCCTGGCTCACCGAGCTTGCCGGCCTGTCCTTGGCCATGGGCGCCTTCTTGGCCGGCATGCTGATTGCCGAAACCGATTTCAAACACAAGGTGGAAGCCGACATTCGCCCTTTCCACGACGTGTTGCTGGGCTTGTTCTTCATCACCATCGGCATGAAGCTCGACTGGGAAGTGTTGATCGACAGCTGGGGCTGGGTGCTGCTGCTCAGCGTGGTGCCTGTGGTGCTCAAAGCAGGTTTGGTGTTTGTGCTCGCCCGCCTCCAAGGCGCACCCGCCGGTGTGAGCTTGCGCACAGGTTTGTATTTGGCACAAGCGGGTGAATTCGGCTTTGTGCTGCTGACCTTGGGGCTGGAAAACAGGCTCATTCCCCCCTCGTGGATGAGCCCCATCTTGGCGTCCATGGTGCTGTCCATGATCGCCACCCCGTTCTTGGTGATGAAGGCCGATGCCATCGTCAACCGCCTGATCAGCAACGACTGGTTGCTGCAATCGTTGGAGCTCACGGGCATGGCTCAACGCACGTTGAAGACCGAACACCATGTGATCGTGTGTGGCTACGGACGCAGCGGCCACAACTTGGTCGACTTGCTCAAGCTCGAAGGCATTGCGTATGTGGCCCTCGACTCCGACCCCGACAAAGTGCAGGCGGGGCGCAGTGCGGGTCATCACGTGGAATTTGGCGATGCCACCCGATTGGCAAGCCTGATGTCTGCCGGTTTGGTGCGCGCCTCGGCCGTGGTGGTGACCTACCCCGACACCGCCTCTGCCCTCAAGGTTCTGGCTTGGGCCCAAGAGCACGCCCCCCAAGTGCCTGTGGTGGTGCGCACGCATGACGACAAAGATTTAGAACAACTGCGCGCAGCAGGCGCCGCCGAAGTCGTGCCCGAAGTGATCGAAGGCAGCTTGATGCTGGCCAGCCAAACGCTGGCCCACATTGGCATTCCGCTCAAACGCGTGATCCGCTTGGTGCAAGGCCAACGCATGACACGTTATGCGCTGATGCGCAATGCCAAATCGCCGCCTCTGGACGACACGCCCGCCAAATCCTGAGCGTCATGCACGCGACTGCGTGATGCGCGCCTCCAGCCTAGACTTGCACGCAATGAAGCCATCCATCGGGCGCCGCCTCTCGCTCGCCAAACTCCTGACCCACCGCAAAGCATTGCGCCTGCCACTCGCTTGGCAAGGCATGTTGTGGATGGCCATGGGTGGCTTGATGTTCTCGCTGCTCAACACCATCGCACGCGGCATTGCACTGCAACTCGATGCGTTTCAAACCCAGTTTCTGCGCTACCTCTGCGGCCTGTTGATCATGCTGCCGTTGGTATGGCGCTCGGGCGTGCGCGCGTATTGGCCCAAAGACATCAAAGGTCAGTTCTGGCGCGGCGGCGTCCACACCGTGGGCTTGATGCTGTGGTTCATCGCCTTGCCCAAAATTCCACTCGCCGACATGACGGCCATTGGGTTCACAGGCCCCATCTTCATCATGATTGGCGCCGCTTGGTTCTTGGGCGAGCCCATGCACCGCGACCGCTGGATCGCGGCCTTGATAGGGTTTGCTGGCGTGATGGTGGTGGTCATGCCCAAGCTGTCTGGCGGAGGCGGTTGGTTCCACTTGGTCATGCTGGCATCGGCCCCTGTGTTTGCCGCCTCGTTCTTGATCACCAAAGCCTTGACGCGCTACGAGAACGCTGGCGTCATCGTGCTGTGGCAAGCGCTCACGGTCACGCTGCTGAGCCTGCCCATGGCCTTGCCACATTGGCAAAACCCCACCCTGTGGCAATGGGTGGGTTTCACAGCAGCGGGCATCTTGGGCACCGGTGGGCACTACTGCTTGACGCGGGCCTTTGGCGCGGCCGATATTTCGGCCACCCAGTCGTTGCGCTTTTTAGATTTGGTGTGGGCATCCATCATGGGCTGGCTGGTGTTCAGCGATGTGCCCAGCCAATCCACCTGGCTGGGGGCGTTGGTGATCTTGATGTCCACGGTGTGGATTGCTCGGCGCGAAGGGCGACGCGTACCTTGAGCCGATGCAAGCCAAGCTCAGCGCCTTAGGCTGAGGCCTTACTCACCCAACACCACGCCTTCGCGGCGTGGGTCTGCACCACTGATCCACACAGGTTTGCCGTTGTCGACCTTACGCACAATGGCCTGCAAGCCACTGGTCAGTGGTTGTTCGCGCACCTCGGCACCACGCGCGCGCAACGCAGCCACCGTGGGTGGCGCAAACCGTTGCTCTTCCAGCACCACAGGGCCACCCACGTTGCCAAAGTTGGGCAAATCGATGGCTTGCTGTGGGCTCAGCCCCCAGTTCAACACGCCGTACAAAGTTTTGGCAGTGAAGTGAATGATCATGGCGCCGCCGGGGCTGCCCACACTCATCACCAACTGTCCGGTGGCTTTGTCAAACACCAAGGTCGGTGACATGGACGAACGCGGACGCTTGCCCCCTTGCACACGGTTGGCCACTGGACGGCCTTGTGCATCACGCGGCACAAAACTGAAATCGGTCAACTCGTTGTTGAGCAAAAAGCCTTTCACCATTTGGCGTGAGCCAAAAGCGTCTTCGATGGTGGTGGTCATGGCCAGGGCATTGCCCTGCCCGTCCACGATGCTGATGTGCGAGGTGCCGTACTCGGGCTGCTCGGCGCTCGGCGCGTAGCTCGTGCGTTCGCCGCGCACGGGCACACCCGGGGCCACTTGCGGCATGCGGATGGGACCTATCAGCTTGGCACGTTCGTTCAAATACGCGGGCTTGAGCAAGTTGGACCAGTCGCCACCAGGGGCTGCCACAAAGTCGGGGTCCGCCACATACTGCGCGCGATCGGCAAAGGCCAACCGCGAGGACTCCGAATACAAATGCAACCAACGCGGATCCGGCACGCCGTTCGACAAGGGTGTGAGCGAGGCCGGCGTGCGATGCAACAGCCCCAAGATTTGCCCCATCGCCAAAGCACCTGAGCTCGGCGGCGGAAAGCCACATACCTGGTACACGCGCGCCTGCGCGATGTGGTCAAAACACAAAGCCTCGCGTTGCTTGGCGCTGTAGTCGGCCAAATCTTGCAGGCTCAAACGTCCGGGGTTGCTGGGGTGTTGCTGCACCTTGTGCACCATCGCTTGGGCCACCTCGCCGCGGTAAAACGCATCCGCACCTTGGGAGGCAACGGCTTGCAACACAGCCGCCAACTCGGGATTGCGCAAGCGGTAGCCGACCGGATGGGGCTCTCCATTCGCTTGGTAAAAGTACGCCCGTGCCGTGGGGTCGTTGCGCAAGTAACGGTCGGCGTTGAGCTGCGCGTGCAACCGAGGGCTGATCTCAAACCCTTGGCGGGCCAACGCAATCGCAGGCGCCAACAACTGCGCCCAAGGCAGCTTGCCATGTTGTTGATGGGCTTGCACCAACATGCGCAACACACCGGGCGTGCCCACCGATCGACCGCCCACCACGGCGTCGTAAAACGCCAACGGCTTGCCCTCGGCGTTGAGCAACAAATCCTCGGTGGCGGCTGCGGGGGCGGTCTCGCGCCCATCAAAGGCTTGCATCTTGCCGCGAGCGCTGTGCAGTAAAAAAGCGCCACCACCCAAACCACTCGACTGCGGCTCGACCAAACCCAACACCATCTGAACCGCCACCGCCGCATCGATGGCCGAGCCACCCGCTTTGAGCATGTCCACCCCCGCTTGCGTGGCCAAGGGGTTGGCCGCAGCCACGGCGAATCGTTGCGTGACCACATCGGCCTTGCTACGCAAGCCCGTGGCGATCTCGGGTTGAAGCGGCGCAGAGGTCGTGGACGTGTTCGGTGACGTGGGCACCATGGGCACAGGCGCACACGAGACCACACACGCCCACACCAGCGACGCCAGAATGGCACGCCCCCAAGACGGGCGTTGCTCAGACATGCGGCGCCTGAACCCCATCAGAAACCAGCCGCCAAGCCGTCACGGCGTGCGTCGCTGGCCACCACGTAGCCTTCGACCTTGGGATCGCCTGCACGCCAAATGAATTGACCTGCACCGAAATCTTGGTAGCTGTCGTTGATCACCCCCACCTGATGGCCACGTGCTTGCAACCCAGCGGCAGTGTCTGCATTGAGCGAGGCTTCGACGTTGATCTCCAAGCCAGCGTTGTAGCGCCAGCGTGGCGCATCGCACGCGGCTTGCGGGTTCTGGCCGTAGTCGAGCATGCGCACCAGGGTTTGCATGTGACCCTGGGGTTGCATGTTGGCGCCCATCACACCGTAGCTCATCACGGGTTGACCGTCTTTGGTGAGGAAAGCGGGAATGATGGTGTGGAAGGGACGCTTGCCCGGCGCCACCAAATTCGCGGGGTTCAAGCCCTGGGCATCGAGGTTGAAACCATGGCCACGGTTTTGCAAGCTGATGCCAAAGTTGGGCTCCACGCAACCCGAGCCAAAGCCCATGTAGTTGCTTTGGATGAAGCTGACCATCATGCCGTTCTCGTCGGCAGTGCTGAGATAAATCGTGCCGCCCTTGACTGGGTTGCCTGCGCCAAAGTCTTGCGCACGCTTCATGTCAATCAACTGGGCGCGGCGCTTGAGGTAGGCAGGGTCCAGCATCTGCGCAGGCGTGACCTCCATCGCCGAGGGCTCGGCCACGTAGCGGTACACATCGGCGAAGGCCAGCTTCATGGCTTCGATTTGCAAGTGCTGCGAGTCCACACCGTCCACGGCCAAACTGGCGATGTCAAAGTTTTCCAAAATGCCCAACGCTATCAAGGCTGCAATGCCTTGGCCGTTGGGTGGAATTTCGTGCAGTGTGTAACCGCGGTAGTTTTGTGCGATGGGGGTGACCCACTCGGCCTTGTAGTTGGCAAAGTCGCGCGCCGTGATGCTGCCGCCGTGCTCGCGTGAAAAACGTTCAATCGCCTGGGCAATTTCGCCGCCATAAAACGCTTGGCCTTTGCTTTGCGCAATGGCGCGCAAGCCTTTGGCAGCAGCGGGAAATTTGAACAGCTCACCCACCTTGGGCGCACGCCCCCAAGGCAAGAAGTTGTCGGCAAAACCTGGTTGATTGCGCAACTCGGGCGTGGCAGCGGCCCACTTTTGTTGCACCACCACGGGCAGCAAATAACCACGCTCAGCGATTTCAATCGCGGGTTGCAACAGGTCTTCGAACGGCAGCTTGCCAAAGCGCTCGCTCATGGCCACCCACGACGCCACCGCGCCGGGCACGGTGACTGAATCGATGCCGCGCTTGGGCGGTGTTTTGGCGTCATCGCCGTATTTGCGTTTGAAGTACTCCGGCGTCCAGGTGTGCGGCGCAGGGCCCGATGCGTTCAAACCGTGCAGGCTTTGACCGTCCCACAAAATACAAAAAGCGTCAGAGCCCAAGCCACAACTCACGGGCTCGGTCAGGGTGATGGCCGCAGCCGCAGCAATGGCGGCATCCACTGCATTGCCGCCCTGCCACAGCATGCGCAGGCCTGCTTGTGCCGCCAGCGGGTGCGAGGTCGACACCACATTGCGTGCAAACACAGGCAAGCGTGTCGAGGTGTAGGGGTTGGTGTAATTGAAGTTCATGCTTTGAAAACTTTGTTGTGTAGACGACGCATCGACAGCCACACCACCAAGCCCACAAAAGGCAAGGCGCATGCAGCGGTGATGTCTGCGGCAAAAGGCCAACCGAACTTCTCGGCCCCTTTGGCCAAGTAGCTCACCAAGCCGGTGAAGTAATACGTGATCGCTGCAACCGACAAACCCTCCACCGTGGACTGCAACTTGAGCTGCACGTCTTGGCGTTGGTTCATGGTGGTCAGCAGCTCTTGGCTGCTTTGTTGCTGCTCAAAATCCACCCGCGTGCGCAGCAAATTGCTCATGCGAGAGACGCGTTCTGACAAAGCGTTTTGTCGCCGCGCCGCCCAATCACAGGTGCTGCGTGCGGGGGACAAACGACGTTCCATGAATTCCGCAATGGTCTGCATGCCTGACATGCGCGATTCGGCAATATCGCGCACACGCCGATCGACCAATTCAAAGTAAGCCCGGGTGGCCGAGAAGCGCGAATGCGTGGCAGCGTATTGCCCCTCCACCTCCCCCGCCAATCGCGTCAGGCGGTCGAGCAAGCCCGCTTCGTCTGAGCTTTCTGCACTGCGGATGGCTTGGGCCAAGGCAGCCAGTTCGCGCTCCGCATCCGCCAGCACCTGCGAGGCCACGCGTGCGGCAGGCAAGCCCAAGAGACCGGCCATGCGGTAGGTCTCAATCTCCAACAACTGCTGCACCAAACGTCCTTGTCGGCGCGGTGTGAGCGAACCAGCCAACAAGACCATGCGGCCATAGCCATCGGGGTGCAACTGGAAATCGGTGTAGACCTCGCCATGCCCATCGGCCACCGTAGAGGCGACCAAGGTGTCTTCATGCAGCACATGGGGCAGCACCGCATGCATGTCATGCGTGGATGAAGCCAGCAACCACACATGCACGCGCGCCAAACATTCGCCCGGCAATTGGGACAGCCACTGCTGAGGCACAGCCTGAATGGCGGTCAAGGGCGAGGCGGTGTTGAACTGCGGATCGCTGATGGGGCGCATGAAAGTCCACGACACAAACTCCGTGTGCAACTCCCAACGCAATCGGAAGGACCCCAAGTCCATGCGCACATGGTTGGTGTGTGCATCGGGTGCCGGCAAGTGATGATCGTGCAGCAACCGGGCCAAATGCGTGCGACTGGCTTGGGCAGAGTCGCGGTCCACCCACATCACCACGTGGGCAATGGCCATGGGCGACTGCATGGGTTCAGGCGGGCGCGCGTGCACTTCGTTGTGCAGTGCCAGTCGTTGTGGATGGTCCATCATCAAGTACCTTTCAAGGTAGAAAGATTGTGACGTAAAAGAACGCTCTGCCCCATGAAAAACGGCACCCGAAGGTGCCGTCATTCACACAGGTTTTGTCAAAAGTGTTGTGATCACTCTTCGACAAACGCCTCTTCACGTTTGGACTTGACCGAGGGCAGCAGCACGATGATGAGCAGCACCAAAGCAGCACCCAACAAGCCAGCTGACAAAGGACGTGTGGCAAACACAGACCAATCACCACGCGACAGCAACAAGGCGCGGCGCAGGTTTTCTTCCATCATGGGGCCCAAGATGAAGCCGAGCAACAAAGGCGCAGGCTCCACACCCAACTTGACGAACAGGTAGCCCACGAAGCCAAAGGCTGCGACCATCCAGATGTCGAAGGTGTTGTTGTTGGTCGAGTACACACCGATCGCGCAGAACAGCACGATGGCGGGGAACAAGAAGCGGTAAGGCACAGACAACAACTTGATCCACATGCCGATCAAAGGCAGGTTCAAGATCACGAGCATCAAGTTACCAATCCACATCGAGGCAATCAGACCCCAGAACAACTCGGGGTTGCTGGTCATCACCTGTGGGCCGGGCTGGATGTTGTGAATGGTCATCGCACCCACCATCAACGCCATCACGGCGTTGGGTGGAATACCCAAGGTGAGCAAGGGGATGAACGAGGTTTGAGCACCGGCGTTGTTGGCCGACTCAGGCGCCGCCACACCGCGGATGTTGCCTTGACCGAAAGGAACTTCACCAGGACGCAGCTTGGTTTTCTTCTCGATCGTGTAAGCCGCAAACGCAGCCAACAAAGCACCGCCGCCTGGCAACACGCCGAGCAACGAACCCAAGGCTGTACCGCGAATGACCGCAGGCAGCATGTTCTTGAAGTCTTCCTTGGTGGGGAACAAACCTTCCACCTTGGCCGTGAACACTTCGCGTTCGTCTTCGGGTTGCGACAAGTTCGAAATGATCTCGCCGTAACCGAACACGCCCATCGCCACCACCACGAAGCCCACACCGTCGGTGAGTTCGGGGATGTCAAAGCTGAAACGGGCCACGCCAGAGTTCACGTCGGTACCGATCAAGCCCATCAAGAGGCCCAACACGATCATGGCAATCGCTTTGAGCAAAGAGCCCGAAGCCAACACCACCGCACCGATCAAGCCCAAGATCATGAGCGAGAAGTATTCGGCAGGGCCGAACTTGAACGCGAGTTCTGTCAAAGGAGGCGCAAACGCCGCCAAGATCAAGGTACCCACCGAACCGGCAAAGAAAGAACCCAAGCCCGCAGCAGCCAAGGCTGGGCCTGCGCGGCCTTTGCGGGCCATCTGGTAGCCGTCAATGGTGGTCACCACCGACGACGACTCACCAGGCAAGTTCACCAAAATCGCGGTGGTGGAACCACCGTATTGGGCGCCGTAATAAATACCGGCCAACATGATCAGCGCGGACACAGGGGGCAACGCGTACGTGGCAGGCAGCAACATGGCGATGGTGGCAACAGGTCCAATGCCTGGCAACACGCCAATCAAAGTACCCAAAATACAACCAACCAAGGCGTACATGAGGTTGATGGGCGTAAACGCCACACCAAAGCCCAATGAGAGGTTTGCAATCAAATCCATTTTTTATTTCTCCCGGCTCAACCAGTGATGAAGGTGGGCCACACAGGCATCTGCAATTTCAGCAGCACGATGAAAGCCAAGTAGCTGCCCACCGACAAGATGGTGGCCAACAGCAACACTTCTTTCAGCACGAAGTTCTCGCCGGCTTTGCTGGCAATGAGGACCAAAGCGAAGATCGCCAAGATCAAGCCCATGGCTGGCAAGCCAATGCTGGGCAAGCCGCCCAACAAAATGCCAAACGCCACGTTGGCGCCCAGCACATAGCCAATGGGACGCCAGGCGAACTTGCCGACCTTGTCGCCATCCGGGGTGTTCTCGACAAACGAGTAAAACATGATGAGTGCCCCCAGCACCGCCAACACGATGCCCAAGAGCAACGGGAAGTAGCCCGGACCCATGCGGGCGCCGTTGCCAATGGTGTAGTTCGTGGCACCCCACGCAAAACCACCGCCGACCACTGCGAACATCAGGCCGGAGAAAAAGTCTTTCTGACTTTTGATCATTTCATCTCCTCAAACAAAACAGCAAATATGACGCGAATTGTGACGGGGGGGTCAGGGCGATCGGATGTGGGTTTCACCTACGTGGTGTCGCCCAGGGTTCTAGGGTTTACCCCGACTCCTGTCTTTCTCAGACGCTCTTGATGGGCTTGAAGACACGCAGCCATTTGGTGGCAGGCAGCGGCCAGCGGGCCTGTATCGCTTCGGCACGCGCCATCAACTCCGCACGCTTGGGCGCGCTGGGGGTGCGCTGGGCCAACACAATGGTGTTGCCCTCGCGGGTGGGTTTGAACGCCCACAAGGCATCCACGCCAAAAGCTTCGGCCATCTTCGCCACACTTTGCGCAAAGCTGGAGCTGCGACCAAACAGGTTCACCGTCATGCAGCCCTCATCGGTCAAGAGCTTGCGGCAATCGGCATAAAACTCGGCGCTGTCGAGCACGGGTGAGGCAGCTTCGTGGTCGTACAAATCCACTTGCAGCGCATCGATCTGACCATGCCAGTGGTCGTGCTTGGCGACCTCGGCCGCATCGCCCAACACCACCTGCAACTTGGCACTGTCAGCGGGCAGCTTGAACCACAAGCGACAAGCGGCCACCACTTGCGGATTCAATTCAATCGCCGTGGTTTTCATGCGCAGGTGCTTGAACGAGAACTTGGTCAATGCCGCCGAGCCCAAGCCCAGTTGCATGGCGTGCAGCTTGCTGACTTGGTCGATGTCCACAAACAGCAACCACGCCATCATGCGTTGCACGTATTCAAGGTCGATGTCGAACGGCTTCTCGATGTTCATCGAGCCTTGCACCCAGGGCGTGCCCAAATGCAGGTAACGGGTGTCGCCGTAGTCAGAGAAATTGACTTCGGGGAGTTGGATTTTTTTCTTGCTTGCCATCGTGTGCTCGTTGTTATTCGGCCATGCCTTCGACCACAAAGCGCACGCGCTTGTTGCCCTGCCATTCATCCGCCTCTAAGCGAAAGGCGAGGTGCGCCAGCGAAGGCAGCGGGTCCACGCGGCCAAACCAAATGCCGTCCACGGGTTGGCCTTGGTGGCGCAGCTTCAAGGCCAAGTGTTTCTCACCCACCAAGCGTTGGCCCAACACCTCCAGCTCCTCGCTGAAGGTGGGGGCTGCAAAGCCTTGGCCCCACACCTCACGTGCCAGGGTCTCGGCCACCTCGTGGCGGCGGTATTCGGGCTGCAAGGGGCCATCGGTTTCTAAGCGACGCTGCAAAGTCGCCGCATCCAGCCATTCGGCGGCCACTTGCTGCAAGGCTTCTTCAAAGATGGCCAAGTTTTCTTCGTCCAGCGTGCAGCCCGCGGCCATGGCGTGACCGCCAAAGCGCAGCAACACACCCGGGTGACGCTTGGCCACCAAGTCAAGCGCATCGCGCAAATGAAATCCCGGAATCGAGCGGCCCGATCCCTTGAGTTCATGCCCCTTGCCCGCCGCTTGGCTGGGCGCAAACACAAAGGTGGGACGGTGGTGCAAGTCTTTGAGCTTGGACGCGACGATGCCCACCACACCCTCGTGGAAATCGGGGTCGAAGACGCACAAAGCGCTGGGCGGTTCTTCTTCGGGGTCGAACATTTCTTGCGCCAGCTCCAAGGCTTGTGCGCGCATGTCGCCTTCAATCTCGCGACGTTCGCGGTTGATGCGGTCGAGCTGGGTCGCGAGTTCGGTGGCGCGGCCCACGTCGTCGGTGGTCAAGCACTCGATGCCCAGGGTCATGTCTGACAAACGGCCGGCTGCATTGATGCGCGGCCCCAAGGCAAACCCAAAATCTTGCGAGGTGCATTGCGCGCTTTGACGACCCGCCGCCGCAAACAATGCCGCCATTCCGGGTGGCATTTGTCCTTTGCGCACGCGCGCCAAGCCTTGGGCGACCAAGCGGCGGTTGTTGGCGTCGAGCTTGACCACGTCGGCCACGGTGCCCAAAGCGACCAAGGGCAACAAGGTGTCTAACTTTGGTTGTTGTTCTGCGGTGAACACACCGCGTTGACGCAACTCTGCACGCAGCACCAGCAACACATAAAACATGACGCCTACGCCAGCGAGCGATTTGCTCTCGAAGGTACAACCGGGTTGGTTGGGGTTCACGATCGCATCCGCCTCGGGCAGCACAGCGGCCGGCAAGTGGTGATCGGTGACCAACACTTGCAGGCCCAACGCACGTGCCGTGGCCACGCCCTCCACGCTGGCAATGCCGTTGTCCACGGTGATCAGCACCTCGGCACCGCTGGCTTTGACGCGCTCTGCAATCGCAGGCGTGAGGCCGTAGCCATCGACCACACGGTCGGGCACGATGTAGCGCACATCACGCGCACCCAACAAACGCAAGCCACGCAAGGCGACGGCGCAGGCCGTGGCGCCATCGCAGTCGTAGTCGGCCACGATGCAGAGTTTTTTGTCGGCCGCCATCGCGTCCGCCAGCAAGACGGCAGCGGCTTCGATGCCCTTCAAGCCGATGGGCGGTAACAAATGCGCCAGCGATGCGTCGATGGTCGCAGGCTGGCTGATGCCACGCGCGGCATACAAACGCGCCAGCAGCGGATGCACCCCCGCTTGCTCAAGCGCCCAAATGCTGCGCGGTGGCCTGTCGCGAGGAATGAATTGCATGAGGCTCAATCTTTCAAAGGCGCAACGGCCAACACGGTGTCTAAAGAAGTGGGGGCAAAGTGTTTGCGCACGCGTTGCCACAGCGACGGTGCGGCGCTGTCGTACACATGGAACTCATGCTCGCCGCACAGCACCACGCGCTGTCGCTCGCCGGCTGCTGCACGCGCCGACAAAGGCGCCATGACGGTTGCATCCACCTCGCGCCAAGCGTCCAGCCAAGCGATCAGGTCTTGCTGCAAGGCGCTGCTGCGCAAGGTGTTGACCACCTGCGGCGCCGGGGCCGTCTGCGCAGGCAAAGCTCCCGTGCCATGCACCCAAAATGAGTTGATGGTCAACCCACGGCGCTCGTTGACGGGGTGTGTGTAGAGCAACATTTGCACTTCGTTTTGCAAACGGCGCAGCTGTTTGGCCGCGCCACTGGGCGACTCACCGCCCACCAACCACGGGTCGATGTTGCGGCCAATCACACGGTCCAACGAGGCAGTGGGCAAGTCGGCAAACCACGCAGAGTGCGCCAGCCATTGGCCTGGCTGGTAAGCATGCAAGGCCATGCCGTCTTCGGCCAAGAAGGCGCGCAAGGTCTCAAACAACACGGCATCGGTGGCTGGGTCGATTTGCAAATGTGCGGGGTCCCCCAAGGTCACTTGGCCATTGCTGACGTGCCAGTTGCACAAGGAAACAAAGGCCCATGCGCCATCGGTGTGGTGCGCGGTCAAGCCCTGCTGCTGCGCGGCTAGAGCCGCCCAAGGCAACACGCCATCGGCCATGGACCAACCCAAGGCCTGTGCCGCAGCACGCTCATGCGGTGGTGACAAGGTGGCGAGCAACGGCTGCACGGGGGCATCCACATCGACAGCGACACGTTGGGCGTTTTGGAGCCACGCGCTGAGATGTGGAAGCTGAGCCTTGGCCAGCACCGAGGCTTCGGGGCCGTGGGCTGTCCACATGGAAAAGGGCAGCAAGGTGGTAGACGCCACAGGCGAAGAAAACACAGAGGACATAAACGCCATTGTCTGTGATGCCGAACGCGTGCGCCCTCAGCGGGATGACACAATCGCGCTTGACATGAACCGCACCTCTTCCAAACTCCCCTACGAACTGCTCATCGGCTGGCGTTACACCCGAGCTGGCCGCTCGGCGGGACGCAACGGCTTTATCTCGTTCATCTCGGGCGTGTCCATGCTGGGCATTGCCTTGGGCGTGGCCGCATTGATCATTGTGTTGAGCGTGATGAACGGTTTTCAAAAAGAAGTGCGCGACCGCATGCTGGCCGTGGTGTCCCACATTGAGCTGCTGGCCCCCGGTGGCGACGGCTTTGCCGATGTGAATGCCTTGATGGCCCAAGCGCGCCAAAACACCGACGTCTTGGCCGCCGCCCCCTTCGTGGCACAACAAGCGCTGATGGCGCGTGGCGACGACATGCGGGGTGCGATGGTGCGCGGCATCGACCCCGAACTCGAAACCCAGGTCACCGACTTCACCTTGCAAATGCCGCCGAAAGTGCGCGCGGCCTTGCAGCCCGGCAGCTTCAATGTGGTCTTGGGCGGCGAACTGGCGGTGGCCATGGGCGTGCGCGTGGGTGACCACATCACCTTGATCGCCCCTGGCGGACAGGTCACGCCCGCTGGGGTGATGCCGCGGCTCAAACAACTCACCGTGGCGGGGGTGTTTGACTCCGGCCACTACGAATACGACGCGTCCTTGGCGCTGCTGCACATTGAAGATGCGCAGCGCATCTTCCGCTTGGAAGCCCCCAGTGGGGTGCGCCTCAAAATCAAAGACAGCCAACAAGCCCGCAGCGTGGCCAGCGACTTGGCCGCACAGCTCGGCCCCGACGTGATCGTGCGCGACTGGACCCGTCAAAACCGCACCTGGTTTGCGGCGGTCCAGGTGGAAAAACGCATGATGTTCATCATCCTCACCCTGATCGTGGCGGTGGCCGCCTTCAACCTCGTGACCACGCTGGTGATGACGGTGACCGACAAACGCGCCGACATTGCCATCTTGCGCACGCTGGGCGCCAGCCCCCAAAGCATCATGGCCATCTTTGTGGTGCAAGGTGCCACTGTGGGCGTGCTGGGCACGCTGGGCGGATTGCTGCTGGGCCTGAGCGTGGCATTCAACATCGACGTCATCGTGCCCGCGATTGAACAGCTCTTGGGCGCGAGCTTTTTGCCGCGCGATATTTACCTCATCAGCCGCATGCCCAGCGATCCACAAGCGGCCGACATTTGGCCGATTGCACTGATTTCGTTGGCGTTGGCGTTCATCGCCACGCTCTACCCCAGCTGGCGTGCCAGCCGCATCAACCCTGCACAGGCGCTGCGTTATGAATAAGGGCACCGATCAGATGAACGCCAGACCCGTTCTCGTGGCTCACCACCTCAGCCGCCGCTTCACTGAAGGGCCGCTGGACGTGACCGTCCTGCAAGGCGTCAACCTGTCGGTGAACGCCGGCGAAACACTGGCCATCGTCGGCTCATCGGGGTCTGGCAAAAGCACCTTGCTGCATGTGCTGGGCGGTTTGGATGAACCCACCACAGGCACCGTCGCGTTGATGGGCCAGCCTTTATCGGGCTTGAGCACGACGGCTTTGGGCGACCTGCGCAACCAGCACCTGGGCTTTGTGTACCAGTTCCATCACCTGCTGCCCGAATTCACGGCGCTCGACAACGTGGCCATGCCTTTGTGGATTCGTCGCATGGACCGCGCACAAGCCAGCGCCCAAGCGCAAGCCATGCTCGAAGCCGTGGGCTTGGGCGCCCGCTTGCACCACCGTCCTGCGGAGCTTTCAGGCGGAGAACGTCAGCGCGTGGCGATTGCACGTGCGCTGGTCACCCGCCCAGCGTGTGTGTTGGCCGACGAGCCCACAGGCAACCTAGACCGCAACACCGCCGACCACGTGTTCTCGCTCATGCTGGCACTGGCACGCGATCAAGGCACGGCCTTCGTGGTGGTCACACACGACAGTTCGCTCGCTGCACGCTGCGACCGCCAGCTGCACTTGAACGCTGGCTCGCTGCAACACGACTGAGCCGAAGACACTGCTTGCCTGCGGTGGAGGACTAGCCGTTGAACAAACGGCCGCGTGCGTTTTGGGTGATGGCCGCCACACAAGGGTGTGTGATACGTCGCTCGACCGAGACAGCAAAAAACTCTTCTACCAACTCGTCGGTGCGGCCAATCACCTCCACGCCATAGTGCGCCACCGTTTCTTTCTCCAAGACACCGGGTGACATGAACACGCCCCGTCCCTCGCGCCCAAAGGCGGTCATGAGCGCGCCATCGTCAAATTCGCCCACCACACGCGGTTGAATTTTGTGACGCGTCAGCCAACCATCGAGCTGCTGACGCACGGAGGAAGAGGAGCCTTGAATCAGCATCGGCGCATCGTGCAAGCACTGAGGGAATTTGCCCTTCAAGGTGGCCCGCAAGCTTGGCGTGCAAAAGAAGCTCATCGGCGTGGTGCCCAAGGCGTGGTTGAACGCTTTGACACTGATGCGCTTGGACAGCGGCTCGTCCGCAATCACCAAATCCAAACGATGCAAAGCCAGCTGCGCCAGCAGGTCTGGGAACTTGCCCTCGCTGCCAATCAAACGCACGGGCTCCGCAATGGACAACGCGGGTTCGAGCAAGCGATAAGCCACCGACTTGGCCACAGAGTCGGCCACACCAACCCGAAAGTCCAACGTGCGTGCGCCTGTTTCGGGGCTCGTCATGGCGGCCCTCAGCTCAGAGCCCAGTGCAAAGATATCGTCGGCGTAACTCAGGGCTTTGCGGCCATCGTCGGTCAACTCCAACTGACGACCGCTTTTGCGGAACAGCTTTCGGCCCAAGCTTTCTTCTAGCAATTTGATTTGCCCAGACAGTGTTTGCGGCGTGGTGTGCAACTGCTCACCGGCGCGCATCACACCACCGGCTCTGGCCACAACCCAAAAATAATACAAATGCTTGAAGTTCATGGGGTTCCAACTGTTCGGTTTTAACGAAGTAAAACAAATAAAAATACGAATTTACACGAAGTTATTTTCTACTTAAAGTTCAATCGAGTTTGAAGTCAACCCTGTTCCAACCTTCAACAAGGACCCATTTATGCGCCTGAGCACCAAAAGCCGTTTCGCCGTCACCGCCATGATCGACATGGGTCTGCGCGAACAATTTGGCCCCGTGGCCCTGGCGGCCATCAGCCAACGCCAACGCATTTCCATTTCTTATCTTGAGCAAATCTTCAGCAAGTTGCGTCTGCATGGTTTGGTCGACAGCACGCGTGGCCCCGGCGGGGGATACACATTCACCCGCGATGCCAAACAAATCAGCGTGGCCGACATCATCAACGCGGTCAACAGCGAAGCGACTGAGCATGACCAGATGGCCCACGCGGCAGAGCACCACGGTTATGTGTCGACCGATGAGCTATGGTCAACACTTCACCAAAAAATCGAAGACCACATGCAAGCCATCAGTCTGGATGAATTGATCCACGCACAGCGCAGCAAGGGCCACGACGTGGCCGATCGTCCCAGCATCCAACGCGGCATTTATGCACAAAAGACCGCCACGGCTGTGAAGACAAGCACCCCCAACTCGGTGTTCGCCCTCGCCGGCGCTTTGGCCAGCAGCCACTGACGATGTGGATTGACACGCATTGCCACCTCGATGCCCAAGAGTTTGAGGCGGACCGGTCAGAAGTGCGTCAGCGCGCCCGCAGCGCAGGCGTCACACAATGCGTCATCCCCGCAGTAGAAGCCGCCAACTTTGAGGTGGTGCGCGCGCTGGCCCACGCGCACCACGATGCGTATGCCTTGGGCATTCACCCGCTCTACACCCCGCAAGCCACCGACGCGCATTTGGCACAACTCGACACCGCGTTGCGCACCCACCAAAACGACCCACGCTTGGTCGCCGTTGGAGAAATCGGCCTCGATGGTTTTGTGCCTGCTCTGAACACCCCCGAAGCTTGGGCACAGCAAGACAGGTTTTACAAGGCCCAACTCGAACTGGCGCAACAACAAGGCTTGCCCGTGATCTTGCATGTGCGCAAATCGGCCGACTGGCTGCTCAAAGGCTTGCGCAACACCCCCGTGGTGGGTGGCATTGCGCATGCCTTCAACGGCAGCATGCAGCAAGCGCAAACCTTCATCGCCTTGGGCTTCAAACTTGGCTTTGGCGGCGCGCTGACGTATGACCGCGCTTTGCAGCTGCGTCGCCTGGCGGTAGAGCTGCCGTTGTCGGCCATCGTGCTCGAAACCGATGCTCCCGACATTCCTCCGCATTGGCTCTACACCACGGCCGAACAACGCGCAGCAGGCGTCCCCCAAGGTCGCAACGAACCGGCCGAGCTGCCACGCATCGCCCAGGTCTTGGCGGACTTGCGGGGTATCCCTGTTGCCGAGGTGGCCGCTGTCACCGATGCAAACGCGCACCAAGCGCTACCCCGCCTACAATGAAAGTGTGAGTACTTCAATTCTGAACGCCGACCTGCACTGCCATTCCGTGGTTTCGGATGGCACCCTCACCCCCGAAGCCTTGGCCGCACGCGCCAAAGCCAACGGTGTCGAGCTGTGGGCCTTGACCGATCACGACGAAGTCGGCGGCCAAGCCCGTGCTGCTGCTGCTGCCAAAGCGCAAGGCATGAAGTACCTCACCGGCACCGAGATTTCTGTCACCTTCGCCAACCAAACCGTGCACATCGTGGGTTTGGGCTTTGATGCCGAAGACCCTCGCATCGTTCAAGGTCTGCACCGCACACGCGGTGGACGCAGCGAACGCGCCCAAGAAATGTCTGAAGGGCTGGCCCAAGTGGGCATCCACGGCGCTTACGAAGGTGCCCTCAAATACGTTGGCAACCCTGAGTTGATTTCTCGCACCCACTTTGCCCGCTTTTTGGTTGAAGCGGGCGTGTGCCAAGACACGCCCGAGGTGTTTCGCAATTACCTGACCGAAGGCAAGCCCGGCTTCGTGCCGCATCGCTGGGCCGCGCTCAAAGACGCGGTGCAGTGGATCACCCAAGCTGGCGGCGCTGCGGTCATTGCCCACCCAGGTCGCTACAACTTCACCGCCAACGAAGAGTACGCCCTCTTCACCGAATTCAAAGCCCATGGGGGCCAAGGTGTTGAAGTCGTCACTGGCAGCCACACCCCACCCGAATACCTGAAGTACGCCGACATGGCGCGCGAGTTCAACCTCGTCGCATCCCGCGGCAGTGACTTTCACAGCCCCGACGAAAGCCGCATCGATTTGGGCACGCTGCCTTGGCTGCCCGGACAACTCACACCCGTCTGGGAGCTGTTGTCCCACCGCATTCAATGACCCTCAACACCCAAAAGCTGGCGTATTCCGGCATGGGCTATGCCGTCATCGCCATGGCGTGTTTTGCGGTACTCGACACCACCAACAAATTTCTCATCGCCAGCGTGCCCATGCTGATGGTGCTGTGGTTCCGTTATGCGTTTCAGGCGGTGGCCACTACTGCCGTCATGTGGCCACGCCGTGGCATGACCATGTTCCAAACACAAAGCTTCAAGCTGCAAATGCTGCGCGGCTTCCTGCTGCTGATTTGCAGCGTGTTGGCGTTTGCCAGCCTGCGGCGCATGCCGGTGGCCGAGTTCAGTGCCATCGCCATGCTCACGCCGTTGATGGTGACCATCTTGGCGCGCTGCGTGATGAAAGAAAAAGTCTCACGCCTGCGCTGGCTGTTTGTCATCGGCGGTTTGCTGGGTGCGCTCTTGATCGTGCGACCAGGCGGCAGCATGGATGCCAGCTCCGCTTGGCTGCCCTTGGTGATGGTGATGGCCTACGCGTGCTTTCAAACCCTGACGAGTCACATGGCCAAAAGCGAAAACCCCGTCACCATGCACATCTACACCGGCTGGGTGGGCACGGTCATCGCATCGGTGATGGTGCTGGGCGCTTGGACCACTGATCTCACACTCTTTCAATGGCTCTTGATGTGCATCATTGGCTTGATGGGCACCTTGGGGCACTATTTGCTGATCGTTGCGTTCTCGCGTGCGCCAGCGGCCACGGTCACCCCGGTCTTGTACAGCAACATTGCTTTTGCCACCTTCGGTGGCTGGTTGGTCTTCTCGCACATGCCGGACCACGTGGCTGTGCTGGGCATGTTGCTCATTGCCCTGTGTGGTTTGGGTGCGGGTTGGCTGAGCACGCGCGAGCGCCCTACTTCTCACTAACGCGGGTATCGAATGGCTCAGTTTCTTCAAGTCCACCCGGACAATCCACAAACACGCTTGCTCAAACAAGCTGTCGCGCTGCTTGAGCGTGGCGGTGTGGTGGCGGTGCCCACCGACTCCAGCTACGCACTGGTTTGCCACCTGGATGACAAATCAGCGGTCGAACACATGCGCCGCATTCGCCAAGTCGATGACAAACACCACCTCACGCTGATGTGCCGTGACTTGTCTGAACTGGCCAACTACGCCAAAGTCGACAACCGCCAATACCGCTTGCTCAAAGCCGCCACACCCGGGGCCTACACCTTCATTTTGGAAGCCACCAAAGAAGTGCCCCGCCGCGTCAGCCACCCACAGCGCAAAACCATTGGCCTGCGCGTGCCGCTGAACAAAACCCTGCTCGACTTGCTGGCGCTGCACGGCGCACCGCTGTTAGCCACCACGCTGATTCCTCCCGGCGAAACCGACCCCATGAACGATGCGGAAGAAATTCGCGATCGCTTCGAGCACGAACTCGCTGCGGTGATCGATGCAGGCGCCTGTGCGCTCGAACCCACCACAGTCGTCGACCTCACGCCCATGGACGGCGGGGGCGAGCCTGCATTGATCCGCGAAGGACGTGGCCCTTTGAGTGCTTTGGGTTTGTGACTCAGCTGTCATTGAGGCCCTAAGTGTTGGATGAGACAATGGCGCCGTGAATTTCCCTGAACTGATCCAAACCATTCTGATTTACGCCCTGCCCGTGATCTTTGCCATCACCATGCACGAGGCGGCCCATGGCTACGTGGCGCATTTGCGCGGTGACGACACGGCGTGGATGCAAGGCCGCGTCACGCTCAACCCCTTCCCACACATCGACCCCATGGGCACCTTGGTGATGCCCGTGATGTTGTTCTTGGCCACCGGCGGCAACTTCTTGCTCGGCTATGCCCGCCCGGTGCCCGTGCGCTTTGGCAATTTGAACCATCCCAAGCGCGACATGATTTGGGTCGCCTTGGCCGGTCCGGCAGCCAACTTCTTCCAAGCCTTTGTGTGGGCCATCGCCATGTATGCCTTGATTGGCTATGGCATCGAAGAACGCTTCTTCGTCGAGATGTGCAAAGCCGGCGTCAAAGTCAATGCCGTGATGTTTGCCTTCAATTTGTTTCCGCTGCCCCCACTCGATGGCGGGCGCATTTTGGTGGGCTTGCTGCCTTGGAAGCAAGCCGTGTGGTTGTCCAAAGTGGAGCCCTGGGGCTTTTACATCGTCATCGCCTTGGTGCTGTTGAAAGTTGTAGACACCCTGTGGATGGCCCCGCTGATGAGCCTCACCTTTGAAGTTCTGAGCCTCATGCTCAGCCCCTTGGCATTTTTGTTGAAGTAAAGAATCCCATGAAAGAACGTGTTCTCTCGGGCATGCGCCCCACCGGTGCCCTGCACCTTGGCCACTACCACGGCGCCCTGAAAAACTGGGTTCGCTTGCAGTCAGAGATGGACTGCTTCTACTTTGTCGCCGACTGGCACGCGCTGACCACGCACTACGAGAGCCGTGAAGTCATCGAAAAGAACGTCTACGAAATGGTGATCGACTGGTTGGCTGCGGGCCTGGACCCCAACCAATGCACGATCTTCTTGCAAAGCCGCATTCCCGAGCACGCCGAGCTGTTCACGCTGTTGGCCATGGGCACACCACTGGGCTGGTTGGAACGCGTGCCGACCTACAAAGACCAACAAGAAAAGCTCAAGGACAAAGACTTGGCCACGTATGGCTTCTTGGGCTATCCGCTGCTGCAAGCTGCGGACATCTTGATTTACAAAGCCAAGCACGTGCCGGTGGGCGAAGACCAAGCCAGCCACGTCGAGCTCACGCGCGAAGCAGCACGTCGCTTCAACCACTTGTATGGTCGCGAAATCAACGCCGAAGAAAAAGTGCAAGCCTCCTTGGCCAAACTGCCCAAAGACAGCGTCAAGCGTTTTGAAAAATCACGCAAAGCTTATCAAGAGACGGGGGATGCCAAGGCGTTTGAAGGCGCCATGGGTTTCATCGCGTCGGCACCTGAGTTGGACGCACAAGACCGCGAACGCTTGGGTGGCTACTTCAAAGGCACAGGCAAAGTCATCTTGCCTGAGCCCCAAGCCCTGTACACCGAAGCCAGCAAGCTGCCCGGCCTGGACGGCGCCAAGATGAGCAAGAGTTACAACAACTCGATCGCCATCCGCGAAGACCGCGCGACCTTGGAACACAAAGTCAAACGCATGCCCACAGACCCTGCGCGCATCAAGCGCACAGACACAGGTAATCCTGACAAATGTCCAGTCTGGCAATTCCATTTGGTGTACTCCACCGAAGGTCAACGCCAATGGGTGGCGCAAGGCTGTACCACGGCCGGCATTGGTTGCCTCGAGTGCAAACAACCCATCATCGAATCCATCTTGCGCGAACAGCAACCCATGCTCGAACGCGCAGAGCCCTACATCAGCAACCCAAAAATTGTGCGTGACATCGTCGATGCAGGTACTGAAAAAGCTCGCATCACAGCCCGGGAAACCATGCAAGATGTGCGTGAGGCAATGGGGCTAAACTACTAAGTATTCAGCAGGAGTAATGAAAATGAGTATGTACATCATTGACGACCACCCTTTAGTTCGCCAAGCCATCGCCATGTTGTTGCGTCGCATGCGTTCTGCAGCAAAGGTTGTCGAATTAGAGAAATTCAGCGAATTGCAAGCTGCCATCATCAAGAACGGTGAGCCCGAATTGTTTGTGCTCGACTTGTTGTTGCCTGGCGTCAAAGGCACCAGCGCTGTGAGCGAAGTGAAAAAAATGTACGGCGAAGTGCCCTTGGTCGTCATCTCGTCGATGCCTGCTGGCGAAGCTGAAGAAACCTGCATCGAAGCCGGCGCCGACTTGTACATTGAGAAGTCCACCCCTGCTGCTGAAATCACTGCCGCGATTCAAGGTTTGTTTGCTGCTGAGAACCCAGACGAAGAAGTCGTTGTTGCAGGCGACACCAAGTTGTCTAAGCGTCAAAAGCAATTGATCGTCATGCTCGATCGTGGGTTGAGCAATCGCGACATTGCGACCGAACTCGAAATCAGCGAGCACACCGTCAAGGTTCACCTCTGGCGTTTGTTCCGCCGCTTGAACGTCAAGAGCCGCACTCAAACGCTGCACTTTGCACGCACACACGGCTTGCTCTGATTCACCTCAGATCGACCACAAAAAAGCCCCGACATGTCGGGGCTTTTTTCATGGGGCGGGCTTTGTTTGTCACAAGGCTTGGACCAAGATCCAATTCACGTCGTTCGGGTTTGCACCCAATGTTTGCCACGCACGAGGCTTGATGTAATAGCCCATCAAGAGACCGCTTAGTTTATTGAACCAAAATAGCTTATTAACGAGTTTTACCTACGAATGTCAAACGTAGGAATAGCCCCGACATGTCGGGGCTTTTTTCATGGGGCGGGCTTTGTTTGTCACAAGGCTTGGACCAAGATCCAACTCACGTCGTTCGGGTTGATGCGCAGCAACTGTCCGTACAACTCGCCCGGCATGGTGTCGCCTTTAGGAATGTACAAATCTGCACGACCGTTTTGATCGAGCTTGGGATGCACCGGCCGCCACATGCCAGCGACGGGGCACACCTCGCCGGCCTTGAGGGGCCGCAATGCCACGGCTTCGCCGTTAGGGCCTTTTGATACCGGGCCACCGGGTACAGGGACCCTGAAGTCCAAACTGCCCAAGAGGCGATCCCACAAAGCTATGGCTTCTTCATCGCTCAGAGACGCTTTGGCGGCAGCGCCGATGCGGTCTTGTTCGACTTTAGAAAACAGCTTGGCGCCTAAACGACCTGGATGACTGACGGTTCTCTCATCAGAAATGAATTCCCACTCGAAGTCATGTGTGCCGTCTTTACGACGCACCAAAGATTCTTCGCCCATCCAAATACCCACGGTCTTTTTACCTTCGCGCAAGGTATCTAACTTGGGGTAGTTCGGGCCTAAAAAGGCTCTTTGTTTCTCGATGCTTTTGAGAAGTCCTTGGGCACCTGCAGAAACCGTGCGCGCTTTTTTATTTGACGACACCGAGAAGCTGACATCGGGAAGACTCGGTATGTAAATACCACCATCAAAACGCTCGCGAAATTGATAGTTTGTGTCTCTGACAAATCCAAGTTTCAAACAGACACCGGGCTCTTGAGGCACTTCATCTGGATCTCGATAACGCAAGTTGGGTGGCATCAAAACGTTTACCGTCTGCGGTCCACTCGTAGTATTCAACTTCGGTTTCGTCTGGGTCGAAATTGAGTTGGCGAATGTCTGGATCGTCGTGTCGGCGCACCAACGTGTCACCCGCATCGTCAGGGCGCCATGCTCGGTTGTCTTTGCGTTTGAGTTTTTCTTGCCGCGATTTGGTCATGCGCAAGTTGCTGCCCATCACACCGGGCAAGAAAACAATTGGGATCGCCAGACTTGGCGGGATCACCATGTACACCTGCTTGGTGTCTGACTCGGGGGTCAGGATGATCACACCGCCTGCAGAGCCGTTGATGTTTTGGGTGGAGGGTTGGAAGTCTGAGGGGTCGACTTTGTCCATGGCGCGGCCTTTTGAGGCTTGATGGAATAGCCCATCAAGAGACCGCTTAGTTTATTAAAACAAAATAGCTCATTAACGAGTTTTACCTACGAATGTCAAACGTAGGAATAGCCCCGACATATCGGGGCTTTTTTCATGGGGCGGGCTTTACTGCAGCGCCTCACGCACCATCAAGTTCAAGCCGCTGCTGCCCAGTTTGACGGGGCTCACGCTCACGCCCAAGTCGCCCGGCTGGGCCATGGCTTGCCCGCTTTTGGAGATGCGCACACGCACCGTCACCTCAGACATGCTGGAGAGCTTGGCGCTCGGGTTCATGGACGTGCTGTCGTCGAGCACAAAGTCAAACGGCAACTTGGCGACGGTGGTACGCACGATGGCCACCGGCATGCGCGAGCCACTCACGGGGGTGGCGTACACAAAGACGGTGTCAGTCGGGGCGGCTTTGTCGGCCAGCTCTTTGATCAAGCTCACACGACCGCTGATGCGCGCTTGCGCATTGGCGGGGACTGCATTGTTCGCCTCGGCTGCATGGGGCGGGCTCGAGGGCAAGCCCATCTTGTCGCGTGCTTCGGCAATGGCGCGATCGAGTTCGGGCGCATCGGGTGAATCGGCAGGCACCACCTCGCGTGCGCGCTCCCAGAAACGCAGCGCCGAACGGAAGTTTTCTTCCGAATACGAAGCACTGCCCGCCAAGAACAACGCGTTCAAGTGGTGGGGGTCTGCGGCCAACACGCGTTGAATGATGGCCCAAGGCTCACCCGCAAAATTGCCACCGCTTTTTTGAGCCAACACCTCGGCACGTTCAATCGCCAAGTTGTCGTCTTGGCTGAGGTTGAGTGCTTTGCGCAAAGCCTCTTCAGCTTCGGCAAACTGTCCACGCGCACGTTGCACGCGTCCCAACATGACCCAGCCTTCCACGTTGTTTGGCTCATCTTGCAAACGACGGGTCAAGGCCGTGGCCATTTCGGTCAGCTTTTCGGGCGTGACCTCGGCGGCGTTGTCCACGCCTTGCTTCAGGGCCATCGGGTCCAAGGCTGCTGGCTGGCCCAACACGGCGTACATCAGCATTGCAGTCACAGGCACCAAGAAAATCAAACTCGACATCAGCACCCAGGGCTTGCGCCACACCACCGCCGTGGCGGGACGCGTCTGCGCTGCGCCAACATCGACCACCAGCGCATCGGGGCCCACATCTTCCAGTAGACGACGGGTCAACTCGTCACGTGCGATCTGCAACTCTTCGTCGTTCAAATTGCCCAACTGGTATTCGCGGTCCAACTCAGACAATTGCTCACGGTAGACCGCGGCATTGGCTTGTGCCGGTGCGGCGGCTGCGTCTTGCAAATGGGCCGCCAGTTCAGCGCCTTGCTGCGAGCCACGCCACAGCGTCACGGCGACCACCACCAACACGATGACCACCAAGCCCATCGCCGACAAAATAAAAGCAAGTGCGGGGTTCACATCAACCTTTCAGCCATTGCTGGGCACGGGCGCGTTCTTCGTCACTCAAGGCCGCAGGCTGCGCGAGCTGGCGACGTTGACGCAAATACACACCCAGAAAAACAGCTGCCACCAGCAGCAATAAAAACGGGCCAAACCACAGCACCCAAGTCAAAGGTTTGACCTCGGGGCGATAGAGCACAAAGTCGCCATAGCGGGCCACCAGAAAATCTTTGATCTCTTGATCGCTCTTGCCTTGACGAATCAAGTCGCGCACTTCGCGACGCAAGTCATCGGCCAACTCGGCATGCGATGAGGCCAACGATTCGTTTTGACACACCAAGCAACGCAACTCTTGCGAGATGTCAACCAACCGCGCTTCGAGCTTGGGGTCGTCGGCCAGCGGCGCCGCTTCGCGTGGCTGCAGCGCTTGCGCGGCCTGCACGGGTGATTGCGCGACCGGCTGTGCGTGCACCAATATTGATGCGCCGAAGACCAGCCACGATGCGCTCACGGCCATCAAGCCACGGACAAAAAGATGCTTCATGATTTGTTCAACTCGTCGATCAGCGGCAAGATTTTGTCGGCCAGCAATTCAGGGGTGACAACGCCGACGCGCTTGTAGCGAATCACGCCTTGTTTATCGATGATGTAGGTCTCTGGCACGCCATACACGCCGTAGTGAATGCCCACGCGACCGTCCAAGTCCATGACCGAGGTCACATAGGGATTGCCATGGCGTTTGAGCCACACCAGGCTGCGCTCACGCGCCACTTGCAGCTTGACGTCGAGGCTGGCCTTGGCCGCTTCATCTTGGGGTTGAATTTCTTTGTAACTCAGCCCCACGATGGGCACGTTGTGCTTTTGCGCAAACGCCACCAACACCGGATGCTCTTCGCGACATGCCACGCACCAAGTGGCCCAGACGTTGAACATCCACACCTTGCCTTGCATGCTGGCGGGCGAGAACTTCTCGTCCCCCTCCAAGGTGGGCAAGCTGAATTCAGGCGCTGGTTTGTTCAACAAGGGCGATGGAATTTCGCGCGGATCGCGCTTTAACCCGACGGCCAAAAACACCACCAAGCCGATGAACAGAATGAGAGGGATAAAAACTTTTTTCATGCGTCCACCCGCTGTGCAGACTTGCGGTAACGACGGTCCAGTGCGGCCAACACGCCGCCCAGCACCATCAACAAAATGCCACCCCACAGCCACGGCACAAAGGGCTTGTAATACACGCGCATGCTCCACTCGGTACGTGCATCGTTGAGTGGTTCACCCAAGGACACATACAAGTCACGCATGAAGCCTGAGTCAATGCCCGCTTCGGTCATGGGCATCGCAGACGAAAAGTAACGGCGCTTCTCAGGTTGCAACACCTCGATCAACTGCCCCTCGCGCAGCACTTGCACATCGGCACGCACCGCTTTGTAGTTGGGACCGAGCACTTCATCGAAGGAAGCCAAGCGGAAGGTGTAGGGCGCAATGGTGACCACATCGTTCACCTGCATGCGCACATCGCGCTCGACCTCGTAAGACTTGACGCCCGTCACCCCCATCACCAGCACCGCCATGCCCAAGTGCGCAATGTGCTGCCCCCAAAACGAAGCTCCAATGCGACCGGGTTTGCGCACACGCACCACCACTTGCTGCAAGGTTCCCAAGGCCACCCAAGCACTCAAGAAAATGCCAAAGGCTGCGCCCACAGACCAGCCCCCCAAGGCAAACGGCGCAGCGATGGCCAGCACCAACGCCCCCAGCGCGGTCCAACGCAACTGCATCGCAATCTCGCGCACATTGGCCTCACGCCAACGCGCCACCGAACCCGGCACCATCAAAAACACCGTGGGCACCAACAGCGGCGCAAACACCGCGTTGAAGTAAGGCGGCCCCACCGACAGCTTGCCCAAGTTCAGCGCATCAATGATAAGCGGGTAAATCGTGCCCAGCAACACCGCCGCTGTGGCCACCACCAACAACACGCTGTTGGCCAACAAGAACGACTCACGCGACACCAGGCCCATGCGACCTCCCAAGGTCACACGGGGCGCACGCCATGCAAACAAGGTGAGCGATGCGCCCACCACCACAGCCAAAAAGATCAACACAAACACACCGCGCTTGGGGTCTGACGCAAACGCGTGGACTGAAGTCAACACGCCCGAACGCACCAAGAAAGTTCCCAACAACGACAGCGAGAACGCACCAATCGCCAACAGCACCGTCCACGCTTTGAAGCTGCCACGTTTCTCGGTGACCATCAGCGAGTGAATCAAGGCTGTGGCAACCAACCAAGGCATCAGCGATGCGTTTTCTACCGGGTCCCAAAACCACCAGCCGCCCCAGCCCAATTCGTAATACGCCCACCACGACCCCAAGCCAATGCCAAAGGTCAGGAAGGTCCAAGCAATCACCGTCCATGGACGCGACCAACGCGCCCATGCCGCGTCTAAACGACCGCTGAGCAATGCCGCCACCGCAAATGCAAACGCCACCGACATGCCCACATAGCCCATGTAGAGCATGGGCGGGTGAATCACCAAACCGGGGTCTTGCAACAAGGGGTTCAAGTCGCGCCCATCCAATGCCGCAGGCAAGACGCGTTCAAACGGATTCGAGGTGGTCAAGATGAACAACAAGAAGCCAACCGAAATCAGCCCCAGCACACCAATCACACGCGCCACCATGTCCAGCGGCAAGCTGCGCGAAAACACCGCCACAGCCACCGTCCACACCGACAGCAACAACACCCACAGCAAGAGCGAGCCTTCGTGGCCGCCCCACACCGCCGCAAATTGGTAGGGCTTGGGCAACAGCGAGTTGGAATGCTGCGCCACGTAGCTCACCGAAAAGTCGTTGCTCAAAAACGAAATTGCCAAAGCACCAAAGGCAAGCGCCACCAACGCAAACTGCAAGGCCGCCGTGGGACGCGCCAGCAACTGCAAGGTCACCTGGTTTTGGGGGTCACGCACCCAAGTTCCCGTCAAGGGCAACACGCCCTGAATCAACGCCACCAAGGCAGCCAAGATGAGTGCGAAATGACCGAGTTCTGGAATCATGGGTTGCCCTTGACAGAAGCCGGTGCTTGCAGCGACTGGGCGGCTTTGGCCGCAGCGGCTTGGTCCATTGCGTGTTTGGCTTCGGGGGGCATGTAGTTTTCGTCGTGCTTGGCCAACACCTCGCTGGCCACAAACACACCGTCGTCACCCAACTTGCCTTGCGAGACCACACCCTTGCCCTCTTTGAACAAATCGGGCAGCAAGCCCACATACGTCACGGGCATTTCGTTGACGGTGTCGGTGATGACGAAACGCACATGGCTGCCATCGCGCACCACGCTGCCCTCTTTCACCATGCCGCCTGCGCGGAAGGTGCGGCCCTTGGGCGCTTCACCTTGGCTCACCTGCGTGGGCGTGAAGAAAAACACCAAGTTGCTTTGAAAAGCATTCAGCACAAAAGCAGCAGCCGCACACAACACCACGATGCCCGCGGCAATCAGGGCAAATCGTTTGGTTCTAGGTTTCATCACATCAATTCCTCGGGTGGCAATTGCGCCACCGTTTGTTCTGCACGCAGTTGGTTCAACACGTGGCGACGCGCCAGTCGTGCTTGCCACACTTCAATGGCCAGCAGCGCAGCGGTCATGCCCATGCTGCCCCACACATACACGCCGTAGCCACCCATGGCCCAAAACTGTGACCAGCTTTCCCACCTCATGGCTTCACCTCGTCGAGTTCGTGCACCCAGCTCGCATGGCTCTCACGCTGCAAGATCAGCGTGCGCACCCGGTAGCACACCAGCGCCAGCGTGTACATCCAAAACGCCAAGGCCATCAGCAACATGCTCCACAGCATGATCTCGGCCATGCTCGGCGCTTTGGTCAACGACACCGATGCCCCTTGGTGCAAGGTGTTCCACCACTTCACCGAGAAATAAATGATGGGCACGTTGATCGCCCCCACGATGGCAATCAAAGCACCCGCGCGGTCGCTGCGGCGCGTGTCGTCAATGGCCGACGTCAAGGCGATGTAGCCCAGGTACAAAAAGAAAAGAATCAGCTCAGACGTCAGGCGTGCATCCCACACCCACCAAGCGCCCCACATGGGCTTGCCCCACAGCGCGCCGGTCCACAAGGACAAGAAGGCAAACAAAGCGCCCGTAGGCGCCAAGGCCTGGGTCATCATGCCCGACAGACGGGTGTTGAAGGTCAACCCCAGCACGCTCCAAAAAGCCATGGCCAAGTAAATGACCATCGACATCCAAGAAGCCGGCACATGCACAAAGATGATGCGATAACCCTCGCCTTGCTGAAAATCAGTCGGTGCGACAGCAAAGCCCAGCCACAGACCCGCTACCGCCAACAAGCTGGCCAGCACCGCGAACCACGGCCACACGCGACCAGCCAAACCGTAGAAGGTTTGCGGCGCCGCGTAATGAAACCAGTTGATGTTCTTCATAACCCTGTCATTCCAGCGCAATGCGCAAAGCAGCCGAACAGGCCCACGGGCTGAAAAACACCGCAGGCAACAACATGGCCATCAGAATAGAAAAATGTGCCTGTGCACCCAATCCGCTGGCTTGGGCTTCCACAGCGCCAGCGCCAAACACCAGCACCGGCACAAACAAAGGCAGCACCAACAACGACAACAACACCCCACCACCGCGCACACCCAAGGTCAACGCGGCACCAATGCCGCCCACCAAAGACAAGATCGGCGTGCCCATCAGCAGGGCCAGCGTGAGGGTGAACAAGGCATCGGCCGAGAGGTCAAACTGCAATCCTAAAACCGGGGCCAATAATACCAACGGCACCCCGGCAACCAGCCAGTGCGCCAGCATTTTCGCCCCAACGAGTAAGGGCATTGAGGCAGGCGACAAGGCCATTTGCTCCAAGGTCCCATCGCGGTAGTCGGCCTCAAACAAACGCTGCAAGGCCAGCATGCTCGACAACAAGGCCCCGACCCACAACACACCTGGCGCCACCAAGCGCAAGGTGTTGAGCTCGGGCCCAATGCCCAATGGGAACAAAGCCGCCACCACCACAAAGAAAAACACGGCCGTCAACACCTCGCTCTTGCGACGCATGGCCAACAACAAATCGCGCCGCAACACGGCCATGAAAGCTTGCGTGTTCATGCCACACCTCTCAAACGGTAGTGCTGCACATCCACCGCCACACCGGCGGGGGTGACCAAGGTCACGGGCTGGTGGCTGGTGAACAGCACCATGCCGCCTTGCGCCACATGTTCGGCCAACAAACCGCGCAAGCCATCGACCGCCTTGGTGTCCAACGCCACAAACGGTTCGTCCAACACCCACAGCAGCGCTTGGCTGGCCAGCAAACGCGCCAACGCCGTGCGACGCTTTTGGCCTTGCGACATCACGCGCAGCGGCAAGTGCTCGCGTCCTCGCAAACCCATGCGTGCCAGCGCGTGCATGGCCTGTGCCGACGTCAAGGACCGGCCCGCCACAGCGGCATCGGACAACAAATTCTCCAGCGCGGTGAGCTCTTCTTTGAGCGACAAGCCATGGCCCAAATAAAACAAGGCCGCACGAAACGCAGCCGCCTCGTCTTGAATGCGCTGGCCTTGCCAACGCACCTCGCCCGCATCGGCTGGCGACAAGCCACACACGATGCGCAGCAAACTGGTTTTGCCCACACCGTTGTCGCCTTCTAAATGCAAGGCTTGGCCGGGTTGGATGTCAAAACTCACGTCGGCAAACAACGGCTTGTTGCCTCGGCTGCACGACAAATTGGAAACGGTGAACATGCGTGCTCGAACCTTTAAATGAAGGTGCCCGCATAGGTCACCACCTGGCCACCTGTGCTCATCTTGAAACGCGCAATGCCTGCGCTGCGGATGGTGTTGACACCGCCTAAGTCGAGCATGCGCACACCACGCTCGCGGAGTTCTTCGATGCCCTTCCACAAAATCAAATTGTGGGCATGCAAGTCGCGCCCGGCATCGCTGGTCCAACCCACTTGGTAAGTGGCGGCTTGGCCATGTATCAAAAACATCATGCCGGCCACGCGGTCGCGGCCCACATCGGCTCGCACCGTCAAAATCGTTTGCGCGGGTTGTTGGCGCGAAGGCACATACAAATCAAAAAAGTGCAGCGGCAAACCATGCAAACCCCGCTGCTCGCGTTGCTGCATTTCGGCTTCCAGCAGCCAACGGTATTGGCCGGCATTGGTACCCACGCGGTGAATGGTGAGCGCCGAGTTTTCAGCCCCACCCAAACGATGGCGCCAGCGCTTGTCGAGTTGGGCGCGCAACACCTCCATCGGCGGTGTGATGTCGAGCATCACCGTGCTGTGCCCCGTCATCACACGCCGCCAGCGCGACAAACCTAACTCGGGGCCTTGTGGCTCTTGCGGCGTCACGGCCACCAAGCGCAAATTCGGCAAGGGCATGCTGCGCTTCAAAGCTTGGTAGACACGTTTTTTGTCGGCCCCCGACACAGGCTGCAACCACACCGGCCCCAGCGAACACAAGGCCATGCTGGCCAACTTGCCCACAAAGCGCCGCACCACAAACTGCGCCAACGCCACTGGCGCTCCGTCTTGCGTCACATGCGCGCGCAACACCGTCACGCCCATGGCTTTCATGCAAGCGCCATAGGCCCAGTCTTGCTGCAGTGGCGCAGCAGCACGCGCATGGTGAGCGTCCCATTCGGCTTGCGCGAGCGTGTCCCAGGTAACTTTCATCGGCCTAAAATCCTTGCACCATGTTGAACAAACTCCGCCTGCGCAGAAAAGAACAAACCGTGATGGGCCACCGTCTCGAAGAACCACGCATGACGCTGATGGTCGTGCTGTGGGCGCTGGTGTACGTGGGCCTGCCCTTGATCGTGTTGGGCAGCTTGGTCGACTTGGTCGTACAAGCCACCACCGGCCAATGCGTCGGGTTTTGGTGCTGGTTGTAACAACTGCGTCATTGCGGCGGCGTGCATGGGCCTGTGATGTTCATGCGAATCGTGCGGCCTCGGTAGTCCATGTCGTGAAACGCAAACAGCGTCACTGTGTCGCGCTCAATCCGAATCTCTGACTCTTGCCCCGTCGCCTTGTGTTTGCGCGTGGCCCCCATTTGTTTTTCGGTGGTGAGGTTCTTGCCCACAAACTCTTCTGTGGTCAGGCTGCTGGCTTGCGTTTGGTAGAGCTTGGAGCCATTGATCTTGAGGAAGATGTTCTTGCCCATGGACTGAATCTCCACCACCACCTTCTCGGCCTTGACTTTGCGGTCATCCAAATCAGGAATCACGCCCTCCACCTCGCACGGCATTTTGAACGTTTGCGCCCATGCCGAGCCCGCGCCAATGCACAGGATCAACACACATGTACGAAATAGGTTGTAAGCAGTCATTCCAAGCCTCCTGCGTGATTATCGGCGAAGGGATGTAGGCAAACGTAGGGTTCGGGCCGAGCAGTCGCTAGCATCGGGGCCTCTTGTTTATGCAGACCTCTTTACAACGTTTATTGCTGTGCTTCAATTTGAATTAGCCTTTCGCCAAAGTCGACGCGTCGTTCTGACCTTATTGGCAGCATGGATCGCTGCACAAGCGTGTGTCGCACTGCACACGCCCCTGCCTTGGATGATTGGGCCCTTGCTCATCACTTCGGCGTTGTCTATTGCGGGTGCCCGCACATTGAGCTGGAACCCTTTTCGCAACACAGGGCAATGGGTCATTGGGGTGGCCTTGGGGCTTTCTTTCACGCCACACGTCAATGCCATGGTGGTCAGCTTGTGGTGGCTGGTTGTGGTGTGCATCGTGTGGTCGCTGGCCTTGGGCTACGGCTTCGGGCTCTGGCTTTATGCGTTCAACGCACCGCGCTTTGTAGGCTTAGACAAAACCACCACCTACTTCGCCAGCTTGATTGGCGGCGCATCCGAAATCACCTTGATCGCAGAGCGCAAACATGCACGCACAGACCTGGTGGCCGCAGCACACAGCCTGCGCGTGCTGATCGTCACCGTCGCTGTGCCGTCGGCCATTCAAGGCTTGGGTTGGCATGGCCTTGATGTGGCGCCCTCCAACACACAAGCTTTCAGCGCCAGCGGTTTGTTGCTGCTCACCCTGCTGACGGGGCTGGGTGCCATGGGCGTCAAGATGATGGGACGTTCCAACCCTTGGTTCATCGGCTCGCTGTTGGTGTCTATCGGATTGGCAAGCAACGAGATTGCACTCTCAAGCATTCCGGTCGAAATGACCAACGCGGCCCAATTGGCGATTGGCGTGAGCCTGGGTGTTCGGTTCACCGCTGAGTTTCTGCACACTGCGCCGCGCTGGCTCGCCAGCGTTGGTGTTGGAACGTTGGTGATGATCTTGCTGTGCGTCGGCTTCAGTTTTGTGTTGCAAGAGCTCACACAACTGCCACTGGCCACCATGGTGTTGTCCACAGCGCCCGGGGGCATCGCCGAAATGGCGATCACCGCCAAAGTGCTGCAACTCGGCGTCGCCGTCGTCACAGCCCTGCAAGTCTGCCGCCTGATTGCGGTGCTGATTCTGGCTGAGCCGCTGTTTATTTGGCTTCACGCAAAAGGTTTCATGAATACAAAAGGCATGCGCCAATAGATCAAGTTGACTGCTGAACAGATAATAAATAAAATACCTTTATGGCAATTCAATCTTTCTCTTGTGCTGATACACAGGCTCTTTTTACGACTGGTAAAAGTGCAAGATTTGCCAACATCAAAAAGGTTGCAGAACGAAAATTGGCTCAACTTGATGCAGCCCCATCCCTGACGTTTATGAAGGCGCCACCGGGCAATGATCTGAAAGAGTACGAAGGGTCATGGCATGTACGCATCAATAGCCAATGGCGCCTGACCTTTAAATGGGGTGCGAATGGCCCATTTGATGTTTTGATTGAAGACCCGCACTGACGAAAATATTGGAGTACATCATGTTCAAAAATGGAATGCGCCCCGTTCATCCAGGCGAAGTCTTGCTTGAGGACTACATCAAGCCCATGGGTATCAGTGTGCGTGCGCTTTCGTTAGCTTTGCACGTTCCATATTCGCGCTTACGTGAAATTGTTGATGGCAATCGCGGCGTTTCTGCTGACACCGCTTTAAGGCTTGAGCGCTACTTTGGTAGCGAGGCACAAGGCTGGCTCAATCTTCAAGCAGCTTACGACTTGCGTATCGCCGAGAAACAAAGCGCGAAGCTGATTTTCAAAGAGATTTCTCCCCTGGCAATGGCTTGCTAAGCATTTGCAAACGCTCTCTCAACCACGAGTCTCAGTGGGTTAAAACCCTCGTCAAAGTACCCTCTAAAAAGTAGGACAATGTCAAAAGTCAACAGATTTTGACCCCAACTACAAGGAGATTTTTCGATGCAACTGACCCGCCGTTCCCTGATCACCAGCGCTGGTGCACTGGCTTTGCCAACGACCAGCGTTTTCGCGCAGACCAAGGCAGAGTTCACCATGAAGTACGCCAACAACCTGCCGGCGACTCACCCCATGAACATCCGTGCGCGCGAAATGGCTGAAGCCATCCGCATCGAGACTCACGGCCGCGTCGATTTGCAAATCTTCCCAAGCAACCAGTTGGGCAGCGACACCGACATGTTGAGCCAAGTGCGCTCCGGTGGCATTGAATTCTTCACCTTGTCGGGTCTGATTCTGTCGACCTTGGTGCCCTCTACATCCATCACCGGTATTGGCTTTGCATTCAAAGACTACGACACCGTGTGGAAAGCCCTCGACGGCGATTTGGGTGCCTATGTGCGCAAAGAAATCGGCAAGGCCAACTTGGTGGTGATGGACAAAATTTGGGACAACGGTTTCCGCCACATCACCTCGTCGACCAAGCCCATCCAAAACGCTGACGACCTCAAGGGTTTCAAAATCCGCGTGCCTGTGTCGCCGCTGTGGACCTCGATGTTCAAGGCCTTCGACTCAGCACCTGCCTCGATCAACTTCAGCGAGGTGTACAGCGCCTTGCAAACCAAGATCGTCGACGGTCAAGAAAACCCATTGGCCATCATCTCGACCGCCAAACTCAACGAAGTGCAAAAGTACTGCTCGTTGACCAACCACATGTGGGACGGTTTCTGGTTCTTGGCCAACCGCCGCGCTTGGGAGCGTCTGCCAGAAGACATCCGCACCATCATGGCCAAGCACATCAACGCTGCTGGCGTGAAAGAGCGCGCCGACGTGGCCGGCCTGAACGCCGGTTTGCAAAAAGATTTGGCTGCTGCAGGCATGGTGTTCAACCAACCTCAGAGCGAATCGTTCCGCGACCGTTTGCGCAAAGCCGGCTTCTATGCCGAGTGGAAAGCCAAGTACGGCGACGAAGCGTGGGCCTTGTTGGAGCGCTTCAGCGGCAAGCTGGCCTAAGCCTCTGATCTCGCCTTTTCCCCATGCGGCCCGCTGATGCGGGCCGCAGCCTTTCTTGCAGAGACTCCTGTCATGACCACCCTCAACGAAAACAGCACCGCAGCCCCCTTGGCGAGCGAGCAAGCCCAACGCACCGTATCCGCCTGGATTCGCCCTCTTGAAGTCATCAGCGCAGGTCTGATGCTGGCGATTTTTGGCATGCTTTTAGCCGGCGTGATTTCGCGCTACGTCTTGTCCAAACCCATCATTTGGATTGATGAGGCCGTGTCGATTTCGTTCCTGTGGTTGGCCATGTTGGGCTCTGCATTGGCGATGCACCGCAACGAACATTTGCGCTTGACGCTGTTTGTCGAACGCATGCCCGAGCGCTTGCGCAGCTATGTGCAAGCCTTGTCGCTGGTGGCCGTGGCGGCGTTCTTGCTGGCCTTGCTCCACCCTGCGGTGGAATACGCGCAAGAAGAGTGGTTCATCTCCACGCCTGCGCTGAACATTCCCAACTCGTACCGTGTGGCAGCCATCGGCTTTGGTGTGGCGGCCATGTTGGCCATGGTGATGGCCTACGCCGTCAAGACCGTGGGTAAGACACAACTGGTCGTGGCCAGCGCCGTGGTGGCCGGTTTGGCCGGCTTGTTTTGGTTCTACTCGCCCCAGCTCGTGCAGCTGGGCACCGTGAACATTTTGATTTTCTTGGTCGGCTTGGTGATGGTCGGTCTGGTGGCTGGTGTGCCGATTGGTTTTTGTTTTGGGTTGGGTGCCTTGAGCTTCTTGGCGTTCTCGACCCAAGTGCCTTTGATGGTGATGGTCAGCCGCATGGACGAAGGCATGTCCAGCCTGATCTTGGTGTCGGTGCCCATCTTTGTGTTGCTGGGTTGCGTGTTGGACACCACGGGCATGGGCAAAGTGATTGTGGATTTCTTGGCCTCGCTGCTGGGCCATGTCAAAGCCGGCATGTCGTATGTGCTGCTCGGTTCCTTGTTCATCGTGTCGGGCATTTCGGGCTCCAAGGTGTCAGACATGGCCACGGTGGCACCCGCCTTGTTTCCTGAAATGAAGCGCCGTGGCCACAAGCCCCGCGAGATGATTGCCTTGCTGGCCACAGGTGCGGCCATGGCAGACACCGTGCCTCCGAGCATTGTGTTGATCGTGTTGGGCTCGGTTGCTGGTGTGTCGATTGCGGGCTTGTTCCAAAGCGGCTTTGCGATTGCGATGGTGTTGTTGCTGGCCCTGTTGGTGCTGGCACGTTTCAAGGCCCGCAACGAAGACATGAGCAACGTCAAAGCCTCCAGCCTGTCGGTCATCGGCAAGTTGCTGTTGATCGCTGCGCCTGCGCTGGTGTTGCCCTTCTTGATTCGCAGCGTGGTGGGCGGCGGCATCGCCACGGCCACCGAGGTGTCCACCATTGCGGTGGTGTACGCCTTGCTGATTGGCAAGCTGCTGTATGGCGGCATCAGTGGCCGTCAGTTCTACAACATGCTGGTTGAAACCGCGGCTTTGAGCGGCGCGATCTTGTTGATCTTGGGCACCGCCTCGGCCATGGCTTGGGCCATCACGCAAAGCGGTGTGGTGCAGCAGCTGTCTGTGTTCTTGACCAACTTGCCCGGTGGTTGGGTGGCCTTCATGGCCGTGTCCATCGTGGTGTTTTTGTTCTTGGGTTGCTTGCTCGAAGGCTTGCCTGCCATCTTGCTGTTGGCCCCCATCATGTTCCCCATGGCCAAGAAGTTGGGCATCAACGATGTGCACTACTCGATGGTCATCGTCTCGGCCATGAACATTGGCTTGATGATGCCGCCCATCGGTGTGGGCTTCTACTTGGCTTGCCGCATTGGCGATGCCTCACCCGATGACGTCATGGGCGCGATCTGGCCCTACCTGGCTGCGTTGCTGGTGGGCCTGATCGTGATCGCTGGCGTGCCTTGGCTCTCAACCTTTTCGTTGTGAGTTTTGACGCAGGGTCGGTAAGCCGACGCCTGCGGCATCAAAGCCACCGTCTGCAGCGATGACTTGGCCGTTGATGTAACCCCCATCGGCACTGCACAAAAAGCCCACGGTGGCCGCAATTTCGTCGGTGGTGCCGTAGCGCTTCATGGGAATGGCATCGAAGTAGTCACGACGAATTGCATCGCTGTGCACCAGCTTGGCCATTTCGGTTTCCACCGGGCCAGGTGCCACGGCGTTCACGCGCACACCCGCATCGCCATACTCCACCGCTTGCTGACGTGTGAGGTGAATCAAAGCCGCCTTGCTGGTGCCATAGGCCACGCGCAACGTGCTGGCACGCAGACCCGAAATCGACGCGATGTTGACCACGCTGCCGCCGCCGTTTTGAAGCATGGCAGGCACAAAAGCTTGGGTGCACAAATAGGCCCCGTCCAAGTTGGTGGCCATCACAAAGCGCCAGTCTTCAAACGTGGTTTCACCAATCGGCTTGAACACGGCCACCCCCGCGTTGTTGACCAACGCATCGACACGCCCAAAGTGGCCCACGATGGTTTGAACCGCCTGCGCCACTTGCTCGGGCTTGGAGACATCGCAGAGCACAGCCAACACGTTGTGTGGGTTGTTGAATTGCTTGTCGGTCTGAGCCAAGGTGGCTGCATCGTTGTCGATCAACGCCACTTGGTAGCCGTTGCGCAAAAACCATTGCGCGGTGGCCAAGCCAATGCCACGGGCTGCGCCAGTGACCACAGCAACACGTGAGGTGGAAGAGGATGTCGTCAAATCAATCTCCTGAATCATTCATGCCGGCGAAAGTGCCTTGCATTGATTATTGACCACCCCTCGCGCAAGGCTGAATAAGAAGATGAAATACGCAGGCCACGGGGCAATGCAATGAAATGTAATGTTTCAAACTGGCACGCATTAACATTTCGCAAAGCCCACACAACGCCATGATTCACACCCTTTGCAAAACGATCGCCCAAACAGCATGGATGCTGTGGCTCACCTGCGTGTGCTTGGCCTCTACGGCGTGGGCCAGTGAACACATCACAGCGCGTAGCTATTGGGAAGATGCAACGGGCCAAGCCACGCTTGAGGTCGCTCAATCAAAAACATTCACGCCCTACCAAGGCGTGCTCAGCCGAGGCTACACCCCTGCCGCCATTTGGATACGCCTAGACATTGCACCGCCCGCCAATGCGCAAGCCAACGACGCCTTGGTTTTACGCATCCGTCCAGTGTTCTTAGACGAGATCATCTTGTTTGACCCACTGGACACCAGCGGCAAAGACAGAAAAGCGGGCGACACCGCAGACTACCGCGACAACGAATACAAGTCATTGGCACACACCTTTGTGATTCCTGCAGGCAGCCAACCGCGTGCCGTCTGGATGCGTGTGAAGACCACCAGCACTTGCTTGGTCAACATCGAAGCCTTCACGTCGGCGCAAATGCAAGACAGCGAATACCAATTGATGATGCATTACTTCATGGTGCTGGCCATCGTTGCGATGTTCATCCTGTTGGTGCTGATCAACTGGTTCAACAACCAAGAATCGCTTTATGCACTCTTTGTGGTGCGGCAGATTTATTACTTCTTCTACACCGCCTCGTTGTTCGGTTTTCACCGCGTGCTGCTGTCTGACGTGATGGATGGGCCACAACTCGACAAGCTCTACAGCTGGATCGTGATTGGCGCTACAGCCTCATCGTTTGGTTTTGAATGGAAGTTCTTGAACGAGTACGCCCCGCCCCGGTGGGTCAAAGTGGTGATGGCCAGCTTGCTGGGGTGGTCGGTGTGCGTCATTGTCTGCATGCTCTTTGGCTATACCTTTGTGGCGCTGCGACTGAATATTTTGCTCAGCGCCGTAGGCATCATCACCCTGCTGGTGCTGTCCTCTGTGTTCATTGACGACAAGAAATTACAAGCCAACCCCACCGCGCCGTTGCTGCGCAAAAAGATCGTGGTGGGCTATTACCTGTCGGTCAACTTGGTGTTGGTCTTCAGCTTGATGCCTTATCTCGGCGCGATGAAGGGCAATGAGTTTGCAGTCAATGGCTTGGTGTTCTACACCCTGTGCTCGGGCTTGATCATGACGGTGTTGATGCAGCTGCGTGCCCACAACATCAACAAAGCACAACGTGCGTTTGAGCAACAACTGCTCATGAGCCAACAGCAAGTCGACCTAGAGAAGCAACGCCGCGAAGAACAAACCCATCTGTTCCACATGCTCATGCATGAGCTTAAAAATCCATTGGCCATCATTGACATGGCTTTGCTGGCCAAGAACGATTTGCAAAAAACCAGCACCTATGTCAGCCGCGCCGTGAACAACATGAAAGACATCTTGGACCGCTGCGTCAAAGCCGACAAGCTGACCGAAGGCAACGTCGCGATCTACAAAGAACCGATTCTGGTGGCCCCATTTTTAAAGCGTCTGATCGCCGATGACAGTCGCAAAGACGCGCACATCGAGCTGGTGGCGAGCAGCGACTTGCAAGTCACCACCGACACGCAGTTCTTAGACATCATGCTCAGCAACTTGCTCGACAACGCCATGCGTTACGGCGATGTGATGATGCCCGTCACGGTGCATGCCCAAGCAACGCGCAACGATGCGGGCGACATCGGCGTCAAGATCAGCGTGGCCAATCGGCCGGGCTCAGCCTCTTGGCCTGATGCCGACAAGGTCTTCAAGAAGTACTACCGCAGCGCCGGTGCCGAGGCCCAGTCGGGCACGGGGCTGGGTTTGTATTTGGTCAGTACCTTGGCTACTTTGGTGGGCGGCCATTGCCGCTATGTGCCAGACGAAAAAAATATCAGGTTTGAACTATGGTTGCCAAGCTGAACATCGTCGTTGTGGAAGACAACGACGACCTACGTGAACTGACGTGCCAAGTGCTCTCGCAAGACGGCCACCATGTCACCGGCCTGGCATGCGCCGAAGAACTGGAAGACTTGGCGGGTGGCGAGCCTGCAGACATCTTCTTGATTGACTTGAACTTGCCCGGCGAAGACGGCATCAGCCTGTCGCAGCGCATTCGCAAAGCACAGCCCTTGGTGGGCATCATCATCATTTCGGCACGCACCGACTTAGACGACAAACTCATTGGCTACGACAGCGGTGCCGATTGGTACATCACCAAACCCGTTGTCTTTGCCGAACTGTCTGCCGCCATCAACAGCTTTGCACGCCGACGCCATGCCGCCAAACAAACACAGGCCAGCGATGCACAAGTCTTGGTATTGCACAAATTGGATGTGTCGGGCCCGGTGTGCGTCGTCAAATTAACGGGCACCGAAGGTATGTTGCTCACCGCCTTTGCCCGCGCCCCGGCTGGCAAATTAGAGACATGGCAAATTGCCGAAATGCTCGACGTCGAAGCCGACGAAACCATGAAAGCCAGCATCTCGGTGCGCATTGCCCGCCTGCGCAAAAAGCTGGTCGATGCAGGCGCGCAAGGCTTGGTGATTGAGTCCATTCGCAACGTCGGCTATCAATTACTTGTACACATCGAAGTAAATTAATACATAAGTTACGTATTGCAACAATTTGCAAGAAAACAAATAAGGGAATTTAAACAATCAAAGCTGGTTTACCTACGTCCAGCTTCATGACTTGCTCTACTTTCAAACAACGCCACATCGCCCTTGTTACCTCTTGTGTGGCAGCGTTCGCTTTGTCTGCCCATGCAGCAGGCCCTACTGTCGACGCAGGTTTTCACCACAGCAACTTACAACACTAACGCCATCGCAAATAGCTGGCATGACTGCTGAACAAATCAATGCCATGTCACCAGCACAGATGAGTGGCTTGTCACCAGCACAAATTAACGCACTCACATTAGATCCGTCTGTATCACTCAACACTGCGCAGTTGGCTGTGCTGTCACCGGCACAAGTGGGTGCAATCAGCCCTGTGCAAATTTCACGAATGACGGTAATTGAACTCAAATCTTTGACTGAGATACAGCTGCAAGCATTTTCAACAGCACAGATCGCAGCTATCGCAGCAGAAAATTTTGACGTATTCACATCATCGCAAATCTTGTCCATGCTGATCCCACAAGAAGTGCAAAGCCTTACGTCTGTGCAATTGACATCTTTTAAGCCATCGGAAGTGGCAAGCCTGCATGCTGCCGAATTGGCTTACTTGGATGCATTACACCGTGCCACAGCAGGCAAAGCATTTGAGGCCCCTATTCCGGTGATGACCGAGGTTGCTGTGGTCAAGCCACCGGTGGCAAGCCTTGAAGTGGCCAGCATCAAGCCATCGCCAACAGCGCCGTCACAAGCCATCGTGACGGCAGAGGCACCCGCGCGCACTGGCGTGTTGGCGGTAACTATTTTGAACAGCACAGACACCAAGCCCTTATCGGCTGGTGTTGCCTACGAACAGGTGGCAGACACTGTGTCATTGAGGGCCACCGCTGCGCCCGCGGTGCCACCGCTGTCTGACAAAGTGGTGTTCACCGACAAGCTCACGACGTTCATGGTGGCCGCCACGAATGGCGAGATGGTGGAGTTTCAAGGCAGCTTGGTGAACAACCGCATGGTGATTGTTGCCCCGTCTTTGGTGGCCAAACGTGTGGCACGCAGCGAGATGAATTTGGTGCTGGCAGCTGCGGTGACGAGTTTAGGTAAAGTCAACCGGGTGATGCTGGCAAATCTTGAAGGAGTGGTCCTCGATTTGCGTTGAAGCTCAAACCTCTTTTTGAAAGCCATCCATGCCAAATAATTTAGCTGCAAAAAACTTTCAAGGAGTTTGGACCGATGTGCTGGCGCCGCTTCAGGAAGACTTGAGCATCGACACCACCAAGCTCTCAGCGCACTTGCGCAACTTGTGCGCCAAGGGCTTGGAAGACTTTGTGCTGTTTGGCCAAGCAGGTGAAGGCGCAACGTTTTCTGCCGACGAAAAACTCGCCGCAGTGGCACACGTGATCGCCGCGGGCGTCGAGGCAAACCATCTTTTGCTGGGGGTTCAGTCCTCGTCATTCACGGCAAATGCGCAGCTGATTCGCAAAGCCTACGACCAAGGCGTGCGCCGCTTTTTGGTGTGTGCGCCACTGCATGGCCAGCCTTTCAACCACCTCGCCCTGTTTGACTATTTCGATGCACTGATCAAACAAGTGCATCAACCCGATTGGCAACTGTTCATCCACCAACTGGGCGGTTTGAACCATTCCGCCGATTTGCCCGAGGCCGCGCTGGCCGATTTACGCAAGGTGCATCCGCAGGTGTTTGTAGGCATGGTGGACCAAGACGTTCACGTCAACCACACGGTCGATTTGATGCGCGCGTTCGGCTCAGACATTGCGATTGCACCCAGCCATGAACCGAACTTGTCGATTCTGAAAACAAGCGTTTGCGTGTCAGCCTTGGCCAACGTGATGCCCAAGGTTGTTCAACACCTGATGACGAGTGATGGCGTGAACAACGCCACAAAAATTCCCGGCATGAAAGTGGCTAAGCCGGATGACCGCGTGATGGAGTTGATGGCCCTCTTGGCCAACTACCCCACCATTGCGGCCATGAAGTTGTTGCTGGCACAGCACTACCGCATGGAAGGCTGGGAGCGTGTGCGGCCACCACAATCGACACTCACCCAAGAGGGGCGACTAGCGCTCATGGCGGGTTTTAAAACCTTCAACTTGCAGGCCAACGAATGAATTTTCAAAACACTTGGTACGTGATTGAACGCAACAACCATTTCGAAACCATTTCTTACGAGGCCTTGGCTTTGCTGCCGGAAGGCAGCTACGCGATGCTTCAGAATTTTGAAACGCACCACGAAGCACTGGACGAACACAAGCGCTTGGTGAAGCTTGCCATTGAAGAGGCCAAGAGCAAGCTACAAGGCTTTTGATCAGTTCTGGGTGAGGCGCGTGAGTGTGTCACGCAACGCCTGACCAGGGGCAATGCCCATGCTGCGGGCCAAGGCGTTGACATGCGAGACCACGCCGTGGTCCCACATGTCTTGGCTGTCACCAATGCGTGCGCTCACGTGCGACACGGCACCACCCGCAACGCCTTTGCTTTGAAGCATGTCTAAGGCGGCAATGCCGGCGTTGTCTTTGCCCACGCCGGCGTCGTTGAAGAACACCACCCGCAGCGGAATTTCCAACGCAAACTCGCCCGAGCTTGCACCGCCGTGCGATGCAGACACGACCAAGGTGTCTTCATCGCCAGGCGCTACTTTGGTGATGGAGTCCATCAACAAGACGCGTCCACGAGGGCCGCTGACCACTTCTGTTTTGAGCATTTTTTATCCTTGAAATGAGTTCATGCGTTGCGCATCATTTGTGCGACGCGCGGTATTTGGTGAGTTCAGCCAGGGTTTGGTTGACCACGTCTTCGCCGAGTTTGGAGGCGTACTTTTCATAGACGGGTTTGAGCATGTCACGCATACGGGCACGCTCGGCTGGCGAGATCTCGGTGTAGATGCCACCTTTGGCTTTGATTTGCTCGAGCAGCTTGGGGTCTTCAGAGCGTTGGAAGCTGCGTTCGAAATCGCGTGCGGTGTTGCACGACTCTTGAATCAGCTTTTGCTCTGCGGGGTTGAGCTGGTCCCAAAACTTGCGGCCCGCCAGGATGACCGCGCCGCCATAGATATGGCCGGTGTTGCTGACGTACTTGGTCACTTCGTAAAACTTGTTGCCATAGATGTTGTTGTAAGGCGTTTCTTGGCCATCAAGCGCTTTGGACTCCAAGGCCTGAAAGACTTCCGTGAATGCCATCGGCGTGGCGTTAGCGCCCAAGGTGTTGAAGATGTCAATGAACACGGGGTTTTGAATGGTGCGAATCTTCAAGCCCTTGATGTCTTCCACCTTGGTGATGGGACGGCGGCTGTTGGTGACGTGGCGAAAGCCCGTTTCGAAGTAGCACAGGCCGACCAGGTTTTTGTCGGAGATGCGATCCAGCAGTCGACGGCCAATGGGGCCATCCAACACCAAGTCCACCTCTTTGAAGTCGGTGAACAAGAAGGGCAAATCAAACACACCAAATTCTTTGACCACCGAGGCGGCGGCTGCGGTGGACACCAAGGCCATTTCCAAGATGCCGCCTTGCGCTGCAGAAATGGATTGCAGTTCAGCACCGAGCTGGCCGTCGGGGTAGCCACGCATCTTCATGCGGCCACCTGTTTTTTGGGCCAGGATGTCTGCGAATTTTTCAACGCCGACTTGGAAAGGATGGTCCTTAGGCACCACGTGGCTGACACGGATGGTGCGTTCTTTGAACTCCGAAGCCGCTTGCTGTGCATGGGCCACCATGGGCAGTACCGCCACAGCGGCTGTGATGAGTTTGAGTTTCCAGTTCTTCATGTTGTCTCCTGTTTTTTTCTACATTGAAATGAATCAGCGCTTCTTCAAGCGTTGTCGTACATCGGTGGCTGTGGCCAAGGTGCCGCCTGCAGCTTCGATGCGTTGGCGTGCTTGCCGAACCAGTGTGATGTTGTCGTGTGGGCACCCCATGGGCGCGTCTTCCAAGCCAACGCGCACATGGCCACCACGTGCCACGGCAACACCCACCAGGTCGTCCAGCTCCACGCCCAGGCCCGCAATCATCCAAGGCGATTCGGGTTGCTCGATGGCCAGCAAGCGCAGGTAGGCATCGAGCGCCCAGTCAGTGGGCGGAAAACCAAAGGCGATGTGCTGCGAGAACATCAGCCGATAAATCGGCATGGGCGCACCGGGATATGCGCGGTGCAGTGCCGCACCCAGCCGCATGAAGCCCGGTTCGTAAATCGCATACGAAGGCGTGATGTGGTGTTGCTGCGCGAGTTCTAAGCCATAGCGGATGTGCGATTCAGGGTTGCTGTAAACAAAGCCCTCTTTGCCATCGGCAATGTCGGTGTAGTGGCTGATGTTGGTGGAGCCAGGATCGACCACCGACCATTCGATGAGGCCCGCACGCACGAGCTTGTCGACGGCTGCGTAACGTTGGCTGGGTGACAACGGGCCCGAGGCATCGACACTGCCCGCAAAGGGCAAGGTGCCGTAGCAAATCACGTCGGCACGGGCACGGATGCGTTCGATGATGGGGGCATAGATGTCGTAGTCGTCACGTTGACGGCCCGACACAGGGTCGTAGGCATGGAAGTGGATGATGGAGGCGCCTTCGGCAGCGCAGGCCAAGGCGGCCTCCACAATTTCGTCGGCCAACACGGGCATGTTGGGTTGCCGCGTGCGTGACCAGGGGCCATTGATCGCGACTTCAAGCCAGGTGGGTGAGGTCAAGAAGTTCTCCCTTGAGTTTGGGCACCCGCACGCACAGACAGCTTGGGGCCGTAGTGTTTGTTGGCACGTTTGAGGTGTGAGGTGAGCACTTTGGCGGCACCATCGGGGTCGTGTGCGGCGATGCACTTGAACATCTTGATGTGTTCGTTGAGCGATGTTTTTTCAGCGCCCGGCGCGCGCACCGCTTCGTGATGAAACTGTTCCAACCACTCGAGCATGGCCTGCGAGACGGCCTTGTAAATCGCATTGCCAGAAATTTCGGCGATGCCGTGGTGAAAGGCCATGTCTGTTTCGAGAAAGCGCTGCGGATGATCGAGCGAGGCTTTGTGGTCTTCCAGCAGCGCCTGCAAATGATCAATTTGCGCCGGCGTTGCGCGCTGGGCAGCGGTTCGGATCATGGCGATTTCGAAGTGCAGACGCGCTTCTTTGAGGTGCTCCAGCAGGTCGCTGGAACCCGTCAACAAGTGCATCGCAGAGTCAGAAATTTGCGCCATCACCTTGCCCGCATTCAGCGGTAGCACGCGGGCGCCTTCGCCATGAACGATGGCCACAATGCCCATGCGCTCGAGGGTCTGCAAGGCCTCGCGCACCGCAGGTCGGCCGACGCCAAGGCCCGTCATCAGGTCGCGCTCGGAGGGCAGCAGCGCCCCCACCGGAAACTCACCGGAGCGAATGCGCGGCAGCAAACGGTCAAGCACTTCATGCGAGAGTTTGCGTCTGGCAATGGGGGCCTCGGCTGCGGGGAGCAGCGGCGAGGAGCTGTCGAAATCAGGGGTGTCTTTAGTCATATATTCATCATACCAATTGCCTCACTTTGGACAGATGAGGCAAGGGGTAAAAGATGAGTTGGCCTTTAAGACTTCTTCTTCAGTGTGGTGGCCATGTAGTTGTCGAAGGCACCGTCAGAGAAGCGCGACCACAAAATGCCATCGTCACGGAATTTGACAAAGCTGTTGTAAATCTTGGCCCACTTGGGATTCTTGGCCACGAGTTCGCTGAACAGTTCGTTGGAAGCTTTGAACGCAGCATCGCCCACTTCTTTGGGGAAAGGCTTGAGCTGCAGGCCCGAACCCACCAGGCGTTTGAGTGCCGCAGGGTTGCGCGAGTCGTACTTGGCTTGCATGTCGACGTGAGCTTCGGCACAGGCTGCTTCAAAAATGCTTTGGTATTCCTTGGGCAAGGCTTCCCACGCCTTGGTGCCCACATACATGGTGATTTGTCCGTTGCCGTCCCAGTAGCTGGGGTAGTGGTAGAACTTGGCGATTTTGTGCAGGCCGAGTTTTTCATCGTCGTAGGGGCCGATGAATTCAGCCGCATCGATGGTGCCTTTTTCAAGCGAGGTGTAGATCTCGCCGCCGGGCAGGTTTTGTGGCACGACACCGAGCTTTTCGAGCATCAGGCCACCGAAGCCGCCGATGCGAAATTTCAGGCCTTTCAAATCGGCCAAGCTCTTGATTTCTTTGCGGAAGAAGCCCCCCATTTGGGTGCCGGTGTTGCCACACGGAAAGTTCACGACGCCGTAGTCGCGGTAGAACTCACGCAGCAACTGCAGGCCGCCGCCGTCTTTCATCCAGGCGGTCATTTGGCGAGAGTTCATGCCGAATGGAATTTGGCCGTCGAGTGCGAAGGTGGGGTCTTTGCCGAAGAAGAACACCGATGCGGTGTGCGCACATTCGACCGAGCCTTGTTGAACGGCGTCCAACACACCGAGCGCGGGCACCAGCTCGCCAGGTCCGTGCACACTGATTTCAAACGCGCCCCCCGTGGCCGACGCGACACGCTTGGCGACTTGGTCTGCACCGCCGTAGATGGTGTCCAAATTCTTAGGCCAGCTAGAGGCCAAGCGCCAACGAATTTTGGGCTCAGCTTTGACGATGGCTGGAGCGCCGAGGGCTACTGACGCGACAGTGCCTGCTAGCGCTTTGCTTGCGAACGAACGACGTTTCATGTGATCTCCAATGTCGCGTGAAGAGGCGAGCGACTACCCTCGTGTGGTGGTGTGACAGACAGATGGGTCACCGCGCCTTCGGAGGCATTCGAGACCAGGCGTGCGTATTTCGCCAAGACACCTGTGGACGATGGATGCGGCGCGGGTGGACGCCAAGCCTTCAGGCGCGATTGCAGGGCTTCGCGTGACAGGTCAAGGTCGAGGCTTCGACGGTCCACATTGATTTCGATCAGGTCGCCCTCTTGCACGATGGCGATGGGACCACCGTCCATGGCTTCAGGCACCACATGACCAATCACGAAGCCGTGGGTGGCGCCTGAGAATCGGCCATCGGTGACCAAGGCCACGGTTTCACCCAAGCCCGCGCCTTGCAGCGCGCCGGTGACGAGCTGCATCTCACGCATGCCGGGGCCGCCCTTGGGGCCTTCGTTGCGCAGGACCAGCACATCGTTGGGTTGGATCGCGCCGGCTTTGATGGCTTGAAATGCATCCTCTTCGCGCTCAAAAACTCTGGCGGGTCCTTTGTGCATTTTTTTGGTTTGGCCAGACAGCTTGACCACGCAACCACCCGGCGCCAGATTGCCGCGCAAGATGCCCAAGCCACCCTCGGGCTTGACGGGCTGGGCCAAGGTGTGAATGACCTGCTGCCCCGAAGGCTCGGTGACGTTGGCAACCTCTTGGGCCAAGGTGCGGCCGGTGACCGTCATTTCATTGCCATGGAGCAAACCGCCTTCGGCCAAGCGCTTGCCCACCAAAGGCATGCCACCCGCTTCGTACATTTCGGGGGCTGTGAATCGGCCCCACGGTTTGAGATCGGCCAACACGGGGGTGGATTTTGAAATGCGATCGAAGTCGTCAATGGCCAAGGGCACTTCAAACTCACGCGCCATGGCAAGCAAGTGCAACACCGCATTGGTCGAGCCCCCGGTGGCCATGACGCCCGTGATGGCGTTTTCGAAACTGCGCAGGGTCACCATGGAGCGCGGTTTGACGCCGCGACGCAGCAAGTCCATCACCAAGGCACCACACGATTGCGCGACGTCGCCCTTGGGTGCGTCGGGTGCAGGAATCCCGTTGAAGCCCATGGGTGAAATGCCCAGCATTTCGCAAGCAGTGGCCATGGTGTTGGCCGTGAATTGACCGCCGCATGCACCGACGCCCGGGCAGGCATGGTCTTCGACGTCTTTGAATTCTTGCTCGGTGATTTTTCCCGCATTGAAAGCGCCGACGGCTTCGTAAATGTCTTGAATGGTGAGTTTGCGATTGGCAAACATTCCTTCTTTGGCGTGGCAAGCCCCCGAATGGATGGAGCCGCTGTACAGCAACACGCCAGGGATGTTGACGCGCCCCAAGGCCATGGCCATGGCCGGAATGGTTTTGTCGCAGCCGGCAATGACGACCATGCCGTCAAACAAATGGCCACGCGCCACCAGCTCCACCGAGTCGGCGATGAGCTCGCGACTGACGAGCGAGGTTTTCATGCCGTCGGTGCCGGTGGTGATGCCGTCGTTGATGGCGACTGTGTTGACCTCCAACGGCGTACCGCCCGCAGCGCGGATGCCGTCCATGACTTTTTGAGCCAACTCGCGGTGGTTCCAATTGCAGGGCATGGTGCCAATCCAACAGTGGAAGACCCCAATCTGCGGACGCTTCAAATCGGCATCTTTGAAGCCAATGGCTTTCATCATGCCTCGCGCCACCGCACGGTCGGGGCCGTCTAGCAAGATGCGGCTTTTGTGCCGGGTGTCAAAGGTGTCGTCGCTCATGGAGTGACTCCCAAAGGATGCTGACCGAGGAACGCCAAGATTTCTGCCGTGGTTTCTTGCGGCGCTTCTTCGGGAATGAAGTGCCCGCAAGGCATGGCCTTGCCTTGCACGTTGTGGGCGACTTCGCGCCAATCGGAGAGGCAGTCGAACATGGCGGCAATCACGCCTTCGCTGCCCCACAGTGCGAGCAAAGGCATGGGCAACTTGAGGCCTGCGGCACGATCGGCACGGTCGTGCTCCAAGTCAATCGATCCGGCAGCGCGGTAGTCTTCGCAGCTTGCGTGGATGGCCGCGGGATCTGAAAACACGCGCACATATTCGCTCACCGCCAAGGGAGAGAACTTGCTCAAGTCGGGCTCGGCACGGCCGACCCGGCCCAAGATATTGAAAGGCACCCGCCCGGCCAGCATTTGCTCGGGCTCAGGCGAGGGCTGCAGCATGAAGAACCAGTGGTAGTAGGCTTTGGCGAACTGCATGTCGGTTCGCTCAAACATCTTGAGCGTGGGCGAGATGTCGAGCACTGCCACGGTGTGCACGTGCTGTGGATGGTCTGCCGCCATGCGGTGCGCCACACGACCACCTCGGTCATGGCCGACCAAGTGAAATTGATCAAACCCCAGTGACGACATCAGCTCGACCATGTCGTTGGCCATGGCGCGTTTGGCGTAGTTGGCGTGATCGGGCAAGCCCTGTGGCTTGGACGAATCGCCATAGCCACGCAGGTCGGCACAAATGACGGTGTAGTGGCGCGCCAACTCGGGGGCGACCTGGTGCCAACACGCATGGGTTTGCGGATAACCGTGCAGCAACAAGACCGGCGCGCCTGCGCCTGCACGCAGGTAATGGATGTCCGCTTGCGTGCCTTTGAACACGTGACGTTCGAAGCCTGGGAACAGGCGGGCATCGGCTGTGTCAGATTTTTTCAACGGGCGCTCCCTGTGTCTAGATGGACTGGGTTGACGCTGAGGCAACACACCTCGGCTCAACTCATGTAGTCGTAACTCATGGAGTGATTATACCAGTTGATGAATTGCGCGCAAGCCCCTGCCCCTGGGCGGGGCAAGAAGCGTTCAAACAATCAGAGGTTGTGCAGTGGCAGCGCGGTTTTGTAACGCACTTGCTTCAGCGCGAAACTGGAGCGAATTTTCTCGACTTGCGCGATGGGCGAGAGCTGTTCAAGGATGAAGCTCTCGAGCGCAGGCATGTCCGGCACAGCGACACGCAGGAGGTAGTCGGCATCGCCCGTCATGAGATAGCACTCCATGACTTCGTCGCGCAGGGTGATGCGCTCTTCAAACTCTTGCAGTGCTTGACGACTTTGCAGCTTCAGACTGATGGAGATGAAAACATTCAGATGAAGGCCCAATTGCTTGGCTTCGAGCAACGCGACGTATTGCCGAATCAGGCCCCGCGCTTCCAGCGCCCGCACGCGGGCAAGGCAGGGAGAAGGCGACAAATGCACACGACGGGCGAGCTCGACATTGGACAAACTGGCGTCGACCTGCAGTTGTTCAAGAATCTTCAAATCGATGGCATCTAAATTATTTATGCTTTGATTCATTGCTTTGGCAGAATTTTGTTTCGTATGAATTGGATTATTGGCGAAATTCAACAGCACCTGCGTGGGCAGGATCTCTACAGTCGTGGCCATTGAAGACCTTCGCCATGAACGCTATGACGCCACCGTACAACGCCGACGCATCCACCCCCATCGACACCGATCCATCCGAAACCCAAGAGTGGCGCGATGCCCTGTTGTCGCTGGCTGCGCAAGCGGGGCCTGCGCGGGCGCGGCAGATGCTGGATGAGCTGGCGCGCTTGGCACGCACGCAGCACATGGGCTGGCAGCCTGAGCTGAACACCCCCTACATCAACACCATCCCGGTGCAAGAGCAGCCCGTCTTCCCCGGCGATTTGGCCGTGGAAGAACGCTTGGCCTCGCTGATGCGCTGGAACGCCTTGGCCATGGTGGTGCGTGCCAACCAAGCCTATGGCGAACTGGGTGGCCACATTGCCAGCTACGCCAGCGCGGCTGATTTGTTTGAAACGGGGTTCAACCATTTCTTCCATGCACGGAACGACAAGCATGGGGGTGACTTGGTGTTCTTCCAACCGCACAGCGCGCCCGGTGTGTATGCCCGCGCTTTTTTAGAAGGCCGTTTGAGCGAAGCCGACCTGCTGCACTATCGCCAAGAGATCACCGCTCCGGCCAGTGGCGCGCGCGGTCTCTCGAGCTATCCGCATCCTTGGCTGATGCCTGACTTTTGGCAGTTCCCCACGGGCTCGATGGGCATTGGCCCCATCAGCTCGATCTACCACGCGCGCTTCATGCGCTACCTCACGCATCGCAACTTGCTTCAGTGCGGCGGCCGCAAAGTGTGGGGCGTGTTCGGCGATGGCGAGATGGATGAGCCCGAGAGCATGAGCGCACTGACACTGGCCGCGCGTGAAAGACTCGACAACTTGGTGTGGGTGGTGAACTGCAACTTGCAGCGCCTGGACGGCCCGGTGCGTGGCAACGGTCGCATCATCGATGAGTTAGAAAAACTGTTTGCCGGTGCAGGCTGGAACGTGATCAAGCTGGTGTGGGGCAGCGACTGGGACGGCTTGTTTGCACGCGACACCACAGGCGCTTTGGCCCGTGCGTTTGCGCGGACGGTGGATGGACAGATGCAAACGTTTGCGGCCAAGGATGGACGCTTCAACCGCGACAACTTCTTCGGCCAAAACGAAGAGCTCGCCCGCTTGGCACAAGGCATGACGGACGAACAAATCGACCGCCTCAAACGCGGTGGCCACGACTTGGTGAAGATCCACGCGGCCTACGCCGCAGCGGCGGCCCACACAGGGCAACCCACCGTGATCTTGGCGCAGACCAAGAAGGGCTACGGAATGGGCACGGCAGGTCAAGGCAAGATGACCACGCACAGCCAGAAGAAATTCGACGAGACGGACCTCATCGAATTTCGCAACCGCTTCAACCTGCCCCTCACCGACGAGCAAGCCAAAGGGCTGGAGTTTTTCAGACCCGCTGATGAGAGCCCCGAGATGCGCTATTTGCGCGAGCACCGTGCGGCATTGGGCGGTGCGATGCCGCGTCGCGAGACGGTCTGTGCGGTGGTGCCCGTGCCAGCCATTGCGAGCTATGCACAGTTTGCGCTGCAAGCCGACGGCAAAGAGATGAGCACCACCATGGCTTTTGTGCGCATGCTGGGTGCCTTGCTCAAGGACACGACCTTGGGCCCACGCATCGTGCCCATCGTGGCGGACGAAGCGCGCACCTTTGGCATGGCCAACCTGTTCAAACAAGTGGGCATTTACAGCAGCGTGGGTCAGCGTTATGCACCGGAAGACATTGGCTCTGTGTTGTCGTACCGCGAAGCGTTGGAAGGACAAATCTTGGAGGAAGGCATCAGCGAAGCCGGTGCGATTGCGAGCTGGACAGCAGCAGCCACAAGCTACAGCGTGCACGGCATGGCGATGTTGCCGTTCTACATTTACTACTCGATGTTTGGTTTTCAACGTGTGGGCGACGCCATTTGGGCCGCTGCCGATCAGCGTGCACGCGGCTTCTTGTTGGGGGCGACCTCAGGGCGCACCACCTTGGCTGGCGAAGGTTTGCAACACCAAGACGGCAGCAGTCATTTGGTGGCCGCGACGATTCCCAATTGCAAAGCGTATGACCCCGCCTTTGCCGGTGAACTGGCGGTGATCGTTGACGCGGGCATGCGTGAGATGTTGGTCGAGCAACAAGACTTCTTCTATTACGTCACCCTCATGAACGAGAACTACGCGCAGCCCGATCTGCCCGAAGGCGCAAGCGAAGGCGTGCTGCGCGGCGGCTACCACTTTGGCAGCTATGGCCCGATGGACGCACAGCGTGTGACCTTGCTGGGCTCAGGCGCGATCTTGACCGAGGTGATTCAAGCCGCACAACGATTGGCCGAACAAGGCGTGGGGGTGGATGTGTACAGCATCACCAGCTGGAGTGAACTGGCCCGCGACGGCATGGCACACGAGAGCGATGGTGCCCCGCCCTACTTGGCACGTTTGCTTGAGAGCAGTGCTGGCCCCGTCATTGCAGCCACCGACTATGTACGCGCCGTGCCTGAAACAGTACGCGCCTATTTGCCAGCGGGTCGCAGCTACCGAACCCTGGGCACCGACGGCTTTGGCCGCAGCGACACGCGTGCGGTGTTGCGTGCGTTCTTCAAAGTGGATGCACAGAGCATCGTGGAACGGGCTTTGGCTGAGTTGGCACAGAGCGCTTGAGTCTTTGTGCTGGCGGCCCAAAAGGGATTGTATAAATAACTTGCTCAGCTCAAAAAGCATCGTTTTTTGGTGGCGCTAGGGATTCGAACTACCAACGTATTGGAGTCGCGTTTCGACCCATGGTTGCTTTTCATCCTCACATGGTCAATCGCCGCTTACGCTCGAGACATATCCTTTGCTTTACTACCGCCCGCCACCGAATAGGTGATTGGCAACTTGCGCGTGGCCAAAAACTGCTCCAACGTCTCACCCCGAAAAGCGGCGTAGACGGCCGGGTTGGGCACGCCGAGCACAGCGGCCATTTTTTCGATCACGAAAAAAATTACCCCGCGGCGGATCATCTCGATCCACTTTCTGCCACGTATCAGGTCTTTCTCTTCTTCGCTGAGGCCATGTTCGGTGGCCAGGGCTTCAAAGTCGTTCACAAAGCGCGCGCGGTGCTCGGGCTTGACCAGGGCATGCAAAAAGCGGTTGATGCTCAGGTTGTCGTGGCTGCGTGCGTGGGTAAAGGGGTAGGTGCCTTGCAGAGCGCCTGCGCCTTCGAGTTCGTGGCCGATATGCTGGCGGTGCGCTTCTGCGGTCGCTGCATTGGGCTCGCCACCCAGGTCCTCGAGCACCAGCGTGGCGATGTTGGTAACCGAGGGCGCGTAGGTTTGCTTGTGGACCAGCTTGACCTGATCGGACAGCGCGCCGCGCATGATCAGCCACATGATGACTTCGGCGCCTTCCATGCCGCCTTTGGTGGCGTACTCGGCGATGCGCATGTTCACGAGCTGATCAGGCGCTTTTTCCAGCAGGTCGAGGAATTCGTTGTCCCAGGCTTCGTTGAGAAAGCCCGCGCGCTCGCCATGCACCTGGTGAGAGAGTCCCCCCGTGGCCATGATGGCGACATTGAGGTCTTCGGGGTAGCTCTCGATAGCGCGGCGCAAGGCCTTACCTAGCTTCCACATGCGCTTGGCACTGGGCACGGGCAGTTGCAAAACGCCAACCTGCAGAGGTACCACCTGGCCCGGCCAGGGGCCGCGCTCGTCGCCCAGCATGGACAACGGCGAGAGAAAGCCATGGTCCACCGGCTTGCCTTGGAAAAAGGACATGTCGAATTCGTCGGCCATCAGCGACATGCCGATGTGCTGCGAAAGACCCAGGTGACCGATGGCTGGTGCCACCTCGCGCGGGCCACCGCCCTCGTCGGCCGCCACATAGCGGTCGTCGATGCCCAGCACAAAGGCCGAGTAGTGGTCAAAGAAGAAAGACGTGATGTGGTCGTTGTAGATCATGAAGATCACGTCGATCTTCTTGTCATGCACCCAGCAACGGATGGCATCGAAGCCGTCAAAAATCGGTTTCCACGCCGGGTCGTTGTGTTTGCCGGTGTCTTTGGCAAAGCCGATGGTGGGGGAGTGCGAGGCGCCGATGCCGCCGACGATGCGTGCCATGGTGGGTGTCCTGTGTGAAGCTCAGTCGAGTGCAGCCTTAGCCTTGACGATCACGGCCGCCAGCTTGGCCGATTCGGCCTGGATGTAGGCGTTGAACTGGTCGCGGGTGGGCGTGAAGGGCTCATAGCCGAAGGACACGAACTTCTCGCGCACATCAGGCTCGGCCAGGGCCTTGGCGATGTCGGCGTTGATCTTATCGGCGACGGCCTTGGGCAGGCCCTTAGGTGCGGCAATCGCGGTCCAGCCGCTGACCTCAAAGTCCTTGGGGCCACCGGCCTCGGCCACGGTAGGCACGTCCTTGAAGGCGGGCAGGCGCTTGGGCGCGGCAATGGCCAGGAACTTCAGTTTGCCAGCGCGGTAAAGCGGGCCGGCGGTGGCGCTGGTGCCCATGGCAAAGGCCAGCTCGCCAGTGGACACGCCAGTGTAGAGCTGCGTGGTTTCCTTGTAGATCACGTGCTGCATCTCGGTGCCGGTCACGGTCTCGAATAGGGCCGAGCCCAAGTGCACCGGGTTGCCGACAGACCAAGAGCCGTAATTGAGCTTGCCGGGATTGGCCTTGGCGTCTGCCACGATGTCGGCCACGTTCTTGTACTTGCTGTCAGTAGCGGTGGTGAAGAAGAAGTAGGTCTTGAACAGCGGCAGCAGCACGTCGAAGTCGGCGGCAGCGTTGTAGGGCAGCTTCTTGAACAGGTGCGGGTAGGCCGTCAGGTGCACGTTGTCGAGCTGGATCAGGTCGGTGCCGTCGGTAGCGCCGCGCTTGAAGGCGTCGATGGCGATGAAGCCATTGCCGCCCGGGCGGTTTTCCACTGTAACGGGCTGGCCCCAGCTCTTGGAGAGTTTGTCAGCCACCAGACGCGCCACGCCTTCGGGGCCACTACCGACTGGAAAGGGTGTGATGATGCGGACCGGTTTGGTCGGGAAGGTCTGGGCCTGGGCAGTCAGGGCCAAGCCGAGGGTCAGGACAGTGAGGGCACGTTTGAACATGAGAGTCTCCGGTTTTGATGGATGTCAATTCGCAAGGCACGAATGGGTGGCGATTTTGAAAAGCCCACCCCAAGCTGCCAAGATGTCAGGATCGCGACCGCGATAACATTGAGTTATCACAAACCCCCAGTTGCGCCATGAAACTTACCGCCCTCCAAGCCCTGGTCGCCGCCATCGAAGAAGGCAGCTTGCGCGCTGCTGCCCGCCGCATCGGGGTGTCGCAACCGGCCCTGACAAAGCTGGTGCGCGAGCTGGAGATTGAGCTGGCCGCGCCGCTGCTGGAACGGCACTCGCAAGGTGTGCGCCCCACGCCCCAGGGTCAGGTACTGTTCGAGCACGCCGTCAAGGTGGCGCGCGAGCTGGCCAGCGCCACCGACCAGATCCAGCAGCTGGGTGGGCAGATGCGGGGCGAACTCAATGTGGCCGCCGTGCCCGTGGCCATGATGTTGCTAATCCCCGAAACGCTGCGTACTTTCAGTCGGGCCTACCCGGACATCCGACTGCGCGTGAGCGAAGAGCTGTTTGTCGAGCAGCTGCAAAAACTGCGAAACGGTCAGGTGGACCTGGTCGTGGGAGGTATTCCCGAAGGCCTGCCCAGCGGCGAATTCATGACCGAGAAGCTGATGGAAACCACCATGGTAGCGGTGGCACGGCGCGGTAGCCGACATGCACGGGCACGGCGCCTGACCGAACTGGCCGAGGCCTCATGGGTCTACACGGGTACCTCTGTGCAGACCGGGTATGCGAGCCGTTTGTTTGAGACACATGGCATGGCAGCACCACCGGTGGGCGCTATGGTGAACTCCACCCTGACTCTGCTGGCTCTGTTGGGCTCTGGTGATCTGCTGGGCCTTATGCCTGAGCAGATCGTTGCACACCCCCTGGGTCAGGATATTGTGCGCGTACCACTGTTGGAGCCCGGCTTGCCGTTGTCAGTGGGCGTCATCATCCGCAGTGGATCGGTGGTGTCCCCTGCCATCCGACAGTTCATCGCGCACCTACACCGGGCCGCACATCAACTGTCTACCAACAGCCAAACCGATCATTGAGCAGATAGCCGCAGAATTTCACACACTCAAAACGGTCATCTACCGAAATCATTCATTGATGGCTTTTGGCCGATACAGGTCGTCTGCATTTCGGGGGATTCAGTTCAGCAAAAGTTCGAATCCGCATCGCTGCCAACCCGCATGGATACTGGCTTTTCGCAAAAAGCTCCTGACTTTTTCGGGAAAGTACGGCGACGAGAGAGTTTCGAAATCGGCGTAAGTCGTTGTTCTTGTTGAGTTTTTCGAACTCGCTCAGTCAGGAGGTGCTGAGCAGAACAGCGTCTCAATCTACATCGTGACCCTGCGTGAGGCCACTTTCTTCAATCGCCGGTCAGGAACTGATGGAGAAAAATCCAATCAGATCAACAGCTTGCCAATGGAGATTGAAGAATTGAAACTTTGAAGAAAGTTTGTCTGGCGGAGAGGGAGGGATTCGAACCCTCGGTAGGGTCGCCCCTACGCCTGATTTCGAGTCAGGTACATTCGACCACTCTGCCACCTCTCCGGGTTTCGATGACGTTTGTCGAAGCCGTGATTCTATCAGGCTCGCAGCTCGGTCACGCCGCCCATGTAGGGGCGCAAGGCCTCTGGCACACGGATGCTGCCATCGGCTTGTTGGTGGTTTTCAAGCACAGCGACCAAGGTGCGGCCCACAGCCAAACCAGAACCGTTCAAGGTGTGCACCAACTCGTTTTTGCCTTGTGCGTTTTTGAAACGCGCTTGCAAGCGACGGGCTTGGAAAGCCTCGCAGTTCGACACCGAGCTGATTTCACGGTAGGTATTTTGGGCGGGCAACCACACTTCCAAGTCGTGCGTTTTGGTGGCGCCAAAACCCATGTCGCCCGTGCACAAAGCCATGACGCGGTAAGGCAGTTCTAATTTTTTCAAGACCGCTTCGGCGTGCCCCGTCATGTCTTCCAAGGCTTGGTAGCTGTGGTCTGGGTGAACGATTTGCACCATCTCGACTTTGTCGAACTGATGTTGGCGAATCAAGCCGCGGGTGTCACGGCCTGCACTGCCCGCTTCAGAGCGGAAGCAAGGCGTGTGTGCGGTCAGTTTGATGGGCAGTTCGTTTTCGGCCATCACCACATCGCGCACGAAGTTGGTCAAGGGCACTTCGCTGGTGGGAATGAGGTACAGCGCGGTGCTTTCGCTGGTGGCCTCACCTTCTTGGCCACCTTTTTTGGCGGCAAACAAGTCTTCTTCAAACTTGGGCAATTGGCCTGTGCCTTTGAGGCTGTCAGCGTTGACGATGTAAGGCGTGTAGCACTCGGTGTAGCCGTGCTCTTGGGTTTGCACGTCGAGCATGAACTGCGCCAGGGCGCGATGCATGCGGGCAATTTGGCCCTTCATCACGGTGAAGCGTGAGCCCGAGAGCTTGACGCCCATTTCAAAGTCGAGGCCCAAGGGCTCGCCCAAGTCCACGTGGTCTTTGGGTGTGAAGCCCAGCGGCGCTGGCTCGGTGCCCACAGGGCTCCAACGACGCAACTCAACGTTGCCGTGTTCGTCAGCACCCACGGGCACGCTGTCGTGTGGCAAGTTGGGCACCGCCAGCAACAAGGCTTGCAGTTCGGCTTGCAAAGCATCCAGGCGCACAGCGGATGTGTCGAGTTCCGTTTTGATGTCGGCCACTTGTGCCATCACACCCTCAGCACTCTCGCCTTTGGATTTGAGCATGCCAATTTGCTTAGACAAAGCATTGCGGCTGGCTTGCAATTCTTCTGTGCGGGTTTGCAATGTTTTGCGCTCAGCCTCGAGGGCTTGGTACGCATCCACATTCAAAAATGCCTGTGGGTTTTTACGAGCTTCAAGTTTGGCAATGACGCTGGGCAAATCGCGGCGCAGCTGGTTGATATCGAGCATTTATTTCAATCCTTTGGGCAGGGGGAATTTGATGGTTTCTTCAACACCATCCAAAGTGCGCACCGACACAGCGCCCAAGGCGCGCATGCGGGCAATCACTTGCTGAACCAAGATGTCGGGGGCCGACGCACCCGCGGTGAGGCCGACGCGGGTTTTGCCTTCAAACCATTCGGGTTTGAGTTCGTCCGCGTTGTCGATCATGTAGCTTTCGGTGCCGTGGCGTTGGGCCACATCGCGCAAGCGGTTGCTGTTGGAGCTGGTGGGGCTTCCAACCACGATGACCAATTCGACTTGCGGGCTCAACACCTTGACCGCATCTTGGCGGTTTTGGGTGGCGTAGCAAATGTCTTGCATTTTGGGTTTGCGGATGTTCGGAAAGCGCGCCACCACGGCTTCGGTGATGTGGGCAGCGTCGTCCACGCTGAGGGTGGTTTGCGTCACCACGGCCAAGCGTTCGGTTTGTTGAGGGTTCACGCGAGCGACATCGGCCACGTCTTCGACCAAGTACATGCCTTCGAACAGTTGACCCATGGTGCCTTCGACTTCGGGGTGACCTTTGTGGCCAATCATGATGAACTCGAAGCCTTCTTTGTGCAGCTTGGCCACTTCGACGTGGACCTTGGTGACCAAGGGGCATGTGGCGTCAAACACGTTGAAGCCACGACGCTCCGCCTCGGCTTCAACCGACTTAGGGACACCGTGGGCACTGAACACCAAGGTGGCACCGGCTGGCACATCGGCCAAGTCTTCGATGAAGATGGCGCCGCGTTGCTTGAGGTCTTCCACCACATAGGTGTTGTGCACGATTTCATGGCGCACGTAGATGGGCGCGCCAAACTTTTCAAGGGCGCGGTCGACAATTTCAATCGCCCGATCGACGCCCGCACAAAAACCACGGGGGGCGGCTAAAACAATTTCTTCAAACGTGCTGCGCATGGGTGTCTGTCAAAGAATGCCAATGACGTGAACTTCAAACGTCACGGGTTGACCTGCCAGAGGGTGGTTGAAGTCAAACAACACCGCGTCGTCGGTGACTTGTTGAACCGCCCCCGCAAACGAGCCCTCGCCATTGGGCGCTGGGAACTGCACCACATCGCCTGGGGCGTATTGCTCGTCGGGATCGCCAAACTCTTTGAGCAGCGATTTGCTGACCCATTGCTGCATCTCGGGGTTGCGTTCGCCAAAGGCTTCGCCGGCAGCCAAATCGAATTGGGTGCGTGTGCCTTCTGCCAAGCCCAACAAACGTTGCTCAACTGCAGGCGAGAGCTCGCCCGAGCCAAGGGACAAGGTCGCAGGCTTGTCCGCAAAGGTGTTGATGACATCGCCTTGCGGTCCCGAAAGCCGATAGTGCAGCGTTAAAAATGAAGCGGGGCCGATGGTAGGGTGAGCGTTGGTAGCAGACATGGGACTCTCAATGAACTGGTGGCTATTGTAGAAAGCTCCAGCCCCATCGCTGCCAGGCTGCCCAGCGAACCCACACAGAAAGACGCCTTATGCAGGAACCCGTGTCGATCCAGCAGTTACCCCTCGAAATGCGCCCGCGTGAAAAGCTGCTCAAACACGGGGCTTCGGCATTGACCGACACCGAGTTGCTGGCCTTGTTTTTGCGCACCGGCATCAAGGGCAAGAGCGTGTTTGTGATGGCCCAAGAGCTGTTGGACCGTTTCAAGGGCTTTGCAGGCCTGATTCACGCCAGTGCCTCGGAGCTCAAAACCTTCAAAGGCATGGGGGGTGATGCCAAGCGTTCACAGCTGGTGGCGGTGCTCGAGATGGCGCGCCGAGCCCTGACCCAACAATTAACCGAGACCACGGTGATGAATTCACCCAATGCGGTGAAACAATACCTCCAACTTGAACTCGCCCAACTCAAACACGAGGTATTTGCAGTTTTGTTTCTCGATGCTCACAACCGACTGCTGTCGTACCAACCGATGTTTCGCGGCTCGCTGTCGCAAACCATGGTCTACCCACGCGAAGTGGCCAAGACGGCCTTGGCCTTGGGCGCTGATGGCGTGGTGTTGGCGCACAACCATCCGGGCGGCACGGTCAAGCCCTCGCCAGCCGACATGAAGCTCACGCGCACGTTGCAAGATGCACTGGCCTTGATTGATGTCGGGGTGCGCGACCACATCATCGTGGCCCAGGGCAAGTACTTGTCGATGGCCGAAGAGGGGCTGTTGTGAAAGCCAAATCGCTGCAAGACTTGGGCGCGATCCGCCAAAAAGTGAACGACGCCGCACAAGCCGCTGCCGCCGCCGAAGCCGCGCGTCGTGAAGCTGAACGCCGTGCCGAGGCCGAACGCCATTTGTTCACCCGTGCGGTGGGCGCTGTGAAACCGATTGCGGCCAAAGAGCGCGTGTTCACACCGCCGCAGCGCCCTGCTGCACGCCCATTGCAACAAGAGCTGGACGACCAAGCCGCCTTGGTCGAGAGCATGAGCGATGAGTTCGATGTGAGCACCTTGCTGGACGTGGACGACCAACTCAGCTTCAGGCGCCCCGGCATCGGCACCGATGTGACGCGCAAACTGCGCAAGGGCGAATGGAGCATGCAAGGGCAGCTAGACCTACACGGTCTGCGCAGCGACGAAGCACGCGAGGCCTTGGGCCAATTTGTGCGCGATGCCAAGCGCATGGGCTGGCGGTGCGTGCGCGTGGTGCACGGCAAAGGCTTGGGCTCACCCGGCAAAGAGCCGGTGCTCAAGAGCAAGGTGCAACGCTGGTTGGTGCAAAAGAACGAGGTGCTGGCCTTTGTGCAAGCCAAGCCCTCAGATGGCGGAGCTGGGGCGTTGGTGGTGTTGCTCGGGCCGAGCAAGGCCTGAACAACGCAAGGCTCAAACGCCTTTGTTGCGCATCCAATCGGCGGTCTGAAAAAAACTGTTTTTCAAACGCTCGCGCAAATCAGCGGGCACTTGGGTTTCAGCCATCGCTTGGTCCATGCACGCCACCCACTGATCGCGCTCTTTGATGCCAATCGCAAAGGGCATGTGGCGCATGCGCAGACGGGGATGACCAAACTGATCTGTGTAGTAACTGGGGCCGCCCAACCAACCACACAAGAACATGAACAAGCGTTCACGCGCTTGGGCCAAATCTGGGCCGTGGGCGGCGCGTAGTTCGGTGTAGCCGGACTCTAAGTCCATCAAATCGTAAAAGCGCTCGGTCAGGGCGCGCACACGCGCTTCGCCACCTATCCATTCAAAGGGGGTGTCGAACGGGGGTTTGTCTTCTATTTGCATTCAGAGATTGTCAATCAAAGCGTGTGTGCCTAGCGCCTCAATGGCTGGCTTGGCGCAGGGTCTGCACCACAGGTCGGCGCAACACATCGCGCAAGCCCCACCACCCTGCAGCCAGGGCCAGCAAAGCACCGACCGCAGCGCCCAGCAGCGGCACCCAGGCGCTGGCCGTCCATTCAAACTCAAACGCAAAGCGGGCCAAGCCCCAGCCCATGGCCATGGCTACACACGTGGCCAGCAACCCGGCCAGAGCACCGACACCAGCCAACTCGGCCCCTTGCACGTTGGCGAGCAGTTGGTTAGAGGCCCCCAGCGCACGCAGCACCGCATATTCACGCGCACGCTCTTCGCGCGTGGCTGTCACCGCAGCAAACAACACCACCAAGCCAGCAGCCAACGTGAACAAGAACAAAAACTCCACCGCGCTCACGACTTGATCGAGCACAGCTTGCACTTGGTTCAAGGTCGCCCCCATGTCCACACTGGTGACGTTAGGAAAGCGCTTGATGAGCTGGTTGTCAAACGTAGGCGCCGAGGCAGCGTCTGCCACCGCCACACGCTGCGGCGCACGGAAAGCGGCGATGTAGGTGGTGGGCACATCAAAGCCCGTCCCTGTGACCAAGCGACTGACCGGGTACATCACAAAGAAGTTGGCGCGCATGGATGTCCAGTCGACACGCCGCACCGAAGTGATGCGGGCTTCGTGCAACACACCAGCCATGTCAAAACGCAAGCTGTCGCCGAGCTTGAGCTTCAAGGTTTTGGCAATGCCTTCTTCGATGCTCAAACCATCGGCTTCTTCAGCTTGCCACGCGCCAGCGACCACAGTGTTGTGCTCGGGCTTGTCGGCATTGAAGGACACATTGAACTCGCGGTCTACCAAACGCTGCGCACGTTCCTCGGCATAACTGTCGGGCGTGACCGTGACATCGTTGACTGCCACCAAGCGCGCACGAATCATGGGGTACCAGTCGAACTTGTGCACCCCAGCATCACGCAAGGTTTGCAAGAACGGCTCGGCTTGTGCGGGCTGGATGTTGATGACAAAACGGTTGGGCGCGTCCACCGGTGTGGCGTTGCGCCAGCTGCTGATGAGGTCGGTGCGCAACAACACCAGCAACGCCAAGGCCAACAGCCCGACGGCCAATGCGCTGACCTGCACCATCGCATACACGGGGCGTGCGCTCACCTGTCTTGTGGCCAGCATCAACCACGGCGGTGCGCTGCCCTCGACCACGCTGCGGCGCAACATCTGCACAGCCAACCAGGCCATGCCAGCAAACACCAACACCGCGCCTGCAAAACCGCCCACCACCATGAGGCCGAGTTTCAAATCGCGGCTGACAGCAATCAGCAACACGGCAAAACCTGTGAGCCCCAAGGCCCACACACTCAGCGTGGTGGCTTTGAGTTCGCCCACATCGCGGCGCATCACACGCAGCGCCGGCACGCTGGCGAGTTGCAGCACGGGCGGCAAACCAAAGGCCAACAACAAGGTGAGGCCCGTGCCCAAGCCATACACGACAGGCCACACACTGGGCGCGGGCAAGGCGGTTTCAACCAAGCCTTTGAGCAGCGCCACAAACACCAAGTGCACACCATAGCCCAAGGCCAAACCCAAGGCACTGGCAAAGCTGCCCACCCACACAAACTCTGCGGTGTACGACAACGCAATGTGGCGTTGGCTCAAGCCCAACACGCGCAACATGGCGCAGTCGTCCAAATGACGCGCAGCAAACGCGCGTGCAGCAAGTGCGACTGCGACCGCGCTGAGCAAGGCGGCGAGCAAAGCCACGAGGTTCAAAAACTTGCCTGCACGGTCCAAGGTTTGGCGCATCTCGGGGCGTCCTGCTTCCAGCGACTCCACGCGCACGCCACGCACCTCAGGCTTTTTGCTTTCAGCCTCAGCCCATGCCAAAAATTTTTTAACCGCCGCTTCTGGCCCCACCACCGCATAACGCCACGTCACGCGACTGGCGGGTTGGATCAAGGCTGTGGCTTCAAGGTCGGCGCTGTTCATCAACACACGCGGGGCAAAGTTCATGAAGCCCGCACCACGGTCTGGCTCGTGCACCAGCACACGGCTGATGCGCAAGCGGCTGTTGCCCAGCGACACGCTGTCACCCACATCGAGGCCCAAGGCTTCTAAGCCAGCAGGCTCCACCCACACTTCGCCGCTGGCGGGAAGGGTGTTGATCTTTTCTGCGCGTGTGGCTTGCGCCAAGCTGCTGGCCACCTGGAGTTCACCGCGCAGCGGATAGCCCTGCTCTGCGGCTTTGAGAGCCACCAATCGGCTGTTGCTTTCAGCACCGCTGGGCGACTGGCCACGCGCCATGGTGGGAAAGCTCAATGTGGTCACGCCTTGCAGCCCATCGGCTTTGGCACGTTGCACGATGTGCGCAGGGGTGGCTTGATCGCTGACCACCACGACGTCACCGCCCAAGAGTTGGCGTGCATCGCGCTGCAAGCCGCCGTTCAAACGGTCGGCCAAAAAACTCACGGAGCTGAGGGCTGCCACACCCAAGGCCACGGCCACCACCAGCAAACGCAGCTCGCCGGCGCGGGCATCACGCCACAGGGTGCGCCACGCCTGGACCCACCAGCTCACACCCACAGCTGCGGCGTTGTTTGATGGTGTGCTCATGCGGCAACCACGCGTTGCACACCGCCTTGCGCCAACGCAGGGTCTAGCTGCAAACGCTCAGCGGCGGTGTAGCAAAGAAAGTGTTTGTTGGTGGCACGACCTATGGCACACAGCTGCAAACGTGCAGCCAGGTCGTAGCCCATTTGTGTGATGCCGCTGCGCGAGACCACCACCGCCACGCCCATTTGCGCGGACTTCATCACCATCTCGCTGGTCAAGCGGCCGGTGGTGTAAAAAATCGAGTCTGCATCGGAGGCAACGCCATGCATCCACATCCATCCGGCGATGGTGTCGATGGCGTTGTGGCGGCCCACGTCTTCGACAAAGATTTGCATCGTTTCGCGGCTGAACAAGGCACAGCCGTGCACCGAGCCTGCAGATTTGTAAGTCGTCTCTTGCAACCGAATGGCGTTGAGCACGCCATACAAACGCGCTTGGCTGATGTGTGCATCAGGCAATGCCAAGGTGTCGATCTCGTCCATCAAGTCGCCAAACACACTGCCCTGTCCGCAGCCGGTGGTGACCACCCGCTTTTCGGTGCGGGCTTGAATGTCGGCAATGCCTTGGTGTGTTTTGACGGCTGCGACACCGGCCCCGCCTTCGCCCGCGTCCCAGTCGACGGTGATGGAGGCAACTTCGCTGACGTGGCTCACCAAACGTTGGTTGCGCAAGTAGCCCAGCACCAACCACTCAGGGTGCGCTCCCAAGGTCATGAGGGTGACGATTTCGCGTTTGTCCACATACACGGTGAGCGCACGCTCTGCCGGAATAGACACCTGCTCGCGTACCCCATGCTCGTTGATCACCTCAACTTGACGGGTGAGCGGCGCTTGAGCGTGGGTGAGGTGTGGAAGCGCGTGAGAAAGAGAAGAAGCAACAGACATAGACCGACAGGCTACAACAAAAAGGGCCGACACCTTGCGGCGCGGCCCGATGAACAGCCCAGCTGTATGGATTACGACTTTTTAGCCGGTGCAGCAGCGGCGGGTGCAGCCGCCTTGGCAGGCGCTGCGCCAGCAGCAGGGGCCGACGCTGCAGCCACAGGTGCTGCGGCTTCAGGTGGTGTGTACACAAACTTGCCAGGATCGGCGCAAGGCGGTGTCGCGACGGGTTTACCGGCTTTGGCTTTGTTGGTCTTTTGCACATGGGCCGCGACTTTGTCTTGCGACTTGCAGAGCAAATAAGCATCGACTTTGCCAGTGTGTGCCGTTTTGGCTGCGGTTTCAGCGGCTTTGGCCTTGGCTTCGTCGCTGGGTGCTGGCAGTTTGGCAAAGGCCGTGGCGCTGAGCGCAGCCAAGAGCATGGCGAAGAGAGTTTTGTTCATAGAGGTTCTCCAGTATCAAGCGTGGGCGGTGGTGCCCGCAGCTTCAGCGGAACGGTGTGCAGGGATCTTGCCGGCTTGGATGTCGTCATGCCAGAGCTCGTGGTGCTCTTTGGCCCAGGTCTCGTCCACATAGCCGGTCTTCATGGCTTTGTAGGCGCCTTCCATGCCAATGGTGCCCATGTAAATGTGGCCCATGAACATGGTCATCATCAACACAGTGGCGACACCGTGAACCATGTTGGCAATTTGCATGGTGCTGCGCTCGTAGATCAGGCCAGGAATGATTTTGTCGAGCACAAAGCCCGACGCCACCACCACCAAGCCGAGACCAAACACCCCCGCCCAGAACACAACTTTTTCACCCGCATTGAAGCGGTGTGAAGGGACTTCTTTGCCGCCAAACAAACCGCCGGCTTTGATGATCCACACAAAGTCTTCTTTGCTGGGCCAGTTGTCTTTGAGGAAGGTGAAGAACACAACCGTCAACGACACCGCAAACAGCGGGCCCGCAAAGTTGTGGGCGTTCTTGAGCAGGTAAGTCAACCAGCCAAACAGCGTGTCGCCGATGATGGGTTGCATGAAAAATTTACCAAAGGCCATGACCAAGCCTGACACCGCCAACACCACAAAGGCAATCGCATTGGTCCAGTGGGCCGAGCGCTCGAATGGAGTGAAACGCTCAATCTCTTTGCCGGTGGGCGCGCCGTGCAACTTGATCATGCCCTTGCGCCAATAGAACACCGCGATGGCGCCCAAGACGATCAGCAGCAAAGAGCCACCGTAAGGAATGATCCAGTTGTTGCGCACTTGACGCCACGCTTCGCCACCGTTGGTGAGGCGTGAGCCGGGGTACTGCACAAAGGGTTGAATCAACACGCCAGCTTCTGGTGCTTGTGACTTGGGCAGGCTGCTGTAGCCCTCCATGCCGGCGCCCACACCGCGCCACATGGGCGCGTTGTTGCCGGGTTGGACCTTGCCGCGTTCGCCATTGGTTTGCTCGGCGTAACCGGGCGCATCGCTGGCGTCAGGCTTGACGTCTTGGATGTTGACGCTCTGGATGGCTGGTGCCACCGCAGGCGCTTTGTCTTGCGCGACAGCCGACAGCGCGAACACCGTCAGAGCTGCACACAACACCGATTGAAAAGAGCGGTACATGATGTGCCCCTTGTTTACGGTGCGCGACTGTGGTCGTTTTGGCCGTATTGGCCGCGAGCGCGCAGGTGTTGCTCCCAGCTGGTTTTGTCGCCGGCTGTCCAGCCTGCTTCTACAAAACTGTTGCTTGCACCGCTGTAGGCCGTGGCGTCGTTTTTGGTGCCGAGGGTTTGGGCTTTTTCACCGCAGGCGGTGAGTGCGGCCACGCTGAGCACGATGAGTGACAGACGTTTCATCATTTCTTCACTCCTTCGACTTTGGCAGGCGCTTGACCTGCTTGCTTCGAACCGTAGGCGGTACCCCAGCCCCACACTTCAGCGCCCTTGTTGCGCTTGACCACGCGGTTGCGGAAGATGTCGGCCACCATGTCGCCGTCGCCGGCGAGCAAGGCTTTGGTCGAGCACATTTCGGCACACGCGGGCAACTTGCCTTCGGCCAAACGGTTGCGACCGTATTTTTCAAATTCCGCTTGGCTGCCGTTGGCTTCTGGACCACCGGCACAGAAGGTGCACTTGTCCATCTTGCCGCGCACACCGAAGGTGCCTTGGCTTGGGAACTGAGGTGCGCCAAATGGGCAAGCGTATGAGCAGTAGCCGCAGCCAATGCAAATGTCTTTGTCGTGCAAGACCACGCCTTCGTCGGTCTTGTAGAAGCAGTTCACAGGGCAAACGGCCATACAAGGTGCGTCGGAACAATGCATGCACGCGACAGAGATGGATTTCTCGCCGGGGACGCCGTCGTTCAAGGTGACCACACGGCGGCGGTTCACGCCCCATGGGACTTCGTGTTCATTTTTACAAGCGGTGACGCAACCGTTGCACTCGATGCAACGCTCAGCGTCACAGATAAATTTCATGCGTGCCATTTAATTCTCCTTAGGCGCGTTCGATGTTGCAAACGGTGGTTTTGGTTTCTTGCATCATGGTGACGCTGTCATAACCATAGGTGGTGGCCGTGTTGACCGCTTCACCGCGCACGATAGGTGCTGCACCTTTGGGGTAGTACTTGAGCATGTCCTCACCTTGCCAGCGACCCGAGAAGTGGAACGGCATCCAAACGGTACCTGTGTCCACACGCTCTGTCACCAACGCTTGCACGTTCAAACGTGCGCCGGTGGGGCTCTTCAACCACACGCGCTCGCCGTTGCGGATGCCACGGTCTGCTGCGGTCTTGGGGTTGATCTCAACAAATGCTTCTTGTTGCAACTCGGCCAGCCAAGGGTTGGAACGGGTTTCTTCGCCGCCACCTTCGTACTCGACCAAACGGCCCGAGGTGAGGATGAGCGGGAATTTCTCGTGCACCTTGTCGGCGATGTTTTTGTCTTGCACGGTTTTGTACAAGGTGGGCAGACGCCAGAACGCTTTTTTGTCGGCGTGCGTGGGGTACTTTTCCATCAAGTCAGGACGTGTGCCATACAAAGGCTCACGGTGCTGCGGGATGGGGTCTGGGAAGTTCCACACCACGGCACGCGCTTTGGCGTTGCCGAAGGGATGGCAACCGTGGTTCTGCATGAACACACGCATCATGCCACCTGAGTTGTCGGTCTTCCAGTTCTTGCCTTCGGCCAATGCTTTTTCAGCATCGGTGAGTTCGTCCCACCAACCGAGTTTCTTGAGCAAGACGTGGTCGAGTTCAGGATAGCCCGTGGTGATGTCCGCGCCCTTGGAATGCGAACCATCTTCGGCCAACAGGTTTTTGCCGTCTTTCTCCACGCCGAAGTTGGCGCGGAAGTTACCGCCGCCGTCCATGACGTGCTTGGAGGTGTCGTACAAGTTGGGCGAGCCTGGGTGCTTGAGTTCGGGGGTGCCGTAGCAAGGCCATGGCAAGCCGAAGTAATCGCCACCAAAGTCGTAACCCGTTTCTTTGTCTTTGCCGCCTTTGGACTTGAGGGTCTTGACGTCAAACAAATGCATGTTGCGCATGTGCGCTTTCAAGCGCTCTGGGCTTTGGCCGGTGTAGCCAATGGTCCAAACCGACTTGTTGATTTCGCGCAAGATGTCTTCGGGCATGGGTTCGTCCATGCCTTTGACTTTTTGCAGCTTGTAGTTCTTGACCAGCTCTTTGCCAAAGCCGAGCTTTTCAGCCAACTGATACATGATCATGTGATCGGTGCGGCTTTCCCACAAAGGCTCAATCACCTTCTCACGCCACTGCAACGAGCGGTTCGATGCTGTCGCCGAGCCACTGGTTTCAAACTGTGTGGCCGCAGGCAACAGGTACACCGCGCGGTTGGGGTTCAGGTCTTCGGCTTTGCCGGGCATGGCGGCCATCGCAGCCGTGGCCGATGGATAGGGGTCAACCACCACCAACAAGTCCAGCTTGTCCATGGCGCGCTTCATCTCCAAACCACGGGTTTGCGAGTTGGGTGCATGGCCCCAATAGAACACGGCCTTGAGGTTGCTGTCTTGGTCGATGAGTTCGTTCTTCTCCAACACACCGTCGATCCAACGTGACACGGTGATGCCGGGCTTGGTCATCATGCCGGGGTTGGCGAAGCGGCCTTTGAGCCAATCAAACTCCACGCCCCAGGCTTTGGCGAAATGTTTCCATGCGCCTTCGACGATGCCGTAGTAACCAGGCAATGAATCGGGGTTAGGGCCCACGTCGGTGGCGCCTTGCACGTTGTCGTGGCCGCGGAAGATGTTGGTGCCGCCGCCAGACTTGCCCACGTTACCCAGGGCCAACTGCAAGATGCACGAGGCACGCACGATGGCGTTGCCGATGGTGTGCTGCGTTTGGCCCATGCACCACACGATGGTGCCGGGGTTGTTCTCGTGCAGCATGGTGGCCACTTTGAGCAGCTGGTCAGGCTTGACACCGCAAGCCTCTTCCACCGCGTCTGGTGTCCACTTGGCCAAAACTTCTTCTTTGACCTTGTCCATGCCGAACACGCGGTCGTTGATGTACTTTTTGTCTTCCCAGCCGTTCTTGAAGATGATGTGCAACAAGCCAAACAAGAACGCAATGTCAGAGCCCGAACGGATGCGCACGTACTCGTCGGCCTTGGCTGCCGTGCGAGTAAAGCGTGGATCGACCACGATCATCTTGCAGCCGTTTTCTTTGGCATGCAGCATGTGCAACATGGACACGGGATGCGCTTCTGCCGCGTTGGAGCCAATGTACAAAGCGACCTTGCTGTTTTGCATGTCGTTGTAGGAGTTGGTCATCGCGCCATAGCCCCAGGTATTGGCCACACCGGCCACGGTGGTGGAGTGGCAAATACGGGCTTGGTGGTCGCAGTTGTTGCTGCCGAAGTAGCTCACAAACTTGCGCAGCAAATAGGCTTGTTCGTTGTTGTGTTTGGAAGAACCAATCCAGTACACGCTGTCTGGACCTGAAGTCTTGCGCAACTCCAGCAGCTTGGCGCTGATTTCGTCCAAGGCGGTTTCCCAGCTGATGCGCTCGTACTTGCCGTTGACCAACTTCATGGGGTAACGCAAGCGGAACTCGCCGTGACCGTGCTCACGCAGGGCCGCACCTTTGGCGCAATGGGCGCCGAGGTTGATGGGGGAATCGAACACAGGTTCTTGACGCACCCACACGCCGTTTTCAACCACAGCGTCCACAGCGCAACCCACGGAGCAGTGGGTACACACGGTGCGTTTGACTTCCAACTTGCCGCTGCCGTCGCCAGTCGCAGCACTGGCGGCTCCAGCTTTTTTGACCAAGCTCAGTTGGGTGGCAGCCAAGCCGACGCCCACGCCCAAGCCAGAGCGACGCAGAAAACCGCGACGGTCTACCGTGGGCAAAGCTTGCGACAAGCCGCGTTGCAGGCGATCCACAAAAGCCGAACCTGCGGCTTTGCTGGAAGAAGAATCAGATTTACGGGTCAACAACATACGGTGCTCCTGATCAGACGCGGGTGGTCTGGTAATAGCGTTTGACGTGCTCGCTCAAGCTGTAGCCGCCGCCGTTTTCAGGCGCGGGGGGAAGTTTGTTGAGTTCAGCTGTAGGAGCGTTGATGCCAGGCAACGCCGTGACAGCAGCGGCTGCAGCACCGGCTGCGGCTGCACCCATAAAAAATCCACGGCGCGATGGCGCTGTTTGGGATTGGTCTTTTTTCATGTCTAGCTCCTCTTGAAATCGCTCTTATGCACGACTTTGCATACTGTAAAGGAATTGAGTCCCAGCTCAATACGTAAAAACATCTCGCTGTCACCTAACCGACGCTTTTAGCTTAGGTAGATACGCCTACGAAACACTCATCAAAACGAACGGCGTTGGCATCACGCCAGCAAATCGAAGCCTTGCGTCTCCACGCTGACAAAGGCGCGCGTAAGTTCAGCCAATGCAGCATAAAAACGTGCACGCGGATTGGCCTGCACGGCATCACACAAAGCAGGCAACCAAGTCTGCACATGCGCCGCAAAGAACTTGGCCTGTTGCGTGAGGTTGGACACCGAGACATCGTCCCCCGCCACCAAAAAGCGCATGACCTCGAACACATAAGACACGTGATCTTCGGTTTCAGACATGGTGGCGGCATCACGAGTGAGGCCCAATGCGGCCAAATCGGTACGCAATTGGGCCAAGGGCTTTTCATTCAAAAAGCCGGTCAAGAAATGCGAGGCATACACATACACCTCAGGCTTGCCTACGCCGCCAAACAAGGCGTCGTGTTCTTTTTGAATCGACGTGTCGTCCATCTCACGGGCCACGCCCACGAGTTGACGCCAAGGCTCTTCCAGAAATCCACCGGCAGCAGGTGCATCCGTGGCAGCGACGCGCAATTGCGCCAGCAACTCGGCACGCGGCGGTGCATAAAACAACTCGGCGATCAAGCCATACAGCTCGGCACGCGCCGTCTCTTCATCAAGCGCAGAGGAGAGGTGAGATTCGGTCATAAGATTTTTTGCTCGTCGCCGGCAGAGTAAATGTCGATCACGCGGCAGTCGCCACACATCTTGAGACGCTCCAACGCGGCGCCTTGGAACATCGAATGGCCCGCCAGTTTGCCGATCATGGCTTCAATGCCTTTGAGCGTGCCAAAGGGCTTGCCACAACGCACGCAGCCATAGGGTTGGGTTTCATTGAGCACACGCACTTCTTTGCGTTGCGGCGTCAAGAGCATGCGTGGCACCAGGTTCAATGCTTTTTCAGGGCAGGTGCTGACGCACAAGCCGCACTGCACACAGTTCTTTTCTACAAAACGCAGCTGTGGCGATTGTTGGTTGTCTTGCAGCGCTTGGGCTGGGCAGGCACTGACGCAGCTCATGCACAAGGTGCAACTGTCTTTGTTGACCTCCACCGTGCCAAAGAGCGCGCCGTCTGAAGGCAGCGCCAAGGCTTGCGGGGGTGTGGCTGTTTTCAGCACCGGCGCATGGTCCAACAAGTGATCGACCACCAAGCCCAAGGTGCTGCGCTTTTCGGCCGTCACGGCAAAGGTGGCCAAGGGCACGGAAGAACTCAAGCGTTGTTTGCCTGTGGTGAGGCGCTGCAACTCGGCGTCCAGGGCCATGGCTTGTGTGGCGTGCAACAACTGCACAGGCATCTGGCCTGGCTTGGCGTAACCTAGGCCTTCGAGCAAGGCTTGGGCTTGCTGCATTTGCGCTTGCAAGCCGTCGGCGTATTGCGGCGCTTCTTCGGCGGTGTGCAGCACCAACACTTGAGCCGCACCGTAAGCCAAGGCGGTGAGCCATACATCGAGCCCCAAGCTGGCGGTGTGCCACAACGACACAGGAATCACATGCGCGGGCACACCATGCGCCACCTTGAGTTGCGCGGCACGTCCCAGCTCGTTCACCAAGGCTTGGCCCGCCTCTTGGCTGTGCAACAAGATCACCGCGTCTTTGCCGCCGGCTTTTTGGTAGGTGCTCAGCAGGGTTTTGAGTTGTTGTCCTTGTGCGCTGGCAGGCGGATAGGCATACGTCAACGCGCCGGTGGGGCACACCGTGGTGCACGCACCGCAGCCCACGCACAGGTTGGGGTTGACTTTGATTTGCTGACGCGACTTGTCGGAGCTGACGGCTTCGGCAGAACAAATGTCCACGCACGCGTTGCAGCCCACCTTTTCATTGCGGCTGTGTGCGCACAGTTTTTGTTTGTAGGCAAAGAACTTGGGCTTTTCAAACTCACCCACCAGCTCGCGCAAGCGCAACAAATTGGCAGCGCTCGCATCGCGGAAATAACCTTGCGGCAAGGCATGGCGGTTGAACGCGCTGTGTGCGCGCAAGTCGAGCACCAAGTCGAACTCTGCGGTTTCCGTCGCAGCTGGGCGATCAAAGTTGATCGCACCGATCGCGCCGCACGCTGTCACGCAATCACGGTGTGCACTGCACTTGGCGCTGTCGATTTGGTAGTCCAAGCCAATGGCTTGCTCTGGACAGGCGGCCACGCACGCATTGCATCGGGTGCAGACATCCAGGTCAATCGGGTTGCTGCGCTGCCAAGTGAGTGTGAAGGCACCCAACCAACCATCCAGACGCACAACATGTCCGCCCAGCACGGGATAGCGGCGGCTTTGTGCGCCACCCGCATCGCCGGGGCCTTGGGTGAACAACGTGATGTTCAAGTGATCGGCCAACAAGCCTGCCAATTGCTCGGCACGGTCGAGCTCACCGATGATGAGCAAGCGCCCGGCGCTTTTGAATGTGACGACGGGCACAGGCTCGGGCTCGGGCAAATGCGCAGCCGCTAAGAGCGCCGCTATTTTGGGACTGGCGTTTTGCGCGTCGCGGCTCCATCCACCCGTCTCGCGGATGTTGACGAACTTGATGACCGAGGTTTTGGCCTGCGCCTCAACGGCCAACTCGCCAAACAGGCGTTGTTCTTGGGTGCAAGCCACCACCACATCGTCGGTACCCTGCACGGCTTTGACGAAGGCGCCCGCTTCACGACGGCACAGCGCGGTGTGCAGCGTGAGGTTCTCAGACAGGCTTTGACCCAGGGCCTTCGGGTCTAGCGGTTGGGTCTGGTTGCAGTCGCAAATCAGCGTGGTCATGCGTGGGTGGTTCAAGGTTGGAATTTTTTTCAGCAGGGACGGACTGTGCCACGACTTGAGTTCCCCCTGCAGGCGGGGTGTCACTCAGGTTGGCCTCGGCCGCTTCTTGGGGATCGTCCTCAAAAAGATTCAAGAACTTGGCACTGGTCATCTGACGCAGCATCGCTGCGGGCAGTGGATCGGGCTGACTGTAATCGTCGATGTAAATGTCCATGCGGTCCATCACATTGAAGTGGGGGTCGCTGAACAGTTTTTTCATGGCGGCGTTTTTCACATCGGGGGCGACATCGCGGGCCATGAAGTTCGCGTAATCGGACTCGGGCGTGAGCTCTTGCACATCCGCCATGGTCGGAGCAGGCGCAGCCACAGCCTGCTCTGGAGCAGCGGCAAGACCAGGCGCGGTGTGTGTTGAAGGCTTGGCCTGAGGCGGAGTTGGCGGCGCTGTGGGTGCGGGCTCTTCCGGCGGACGCCCTTCGCGCACCTCGGCTTTGCGGCGCGACCAGCGGCTTAAAAAACCAGCGGGCGTTTCGTCATTGGCCATGACCCGTGCCTCCGCGGTTGCCGCCGCCCATGCCACCGCCGCGAATTTTGTCGGTGCTCACCGAGGCAGGATTGCCAAACCTGTCTTGCAAGGGTTTGAAGCTGTCGGGACGTTTGCGGCGCTTGGCCTCGACCACCCAATGCTCGTCCATGAATGCATTCATCCAAGCCACCACCTCAGATGGGGCGGGCACTTGGTCCACGTTTTCTTGGGCATCTAGCCAGCGGCCTGCATCGTGGTAACTCAGGCTGACCATGGTGGGCACGGCCATCACCTCGTCGCTGAGGGTGGGTTCTTCTTCCATGCGCCACAGCACAAACCAGCAAGGCGCGGGCGTGGTGCTGTTGAGGTAGTAGCCCTCGGCATCGTCTTTAAACAGTTCAACGGTGAAGCCGGGGTGCAGCCACAACTGCTCGTCCTCGGTCTGGCGCAGACAACGCGGTGCGGTGCCAAAGTGTTCTTCGTGCGGCGTGAGGTCGTGGCCCAACACATCGTGGAGCACCCAACGCCAAGTTTGCCAACGGCTCATGGCGCCAGGCACACGCTCGCGGCGCATGACAACAGCAACTTGCAAACTGGGACGGTGATTCATAGGGGGGCAATGGTACCGGCCCCCGCCGCCCTACGCCTCAGCTGGGGTTAATACGTCTCTAAATGCAAGCGCCCTTCGCGCTTCAAAGCGGGGGCCACGTTGTCCCAGCCTAAGCCCGCGTCGTTGGCAATGTCGCGCAACGCCATGACCACGCCCTCTTCCATGCTCTTCAAACCGCAGACATAGAAATACGTGTTCGGGTCTTTCAGCAAGGCCGCCACATCGGCGCTGCGTTCGCGCATGAGGTCTTGCACATAGCGCTTGGGCTGACCAGCGGTACGCGAGAACGCGAAGTTGGTGTCGATGAAATCTTTGGGCAATTTTTGCAACGGGCCAAAGTAAGGCAACTCTTCTTGGGTGCGGGCCCCAAAAAACAGCATGAGCTTGCCGCCTTCAAACTTGCCACTGGCGCGCAAGCGGCGACGCCACTCGGTCATGGCGCGCATGGGCGCACTGCCGGTGCCCGTGCAAATCATGACGATGTTCGACTTGGGGTGGTTCGGCATCAAGAAGCTGGCACCGAAGGGGCCAATCACCTGCACCGTGTCACCCGTTTTCATGTCACACAAGAAGTTAGACGCCACACCTTGCACGGCTTTGCCTTGGTGGTCTTCGACCACGCGCTTGACCGTCAACGACAGGTTGTTGTAACCAGGGCGCTCGCCATTGCGTGGGCTGGCAATCGAGTACTGACGGGCATGATGAGGCTTGCCTTGCGCGTCCACACCGGGCGGGATGATGCCAATCGACTGGCCTTCCAACACGGGAAACGGCATGCTGCCAAAGTCGAGCACGATGTGGTGCGTTTCGTTGGCGGTACCTGCATCGTTGACCTGCACATTGCCCACCACGCTGGCGGTCACAGGCGCTTTGGGGCCATGCAAATTGGTGTACGGATGCGCGGCAGACCAAGGCGGTGTACTCGCACCAAAGGCGCCCGAGTTGAAGGCCTCGCCCTCACCGGGTGTGGCGCTGGCAGATGCGGCAGAAGGTGCGCTCGCTTGGGGTTCAGCAGACGCATCGCCCGACACACCTGCTGCTTGCAACTCCGCTTCGGTCAACGCTGCGGGCAACTCGTCCCACGTCAATTGCTCTTCGATGCTGTACGCCGCTGCTTTGGGCATGCTGCGCCAGTTGTCGATCGAGCCCGTGGGGCAAGGTGGCACGCAGGCCATGCACAAATTGCATTTGTCGGCAATGACCACGTAATTGCGGGAATCGTGCGTGATCGCCCCCACCGGACAAGTGGCTTCACAGGTGTTGCATCGGATACAGATCTCTGGATCGATCAGATGCTGCTGAATAAGTTCGGTGGTGGCGTTCATGGCACAAATTTAACTCAGTTGAAACGGACGTAATCGAAGTCCACGGGCTGACGGTTGATGCCCATGACAGGTGGCGCGATCCAGTTGGCGAACTTGCCTGGCTCGACGACACGGCCCATCAGGCTGGCCACATAAGCGCGGTCTTCGTTGGTCGGCAACCACTCGCCCACTTGGGCCATCCACTGCTCGTCGGTCACCACTTGGCCGTCTGGCGTGATCTTGGCACCCGACAAAGAACCGATGTTGCGGTGGAACGCCTTGTGCGGCGCCTTCAAAGTGAAAGGAATACCGGCCTTGGCAATCACGCGATTCCAACGGTCGATGCCGCCTTTGGAGTCGGTGATGTAGTCGTCGCGCAGCACTTCGTTCAAAGCGTTGAGCATGGGCACTTCTTTTTCGACCAAGGTGCCGTTTTCGACCGACAAGATCTTGTAACTGTTGCCCTTGAGGACGTGGTCATCACCTCTCTTGCCTTCTTCGTAGCGGCCTTTGAGACCCGAGCTGTAGAAGGTGGCGGCGTTGGACGATTGGTCAGCACCGAACAAGTCGATGGTCACCGAGAAGTGGAAGTTGATGTAACGCTGGATGGTCGGCAGATCGATCACACCCGCAGCGCGCAGCTTGCCCACGTCGTCGGTCTTGAGTTGGTTCATCACGTCGACGGTGCGCTGGATGGTGCGGCTCACGCCAGACTCGCCCACAAACATGTGGTGCGCTTCTTCGGTCAGCATGAACTTGGTGGTGCGAGCCAAGGGGTCAAAAGCCGATTCGGCCAAAGCGCACAACTGGAACTTGCCGTCACGGTCGGTGAAGTAGGTGAACATGAAGAAAGACAACCAGTCGGGCGTCTTCTCGTTGAAGGCCTGCAGGATGCGGGGGTTGTCTTCGTTGCCGCTGTTGCGTTGCAGCAGCGCATCGGCTTCTTCGCGGCCGTCTTTGCCGAAGTATTTGTGCAGCAGGTACACCATGGCCCACAGGTGACGGCCTTCTTCGACGTTGATCTGGAACAGGTTGCGCAAGTCGTACATGCTGGGCGCAGTCAGGCCCAAGTGGCGCTGTTGTTCGACCGATGCGGGCTCGGTGTCGCCTTGCGTCACGATGATGCGGCGCAGGTTGGCGCGGTGTTCGCCAGGCACGTCTTGCCAAGCTTTTTCACCAATGTGGTCGCCAAAGTGGATCTTGCGATCTTGCTCGCCGGGGTTCAGGAACACGCCCCAACGGTAGTCGCGCATCTTGACGTGGCCAAACTGGGCCCAGCCTTGTGGGTCGACGCTCACGGCTGTGCGCAGATACACGTCCATGTCGGTGGAGCCTTCAGGGCCCATGTCGTCCCACCAGTTGATGAAGTTGGGTTGCCATTGCTCAAGCGCACGCTGCAAGGTGCGGTCTTCGCTCAGGTTCACGTTGTTAGGAATTTTTTCGCTGTAGTTGATACCGGACATGAGAGTCTCCAGAAATTAAAAAGCAACGGTGGGATCAAATTTCGGTTGCAGCACGGACCACCGGGCACCGCACTGCACAACGCAAAAACATCAGACGCGGTTCAGATCGAACTGTACCTTTTCGCCTTTGCCATAGACCTTCAAAGCACCCTTTTCACCGACGGCGTTGGGGCGCTGGAAGATCCAGTTTTGCCACGCCGAGAGGCGGCCAAAAATGCGGGTCTCCATCGATTCTTTTTGGCAGAAGCGCAAGTTGGCTTCCAAGCCGGTCAAGCTGTCGGGCGACATGGCCGCGCGCTCTTCGACGGCGAGGCGAATTTCATCAGCCCAATCGATGTCGTCGGGCGCAGCGGTGACCAAGCCCAGTGCCAAGGCTTGGTCGGCATCCAACATTTGGCCGACCACAGCACGCACGTTCTCGAGCGGTGCAGTCTCTTCGTAGAAGCGACGTTGCAAGCGCGACTGGTGGTTGACCATGGGGAAGTGACCGAAGTTGAGTTCGCTCAAAGCCAGCTTAGGTGCGGCTTCAGGCGAGTCAGGCAAGGCCAACATGTAAGTACGGTCCGCCGCAAATGCCAACTCGGCCAAGGTGCCTGCGAAGCAAGAACCTTCGTCGATGAGGGCAAACAAAGAACGTGACGACACGTCGATGCGAGCCAAGGTGCGGCGCAGCATGCCCAGTGTTTCATTGACCAACCAATGCGCTTGATGTTGCGCCAGCATAGCGTCTGATTCCAAAGCCAACTTGGCATCACCTGCGGTGCGCAAGATCCAAGTGCCGATGTCGAGTTCATTGGTGCGCATGCTCAAAATGGCGTCGTCCAACTCGCGGGCCATTTGCAGCGGGTACCAGTTCACGCCTGCGGCTTCGATGCCTGCCACCGTGGTGGGCACAGCCGCTTTGGGCGCGTGGACCGTGAAGGTCGCGGTGCGCTTGGCGCGGTCGATGGCGACTTGCACGTACTCATAGGTCAAAGCATCCGCAGTCACTGTTTTGTTCAGCGGTGTGAGCTTGACACCTTTGCCAGCGGCAGCAGCACCTGGGCGCTTGCTGGTGGCTGCGTATTTGTCTGCACGGGCTTTCACGGCTTCGGCAAATTTGGCAGGCTTGGCAATCTCGTCGACCAGACGCCAGTCGACGGCTTTTTGACCGCGCACGCCTTCGACGCTGGTGCAAAAAATGTCGGCATGGTCGTGGCGCACATGGCGCTTGTCGGTCACGCGGGTCAAACCGCCGGTGCCTGGCAACACGCCAAGCAAAGGCACTTCCGGCAGCGACACGCTGGAAGAACGGTCGTCGACCAACACGATGTCGTCGCACGCCAAGGCCAATTCGTAACCACCGCCCGCGCATGCGCCGTTCACCGCGGCCACAAACTTCAGGCCGTCGTGACGGCTGGAGTCTTCAATGCCGTTGCGGGTTTCGTTGGTGAACTTACAGAAGTTCACTTTCCATCCATGCGTCGACAGGCCCAACATGAAAATGTTGGCGCCCGAACAGAAGATGCGGTCCTTCAAACTGGTGACGACCACGCTCTTGACTTCAGGGTGCTCAAAACGGATGCGTTGCAATGCGTCGTGCAACTCGATGTCCACGCCCAAGTCGTACGAGTTGAGCTTCAACTTGTAGCCAGGGCGAATGCCGCCGTCTTCGTTGATGTTGAGTTGCAAGGTGGCGATTTCGCCTTCGAACTTGATGCTCCAGTGCTTGTACTGGCTGGGGTCAGTTTGGTAATCGACCGTGATGGCTTGGCTCATGTGTATCTCCAGAAGTTGGGGCTGAATGCCTGTGCTTTTGATGCGGTGTTGAATTCAATGATGTGCATCATATTGCATATTCAAATTTTTGCAAATGCATTTTTGTGCATCCTAGGGAATATGCCTAGTCAACAAGGTTTTGCATGGAGCCATTAACGGGGATTGAAAACGGACATGCGAACGCCCTGCGAATGAACGCAAAGGCTCTGAGATGAGTAGGTACTTACAGTGGCAGCTTCAGTGCCTGACGCACCTGGGTGCGCAGGGCTGCAAAACTGTCGTCCAGCGGCTGGGCGCTGGTGTCAAAGGCCAGGTCGGCCTTGGCATAAAAGGCCGAGCGGCCTTCCAAAATGCGCTTCAGATCTTCCAGCGCTTCTTTGCTGCCCGCCATGGGACGCATGTCGCCTTGCGCGGCAACGCGACCCAAATGGTCTTCAGGGGCTGCTTTGAGCCAGACCGTGAAGCAATGCGACAGCGTTTCATTGAAGGTGGCCGAGTCGGACACCAAGCCGCCGGGCGTGGCGATCACCACTTCGGGATAGATTTGAATCGCCTCTTCCAAGGCCCGACGCTCGTAGCGGCGGTAGGCATTGGTGCCGTAGAGGTTGTGGATTTCGCTGATGCTGCAACCCGCGAATTTTTCGATCTCGCGGCTGAGCTCAATGAATGGAAAACCCAAGTCATCGGCCAGACGCTGGCCCAACGTGGTTTTGCCCGCACCGCGCAAGCCCACCAAGGCGATGCGGTTGCTGCGGGCTTGCTCATCACCGTGGGTGCCAAACATTTCGCCAATGTGCTGACGCACACGGCGCAGCTCGCCTTCATTGCGCTTTTCAAGCAATTCGCGAATCAGCAACCATTCGGGTGACGAGGTGGTCACATCGCCCAGCAACTCAAAGATCGAACATTGCAAGGCCTGGGCGACCTGCAACAAAATCAAAATCGACGCGTTGCCAGTGCCTGATTCCAAGTTGGCCAAATGCCGCTCAGACACCCGAGCCGCTTGCGCCACAGCCTTGCGCGTGAGACCACGTCGCGCACGCAAGGTGCGTACGCGCTCACCCAAACTGGTGAGAAAAGGATGGCGGCTGAGTTCGTCGTCTGCGGTTGACATGGCTGCACTTTAATGCAATTTCAGAATGAAATGCAAGATAGTGCAGCAGATCACGCAGGAAAACGGTGTTGTTTGCGTTGCGTCAAGCGCCCGCACCACACGCGCAGATCAAGTGTCTTTAGAAATCTTGATGCTTGGAAATTTGCTGGAGAAGTCCTTGGCTTTGGCCGCGATCTTCACCGCCACTTGGCGGGCCACAGCCTTGTAGATGGTGGCCACTTCGCCTTCGGGATCGGCGACCACGGTGGGTTTGCCGCTGTCGGCTTGCAAACGAATTTGCATGTTCAAAGGCAAGGCGCCCAAGTAGTCCATGTTGTATTGCTCAGCCATCTTTTTGCCGCCATCGGCGCCAAAAATGTGTTCGACGTGACCGCAATTCGTGCAGACGTGCACGGCCATGTTTTCGACCAACCCGAGGATGGGCACGCCCACTTTCTCGAACATCTTGATGCCTTTTTTGGCGTCCAGCAAAGCAATGTCTTGCGGTGTGGTGACGATCACGGCACCCGTCATGGGCACGCGCTGGCTGAGCGTGAGCTGGATGTCACCGGTGCCGGGGGGCATGTCGACGATCAAATAATCCAGTGCTTTCCAGTTGGTTTGACGCAGCAACTGCTCCAGCGCTTGGGTGGCCATGGGGCCACGCCAAATCATGGCTTCGTCTTGGTCCACCAAGAAACCGATGGACATGACTTGCACACCGTAGTTCTCGAGCGGGTCCATGGTTTGACCGTCGGTGCTCTCGGGGCGACCTTCGATGCCCATCATCATGGGCTGGCTGGGGCCATAAATGTCGGCATCCAGCAAGCCCACTTTGGCGCCTTCGGCCGCCAAGGCCAAAGCCAAGTTGGCCGCGGTGGTGCTTTTGCCAACCCCCCCTTTGCCAGAAGCCACCGCGATGATGTTTTTGACTTGTGGCAACAACTGCACGCCGCGTTGTGCCGCGTGGGCCACGACTTCGGTGGTGATGTTGGCCGACACGTTGTCGACACCGGTGACCGTTTTGGCCGCCGCAATCAGGGCTTTGCGAAAGCCCGCCATTTGGCTTTTGGCGGGGTAACCCAAGACCACATCAAACGACACATCGCCACCGTTAATCTGCAGGTTTTTCAACGCTTTGGTGGTGACAAAGTCTTTGCCGGTGTTGGGATCGATCACCGCTTGCAGGGCAGCGGTCAAGGCTTGTTCGTTCAGGGCCATAAGAGTCTCGTTGAATAGGAATTGCGCGCAAGTCTAGCCTGCAGTGCTTGACCGCACAGAACACAGGACATCCGTGCGGCGTTGGCGGGGAATTTAAGGCCGTGGGTACAGCTTGGCACTCAGCAGCTTGCCTTGCGCATCGAAGTGCACCAAGACCATGTCGCCAGAGCCAATGTTTTCACCCATGTAGTCCAAGATGTTGACGTGATGGGTCACCAAGACCAAGGCTTTGGAGCCCTTGTTGGGGCTGGCTTGTGCCAACAACTTTTGCAGCTTTTGGGTGAACTCAGCAGCGCGTTGCGACTCATCAAAAAACGAGGCAATGGCGGGGTCGACAACTGGGTTGTCAAAGCCCAACAACTGAGCGGTGTCTTTGCAGCGGCACCAGGGACTGGTCAGCACCTGGGCATTGGCCACGCCCTGTTGGCGCAACCATTGCCCCACACGCACAGCCTGTTGCCGACCTTCAGCGCTGAGGTTGCGTTGGGTGCTGCAGTCCTTGAGCGTGTAGCCCGCGGGGTCTCCGACGCCCGGCGCCAGCGTGTGACGCATGAGCAAAGCGTAGCGGGGCTGTTTGAGCTTGTCAGCCAGCTCGGAGGCAAAGGCTGTGCCGACGCACAACACCGTCAGCGCGCACCACACCAGCTTTTTCATCTGGCGCATCATGGGTTTTTACGCGCCACCCAATACACAGCACCTTCGGCGCCGTAGCGCTCATCGTGGGGCACATCGGGCTTCAATGCGAAATGTGAGCCCGGCAGCAGATGTTGGGTTTGACCGTCGACGGTGAGCCACATTTCACCGCGTGTCACCACGGCCTGCACCGCAAACGGGTGCGTGTGGGTGGCTAGCACGGTGTGGGCTGCCCACTCGCGTTCGAGGACTTCGTCAAAGCCTGCGGCCAATGACTGCTTTTCAAATTCGTCAAAGCTAGGGAGGTTCATGGTCAGATTTTGCAGGATCTAAAATCCACCCCCTTGTTCAAAGGTCTTGTCCATGTCCCAGCGCCAGCTTTTCGTCACCACCGCCCTGCCTTACGCCAACGGCAACTTCCACATCGGCCACATCATGGAGTACATCCAGGCCGACATCTGGGTGCGTTTCCAGCGCATGCAGGGCCACAAGGTGGATTTCGTGGGCGCAGACGACACGCACGGCGCGCCCATCATGATTGCCGCCGAGAAGGCCGGCATCACCCCACAACAGTTTGTGGCCAACATCGCCGCAGGACGCAAACCGTATTTGGACGGCTTCCACATCCAGTTTGACAACTGGCACAGCACCGACGCGCCCGAGAACCACGAGCTGGCCCGCCAGATTTACCGTGACTTGCGCGACATCCCCGAATCACAAGGCGGTTCGCTCATCGAGCGCCGCACGATTGACCAGTTCTTCGACCCCGAGAAGAACATGTTCTTACCCGACCGCTTCATCAAAGGCGAGTGCCCCAAGTGCCACGCCCACGACCAGTATGGCGACAACTGCGAGGTCTGCGGCGCGGTTTACGCCCCCACCGACCTGATCAACCCGTTCTCGGCTTTGTCGGGCGCCAAGCCTGAGCTGAAAAGCTCAGAGCATTTCTTCTTCAAACTATCAGACCCACGTTGTGTGGCGTTCTTGGAAAAGTGGACGCAAGACGGCAAGCTGCAACCGGAAGTGGCCAACAAGGTCAAAGAGTGGTTCACCGTGCGCACCAACCCCGATGGCACAACCAGCGAAGGCTTGGGCGATTGGGACATCTCCCGTGACGCGCCCTACTTTGGCATCGAAATTCCAGACGCACCGGGCAAGTACTTTTATGTGTGGCTCGACGCGCCCGTGGGCTACTTGGCATCGTTGAAAAACTTGCTCGACAAGCGCGGCGAGAGCTACGACGCCTACATGGCCAACGACAAGCTGGAGCAATACCACTTCATCGGCAAAGACATCGTCACCTTCCACACCTTGTTCTGGCCCGCCATGCTGCACTTCAGCGGCCGCAAAACGCCCAACAACGTGTTTGTGCATGGCTTCCTCACCGTCAACAACGGCGAAAAAATGAGCAAGAGCCGTGGCACGGGCCTCGACCCGCTCAAGTACTTGAGCCTCGGCATGAACCCCGAGTGGCTGCGCTATTACTTGGCCACCAAGCTCAACAACAAAAACGAAGACGTGGACTTCAACGCCGAAGACTTCATGCTGCGCGTGAACAGCGATTTGATTGGCAAGTTCGTCAACATCGCGTCGCGTGCAGCGGGCTTCTTGACCAAGCGCTTTGAAGGCAAGCTCACACAAAGCTTTGGCGAACAAGGCACTGCGTTGCTGAACGACATTCACGCCGCCAAAGACAGCATCGCCCAAGCCTACGACGCACGCGAGTACGGCAAAGCCGCCCGCGAAATCATGCTGTTGGCCGACAAGGTCAACGCGTACGTGGACCAACACAAGCCTTGGGACTTGGCCAAAGACGCCGCCAACAACGAAGCCCTGCACCAAGTGTGCTCGTTACTCATCAACGCGTTTGCTGAGCTGAGCCGCTACTTGGCGCCCGTGCTGCCCGCGCTTGCACAAGCGGTGGAAGCCTTCACCGGCACGCCCATGCAGAACTGGAACGCCACAGGCTACGTGACCCACATTCAGCCTTACCAACACCTCATGCAACGCGTCACCCCCGAACAACTCGAAGCCTTGTTTGAGCCGCCAGCCGTGGTGGAAGAAAAAGTCACACCCGGCGGCGAAGAGATCGCGCCCACCATCAGCATCGACGACTTTGCCAAGATCGATTTGCGCATCGCCGAAATCGTCAACTGCGAAGCGGTGGAAGGGTCGACCAAACTGCTGCGCCTCACACTCAACGTGGGTGAAGGCAAAACACGCAATGTGTTCAGCGGCATCGCCAGCATGTACAAGCCCGAAGACTTGGTGGGCAAACTCACCGTGATGGTGGCCAACTTGGCCCCACGCAAGATGAAATTTGGCATTTCCGAAGGCATGGTGCTCGCCGCCAGCCATGCAGACGAGAAAGCCGAACCCGGCATTCACGTCTTGCATCCTTGGCCAGGCGCCACGCCTGGCATGCGGATTCATTGAGCACGCATGTTCCCATTCATCCACGGCTGGACCAGCATTGCAAGGTCAACCCAAACCAACGTCAGGTTAGGGGCCGTGTTGAGCTTTGTCGCAGGGGCGGCCAATGCGGGGGGATTTTTGGCCGTGGGCCGCTACACCTCACACATGACAGGCGTCATGTCCTCCGTCGCAGATGACTTGGTGCTGGGCCACTTCGATTTGGTCGCCACAGGCGTGGGCAGTTTGATCGCCTTTGTGGCAGGTGCCATGTGTACCGCCATGCTGGTGAACTGGGGCTTGCGCCGCCAACTCCACAGCGCATACAGCTTGCCTCTGGTGGTGGAGTCCTTGGCGTTGCTGGTGTTTGGTTTGTTCGGCGCAGCGATCAACAGCTGGGCCAGCGTGTTTTTGCCACTCACAGTGATGTTGCTGTGTTTCATGATGGGGTTGCAAAACGCAGTCATCACCAAAATTTCGCACGCCGAGATTCGAACCACGCACGTCACCGGACTGGTGACCGACTTTGGCATTGAACTGGGCAAACTGCTCTACATCAACCGCAAGAAGACATCCGCTCAAGGACAGCCCCATGTGCGTGCAGACCGCAAACGTCTGCGTTTGCAAGGACTGTTGATTGCCTGCTTTTTTTGTGGTGGTCTGGTCGGTGCCTTGGGCTTTAAAGGCTGGGGCTACATCACCACCTTGCCCTTGGCCGTGCTCTTATGGACATTGGCTTTGAGGCCTGTGCTGGACGACCTCAAAGCTTGCTGGGAGCGATGACTTTGTTTGATTTGCGTTTTTTCCGTCCTCGTCTCGTCGATGCTCTGCAGGGCTACAACCGCGAGCGCTTCGTGCAAGACGTGGGCGCGGGCCTGACGGTGGGGGTGGTGGCGCTGCCTCTGGCGATGGCGTTTGCCATTGCGTCCGGGCTCAAGCCCGAATCGGGTTTGTTCACTGCCATCATTGCGGGCTTTTTGATTTCCGCCTTGGGCGGCAGTCGCGTACAAATTGGCGGGCCTGCGGGCGCGTTCATCGTCATCGTGTACGGCATCTTGGAGCGCTATGGCTTGGCCAACCTGATCATTGCCACCGCCATGTCCGGGGTCATGCTGTTTGCCATGGGCTTGTTGCGCTTGGGTTCCTTGATCCGCTTCATTCCCGTGGCGGTGGTGATTGGGTTCACCAACGGCATTGCCGTTTTGATCATGGTCTCGCAAATCAAAGATTTTCTGGGCCTGCAGGTCCACGCCATGCCTGCGGACTTCTTGAGTGTTTTGTCCACCTTGCAAGCCAACATGGACAGCTTGAACACACATGCCTTGGCCTTGGCGGGCGGATCGTTGTTTGTCTTAGCGGCGTGGCAATTGCTGCTGCCTCGTTGGCACACCCGCAGTCCAGTGACGAAAAAAATGTCGGTGGTGCCTGGCTCCATCGTGGTGCTGATCGGCGCCACCCTGGTGGCCCAGGTGTTGGGCCTCCAAGTGGAAACCATTGCGTCCCGCTTTGGCGAAATTCCGAACAACTTGCCCGCCTTTGCCTGGCCCGACTTCAGCTGGGACACCGCCAAGTTCTTGCTCATGCCAGCCACCACGCTGGCTTTGCTGGGGGCGATTGAGTCGTTGCTGTGCGCACGCATTGCCGACCAAATGATGGCAGACGGCCCCTACGGCGACCGACACGACGCCAACCAAGAATTGATGGCGCAAGGCATTGCCAACCTCGTCACCCCCTTCTTTGGGGGCATGCCCGCCACAGGCACGATTGCCCGCACGGTGACCAACGTCAAAAATGGTGGCAACAGCCCCATCGCAGGCATGACCCATGCCCTCACCTTGCTGGTGGTCATGGTGGTTGCAGCGCCTTTGGCTGGCCATGTGCCTTTGGCTGCCCTGTCGGCGATTTTGATGTTTGTCGCCTGGAACATGGGCGAATGGCAAGCGTTCATCCAACTGCGCCAGTACCGCATGCCGTATCGGGTCACTTTGCTGGCGGTGTTCTTGCTCACCGTGGTGGTGGACTTGACCGTGGCGGTGGAGGCCGGCCTCATCGCGGCGTGTTTGACGTTCATTTACCGCATCTCCAACCTGACCCGCTCTGAATCGGTCAATGCCACGCAATATCCGGTGTTGTCAGGCTTGGCCTCGGAGGTGCAAGCCCATCGCTTGTACGGTGCTTTGTTTTTTGGCGCAGTCAAATTGATCGAAGCCATCGAAGAAAACCTGCCCAGCCGTGCCGTGGTGTTGGATCTGAAGAACTTGATTTACATCGACTCCTCAGGTGTCGATGCCTTGCTGTCGCTGGCTCGGGCCTGCCGCAAAAAACACGTGCGTTTGATTGTGTGCGGCCTCGAACACCAACCCTTGGACATTGCCAAGCGCAGCGGCTTGGTCCAGGCCCTCGACGACCACCATATGGCGCAAGACTTGATCCATGGCTTGGGCCTGGCGGTAGGTCGGTAAAATCCACGCAATCCTAAGGAAACACACCATGTCGATTTTTCAACGCGACCCCTACACCTCCGAAGCCACGCAGTTCATCGAGTCGCTCAAGGCGCAAAAGCCCACGCTCGAAAAAGAACAACGCGCTGGCCGTGCCCTGCTGTGGGACAAGCAGGTCAACCGTGAAATTCAAGAAGACCTGCAAGCCGGCCGCGTGGCGCAAAAGCCCTACGTGTACCAAACCAACGCCTGAGCAGTTCGCGCGTGAATTCGGCTGACATCGATCCGACCTTGGAGGTCACCTCCCTCTCGGCCATGCCCGAGGTGGTCGATCACGTGGCCGTGGCCCGCTTGTACGGCGAGCCTCTGTTCACGATGCCGCACGATTTGTACATCCCGCCCGATGCGCTGGAGGTTTTCCTCGAAGCGTTTCAAGGGCCGTTGGATTTGCTGCTGTATTTGATCCGCAAGCAAAACTTCAACATCCTCGACATCCCCATGGCCGCGCTCACGCGCCAGTACCTGAGCTATGTGGACGAGATTCGCACCCGCAACTTAGAGCTGGCCGCCGAATACCTGTTGATGGCCGCCATGCTGATTGAAATCAAATCACGCATGTTGTTGCCACCCAAAAAGGTGGCCGAAGGCCAAGAGCCCGAAGATCCTCGTGCGGAATTGGTGCGCCGCTTGCTCGAATACGAGCAAATGAAATTGGCGGCAGCCAAACTCACCGAAGTGCCGCAATTCGGCCGCGACTTCTTGCGTGCCCAGGTGTACATCGAGCAATCGATGCAACCACGCTTCCCCGATGTGCATGTGGTCGAACTGAGCCAAGCATGGGCCGACATCTTGAAACGGGCCAAGCTGATACAGCACCACAAAATTTCACGCGAAGAACTGTCGGTGCGCGAGCACATGAGCATCGTGCTCAAAAAATTGCAAGGCCAGCGCTTTGTCGAATTCGAAAAACTGTTCGACCCCGAACAAGGCGTGCCCGTCCTGGTGGTCACCTTCATTGCCTTGCTCGAATTGGCCAAAGAAACGCTGATTGAAATCACGCAAGCCGAAGCGTTTGCGCCCATCTACGTGCGGCTGGCCTACACGCCCACTTGAACGGCGCCAACGCCATTCGCGTTGCGCCTCTGATGCCATGAGCCACACACCCAGAGCCTCCCCTTACGGCACCTTGCCACCCGCATCACCGGTCTCGGCCCGCAAGCCCGTCAGCCTGCCCCGCTTGAACGAGATGCGCGCACGCGGCGAAAAAATCACCATGCTCACCGCCTATGACGCCACCTTCGCAGCGGTGGCCGACGCCGCAGGCGTCGACTGCATTTTGGTAGGCGACTCGCTGGGCATGGTTTGCCAAGGCATGCCCAGCACTGTGGGCGTTTCGCTCGAGGCCATGCGCTACCACGTGGAAAGTGTGGCGCGCGGCTTGCAACGGGTCCAAGGCACCACCTGGGTGGTTGGCGATTTGCCTTTTGGCAGCTACCACGAGTCCCGAGAACAAGCCCTGCGCAGCGCGACCGTGTTGATGCAAGCGGGCGCGCACATGGTCAAACTCGAAGGCGGTGGCTGGACCACCGAGACGGTGCGTTTTTTGGTTGAACGCGGCATTCCGGTGTGTGCCCATTTGGGACTGACACCCCAAACCGTGCATGCCTTGGGTGGCTATCGCGTGCAAGGCCGTGACGACGCGGGCGCTGCACAACTTCAACAAGAGGCCTTGGCATTGCAAGACGCCGGCGCCAGCATGATGGTGCTGGAGATGGTGCCTGCCGCGCTGTCGGCCACCCTGACACAAGCCCTGACACGCTGTCACACCATTGGCATTGGTGCGGGCGATGGCACGGCTGGGCAAGTTCTGGTGATGCACGACATGCTGGGCATCAACCTGGGCAAAACGCCTAAGTTCGTGCGCAATTTCATGCAAGACAACACCAGCGTGCAAGAGGCCATGCGCGCCTATGTCACGGCTGTCAAAAACGGCAGCTTCCCCGATAACACCCAACACGCTTGGTAAGGAGCGTTCCATGCAAATTGTTCACACCATTGCCGACTTGCGTCGCGCCCTGAAACCCGCCACCCTGCGCGCCTTTGTGGCCACCATGGGCAACTTGCACCAAGGCCATTTAGAGCTGATGCAAATGGCACGCGCCAAAGCCTCACAACCCGGCGCCATGACCGTCGCCAGCATCTTTGTGAACCGCTTGCAATTTGCACCGCATGAAGACTTTGACGCTTACCCTCGCACGCTAGAGCGCGACTGCGAACTGCTCGCTGCCAACGGCTGCGATGTGGTGTTCGCGCCCAGCGAAAAAGACTTGTACCCCGAACCCCAAGTCTTCAAAGTGCATCCGCCCGCCGCCATGGCCGACATCTTGGAAGGCGAGTTCCGCCCCGGTTTCTTTGTCGGCGTGAGCACGGTGGTGCACAAGCTCTTCAACTGCGTGCAACCCGACATCACCGTGTTTGGCAAAAAAGACTACCAACAGGTGATGATCATTCGCCGCATGATCGATCAAATGGCCTTGCCGATTGAACTGATCGGTGCGGAAACACGCCGCGCTGAAGACGGCCTGGCCTTGAGCTCACGCAACGGCTACCTGAGCGCTGAAGAACGCGCAGAAGCCGTGCACCTGTCCATGGCACTGAAGGCCATGATTGCCTCCGTCAAAGCCGGCAACGCCAGTGGTCAATTGGACGTGGCCGCGATTGAAGCCCATGCCATGCAAACCATGAAGGCACGCGGCTGGCAGCCCGACTACATGACGGTGCGCCGTCAACACGATTTATCCCCACTCACGGGGCCTTGCGATGCGCCCCTGGTGGTGTTGGGCGCAGCGCGTTTGGGGACAACGCGGTTGATTGACAACCTCGAAATTTAAGCCGCAGTCTTGGGGGATGCGCAAAGCGTAAAAAAGTTACTCGCCCTTGGCTCCACGCCCCATCAACAGCGCCACCGCCTGCGCCGATGTGATCTCGGCATCCAGCAACGCCACCACTGCTTGCGCAATGGGCATGTCCACACCCAAGTGCTTGGCGCGTTGCACCACGGTGCGGGCGCAGTACACGCCCTCGGCGACATGGCCTAAAGAATCCACGGCTTGTTGCAGCGTCATGCCTTGGGCCAAGGCAAGGCCCACTTTGCGGTTGCGGCTCAGGTCACCCGTGGCGGTGAGGACCAAATCGCCCAAGCCCGACAAGCCCATGAAGGTTTCGGCTTTGGCCCCCAAGGCAACGCCCAAGCGGGTGATTTCAGCCAACCCACGGGTGATCAACGCCGCACGTGCATTGAGGCCGAGTTGCAGGCCATCGCATAAACCTGTGGCAATGGCCAACACGTTTTTCACCGCGCCGCCGACCTCCACACCGACGATGTCGTCATTGGCATAGACACGCAAGCTGGGGCTGTGAAAGCCATGCACCATGGCATCTCGCACGTCAGCAAAAGGGCTTGCAGCCACCAAGGCGGTGGGCATGCCACGTGCCACTTCTTGCGCAAAGCTGGGGCCGCTCAAAGCGCCACCACGCAGCTGTGGTGCCACTTGGGCGCGCACTTCGTGCGCCATACAACCCACGCCGTTTTGCGAGGCTTCAAAGCCTTTGCACAACCAAGCCACGGGCACCTGGTCTTTGAGCACAGGGGCCAGTTGGGTCAACATGCCGCGCAACGCGCTCATGGGTGAACCCAACACCACCAAGTCTTGTGTCGCCAGCCAATCGCCCACCGGCTGTGCTGACATGCGCAAGCCATCGGTGAACGGCAAGCCTGGCAGGTAACGCGTGTTCACACGTTCACGCTGCATGCGGTCGGCTTGGTCCGCGTCACGCGCCCACAAGGTGACCTCGTGGTGCGCCCCCGCATTGATGGCCAAGGCCGTGCCCCAAGCACCTGCGCCAAGAACGGCGATCTTCATCGCATCAGCCTCGGGAATGCGTTACTGCGCTGCAGCTTGTTGTTGCTCGTACATGGCTTGGAAGTTGATTTCCGCCAAGTGCACGGGTGGGAAGCCAGCGCGTTGGATCACGTCCGCCACGTTGCCGCGCAAGTAGGGGTAAATGATTTGGGGGCAAGCGATGCCGATGATGGGACCCATCTGGTCTTCAGGCAAATTGCGCACTTCAAAAATGCCAGCTTGCTTGGCTTCGACCAAGAACACGGTTTTGTCTTGAATCTTGGTGGTCACCGTGGCGGTGACGGTGACTTCAACGATGCCGTCAGCGACTTGTTCCATGCCCACGCCCAATTGGATGTCCACCGAAGGTTGCTCTGGGTTGGCCAAGATTTGGGGCGAATTGGGTTGCTCCAACGACAGGTCTTTCAGATAGACACGTTGAATTTGGAACACGGGAGTTTGTTGCTCGTCAGACATTCTTTTTTCCTAGTACAAAAAAGCCCGCTGCGGCAAATACCGAAGCGGGCAACAAATCGGGATGACGAATTATGTCAGCTTCAAGATTGAAGCAAGGGCACCAAACCGCCTTGGCTGTCGAGCGCCATCAAGTCATCGCAGCCCCCCACATGGGTATCGCCAATGAAGATTTGAGGCACGGTGCGACGACCCGTGATTTGCATCATGTGGGCACGCGCCTCGGGGTCTGTGTCGATGCGAATTTCTTCAATCTGAGCCACACCCTTCGAGTTCAGCAATTGCTTGGCGCGAATGCAGTAAGGGCAAACGGCGGTGGTGTACATCTTGACGGCTTGCATGGCGTTTTTCCGAGGTAATTAAGCTTTGACAACCGGAAGGTTAGCTTCTTTCCACGCAGTCAGCCCGCCCTGCAAAGAATGCACCTTCTCGTAACCCAGTTTTTGGGCCATGGCTTGTGCACGCTTAGAACGTGCACCGGCCGCGCAAACCAAGATCAGAGGGATGCTCTTGTTTTTAGCCACGGAAGGCAATTTGGCTTCCAGTTGGTCCAAGGGCACATTGACGGCGCCATTGATGTGAGAGGCTGCGAACTCTTCGGCACTGCACACATCAATCACCAAGCCTTTTTCGCGATTCATGCACTGCACCGCCTCGGTGGGTGAAATGCCAGAAGCTGTGGCGCCTTGCACCACGGGGAGCAGCAAGAAGAAACCACTGCCCAGGGCAACAGCCATCAACATCCAGTTGTCGAGAATAAATTTCACAGGGAATCCAGTTCAGAGGGGGTTAAAAGTATCGCGTCAGGGCGCCATTCTAAAATCATGCGCAATCTTTCCACGACTTTGTTTGACCTCACTATGTACAAGCTTGTTTTAATCCGCCACGGCGAATCCACCTGGAACCTTGAAAACCGCTTCACCGGCTGGACCGATGTGGACCTCACCCCCACCGGCATCGCCCAAGCGCAAAACGCAGGCCGTTTGCTCAAAGCTGAAGGTTTTCAGTTTGACGTCGCCTACACCAGTGTTTTGAAGCGCGCCATTCGCACCCTCTACCTCGCCTTGGACGAGATGGACTGCACCTGGTTGCCAGTGGTCAAAAGCTGGCGTTTGAACGAGCGCCACTACGGCGGCTTGCAAGGCCTGAACAAAGCCGACATGGCCAAGCAGTACGGCGACGAGCAAGTGCTGATCTGGCGCCGCAGCTACGACACGCCCCCACCCGTGCTCGAAGCCACCGACCCCCGCAGCGAACGTGGCGATCCCCGCTACGCCAAACTCGCGCCTGAGCAAGTGCCGCTGACCGAATGCTTGAAAGACACCGTGGAACGCGTGATGCCTTTCTGGAACGAATCCATGGCACCTGCCATCAAAGCCGGCAAGCGCGTGGTGGTGGCTGCGCATGGCAACTCCATCCGTGCCTTGGTGAAGTACCTGGACAACATCGGTGACGACGAGATCGTGGGGGTGAACATCCCCAACGGCATCCCCTTGGTGTACGAATTGGACGAGAACCTCAAACCGATTCGCCACTACTATCTGGGCGATGCAGACGCCGCGGCCAAAGCCGCAGCAGCTGTCGCCTCACAAGGCAAGGCTTAAACCTCACCGACAACGCGCCGTTCAGGCGCGTTGTATATTGAGCTCCTCAAGAAATACGTCTACACGCAAGGGCAACATGGGCCAAAAACTCAAGATCGCAGGTTGGATCACCGTCGGCGCTTTGACCGGCGCACTCACCACCGTGTCATTGCAGACCGCGGCGCGTGCCAATATGGCACCGCTGCCACTGGAAGAATTGCAGCAACTCGCCGCTGTGTTCAGCATGGTCAAGAGCGACTACGTGGAGCCTGTGGATGAGAAAAAGCTCATCAGCGACGCCATCACCGGCATGGTCGCTAGCCTAGACCCGCATTCGCAGTACTACGACAAAAAGACCTTCAAAGAATTCCGCGAAGGCACCACCGGTCGTTTTGTCGGCGTGGGCATTGAAATCACCCAAGAAGAAGGTCTGATCAAAATCGTCTCCCCCATCGAAGGCTCACCCGCTTTCCGTGCCGGCATGAAGTCGGGCGACTTGATCACCAAGATTGACGACACCGCGGTCAAAGGTTTGTCGCTCAACGACGCGGTCAAACGCATGCGTGGCGAGCCCGGCACCAAGGTGCTGCTGACGGTTTATCGCAAAGACGAAAACCGCACCTTCCCCGTGAACATCATTCGCGAGGAAATCAAAACACAAAGCGTCAAGGGCAAAGTGATTGAGCCTGGTTTGGGTTGGATTCGTTTGAGCCAATTCCAAGAGCGCTCGGTCGACGACTTCGCCAAAAAGTTGGAAGAGATTTACAAACAAGAACCCAACCTCAAAGGCTTGGTGCTGGACTTGCGCAATGACCCCGGTGGCTTGCTTGATGCAGCCGTGGCGGTGTCGGCTGCCTTCTTGCCCGAGAACGTGGCTGTGGTGTCTACCAACGGCCAGCTGGCAGAGAGCAAGTTTGTCTACAAGGCTGCGCCCGAGTTTTATCGCCGCAGCAATGGCAGCGACCCCATCGCGCGTCTGCACCAAGCGACCAAAGGCATTTACAAAACAGTGCCACTGGTGGTGTTGGTCAACGAAGGCTCGGCCTCGGCCAGCGAAATCGTGGCTGGTGCACTGCAAGACCACAAACGTGCGGCCATCATGGGCAGCCAAACCTTTGGCAAAGGCTCGGTCCAAACCGTGCGTCAACTCGGTGCTGACACCGCGTTGAAGATCACCACCGCGCGTTACTACACACCCAGCGGCCGCTCCATCCAAGCCAAAGGCATCGTGCCGGATGTGTTGTTAGACGACACCGCCGAGGGCAGCCCCTACGCCATCTTGCGCATGCGTGAAGCCGATTTGGACAAGCACTTGCAAAGCGGCCAAGGCAACGACGCCAAAGACGCAGCCAAAGAGAAAGAAAAAGAAAAGGCCCGCGAAGAAGCCTTGAAACGCTTGGAAGAAGAAAGCAAGAAGCCCAACAGCGAACGCCGCCCACCCGAGTTCGGCAGCGAGCAAGACTTCCAACTGCAACAAGCGGTCAAGCGCCTCAAGGGCCAACCCGTGTTGGTCAGCAAAACACAAACCGAGCGTCCTGCCGAGAAGAAAGACAAGTGAGCCACACGTGGACGATAGCCAGCTGCTGCGCTATTCGCGCCACATCCTGCTCGACGACATAGGGGTTGAAGGTCAGCAACAGCTGATCGACAGCCACGTGTTGATCGTCGGTGCAGGGGGCTTGGGCTCTCCCGTGGCGCTGTATTTGGCTGCCAGCGGCGTGGGCCACATCACCATCGCCGACCATGACGTGGTCGACCTCACCAATTTGCAACGCCAAATCGCCCACACCACCGAGCGTGTGGGCCAGGCCAAAGTGCAATCTGCGGCGCAAGCCATGCACGCGCTCAACCCTGACGTGCGCGTGACCGCCTTGAATCACAAGTTGGACGCGGCACAACTCGACACACTGGTTCCCACCGTGCAGGTGGTGGTGGACTGTTGTGACAACTTTGCCACCCGCCAAGCGGTCAATGCTGCGTGTGTGACTCACCACGTGCCGTTGGTCTCAGGCGCAGCGATTCGCATGGACGGGCAATTGGCGGTGTATGACGCGCGGCAAGACACATCCCCCTGCTACGCCTGCATCTTCCCGCCTGATCAAGCTCCGGAAGAAGTGCGCTGCGCCACGATGGGTGTGCTCGCACCGCTGGTGGGTGTGATTGGCACCATGCAAGCGATGGAAACCGTCAAGCTCTTGACGGGCATGGGCTCACGGTTGACGGGCAAGCTGCAAATGCTCGATGGCCGAGGCATGGAATGGCACGAGATGCGCTTGCAGCGCAATCCCTCATGCCCGGTGTGCGGGCAAGCGCATTGAACACACACTCGCCATGCCGTGGCTCACGGGTGGCAAGACCCAAAACGTTTTCTGAACCACCGCGGTTGCACGGCACGGCCATCGGCAAACAACCCTTGGCGATGGCTTTGGGCTTGCATTTGTTGCGCGTCATACAGGCCCGCTTGTTTTTTGTAGCGGTACGACCACGCATGCCCCTGCAACACCATCCACGCCCCCACGTCATGTCCTTGGCGGGTGAGCTGCGCCAGCAAGCGCCCGTAGGTGTCTCGGTTGCGGCCTTTGACATCGACGGTTTGTCCTTGCAACAAGCCCTGTAAGGCGTCGCGCGACTGAGGTCCCCACGCTTGGCAAATCTCGGGGGCATCGATGCCGAGCAAACGGATTTTTTGCGCCTCGCCACCTTGTTCAGGTTGCACCCACACGGTGTCGCCATCGCTCACATGCGTGACCACGCCGGGCCAAGCCCAAGCCACATTCACGCCACAACACGCCCACACAACGAGGTGCTGCCAACGCAAAGACAAAAGGCTCGGCATCACAACGCACCGCCTGCTGACTTGCGACCGCGCAAACGGTAAGTCTTGGGCAGCTCGGGCGCAATCTCGTGTTTGAGCGCTTGAGCACTCACATGCAAGCGCGCGAGCAAGCTGTCTAACTGCACCATGTCTTCGGGCGACAACACGCCCAGAATGCGTCGATTGATGTCTTGCACCTCGGGCATCAAGGTTTGGTAGAGCCGCACCCCTGCTTCGGTCAAGGCTAAGCGTGCGCCACGTCGATCGGAGGGCGAAGTGGTGCGTGTCACCAATTGCTTCTTCACCAAAGTGCTGATGGCACGTGAGGTGCGTGCGCGGTCTAAATGCACACGCTCAGCCAGCGTCGACGGTGGTACACCTTCGTGCCCGTACAACAAACCCAGCAAGCGCCATTCGCGACGGGTGATGCCATGACGCCCTTCACACAAACGCACGACCATGGCCCCGGCTTCCGCAGACAGCAGGCCGAGGCGAAACAAAAGCAAATCGTCGACAGAGTCGAGACGTTGAGAGGGTGTGCGGTGTGACATCAGGGTTTTCGAGGGGGTCAATTGATTAGAACAATCAATGGCCCCGCCCCTACATTGTGAGGGTTTCCAACCGTCACAGACACACGATGAAATTCAAATCTCACTTTCTGAGCTGCGTGCTGCTGGCAGCTTTCTCGGTGCTTCAAGTTGCGCATGCGCAAGACAAACCCGCCCTCAAAATTGTGGTCGGCTTTCCGCCAGGTGGTTCTGCCGATGTGCTGGCTCGTCTGATGGCCGATGGCATGCGTGACGATTTCAGCGCCATCACAGTCGACAACAAAACAGGCGCGGGGGGACGCATTGCATTGGCTTTCGTCAAAGCCGCCAAACCCGATGGACAAACCGTGATCGTGCTGCCCAGCGGCCCCATGGTGCTGTTCCCACATGTGTACAAAAAGCTGGACTACGACGCGGTGAAAGATTTCACCCCCGTGTCGCAACTCGCACGCTTTCAATTCGGTGTGGTCTCGGGTCCTGCGACCAACGTCAAGACCGTGGCAGAGATGATCGCCAAATCGCGCACCGACCCCAACACAGCGAGCTACGGCACACCGGGCTTGGGCACACTGCCGCACTTCATGGGCGTGATGCTCGAACAAGCCGCAGGCATCTCGCTCAACCACGTGCCGTTTCAAGGAGGCGCACCGGCCAACAATGCTTTGTTGGGTGGCCACATTGGCTACAAGTTTGATGTGGTGTCTGAAACCGCCGAACTGCATCGCAACCAAAAAGTGCGCATCATCGCCGTGACCGGTTCAAAGCGCGACCCCCAAGTGCCTGAAGTTCCCACCTTGAAAGAGGCAGGCATTCCGATGGAAGCCACCGCTTGGTTCGCCATGTACGGCCCTGCCCACATGCCCCCCGAAGCGCTGCAACGTTTGGAAAAATCAGCCATGCGCGCCATGAGCCAGCCCGCCATGCGTGAGCGCATGCTTAAACTCGGTTACGAAGCCATTGGCTCCAACGCTGCCGAGTTGGCGGCAGCGCAAAAAGCCGATTTGAAGAGCTGGGAAAAACCCATCAAAGCCACCGGCGTTTCGCTGGACTAACCACATCAACACCCTATGAAAACCACACCCACACTCTTGCGCACCTTGGCACTCGTCATGGCGTGCGCCAGCCCCTTCGCGGCAACCTGGGCACAAGCACCGAGCTTTCCCAACAAACCCGTCAAACTGATCAACAGCTTCCCGCCAGGCGGGCCTTCAGACATCTTGGCGCGCTCTTTGGGCGAGGCCATGCAGCAAACCTTGAAGCAAGCTTTTGTGGTCGAGAACCGCCCCGGTGCGGGTGGCAACTTAGGCGCGGACTTGGTGGCCAAAAGTGCCCCCGATGGCCACACCGTGTTGATTGGCATCGACACCACCTTCACCATCAACCCTGGCATTTACAAAAACATGCCGTACAAGTTGAGCGACCTCAAGCCAGTGATGATCATTGCATCGTCGGGATTGTTGATTGGCGTGAACCCCGCCACGCAGATCAAAACCATGAACGACTTGATCGCACGCGGACGTGGCAAGGGCTTGACGTTTAGCTCGGGCAGCAATGGCAGCCCCGGCCACTTGGCGGCAGAAATTTTTGGTGATGTCGCCAAAGTCAAAGTGACCCATGTGCCCTACAAGGGCAACACGCCCGCGGTCACCGCCGTGATTTCGGGTGAAGTCGACGGCGGCGTACTCGCCACACCAGGCATGTTGCCCTTCGTCAAAGCCGACAAGATGAATGCGCTGGCCGTGACCAGCCGCAAACGCTCCCCCCTCGCACCCGATGTGCCCACCGTCGCCGAGTTGGGCATGAAAGAGTTGTCACTGGAAGTCTTCTACATCGCGATGGTGCCCACAGCCACCCCACCCGAGGTGGTGGCCATGTTGCAAAAAGGCATGGCTGACGCCTTGGCACGCCCAGACATCAAAACACGCTTAGACAGCTTGGACTTGGTCATCGAAGCCGAGACCGGCAACGCAGCGGCACAACGCCTGGAGAGCCTGCGCAACCGCTATGCACCCATCATCAAAGCCACTGGCATGCAAATCGAATAAACGCCCCATGACACAACGCCCCAACATCATCTTCATCGTCGCTGACGACTTAGGCTTTGCCGACCTCGGCTGCTACGGCGGGCGCGATGCCAAATTTGGCCCCGTCTCGCCGGTACTCGACGGCTTGGCCGCCAACGGCCTGCGTTTGACCGAAGGCTATTCCAACTCCCCCGTGTGCTCGCCCACCCGCTTCGCCATGATGACGGCACGCTACCAATACCGCTTGCGCGGTGCGGCCGAAGAACCCATCAATAGCCGCAGCAAAGGCAGCACCACGCTGGGTTTGCCGCCTGAACACCCGTCCTTGCCATCGCTGCTCAAAGCCAGCGGCTACCGCACCGCCTTGATTGGCAAATGGCACTTGGGCTACCCCCCTTCGTTCAGCCCCCTCAAGTCGGGCTACGAAGAGTTCTACGGCCCGATGGCTGGTGGCGTGGACTACTTCAGCCATTGCAGCGGCAACGGCACGCACGATCTGTACAACGGCGAAGAAGAGCATCCAGAAGAAGGCTACTTGACGGACCTGTTGTCCAAACGTGCCGTGGACTATGTGGAGCGCATGGCCCCAGGTGCGGCGCAAGACACGCCTTTCTTTTTGAGCCTGCACTACACCGCTCCCCATTGGCCATGGGAAACACGCGAAGACCACGCCTTGGCCGAAGAGGTGAAAAGCAATTTGTTTCACCTGCACGGCGGCAACATTCACACCTACCACCGCATGATCCATCACATGGACGAAGGCATTGGTTGGCTCATGCAAGCGCTGGAGCGCACCGGCCAACTCGACAACACCTTGGTCGTCTTCACCAGCGACAACGGCGGCGAGCGTTTCAGCGACAACTGGCCCTTGGTGGGTGGCAAGATGGACTTGACTGAAGGCGGCATTCGCGTGCCTTGGATCGCCCACTGGCCCGCCGTGATTGCCCCCGGCGGTGTGAGCCAACAACATTGCATGACCATGGACTGGTCAGCCACCATGCTGGAGCTCGGTGGCGCCACACCCGATGCCCAATATCCACTCGACGGCGTGTCCCTTACATCGGTGCTGCGCGATGCCTCGCACCAGTTTGATCGGCCCCTGCACTGGCGCATGAACCACCGCGGTCAACGCGCATTGCGCCATGGCGACTGGAAGTATTTGCGCGTGGACGGCAACGACTACCTGTTCAACATTCCTGCCGATGAACGTGAGCGTGCCAACCTCGGGGGCCGCCAACCCGAACGCTTGCAAGCCATGCGTCAAGCGTGGGAAGACTGGCACGCGACCATGCCCCCCATCCCCGAAGATGCCACCGTGAGTCTGGGCTATTCCGTCAAAGACATGCCTCAACGCTGATCACCTGACCAAGCCGCACCCTTTACGATCAGCGCATGCGTCACTTGAAACACTGGCTCCCGTTTTTAAACTGGCCTCGCCCCACGGCACAGCTGCTGCACAGCGAAGCGTTTGCGGGTCTGAGCGTGGGTTTGATGGTCATCCCCCAAGGGGTGGCCTATGCCGCCTTGGCGGGCATGCCACTGATCACAGGGATTTATGCCTCGCTGCTGCCGGCCTTGGTGGCGGTGCTGTTCAGCGCCTCAAGCCGCTTGTCGGTTGGGCCCACGGCGCTGACATCGATTTTGGTGTCGGCCTCGCTCACGGGCATGGCCACACCGGGCAGCGCGCAATGGGTCAACCTCACGGTGTGGCTGTCGCTGATGACCGGTCTGCTGCAAGTGGTGCTGGGCTTTGCACGTTTTGGGTGGTTGCTGAACTTGGTCAGCTCACCCGTGTTGATGGCGTTCACACAAGGCGCTGGCGTATTGATCATTGCTTCGCAAATCCCAGCGTTGTTGGGGCTCACACAAGGCTGGCCATCCCTCTTGAATCTTGCTTCGGTAGACCTTGCCAGCTTGCTGTTTGGCTTGTGCACCTTGGCATTGCTGATCGTGGCACGCCGTTGGCGCCCGACCTTTCCCACCGTGTTGGTGGTGGTCTTGGGCGCGGCCGGGTTGAGCCATTTGCTGGGCCTGGAAGCCCAAGGCAGCCATGTGGTGGGCGCTTTGCCGCAAGGGTTGCCCATGCTCTATCTGCCCACGTGGGTCGATTGGGAGGTGTTCAAACAACTCGTGCTGCCCACCTTGGTCATCACCCTGGTGAGTTTTTTAGAAACGGCCTCCAGCGCCAAAGTCGACAACGACCGCAGTGGTAAACGCTGGGACCAAGACCAAGACTTGATCGGTCAAGGCTTGGGCAAACTGGCGTCGGGCTTGTGTGGCGCTTTCCCCACCAGCTCCTCGTTCTCACGCTCGGCCCTCAATTTGTATGCGGGCGCGCAATCGGCATGGGCGACCATTTTTTCAGTGGCCGTCATCTTCTTGACGCTGATGCTGTTCACCTCGGTGCTGTACCCCGTGCCGCAATCGGTGCTGGCGGCGATTGTGGTGGCAGCGGTGATGGGACTGATCAAACCGCATGCGTTTGTTCAGCTCTACACCATCAACCGGGTAGAAGCCGCCACGGCGGTGGTCACTTTCGTCATCACCCTGCTTTCGGCCCCACGTTTGTATTGGGGGGTGTTGGCCGGTGTGTTGATGGGCTTGAGTCACTTTTTGCACACGCGCTTGCACCCGCGCATCATTGAAGTGGGCTTGCATGCGGATGGCAGTTTGCGCGACCGCCACCTGTGGAAGTTGCCGCCTCTGGCGCCACATCTCTATGCGCTGCGCATGGATGCCGAGTTGGACTTTGCGGCCGCCAGCACGCTAGAGCGCGCGATCATGGAACACCTGACGCAGCACCCTGGCGTGCGTCATGTGTGCTTGTTTGCACTGCCCATCAACCGCATCGACGCCACGGGTGTAGAGACTCTGAGCAAACTCGAAGCCATGCTGCAAGAACGTGAAGTCACGCTGCACATCAGCGGCATGAAACTCCCCGTCGAAACCGTGCTGCGCCGCGCAGGTTGCCTGAAAGAGCATGCGGGCTTGCGCATGTACCGCACCGATGCCGAGGCGATTCAGCAGCTGCGCCAGCTGGAGACCTTGCCTGCGGATATGGGGTGGTGTATTTAAGCGTGCGCAGCAGACTGCAACACCTCAGTCGCCCACTGGTTCAAACTCTTCCCCGCCGCCTGCGCTGCGACCAAAGCAGCCCCATGTGTTTCAGGCGGCACACGCAGCATGAGCTTGCCTGATGCGGGCTTTTCGGGCGTGATGCCTTGCGCTTTGCAGTCGTTCAAAAAATCATCAATGGCCACTTCAAACTCGTGACGAAGTTCAGCCACGGTTTCGCCATGAAAACTAATAATGCTGCGCAGGCCCAAAACGCGGCCAACAAAGATGTTGTCGCGCTCATCAAACTCGATGCGAGCAATGTAGTTTTTATAGGTCATGGTGTTCATGGCTTCACTCCGATTCGTTCTAACAATTCGCGCACTTCTTCCACCTGATACCGCTTGGCTTCTTTGCCTGGGTGCGGGCGGTGGCAGCGCCATTGCTCCCCATTCAAGGTGATCTTGACGCGTGAGCCCTCTCGCTCATGCACCTCACCGCCTAGGGCGACCAGCAGCGACTCAATGTCTGCAAATACCAACGAGGCCGAGGTGGGCTTGGCAAACACAGCACGCAGCGTTTTGCGGTGTTTGGTGTTGATGCGAACAATGCTATCAAAAAGCGCAAGCATAGACAACATCCCTTAAAAATTACTGTGTTTAAATACAGTAATTATGCTACGCTCCCTCTTCGTCGACTTCAATAGCTACTTCGCCTCGGTTGAACAGCAGCTCAACCCCGCGCTGCGCGGGCGGCCTGTGGGCGTGGTGCCTGTGCTGGCCGACACGTCGTGCTGCATTGCCGCCAGTTACGAGGCCAAGGCGCTGGGCATTGGCACGGGCACGGGTGTGGCCGAGGCGCGGCGGCTGTGCCCCGACATTGCCATCGTGCTGGCCGACCACGCCAAATATGTAGAGATGCACCACCGTGCGGTGGCGGTGGTGGACACACTGGCCCCCGTGCGCCAAGTGCTGTCGATTGACGAAATGGAGTGCGAGCTAACGGGCCGCTGGCAACAGCGCGAACGTGCGGTGGGGCTGGCCGAGCGCGTCAAGGCTGAGGTGGTGGCCCAGCTGGGCGAGTGCATGCGCACCTCAGTCGGCATTGCGCCCAACACGCTGCTGGCCAAGCTGGCGTCGAACATGCAAAAGCCCGACGGGCTGACGGTGATTGAGGCGCACGAGCTGCCGCAGCGTTTGTATGGGCTCAAGCCCAAGGCGATCAACGGCATTGGCCCGCGCATGGTGCAGCGGCTAGAGCGCTGCGGTATTCACACGATGGAGCAGCTGTATGCCGCGCCCCGCGAGCTGCTGCGCACGGCATGGGGCGGCGTGGCGGGGGCCGAGATGTACGACAAGCTGCGCGGCCAGTGGTACGGCCCACGCGAGACGGTGGCCAAGTCGCTGGGCCACTCACACGTGCTGCCGCCCGACCTGCGCAACCCCGCAGGCGCATTTGCCGTACTCAACCGCCTGACGCAAAAAGCCGCCATGCGATTGCGCAAGCAAAACGTATACGCCACCAGCATGAGCGTGCATGTGCGCTGCCGCCAAGGGCACGGACGCAGTGGCTCCAAAGGCATGACGATGGGCGACGACCGCGCCGCACAGATTGGCGAAACCCAAGACACGGCGTTTTTGTTGCACACCTTAGAAATTTTGTGGCACAGCGGCCTGCACCTGCTGGCTCAGCCCGTGACGGTGGGCCTGCAGTTGCATGGGTTGGTTGAAGCGGGTCAACACACAGGCGATTTGTTTGGGTTTGATGAAGCTGCGGCCGATGCTGCGGGCTCGCTGTCCGCGCGCACGGCCCAAAAAATCGCCCCTGTGCGCGACCGCCGCAAACTGCTGGCCGCGATCGACACGCTCAACGGCAAGCACGGCAAAAACACGGTGTACTTCGCCAGCGCGCAAGCGGGTCTAGACCACGCGCCGATGCGCATTGCGTTCAATCGAATTCCTGATTTGACGTCGGAGCGTTAGCGGTTTGCGACAACTGCCAGAACAGCGGCGGGAGATTGATGCGCTATCGCTAAAAGAGTTCGTGCCGCGCCACTGGGTTGTTTGCGCCCTTGTTCCCAGCCTTGGAGTGTGCGCACAGACACGCCGAGCAACGAAGCAAACTGCGACTGAGAAAGCCCCATTTTTTGACGTGCCTCAATGGCCTCGGAGTAAACCACGCGGCCTTGTCCAACCTTCATTTCACGAATGGATTGAAGCAGGTCTGCACCGAGATCGCGCCCAGTCTCAAAGGCTTCAAGATCTTTGCTGGACAGCGGTTTAGTTTTCGAGGGCACGGCGAATCTCCTTCAAGATAGGTCCAGTGAGGTTGTCTGTTTTGGCCTTGGCATACAGCGTGAGCAATATCAGCTCACCTTGTGCTGTGCGGGTGAAGTAGATGACGCGAACGCCACCCGACTTACCCGAACCAGCCCGACCCCACCGTACCTTGCGCAAACCACCTGAGTTTGGAACCACATCACCCGCATTGGGATGAGCCGATATGTAGACGGCAAATATGCCTCGCTCTTCTTCAGTCCAGTAATGTGGCCACTGTTTTTGGAACAACGGCGTTTCAATGACGGTGAGCATGTCAAATATACTCCTTAGGCGTATAGCCGTCAACGTACTGACGCATCCCTAAAGAGTAAATACCCCTGACAAGAAATGAACACCTATGAGTTCATTTTTTAAGCCGTCACGATCCATCCCTCCAACGGATCGCATTCAGGCAAACCGTATTGCCCATGACCCGCTGCATGCTGGGCTTGGGCCCACGCGGCTTGCACCATGCACAGCACGGCGTCGAGGCTGTCACCGCTGGCGTCGTCCACCAAAGTGTCGTGTTGGGCGTGGGTGAGTTTGAGGCGAAGGCCCAAACGGGTTTGGCCCACCTCCAAGGTTTGCAACAGCTGTTTACGGGCAATCAAGCGCTCGGGGGTTTGTTTGGCTTTGTCGTCGCTTTTGTAGCTGGTGTTGCCGATCAGCTCACGCGCCAACAAGCCAGGGTAGGCCTCCAATGCCACACGCGATGCATGCGTGCGCGATGCGTCATCTAGCAACGCAGAGTTCAAGGGGCTGGGCATGTGCAAACCGGGCAAGTGGATGCCTGCGTCGATCAGCAACGGAACGCCCGCGTGGAGCATGTAGGCCACCGGCGGATTCACCCATTTCATCGACGGGCTGGAGCCTGCGGGCGTGTCCGTCGCGCGATGCGCGAACTTGCCGCCCACGGGCCGCGCGTCGCAAAAAGCTTTGAAGGTGTCGCGTATTTCAGCGCGGCTCAATCCCGCATAGTGCTGCATGCACGCCAGCCAATCGGTGGGCCACTGCAAGGTCTCCACCAATTCACGTGGCAAGCCAAAAGGCAAATCAAAACCACCCACCCACGCTTGAGGAAGTTGGAGCCAATCGGCAAAACCTTCCAAGGTATCAAAGCGCATGAGGGTTTGCAAATGCACACGCGCTCCTTGTGCATGGCCCAAGGCCAACACGATGGGCTTGCGTTTGGAGGGGCGGCTGCTGAAGTCACAGCCCACCAACAAGGTGTCGGTGCTCATGCCAACCCCAGCGCCATCACGCCACCCGCCATCAAACCCGCGCCCAGCAAACGCACCCAACGATCGCCCTCACCCAGCAGATGACCACCGATCAAGGCGGCGAACAGCATGGACACCTCACGGGCAGGCGCCACATGCGACAACGGCGCCGTTTGCATGGCGTAGAGCACGAGCACATAAGACACGGGGCTGATCACACCCACCACGGTGGCGTACTTCCACTGCTTGCGCCAGAGTTGCCATGCCGTTGGTCGATCACGCAGCACCGCAGGCACCAAAAACACCAAGCGCACAAAGTTGCCCAAGTAGTCCACCAAAATCGGCGACAGCACAAGCACCTTGACCGCGTAGCCATCGACCACGGTGTAGCTTGCAATGAAGGCGCCAATCAAAACGCCGTAGCGCAAGCCTGCATGGCGACGCTGCTGCTGCGCCACTTGCTCAGGGGTGGAGACTTCGACGCGACGCCAATCGGCCAAAAACTGGGGACCGTCCGCGATTAAAAACACACCAGCCACCACACCGGCGATGCCCAAAGCCCCCGCAGAAGAAATCGATTCGCCCAACCACAGCAGCGCGGCCACCGAGGACAACAAAGGCCCCGTGCCACGTGCGAGCGGGTAAACCACGGTCAAATCTGCACGCCGATAACCACGCAACAAGGTCACGTAATACAGCACATGCAACACGCCACTGCCTGCAATGAAAGCCCACTCCAGGCTGCCCCAGTGAGGCACAACGTCCCAGCCCACCCATGCACCGACGGGGGCCCACACCACCATCATCACCAAAGCGGTGAAACAGGCAAAGCGCGCGTCACCGCCCGCTTTCTTGGCGGCGATGTTCCACAGGGCATGAATCAGCCCCGCCAGTAAGACGAGTGAGAAAGCGGTGGCGCTCAAGCGCTGACCCCCAAACGGGTCAGGCGCGACCGACGATGGACGCAGTGGCCATCAGTTCTTCCAGCAATGCGAACGACACATGGCCCGACACGCTGTAGGGATCGAGCTCAGGTGTCTCGGAGTACTTCAACACAATGGATGGGTTGAGTTTGTCCAAGCGCACATGACCCATGGTCCAGCCACCAAAGCGGCGCTCGGTGATTTCTTTGTAGTCCAAGATGACCACGTCTTTGTGACGCGGGTCTTTGACGATGTGGCTGTACAAAGCGTTGACTTGGTTGCGACCACCTTCGATGGCTTGCAAGTAAATGCCGCCACCAAAACACAGCACGCCGGTGATGCCGTTGGCGATGTTGTGCTCGCGCGAGCTGTTCAGGATGGATTCGGTTTCTTCGGGCGTTTCGGGTTTGACGGAACGGCTCACATACAACAGACGAACGAGCATGGCATCAACCTTTAGGAATCAGAGACAAAAATTCACGGCGCAAGTTGGGGTCTTTCAAGAAAGCACCGCGCATGACCGAGTTGATCATCTTGCTGTCCATGTCTTTGACGCCGCGCCAAGACATGCAGAAGTGGCTGGCTTCCATGACGATGGCCAAGCCATCGGGCTGTGTTTTTTCTTGAATGAGGTCGGCCAGTTGGACCACGGCCTCTTCTTGAATTTGGGGACGGCCCATGACCCATTCGGCCAAGCGTGCGTACTTGGACAAGCCAATCACGTTGGTGCGCTCGTTGGGCAACACGCCAATCCAAATCTTGCCGATGACGGGACAGAAGTGGTGGCTGCACGCGCTGCGCACAGTGATGGGGCCGACGATCATCAGCTCATTCAAGTGTTCAGCGTTGGGGAATTCGGTGATCGCAGGCGCTTGGACATAGCGGCCTTTGAAAACTTCTTGCAAGTACATCTTGGCCACGCGACGTGCGGTGTCGCCGGTGTTGTGATCGTGGTCGGTGTCAATCACCAAGCTATCGAGCACCCCTTGCATTTTGGTTTCGACTTCATCCAACAAAGCTTCTAGCTCACCGGGTTCGATGAATTCGGCAATGTTGTCATTGGAGTGGAAACGCTTGCGCGCAGCGGCAATACGCTCTCGGATCTTGACAGAAACCGGCGTGCCTTCAAAGTTGTCTTTGGCATTCATGACAACGATGGTAGCAGCGAACAAACAGCCCCACGCTCAGTAACGTTTACCGGTCAAAAACACCCCAAAACGCAGCACAGCAGAGGCCCACCAGTCCACGCAACGCACCGACCAAGGGCGATGGACATAGGCTTCAGGGTCCACACGGGTGGCCCCGGCCTCCATGGCTTGGCACAAGCTGGCATGCAAGGCCTTGGCCAAAGACGCGTTGCGCAGGACCAAATTGGCCTCACGCGCCAACAGCAAACTGAAAGGATCCAGATTGGACGATCCCACCGTGGCCCACTGTTGATCGACCACCGCGACCTTGGCGTGCAAATAGCTGGCGTGGTATTCGTAAATCTCGACCCCTGCCGCCATCAACTGGCCGTACAACTGACGCGACGCCCGGTACGGCAGGAAATATTCATACTGTCCTTGCAACAGCAACCGCACGCGCACACCACGGCGCGCAGCCATCACCAAAGCGCGACGCAAGCGAATGCCCGGGAAAAAGTACGCGCTGGCCAGCACCACCTCATCGCGCGCCGTGGCGAGCGCTTTGCGATACGCCCGTTCAATTTGCACACGGTGACGCACGTTGTCGCGCAGCACCAGTTGCACCGCACCACGCGAAGGCAGCTCGGGGTCTTGGTCCGCACTGCGCAAAGCATCAAGCGCACCCGCAATGTCTTGGCTGCGCAATTCACGCACGGCCTCCATGCGTGACCAGAGTTGCGTCATGGTGTCGTGCACGGCACGCACCACAGGGCCGCGCACACTGACGGCGTAATCCAACCGTGGCGACTTGAGCAAGCCCTGTACGTGCGGGTCCAAGTAGTCATCCAAGATGTTGATGCCACCACAAAACGCCACCGTTTGATCGACCACGCACAGCTTGCGGTGCAAACGACGCCAGCGGCTGGGCAACCAAAAACCCAAACCCTGCAAAGGCGAATACACATGGCAATGGACCCCAGCTTGCGCAAAACGCTGCGCCCATTCGGGCGGCAAGTTGCCCGTGCCCACCCCATCGACCACCACCTGCACACTGACGCCACGTTGCGCCGCGCGCACCAGGGCATGCGCCACATCGGCACCAGACCCTGCGAAATCGAAGATGTAGGTTTCTAAACGCACCTCACGCTGGGCCGCGTCCATCGCCACCACCATGGCAGCAAACAAATCCACGCCGCCGCGCAGCAAGCGCATGTCATGTGCAGCGTGTTCAACTGTCATGGCGCATCCCAAGCAAACTCGGTCAACAAGGGCAGGTGATCCGACATGCGACCCCAAATGCCCCCCTTGGGCACCTGGGTCTGCAAACGGTGCACACCCCGGACATACACATGGTCGAGTTGGGCCAAGGGCATGCGCGATGGGTAGGTCGCAACAGGCGTGTCTGCATTGGTGTGCAAGCCCACACTGGCCATCATGCGTGACACGGTGTTGCCCCAGTCATTGAAGTCGCCTGCAACCAGCAAAGGCGCGTCGTGCGGCACATCGCGGTCGATGTAGCGTTGGAGTTGTTCGATTTGTCGCACACGGCTGGCCGGCAGCAACCCCAGGTGAAGAACGATGACATGCACCAAGCGCTCTTGCAGCGTGAGCGTCACGTGCAGCAAGCCGCGTTGCTCAAACCGATGGTCTGACATGTTTTCATGGCGATGCGTGATGACTGGCCAACGACTGAGCAACGCATTGCCATGCTCACCATGACGGGTGATGGCATTGGTGCGATACACCGGGGTGTAGCCTTCGGGTGCTAAAAACTCCGCTTGCCCCAACTCAGGCCAACGCTCAAAACGTCTGGCGTGCAAACGGTTGAAAGCGCGCACCTCCTGCAAACACACCACGTCCGCATCAAACTGCTCGACGGCATGACCCAAGTTGTGAATTTCCAAACGCCGCGCAGGCCCAACGCCCTGCACGCCTTTGTGAATGTTGTAGGTTGCGACTTTGAATGTTTTCATCTTGAGCGTCAGAGTGTGCATCAGTCACATGGCCCTCTGCTTTGATCTGATGCAAATGACGCATGAGAAAAATCAATACTTTCCGCCTCAACTGCCCCGTGTGTGTGTGGTGGTCGTTTGCACCGCACCTCTATGATGCGCGCCATGGCCCAAGCACTCCCCCCTTTGAACGACTTACCCACTTGGCGCGCAGAAAGTGGCGCGCCTGCCCCACGTCGTGTGGTGCTGGCCGATGACACGCTCACCGCCGATGCCGCCTACCGCTTGGCTTGCGAAGGCACAGGGCTGTTGTGGCAAGGTGACTTTCACAACGCACGCCAACTGCTGCAAGCCTTGGCACGACGCGTGGACCGCAAGCCCACCAAAAAACCCAAGACGCCCGCGCCTGAGGTGACGCCCGCGCAAGCATTTCATTTGCACCGTCAAGCGCAAGGCCAGCGTGCGCGCACCTTGGCGATGGTGCTGGTGCCTATGAATGGCGACTACACCATTCCCTTGCGCCGCGCCCCAGATTTGCGTGAAGCCTGCATCAACGCTTGGGGGCCCGCCAACGGTGACGCCTGCATGGTGTCGCTGCGCGAGCTGCTGGGTTTGGTGGGCGCCCATGAATGGCACAAGAAAGGGGTTGAAATTCCCGCCTTGGGCGAAGCGCCGCACAACCGCATCCATCCGCACTACGGCGTGTTTTCACCCGTGCGCGGCGAGTATGTGGACTTGGTCAACACCACAGCAATTGCCGATAAGTCTTTGGCCTTTGACATTGGCGTGGGCACCGGCGTGCTGTCTGCCGTGTTGGCCAAACGTGGCGTGCAACACATTGTGGCCACCGATCAAGACCCGCGTGCACTGGCCTGCGCACACGACAACTTGCAACGCCTGCAGCGACTCAACCGAGTGAGCTTGGTTCAGTGCGATTTGTTTCCAGAAGGACGTGCACCGTTGGTGGTGTGCAACCCTCCGTGGGTCCCTGCGCGCCCCAGCGCTCCAATTGAGCATGCGGTCTACGACGAAGGCAGCCGCATGCTGCGTGGCTTTTTGTCAGGCCTGCGTGAACACCTCAGCCCGCAGGGCGAAGGCTGGTTGATCTTGTCGGATTTGGCTGAGCACTTGGGCCTGCGAAGCCGCGACGAACTGCTGGGCTGGATCGCCGAAGGCGGCTTGCAGGTGTTGGGTCGGCATGACATACGCCCTCGTCACAGCAAAGCGACAGACGCACGTGATGCCTTGCACGCTGCGCGCGCAGCAGAAGTTACTTCGCTTTGGCGCCTAGGTAGCGTCGCTTGATCCACGGCCAAAAGCCATGCGCTTGCGGCGCCGCTTGGGTGGCATGGGCGTGTGCCTCAGGCACCACTTGCAAGTCACGCAGCACGAACTGACACACCGCATCGTTGAAGGGCGCCGGGTGTTTGGCACCCACCACTTCAAACACCGCCGTGCGTGGATGCAGACGTTGCATCTCCAAGACCTGCTCTGACAAACAAACTCCAGATTCGCTGCCGTAGATCAAACGCATGGGGCCGTGGAAGTGTTTGAGCAAGTGGGCAAACTTCATGCCCTTCCAGTCTTTGCGATAAGGCAAATCAAAGTGCGACGGCGACTGCACGGCCAACACCACCCCCAAGTGCACATGGAGTTGTGCCACCAACTCTTGTGGCTCAGGCATGCGACCGGCTTGCTTCAAATAATCGGACAAGCCGTAAATCGACATCCAGCTCAAGGTCAACCCAATGTCGTTGAAGAACAAGCCTTCGATGTGATGGGCCGGATCTGACGCCAGGTACATGGCCAAAATACCGCCCATGCTGGTGCCCAGCACTTCAATGCGAGGCACAGGTTGGCCTGGACGCATCACCTCTTGCCGCAAGAACGCCCCGATGTCTTGCAAGTACACCGACATGGTGTAGCCGGCATCGCCAGGCAAGGGATCCGAGTCACCGCGACCACAGTGGTCCAAGGCGATGACGCGGATACCAGGCACACGCTGCGCGAGGGTCAATACAGGATCAAAGGTGGCGCGGGTTTCTAACAAGCCCGGCAAGCACAAAAGGACGTGGGGACTGTTGACATCGCCTACAGCGCTGTAGGCCAAGTGACGTTTGGCTGAGCTCAGCTGACAAAGAAGGGATGGAAATTGCGATACGGTCATAACTCGCCCCATCCTAGTCGATGGCACGTGTTGGTCTTGTGACATCCAAAAGTCAGAACCCGATTTCTCTCACCAACACGGCCAGCACCTGTCGCAGATAACGCCCGGCAGGACTGGACCATGCAGCGTGGATGGTGACTCTTCCACGCCAAGACTGGTCTTGCATTTCTGCGGGCATGTTCTGCACCTCGAGGGTGACGCGGTAAACAGCGCGTTCGGGCACCAGTTGGCCGTTTTTCTCGCGCGTGATCACATGGCCCCCCAAGGCGCTGGCCAGCTCGCGACGCGGCAGCACGCGCGCGGCATCTTGATCGATGGCGGTGACCTGCAACTTCAACATCGCACCTGCCGTGCTGTCCGTCCAGAAGCTGGCGTCTTGTCCGATGTGCACACGGCTGACATCGTCTTCGTCGAGCCAAGTTTCCACACGCCATGCAGTGCCCTGCTTGACCAACACACCGAGTGACTCTTTCTTGCCCACCCACTGCCCCACGGCTAGGTCAGGGTCCGCCATGAAGAAACGTCCGGCATACGGTGCTTGAGGTTCGAACTGGCTGCGTTCAGCTTGCACGCCCTGCCATTCGGCTTGGGTGGTGACCAAGGTCTGCTCTGCCACCTTCATGCGTTTGCGCATCTCATCATCAAAACCCGACGTGGCCGCTTGCAAGCGTTGTTGGTCCAAGCGAAGCAGCAATGTTTTCTCGCGACTCGCCAGATCAGGCATGAACAAGGTCACCAATGGCGTGCCTTCTGCGGCAACGGCACCGTGCTTCAAAGGCAAGGCTTCTACCCAAGCGCCCGCAGGGGCAAACACAGGCCATGAGTCTTGCGGGTGCAAGACCGCACTGGTGGTGATGCGCCCCGGCCAAGGCAGAACGACCAAGAGGCAGCAAGCCATGCACACGATCATCGACCGACGACTGCGCGCACGTTGACGAATGTGCGGCCAACGATCACGCCACACGCGCAACTCAGAACGAATCGGCCACAGCACGAACCACAAAATTTCCACGGCGAACAGCACCACGCCCAGCAGCTTGAAGAAAAAGAGATACACCAAGCCCGCAATACCCAAGAACAAGACCAAGCGGTAAATCCAAGTGGCCCAGGCAAAACCGATCAACGCGGCTTGCGTGGTGGGACTGAAATGCTCGGGAGGTTCATCGTCCAGAGCAAACAACCATTCGCGTAATTTCCAGCGTGCCAAAGCAAAACTGCGTGCATGCAAATTCGGCATGTCCAACGCATCGCTCAAAATGAAATAACCATCAAAGCGCATGAACGGGCTGGCGTTGATGGCCAGCGTGGCCACCCAACTGGTGGTCGCCAACATGAACGCCGCCGACTGCAAACCGCCCTCGGGCAACAAGGCCCACGCCAACGTCGCCCATGCGGCAACCACAAGCTCGGTGACGATGCCTGCGCTGGCCACACGCAAGCGGTGGAAACGATTGGTCAGTCGCCAGGTTTCATTGGTGTCGGTGTAGGCCACAGGCCACATGACCAAAAAGGCCACGCCCATGGTGGGCACGCGACATCCAAAATGTTTGGCCGTGAAGGCATGACCCAGCTCGTGCAACAGCTTCACAAAAAACAAAGCCACGCCATACGACAACAGACCTTCGAGATTGAAGGTGTCCACCAAGGAAGCGCTGAACACATCCCAACGGCGGATCACTTGCGTGAGACCCATGGCCAATGCAACCAAGGTCATGACAACAAAACTGCGCGTACCCAACAAACGGGCCACAGGCAACCAACGCGTGAGCCAAGCGTCGGGCTGGATGAGCGGCAGCCTGAAAAACAGGTAGTGATGCAACAACCACTTGAGGGGTGTGCCCTGCAATTTGGCCAGCTGTTCAGCCAGCTTTTGCGGGCCCCCTGCAAAGCTCGCATGCACCAGTTGGTGTTGGACCAAGAACTGCGCCACCCCCTCCACATCGGCCGAGGTCAACGACAGGGTGGTGTGATGGGACACATCCTCGGCAATGCGCTCTGGGTCGTCCATGTCCCAGCGTTGCAGCATTTCCATTGTGGGCCAGTCAATCCGAAAAAACAGATTGCGAATCGGGTCATGCATGGTCCAGCTTGGCTGACCATCGGGCAAGGTGGGTCCTGGCAGCAGGTCCAGCTCTTCACGCAAACGCGGTAAAGGCATGGCTTACCAACCCAAGGTGGCGCGCAAGGTTGCCCACGGCCGACGCAGCACCCAATAAGACAAAGGCACCCAACCGCCATGCAATTTGGCTGTGCCTTTGAGGCCCACGCGGTGGTTGGTTGGACTGCTCAAGGTGGCGCGCACGCGATAAGCAAAGCTGCCGTCGGGACGTTGCACGGCGTCGTGCGCCATGTACCGCAAGGTGGCCGAGACGGGCGACAGTGGGCTGGCACTCAGATAAAGCGACACATCGTCGCCCGGCGACAAACGAATGGCATCTGCGATGGGCAACCAAGCTTCAACTTCTACATCGTCTAGCGCTGCAAGACGCAAGATGCGCTCGCCCGTCGCCACGGGCTTGCCGATCCATTCCGACGGATCGTCCATCAGCACCACGCCGGCTTGCGGCGCCAACACACGCGCACGCGCCAGTTGCTCTTGCAAGTAGTCGATTTCAGAACGACGCTCTTCCACTTTGCCCACCAACAGGGCCAGTTGTGTTTTGGACTTGCTGTCGCTCAAAGCCAATTGACTGGTTTGGCGGTAATCGGTTTCGGCTGTTGCCAGGGCTTGCATGGCCACGTCCAAGCGCGACTGAATCACGATCTCGTCAAAACTGAACAACGGTTGATCGGCGTTGACTTGTTGGTTGGGCTGCACGTGAAATACATCAATCACACCATCCAGCGGCGCACGAATCACCAAGGGATGCGCGGGCACCAATTCACCCGGCGCCAACACCGTCAAGTGCACAGGCCAAAGCAACGCAGCGAGCAAGCCACCTGCGATCTGCACGCGACGCTGCTTCCACCACAACTGGTTTTCTTGCCAAGCGATGACTTTGGCGATCCGTTCACGCCAATTCCGCAATCGGGCGATGTGTGGCCGGTGCCGTGCAGCAAACGCATGCCACCAGACCTCGGACCACTCGTGCAAAACAGCCAGCTCATCGGGCAGCCACGGGGTGTCGCGCATCAAGATCGCAGCACCATCGACACCAGTCATTGCAGAGCCTAACCACACGGCATGCTCTGGGCACCAGAGCGCCCAGTCAGCGGCCAAGTGCTCGGGTAGATCACGCGCAGAAAAGGTGTGCGGCCCCTCGCCGCCCAAGGCATGCAGGTGACGGCACACGGCGTCGAGCCATTGCACATAGGGCACATTGGCATCCACCTGCACAACCCCCGACAAGCTCCAAGTCCCCTCTTCGGTGAGCCACAAAGCAGCCTGACGGTAAGGTGCCAGAGCCAACGTGTCGTTGACCAGCAAGAAGCCCAGCTCGCGATCAGACGCAGCTTGACGCGCTTTGCGCGCTAAGCCCCACAACGCATCTGTCATCCTGCGCGCACTCGCACAGCTTCACGCACAGACGATTGGGGCATGGCGTCGGCCACACGCACCAAGGTGATGGGGCGTTTGGCTTTGTTGGCAAAGCCCAAGATAGAGGTGGAGGACAACACAACGTTGGTCACCGAACCGCTGAGTGTGAAGGTTTTGTTCACGCTGTCAATGGAACTGACGGTCAACTGTGTGGTGCCGTTTTTCAGTGCTGTCAGCGTACCTGCCTGGTTGTTTGCGGTGCTAGCCACCATGCACATGCGCTTGGATGTCCATTCGGAAGGCAACCGTGAGATCAAAAAAGCCATCAATGACATGAATGGTGTGATTGATCGCTGCCTGCAAACAACGCTGTTGGGCGACCGACAACTGGTGGCACAGGTTGAGCGATGCGAGCTGGTCAATCTCCTGCGTGATGCGGTGTCGGCTTGCACACAACCCCAACGAATCGAAACAGATGCCCCCACCGAGCTGTATGCACAGACCGATCGACAGTTGTTCTTCATCGTGCTCAACAACTTGCTTGAAAACGCCTGTAAATATGCAAAACCCAACACCCCCATTCATGCCACGCTGAGACATGATGCCGATGGAAAGACCCTCGTCTTCGAGGTACGCAACCTGCCCCATGACAACCATTGGCCAGATGCAAAGCAGGTGTTTGATAAGTATTACCGCAGCCCCTACGCTCGGCGTCAGGCGGGCACGGGATTGGGACTGTTCCTGGTCAACAACTTGATGCAGACACTGGGTGGTGACATTCGTTATGCCCCTGATGAGACCTGGGTCAGGTTTGTGGTGCGAATGCCCTTGTCGACCTGATTTGGCTTGATTTGGGAAATTGCCCCCTCTGATATTTATGATTTTTTCATTTCAACTCGCCACTCCCACATGACTTTTGCGCCCTCACTTCACATCCTGGTGGTGGAAGACAACGACAGCCTGCGCGAGGCCACCGTCGACTTCCTTCAGCAGCAAGGTCACCAAGTGGCGGGTGTGGTGTGCGCTGAAGATGTGGACGACACGCCCACACGCGACCTCCCCGATCTGTACATCATCGATGTCAACATGCCCGGTGAAGACGGCTTCAGCTTGGCCGAACGCATCCGTAAAAGCCAACCCATGGCAGGCATTGTGTTGATGACAGCACGGGGACAGCTGAGCGATCGACTCGAGGGCTATTCATCCGGTGCAGATAACTACTTGATCAAACCCGTCGAGCAAACAGAGCTGCTGCTCTGCATCAACAGCCTTGGACGACGACTCAAGGCAAGCACATCGATCCCGCTGTCAGACACGCTGACACTCAACAGCCAAACCTTGCATCTATCAGGGCCACAGGGTGAAACTTCACTCACCCACGGTGAAAGCCTTTTGCTCGCCGCCTTCAGCCGTGCAGCGGGGCAAAAACTTGAACGCTGGCAAGCCATGCAACTGGTGGACACCAAAGACAAAGGCCTGGTGCCTGCAAATTTGGAAATGCGCATCAGCACATTGCGCAAAAAGCTCATCAGCTGCGGCACATCCTATGACGCGATTCGCACGATCCGCGGCTTTGGCTACGTCCTGTGCGTTCCCATTCAGATCCTCTGAGATCCTTCCGCAACCCACGCCAAAACAAAACGCCACCCGAGGGTGGCGTTTTGCTGGGCTTGAGCTTGCAAGTGTCAGAACACCCGCAGCTCGTGCTGCATGCGTTTAGGCGGTTTTAACCGCATCCACGTTGCGCAAGCGAATGTGCAATTCACGCAACTGCTTTTCGTCCACAGGGCTTGGCGCTTGGGTGAGCAAACACTGCGCGCGCTGAGTCTTTGGGAAAGCAATCACGTCACGGATGGACTCTGCACCGGTCATCAAAGTGACGATGCGGTCCAAACCGAAGGCCAAGCCGCCGTGTGGAGGCGCGCCGTATTGCAAGGCGTCGAGCAAGAAGCCGAACTTGAGCTGAGCTTCTTCTGGCGTGATCTTCAAAGCGTCAAACACTTTTTGTTGCACGTCAGCGCGGTGGATACGCACCGAGCCGCCGCCCATTTCCCAACCGTTCAACACCATGTCGTAGCCCTTGGAGATGCACTTCTCGGGCGCGGTGACCATCCAGTCTTCGTGGCCGTCTTTGGGCGCGGTGAAGGGGTGGTGCACGGCGGTGTAGCGCTGGCTTTCGTCGTCGAACTCGAACATTGGGAAGTCGACCACCCACATCGGGGCCCAACGGTCTTCGAACAAACCGTTTTTCTTGCCGAACTCGCTGTGGCCAATCTTGATGCGCAAGGCACCGATGGCGTCGTTCACGATCTTGGCCTTGTCTGCACCGAAGAAAATCAAGTCGCCGTTTTGCGCGCCTGAACGCTCCAACACAGCGTTCAATGCTGCGTCGTGGATGTTCTTGACGATGGGTGACTGCAAACCGTCACGGCCTTTGGACAGGTCGTTGACACGGATGTAGGCCAAGCCCTTCGCGCCGTAGATCTTGACAAACTCGGTGTAGGCGTCGATCTCGCCACGGCTGATACCGCCACCTTCGACCGAACCATTCGGCACGCGCAGGGCCACCACGCGGCCGCCCTTCATGTTGGCGGCACCCGAGAACACTTTGAAGTCCACATCGCCCATGACATCGGTCACTTCGGTGAACTGCAGCTTCACGCGCAAGTCAGGCTTGTCTGAGCCATAAATGTGCATGGCGTCTTGGTACGTCATGACGGGGAACTCGCCGAGGTCCACACCAATGGTCTTTTGGAACACGCGTTTGATCATGCCTTGGAACATGTCGCGGATTTCTTCCTCGCTCAAGAACGAGGTTTCAATATCAATCTGGGTGAATTCAGGCTGACGGTCAGCGCGCAAGTCTTCGTCGCGGAAGCACTTGGTGATTTGGTAGTAACGGTCGTAGCCCGCCACCATCAACAGCTGTTTGAACAACTGAGGTGACTGTGGCAACGCGAAGAACTGACCATCGTGCACACGGCTAGGCACGAGGTAATCGCGCGCACCTTCAGGTGTGCTCTTGGTGAGCATCGGTGTTTCGATGTCCACGAAGCCGTTTTCGTCGAGGTACTTGCGCACTTCCATCGACACTTTGTAGCGCAGCATCAGGTTGTTTTGCATGTACGGGCGACGCAGGTCGAGCACGCGGTGTGTGAGGCGTGTGGTCTCAGACAAGTTGTCGTCGTCAATTTGGAACGGCGGCGTGACCGACTCGTTCAACACGATCAGCTCGTGGCACAGCACTTCAATCTTGCCGCTCTTGAGGCCTTCGTTGGTCGTGCCTTCAGGACGGGCGCGTACCAAGCCTTTGACTTGGATACAAAACTCGTTGCGCACGTTCTCAGCCACTTTGAACATCTCGGGACGGTCTGGGTCACACACGACTTGCACGTAGCCTTCACGGTCGCGCAGGTCAATGAAGATCACGCCACCGTGGTCACGACGACGGTTGACCCAGCCGCACAGGCTCACGGTTTGGCCATTGAGAGCTTCGGTCACAAGACCGCAGTAGTGGGAGCGCATTGCCATTTTTAGTTTCTCTTTTCTTGAATGACTGCGGTGCCAGGAGAGACGGCACCCATGGAAATCACATACGTCAACGCTTCGTCAACGCTCATCGCAAGCTCAATCACGTCGGCGCGGGGCACCAACAAGAAGAAGCCGCTGGTTGGGTTCGGTGTGGTGGGCACGTACACGCTCAGGTGTTCGCCGTTGAGCTTGGAAGCCACTTCGCCCACAGGCGCACCGGTTTGAAAAGCAATGGTCCACATGCCCTCATGGGGGTACTGCACCAACAAGGCTTGGCGAAACGCGTTGCCGTTGCTAGAGAACAGGGTGTCGGACACTTTTTTGACACTGGTGTAAATCGACTTGACGATAGGAATGTGGGTGAACAATTTGTCCCACTGCTTGACCCACCAGCGACCGGCCACGTTCGACACCAAAGCGCCCGTGACCAACAAGCCCACCAGCACCAAGACCACGCCAAGTCCTGTGATCTGGCGCAAAGAGGTCAGCGTGTCGTGTGACACCAAGGGGCCGATGGTGCCTAAGAACATGCCGTCCATGACACCCACCAGCCACGTCAACACCCAGACCGTGATGGCCAAGGGCGTCCAAACCAACAGGCCTGCAAGCAGGTATTTTTTAATGGGCATGGTGTGCTTTAGTTTTTGAAAATCGTTCAGTGGCAAGCGCACGATGCGCCGCAACCACCGGCAGCAGAGGTACCGCTGTCACTGGCTGCAGCGGGTGCCGCAGCCGTGGCTGTGCTGTCGCCACTGGGCGTGGAAGCTGGGGCAGAAGTGCCACCCGAGCCGCCTTTGAAATCGGTGGCATACCAACCCGAGCCTTTGAGCTGAAAGCCCGCAGCGGTGAGTTGTTTAGAGAATGTCGGTTTACCGCAGGCCGGGCAATCGGTCAGCGGGGCATCCGCGATTTTTTGCAGGACGTCCTTGGCATGGCCGCAGGACCCGCATTTGTAGGCATAAATGGGCATGGCAGGAAGATGGGGTAAAACCCGTAATTATAGGCGGCAGGCCGATCTTCAAGCCCCGTCCGCGCGCCCTGCCCCGCTGGCTGCGTGCGTCAGGCCGCACCCACCAGTTTGTGGTGACTGCCATGGGCATTGCGAATGGCTTGCGGCCCCACGGAGCCCACCAACATGCCCACCAAACTGGCCATCACGCCGGCCAATTGGGCCGGAAACTCCTGCCCAGCAGGCGTCGCCAAAAACAGCAACCAAGTCAGCAACCCCAACACGATCGCAAAAATCGCCCCTTGGGTGGTCGCGCGCTTCCAATACAGCCCAAAGGTCAAAGGCACAAACGCCCCCACCAAAGGCACTTGGTAAGCCCCCGAGACCATTTCGTAAATCGAGGTGCCTTGCATCAAGATGGCGTAGCACAGCACCACCACGCTGAAAGCCAGCACCGTGATGCGCATGGCTCGCAGCTCTTGTTTGTCGCTTTGATGCGGGTGAAATTGGCGCCAAATGTTTTCAGTGAATGTGACGCTAGGCGCCAGCAACGTGGCCGATGCGCATGACTTGATGGCCGAGAGCAACGCGCCAAAGAACAACACCTGCATGATGAACGGCATGTGCGCCATCACCAACGTAGGCAGCACTTTTTGGGGGTCTTCGGCCATCAGGGTTGCCGCGGTCTCCGGCATGATGATCATCGCGCTGACGACCAAGAACATGGGCACAAACGCAAACAAGATGTAGCAAATCCCGCCAATCACCGGGCCGCGTGTGGCCGCCTCCAAGCTGTTGGCCGACATGACGCGCTGAAACACGTCTTGCTGTGGGATCGAACCGAACATGATGGTGATCGCAGCCGCAAAGAAAAACACCACGTCTTTGAAATTGGGCTCGGGCAAAAACTTGAACATGTCTTTGCTGATCGCCAAGCTCACCACTTTGTCAGCGCCCCCCGCTTGGTCGGCCGCAAACACCGCCAGGATAGACAAACCCACCACCAAGATGATCATTTGGATGAAGTCGGTGATCGCCACCGACCACATGCCACCAAACAAGGTGTAGGCCAAGATCGACACCACGCCAATCACCATGCCAAGCTCGATGCTGATGGCGTTGTTGGACAACACGTTGAAGACCAAGCCCAAAGCCGTGACTTGGGCCGACACCCAGCCCAAGTAGCTGACCATGATGATCAGCGAGCAAATCACCTCGACGGTGCGGCCATAGCGCTCGCGGTAGTAATCGCTGATGGTCAACAGCGTCATGCGGTAGAGCTTGCCCGCAAAAAACAACCCCACAAAGATCAAACAAAAGCCAGCACCAAAGGGGTCTTCCACCACGCCGTGCAAACCGCCGTTCACAAACTTGGCAGGGATGCCCAAGACGGTTTCAGAGCCGAACCATGTCGCAAACGTGGTGGTCACGATCATGGCCATGGGCAAGTGCCGGCCTGCAATCGCAAAGTCTGCGGAGTTTTGAACACGTTTGGCCGCCATCAAGCCGATGGCAATGGTGACCAGCAAATAAACGATGACGAGTGTGAGCAGCACGGGTCAACTCCGCTAAAACTTTAAAAAAACGTGTGCAGTCGCACAAACACCTGCATCGCTACCAAACCGAGCAAGAAGCCCGCACCACACCACATGAGGCGTTGCAGCAAACGGTTGGTCCGGCGCTGCTCTTCGATCAAGAGTTGCAGATGGCTGTTGCCATCGTTTTGACGATGCTTCAAAAAGTCGTGCACCAAACGGGGCAGCTCGGGCAAGAGCTTGGCGTAACGCGGCGCTTCGGCGACCAATTGGTTCCAGAGTTTTTTAGGACCGACTTGGTCGATCATCCATTTTTCCAAGAACGGCTTGGCGGTGCTCCACAGGTCCAATTCAGGATCGAGCTGGCGACCCAAGCCTTCGATGTTGAGCAAGGTTTTTTGCAACAAGACCAACTGCGGCTGAATCTCGACATTGAAACGACGCGAGGTTTGGAACAAACGCATCAACACCATGCCCAAAGAAATTTCTTTCAAGGGACGGTCAAAGTAAGGCTCGCACACCGCACGAATGGCGGACTCCAACTCATCCACGCGCGTGTCAGCGGGAACCCAACCAGACTCCACATGCAACTCAGCCACGCGCTTGTAATCGCGACGGAAAAACGCGGTGAAGTTTTGCGCCAAGTATTCTTTGTCGTATTCAGTGAGCGTGCCGACGATGCCAAAGTCTAAGGACACATAGCGCCCAAAGCTTGCAGGGTCGATGCTGACTTGGATGTTACCGGGGTGCATGTCGGCGTGAAAGAAACCATCACGGAACACTTGGGTGAAGAAGATGGTCACGCCATCCCGCGCGAGCTTGGGAATATCCACCCCGGCCTGACGCAAACGATCCACCTGACTGATGGGCACACCGTTCATGCGTTCCATCACGATGACTTCGGTGTGGCAGAAATCCCAAATCATTTCGGGAATCAGCACCAAATTCAAACCATCCATGTTGCGACGCAATTGGGCCGCATTGGCGGCTTCGCGGATGAGGTCGAGTTCATCGTGCAAGTACTTGTCGAATTCAGCCACCACTTCGCGGGGCTTCAAACGCTTGCCATCGGCGGACAAACGGTCGACCCAACCGGCCATCATGCGCATCAGGCTCAGGTCTTTGTCGATGACGTTCAACATGCCAGGACGCAACACTTTCACAGCCACATCACGGGTGTGACCGCTGCGGTCTTTGATGACGGCAAAGTGCACTTGCGCAATCGACGCGCTGGCTACAGGTTGATGGGTGAAGTCCACGAACACGTCGTTGAGTGGGCGACCAAATGAACGCTCAATGATCGCAACGGCAACATCGGATGGAAACGGTGGCACGCGGTCTTGCAACAGCGCCAGCTCATCGGCAATGTCAAACGGCAGCAAGTCACGGCGGGTGGAGAGCACCTGACCGAACTTCACAAAGATGGGTCCCAAATGCTCCAACGCTTCGCGCAAACGCTGACCGCGCGGCGCACGCAAATCACGCCCCACCGACACAATGCGAGCCAACAACCGCAAGCCCGGCTTTTGGAAACTGGTCAGTACCAGTTCATCGAGGCCGTAGCGCAGGACGATGAACACAATGTAGAGGCCGCGAAACAAGCGTGTCATGGCGTCCCCTTTTGAGCTTTCTGCTGCACAAAGCTGCGCAGCGCATCCACGGCACGTTTGGCCGTTTGTGCCAAGGTGTGGGCTGGGGCATCGCCGATCAAACGCGATAAATCTTCCTCGGGATCCCAGCGCACATGGTCGATGAGCCAATTCACTTCGGCCGCCAATTGCACATCACCTTCGATGCGAATGGCTGGCTTGTCACCTTGCAACACAGTCTTGGCCAACTCCAAAGGAGAAGGCTCGTTCACGCGCAACACCAAATCGGCCGCTTGGTGGCTGGCGTCAGGCGTGATGAACTCCACCAAGCCCGCAGGTGTGAAAGCACATTGAAACACTTGATCACGCCAACACACTTGCACTTGGCGCCCCCGTTGGCGTTGCAACCTGTCACGCGCAGCAGGCTCTTGCATGAGCACATGGTTCAAAAAAAGCACGACGCGTTGCTGCACCTCGCTCACCGCCCATGCGGGAGGTGTGAACGATTGCGCAAAATCAGCGGGAAGTTGGGTGCGCAGCGCGTCTGCCGCGCCAGCCAACCAAGAAAAAGGGGACTGTGTTGCCATAGTCCCCGATTATTCCTTGTTTGAGCGCCCTGCCGAGCCCTCGGATCAAGTGCCCTGTTTATTGCAAGGCTTGCACACCCGCGACCAGCCATCCCAGGCTGCCATCTTTGGGCTTGGTCATGTTCCAAACTTCGCGGAATGGGGTGGGGCCTGCAGAAGGCTCTTCACGAATCAGTCCAGAGAACTCCACGCTGGCCAAGTAGAACGCACCTGCTTCTTCGATACCCAAGAGCTGCGCGTCCAGCATCACCACGTCGGTGTGGTTGACTTGGCCGCTGGCCGTGGCTTCGCGCTCAGCGAGTTGGTTTTTGATTTCTTCCAACATGCTGTCGGTCATCATGGAGCGCAAAGTGCTCACATCGGAACGGTCCCAAGCAGCTTGCAAGGTCATGAAGTTTTGCTTGGCCGCGTTGACAAAACCCAGCGTGTCAAAGTCCGCGGGGATGCCCCAAGTTTGTTGGCCTGACAACGCAGAACCAATCATCGAACCACCACGTTGCGATGCAGCGGGGTCATAGGCTGGCATGGTGTCCATCGGACGGGCCGAGGCGTCATTGCCCACGTTCTTGGGGTTGTACTGTGGCAAGGTGCTTGGATTTGCAGAAGCGCCAGCACCTTCAAAAGCAAACGGGCTGTTGTTCGCAGCTTCAGGTTGTCGACGACGCATCAGCGCACCAATCACCATCATGACCACCAAGGCAAGCAAGCCGAACATCAGGAACTGACCAAACTCAGCGCCAAAACCCAACGAGTGTGCCAACCAAGCCAGGCCCAAACCAGCAGCCAAACCGCCCAACATCGCGCCCCAAGGCTTGCGTTGCGGTTGCGCTGCCGCAGGAGGCGCTGCAGGCGTAGGCGCTGGTGCCGCCTGTGTCGCGTTTTGCACAGGGGCAGCAGGTTTGGCAGCTTCACGTTGTGTCACGTTGCTGGACTGCTGGCCCATTGACTTGCCACCGCCCAAGCGTTTGGCGGCCTCGGCGTGCAAACTGGCAAACGCCATCGCGATCACCAAAATTGATGTCCAAAGTTTTTTCATGTCGTTGTCTCCTTCTGTCTCGGTGTGTCAGCACTTAATTCCAACATGAAGCGCGACCACGCCGGCACTCATGTTGTGAAAGTCCACATGGCCAAAGCCATTTTGTTTCATGAGGGCTTTGAGCTCCTCTTGGCCGGGGTGCATGCGAATGGACTCAGCCAAATATTGGTAGCTCGAAGCATCCCCCGCAATCATCTGGCCCAACTTGGGCAGGATGTTGAAGGAGTACCAGTCGTAGGCTTTCTCGAGCGGCTTGGCCACTTTGGAAAACTCCAGCAGCAGCAGCTTGCCGTTGGGCTTGAGCACGCGGCACATTTCTTTGAGCGCTAAATCTTTGTGGGTCATGTTGCGCAAGCCAAAGGCCACGCTGACCACGTCAAAGTGGTTGTCGGGAAACGGCAGCTTTTCGGCATCGCACACCAAGGTAGGCAACACCAGGCCATGGTCGAGCAAACGGTCTCGCCCTGTGCGCAGCATGGCCTCGTTGATGTCGGTGTGCACCACACGGCCTGTTTTGCCCACCTTCTGTGCAAACGCCATGGACAAGTCGCCCGTGCCACCGGCGATGTCGAGCACTTGCGAGCCTTCGCGCAGATCCGCCACCATGACGGTGTAGCGCTTCCACAGGCGGTGCAGGCCGGCAGACATGAGGTCGTTCATCACGTCATATTTGGACGCGACGGAGTCAAACACACCACGCACATGTTTGGCTTTTTCTTTTTCGTCAACGGTTTTGAAACCGAAATGGGTGCTGCTCATAATGATCAATGCTATCAGTGTCTCAGTGGGCGTGGCTGCTGCAGCCCGCGCCCGCCTTCTCAGGCATGGCTGCGTCGCGGTCCATGCCCGCTTCTTTCAGGCGGCGCTCGTAATCGGCCCACAACTGGTCTTGCTCAGAGCCCAAGAAATACAGGTACTCCCAAGTGAACAAGCCACTGTCGTGACCATCGCTGAAGGTGGGCTTGATGGCGTAGTTGCCTACGGGCTCTAAGCCTTCTAAGCCCACCTCGCGCTTGCCCGTTTGCAACACCTCTTGGCCTGGCCCGTGGCCCTGCACTTCAGCCGATGGGCTGTAAACACGCATCAACTCGAACGGAATACGAAATGAAGCGCCGTCAGAGAAGCTCACCTCCAAGACGCGCGTGGCGCCGTGTACGGTGATGTCTTGCGGAGTGGGGGTATGTTTTTCGAGGCCGGCCATTGCTGTCTTTCGGTTTAAACCAACACGCGCTCAATGCCACCGGCATTGGCGTGGGCCACGTACTCGGGCATCCATTGCTCGCCCAAGATCTTGCGTGCCATCTCGACCACGATATAGTCGGCTTCGAGCAAACCATTTTGCAGATCGTCGCCGTAACGGGTCAGGCCTTGCAAGCAGCTGGGGCAGCTGGTGAGGATCTTCATGTCGCCTTGTGCTTGCCCGGTCATGGCACGCAAGGCGACTTCGTCTTTTTGCAACTCTGCTTCTTTGCGGAAACGCACTTGGGTCGAGATGTCAGGACGCGTCACACCCAAGGTACCCGACTCGCCGCAGCAACGATCGCTCTTGACCACTTGATCGCCGACCAAGGCCTTGACCGTTTTCATCGGGTCTTGCTGCTTCATGGGGCTGTGGCAAGGATCGTGGAACAAATAGCCCGCTTGCTGTTCGGCATTGAGCTTGATGTCCTTTTCGAGCAAGAACTCGTGGATGTCGACGATGCGGCAACCAGGGAAGATCTTGTCGAACTCGTAGCCTTGCAACTGATCAAAGCACGTGCCGCAGCTCACCACCACGGTTTTGATGTCGAGGTAGTTGAGCGTGTTGGCCACGCGGTGGAACAACACGCGGTTGTCGGTGATGATCTTCTCGGCCTTGTCAAACTGGCCCGAGCCTTTTTGTGGGTAGCCACAACACAGGTAGCCGGGTGGCAGCACCGTTTGCACACCGGCATGCCACAACATGGCTTGCGTGGCGAGGCCGACTTGACTGAACAAACGCTCCGAGCCACAACCTGGGAAATAGAACACGGCCTCGGTCTCTGGCGTGGTGGTCTTGGGGTTGCGGATGATGGGCACGTAATCTTTGTCTTCAATGTCCAACAAAGCGCGCGCGGTTTTCTTGGGCAAACCGCCCGGCATTTTTTTGTTGATGAAGTGGATGATTTGCTCTTTGATGGGCGCAGCGCCCACCGTTGCAGGCGGCGCTTTGGTTTGCTTGCGCGCCACCACACCGAGCACGTCGTGCGCGAAGCGCTGCAGCTTCATACCCACATCCACCATCGCACTGCGCGCGAACTTGATGGTTTCGGGGTTGGTGGCATTGAGCATGAACATCGCGGCTGCGTTGCCAGGACGGAAGCTCTTTTGTCCCATCTTGCGCAACAGGTTGCGCATGTTCATGGACACGTCACCAAAGTCAATGTTCACGGGGCAAGGCGAGAGGCACTTGTGACAAACCGTGCAGTGGTCTGCCACGTCTTCAAACTCTTGCCAGTGCTTGATGGACACGCCACGGCGGGTTTGTTCTTCGTACAAAAAGGCCTCAACCAACAGCGAGGTGGCCAAAATTTTGTTGCGAGGGCTGTATAACAAGTTGGCGCGCGGCACGTGCGTCGAGCACACAGGCTTGCATTTGCCGCAACGCAAACAGTCTTTCACGCTGCCCGCAATGGCGCCAATGTCGGACTGCTGCATGATGAGCGACTCATGCCCCATCAAACCAAAGCTTGGCGTGTAGGCCTGGCTCAAATCGGCATGACGCAGGTTCACATCGGCATCTTGGTTGCGCAGCAACTTGCCTTTGTTGAAACGACCTTCGGGATCCACGCGCGCTTTGTAGTCCGCAAAGGGCTGCAATTCGGCATCAGTCAAAAACTCCAGCTTGGTGATCCCAATGCCGTGCTCACCCGAGATCACGCCATCGAGCGAACGCGCCAGCACCATGATGCGGGCCACCGCCTCGTGCGCGGTTTGCAGCATGGCGTAGTTGTCACTGTTGACGGGGATGTTGGTGTGCACATTGCCGTCACCGGCGTGCATGTGCAGCGCCACCCAAACACGGCCTTTGAGCACGCGCTGGTGAATGGCATTGCACTCATCCAAGATGGGCTGAAATTGAGCGCCCGTGAAAATGTTTTGCAGCACCGCACGGATTTGTGTTTTCCAACTGGCACGCAAGGTGTGATCTTGCAGCTGCGGGAACAAAGCGTCGCATTCATTGAGCCACTGCTGCCACAGGCCACGCACTTCGCCAATCAGCGAGCGGGCTTGTTGCACACGGTCTTCCAGCAATTCGGGCGTCGGCACATCGGCTGCGTCGTCTGACTTGCCCAAAGGCAAATTGCCTTTGGCGAAGAAATCTTCCAAGGCGTCACACAAGGCAATCTTGTTGCGCAAGCTCAATTCGATGTTGATGCGCTCAATGCCATCGGTGTACTCCGCCATGCGTGGCAAAGGAATCACCACGTCTTCGTTGACCTTGAAGGCGTTGGTGTGACGGCTGATGGCGGCTGTGCGCTTGCGGTCCAACCAAAACTTTTTACGCGCTTCAGCGCTGACAGCGACAAAACATTCGCCGCTGCGTGAGTTGGCCATGCGTGCCACTTCAGACGTGACACGTGCCACGTCATCCGCGTTATCGCCAGCAATGTCACCAATCAACAGCATCTTGGGCATGCCACCGCGCTTGCTCTTGGTGGCATAACCCACGGCACGCAAATAGCGATCGTCCAAATGCTCTAAGCCCGCCAACAACACACCGCTGCGTTTTTGCTCGGCAAACATGAAATCTTTGATTTCCACAATGCTGGGCACGGCATCTTTGGCATTGCCAAAGAACTCCATGCACACGGTGCGCGTGTGCTCGGGCATGCGGTGAACAATCCAGCGGGCGCTGGTGATCAAGCCATCGCAACCTTCTTTTTGGATGCCCGGCAAACCGCTCAAGAACTTGTCGGTCACGTCTTTGCCCAAACCTTCTTTGCGGAAGGATTTGCCAGGGATATCGAGGCGTTCTTGGCGGATGAAGGTTTTACCGTCAGCTTGGTAATACTTCAGCTCAAAGCTGGCGACCTCGGCGTCGTGAATCTTGCCGAGGTTGTGATCCACACGGGTGACGTCGAGCCATTCGGCATCCGGGGTCACCATGCGCCAGCTGGCCAAGTTGTCGAGCGCCGTGCCCCACAGCACGGCCTTCTTGCCGCCCGCATTCATGGCGATATTGCCGCCAATGCACGACGCTTCGGCGGAGGTTGGGTCGACAGCAAACACAAAACCGGCACGCTCAGCGGCATCGGCCACACGCTGGGTGACCACACCGGCTTCTGTCCACACAGTGGGCACGGGATGGTCGATGCCAGGCAGGTTGACCATGACCACTTCGGTCATGGCTTCGAGTTTTTCGGTGTTGATGACCGCACTCTTCCAGGTCAGGGGCACCGCGCCACCGGTGTAGCCCGTGCCACCCCCACGGGGGACGATGGTCAAGCCAAGGTCAATACAACCTTTCACCAAACCGGCCATTTCCTCTTCGGTGTCAGGCGTCAACACAACAAAGGGGTATTCCACACGCCAATCGGTGGCGTCGGTCACATGGCTCACACGTGAGAGGCCATCGAACTTGATGTTGTCATGGGCCGTGTGCTTTTTAAGCAAACGTGCTGCTTTTTTGCGCAAAGCCGCAATGGCTTCGAATTGGGCATTGAATTGTTCGACGGCACGCCCTGCCGCCAACAAGAGCTGGCCGACCAAGGTGTCGCGCTCCGCATCGACATCGGGTGTACGACGGCGTTCCACCTCGCCCAGGCGATGGTGCAAGGCTTCAACCAACTGCACGCGCCGCTTGGGGTTGTCCAACAAGTCGTCTTGCAAATAGGGGTTGCGCTGCACCACCCAAATGTCACCCAACACCTCGTACAACATGCGCGCGGAGCGACCCGTGCGACGCTCTTGGCGCAGGCGCAGCAACAACTCCCACGCATCAGGGCCGAGCAAACGAAGCACGATTTCTCGGTCAGAGAAGGAGGTGTAGTTGTAGGGAATTTCGCGCAGTCGCGGGCTCTCTTCAGCCGTGGCGAGCAAGTGGTTCAACGAGGTGGGAGCGTTCATTTTTTCGGGTGGCGCCCAGGGGCGCGAAATGGGGGTCAATGTTACCGCAGGGCTTATGGCTCAAGGCTTGTACGCGACAAGAGAACTTACGGCGAATGGGGCTGTCGTCCCCTGTGTTTTAGGGGTATTCGTGCAAGATGTCAGCGTTGCCAGCCCCGACACATCAACCATTGCGTGGTGGCGCACACCAAGACCAAGGCTGCATAGGTGGCCATCTTGCCGTCAGCGCCCCACAACACCAGGCCGCCCGCCAACACGCCCGTGCCCAGCAAACCGCTGACCAGCGTTTGTTGGACCCAACTCCAAGGCGAGGCGCCGAGCCACCAGCGGGCCGTGATCCGGGCAAATACCACGCAAAACAGGGCCACACCCCAGGCTGGCGCCATGAAGCCAAAAGTGTGAATGATGTATTCGAAAGGACCCATGCAACAAATTTTATAATCAGCCACTATGGCAGTCTGGGCTTTAGGCCTCAATCACAACACAGCCCCGCTTGACCTGCGGGGCCGTTTTGCTTTTGCGGTCGAGCAAATGGGCCCGACCCTCACCACCCTGCGCGACACTTTTTCCTCGGGCAGCGAGGTCGCCATCCTGTCCACGTGCAACCGCACCGAGATTTATTGCGCAGGCGAACAAGCCCAAATGCAAAGCACATTGGACTGGTTGGCGCAGTCGGGCGGCGTCTCAGCCGAGGCCTTGAAAGATCACACCTACGCACTGACAGAGGCCGATGCAGCCCGCCACGCCTTTCGCGTCGCCAGTGGCCTCGACTCCATGGTGCTGGGCGAGCCCCAAATCTTGGGCCAGATGAAAGACGCGGTGCGCGCGGCCTCTGAAGCTGGCGCATTGGGCACCACGCTCAACCAACTGTTCCAACGCTCATTTGCCGTGGCCAAAGAGGTGCGCAGCTCCACCGAGATTGGTGCACACTCCATCAGCATGGCAGCCGCCGCCGTGCGCCTGGCCAGCCAGCTGTTTGAAGACCTGAGCGAAACCCGTGTGTTGTTTGTGGGCGCAGGCGAAATGATTGAGCTGTGTGCCACGCACTTCGCGGCGAAAAACCCCAAAACCATGGCCATTGCCAACCGCACGCTGGAACGTGGCGAGAAGCTGGCCACCCAATTCAGCGGCGAAGTCATGCGCTTGGCCGACTTGCCCCAGCGCTTGCACGAGTTTGATGTGGTCATCAGCTGCACTGCCAGCACCCTGCCCTTGATTGGCTTGGGCGCGGTTGAACGTGCGCTGAAGCAACGCAAACACCGCCCCATGTTCATGGTCGATTTGGCGGTGCCACGCGACATCGAGCCCGAGGTGAAGTCGCTCGAAGATGTGTACCTGTACACCGTGGATGATTTGTCTGTGGTGGTGCAAACCGGCCAAGCCAACCGCCAAGCCGCGGTGGCGCAAGCTGAAGCCATCATTGATGCCGGTGTGCAAAGTTTTGAGCACTGGATGGACCAGCGCAACAACGTGCCGCTCATCCAACAACTCAACGCCCAAGCCGAAGACTGGCGCAGCGCAGAACTGACACGCGCGCGCAAATCGCTGGCCAAAGGTGATGATGTGGACGCGGTGCTGGAAGCGCTGTCACGCGGCCTCACGCAAAAAATGCTGCACGGTGCCATGGCTGAGTTGCATGCAGGTGACGCCGCCTCACGCGAACGTGCACGCCACGCGATTGAGCATTTCTTTTTACGCGGCAACCGTTAGGCGCTGACCCCATGAAAGACTTTCTGCGCGCTCAACTCGAGCGCCACGCACAACGCTTGGCCGAGCTGGACTTCTTGCTGTCGCGCGAAGACATCATGAAGGACATGACGCAATTCTTGGCTTTGTCACGCGAACACACCGACGTCACCGCCACGGCCAGTCGCTACGCACGCTACCAACAACGCGAAGCTGATTTGCAAGCAGCGCAACAAATGCTGCAAGACGGTGGCGATGACGCCGACATGCGCGCCATGGCCGAAGAAGAAATTGCCAGCGCCCAAGCCGAACTGCTGCAGCTCGAAGCCGAGCTGCAGCGCATGTTGCTCCCCAAAGACCCCGACGACACGCGCCCTGCTTTTTTAGAAATTCGGGCGGGCACGGGCGGCGATGAGTCGGCCCTGTTTGCCGCCGATTTGCTGCGCATGTACATGCGCTATGCCGAGCGCCAAGGGTGGCGCACCGAAATCGTGAGCGAATCGCCAAGCGAACTGGGCGGCTACAAAGAAGTGGTGGTACGCATGGACGGTGGCTCCAGCGGCGACGGCGTGTATGGCTGGCTCAAGTTTGAGTCGGGCGGCCATCGCGTGCAGCGCGTGCCCGCCACCGAAACACAAGGCCGCATCCACACCAGCGCCTGCACGGTGGCGGTGCTGCCTGAGCCGGATGAAGCCGAGGCCATCAAAATCAACCCGTCGGATTTGCGCATCGACACCTACCGCGCCAGCGGTGCGGGCGGCCAGCACATCAACAAAACCGACTCTGCGGTGCGCATCACCCACTTGCCCACGGGCATCGTGGCCGAATGCCAAGACGGTCGCAGCCAACACAGCAACAAGGCATCGGCCCTCAAGGTACTGACCGCACGCATCCAAGAAAAAGACCGCGCGGAGCGCGCCGCCAAAGATGCGGCCATGCGCAAGGGCCTGATTGGCAGCGGTGACCGCAGTGACCGCATTCGCACTTACAACTTTCCGCAAGGGCGTTGGACCGACCACCGCATCAACCTCACGCTGTACAAACTCAACTTCATCATGGAAGGTGATTTGGGAGAGGCCATGCAAGCCTTGAAGCATGCACACGAGGCAGAGCAACTGGCCGCACTCGAAGGCAACGCATGAGCGTGATGCCCACCAACGCAATGCCGACTGTGCAAACCGCCCCAACCGCTTGGACCGTCACCCAAGCCGCGGCATGGGCACAAACCTTGGGTCTGCCACGCTTGGACGCCCAAGTGCTGCTGCTCCACGCCTTGGGCCGCGCACCGCACGACCGCGCTTGGCTGTTGGCGCACGGCGATGACGCGCTAGACGCGGCGATGCAAGCCACCTTCGTGACCCACACACAACGCCGCCTCAACACCGAACCCGTGGCCTACATCACCGGCCAAAAAGAGTTTTTCGGTTTGGCGCTGCACGTGGACCAACGCGTCCTCGACCCTCGCGCCGACACAGAAACGTTGGTGGAATGGGCCTTGTCTTGCTTGGCTGATGTGCGCGCCCCCGCCGTGGTGGACTTGGGCACAGGCAGCGGCGCGATTGCCTTGGCCCTCAAAAATACACGGCCCGATGCCACGATCAGCGCAGTAGATGCCAGCGCGGATGCTTTGACCGTGGCCAGCGCCAACGCTGAACGCTTAGAGCTGCCCATCACTTTTCATCACGGCTCGTGGCTCGCCCCTTTGAAAGGCCAGACGTTTGATGCCATCGTCTCCAACCCACCCTACGTGGCCAGCGATGACGAACACTTGACCGCGCTGAAGCACGAGCCTTTGTCGGCACTGGCTTCTGGCCCAGATGGTCTGGACGACATTCGCACCATCGTGCGCGAAGCCACGCAGCACCTCAAGCCCAACGGCTGGCTGCTGATCGAGCACGGCTACGACCAAGCCCATGCGGTGCAAACCTTGCTGGGCAACCAAGGGTTTGTGAACGTACAAAGCCGTCCTGACCTTGCGGGCATCTTGCGCTGCACAGGCGGACAATGGCCGACAATGAAATAATGACCTTTTGATTTGGAGAGAACCCATGAGCGACGTGCAACAACGCATTGATGAACTGGTGAAGGGCAACGAGGTGTTGCTGTTCATGAAAGGCAGCGCAAGCTTTCCCATGTGTGGTTTTTCGGGCCGTGCGGTGCAAGTACTCAAAGCTTGCGGCGTAGACCCCAAAGCCATCAAAACCGTGAACGTGTTGGACGATGCCGAGATCCGTCAAGGCATCAAGGAATACAGCAACTGGCCCACCATCCCTCAGCTCTACATCAAGGGCGAGTTCATCGGTGGCTCGGACATCATGATGGAAATGTATGAGTCGGGTGAGTTACAAAAAGTGATCACCGGCTGATGGCATGCGGGCTTGATGAACGCCCGATGGAACAGAACCCCAAACGAAGCCCGCTTTCAAAGCGGGCTTTTTTATTGCGAAGGCGCAGGTGATGTCAGAGGGACCAACAGCTGGTCGGTTTTGCATTGGGCGTTGCCGTAGCGTTGCAAGCACAAATGCGCAGCGCACGACGCAATGGCCATTTTGCGCACCGCTTGGTTTTGGTCAACCACGACGGTTTCTTGATAGGGGATGTATTCGGGGCGCGTGATGTCGTTGCAGATGGTGTTGGTGTGTGCACCGTCACGCGTTGAAAAACAGCTGCGCATCCCTGTGGACACATAAATCACACGTTGACGTGTTTGCACCACCTGCACCTTGTTCTCGGGGTAGTCGGCCCAAGCCTGCGGCGCACACTCACTCTCCACGGCCCGGTAGGCCTTGGTGGCGCAGCCCGTCAGAAGCACGACCGCTGACACGAGAGCCCCTATTTTCATTGCCACCCCTTTTGTGCCGCCAGCACAGCGTTTGGATAGTGCGCCTGACCACGGCTGCCGTTGTAACGCCCCAGTGCCAAGCTCAAGTCTCCATTCTCAACGTTCAAGTAGTGCCGCAAGATGACGCAGCCAAAGCGTAAATTGGTTTGTGTTTGGAACAACACACTGGCGTCGCCATTGGCCAACACACGGGTCCAAAACGGCATCACTTGTGTGAACCCACGCGCGCCCGCGCTGCTGATGGCGAACTTGCGAAAACCACTCTCCACTTGAATCAGTCCCAACACCAGCGAGGGCTCTAAACCCGCGCGCTGGCTTTCGTACCAAACCGTTTGCAAAAACTCTCGACGCAAATGGGTCGTGGCCAACTCATGCGCCAGCATATCAGGCGTGCCACTGGGCGTGGCTGAGGCGATCCACAGATCAGACGGGGCAGGATGGGCTTTGCGGCGTTGCAGTTGTTTTTCTAAGCGTGCCTCTGCCTGCATGAGCCACTGTTGAAATGTGTTTGCAGCCTTCACATCCGGATGAACCAAGGTCGGTGGACCCGACGCATGAACCGCCGCACTCAGAGCCGTACGGACCGAATCAACCAAGGGTTCTTCGCGTTGACTGCCTGCGTGTGCGGTTGTGGTGACGCACACCACAAACAAAAGCGCCCCCGAAAGGGAGCGCACTGCAGTTAACACACCAGGTGCACGCAACACACGACTGAACAGACGCAGGCCGCGGCTCATGAGGATCACAAACCGAGTTGGACCTTCACATGCGCCAACACATCAGCCACCGCCACTTTGGTGGAGTCGCTGTCACGGCGGCGCTGGTACTCGACCACACCGTCTTTCAAGCCTTTATCGCCGATGGTCACACGGTGTGGCACACCGATCAATTCCCAATCCGCAAACATGGCGCCGGGACGCTCGCCACGGTCATCCAAGATGACGTCCACACCCAAGGCCAAGAGCTCTTCGTAGAGTTTGAAAGCGGCGACTTTGACGTCTTCGCTGCGGTCCATTCCGATGGGGCACACCACCACCGTGAAAGGCGCAATCGCATCGGGCCAAATGATGCCGCGCTCGTCATGGTTTTGCTCAATGGCGGCTGCGGGCAAGCGCGTGACGCCAATGCCGTAACAACCCATTTCCATGAATTGCGGTTTGCCATTGACATCCAAGAACGTGGCGTTCATGGCTTGGCTGTACTTGGTGCCGAGGTAGAACACATGGCCCACTTCGATGCCGCGTTCAATGGCGAGCACACCTTGGCCATCGGGTGATGCGTCACCTGCCACCACGTTGCGAATGTCGGCCACCAAATCGGGCTCGGCCACATCGCGGCCAAAGTTGACGCCGGTCATGTGGAAGTCCACTTCATTGGCACCACAAATCCAGTCGGTCATCACAGCCACATCGCGATCGGCAACGATTTTCAAAGGCTGCTTCAAATGAACAGGGCCGAGGTAGCCAGGTTTGCAACCGAAGTGGTCTTCAATTTCAGCCGTGGTCGCAAAGCGGAAGCCGCCTTCAAAACCAGGCAGCTTGCCCACTTTGACTTCGTTCATGTCGTGGTCGCCGCGCAAGAGCAAGAGCCACACTTGAGACTTGACGACTTCGCCTTTGTCGTTGAGCGTGTCAGTGGCCAAGACCAAGGACTTGACCGTGGTGTTCAACGGCACGTTCAACAAAGCAGCCACGTCTTCGCAGGTGCTCTTGCCAGGTGTGGCGGTTTTGGTCAGCGCTTGTGTGGCTGCGCCGCGCGTTTGCGCAGGCGCCAAAGCCTCGGCCTTTTCCATGTTGGCGGCGTAGTTGCTGGTGGGGCAATAGACGATGGCGTCTTCGCCTGTGGCAGCAATCACTTGAAACTCTTCGCTCAAGTCACCACCAATAGCGCCGCTGTCGGCCGCAACTGCGCGGTACTGCAAGCCAAAACGGTCAAAGATCTGGCGGTAGGCTTGCGCCATGACTTGGTAGCTTTGCTTGGCCGCGGTCTGGTCGCGGTCAAAACTGTAGGCATCTTTCATGATGAATTCGCGGCCGCGCATCAAACCAAAGCGTGGCCGACGCTCGTCACGGAACTTGGTTTGAATTTGATAGAAATTCTTGGGCAACTGCTTGTAGCTGCGCAGTTCTTGGCGGGCGATGTCGGTCACCACTTCTTCGCTGGTCGGTTGCACCACAAAGTCGCGGCCATGGCGGTCTTGGATGCGCAGCAGCTCGGGGCCCATCTTGTCGAAGCGGCCAGTTTCCTGCCACAGCTCAGCGGGCTGCACCACGGGCATGGTCAGTTCAATCGCACCCGCTTTGTTCATTTCTTCACGCACGATGGCTTCGACTTTGCGGATCACACGCAAGCCCATGGGCATGTAGTTGTAGATGCCAGCGCCGAGCTTTTTAATCAGGCCGGCTCGCATCATGAGTTTGTGGCTCACAACTTCGGCGTCGGCAGGGGCTTCTTTGAGGGTCGAAATTAAAAACTGAGAGGCTTTCATGCGCGTGAAAAATCGTAAATTTCAGTAGGGAATGAGGGTGAATCCGGAGGTGTGCACAGCGTCTCTGTGCATAATGGACTCAGTTCAAAAATTTGAGGTTTGATTATGCTTGACCGAGAAGGGTTCAGACCCAACGTCGGCATCATCTTGCTCAACCAGAAAAATCAGGTGTTTTGGGGCAAACGCATCCGCACCCACAGCTGGCAGTTTCCGCAAGGCGGCATTGATCGAGGAGAAACTCCCGAGCAAGCCATGTTTCGCGAACTGCACGAAGAAGTGGGGCTCATGCCAGAGCATGTGCGTATTGTTGCCCGCACCCGTGATTGGTTGCGCTATGAGGTGCCCGACCGGTTCATCCGGCGCGATGCGCGTGGCTTTTACAAAGGCCAAAAACAAATTTGGTATTTGTTGCAGATGATGGCGCCCGACCATCACTTGAATTTGCGCGCCACCAACCACCCTGAATTCGACGCTTGGCGTTGGAACGACTATTGGGTGCCACTCGACGTGGTGGTGGAATTCAAACGTGGCGTCTATGAAATGGCGCTGACCGAGCTGTCACGCTTTTTGCCACGTCACGAGGGTCGCAATCGCTTCTTGCGTGGCGGCCATCATCCGGCGCAAGAAGGCATGACGATGTCTAAACAGTTCGGTGTGTCCATCACGATGGAGTTGCCGCCAGGCGCAACGTTTGACCCCGATCCCCAATCGGCACTTCGTCAAAACGATTGATGCAAATGGCCCAGCCCTGAGAGGTTGGGCTTTTTCTTAGGCGTGCTTGGTGAGCACCAAGTTGTCGCGGTGAACCATCTCGGGCTCAGCAACATAGCCCAGCAGTTGCTCGACATCTTGCGAGGGCTTGCGGCACAACAAGCGCGCTTCAGCGGACGCGTAATTGGCCAAGCCGCGCGCAATCTCTTGACCTTGCGCATCATGGATGGCGATGACTTCTCCACGGGAAAAGTCGCCCTCTACAGCCGTCATGCCGATGGGCAACAAGCTTTTGCCTTCATGGCGCAATTTGGCAACGGCCCCTTCATCGATGGTGACCGAGCCACGCAATTGCAAATGATCGGCCATCCATTGCTTTCGCGCTTGTTGCTTTTGCGTGGGCGCCACCAACAAGGTGCCAATGGCTTCGCCCTGCGTCAAGCGCACCAACGCATCGGGTTCACGCCCCCAGGCAATCACCGTAGAAGCACCGGAGCCCGCTGCGCGCTTGGCAGCCAAGATTTTGGTGATCATGCCGCCCTTGCCAATGCTGGAGCCTGCGCCACCTGCCATCTCTTCGAGCTTGGCATCCCCTGCCCGTGCTTCGTGCACAAAAGTCGCCGTTGGATCACGTCGTGGATCTGCGGTGTAAAGACCTTTTTGATCGGTCAAGATGATCAACGCATCGGCCTCGACCAAGTTGGCCACCAAGGCCCCCAAGGTGTCGTTGTCGCCAAACTTGATTTCGTCATTGACCACGGTGTCGTTTTCGTTGATCACCGGCAACACGCCGTGCGTGAGCAGGGTTAACAAGGTGGAACGGGCATTGAGGTAACGCTCGCGGTCAGCGAGGTCAGCGTGCGTGAGCAAGACTTGGGCGGAACCCAAACCGTTTTCGCGCAGCTTGGTTTCATACATCTGGGCCAAACCCATTTGGCCGACGGCAGCGGCGGCTTGAAGTTCATGCAATTCTTTGGGACGTTGGGTCCAGCCCAAGCGCTTCATGCCTTCGGCAATGGCCCCACTGGAGACCATGATGACTTCGCGTCCATCGCGCACCAACGCGCTGAGCTGGCGACACCACTCGCCAATGGCTTGCTCGTCTAAGCCACGACCTTCGTTGGTGACCAAGCTAGAGCCGACCTTGACCACGATGCGTCGTGCATCGCGCAACACAGTGGAAGTGGATGGCGTCATGGCAGCTTATTCGGAGGTGGGCTCAACAAAACGAGGATCCACATACTCTGGCGGTTGCTCAGAGACTTGTTGCGCTTTGATGTGCTTGAAGATGTCTTTGATCAAATGTTCACATCCCTCACGCGTGAGCGCGGAAATTTGGAACACCGGACCTTTGTATTTCATGCGCTTGACGAAGTCGGCCACCAAGGCTTCGCGCTCATCGGCCGCGACCATGTCGAGCTTGTTGAGGACCAACCAACGTGGCTTGTCGTACAAGGCTTTGTCGTATTTTTTGAGTTCGTTGACGATGGCCTTGGCTTGCGCGACAGGATCCACGCCTTCATCGAACGGTGCAATGTCCACAAGATGCAGCAACAAACGTGTGCGCTGCAAATGGCGCAAGAACTGATGGCCCAAGCCAGCGCCGTCAGACGCGCCTTCAATCAAGCCCGGCACATCGGCCACCACAAAGCTTTGTTCAGGCCCCACGCGCACCACGCCCAAATTCGGATGCAAGGTGGTGAAAGGGTAATCTGCGATCTTCGGGCGCGCGTTGGAAATAGCAGAAATCAATGTGGACTTGCCCGCATTGGGCATGCCCAATAAGCCGACATCCGCCAACACTTTGAGTTCGAGCTTGAGTTCTTTTTTCTCGCCGGGCCAACCTGGCGTTTTTTGGCGCGGCGCACGGTTGATCGCGCTCTTGAAACGCATGTTGCCAAAGCCGCCATCGCCGCCTTTGGCGATGGTGATCACCTCGCCGGGCACCAGCATTTCATACAACACGTCGCCCGTTTCGGCGTCGGTGATGATGGTCCCGACGGGCATTTTCAGCGTGATGTCATCACCGGCATGACCGAACATGTCGGACCCCATGCCGTGCTGGCCACGCTTGGCCTCGTGACGACGTGAGTAACGGTAGTCCACCAAGGTGTTCAGGTTGGGGTCGGCCACCGCAAACACGTGCCCCCCACGACCTCCGTCACCCCCGTTGGGGCCGCCGAACTCTTTGTACTTCTCATGACGGAACGAGACGCAGCCGTTCCCCCCATCACCAGCGGCGATGTCGATATAGGCTTCGTCTACGAATTTCATGGCTGTATTCTAAAAAGTAAAGCCCCGACGAATCGGGGCTTTGTCACTAGACCGTTTGATGGAATCAGACGGGGGTGATATTGACCATGTGCTTGTTCAAAGCGCCTTTGACGCCGAACGACACGTGACCGTCCACCAAAGCAAACAAAGTGTGGTCTTTGCCCACGCCGACATTGGTGCCGGGGTGGAATTTGGTACCACGTTGACGCACGATGATTGCGCCAGCAGTGATCAACTCACCACCGAAAGCTTTCACACCGAGCATTTTGGGCTTGGAATCGCGCCCGTTTCGCGTAGAGCCGCCGCCTTTTTTCTGTGCCATGTCAAATGCTCCTTAGCCGTTGATGGAAGCAATCTGCAGTTCAGTGAACTGCTGACGATGCCCTTGGCGTTTTTGGTAATGCTTACGACGACGCATTTTGAAAATGCGAACTTTGTCGTGTTTACCGTGAGCCACGACAGTGGCTTTCACAGTTGCGCCGGACACCAAGGGTGTGCCAACCTTGAGTTCAGCGCCGTTGCCGACTGCCAACACTTGGTCGATCACGATCTCTTGGCCTACGTCCGCAGCAATCTGTTCTACTTTAATTTTTTCGCCAGCAGCAACACGATACTGTTTGCCGCCGGTTTTTATGACCGCGTACATGTGAGACCTCTAGATAAGAATCTATGTGGATATCTACGGACGAATTTCCGCAGAGCCCGAGATTGTAGCAGTTCTTTCAAAGAAGCGCCAATCCCTATAATCACCAAGCCCCTCAACGCTTAACGCCCTGCTTCATTTTGTCTACCCCAAACACCACCGCTTTATCCTTGATTGCCGCCGACATGGCGGAAGTTGACCGGGTCATCGCCCAACGGCTCGATTCGGGGGTGCCCTTGGTTGGCACGGTGTCTCAGTACATCATCACAGCGGGCGGTAAGCGCATTCGTCCGGCCTTGCTGCTGTTGATGGCGGGCGCCATCGGTTACACAGACGCCCAGCGTTACAACGTGGCGGCCATTGTGGAATTCATCCACACGGCCACGTTGTTGCACGATGATGTCGTCGACGAGTCCACGTTACGACGCGGCCGCCCGACCGCCAACGAGTCGTTTGGCAACCCTGCAAGCGTGCTGGTGGGTGATTTTCTGTATTCACGCGCCTTCCAAATGATGGTCGACACCGGGGAAATGCGCGTGATGGAAGTTTTGGCAGAAGCCACCAACGTCATCGCAGAAGGTGAAGTCCTGCAATTGATGAACATGCATGACGCCTCGTTGGACGAAGCAGGCTATCTGCGTGTGATTCGCTCCAAAACAGCCAAATTGTTCGAGGCCAGCACACGACTTGCGGCCATTTTGGCTCACAGCACGCCAGAGGTCGAAACGGCCTGTGCCGAATATGGCCAAGCCCTAGGCACAGCTTTCCAAGTGATCGACGATGTTCTGGACTACGACGGTGATGCCCAAGAACTTGGCAAAAACTTAGGGGACGATTTGCGCGAAGGCAAAAGCACCCTGCCTCTGATCATTGCGATGCAACGAGGCACTGACGCGCAACGCGCCACCATTCAGCACGCCATTGAGCACGGCGAAATGGATGCACTCCCTGAAATTGTGGCCATCGTGCGCAACACCGGCGCGCTGCAAGCCACGCGCACGGCAGCCAGCTTAGAAGCCGAACGCGCGATCCATGCGTTGCAAGTGATCGCCCCAGGCCCTTACCGCGATGCCCTGCATGAATTGGCAGCCCAACTGCTAGAGCGCAGAAGCTGACCCACCGAGGAGGGGCATTGAAGCCCCTCTGCGCGTTACACCTGTTACTCGCGCACCAATCGACAGGGTGACTTGATGTTTTTCTCTGCGCGCTTTTCTTCACAGTACTTCATCGCGCGACGCTCGCCCTCAGCCGACATCTTGATGTGAATTGAGCATCGAAATGCCATTTTTTCTCCATCACTGTGACTGTCAAAGGCCGCTGCGCAATGGCTCATCTCTGTCATCTCAGGTTTGAGTTCCTTCCACACCGAGCGCAAAGGATCGGGCAGTTCGCTCAATGGCACTGTCGGAAAAGGACTGGCCATCGCTGAAACACACATAACCATGGGCACCAAAACACTGAAACCACGAAATACTCGCTGGCAAAAGACAAGTGCAGTTTGTTGAAGGCTTTTCATCATGGGTCCATCATCTCAAAGTTGTGATTTTAAAATCTGAGAATTCAGGCGCAAGCGCAAATACAGATTTCAGTAAATTCATCATAATGCGACGGAATGTGCGCCGCCTGATTTAAATCAAATTCCCACAAAAAAGCCCGCCAAAAGCGGGCTTTTTATATTGTCAAAATATCAATTAAACAGCGGGTGTTGCGATTAACGCAGAATCCAAAGTGCCTGCGGCCTTCAAAGACTGAACCCAAGCGGGCGACACGCCACGACCTGTCCAAGTTTGTTCTGGATTAGCAGGATTGCGGTACTTTGGGGCAACTTTTTTGCCAGCCAATGCGCCTTTCTTGCTAGCACGCGGCGCTTTGGCTGCTTTAGCCGGCTTACCTGCGCCCAAAGCCTTGGCAATATCGTCAGTCGTCAACCCTGCATCTTTGGCCAATTGAACGATTTTGCTCAACACTTTGTCATGCGACTTGCTCAACAACGCCTGTTCTTTTTTAATCAGTAATTCGCGCTGTTTACGAAGCGCTGCCAGTTGTGATGCAACAGTAGTACGTGCCATTGATTAACTCCATTGAATAAAAATAAACAGGGCGAATCATAAACCTTTATTTAATTCGCCTGATTCGCTTCATATTATTTAAATAAATCAAATTGATCTCTATATTAAGCGGCAATCATTTCACACGTGCGCCGTGTTGGGATAAGGTTTTCATCAAAGTTTCGTAGGAGGACTTATTAGAGTCCGTGAATTCCAGAGCGTGTGTCATACGAATCGTCATCGCTTTGGTGCGAAGCAACTGGGCGGCGAGCAGGTGTGAATACGCCGTCTTGGCATGGGTAGACCATTTCTCCCAGTCTTGAATTTTCTCAATTTGAGGCCTCAAGGCATGGTCAATTTCTTGATCCTCCAAACTCGCCTGGATCGTCTCTTTCACTTGATCGATGAAGGTTTGAATATTGTCGCTGACCGGGGCCGACGGGGTGTCTGCAGTTTGCTCATCCATCGCTGTTTGTCCTTATTTTGAATATTGAAATTTTAAAACCTTGCATCAAGCTGTTGCGTCGAGCAGCGTGAAATTTTCTCCATTCTTATGTTCGATAGACCTCGATGGAGCAGCCTCAGTGGCCATTAGCATGAATTATCACAACCACTTGAAGGAGTTACGGATGTATCGCTATTCACGCACAGTCACCATTAAAAATGGAGCAAGCATGCCACCTGCCCTGCGGGCAGGCGCAGAAGTCACAGCGCATCTCAATAAAACCTACGGCCTACAAATGCAGATTGGGGCAGAGTTCTTTGGGGACTTAAAAATTCACTGGACCTGCGATATCCAAAATCTAGACAGCATGCCGCAACTCAATTCAAAGCTGCTGCAAGATAAGGCTTATTGGGAAATCATGGAAAAAATCAAACCCTTTGTACTGGACGGCAGCGTGCAAGACCGGGTTATTGCATTTTCGAGCTAAGGCAGCATGCCAAGTAAGCCCGCGACGTGGGCTCACTTGGCCATTTTTGTAATACCAGCCTACACACAGCACCAAAACGCCGTTCAAGAATCCTCAAAACTCGGTGAGGATTCATATGGCAACACGTCCGATCACGGAATCGAATATTGAAGGCTCTGCCGTGAAGCCTTTGGACGATTTATTCCAACAAGCGCTTCAACAAGGCGCCTCTGATATTCATTTCGAGAGCTCAGCGTCGAATTTCCGCGTCCGATTTCGAATTGATGGGCGCCTTCAAATCACCGCAACACCGCCATGGCAACTTCGAGATGCCATGGTTTCTCGCCTCAAAGTCTTGGCACGGATGGACATTGCGGAAAAGCGCGTACCGCAAGACGGACGCATTCAATACCCCTATGGCTCTGAAATCATTGATTTGAGGGTGAGCTCATTGCCCACGCTGCATGGCGAAAAAATAGTCGTTCGTCTTTTGAACTTCAGCCGTGAACGTCCAGATCTGATCACCTTAGGTTATGAGCGCGATGACGTGGATCGGGTTCAACAAGCCATTCAGCGCCCACACGGCATGGTGCTCATGACAGGCCCCACAGGATCAGGCAAAACCTTATCGCTGTACAGCTGCCTAGAACTGCTGAATCGACCTGAAGTGAACATCTCCACCGTAGAAGATCCATCTGAAATTCATCTGCCAGGAGCCAATCAGGTCAATGTGAATGAGCGAGCAGGGCTGACGTTCGCGGTGACACTGCGTGCCTTGCTTCGGCAAGATCCTGACGTGATCATGGTGGGGGAGATTCGCGACATAGAGACGGCAGAAATTGCGATGCAAGCCGCCCAAACCGGCCATTTGGTTTTATCAACCCTGCACACGAACGACGCGCCCAGCAGCTTGGCACGGTTGCGACACATGGGGATTGCGCCCTTCCATGTGGCTGCCAGCGTGGTGTTGATCACGGCGCAGCGCTTGGTGCGCCGCTTGTGCGCCCATTGCAAGCAGTGCCTGAGCAAACAAGAGATTGATTCTTTCCTCAGCCGTTTCTCACCGCAAGATTGGCAAGCACTTCGTATGGTGGATCAGCGACCTTCTTCGATTTACAAAGCAGGCAGCTGCAACGCATGCGACCAAGGCTACAAAGGCCGCATTGGGATTTACCAAGTGATGCCCATCAGCGAAACCTTGCAAAGGCTGATCTTGCGCGACAGCGATGCACAAACGCTCGCCCAGCAAGCAATACAGGAAGGCATGCGCACGCTGCGCCAAGCCGGATGGCTCAAAGTCTTGCAAGGCGTGACCTCTATCGAAGAAGTCATTGCGATCACCACCCATGCCTAAACACCTCTTCATCTGGCAGGGCAATGACCGCCAGGCTGAGACCATCCGCGGGGAAATGCTCGCTCACTCAAAGGCCGAGGTCGCGCAAGTGTTGCAGCAACAACGCATTCGCGCCACACGCATTCAACGAAAAGTGACGGCGCCCTCTTGGCTCTCGCCACGCTCACAGGTGCGCAAGCAAGACATCACGCTCATCACACGTCAATTAGCGACCCTGCTGCAATCGGGCGTGCCTTTGCTTCAGGCTTTTGAAATCATCGCCAAAGGTGTACGCAAGCCCATACTCCAGCACTTGATCCAAGACCTGCGTCAACGCGTAGAAAGCGGGCAAGCTTTGCACAACGCTTTGCGTCAGCACGCCGCCTTTGATGCACTGTTTTGCAATTTGGTAGCCGCCGGAGAAATGGCCGGCATGCTCGACACGGTGCTTGAGCGCTTGGCGCACCACCGTGAAAAATCTGAAGCCCTGCAAATAGCCCTGCGCTCAGCCTTGGTCTATCCATGCTCCGTGCTCGTGATAGCCTTGATCGTTATGGCTTTGCTTTTGTCTTTCGTGGTCCCCGCTTTTCAGAACATCTTCACCTCTTTTGGCGCGGAGTTGCCTGCACTCACCCGTGGCGTCATTGCACTGAGTCAAGCCTGGCAAAGTGGAGGTTGGTGGACATTGGCACTGTTTGCCGCCTTCGGTTGGGGGCTGCACCATTACAGCCAAAAGAATGTGCGCTGGCAGCACTGGCGCGATACCCATGTGCTGCGTTTGCCTGTGGTGGGTCATCTGCTGCGCCACGCGTGTATCGCACGTTGGACCAGAACATTGGCAACTTTGTTTGCCGCTGGCATCACGCTGACAGAGGCCTTGGAAGCAATTCAAGGGGTGACAGGAAACGCACGCTACGCCCAAGCCACCCACTCACTTCAAACCCAGCTCATGCGTGGGCGATCTTTGGCACAAGCCTTGGAGACGGAAGAAAATTTATTCACGCCGATGGTGATTCAAATGTGCGCGATTGGCGAAGAATCTGGCGCACTCGACCACATGCTCGACAAAACGGCACAACACTACGAACGTGAAGTGGAGGCGACCGTGGCGCGCATGGCCACCTTGCTTGAACCCATGATGATGGTGGTACTCGGACTGCTGATTGGCGGCATGGTGATGGCGTTGTACTTACCCATTTTTCAGCTCGGGCAAGTCGTATGAATACCACCTTGCTTCTGGCATTTGGCATTGGACTTCTCTTTGGAAGCTTCACCAACGTATTGATCCATCGCTTGCCACGCATGGTGATGGCAAACCATGACGCTTCCGGCACACAAAACGCCCGCTACGATCTGTGCTTTCCTGCATCCCATTGCCCACACTGCCAATCGCCGTTGAAGATTTGGCACAACATCCCGCTGCTCAGCTTCATCGGTTTGCGTGGACAGTGCGGATTTTGTGGCCATGCCATTGCATGGACCTACCCTTTGGTTGAACTGGCCACAGGCTTGCTCTGGGCCGCATGCGCTTGGAAATGGGGCATCACGATGGCAGGCCTGTCTTGGGCCTTGTTTTTCACCGCATTGCTCGGCTTAGCCGTGATCGACGGTCAAACCACGTTGCTGCCCGACGCCCTCACCCAGCCTCTGCTTTGGTTGGGATTGATCGCCAGCGCCAGCGACTGGGTTCCCTTGCCATTGGCACAGGCCGTGTGGGGCGCGGTCGCAGGTTATGTGTCACTGTGGAGCGTCGCGACGGCCTTTGAACTGATCACCGGCAAAGAAGGCATGGGAGCGGGTGATTTCAAATTGTTGGCGGCGCTAGGTGCGTGGCTCGGCCCCTTGGCCTTGATTCCTTTGGTGATGTTGGCCAGCACAGGAGGCGCCATCGTGGGCTTGACCCTCCGATGGCGCCAACTGATACGTGCCGATGGCTACGTCCCGTTCGGTCCTTTTTTAGCCACCGCTGGCGCCATCTTGGCGTGGATCGGGTCAGAGACCGTGCTGTCATTTTTTGCATAGACTTGACCCCATGTCACACCCCACACCTGCACTTCGGATCGGCCTCACCGGTGGCATTGGCAGCGGCAAAAGCACCGTGGCCCAATTGCTCGCTGAGCGTGGCGCCGCCGTGATCGATGCCGATGCCATCGCGCGCAGCGTCACCGCCCCCCATGGACTGGCCATGCCCGAAATCGCCCGCGTCTTCGGCGCCGAATTCATCGATGCCCAAGGGGCGTTGGACCGTGATCGCATGCGCGCCCATGTGTTTGCCTACCCCTCCGCCAAAAAGCAACTCGAAGCCATCATCCATCCCCTGGTCGCACAACAAACGCAAGCCCAGGCGCAGCAAGCCGAATCAGCAGGCCACATTGCCTTGGTGTTTGATGTCCCGCTGCTGGTCGAGTCTGGTCGTTGGCGACAACAAGTCGACCAGGTGCTGGTCGTCGATTGTTTGGTCGAAACCCAAGTGCAACGGGTCATCGCACGCAACGGCTTGCCCCGAGAAACTGTCGCGCAAATCATTGCCGCACAAGCGAGTCGCGCACAACGCTTAGCGGCGGCAGACTGGGTGATCTTCAACGACCAACTGTCTCTGGCGCAATTACGCGCCGAAGTGTTCGCTTTACCGCTGAATCGTGCGTAACCCTGGCTGAACGACGGTTTGAGCGGTTATGATCACATTTGTTATAAACGGTTTCGACTCATTCGTTTTTCTTCGTGATCCTGTACGAACATCCCTTCAATGAACGTGTGCGCACCTACTTGCGCCTGGAGCACTTGTTCCAGCGTTTTGAAGAACTGACTTCGCGCAATCACCCTGTCGATAACCACTTCGCGCTCACGACACTTTTTGAATTGGTCGAAGCCGGCGGTAGAACTGACCTCAAATCTGACATCCTCAAAGACCTCGAGCGTCACAAGCAGCAATTCAATGCCTTGCGCGGCAACCCCTCGGTTTCAGAAGTTGCGCTGGAACAGTTTCTGGCTCAGCTTGACCGTTGTTTCGAAGGCTTGAATGGCACGATTGGCAAGATTGGCCAAAACATCACCGACAACGAATGGCTCACCGCCTTGCGCAATCGCGTAGCCATTCCCGGTGGCACCTGCTGCTTCGACTTGCCGGCCTACCATGCCTGGCAACAACAAGGCGCCGATGTGCGCCGCGCCGATATCTTGCGCTGGGCAGAAGTGTTTCAACCCATGAATGCATCGGTGAATCTGTTGCTCTCGTTGATGCGCGACACGGGTACCACCCAAAAAATGATGGCCATGGGAGGACAGTTTCAACAGTCTCTTGCACAAGGCAAGTTCCAGTTGATGCGCGTGGCCGTGGATCCTGCCTTGGGCTTCATTCCAGAAATCAGCGGCAATCGCTTGATGATTTGGGTGCGCATGATGCGTCAAGACGGTGACGGCCGCTTACAACACAGCACCGACGATGTGCCTTTTGAAATGGCGTTGTGCGTTTGAGCCATGAGTGAGCTGCGCATCGTCAAATGTCCGCAATGTGGCGGCCCAAGCCGCTACGAAGCACAAAATATGTATCGTCCTTTTTGCGGAGAGCGCTGCCGCAACATTGACTTAGGCGCGTGGGCCAATGAGGAACATCGCTTGCCCGATCAAACGCCGCAAGACGACGCGGACTTCGAAAACACACCGCTGCAATAAACAGACCGTCACGCGTGATGCGTGGGTTGCTCAAAGCCACTTTCAGCGGCAAACCAATCCAACACGGGTACCGTGCCAGGCAAAACAGGTACGACTGTCACAGGCAACTGCTGCCATGCGAACGATTGGGCTTCGCGCATTTGCAAGGCACCTTGCCATTGGGTGACTTTGCAAAAATTCAATTGAACCAAGGCATGGGGATAGTCAATTTGCTCGGTCTTCCAAGCGATGCAATCTTCGATCGTGATGCCAATTTCTTCTTGCAGTTCACGACGTAAAGCCTGCTCGACAGTTTCTCCAGCTTCGAGCTTGCCGCCCGGAAATTCCCAGTAGCCTGCATAGGCTTTGCCGTCCGGACGACTGGTGAGCAAGAAAGCGCCATCGGGACGAATCAACACGCCGACGGCCACCTGAACCAAGCTCCGATCCGCAGAGCGCGCTTGCTCAGCATCAACCACTCGCACCAAGGTCTCAGACATGGCAACGCTTAGGGAGTAGAGGCATGCTTGCCCGCGTAATCACGTGCGAACTGATATCCCACACGTCCACTGCGTGAGCCGCGCTCCAGCGCCCAAATCAAGGCTTCGGGCTTGGCCGCGTCAATGGCGGCAGCACTCACCCCAAATGACGCCAACCACTGCGCGACGATAGTCAGGTATTCGTCTTGGCTGAAGGGATAAAAGCTCACCCACAAACCAAAACGTTCTGAGAGAGAGATTTTCTCTTCGACACCTTCACCCGGGTGCACTTCACCGTCCTCGGTGTGGGTGTAGGTGAGGTTTTCTTTCATGTATTCAGGCAACAAATGGCGTCGGTTGCTGGTGGCATAAATCAACACATTGGGTGTTGCCGCAGCCACGGAACCGTCCAAGATGGACTTGAGTGCTTTGTAGCCAGGCTCGCCATCTTCAAAGCTCAAATCATCACAAAAGATCATGAACTTTTCAGATTGATCAGACACCATGTCAATGATGTCGGGCAAGTCCGTCAGGTCATCTTTGTCGACCTCGATCAAACGCAAGCCGCGTGGTGCGTATTCATTCAAACACGCTTTGATGAGCGACGATTTGCCCGTCCCCCGTGCACCGGTCAGCAGCACGTTGTTGGCAGGCAGCCCGTTGACGAATTGCTCTGTGTTGCGCTGGATTTTTTCTTTCTGACCATCAATTTCTTGGAGATCATTCAGCCCCAAGGTTGCCACATGACGCACGGGCTCTAAACCACCGCGCCCATTGCTACGCTTGCGATATCGAAACGCAATGCTGGCCGACCAATCGGGCGCAGTCATGGGTTGAGGCAAGACGGCTTCGATGCGAGCCATCAACGTTTCAGCGCGTTGGACCAAGCGCTCTAAGGGGTGTGTCAGATCAGTCATCAGCTGCGGTAATCGGCGTTGATACTCACGTAATCGTGGCTTAAATCACAAGTCCACACGGTGTCGCTGGCGGCGCCTCGGCCTAGGACCACGCGCACAGTGATTTCAGATTGTTTCATGACGCGTTGACCGTCTTCCTCGCGATAGGCGGGATGGCGGCCACCCTGAACGGCGACGTGCACATCGTCCAAGTACAAATCAATGTTGGTTTGGTCCAAGTCAGTGATGCCGGCATAACCGACCGCAGCCAAGATGCGCCCTAAGTTGGGATCACTGGCAAAAAATGCAGTTTTGACCAACGGTGAATGTGCAATTGCATAAGCGACCTGACGGCACTCAGCGCTGTCACGACCACCTTCGACCTGAACGGTGATGAACTTGGTCGCGCCTTCACCATCACGCACGATCGCTTGTGCCAGCTGACGCGCGACCTGAAGCATGGCTTGGAACAAGGCTTGCCCTTCGGGGCTGTTCAAGCTGGTGATGGGTGCATGCGCAGCGTGATTGGTCGCGATGACCACAAATGAATCGTTGGTCGAGGTGTCGCCGTCCACCGTGACGCGGTTGAACGATCCTTCCGCCAAAGCCAACGCCAAGTCCTTCATCAAGGCCGGCGCAACACAGGCATCCGTCGCCACATAACCCAACATGGTGGCCATGTTGGGGCGAATCATGCCTGCGCCTTTGCTGATGCCCGTGATGCTCACCGTTTTACCCGCAATTTGCACTTGCGCGCTGGCTGCTTTGGGAACCGTGTCGGTGGTCATGATGCCTTCAGCGGCATCGACCCATTGCTGAGCGCTGGCAGCTGCGCCTGCAGCCGCAATGGCCGCGGGCAAGCCGGCAATGATGCGGTCGTGCGGCAAGGGCTCCATGATGACGCCCGTAGAAAAGGGCAGCACTTGATCGGGTTGGATATTCAAAGCCTGTGCCAAAGCCACACACGTTTCACGTGCGCGTTTGAGGCCATCTTCACCGGTGCCAGCATTCGCATTGCCGGTGTTGACCACCATCGCACGGATGCCCTGCGATGCACTCAGATGCTCGCGACACACTTGCACGGGTGCCGCACAAAAACGGTTTTGCGTGAATACGCCACTGACCGACGCGCCTGCGTCAATCAACACCACGGTCAGGTCTTTGCGATCGGCTTTGCGGATACCCGCTTGTGTCACGCCAATACGCAAGCCTGCGATGGGGTGCAAGTCTTCAATACGAGGGGGATGCAGATGTACAGACATGACAAATTACGACAGTTGACCGTGACAGAACTTGAATTTTTTGCCGCTGCCACATGGGCAAGGCTCATTGCGACCGACCGGTGGCATTTGTGCCGCCAGCGTTTGAGGATCCACGGTGGTTTGCGCCGCCCCTGACTCATCAGGCGCGGTGTAAGTGACGTTGTGCAAGGTCTCGGCGCGATCTTCCAGCTCATGCGCAGCTTGCTCGATCTGCTCGTTCGATTCGATTTTGACCGTCATCAAAATGCGGGTCACTTCGTTTTTCACCAAATCCAGCAACTGACCAAAGAGCTCGAAGGCTTCACGCTTGTACTCTTGCTTGGGTTGCTTCTGAGCGTAGCCGCGCAAGTGGATACCTTGACGCAGATAATCCAACGCCGCCAAATGCTCACGCCAATGGCTGTCGATGTTTTGCAACAAGACCACGCGCATGAACGGTGTGAATTGCGCCAAACCGACGCGATCGAGCTTGGCTTGGAACGCAGCGTGCGCAGCCTCAATCACTTGCGCCAAGATTTCTTCATCGGTGATGGCAGAAGCCTTCTCGACGGTTTCGCTCAAAGGCAAATCAATCAACCACTCTTGCAACAAAGCGCGCTGTAGACCTGCGATGTCCCACTGCTCTTCGACAGACTCTTCAGGCACATAGTGGCGCACGAGGTCCGCAAAGGTGCCCTCACGCAAACCCGCAATTTGCGCCGTCAAATCAGCAGCATCCAAAATGTCATTGCGCTGTTGATAAATCACACGACGCTGGTCATTGGACACATCGTCGTATTCCAGCAGTTGTTTGCGAATGTCAAAGTTACGCGCTTCCACCTTGCGCTGTGCGCTTTCAATGCTGCGTGTGACGATGCCCGCTTCGATCGCTTCGCCTTCAGGCATCTTCAAACGATCCATGATGGCTTTGACTCGATCACCTGCAAAGATGCGCATCAGCGAATCATCCAAGCTCAAATAGAAACGCGAAGAACCTGGGTCGCCTTGTCGGCCTGAACGACCGCGCAATTGGTTGTCAATGCGGCGCGACTCATGGCGTTCCGTGGCGATGATGCGCAAACCGCCCAAGGCTTTGACTTGCTCATGATCTTTGGTCCATTGAACACGCAGCGCATCGATCTGCTGCTGCTTCGTGGCCGCATCTAAGGCTTCATTGGCCTCCACCTCGGCAATGGCTTTTTCAACGTTACCGCCCAGCACAATGTCGGTGCCTCGACCGGCCATGTTGGTGGCAATCGTGATCATCTTGGCGCGTCCCGCTTGGGCCACGATGTCGGCTTCACGCGCGTGCTGCTTGGCGTTGAGCACCTGGTGGGGCAGCTTCGCCTTTTCCAGCATCCCTGCAATCAGTTCAGAGTTTTCAATCGATGTCGTGCCGACAAGCACAGGTTGGCCACGTTCGTAGCATTCACGAATGTCATCAATCGCAGCCTTGTATTTTTCTGCCGTGGTTTTGTACACGCGATCCAACTGATCATCGCGACGGCTGATGCGGTTCGGCGGCACCACCAAGGTTTCAAGACCATAAATTTCTTGGAACTCGTAGGCCTCCGTATCAGCCGTACCGGTCATGCCGCCGAGCTTGCCGTACAAGCGGAAATAGTTTTGAAATGTGATGGAGGCCAGGGTCTGGTTTTCAGCTTGGATCTGCACACCTTCTTTGGCTTCGACCGCCTGATGCAAGCCATCACTCCAGCGGCGCCCGGCCATCAAGCGACCTGTGAACTCGTCAACGATCACCACTTCGCCGTTTTGAATCACATAGTGTTGGTCACGGTGGTACAGGTGATTGGCACGCAAAGCCGCATACAGGTGATGCATGAGGCTGATATTCGCGGGGTCATACAAAGACGCGCCTTCTGCCAGCAAGCCCTGCGATGCCAAGATGCGCTCTGCGTTTTCATGACCCTGCTCCGTCATGAATACTTGATGTGATTTTTCATCGACCGTGAAATCACCTGGCGTGATGATGCCCTCGCCTGTGCGTGGATCTTCTTCACCAATTTGGCGCGTGAGCAAGGGCACGACTTTGTTGATGGCCACATACAGCTCGGTGTGATCTTCAGCTTGTCCACTGATGATGAGTGGCGTGCGTGCTTCGTCAATCAAAATCGAATCGACTTCGTCCACGATGGCGTAATTCAACACGCGCTGGACGCGATCTGCCGGCTCGTAGACCATGTTGTCGCGCAAGTAGTCGAAGCCGTATTCGTTGTTGGTGCCGTACGTGATGTCTGCACGGTAGGCCGCTTGCTTTTCTTCGCGTGGCATTTGCGGCAAGTTGATGCCAACCGTCAAACCCAAGAAGTTGTACAAACGCGCCATCCACTGCGCATCGCGATTCGCCAAATAATCGTTCACCGTGACCACATGCACACCTTGCCCCGACAAGGCATTGAGGTAGACAGGCAAAGTCGCCGTGAGGGTCTTGCCTTCGCCTGTGCGCATTTCCGCAATCTTGCCTTGGTGAAGCGCGATGCCACCGACCATTTGCACATCGAAATGACGCATTTTCATGACGCGTTTAGAGGCTTCTCGCACAACGGCATAGGCTTCAGGCAACAGTGCATCTAAGGTTTCGCCTTGAGCTACCCGGCTTTTGAATTCGTCCGTTTTGGCTCGCAGGGCCTCATCGCTGAGCTTTTCCAGCGTGGGTTCCAGGGCATTGATTTGCGCCACTGTTTTGCGATATTGCTTGAGCAACCGGTCATTGCGGCTACCAAAAATTTGAGTCAAGAAATTGAGAGCCATGCGAGCGCTGCGACGACCTCCCTCTTCGAGAAAAAGGAGTGCCGCAAAATCCTTTGGAAAGGCTTTGATGAAGGGGCGAATTTTAACCGTCACCAGCCCTCATAATTGGGCATGGCCACCCGTTCTACGCCTCATCCTGACACTCTTGCTGCCTATCGTGCGCTGGGTTACAGCCAGGCGCCCAAATCCAAGAGCTTTGTGCGTGGTAAATCTCAAACCTTAGAGCAAGTCGTGGACTCTGCGCCCACGCTTTCTCAGCTTTCGGCGATTGCGCGTGACACCCAAAACAGACTGAAGGCCATTGCGCCCTTGCTACCCGTCTCACTACGTGCATTGGTGCAATCTGGGTCTGTAGAGGATGACACGTGGTGCCTCTTGGTCCCCAATAGCGCTGTCGCGGCCAAATTGCGTCAAACCCTACCCGCACTGTGCGCCCACTTGCGAACACGCGGCTGGAATGTCAACACCATCCGCGTGAAAGTAAAGGCCAACAGCTAAAGAAAAAGCCCACTGGGCGAACGCACAGTGGGCTTTTATTTGGTGCTGTATGACTGCCCAGCTTATGTACTGTTATTTTAACCAGTGTCTCGAGATTTTGGTTGTATCAAAGTTGGGGGGAAAGAATTAAGCGCCCGATCTTTCGAGTCACTCTCAAAATTTCCGGCCATGATGAGTCTATGCGGCATCCCATTGTCCAGTACCCGCGCTGGCGTTTTAACGTTGCTTGTTGGCTTGGGAAAGAACCGAAGCCGCCAGCTCTTTCGTCTCTTTGGCGTATCGGTCGCTGGCCAAAACCCGTGCGGCCTTGTCTTCCATCTGGGCACCGGTCTGTTTGTCGCCGCTGCGCTGAGACAGTGCCGAGGCGGCCAGACTCTTGGCCACTTGCGACGAACTGCTGCTTTGCAGCGTTTCCGACGCCAGCCGACCAATTCGTGAGGACGTCTGCTTTGTGTTCTTGGACATGGCTGCTCCTTTCACGTCAGGATTTGGAGACGGGCCGGAATGGCACCACCTTATTGCCTTCGGCTGGTTGATCATCAACCGGCTTCTGGGTTGCTTTCAGTCGCACAAACTCCACGACATTGGTTTTGCCCTGGAAATAGCCTTCGGGCAATCCAGCGAGTGCTTCCACGTCGCCCGAAGCCAGTCCGATGTGCCTCGGGATGGCGTCCAGAGGCATGACCTTCTCTTCGACCAACAGATCGATGGTGCGACGAAGCAGACGCGGCTGCTCTGGGCGACGATCCTCGTCTCCGGGCTCCGATTTCGCACCCCACCGAGCAGAGCGACGCTTGAAAAGCATCAGAGCGCCATCTTCATCCAGCATCTCAAGCGCCTTCAGCCGCATGATGATCGCCGCCGCCGACACGCCCCAACGGCGCTTCAGCAGCAACAAGTCATCCAGAGTCGGTGGCACACGAACATCGCTGGCGAACGTTTCGGCGGGCAGCAAAAATGCGCCTGCGAAGCGGTGTGCTTGTTGCTCCATCAGTTTGTGGCGGGCGCTGTCAGTCGTGCGCTGAATGTGACGATGCAGGACAAGATGCCCGATTTCGTGGGCAAGGTCGAAGCGACTGCGGTAACCATTGTCCTTGTCGGCGGACAGGAGGATCAACGGTCGGCCCAATACCTCGCTCCAAGCCGACAGCCCTTCAATCTGGGCAACGCCGGTTTCTTCTCGAACGAAGATGACCCCAGCGCCTTCCACGGCCAGTGCCAAGTCTTGAATCGCCGAGCGGCCCAAACGCCACAGATCCCGGCATTCGCAGGCAGCCTTCTCGATGTCCTCGTTAGTGATCTGCTCCGGCTCGGTGTAATCACGAGATGGCAAATTGACATCGGGGTAGTCAACGTACTCCATCAGGGCAGCCGCCACGTCTTGGGCCCACTCAAGGCGGGCCTCCAGCATGGCGCGTGCAGCGACGTGCGCTGACGCGTTGCTGCGAAAAAGCGGCAACGACAACTTCGCCCCGGGCGCACGCGTAAACCATTCCGGCGTGACATTGACTACGCCAGCAAGGCGTTCAAGCGCGTCACGCTCGGGCGCTTGCGTTCCTGCGCGCCACTTGCTGATGGTTGCCGGAGACACATCGACCATCGAAGCCAGCTGGACTTGAGTCAGACGACGGGCCGAAAGAATTTGGCTAAGTCGATCTTTCTGAAATCCTTGTACACCGCCCCTGCTCATGATCCTGTTCCGTCTTTGTCTTGTTGTTTGCCAATGTTCTTCTTCAGCTTCGGCACAGCCAAATCGTCCTGGCCTGCTGTCGGCTGCTGGTCGTAGCGCTTGATGAATGCGTCGATGGGTTCCCGGAAAAGCCAGCCTTGCATATGGCGATCTGGGACCGCGATTTCAATGGAGACGGGCGTGTCCGGCTGGCTATGCAGCGATCCTGCAAAGCAGGCCACGACGAACACAACCGCCTGGGATGGCTCCACGTAGCCTGAAAAGAGCCCGGGTTGAACCAGTGGCTCGATGGCAGCGTTTGCCAGCGACATCTGTTTTCGGGTTTCGCTACGCCGCCCGCTGTTCCAGACCCCATACTTGGTGTTGAACCGTGCCAAGGTGAAGATCCCTGACCGGCCAGTGACGATCTGATTGCCGCGCAGCGGTGAAGGAGATGCGTCTGCAACGGCGAGTGCGCGATGGAACGACTCATTCATATGGAAGTGGCGCAACTGCCCCACCACGCTGGGCAAGTGCCCGTCATCCATCCCGCGCGCTGCGGCATAGGCACGTTGAGCGCCGACCAGCTTGGCTTCCTCGAGGCCCATGACGAGCTCTCGCGGAATGTTCCTTACGAGCAAGTCATAAATAGTTTCTTTATTCGTCTGAGCCATCGGCAACCTCATCATCGAATTTCCCATAATCGGATTCTACATCGAATTTATTTCGCTTAAAGGGAATTTCATAAAAAACGCAACTCAATCGATGACCTGGGCTGATTTCAGGGTTTGTCGTCGCCCGGTTGCGCCGCCAACCAACGCTGCCCAAGGGCAGTCAAGCGGTAACGCTGACTGCGACTGTTGGGTTTGTCAGGCAGAGTCATTTCAATGACGCCCTGCTCTAAAGCTGGAGCCAAATAGGACTTGCGAAAGTGTTCTCGGTCGGCCAGCCCCAGAGCATCCTGAATGGCCTGCCGGGTCATTTCACCTTCTATCCGCGACAGCAGCATTCCTACTTGCGGGGTGACTTGCGGGGTGACTTGCGGGGTGACTTGCGGGGAATCCCCTGGAGGGACAAGCGCCAACGGATGCCGAGGCAAACGGATCACGAATGAAAGACGGTCGTCGTCTGTCTCAAATAGCGGCGCAGGTGACCCGTTGGCCGCCATTTCTTTCAGAATTTTCGGGATACCGGTAGACCGACCCTCGGTCATCTCTAGTTCTTTTAGGAACTCCCCGATCCGTCGGTTACGGTAGCGCCGGCTGACCGCACGTCCAGTCTGAAAGTCCTCCAGTCGAATCGACCGATCCGGCCCGGGAAAACTCAAAATAACCAATTCCTCATTGCTGATGCGCACCTCGATAGGCTCGCGCTCTTCATAGGACCGGTGATAGACCGCGTTGACCAAAGCCTCCTCGATGGCGGCATAGGGAAAATTCCAGACGCGCGTGGCCTCAGCACGATCTGGATGCTTGATCACGGTCTCGCGCAAAAAATTGCGCTGGATATAGTTCAATGCCTCGCGCGTCATCCGCGCCAGCGGACCCTTGAATATCTTTTCCTCAAAGCGATCACCGCCCGCGCCTTCGGGGAACCAGACCACATCGATTTGCACACCGGGGAAGAATCGCTCCGGTGTTTCATTGAAAAACATCAGGCCCACGTTCTTGGGCCATGGTGATTCGGTGGGTCCACCTGCCACGTTCATCTGCCGCGCCAATGCCTCAACCGACAGTGCGGGCGCTTCGGCCGCCAATGCGCTGTCAACCTCTTGCAAAAAAGCCTGCATTAACGGTTTGGACAAATCATCGACACGTCCCGACTGGTTGTAGCGGTCGTCAAACGGCACCTTAGCCGCCAGGCTCAACAACTCCAGCTCTGTCTCGCCCTTGGCCTCGACCGTGCTGCTGTAACGCCGGATGTAATGCTGCCATGTCTTTTTCTTGGCAGTAACAGCATCTGGCGCTTTGTAGGGACGGTTCTGGCCACCCGGTGCCCAAAGCACAATCAGCTTGCGACCCTCGACTTCCTCGATGCTCAACACAGGAAAGTACGGCGGCTGGATCAACTGGCAAGCAGCCAACAATTCCTGCTGAATCTTGTCGAGCTGGTTGTCGGCCAGCCCCACGGGCGGAAACGTCGGTTGGCCATTGAGATCACAATCCTGCCCGATCACCACATAACCGCCACCGAGATTTTCAAAATCATTGGCAAAAGCGCACACGGTGCGGATGATCGGGTCGGGATTCCAACCGGCCTTGTATTCGATACGTTCGCCCTCGACCGTACGCTGTCGTAGCAGGTCAGTGAGATTGATGGGAAGCCTGCTCACATCAAGGCCCGCCGTCCATAACTTCGAATCCACCAGAACCCACCTCAAGATCTTTCAACGATTTTCCATCTGCGTTTTTCCAAACGGCAGGTCCTTGTGCACTGCCACCCATCACAACAGCGGCGGCAGCGCTCGGGCTGGCAAATTCAATGTCTTTAGCGAATACATAAAACCCGCCCTGCAAGACCAGGCCACCAGTTTTCACGAGTTGATCCCGAAGCTTGATGATCCATTTTCCGCTGGTGTAAGTAGCCTTCTGGAAATCCTTCACTGCTGTTGAACCCTTGAATACCGTAAACCCATTCGAAGACCTAACACCGGTAGCTTTTGCTCCTTTGCGTGCGCAGTAAAGAGCGTTATGAAGGTCAGTGGCAGACGCCACCACCGCAGTGGGCGTCAAGAAGTTGCATCCCAAGACGGGTAGCAACTGGGCCACACGAGAGAGAAAGACCTCCATGTCATGCAGATCGGATTCGGGCAGTTTTGAGCCGCCGCCCTTGCCATTGACCAGCTTGCATTTACCTACGTCCAATGCAATTTCGATCAAACGGCCTTCGAGGTAGCGCACATGCGCTTTGGTCAGGTTTTCGTCTTTGCTGAATACGGCAATGACCGAATTCCAGAATTCTTTGGACAGATGCTGTTTCAGGCGATAGGTCACTGACTCGGCTTCGCCGATGTACAGCAGCGGTACGCCAGACTCCTCGTCGTCGCCAATCAGAAAGTACACGCCAGGATTCTTCAGCTCCTCGCGTGACATGAAGTGCTTCAGTTCAGATCGGGGCGCGGCGACAGCTTTACCAGACCAATTCGAAATTTCGGCGGTGCGAATCCCTTGAGCATTTCCGAAGGGAAGGAACAACTTGATCGTGGCTGATTTATTCATACTCATCCTTTAGATCTGACCGCCCACACCTTTGAACTTCTCTACAAAAGCAGCGATTTTTTGAAACACACTTTGCTTTTTGGTCAGGTACTGCGGATTCAATGGGCTCATCTTAGGAAGAACGGCATTCAGTTCCGTGCCACTGTCGCTGGCGAATTCACGCTTAAGAGATGCACTGATGTAGCGCTTGGCCGCCTCTGCGTTCAGGCTTTCAGAGTTGATCAATTCCTGGGCTTCACGCTGTTGCTCTGCTTGCGCAAAAGTAAAGAAAGCGTCAATCACGCTGGCCTTGTCGCCAATCTGATCAAGGTCTGTCTTATTGATGAAGTCCACGAGCAAGCTCTCTTTGGCGCGATTACCCAAGCTACCCCGAATGACGCGGCGAACTTCATCCACTAGGTCGGATTTGCTCTTGATCTTCTTGTTGTGCTCGAAGATCAGTTCCAGGATGTAATCCAGATTGATTTCCTGTGATTTGAGCAGGTCTACTTCAAACACCACGTCATCCCAGTCGATGGTGGATTTTTCTTTCTCTGAGGAAGATTTTTCCCGACGCAGCCAATCGCGCACATCGTTATAGGTGGAGCGGTAATTCTGAATTTTCCGATCCGCCGGGAGCGTGATGGCTTGCAGCGCTGTCAGATCTTCATCGTTTAAGTAGTGCTTGGCCTTGAACGCCTCCACCGCATTGGCATCCGTCAAGTCAACGCTCTGAAGCTCTTTCAGGCTGGCGAACTCGTCGTAGTTCTGCAGCACGTTCTCAACGCGGAGGTACTCGCCGAACAATTTGGCGAAGGCCTTTTTGTCGGCTTCCTTTTCAATGGCTGCGGGGTCAGGGAAGCGTGTTTCCAGCTCTTTCACCACATCGACAAAGCCACGCCGCGCTTCACCGGTGGCCGCATCGGTGAAACCTTCCATGTATTCCTTGTAGCTCTTCTCCAGCACCACGTTCTTGGTGTTCTTGTCACCAAACAGGGTGATGGCATCAATGGTCGCCTGCTCCAGATCGCGGAAGGTGACGATGTTGCCGAAGGTTTTGGTGGCGTCAAAAATTCGGTTGGTGCGCGAGTACGCTTGCATCAGCCCGTGGTAACGCAGGTTCTTATCCACGAACAGCGTGTTCAGCGTGGGCGCATCAAAGCCGGTCAGGAACATGCCGACGACAATCAGCAGGTCGATTTCCTTGGCTTTGACCTGTTTGGCCAGATCGCGGTAATAGTTCTGGAAGCCATTGCTGTCCACGCTGAAGTTGGTTTTAAACAGCGCGTTGTAGTCCGAGATGGCCGCGCTCAAAAACTCCTTAGCACTGCTGTTCATGGCCGACACATCAAAGCTCTCGTCCTGGATGTCGCCAATCGCTTCCTGTTCTTCGTTGGCGGCGAAAGAGAAGATGGTGGCCACCCTCAGTGGTTTGTCGCAGCCGTTCTGCAGCTCCCTGAAGGATTCGTAGTACAGCTTGGCCGCATCCACGCTGCTGACCGCGAACATGGCATTGAAGCCTTTATTGCCCGCTTGCAGGCGGTGGGTCTTCTGCCGGAAATTGTTCAGGATGTACTGGGTGATCTCTCGGATACGGTCGGGATGCAGCAGCGCCTGCTTGTTTTCCGCCGCGCTCAGTTTCTTCTCATCCCGCTCGGTCTCGATGGCTTTGAACTGCGGGCGGACATCGTTGTAATCAACTTTGAACTTCAAAACCTTTTCATCACGAATCGCATCGGTGATGACGTACGAATGCAGCTCACGACCAAACACGCTGGCCGTGGTTTCAGCACCCAGCGCGTTTTCCGGGAAGATGGGCGTGCCGGTGAAACCGAACTGGTAAAACTTTTTGAATTTCTTCTTTAGATTCTTCTGCGCTTCGCCAAACTGGCTACGGTGGCACTCATCAAAGATAAATACGACCTGCTTGTCGTAGATGGGCAGGTCGCCCTCGCTCTTCATCAGGTTGTTGAGCTTCTGGATGGTGGTGACGACGATTTTGTTGTCGTCCTTCTCCAGGTTCCGCTTCAGGCCTGCCGTGCTGTCTGAGCCGTTCACGCTGTCTGGTGAGAAACGCTGGTATTCCCTCATGGTCTGGTAGTCCAGATCCTTGCGGTCCACCACGAAAAACACCTTGTCGATGAAGTCCAGCTCGGTGGCCAGTCGCGCCGCTTTGAAACTGGTCAGGGTTTTGCCCGAGCCGGTGGTGTGCCAGATAAAGCCACCGCCCTCAATGTCACTCCAGCGCTTTGCCTGGTACGCGCTGTTGATCTTCCAGAGAATACGCTCCGTGGCTGCGATCTGATACGGGCGCATGACCAGCAACGTGTTGCTAACGTCAAACACCGAGTAGTGCAGCAGCACATTGAGCAGGGTGTTCTTCTGGAAGAACGTGGCCGTGAAGTCTTTCAGATCCTTGATCAGGCTGTTGTCCGCCTTCGCCCAGTTCATGGTGAAGTCGAAGCTGTTCTTGTTGCGCTGGGTGGTGTTGGCAAAGTAACGGCTGTCGGTGCCGTTGGAGATCACGAAGACCTGCAGGTACTTGAACAAGGAATGTTCGCTGTTGAAGCTTTCCTTGCTGTAGCGATGCACCTGGTTGAAGGCTTCGCGAATCGCCACCCCACGCTTTTTGAGCTCCACCTGCACAAGTGGCAGGCCATTGACCAGAATCGTCACGTCATAGCGATTAGCGTGTGAGCCGGTCTGCTCAAACTGTTTTATGACCTGCACCTTGTTGCGGGCGATGTTTTTCTTGTCCAGCAGGTAGATGTTCTGGATGTGACCATCATCGAAGACAAAGTCGTGAATGTAGTCGTCGTGAATCTTGCGGGTTTTATCGACGATGCTATCGCTGGGTTTGTCCAGAAACGTCTCCACAAAACGCAGCCACTCGCCTTCAAGAAACTGCACGTTGTTGAGCGTTTGCAGCTGCACACGCACATTGGCCAGCAAGGCATCCGGCGTATTCAGGCCGGGTAAGTATTCATAACCCTGATTTTGCAAGTCCTGAATGAATTCCCGCTCCAGGTCGTATTCGCTCTGATAGCTTTCGCTGACCTTCCATTCTTGGGTGTATTTATCCAGAACGATGAAATTTCTGGATTCGGCAATGGGCTTGATGTAATCAACCATTTTGTTGTTCCTGCTGCCAATAGCCATAGTTGCTATTCAAATGATCGAGCAACAGCTTGACCGTCGCTTTCTCCGCCTGCGTTGGCTCTGCAACGGCTTCATTTGAAAGCGTGCTGTGGCTGGTAAATTGGATGACTCTGTTCAGGTAGAGCTGCTTGTCATCTGGCAAAAGTTCAGACCATTTCGGGTAACCCAAAAAATTGGCCGTTTTCTCGTAAAGATTGCGAAGCAAAGTGAAGTGATACTTTTCAATCTTGTTTTCGACAATAGCCTGTTCGATGGTGTGCTTCAAATACAGGTGATAGGAGAAGCTTTTGTTGGAATCGCCCTGCTTTTCAGTGAGCGAAAAACCGCCATCTTCATTGCGCTCCAGCATGTAGCAGGCTTTGCCGTTCAACTCATTGAAAAGCACGTTGTAGAACAGCGGGCTGTGCGTTGTGACAATGAAGCGCAGATCGGATTGACTGGATTTGATCAGGCTCGCCAGATTGACCGCCAATTCGATCAGGTGATTTTCATCCAGAGAACTGACCGGGTCATCAACGAAAACGTATTCCAAATTATTGAAAACATCCGTGGACCGATTTGCGACCTCCGCGATATTTAGCTCGGAAATCATCTGCTCAATCAGGGAATGAAACACACTCCAAATGAAGTTGCTTTCTTCACCCTTGGAAATCTTTATGTTGGGTTCATGCTCATTGTTGCCGCGCTCGAATGAAAAACTGACTTCCGAAAAATCAGCGCTGAAATTCGGCGTCAATTTGTCATTGGTGTAGTGCTGAAATGTGGAGGTCACATTCCGGTCTTGACCTTGTTCGTCAAGCACCCATTGGGTGAATGCGTTGGGCTGGATTTTCAACCTGGGCTCGGCATCACCCTCCAGATCGTTATCCCAATAGAACAAATCTTCGGTGAACGCGCTGTAGTAGAGAATCTTCTTTTGTGCCAACTCTGACTGCTGTTCGTCTTCAACTTCGGTTTTGGGGGCAATCAAATCTTTGAAAGCCCGCGACAGGCGCGTCTTACCCGAGCCGTTGAAGGCGTAGATCAGCTGCACCTTCTTGTTGGCGTCTTTCAGTTGTTGGGCGATTTCGGTCAGCGTCTTGCCCATGCTATGCCGTGACCTCCAGCTTCGCGAAACTCAAAAGCTTGTCCCGGTAGTGTTCGTATTGCTGACGCCGCGCCTTGATTTCGGCGGGCAGGCCGGAAGATAGGTCGTTGACCAGTGCGTCAAACTTGCTGAGGATGGCTACGATGCGTTCCTGTTCTTCAAGAGGTGGGACGGGCACTTCGTATTGCATGATTGCGGCCTTGTCTCCGCGAGGCATCTTGGCACCCTTGGCGTATTGCATGCTGTATAGGAAGAACGATTCCGATGCCAACAAGTAATACAAGTATTGCGGCTTAAGGTTTGCCTGGCTCTCTTCTTTGATGCGAACAACTAACACATCCTGATTGGTTCCTCCACTTGAATCCGCAAACCAAATCTTTTTAAGATAGGGTCGTATGTTGCCAATCAAAATATCATCTGCCTTGTAGCCGATGGATGTTCCAGACGTTGGCACATAGCTAGACCTCGCTCGACCTTGAGCATCAGGAAGCAAATTATCGACGCCGACATACGAATTCGCATCCAGCCCACCGGATGGGATGCGCGAATTTGCATATGTTGCAATATCACCCAAGGTCGTTATCCTTATTGCTTGCTTGCTTGCTTGCTTGCTTGCTTGCTTGCTTGCTTGCGTCAGCGTCCGTGCGTTCGCCGAAAGTCAGCAGCGCGTCACGGTAATACTGGTATTGCCGCCGACGCGCTTCCAGCTCCGCTTCCAGCTCCGCTTCCAGCTCTGTGAAAGTGTCAAGCACTTTCACGATTTCGCGCTGCACTTCGAGTGGCGGGATAGGAATGAGAACCTTCAAAAACCTTTTTTTGGAAATATTGAACCGCGTCACGCCGCTCGCACTTTGTACGATTTGTTGCCGAATGGCATCGCTTCGAAAAATGTATTTCGAAAAGCCGGGTAGAAGCAATCCGTCATCGTTAAATCGGTACCCAAAACAAAAGCTATTGAGATAAATGGCTTCTGATGGCCTCTCCACAACTACCGACGACATTCCAACTTCATCAGGCGTTTCAGACGACCCCGTAAAAAGAACATCACCAAGTACCAAGAAATTTTGATTCTCATTGACTCCGACTTTTACAAAGTCGTCGGCTTTCTGGTTGACCTCAAGATTGGCGAATATATTTTTGTAAGAAATAAATCGCGCATTGCCATCACTGAAGTCGGCCTTGGCTTTTCCTGTAAGCCCGCCGTAGGTTGCACCCAATTCTTCGAGTGTTTTGAAAACAACTCCCTTGGGACACAGTTGGTCGATGAGATCGTTGATCCGGCTCATGCTTCCTCCCCTTCAAGGTCGGCCACGATGGCATCAATCTGAATTCGCAACTCTGCCTGTCGCACCACAATGCTGGCGATCTTCGCGTTGAGTGCCTTGATGTCCACTGCTTCACGGTCGTCGCGGGCTTCGACGTAGCTGCTGACCGAGAGGTTGTAATCATTGGCGGCAACCTTCTCGAACGCGATGGACTGGGCAAAGTGATCCACATTGGCTTTGCTGTCAAACACCGCCATGATCTCTTTGATGTGATCGTCCAGCAGTACGTTGTTGTTGGTTTCTTTCTTGAACAGGCCGCTGGCGTCGATGAACTGCGTGGTGGTGTCCGTCTTGTGTTTGGACAGCACCAGAATCGTGACGGCAATTGTGGTGCCATAGAACAGATTGGGCGCCAGCGAGATCACGCTCTCGACATAGTTGTTGTCCACCAGATATTGGCGGATTTTCTGCTCTGCACCACCCCGATAGAAGATGCCGGGGAAGCAGACGATGGCGGCACGACCTTTGCTGGACAGGTAGCTCAGTGCGTGCAGCACAAAGGCAAAGTCGGCTTTGGACTTGGGGGCTAGTACGCCAGCGGGTGCAAAGCGGTCGTCATTGATGAGCGTGGGGTCATCGCTACCGACCCACTTCACCGAATACGGCGGGTTGGAGACGATGGCATCGAACGGTTTTTCGTCGCCAAAGTGGGGCTCGATCAACGTGTCGCCCAGCTGGATGTTGAACTTGTCGTAGTTCACGTTGTGCAAGAACATGTTCATCCGCGCCAGGTTGTACGTGGTGTGGTTGAGTTCCTGACCGTAAAAGCCGTCTTCAATGAGGTGTTCATCGAAGTGCTTTTTGGCCTGCAACAGCAGCGAGCCCGAGCCGCAGGCAGGGTCATAAATTTTGTTAACACTGGTTTGCTTGTGCATAGCCAGCTGTGCGATCAGCTTGGACACATGCTGCGGCGTGAAGAACTCGCCACCGGACTTCCCGGCGTTGGCCGCATAGTTGGAGATCAGAAATTCGTAGGCATCACCGAAGAGATCGATGTGACTGGCATCAAAGTCGCCGAAGTCCAGTTCGGCCACGCCTTTGAGCACGGCAGCCAAGCGAAAGTTCTTGTCTCTGACGGTGTTGCCAAGACGGTTGCTGGTGGTATCAAAGTCGGCAAACAGGCCTCTAATGTCACGCTCCGACGGGTAGCCCATGGCAGAGGTTTCAATGGCCGAAAAGATTTTGGCCAGGTCGGTGTTCAGGCTGTCATTGGTGTTGGCGCTAGCGGCCACGTTGGCAAACAGCTGGCTGGGATAGATGAAGTAGCCCTTGGTCTTGATGGCGTCGTCTTTGATTTCGGGTGTGATGACAATGTCGTTCAGCTTGGCGTACTCAATGCTGTCGTCACCACCCTCAATATAGGCAGCGAAGTTTTCGCTGATGAAGCGATAAAACAGGGTCCCCAAGACGTACTGCTTGAAGTCCCAGCCGTCCACAGCGCCTCGGACATCGTTGGCGATTTGCCAGATGCGGCGTTGCAGTTCGGCCCGTTGTTGAATGCTGGTCATGGTTGTTTTCCTGTCGAATCGTTCATCTTGTCTTCATCCGCGCCGCCCGCGCGCACCCAGTCATCCACCTCTGAAAGCTGAAATTTCCAAAGCCGCCCAATCTTGTGCGCGGGCAAGCCTTTGCGTTCACGCCAGCGATAAACGGTGTCCTTCACGACGCCAAGATGCCGAGCGACCTCAATTGCGGTCACCCACGGTTCAGAGTTCACGGTGTTTACACCCAGCATAAAAAATTAAAATCGTCTTGAGTCGTTATCAGTCTAACAGAGCAAGTGCGAACCCGGTGCGAACTGCGAACCCGGATTTCAAGGCTACTGGTGGCGAAATCTCGGGCCTTTGCCCCCCGCATAGGAACTTGACCGGGAAGGACCCAGAAATTGTTGTGACGGTGCCCGTGACGTGCATGCGTGCATTTTCAGCACCCTAAACAATGGAAATTCACCATCACGACCGTCACCATCGTCACGCCGACCCAGTTCTGTGATGGTTGTGATGGTGGTGACGGTCCTGCTCTATTGTTTAACGTTGGCAAAACGTGAATATGCTCACGCGCTGGACCATCACACCCTGACACTTAACACTGCCGAAAACACCAGAACATTCATCAATGCGTGTGTGACAGTCAATCCACCTGGCATATGCGTGTGATTTGAAGGTTAAACAAGAGGGATTCATCGTCACAACCGTCACGACCATCACATCCGTCTGGTATGTCGTGGGTATTTAGCGTGAATTCGAGGGGGTGCAGGTAAACCGTGGCGGCACGTAGAAATAGGCACGCAACTGCGCGTACGTCCTGACGGTATTCTGAAATGCCTCAAACGTCCGTACTCAACCTCACGCCTTCATGTGCCATGCCTTACCGCGACCAATTCCAACAATTTGATCCACTTGATGGCGTGGTCCCGACGGTGGCCTTCGCTGGTCTGCCCAATATTGCCGAGCGCGCCAGAGCGCTGCTGCACGGGGCGTCATCCAAGCAAATCAATAAACTGGCTCACGATGTCGAGTGGATCATTGACCGAGGGCTTGCTTCAGCCAATGCGCAGGCCCTGGACGAGGATGGGATGAGGCGAGAGCAGCGCAGCGATGGTCAATGGCTTCATGAATACATTCATGCCTACGGTGATCGGCCATTGCCAGATGAACAATTTGCGCATCGCCATCATGCGTTTGCCGTCTTGACCTTGTGGCTGGTGGCCGACTGTGCGATGGCCATCTCCCATAGCCAGATGGAAGTTGCAGGTCAATGTGCCATCGATGCGATGGAGGCACTGTGCATGGCAGAGAAACTGTTCAATGACCACAGCACTGAACGCCTGTTCCAGATTTTGCTGCCCAATGCGGGAGACGAAATCAAAACGGCAATCAAAACAAGCATCTCCCGCCAAGCCCAAGCCGCCGCAATCGAAAAACACAGGACCAATAATGCTGCGCGGTTGCGTGCCATTGAGCTCTACACCTCGCGTCACTATCCCAGTGTCGAGGCTGCAGCCCAAGCCATCGCTGTGCAAGTTTGCAAAGCACCGCGCACCGTAGCCAAGTGGATTTATGACGAGCGCAAGGGACGCACACCCTCATTGACCGCAATGTCGGTATAGCTTGTCACTCCCTGTCCGCGCACAAGGAGCAGCCTGCGCGTAGCGCGTCTATCGCACGCAAAGAGCCTGCTATTCAATAGCGAGCATCCTCAATTCACCAGAGATGCTCACCATGAATCAGCCCCGTTCCCACCTGCCCGAAACCGGTTTTCTTCGACTGCCGCAGGTCCTTGCCTTGATCCCTATCAGCCGCTCCGCGTGGTGGGCTGGTGTGAAACTGGGCAAATATCCCAAAGGCATCAAGCTGGGCAGCAAGACAACCGTCTGGCGTGCCGAGGCCATCCGCTCGCTCATCGATCAAGCCCGTTGATGAGGGGCGACGATGGACGATTCCTCAACATCGACTGACCAAGGCACGGTAGCAGGAGCGGATTTCAATGCCGATCCTGCGATTTCTGATCCCACGTCGACCCCCATCAACGTGATCGAAGCCGCCTTGGTACGCCTTGTCGATGACGTCGGGGTGCTGGCCGAAGAACCGGTGGTGCAGGCCTTCGCTGTACTCAAGGCCACCGACATGGTCAATTACCTGCGCCTGCGACATGCAGCCAAGGTGGCCAACCGCGCCTGCTCCGTCACCACCCTGGACAAACTGGTTCGTGACGAGCTGCCGCATGCAGGCACCGAACCTTCGGCCATTGATGACCTCGTGGACCTGGGGCGCTCTCAGTGCCAACTGCACCATGACGCGGATCGCCAGGCCGTAGCGATTATTACGACGCCATCACGCCAAGAAGTGTGGCGCGTCATGTCCACCGGCTATGAATCTTGGCTGCGGGCGGCGTACTGGCGCGCCAATGAATCAGGCGTGCCGGACATGACCCTGCGCGCCGCATTGGCCACCTTGTCGGCAGCAGGCATCAACGATGGCGATCAGGTCGAGGTGCATTTGCGCGCCGCCCAAGCCGAGCCTGGCTATCTGATCGACTTGTGCGACGAACACTGGCGAGCCGTGCGTGTAACTGCTTTTGGCTGGCAAGTGCTCAACACCTCTCCCCAACTGTTCACACGCACCCAATCTCAACGCCCCTTGCCGCTGCCTCAATCCGGTGGTGACATCGAGCTGTTGTGGCAGCACGTGAACATTCCGGCAGAGCGCCGTCTCATGGTGTTGACCTGGTTGCTGGAGTGCTTTCGTCCCGACACCCCATTTCCTGTGCTGGAACTGGTCGGTGAACAAGGCTCTGCCAAGTCGACCACCCAGTCTGTCCTGCGAAGCCTCGTTGATCCGAACAAGGTGATGCTGCGTGGCCGCCCCAAGACGGTTGAGGACATCTTCGTGGCCGCTCAGAACAACTGGCTGGTGTCCTACGAGAACCTCTCGGGCCTCACAGCTGAGCAACAAGATGCCTTTTGCACCCTGGCCACAGGGGGCGGCTTTGCATCTCGACTGCTGTACACGAACGGCGAAGAGCACGTGATGGAGACCAAACGCCCCGTGGTCTTGAACGGCATTGCCGTGGTGGCCACCCGCCCCGACCTGATTGATCGGGTCATTCACGTGAGCATGCCGGTCATCGCAGCCACGGACCGAAAGGATGACGCTGATACCCACTCAGCGTGGAAGCGAGACCGTGCCCAGGTATTTGGCGCGCTGCTGGACCTCTTTGCCCAAGCCCTGGCCATCCTGCCCACCGTGGTGCTTGAGCGCAAGCAGCGCATGGCCGATTACGAGCGCCTGGGAGAAGCCGTGGCACGCGCACTGGGGTTTGAGCCGGGTCACTTCCAGCAACTGTATGCCGAACAGGTCCGAGCTGGAGTTGACCGAGCGCTGGAGAGCAACAGCGTGGCGCAGGTGCTGGACAAATACATCCAGGAGCGGATTCAGCCCTTTGCCTGGCAAGGCACTGCCGGGCAGCTCTACGACCAATTGAATGGTCAGTTCATGAGCGACCGCGCCAACTGGCCAAAGTCTCCGAAAGGCTTGGCCGATCAGCTGCGCCGCATTGCACCAGCCTATCGCGCCAAGGGGGTGGAGATCACGCACCTTGGCCACAGCCGCGAGGGAGCCCTCTGGCGCATCGCCACAACAAGCACCACGGCTTCTGAGTACCGAACGTTCGACGTCACGCCGCCCCGCGTCAACCCCGTTTCTGTGGGCGGCACCCGCTATGGGGCGCACCGTGAATGAGCACGCCGCCCTATTGACACACACCTGTATTGAAAGGACTCCCATCATGAAACTCAACCCCTTCGCCAAAAAAGCCCCCAGCTATCTGGCAGGCGTCAAGGCCGACTATCAACGCCTGCAACTCGAGCTGTCAGCCAAAGAATCGGCATTGCAAGCAGCCCGAGAGGACCTGAGCAGCTATTTGCAGGAACTGGCGAGCGAAGAAGCCCGCTTCCCCAATCGCCACTTTCGCAGCGAAACAGAAAGCGCTTTGAACCGCCAAGCCGATGCTGCACGGATCTCGATTGGCACGTTGGAATACGCCGTACGTGATCTTCAGCGAGAGATCAACAAGCTCTCGGCCATCGTCAATGCCGCTGAAAACCTCAAGGAGGCTAAGCGCACCTGGACCGCGCTGCGCACCTTGCGCCAAGGACTGCAAAACCATCTGCTTCAACTCGAAGAACAGTCCCACAAGCTCCAGAGCCGCATCACGTCATTGGAGACACAGCAGTACGCGGACATCGAGCGAGCCGGTCAGGCGCTGATTGCCTCGGACGCAGATCAACCGGTCCCGGAATCCGTGGCTCGTATCGACACCCAACTGCGTGTGGCCAAAACCGCTCAGGCACAACTGGCACAGCAGATGCAAACCGTCAAAGACGAGTTGAGCGCCGTTCCCGCACAGCTCAAAGAGGCGATCCAAGTGTTTAAGCACTGCCGTGCCACGGTGGCGCAGGTGGAGATGAAAGAGCAGGTCCACAGCCTTGCAGCCATTTTTGCCAAAGCCAGTGTGTCGGCCTATCTCCTGCATTACCAGGGCATGCCCAACAAGCTGGAAATCGAACTGCCCGATGAGGTGGTCGAGGCCATTCAGGATGAGCTGTCATCCGAAATCCTGGACGACTGAGGCACTGAGCAACAGCAGGTGATGGGCAGCCGCGACATATCCATGACCTGCTGTGGTTGCGTCCCTGCAGCGCAACCATCCTTTGCCCATGTCGCGTAACGCCTGGCCGGTGCTGACTGTGAACGGCATTGCAGAAAACCGGCCACCCCTAAATCGAACACACATTGGACACCACCATGGACATCAAAACCTCCCGACTGGATGCCAGCAATCCGTTTGCCCAGTCACAGCAATTGGCCTCGAATATTGGGCAGGGCTTGGCCCAGCTGCCCACGCACGCTCGCGCCGCACTGATTGAGCAATCTTTGCCACCAGCATCCACCAAGCCAGCGCCTGCAATCCAGGCAATCTTGCACCGTGAGCCCACCGCAGTTACTGAAGAGGTAGCTCCTATTGTCAAACCCCAGCGGCGGCTGGATCGTCCTCATGCACGGCCACAACAGCGCCCACAGCTTCGGTCGCTGCGGGCGGCTCGTGGGCTGCCTTGGCAGTGGCAATTGCGCACCCTCGCCAACCGCATGGCACGCCAGGTCAAAAAGGCCTGGACGCGGGCCATGCGTCTGCCTGTCCGCCGTTGAAGGAGCTGCGCATGCAAAACACCATGGAACAACGCGTGATCTCCTGGCTCGATGCCAATCGCCTGCTGATCTGGCAGCCCATCCTCAGCGCAGACAACTTTCCAGAGATTCCGCAAGACATCTTGAAATTCGCCAATGCACAGCGGGCCGCTTTCCACTGCCTGATCCGGGGCATTGAAGATTTCTCGAAGCTGCCCGACGGGGTGACGGGGTGGCTGCTGCCTTCGGATGAATCCGACACCGATGTGGCTTGCGCCCACTGGCATGGTGAAGTGCATTTCTTGCAGGTGCTGGACAAGCGCACCGGCCATCCCCAAACCTTGCTTGGCCAGACGGATGGCAGCCCATCCATGGAACCGCCCAGCAGTCAACCCATGGCGGGCCCTGACAGTCAGAACCAAGCGACAGATTGAAACAGAGCGGGTTTTGGACTTGGCTTATGCCCGCAATGAAGCGTTCATACAGGTCCGCAAACCCCTCTCAGAAAGGAAACAACCATGACAAGAAACATCCTCACCACGCTGGTGACGGACACCAACAACCGCCCCAAGGGCGCCATGCCTGTGCAGGTCGATTTTGATGCCGCTGGCCCCGTGCGTGTGCAGCATGCAGGCCAGGCTTACCGCTTTACCGGCAAGGTTGGCCACAACCGCGCCACCCGTCTGGCCGTGCGCGAAATGGCCACGGTCGATGACGCTCGCCTGTGGATCACCTTCGATGGCACACAGATCTGGGAGGACTGAGATGACGCACACACGCAGATACAGCGATGCGGGCATCACCGCCCAGCTCAGCAGTCTGGCATCGATGAAGATGTCAGACCTCTGGGCCTTGTGGGATACGCATTTCAGAAAGCGCCCTGGCACCTGGAGCCGGGATTACGTAATCAACCGGATCGCTTACAAAATCCAGGAGCAGGCCTACGGTGGCATTGATGCCGATCTCAAACGTCGGCTCATCCGCATGGGTGAGAAGCACTCGAACATCCAAACCGCCAAGAACCCTGCGGAGTTGTTGCTACTGCCGGGCACCGCTTTGGTCCGACATTACGGTGAACACGAACACCGTGTCGTCGTGCTGCCCGATGGGCAATTTGAATACCAGGGCAAGGCCTTCAAGAGCCTGTCAGTGATTGCGCGCTTCATCACGGGCACCCACCGCTCTGGCCCGGTGTTCTTTGGCCTGCGCAAGGAAACCTCCAAAAAGCGTGAGGTGGTGCGATGACACAGTCCCCCATCATGAAACCCAAACGCTGCGCGGTCTACTGCCGGGTCTCCTCCGACGAAGGGCTCAGCCAATCGTTCAATTCGATTGATGCACAAAAGGAGGCCGGTCACGCCTTCATCAAAAGCCAAGCCCACGAGGGCTGGATCACGGTCCCTGACGACTATGACGATCCGGCTTACTCGGGCGGCAACATGGAGCGACCCGCGCTCCAACGCCTGTTGCGGGACATCGAGCTGGGCAAAGTGGACATGATCGTGATCTACAAGATTGATCGCCTCTCGCGCTCACTGGCTGACTTTGCCAAGATGGTTGAGATCTTTGATCGCACCGGCGTGAGTTTCAGCGCTGTGACGCAACAAATCAATTCGGCCACCTCCATGGGCAGGCTCATGCTCAATGTGCTGCTCTCCTTTGCGCAGTTCGAGCGTGAAGTCACCAGTGAGCGCATCCGCGACAAACTGGCGGCCTCCAAAGCCAAGGGAATGTTCATGGGCGGACCGGTCCCTCTGGGCTATCGGGTGGAGAACCGACGCCTGTTGGTGGTGCCTGAGGATGCCGCGCTCGTGCAACGCATGTTCAGTGATTTCGTTGCCGACCCTTTTATCACCGGCATGGTGCAGCGCTATATCGCCGAGGGCATCAAGACCCGCAAGGGTAGGTTGTTCTCCAAGCAGACGCTGTATCAAATCCTGCACAACCGGATTTATCTGGGTGAGATCACCCATAAGGGTCAGAGCCACCCCGGCCTGCATGAGCGCATCATCGATCAGTCACTATGGGATGCGGTTCACGCGCTGCTGGGCGTTGACCGGAAAGTTCGTCACTCCAAAAACTTCCATCGTAAAAGCCCCCCGGCCTTGCTGCGCGGTCTGGTTTATGCGCCCAACGGCAACCGCATGGTGCCAAGCTACACCGTCAAGACCTCTGCTGGTGGCAAGCGTTATCGGTATTACGCCGACCTGCAATATGTGCGCTTCGGCAAAAGCGATGAGACCTTTGGCTCGATCAATGCCGAGCAGCTCGAGGGCATCGTGGTCCAGCAGGTGCTACAGGCTTTGCAATCCCCGGCCTCGATTCAGGCCGTTTGGGATGCGGTTCAGGCCATGCCTCACCCCATGGACGAGGCCGATGTGGTCCTGGCCATGCGCAATCTGGGCGCAATTTGGCCCTCACTCTTCCCCGAAGAGCAAAGCCGGATCGTCAACTTGCTGATTCGGCGGGTGCAGTTCACGGCGGACGCCATCGAGATCCAATGGCACCCGATGGGCTGGCAGGCCCTCGTCGGCGAGTTCCAACCCAACAGCATCGGCGCAGAGCTGGCCGAAATGGAATGAAGGAGAGATGAAATGAAGGCCAAACAGGTCATTGAACAAGCCGGGCAAGCGCAGGTGCGCCAGATCAAGGATGGTGCGCAGTTTCAATTCACCAGCGTCATCCCCATCCGGATTGTTCGCCATCGCTTTAGCAAGGTGATTGTTCAGCCCGAAGAAAACCCGGACTGCGCCACCACCAACTGGCAAGCCCAGATGGACGCCAATCTGATGAAATCGCTGTGCAAGGCGTTGTATTGGCAAGAGCAGATCGACAGCGGCAAGGTGACCAACCTGGTGGACATTGCCAAGCGCGAGGGCACGGATAAGGTACGCGTTCACAAGCTCATGAAGCTGGCTCGGCTGGCTCCCCACTACGTCGAAGCCATTGCGAAGGGCAAAGGCCCCATTGGCTTGTCCGTGCAATTTTTTGTTCGCAAAACGCTCCCCTATCACTGGGGCGAACAGGAGGAGTTGCTGGACAGCCTGTCAAAGTGACCGGCGGGGCGCGGTTTTCTTATGGCCCGACTTGTATGGCTGCGCTGCAAACCACCGCCCCGCAAAGCCGCATCAAATCTCGGTCTGTCGGTGACTACGACCAACGCAAAAACAGAGAACTGAGACGGTCATGAGGCCCCTGACAGCGATAAATGCGACCAACAGGGCTGGGCTGACACACGCAACACGCTCGGGAACCCCGCGAAAACAGGGGGTAAGGCGCAAAAGAAAAAGACCTGAGGGCGTCAGGTCTTTATGGGATGGTGCCGCTTGTCGGAATCGAACTGACGACCTACCGCTTACAAGGCGGGTGCTCTACCAACTGAGCTAAAGCGGCATGTGCAATATTCTATGCGAAGAAACGGCTCATTTCACACGTGTGAGTGTCGGACGGCCATTTTGTGGTGTCGGATGTGGGGGGTCGTCATCTGAATTGTTCGCTTCATGCGTACTCTCCACCGCACTGAGCGATGGACGAACGACGGAAGAAGGAGCAACCAAGGGCTTCCCAGACGCGGGCACGTCGGCCTTGCCTGCAACTGGCATTGGAAACGCCATGCCTTGACCATTCTCACGCGCATAAATAGCCAGCACACGACTCACAGGAACAATGATTTCGCGGGGCACGCCACCGAAACGGGCTTTGAATTCAATGAACTCATTGCCCAAGGTCATGCCGCCTGTGGCGTCGTAACTCACATTCAAAACGATTTCGCCGTTCTTCACATACTCCATCGGAACCTGCACCGACTCGTCGACCAACACCGCGACATACGGCGTGAATCCGTTGTCTGTGCACCACTCATGCAACGCACGAAGCAGGTATGGACGAGTTGATGAAGCGTCTGGAGCGTTCAGCATACGAGTTACTTGCGCATGACTTTTTCAGATGGCGTCAAAGCTTCAATGTATGCAGGACGCGAGAAGATGCGTTCAGCGTACTTCAGCAGCGGCGCTGCGTTCTTCGAGAGTTCAATGCCATAGTGGTCTAAGCGCCACAGCAGAGGGGCAATCGCAACATCGAGCATCGAGAAGTTGTCACCCAACATGTACTTGTTCTTCAAGAACACGGGGGCCAACTGCGTCAAACGATCACGGATGTGTGCGCGTGCTTTTTCAAGTGCTTTGTCGTTCGCTTTAGCAGCACGCGATTCCAGTGTGGTGACATGCGTGAACAACTCTTTTTCGAAGTTCAACAAGAACAAACGAACGCGAGCGCGATCCACAGGATCACCAGGCATCAGTTGCGGGTGTGGGAAACGCTCGTCAATGTATTCGTTGATGATGTTTGACTCATACAAAATCAAATCACGTTCGACCAGGATTGGCACCTGACCGTAGGGGTTCATCACATTGATGTCTTCGGGTTTGTTGTAAAGATCCACATCGCGGATTTCAAAATCCATGCCTTTTTCAAACAAGACAAAACGGCAGCGATGAGAGAAGGGACACGTGGTTCCCGAATAAAGCACCATCATGATGGGCAGCTCCTAAAAATCAAAAAGAGTGACAGGCTGACCTGTCACTCCGTGAGGTGACGACGGGACGAGCCCATCATCGATGTGGATCAATTACTTGACGTCTTTCCAGAACGAGGCATTCAAGCGCCAAGCGATCACCATAAAGCAAGTCAAGAACAACAAGACCCACACACCAATGCGAACACGGGTGTTTTGTGCAGGCTCGCCCATCCATTGCAAGTAACCTACGAGGTCACCCATCGCTTGGTCGTATTCCAAAGCGGTCATGGTGCCTGGCGTGACTTGTTCCCAGCCTTTGAAGACTTGAACTTGATGGCCATGTTCTTCATGCGTGTCGTAGATCGGGCGACGCACACCTTGCAATTCCCACAACACGTGAGGCATACCCACGTTCGGGAAGACCAAATTGTTCCAACCTGTGGCTTTGGTTTCGTCACGGTAGAACGTACGCATGTAGGTGTAGAGGTAATCTGCACCGGTACCACCATGACCTGCGCGTGAACGCGCGATCACAGTCAGGTCTGGGGGATTAGCGCCAAACCACTCTTTCGCCTGCTTAGGATCAATATTGGCCTTCATCGTGTCGCCCACTTTTTCAGTGGTGAACAAAAGGTTGTCTTTGATCTGCTGCTGCGTCAAACCGATGTCTGTCAAACGGTTGTAACGCATGAACGCTGCGGAGTGGCAGTTCAGGCAGTGATTGACAAAGATCTTGGCGCCATTTTGCAAAGCAGCCAAATCGTTGGTTTTGTTGGGCGCTTTGTCCCAAGCAATGGTGTCACCACCGGAAGCCTGTGCACCAGCCACGAGGCCAAGGGCAAGAGCCAAGCTGAGAATAATTTTTTTCATGGTTATGTGCTCCGTGAATCTCAGTGAGGCGTAAACGTCACGCGGTCAGGCACTGGTTTGGTTTGACCAATGCGGCTCCACCAAGGCATCAACAAGAAGAAGCCAAAGTAGAACAAGGTACCGACTTGTGACACGCGCTCGCCAATCGGCGATGGTGGTTGCACACCCAGGTAAGCCAAGACCACAAAGTTGATGACGAACACGCCATACATGTACTTGTGCCAATCAGGACGGTAGCGAATCGACTTGACTTCGCAGTGATCCAACCAAGGCAAGAAGAACAAGATGACCACAGCGCCACCCATCACCACAACGCCCCAGAACTTGGCATCGATGGAGAGCATCAGCAACGACACAACCACAGCAGCACCCACGATGGCACCTTTGAAAATGTTGGCCAAGTTCGCACGGGTTGCACCGAAGAACGCACCGGCCAAGACACACGCGATCAAGGCGTACATCATCTCGCTGGTGATCGCACGCAACATCGAATAGAAGGGCGTGAAGTACCACACTGGCGCAATGTGCAACGGCGTCTTCAATGGATCCGCAGGGATGAAGTTGTTGTATTCGAGGAAATAACCACCGAACTCAGGCGCAAAGAAAATGATCGCGCTGAACACCAACAAGAAGCCGCTCACGCCCATGATGTCGTGCACGCTGTAGTAGGGGTGGAATGGGATACCGTCCAGAGGATGGCCGTTGGCATCCTTTGGCGCATTCGGACCTTTGATTTCCACGCCGTCGGGGTTGTTAGAACCCACTTCGTGCAACGCAATGATGTGCGCCACCACCAAGCCCAACAGGACGAGCGGCACAGCAATCACGTGGAAGCTGAAGAAACGGTTCAATGTGGCATCGCTCACCACGTAGTCACCGCGAATCAACAAAGCCAAGTCAGGGCCCACGAAAGGCACAGCAGCAAACAAGTTCACGATCACTTGAGCGCCCCAATAGGACATTTGGCCCCAAGGCAACAAGTAACCCATGAAGGCTTCGGCCATCAAGCACAAGAAAATCGCACAACCGAAAACCCACACCAATTCGCGTGGCTTGCGGTAAGAACCGTAGATCAAGCCGCGATACATGTGCATGTAAACCACGATGAAGAACGCTGAAGCCCCCGTAGAGTGCATGTAGCGAATCAGCCAACCCCACGGCACATCACGCATGATGTATTCCACAGAGGCGAAAGCCAAGCTTGCATCAGGCTTGTAGTGCATGACCAAGAAAATACCGGTCACGATCTGAATCACCAACACCAACAGTGCCAATGAGCCAAAGAAGTACCAGAAGTTGAAGTTCTTGGGTGCGTAGTACTCAGACAAATGCTCTTTGTAGAGCTTAGATGCGGGGAAACGGCTGTCCACCCAGTTGAGTAATTTTTCGCCAGCGCTGGCGTTTGGAGAGATTTCTTTGAATTCAGCCATGGTGTGTCCTATCAGGCTTTCTTGTCTTCACCAATGAGCAACTTGGTGTCGGACAGGTACATGTGTGGCGGGATTTCCAGATTGTCTGGTGCGGGTTTGTTCTTGAACACACGACCCGCCATGTCGAAGGTCGAGCCATGGCATGGACACAAGAAACCACCTTGCCAATCGTCGGGCAAGGAGGGTTGGGCACCCATTTGGAATTTATCTGAAGGAGAGCAGCCCAAGTGGGTACAAATGCCCACGGCCACAAACACTTCAGGTTTGATGGAGCGCGCTTGATTGCGTGCGTACTCCGGTGTCAACTCAGAAGGCTTGCGCTCTGACTTGGGGTCAGCCAGCTGCGTCTCTGTTTTGTTGAGTGCTTCGAGCTGCTCAGGCGTGCGCTTGACAATCCACACGGGCTTACCGCGCCACTCGACCGTCATTTTTTCGCCTGGTTTCAGGGCAGAAATATCGACTTCGACCGCAGCACCGGCGGCTTTCGCCTTTTCGGAGGGTTGAAACGTACTCACAAAAGGCACAGCAACTGCCGCGCCGCCAACTGCACCAGCGCAAGTCGAGGCGATGAGCCACGTGCGTTTACTGGTGTCTACTGGGGTGTCACTCATGGAATTCCTCAAACAATTGTCACTGGTTGGGTTAGCCGCAAATTGTAGCTGACCGCTGCAGTGGATTTTTTCAACAGACCCATCGCTTCCCCTTGAGCGATTTGTTAAGATTTTGAGTACTTTAAAGTTAAAAAGGAAAATATATGCTGAAAGAATTCAAAACCTTCGCGCTCAAAGGCAATGTGGTGGATCTCGCTGTTGGCGTCATCACGGGTGCGGCCTTCGGAAAGATTGTGGAATCTGCCGTGAACGACCTGATCATGCCGATTATTTCGGGCTTGATTGGTCGCGTCGATTTTTCCAATTTCTTTCTGGTTCTAGGCCATGCACCTGAAGGCACCGCACAAACGCTGGAGGCCATGCGCAAAGCGGGCGTACCCGTATTTGCTTATGGCAGCTTCATCACGGTGTGCGTGAACTTCATGATTCTTGCCTTCATCATTTTCTTGATGATCAAGCAACTCAACAAATTGAAAACAGCAGAGGCAGCGCCTGCGCCAGCAGCTGTCTCTGAAGAAATTTTGTTACTGCGCGACATCCGCAACAGCTTGCAAAAATAAACGCCGTGATTTATCGGCGCAATTGACGCGCCATGTGCAAGGCCGCCAACAAACTGGCAGGGTCTGCCCGCCCTGTCCCCGCCAGATCAAAAGCCGTACCGTGATCCGGACTGGTGCGAACGAAGGGCAAGCCCAAGGTGACATTGACGCCTTGCTCCACGCCCAAGTACTTGACGGGAATCAAGCCTTGGTCGTGGTACATCGCAATCACCACATCAAACTCACCGGGTTGATCATTCTTCGCACGGGCGCGCATGAAAACGGTGTCGGGCGCAAATGGACCACTCACCCACAAGCCTTCCGCACGTGCTTGTTGTAATGCGGGGATGATGATGTCGAGCTCTTCGCGTCCCAGCAACCCACCCTCACCCGCATGCGGGTTCAAGCCAGCCACGCCCATGCGCGGCGCACGTCCCGAAGCCGCCAACTGCGCTTGGTGCGTGATGCGAAGCGTTTGCAAAATATTTTCAACAGTGACCGATTCAATGGCCTCACGAAGTGGGACATGAATGCTGACCAGCACGGTGCGTAGTTCTTGATTTGCCAGCATCATGCGAACAGGCATCTCATCTATCGCAACACCGGCATGCAGTGCCGCACAAGCTTGCAGCATCTCGGTATGCCCAGGAAAAGGAACACCCGCAGCAGACAACGCTTCTTTATGCAAAGGGGCTGTCACCAACGAGGCCACCTCGCCGCGCAATGCGGCATTGGCAGCCCACACCACGCTATCTGCAGCCAACTGCCCGGCGACAGCGCTGATCTGCCCCCATGCCGGCAATTGCGCCGCGTCAAGCGCTTGAGATATTTGCAAAACGGGCATGCAGAAGGCCGGGCACGTGGCGGGCAACTCGCTCAAATGCTTCAACGGGAGCAATTGAACAACGGGAGCCTGTGGGTCAACTTTCGTCAACAGATCCACGGCACGTTGCATCGCAGCCACGTCGCCAATCACCACGCAATCGCGCATCAATGCAGGTGAATCGCGAAACGCTTTGACGATGATCTCCGGACCAATGCCCGCAACATCACCGAGCGTGATGGCCGTCGGAAGTGAGCCAGTGCGCATACTCACGCCGGGTTATCTATTTCGATGAACTGATGCGTGAGGCCCAACTGCGCAGCCACCTGTGCCGCGACAGCAGGCGCACCGTAACGCTCGGTGGCATGGTGGCCACACGCTAAAAATGCAACCCCGGTTTCGCGCGCCAAGTGGGCTTGAGGCTCCGAGATCTCCCCCGTGATGAATGCATCGGCGCCTGCGGCAATCGCCGCTTCGAAATAACTTTGCGCGCCCCCCGTGCACCACGCCACTTGTCGAATCTGCCGAACGTCACCTGTCACGACTACAGGTTGTCGACCCAACGCATGCGCCACGTTTTGTGCCAGGGCCTCAGCATTCGCAAACGTTTGTCCATCGGCACGCAATCCCAACAAGCCTAAATCTTGCTCGCCAAAGCTGCGCTCAGCAACCAACCCCAAGCGCAGGCCTAGTTGCGCGTTGTTACCCAACTGAGGGTGTGCATCCAAAGGCAAGTGGTAGGCCAACACATTGATGTCATGCGCCAAGAGCAACTGCAAGCGCTGCTTCATCCAACCTGTGACCGTGCCATCTTGACCACGCCAGAACAAGCCATGGTGAACAAAAATTGCATCGGCTTTGGCCTCAATGGCCGCCTCAATCAACGCACGACTGGCGGTCACACCCGAGACGATGTGTGCAATCCGATCGCGTCCTTCCACCTGCAACCCATTGGGACCGTAGTCTTTGAAACGTTGAGGCTGCAACAATTCATCGCAAGCAGCCAACAGGGTTTGACGTGTGATCAACGCACTCATCGCGGACTCACTTTGGTTTTGGGACGTTGCGCAGGCGTCACATCCAAGCTCAGCGGCTGATTGCGACGCACCACATCAAGCTGCACGCTCACGCCAGGTGTCAAGGATGCAATCTGCGTCAGCAACTCTCCGACGGTTGAAACCTCGTGCCCTGCAACGCGGACCAAGACATCGCCAGGTTTCAAGCCCGCCTTGAAGGCCGGGCCGTTTTGCAACACTCCGGTGATGATCACGCCTTGGGTTTGCTTCAAGCCAAAAGTTTCCGCCAATTCAGGCGTCAACTCCAAAGGCTCGACACCCACCCAACCCCGAGTCACCTGTCCATCTCGCACGATGCCTTCAAGCACCTGCCGCGCGGTGGCGACTGGAATTGCAAAACCAATTCCCATGTTGCCGCCCGAGCGCGAATAAATCGCGGTGTTGATGCCCAATAAATTACCGTGCACATCGACCAAAGCGCCACCCGAGTTACCGGGGTTGATGGCTGCATCGGTTTGAATGAAATTCTCGAAGGTGTTGATCCCCAATTGGTTACGCCCCAAGGCAGACACAATCCCGCTGGTGACGGTTTGTCCCACGCCAAACGGATTGCCAATAGCCAACACCTTGTCACCCACTTGCGCCGTGTCCGAATTACCCAAAGCAATCACAGGCAAACGATCGAGGTTGATACGCAAAATGGCCAAATCAGTTTCGGGATCCGTCCCAATGACTTTGGCAATTGCATGACGACTGTCACTCAAGGTGACTTCAATTTCATCCGCACCATCAATCACGTGGTTGTTGGTCAAGATGTAGCCTTCCGGGCTGACGATCACACCGCTGCCCAAACCCATTTGGGGCCCTTCATCTTCACGATCGCCGAAGAAGAAGCGAAACCAAGGATCGTTTTGTTGCGGGTTCGCAGCCTTGGCTTGCGTGGTCGCAATGCTGACCACAGCAGGTGCAGCACGTTTGGCTGCAGGGCTCAAGCTGCCCGGCATCACGGCACCAGGCGCGCTAGAAGCGGCCTCTAGAAGAGTGACTCCGGCCAAGGCAGCACGTCGATTCACCCATTCGGGTTTCAAGGTGGCCACCACAAACCAGATGGCAACCATGACGGTGACCACTTGAGAGAACAACAACCAGTGACGTTTCATTGGATGCGTCCCCCTTGTTTATGGCGCGTCAGCGTCTGGAGCTTGCGTGTGCTTGATGAAGAGTTGTGCGGCCCAAATACCCACTTCATACAGCAAGCACATGGGAATCGCCAACGCAAGCTGCGACACCACATCGGGTGGTGTCACGATGGCCGCAATGATGAAGGCCAGCACAATGAAGTAAGAGCGAAAGTCTTTGAGCTTTTGAATCGACACCACATTCATACGGGCCAACACGATCACCACAATCGGCACCTCAAAGGCCATGCCGAAGGCAATGAACATGGTCAGCACGAAGCTCAAATAAGCCTCAATATCAGGTGCCGCCGTGATGCTTTTGGGCGCAAAGCTCTGGATGAATTTAAAGACCTGTCCAAACACGAAGAAGTAGCAAAACGCCACGCCCGTGAAAAACAAGACTGTGCTTGAAATCACCAAAGGCAACACCAGCTTCTTCTCGTGCGAATACAGCCCAGGCGCAACAAAGGCCCACACCTGATACAGCACCACGGGCAAAGCCAGCAGGAATGCCGCCATCAACAAAATCTTCAAGGGCACCAAGAAGGGCGAGATGACCGATGTGGCAATCAAGGTTGCCCCCACGGGCAGTTGTGCAACCAGCGGCGCAGCCAACAAGTCGTATAACTCCGCGGGCCCTGGAAAAATTGCCAACACGGCTGCTGCAATGGCCACGCCGATGGTTGCCTTGACCAGCCGATCACGCAACTCAATCAGGTGTTGAACAAACGGCTGCTCGGTTCCCGCCAACTCGTCAGGAGAATTTGTATCAGACATTGACAGAACGCTTCACAGCTGGGCGAAAACGCGCGACACGCGCGGCACTCGACAACGCTTTGGTGCGAACACCTTCACGCGCTTTGTACCAATGCGGTGTGGAGCCGCGTTTGATTCGCCAATTTTTACCGGGGTGTTGGTATTGCGGCATGGAAGCCTGGCGCACACTTTGGGCAAAGGTATCGTCGCTCGTCAAATCAGCCGTGGTATCAGCCCAATCTTTTTCAAAATCTTGACTCGCGGTATGCACCGATTGCTCGACATCGCGAGCGGCACTCTCCATCGTGTCTTTCATTTTCTTGAGCTCATCGAGCTCCATGGAACGGTTGACCTCAGCCTTCACGTCAGCAACGTAGCGTTGCGCTTTGCCAATCAGTGTCCCGATGGTGCGTGCCACGCCAGGCAACTTCTCAGGGCCAATGACGATCAACGCCACGGCACCGATCAGCGCAATTTTTGAAATGCCGAGATCAATCACAACAAACGATCAGTAGCAATCAAGACTTTTGCTTGGCTTCAACATCGATGGTGGTCTTGTCACCAGCCACAGCATTGACTTTGGTGGTGTCAGCAGGTTTTTCTTCCGTTGCTGAACCATCTTTCATGCCATCTTTGAAGCCTTTGACGGCGCCGCCCAAATCAGAACCGATGTTTTTGAGTTTCTTGGTGCCAAACACCATGATGACGATCAACAACACGATCAGCCAATGCCAAATTGAAAACGAACCCATATGACTCTCCTTAGATACGAGGAATTCTAATCAGCCACGCAACCAAGGGCGCGGACCGCCCATGACGTGCCAATGCAAATGATGGACTTCTTGGCCGCCTTCTGCGCCCGTGTTGGTCACGATGCGAAAACCGCCTTCCGGGTAAGGACGCGCGCCCTCTTGCAACGCCAACTTGGGCGCCAGCAACATCATGCGCCCCAGCAGGCCTTCATGCGCAGCCTGAACGTGTGCCATGGAAGGGATATGCAGCTTAGGGATGATCAAGAAATGAACGGGCGCCCACGGATTGATGTCGTGAAATGCAAAAACCTCATCATCTTCATAGACTTTGCGTGAAGGGATATGGCCTGCAATGATTTTGCAAAAAATACAGTTTGAATCAGTCGTCATATTGAACTCATCAAAGGATTAGCCCGCCATCGGTTGCTGCTTGTTCAAGCGAACCAAGCCCAACACGATGCGATAGAGAAACCACACGGAAATCACTGCCCAGGCAATGATGGCGCTGACGGCCACGATCAAGTGCAACACGTAGCTGATCAGGCTCACCGTGTGCGTCGCATCCTCCTGCATGGAGGACACCTCTTGATCCGCCAACTTAGTCACCCGTTAACTCTCGGTGTTGCGCTTTGCGCAGCGCTTTTTCTTCCAAACCACTCAAACCTTCGCGACGTGCCAATTCGTCAATCACATCGGCAGGCGTTAAACCGTAGTGCGCCAATGCAATCATGCTGTGAAACCACAAATCAGCCACTTCGTACACGAGCTTGGAAGCATCTGCGCCGTGGTCCACATCTTTGGCAGCCATCACGGTTTCAGTGGCTTCTTCGCCGATTTTCTTCAAAAAGGCGTCTGGGCCTTTGTGCAGCAAACGTGAGACATAGCTTTTCTCGGGGTCACCGCCATTGGCGGGTTTGCGGCTTTCAATCACGTCGGCCAGACGTTGCAGGGTGTCGAGAGAACTCATGTCGTTGGCTCTTAAAAGTTCACTTGTAAATCGATTCGGGATCTTTGAGGACAGGCTCGCAAGCTTGCCACTCATTGCCATCTAAACGTTGGTAAAAACAGCTATGACGGCCAGTATGGCAGGCAATGCCTGGGGTGTGCCCTTCTTGCGTCACCTTGAGCAACACCACGTCGTTGTCGCAGTCGATGCGCATGTCGTGCACGGTTTGTACATGTCCCGACTCTTCGCCCTTGAACCACAACTTGTTGCGTGAGCGGCTGAAATACACCGCACGCTTGAGCTCCGCCGTTTTTTGCAGCGCCTCGCGGTTCATCCACGCAAACATCAGCACGTCGCCGCTGTCCTTTTCCTGGGCGATCACGGGCACCAAGCCTTTGTCGTCCCATTTGATCGCGTCAAGCCAAGTTGAGGTCATGTCAGTTGTTTTCAAGAAAAGAGATCACAAACGCACAGGAATGCCACGCTCACGCATGCGTTCTTTGGCCTGCTGCACGGTGTATTCGCCATAGTGGAAGATGCTGGCAGCCAGCACGGCGTCAGCGCCGCCTTGTTGCACGCCGTCGGCCAAGTGGTCGAGGTTGCCCACGCCGCCCGATGCAATCACAGGCACGGGTACAAGGTCGGACACGGCGCGGGTGAGCTGCAAGTCAAAGCCGCTCTTGGTGCCGTCGCGGTCCATGCTGGTGAGCAAAATTTCGCCAGCGCCGTAGTCGGCCATTTGCTTGGCCCATGCCACGGCGTCAAGGCCTACGTTTTTACGGCCACCATGGCTGAACACATCCCAACCAGGACCGACGGGCAAGCCGTTGGCGCTCAGGCGTTGTTCGTCCTCTAGAGTGCGACGCTTGGCGTCAATGGCCACCACGATGCACTGCGCGCCATATTTCGCCGAGGCATCGCGAATGACTTGCGGGTTAGCGATGGCTGCAGAGTTGAAACTCACCTTATCAGCGCCAGCGTTGAGCATGCGGCGCACATCGTCGACAGTGCGCACACCGCCACCCACGGTGAGGGGGATGAACACTTGACTGGCCACGGCCTCAATGATGTGAAGAATCACATCGCGTGCATCGCTGGTCGCCGTGATGTCAAGAAAGGTCAGCTCGTCGGCGCCTTGGTCGTTGTAACGCGCAGCGATTTCCACAGGATCCCCCGCATCGCGCAGTTCGACAAAATTGACGCCTTTGACCACGCGACCACCAGTCACGTCGAGGCAAGGAATGATGCGCTTAGCTAGCATAGGGTTCCAACAAGTGGGCTCTCAAGAAACAGTCAAACGTTGCCAGCCCTGCCATTGGCCGCCAGCAGAAATAGAAATGGGCTCGTACACCTGCGCAGCTTCCACGCACAACATGTGCGCAAAACCATCCGCAGTCATGTCAGCCAGTGTGGCGCATTTGTGCGCACCGGGGTTCCACACCACCGATTGGCCCCACGAAGGGCTTTGTTCAATTTGCAAGGTGCCTGAGCCATCTTGCACAAACAGCGGCTTGGAAGATGCGTCATACACGCGGTCAAACTCACCATCAAAGTAGAGCACCTCATCGGCGACGCCATGCAAGTCAACGAGCGAATCCCATTCGGGTCGCCCACCTAAGCCGCGCAACTCGGTCAAATCAATGTCGTCAACCGCCAAGTAAGTGTGCAGCGCGCCGGTAAAGTGCAGCGCTTTGTGCACTTCGGTGTTGTGAACGGTGAGGGTGAGGGTCAGCTGACCGGGTGCCAGTGCCACGCGCAGCTGAACCACAAAGGCTTGTTGCCACATGGCCAAAGTATCGGCATGGGCACTGAGGGTGAAATTGATGTGTGCGTTGTCACCGCTGACGACAGCCTCGCCGCTTTGCGCAGCCTCGTCAACTTGCCACGCCATGTTGCGCGCAAAGCCATGCTTGGGCAAGGAGCCACGCTGGTTGAACTGGGGGAAGCACACAGGCACACCGCCACGGATCGCGGCGTGACCATCCCACAGATTGTTAGGGCTTAAGAACAAACGCTCACGACCTTGGCTCACCCAAGAGAGCACATGCGCGCCTTGCAGGGCCACCAGCACGGTGTCGCCGCCTGGCAAGGTCAACCGCTGGCAGGCAAGGCCTTGATAAGTCTCAGAAGTGGAAATAGACATGACGGGGTATTCAGGCGCAGGCCACGCTACCCGCGGCCATGGCGTTAGCCATTGAGCTCGTCAGCGCGGGCTTGGGCTTTTTCGAAATCCAAATCGCCGCTGTAAATGGCACGGCCACAAATCACGCCCGCCACGCCCTCGTCTTCCACCGCGCAGAGTTGTTCGATGTCGGCCATGTTGGACAAGCCTCCCGACGCGATGATGGGAATGGTTACAGCTTGAGCCAACTTGACCGTGGCTTCGATGTTGATACCGCTGAGCATGCCGTCGCGACCGATGTCGGTGTAGATGATGGACTCGACGCCGTAGTCTTCAAATTTCTTACCCAGATCAGCCACTTCGTGGCCTGTCAGCTTGCTCCAGCCATCGGTCGCCACTTTGCCGTCCTTGGCATCCAAGCCTACGATGATGTGGCCCCCAAACGCACTGCACGCATCGCGCAAAAATCCAGGGTTCTTGACCGCGGCCGTACCAATGATGACGTACTGCAAACCCGCGTCGATGTATTTTTCAATCGTGTCCAAGTCACGAATACCACCGCCCAATTGAACCGGAATGTCGTGACCCACCGCTTTCAAAATGGCTTTGATGGCTGCTTTGTTTTGAGGTGTCCCTGCAAAAGCGCCGTTCAGGTCCACCAAATGCAAACGACGTGCGCCTTTAGCCACCCAATTGAGCGCCATTTGCGCGGGATCTTCACCGAAGGTGGTGGATTGCTCCATGTCACCTTGTTTGAGGCGCACGCAATGTCCGTCTTTGAGGTCGATGGCGGGAATTAAATACATGATGGCGTTAAAAGTTCAAGGGTTCCAGTGCAGAAAGTTGCGGTACAGGGCCAAGCCGTGCGCCGCGCTTTTTTCCGGGTGAAATTGTGTCGCAAAAATGTTGTCGCGTGCCACAGCACATGTAAATAGACCGCCGTAGTCGGTCTGAGCTGCGCTGTGTTCTGAATTTTGAGGGCGTGCATAAAAGCTGTGCACGAAATAGAAGTAACTGCCATCAGGAACTCCCGTCCACATGAAATGCGGCCGCGTTGTCATGACTTGGTTCCATCCCATTTGAGGCACTTTGAAACGGCTGCCATCGGCTTGCAATCGGCCAGCCAGATCAAACTTCACCACTTCGCCAGAAATCAACCCCAGCCCTGGCGTATCGCCTTCGGCACTGTGGTCCAGCATCATTTGCATGCCCACGCAGACGCCGAACAACGGTTTTTTCTCGGCCGCATCCAGCACGGCGTCTAGCAATCCCGATTCGCGCAATTCGCGCATGCAATCAGGCATGGCACCTTGGCCGGGCAACACCACACGGTGTGCGTCACGCACCACTTGCGGATCAGCGGTGACCACCACTTCGGCATGGTCCACCACCGACGCGGCGTGCATCACCGCCTGCGCAACAGAGCGCAAGTTGCCCATGCCGTAATCAACGACGGCGACTTTGTTGTTCAAAGCGAGCCCTTTGTGGATGGGATCATGCCGGCAGAACGGGGGTCCAACTCCAGCGCCGAGCGCAAAGCGCGGGCAAATGCTTTGAACACAGTCTCAGCTTGGTGATGCGCGTTTTCGCCACGCAAGTTGTCGATGTGCAAGGTCACCAGCGCGTGGTTCACAAAACCTTGGAAAAACTCAAAGGCCAACTGGCTGTCGAATTCTCCGATCATGCCGGCCTTGAACGGCACATGCATGACGAGGCCTGGGCGGCCCGAAAAATCAATCACCACACGGCTCAAGGCTTCGTCCAACGGCACGTAAGCATGGCCATAGCGGCGAATGCCTTTTTTATCCCCCACAGCTTTGGCAAAGGCCTGACCCAAGGTGATGCCCACGTCTTCCACAGTGTGGTGGCCGTCAATGTGCAAGTCGCCCTTGGCTTGGATGTCGAGGTCAATCAGGCCATGACGCGCGATTTGGTCGAGCATGTGGTCAAAGAAACCAATGCCCGTCGACAGCTTGGATTGACCCGTTCCATCAAGATTGATCTTGACCGTGATTTGGGTCTCGTTGGTGTTACGGATGACTTCTGCTTGTCGCATAAAACGCGTCTCAACCATGTGGTGAAAAAAGGCTTACATGATACCATCCCCCCTCCGCAACCCGCATGAATTGGGGCTTGCACGTTTTTTATCACGCGAGACCTTATGAGCCAATACTGGAGCGCTACCGTCCACAGCTTGACCCCCTATGTCCCAGGCGAACAGCCCAAAATGGACAACTTAGTCAAACTCAACACCAACGAGCATCCTTTGGGCCCATCACCACGCGTGCTGGAGGCCATCCAAAGTGCAACGACCGACAGTTTGCGTCTGTACCCAGACCCCAATGCGGATGCGCTCAAAGCAGCGTTAGCAGCACACCACAACGTCACTGCGGCACAAATCTTTGTCGGCAACGGATCAGATGAAGTTCTAGCGCACGCATTCATGGCGCTGCTCAAGCACTCGGGTGACCTGTTATTTCCCGACATCACCTACAGCTTCTACCCCGTGTATTGCGGCCTGTACGACATCCACTACCGCACCGTGCCTTTGGCCGAGGACTTCAGCATTTGTGCCGATGACTACTTGCCTAAGAACGGACAAGCGGCGGGCGCCATCATTTTCCCGAACCCCAACGCCCCCACGGGCTGCCCCATGTCACTCAGCGATGTCGAGCGCATCGTGGCAGGCAACCCGCAAGCGGTGGTGGTGATCGATGAAGCCTATGTCGACTTTGGCGCTCAAAGTGCCGTGGGCTTGGTTGACCGTTACCCGAACTTGCTGGTTTGCCACACGTTCTCAAAGAGCCGCTCACTGGCGGGCTTGCGCGTGGGATATGCCGTGGGTTCGGCCGCTTTAATCGAAGGTTTGGAGCGTGTGAAAAACAGTTTCAACTCTTACCCACTCGACCGCTTGGCGTTGGCCGGTGCCGTTGCGTCGGTGGAAGACGATGCGTATTTCCGCGACAGCTGCGCCCAAGTCATTGCCACACGAGAGACCTTGGTCACAGACCTGCAAGCGCTGGGCTTTGAAGTGCTGCCGTCTGCCGCCAACTTTATTTTTGCGCGTCACCCAGCACATGACGGCGCAGCGCTGGCCAAAGGTTTGCGCGAACGGGCCATCATCGTTCGACACTTCAAGCTGCCACGCATTGATGCGTTTTTGCGCATCACCGTGGGCACCCCTGAACAATGCGGGGTGTTGGTGCAAGCGCTCAAGGCGTTGGTGCAAAGCTAAACGTCTGCGGCGTTATCGCCACACCATGCAAAAAGGCCCCCGACGGGGCCTTGTTTGTTTCTACTTGGATTTACTTCTGACGCAAACGGAACTCAGCCGCCATGGCGTGGGCTTGCAAGCCTTCGCCATAGGCCAACACCGCGGCAATCTTGCCCAGCGTTTGTGCGCCCTGCTCGCTCACCTCGATCAAGCTGCTGCGCTTTTGAAAGTCGTACACGCCCAAAGGCGAACTGAAACGCGCCGTGCCACTGGTGGGCAACACGTGGTTGGGGCCTGCGCAGTAGTCGCCCAAGCTTTCGCTGGTGAATGCGCCCAAGAAGATTGCGCCTGCGTGCTTGAGCAACGGCTCCCACTTGTGCGGCTCGTTGCTCGACACCTCTAAGTGTTCGGGCGCAATGCGGTTGCTGATGGCGCAGGCTTCTTCCATGCTGCGGGTGTGGATGAGCACACCGCGGCCATTGAGGGACTTTTCGATGATGTCTTTGCGCGGCATTTGCGGCAGCAAGCGTTCGATCTCGGCTTGCACGCGGTCGATATAGGCAGCGTCAGGGCAGAGCAACACGCTTTGCGCCAACTCGTCGTGCTCGGCTTGGCTGAACAAATCCATCGCCACCCAATCGGCGGGCGTGGAGCCATCGGCCAACACCAAAATTTCGCTGGGTCCAGCAATCATGTCGATGCCCACTGTGCCAAACACGCGGCGCTTGGCAGCGGCCACATAAGCGTTGCCGGGGCCAGTGATTTTGTCGACCGCTGGCACAGTGGCTGTGCCGTAGGCCAAAGCAGCCACAGCCTGTGCGCCGCCGATGGTGAAGGCGCGGCTCACGCCGGCTACATAAGCAGCGGCGAGCACGAGCGGGTTCTTTTCGCCTTTAGGCGTAGGCACAACCATGATGATGTCTTCCACACCCGCGACGTGCGCAGGAATGGCGTTCATCAACACGCTGGAGGGATACGCGGCTTTGCCACCGGGCACATAGATGCCCACGCGGTCGAGCGGCGTGACTTTTTGGCCGAGCAAGGTGCCATCGGCATCGCGGTAAGTCCAGCTTTCGCCGCTGGCTTTCTTTTGGGCCTCGTGGTAGCTGCGCACGCGTGCGGCGGCGGCTTGCAAGGCGTCGCGTTGTTCGGCGGGCAAACCATCGAACGCGGCTTTGAGTTCAGTTTGCGTCAACTCCAACGCGGCCATGCTGTCGACCTTCAGGCCGTCAAAGCGCTCGGTGTACTCCAGCACGGCGGCGTCGCCACGCTTTTGCACATCGGCCAAGATGTCGGCCACGCGTTGCTCGATGGCCGCGTCGGTGTCGGCAGACCAATGCAGACGCGCTTTGAAATCAGCTTCAAAGGTGGGGCTGGTGGTCGAGAGACGAAGCGGTTTGGCCATCTTGTGTACGTGTGTGGTGAGAGGTTATTTGCCTGCTGACAAAGCGGCAGAGAAGGCGTCGATGATGCGACGAATGTCGGCCTGCTTCATCTTGAGCGCAGCTTGGTTGACCACCAAGCGCGAGCTGATGTCCATGATGCGTTCGACTTCTACCAAGTGGTTGGCTTTGAGTGTGTTACCGGTCGACACCAAATCCACGATGGCATCAGCCAAGCCGGTGAGCGGGGCCAATTCCATGGAGCCATAGAGCTTGACCAAATCGACGTGCACGCCTTTGGTGGCGAAGAAGTCACGCGCGATGGTGGTGTACTTGGTGGCCACTTTCAAACGCGCGCCTTGCTTGACCATCGCTGCGTAGTCGAAGTCAGACCGCACGGCCACGCTCATGCGGCATTTGGCGATTTGCAAATCGAGGGGTTGGTACAAACCATCCGTGCCGTGCTCGATCAAGGTGTCAAGACCCGTCACACCCAAATCAGCGCCGCCATATTGCACATACGTGGGCACATCAGACGCACGCACCAACACCACGCGCACATTGGCGTGGTTGGTGGGCAAGATGAGCTTGCGAGATTTTTCTGGATCTTCGAGCACCTCAATGCCTGCGGCTTTGAGCAGCGGCATGGTTTCGTCAAAGATGCGGCCCTTCGAAAGCGCCAGCGTCAGCATGTTGTTCATTTCACTCTTTCAATGTCTGCGCCAATGGCGCGCAGCTTGGCTTCCATCTTGTCGTAACCGCGGTCCAAGTGGTAGATGCGGTCCACCAAGGTTTCGCCGTCGGCTACCAAGCCCGCAATCACCAGCGAGGCAGAAGCGCGCAAGTCGGTGGCCATCACGGTGGCACCCGAGAGCTTTTGCACGCCTTCGAGCACCGCCACTTTGCCGTCGATCTGGATGTGTGCGCCCAAGCGCACCAACTCGTTGACGTGCATGAAGCGATTTTCAAAAATCGTTTCCGTCACCTTCGAAGCGCCCTTGGCAATCGCGTTCAACACCATGAACTGCGCTTGCATGTCGGTGGGGAAGCCTGGGTATTCTGTGGTGCGGAAGTTTTGCGCTTTGAGGTGTTCGTAGGCAGGCGCAGTACCTTGAATGCGAATGCCCTCTGCGTTGGCAGTGACTGTTGCGCCTGCATCGCGCAGCTTGTCGATGACCGCGTCTAAATGGTCGGCGCGGGCGTGGCGCAAGAACACATCGCCGCCGGTCGCTGCCACCGCGCACAAAAATGTGCCGGCTTCAATGCGGTCGGCCACCACTTTGTGGGTGCAGCCGTGCAAACGCTCCACGCCTTGGATGTGGATGCGGCTTGTGCCGTGGCCTTCAATCTTCGCGCCCATGGCAATGAGCATTTCGGCCAAGTCTGGAATCTCTGGCTCTTGCGCGGCGTTTTCCAAAACGGTTTCGCCATCGGCCAATGCCGCAGCCATGAGGAAGTTTTCTGTGCCAGTGACCGTGACCATGTCGGTGGCAATGCGTGCGCCTTTGAGGCGTGTGAGGCCACCGCCCAACTTGGCGATCATGTAGCCGTGGTCCACATCAATCTCTGCACCCATGGCTTGCAAGCCTTTCAAGTGCTGGTCTACAGGCCGCGAACCAATGGCGCAACCGCCGGGCAACGACACCTTGGCGTGACCAAAGCGGGCCAACAAGGGGCCCAGTGCCAGCACGGAAGCGCGCATGGTTTTCACCAACTCGTAAGGGGCTTCGGGGTTGTTCAAACCACCGGCGTCTAAGCTGACTGTGCCGTCATCCGCGCGCTCGGCTGTCACGCCCATGTTGCGGATGAGCTTGAGCATGGTGGCCACGTCTTGCAGCTGCGGCACGTTGTGCAACGTGACTGGCTGGTCGGTCAGCAAAGCTGCGCACAGCTCGGGCAAGGCCGCATTTTTGGCACCAGAAATCAGCACTTCACCGTTCAAGGTGCGCCCGCCACGAATTAAAAGTTTGTCCATAAATTAGTTTTCAAGCGCAAGCCATGCAGGGGTCAGTGCGCGGTGTCAGAAGCTTGGCTGCCCAAAGCCAGCCATTCGGCAGGCGAGTAAGTTTTCATCGACAAAGCATGCACTTCGTCGGTTTTGATTTTTTCACCCAGGGTCGCGTACACACGCTGATGACGTTGGATGAGGCGCTTGCCCTCAAACTCTGCCGACACCAAGGTGGCATACCAATGGCGCCCATCGCCCTCGACTTGCAGGTGTTCGCAGGGCAAACCTGCGGCAATGATGGCTTGTAGCTCTTGTGCTGTCATGGGGACTCTCTTTATCCGCGAATTTTGTAACCCGTGCGCAGCAAATGCAGCGCAATCGCCGACACCACCAGCAAACACACGCCGACCACACCCAAGCTGAGCCAAGGCGACACGTCGCTCTTGCCAAAGAAGCCGTAACGGAAACCGTCGATCATGTAGAAGAAGGGGTTGAGATGGCTCACGCTTTGCCAAAAGCTAGGCAAAGAATGGATCGAATAAAACACGCCACTCAAAAACGTCATCGGCATGATGATGAAATTTTGGAAAGCCGCCATTTGGTCAAACTTGTCAGCCCACAAACCAGCAATCAAACCCAGGGTGCCAAGCATGAGCGCACCACTCACCGCAAACACGATGACCCACAAAGGTTGCGAAGGCATGAGTGAAAAATTCAACACCGACGATTGCCAAACAAACAAAACGCCGGCCAGCAACACACCCGTGCCCACCACCAAACCCCGCACCATCGCCGACAGCGCATAGGCAAAAAACCAGCTCCAATGCGACAGGGGGGTGAGCAACAAGAACACCAAGTTGCCCATGATTTTGCTTTGCACCATGGAAGACGAGCTGTTGGCAAACGCGTTTTGCAGCACGCTCATCATCACCAAGCCCGGAATTAAAAATGCGGTGTAGCTCACGCCTTCATACACCTGCACATGGGCTTCGAGCACATGGCCAAAAATCATCAGGTACATCACCGCGGTGAGCACAGGCGCTGCGACGGTTTGGAAACCCACTTTCCAAAAGCGCAACACCTCTTTGTAAAACAGCATGGTCCAGCCGGTCATCATGCTTGACCTCCGCAGGGCTGTCCGGAGGAAGCCCATACCCCCTCGAGGCGTGATACGTACACGAAGTGACGAACGTGAAGACTCATACGCTGACCTCTTCGTTTTGATGCATCACATCGAGGAACACATCTTCCAAATCGGCTTTGCGAATTTCGACATCCTCGGCCTTCAAGCCAGCTTCGCGCACAGCAGCCAAGTAGCGTTCGATTTCTGCTGCGTCATTGGCAGGAAACTGCACGATACGGCCTGTGACGCGCGCTTGCGCAGCCAACTCAGCAGGAAGCTCCGCATCCAATTTGAAGCGCAGCACATTGCTTGATGCTGCTTTGAGCAGTTCACTGGTGCTGTCCAAGGCCACCACTTTGCCGTTCTTCAGCATCGCGATGCGACCACACAAAGCCTCAGCCTCTTCGAGGTAATGGGTGGTCAGCAAGACAGTGCTGCCTTCACGGTTGAGCTTGGCGATGAACTGCCACAGGGTTTGGCGCAACTCCACGTCCACACCCGCGGTGGGTTCGTCCAGCACGATGACGGGAGGTTTGTGCACCAAAGCCTGCGCCACCAGCATGCGGCGTTTCATGCCGCCTGAGAGTTGACGCATGTTGTGATTGGCTTTGTCGGCAAGGCCCAGGCTGTGCAGCAGTTCGTCAATCCAGTCGTCGTTGTGTTTGACGCCAAAGTAGCCCGACTGGAACTTCAAAGCCTCACGCACATTGAAGAAGGGATCAAACACCAACTCTTGCGGCACCACGCCCAACATGCGACGCGCTTGGGCCGATTGGGTGGCCACATTCACACCGCGCACCAGCACTGCGCCCGACGTGGCTTGGGCCAAGCCCGCCAAGATACTGATGAGCGTGGTTTTGCCGGCACCGTTGGGGCCTAAGAGGCCAAAAAACTCCCCGTCTTCAATATCGAAGCGCACGCCATCGAGCGCCTGAAACGGACCTCGGGCGGTTTGAAAAGTTTTGGAGACGGATTGAAAAGAAATAGCGGACATGGGTAGCCTCAGATTTTAAGGCTTTGCCAATGCCCTCGGGGAAGGCCGGCTCAGTTGAGCAATTCGCTGACGCCGTAGACCTTGGCCAAGGCTTGGGCACGCTCGGGCAAGCCCGTCACACGCAGCTGACCACCCTGGGCCAACACAGCACGGCGACAAGCCAACACAACGGCCAAGGCAGACGAATCGAACTGCGTCAACGCAGTCGCATCCAACACCGCCTCACCACCTTGGGCCATTTGGGTGAGCAAAGCGGCAACCAAGTCATCGGACACCGACTGGGCTTGTGCTTGGAGCAATGTGGCAGGCAGCGCCAAAGCGGTGGCAGACATATTTATTTACCGCTGCGTTGGTTGGATTTGTTGCGTTCGGCCAAGCTGGCAATCAAGCCATCCACCCCTTTGGCATTGATTTCTTGCGCGAACTGACTGCGGTAGTTGTCCACCAGCCAAACGCCCATCACATTCAGGTTGTAAATGCGCCAGCCCGAGGCATCGCCCGTGGCTTTCTCAACACGGTAATCCAGCTGAATCGGCTCGCCTTTGCCACGCACTTCTGTGCGAACAATCACCTCTTTGTCGTCGGGAGCGGCACGCAGGGGCTTGACCACAATGGTTTGGTCACTGACCTGGCTCAAGGCACCAGAATAAGTGCGAACCAACAAGGTTTTGAACTCATCTTGCAAGCGCTTTTGCTGCTCAGGCGTGGCTTGGCGCCAGCCAGGGCCCACAGCTGAAGCCGTCATGCGCTGAAAGTTCAAATGTGGCATGACGCGTTGGTCTACCAAGACGCCAATCTTGTTGGTGTCGCCAGACAAAATGGATTTGTCGGCTTTGATGGTGTCCAAAATATCGGTCGACACGCGTTTGATGAACGCATCGGCCGTGTCGTCCACCGCCGCAGCGGCGCCCGACATGGCCAAGACGCCAGAGGCGATCAAAGCCAAGGCCGATAAGGCATGGGTCCAAAAGTGACGGAAGTTCAGGTATTTCATCTTGATCAGTTTCAACAGTTCAGTGTTTCTTTAACGCACCAGCGTCTCAGTTGGTCGACGCGGGGTCCGCGCTGGGGTCTGGCAAATCTTCCTCTTCAGGGGGATTGCCGTCATAAATCTGCGCACGGCGGTACTGCAAATACGAGTCACGCGTGAAGCTGTATTTATCCAACGCGGCCTGCTCCAACATGCCCGTCGTTTTGAGCAAGTCCGCACGCTTTTCAACAATCCGCAAACTCAATGCGCTGTTGCGGGTGGGGATGTGGTCCAAGTTGCGCACCACATCGGCCGACGTATCGACAGGCAAGCCTGCGGTATCACGCAATGTCGAAGGGCCTAACAAAGGCAAGACCAAGTACGGGCCACTGGGCACGCCCCAATAACCCAAAGTTTGACCAAAGTCTTCGGTGTGGCGTTGCAGCTTGATTTCTGTCGCCACGTCAAAGATCCCATACACACCAAACACCGTGTTGACCACCACGCGCATGAACGACTCGGCCGTATCGCGGCCTTTGAGCTGCAAACCACTGTTCACGGTGGACCACATGTCCGACAGGTTGTTGAACACATTGCGCACACCTTTTTGCACCAAGTCTGGCGTGGCATCACGGTAGCCCGTGGCCACGGGCTTGAGCACGTTCTCGTCCAAGCTGTCGTTGAAGCGCGCAATGCTGCGGTTCATCGGCTCCAAGGGGTCTTTGGGATTGGCGCCCGGCCCCGTGGCGCAGCCTGTAGCCAGCAAGCTCGCCCCCAGTGCAAGCACCAAGCTCAAGCGGCGAAAGCGATGCAAAGCTTTCATTTCGCACCCTGCTTGTCATTCGGCTCAGCCGCTTTATTGAACAAGAACTGGCTGATCAAGTTCTCCAACACCACGGCCGATTGCGTGGTCTGAATGCGGTCTCCGGCAACCAAGTTGTCGGCCTCGGCCCCAGCTTCAATGCCGATGTATTGCTCGCCCAGCAAACCACTGGTCAAGATTTTCAGCGAACTGTCTTTGGGGAACTGGTAACGGCTCTCGATCGACATGGTCACGGTCGCTTGAAATGTTTTGTCGTCGAATGACACCGACTCCACACGCCCCACCACCACGCCAGCGCTCTTGACAGCGGCTTGACGCTTCAAGCCCCCAATGTTGTCGAAACGCGCGCTCACGGTGTAGTTGGACTGGAAATTCAGGCTCAACAAATTGGCCGATTTGAGGGCCAAAAACAAAATAGCGGCTGCACCCAGCAACACAAACAGACCGACCCACACATCATTTTTGGAGCGTTGCATAGCTTCCTCGATTCATCAAATACTGAACATCATGGCGGTGAGGATGAAGTCCAACCCCAACACTGCCAACGAAGCGACCACCACCGTTTTGGTGGTGGCGCGCGAAACACCTTCGGGCGTGGGCTGAGCTTCATAGCCTTGCAGCAGCGCCACAAACGTGACGGTCACGCCGAACACGATGCTTTTGACCACGCCATTGCCCACGTCTTTCCACACGTCGACGCCGCCTTGCATCTGGCTCCAGAACGAGCCGGCGTCTACGCCAATCATCAACACCCCCACCATCCAACCGCCCAAAATGCCCACGGCGCTGAACACGGCCGAGAGCAAAGGCAAGGCGATGATGCCGCCCCAAAAGCGTGGGCCCAAGATGCGGCGCACGGGATCGACCGCCATCATGTCCATGGCGCTGAGTTGCTCGCCTGCTTTCATCAAGCCAATTTCAGCGGTGAGCGAGGTACCTGCCCGACCTGCGAACAGCAAGGCACTGACCACGGGCCCCAGCTCGCGCACCAAGCTCAAGGCCACCAACAAACCCAAGGCTTCCGATGAGCCGTAGCGTTGCAAGGTGTAGTAGCCCTGCAAGCTCAACACAAAACCCACAAACAAACCCGACACGGCAATGATGGCCAGCGAGTAATTGCCTAAAAAATGCACTTGGTCACGCACCAAGCCAAAGCGGCGCATGTTCTCACCAAACAAGGCGACCAAGCGCATGAACAAACGAGTGCCATGCCCCAGATCAGCCAAATAGCTGCGAATGGCAAACCCTAAATGGGCGACCCACTTCATACCGCACCTCCGACACCAAAATCGTCCGCCACCGAGGGGCCGGGGTAATGGAAACGCACAGGACCTTCAGGTGCCGCACTGACGAACTGATGCACCAACGGGTCCGTGCTTTGGCGCACTTCGTCAGGCGTACCTTGCGCGGCGATCTTGCCGTTGGCCAACACAATCACTTGGTCCGCGATGTGGAAAGTCTCATCCAAATCGTGCGAGACGATGATGCTGGTGAGTCCCAAGGTGTCGTTGAGCTGGCGAATCAAACGCGCTGCAGTGCCTAATGAAATAGGGTCCAAACCCGCAAAAGGTTCGTCGTACATCACGAGCTGCGGGTCCAAGGCCATGGCGCGGGCCAAGGCCACACGACGGGCCATACCACCTGAGACTTCGCTGGGCATCAAATCGCGTGCGCCACGCAAGCCCACCGCTTGGAGCTTCATCAACACGATGTCGCGAATCATGGATTCGCTCAAGTCGGTGTGCTCACGCAGAGGAAAAGCCACGTTGTCAAATACACTCAGATCCGTGAACAACGCACCGAACTGGAACAGCATCCCCATGCGACGACGCACGGCGTAGAGGCCGGCTTGATCGAGGGATGCAATTTCTTGCCCGTCAAACGTCAAGCTGCCCGATTGCGCACGGTACTGACCACCGATCAAGCGCAACACGGTGGTTTTACCGCCACCCGATGCCCCCATCAAGGCCGTGACTTTGCCCCGAGGCACCGTCAGCGTGATGCCATCCAGAATGATGCGCTCGCCGTAGCCAAAGCGCACATCACGCAACTCGACCAAAGCGTCGGGTTGGGTGGTAAGGGTATGTGTGGAGGTCATAGAAAACAAAAGCCGGTATGCGACCGGCTTTTGTGATTTTAAATCCAAGTCGTCACAGACTTGTAAAGTTGATGTGAATCAACGGGGTAAATCGCTCGCGCCCATCAAGAACTCATCGACAGCGCGTGCAGCCTGACGGCCTTCGCGAATGGCCCATACGACCAACGACTGACCACGACGGATGTCACCCGCTGCAAACACTTTGGGCACATTGGTGGCATAGCCACCGGTGAATTCAGTGCTGGCCTTGGCGTTGCCACGTGCATCTTTCTCGACGCCGAAGCCTTCCAAAATGGTGGCCACAGGATTCACAAAGCCCATCGCCAACAACACGAGGTCGGCTTTGACGATTTCTTCAGTGCCTGCCACTTCCACCATCTTGCCGTCTTTCCATTCGACGCGAACAGTTTTCACGCCTGTGACTTTGCCGTTTTCGCCGACAAACTCTTTGGTCGAGATGGCGAATTCACGCTTGAGCAAACCTTTTTCAGCGCTCTCGTCATGGCTAGAGCTGGTGCGCAGCTTCAGCGGCCAGTAAGGCCACACCAAAGGCTTGTTCTCGTGCTCGGGCGGCATGGGCATCACCTCGAACTGAACCACCGCAGCAGCGCCGTGGCGTGTGCTGGTGCCCACGCAGTCAGAGCCGGTGTCGCCACCGCCGATGACCACCACGTGTTTGCCGTCGGCACGCAATTGATCTTTGAGCTTGTCGCCTGCATTGACCTTGTTTTGTTGTGGCAAGAACTCCATGGCGAAGTGAATGCCCGCCAAGTCGCGGCCAGGGGCTGGCAAGTCGCGTGACTGTTCGGAGCCACCGGTCAACAACACGGCGTCAAAGTCTTTTTGCAGTTGTGCTGGGCTGATGGTTTCCTTGGCCCAGTTGGTGACCTTCGAGCCCTTGGGCAATTCGCCCACCATCACGTTGGTGCGGATGGTCACGCCTTCAGCTTCAAGCTGTTTGGCGCGGCGGTCGATGTGCGACTTTTCCATCTTGAAGTCAGGAATGCCGTAACGCAGCAAACCACCAATGCGGTCGTTCTTTTCGAACAAGGTCACGTCGTGACCGACACGTGCCAACTGCTGAGCAGCGGCCATACCGGCAGGGCCTGAGCCCACGACGGCAATTTTTTTACCGGTCTTGTGCGCGGCAGGCTTAGCCACCACCCAGCCTTCAGACCAGGCCTTGTCGATGATCGCGTGCTCGATGGACTTGATGCCCACCGCGTCACCGTTCAAGTTCACCACGCAAGCCGCTTCGCAAGGTGCGGGGCAGATGCGGCCCGTGAACTCGGGGAAGTTGTTGGTGCTGTGCAGCACGTCAATCGCGTTCTTCCAATCGCCTTGGTACACCAAGTCGTTGAAGTCCGGAATGATGTTGTTGACGGGGCACCCGTTGTTACAAAACGGTGTGCCGCAGTCCATGCAACGCGCAGCTTGTGCGGTGGCTTGTTTGTCATCCAAGCCAATCACAAATTCGTCGTAGTTTTTCAAGCGCTCTTTGACGGGCTTGTAGCCCTCTTCGATGCGCTCAATTTCCATAAAGCCAGTGACTTTTCCCATGATTCAAATCCTTTGACTGGTGCGTTGCTTTATTTAGCGGCGACGGCCTTCTTGGCCGCTGCGGCAGGAGCTTTGGCAGCCTTGGCTGCGTTCAACTCGCCCAATGCACGCTTGTATTCGTTGGGGAACACTTTGACAAACTTGGCACGTGCGGTGTCCCAGTTGTCCAACAATTCGCGCGCGCGCTTGGAGCCCGTCCAACGGTGGTGGTCTTCGAGCAACTTCTTGAGTTGCGCTTCGTCGGTTTGGTCACGGTGCCAAATGGCGCGTGGCAAGGCAGCTTCTTGCTCAGCAGCAGTCAACACTTTTTCCATGGAGACCATAGCGGTGTTGCACTTCTTGTTGAACTGACCGTCTTCGTCGTACACATACGCCACGCCGCCGCTCATGCCAGCAGCGAAGTTGCGGCCGGTTTTACCCAACACCGCGACGGTGCCGCCTGTCATGTATTCGCAACCGTGGTCGCCTGTGCCTTCGACCACCGCGGTCGCGCCAGACAAACGCACGGCAAAACGCTCGCCCGCCACGCCGGCGAAGAATGCTTCACCGCGTGTGGCACCGATCATCACAGTGTTGCCCACGATGATGTTGTTCACGGCTTCGCCACGGAAGTCGATGCTGGGACGCACCACCACACGACCGCCCGACAAACCTTTGCCGGTGTAGTCGTTGGCGTCACCGATCAGGTACAGCGTGATGCCGTTGCACAAGAACGCGCCGAACGATTGACCGCCCGTGCCTTCGAGTTGAATACGGATGCTGTCGTCTGGCAAACCTTCTGGATGCACCTTGGTCACAGCGCCAGACAACATCGCACCGACGGAGCGGTTGACGTTGCGGGCCACTTCCATGAACTGCACTTTTTCGCCACGCTCGATGGCTGGCTTGGACTTCTCGATCAGCTTTTGATCGAGCGCCTTTTCCAGACCATGGTCTTGTGTGGACGTGTGCAAGCGCGGCACATCAGCCGAGACCTGTGGCACAGCCAGCAAACGGCCAAAGTCAAGGCCCGAAGCTTTCCAGTGTTCGATGCCTGCACGCATGTCGAGCAAGTCGGCGCGGCCGATCATGTCGTCAAACTTCTTGATGCCCAACTGCGCCATGATTTGGCGCACTTCTTCAGCGATGAAGAAGAAGTAGTTCACCACGTGCTCAGGCTTGCCCGAGAACTTTTTGCGCAGCTCGGGGTCTTGCGTTGCGACACCCACGGGGCAAGTGTTCAGGTGACACTTGCGCATCATGATGCAGCCCTCGACCACCAGCGGAGCGGTCGCAAAACCGAATTCGTCAGCGCCCAACAAAGCACCCACCGCCACATCGCGGCCGGTCTTCATTTGGCCGTCGGCTTGCACACGGATACGACCGCGCAAACCGTTCAGCACCAAGGTCTGTTGGGTTTCAGCCAAACCGATTTCCCAAGGCGAACCGCAATGCTTGATCGAAGACCAAGGCGAAGCGCCGGTGCCGCCGTCATGGCCTGCGATCACGACGTGATCGGCCTTGCACTTGGCCACGCCGGCCGCGATCGTGCCCACGCCAATTTCGGACACCAACTTGACGCTGATGTCGGCGTGAGGCGCCACGTTCTTCAAATCGTGAATCAGCTGTGCCAAGTCTTCGATGGAATAGATGTCGTGGTGCGGTGGGGGCGAAATCAAGCCCACGCCTGGCACGCTGTAACGCAACTTGCCGATGTACTCAGACACTTTTGCGCCTGGCAATTGGCCGCCTTCACCAGGCTTGGCCCCTTGCGCCATCTTGATCTGAATTTGGTCAGACGAAGACAGGTATTCGGCTGTCACACCAAAGCGGCCCGACGCCACTTGCTTGATGCGTGAACGCAAGCTGTCGCCCGCTTGCAACTCGACGTCGACTTCAACTTGCTCGGCGCCAATGACGCTCTTCAAGGTTTCACCCTTTTTGATGGGGATGCCTTTGAGTTCGTTGCGGTAGCGCGCAGGATCTTCACCGCCCTCGCCCGTGTTGGACTTGCCGCCAATGCGGTTCATCGCGACGGCCAACGTGGCGTGCGCTTCCGTTGAAATCGAACCAAGCGACATCGCGCCTGTAGCAAAACGCTTGACGATTTCGCTGGCTGGCTCAACCTCGTCCACCGAGATCGCTTTGGCAGGGTCAATCTTGAAATCGAACAAACCGCGCAAGGTCAGGTGACGCTTGTTTTGATCGTTGACGATCTGCGCATACTCTTTGTAGGTGCTGAAGTTGTTGGTGCGCGTGCTGTGCTGCAACTTGGCAATCGCATCAGGCGTCCACATGTGTTCTTCACCGCGGGCACGCCAGGCGTACTCACCACCTGCGTCGAGCATGTTGGCCAACACTGGGTCGGCGCTGAACGCGGCCTTGTGCATGCGAATCGCTTCTTCGGCCATTTCAAAAATGCCGATGCCTTCTACGCGGCTGGGCGTGCCAGTGAAGTACTTTTGCACGGTCTCGGTGTTGACACCGATGGCTTCGAACAACTGTGCACCGCAGTACGACATGTAGGTCGACACGCCCATCTTGGACATGATCTTGGACAGACCTTTGCCGATGGCTTTGATGTAGTTGTAAATCGCTTTCTCGGTCGACAAATCAGCGGGCAAATCTTTGTGCAAGTTCGCCAGTGTTTCGAGCGCGAGGTAGGGATGCACAGCTTCTGCGCCGTAACCTGCCAACACGGCGAAGTGGTGCACCTCACGCGCGCTGCCCGTCTCCACCACCAAGCCAGCGGTGGTGCGCAAGCCTTCACGCACCAAATGCTGGTGAATCGCAGACAACGCCAACGCAGCAGGAATCGCCACTTGGGTGGCGTTCACAGCGCGATCGCTGATGATCAAAATGTTGTGGCCGCCTTTGATGGCATCCACCGCCTCAGCACACAACGAAGCCAACTTGGCTTCCACGCCATCGTGGCCCCACACCAGGGGATAGGTGATGTCGAGCGTGGCGCTCTTGAACTTGCCGTGGGTGTGCTTTTCGATGTCGCGCAACTTGGCCATGTCGGCAAAGTCGAGGATGGGCTGGCTGACTTCCAAGCGCATCGGAGGATTCACTTGGTTGATGTCGAGCAAGTTGGGCTTGGGACCGATGAACGACACCAACGACATCACGATGGCTTCGCGAATCGGGTCGATCGGTGGGTTGGTCACTTGCGCGAACAACTGCTTGAAGTAGTTGTACAGCGGCTTGTTTTTGCTAGACAACACAGCCAAGGGGCTGTCGTTGCCCATGGAGCCAATGCCCTCTTCGCCGTTGATGGCCATAGGCGCCATCAAGAACTTGATGTCTTCTTGGCTGTAGCCAAAGGCTTGTTGGCGGTCAAGCAAAGTCACGCTGCTGGCTTGGGCGGTTTCGCCTTCGTGGCCTTTGACGTCGTCGAGCTTGATGCGGACGTTCTCAATCCATTGCTTGTAGGGCTTGGTGTTGGTCAGGCCGGCTTTGAGTTCTTCGTCGTCGATCATGCGACCTTGTTCCAGGTCGATCAAGAACATCTTGCCGGGCTGCAGACGCCACTTGCGAACAATCTTGTTCTCGGGCACGGGTAACACACCCGACTCCGAGCCCATGATGACCATGTCGTCGTCGGTGATGCAGTAGCGCGAAGGACGCAAGCCGTTGCGGTCCAACGTCGCGCCAATTTGGCGACCGTCGGTGAACACGATCGAAGCGGGGCCATCCCATGGCTCCAACATCGCGGCGTGGTATTCGTAGAAGGCCTTGCGACGCTCATCCATGGTGGTGTGCTGTTCCCATGGCTCGGGGATCATCATCATCACCGCTTGGCTGATGGGGTAGCCCGACATGGTCAACAACTCAAGGCAGTTGTCGAACGTGGCGGTGTCAGATTGATCGGCAAAGCTGATGGGGTAAAGCTTTTTCAAGTCGTCGCCCAACACGGGGGAAGACATCACGCCTTCGCGGGCCTTCATCCAGTTGTAGTTGCCCTTGACGGTGTTGATCTCGCCGTTGTGCGCCACATAGCGGTAAGGGTGAGCCAAAGGCCACTCGGGGAAGGTGTTGGTCGAGAAACGCTGGTGCACCAAACCGAGAGCAGACACGCAACGCTCGTCTTGCAAGTCGGTGAAATAAGTCCCCACTTGGTCGGCCAACAGCAATCCTTTGTAGATCACTGTGCGGCTGGACATGCTGGGCACGTAATACTCTTTGCTGTGCTTCAGGTTCAGATGCTGAATGGCCGCGCTGGCTGTTTTGCGAATGACATACAGCTTGCGCTCCAGCGCGTCTTGCACGATCACGTCATTGCCGCGACCGATGAAGATTTGGCGCATCACCGGCTCTTTGGCACGCACGGTGGGCGACATGGGCATGTCCAAATTGACAGGCACATCGCGCCAGCCCAACAGCACTTGGCCTTCGGCCAGCACCGCACGCTCTAATTCTTGTTCGCAAGCCAAGCGCGAAGCATGTTCTTTGGGCAAGAACACCATGCCCACGCCGTACTCGCCAAGCGCTGGCAAGGTCACTCCCTGCTTGGCCATCTCTTCGCGGTACAAAGCATCGGGCAGCTGGATCAAGATCCCTGCGCCGTCGCCCATCAGTGCATCCGCACCCACCGCGCCCCGGTGATCGAGGTTTTCCAAAATCTTGAGCGCCTGTCCCACGATGGCATGACTCTTTTGTCCTTTGATGTGAGCGACAAAGCCCACGCCACAGGCGTCGTGTTCGTTGGAGGGGTCGTACAAACCCTGAGATTGCAGTTGTGCTTTATCGGCAGCCGTGGTCATGGCGCATTCCTCAAAATATTCAGCGGGGTAAAGAGGATACTGCACTGCAGCATCTATGCCAAGAAAAACAATCGGGGTCAGATCCCAATTAATTAAACGTCAGATCTGAAAATAAATTAATTGGGGACACATCAAATATCCAAGCCCGTCTTGCTCGTCACGTCTGAAACAGAAGCGTCCGGCAAAGTTTTCGGCTTGGCAAAAGGTCTGCCCGCTCTGCCTTTTGTCAATCTGCGCTGCGTTTGCGCCTGCAAACTGGCCTTGAAATCTGGATCTCCCAACGCCCAACCGCTGAGCGTGGCATCGGTCAATGCACCTTGCTGGTCCGCGCTGATGCCTGCTTGCACCAATTCGGCGTATGCCGCCTCGCGCGCGAACGGGGTATTGCCCAGCCCCCAATACAAGGCATGGGGGGTGATGAGCCGATCGCTGCGTCGCCCGGTGTAGAACCCATAGCTGGACCAAGCGTAATCCTCAGGCTGCGCCACCATGTGCGCGCGCACGGGGTTGAGGTCAATGTAGGCCATGCAGGCCAGCAAGTAGCGCTCGGTTTGAATCAAGGTCGAGCGGTAGCGCCCTTCCCACAAGGTGCCCGTGCGACCCTGCGCCTTGTTGAAGGCCTGCACATAGCTGCGCCCCACCGCTTGCATCATCTTGGATAAAGCTTGGTCCTTTTGCGGCGTGAGCAACAGGTGCAAATGGTTGCTCATCAGCACATAGGCGTGAATGTCGACACCTTCCGATCGGCTGTGTTCAAACAGCAAATCGAGCATGCGCTGGTAATCCGCTGTGGTGCGAAAAATGTCTTGTCGGTTGTTGCCGCGCAAGATGACGTGGTGCGGGTAGCCGGTGACGGTGAGACGAGGAAGGCGGGCCATCCGCAGATGGTAATAGGGATCTGACCCCGATTAAATCTTGAACCGGGTGTCCGCCAATTCTTGCAAGCCAAACTCTTCCAGCAAAGCCGTCAAGCGATCCGCTGAACTGCGCTTTTTCTGCCCTGTGTATTTGGCCAAGATGAGTTCGTTTTTCATGCTGTGCTCCCAGCCTACCAGCTCGGTCACGGTCACTTGGTAACCCATCGCTTCGAGGTACAAACAACGCAGCACGTTGGTGAGCTGACTGCCCATCTCACGCGTGTGCAGCGGGTGACGCCACAGCTCGGCCAACGGGGTGCGCTGCAAGTTGAGGGCTTTGTTCTTGTTGAGCGCGCGCGCCAGCTCGGCTTGGCAACACGGCACGAGCACCATGTATTTGGCGTTCTTTTGCAGACCAAACGCGATCGCGTCGTCAGTGGCGGTGTCGCACGCGTGCAGCGCGGTCACCACGTCCATCTGGTCCGGCAACGCATCGCTGTGCGCCGATTCAGCCACGCTGAGGTTGAGAAACTTCATGCGATCAAAGCCCAAGCGCTGCGCAAGCGCTTTGGACGAATCGACCAACTCGCTGCGCGTCTCGATGCCGTAAATACGGCCCTGCCCCAAGGCTTTGAAAAACAAGTCGTAAATGATGAAACCCAAATACGACTTGCCCGCGCCGTGATCGGCCAAGGTGGGGCCTTGCTCGCTTGCAGGCAGTTCTTTCAGCAGCTTCTCGATGAACTGAAACAGGTGATACACCTGCTTGAGCTTGCGGCGTGAGTCTTGGTTCAACTTGCCATCGCGCGTCAGGATGTGCAGCTCTTTGAGCAACTCGATGGACTGGCCGGGGCGCAGGTCGAGGTCTAGAGTTTTGGGCGCGGCGGCAGGTTTGTGTTTGGACATGGGCTAATTGTGCCGTGGGAGTCCGTTGTTCAGCAGCGCGCACTGACTGCGCGACTGAACAACTATTCGCTCACACGCAAACGAGTCTGAATACCCAACTTAGCCCACCCCGCATGCCCCAACTTATTCAACACCTCAATGTTGCGCTCGAAGATGAGCGACGCATCGGGATAGGCCTCCACCGCTTTGTCAATGCTGGCTTCGCGCAGCAAGTGCAGCGTGGGGTATGGCGTGCGGTTGGTGAAGTTCTCGACATCGTCCACCTCCGTACCGCCAAATTGGTAGAGCGGGTGAAAGTCGGCCACTTGCAGCACACCGTCTAGCTCAAGGTCCATCAGCACCTCGTCGCAGTCGGCCAAGAAGTCATTGAAGTCTAAAAAATCGGGCAAGGCATGGGGCGCAATGAGCAGCGTGGTGTCTAGCTTGTCTGGGTCAGCCGCCGCCAAGTGCTGCAACTCTTCGCGCAGCATGGCCAGCACGTCGTCGGGTTGAGAAGATGGACACACGCGGTAACGGACCATGTCTTTGACCACCACCGCTTTGGCGAAGGGGCACAGGTTCAGACCCACCACCGCGTCTAACAACCACTTCTGCGTGTCTTCGGTGGCCATGCGTTCCAGCTCGTTGATCGTGTGCTCAGCCATGCGCAGCCTCTTTCTTTGTCAAAGCTCGACCAATGAGGCGCGCCAACACAGCACCGCCCACGCACAGCGTGACGGTCACCCCCCAAGTCCATTGCCAGCCGCCAACGCGGGCTGCCACCCACCCCACCAAAGGGGGGCCAGCAAACTGCCCCAAAGCCGACCATTGCTGCATGTAGCCGACGGTGGTCGACACCGTGCCTTCGCTGGGAGCCAAACGCAGAGCACAAGAAAACAAGGTGCCGGGAATCAATCCACCCACCGCAGAAAACATCAACACGCTCGCAAAGCGCAAGGTCGTAGGCAGGCCTTCTCCATCCCACGTGGCGTAAGCCCCCACCGCCCCCAAAGCCATGCACGCGAACCCCATCCATAACAAGCGCTGCGCGGGCCAACCCCGTTGCAGCAAACGTCCGGACATGACATTGCCGCTCACATTGACCAGCGCCACACAGGCCGACAACAGCCCCGCCACGCCCGCACTCAAACCCAGCTGCGCATAGACCGTGGGCAAAAAGCCAATCACGGCCAGCCATTGCGAGGCGTAGACCGCAAACGTCAAAGCCACCAACCAAGGCCCAGGGCTTTTCAAAGTGAGGGTCAGACGCTGCGGCCAAGCTTGGTTGACCGCGTTGGCGTCTGCGGGGGCTGGTGCATCCGGAACACACCACCACACCGCCACAAACGCAAACGCCGCGACCGCGCCCAACCACCACCACCAGGCTGACCAGTTCAACCCACCAATCACCCAAGGCCCCAGCAGCAACGCCAAGGCGCTGCCCGTGGGCATGTAAGTGCCCCACCAGCCCATGCGTCCGCTGAGTTGGTCCAGCGACACAGTGCGGCGAATCAACGCAGGCGCGGGCATGACAACCAGCAAAAATCCCAAGCCTTCCAAGGCACGCAAGGCCAACAAGCTGCCGGCATCCGCCACAAACCCGCCAGCCACACTGGCCAGCGACAGCAGCCCTAAACCCGTCAACATGCTGCGACGCAGCCCCAAACTGTCTGCACTCAACCCCACCGCCAAACCCAAGCTCATGCTCGCGATTTGCACCGCCGACAACAAGAAGCCTGCTTGGACCAAAGTGATCTGCAATGCCGCTTGCAGCACGGGCAGTGCGGGCGGCAACTTGCCCACATGCAAGGCAGCACAGACACCCGCGAACACGATGACCCACGAGGGATGAATGCCAAAGCGGTGTGGATTCATGTCGGCGTCACGCAGTCAAGCGCGCATGTTCTCGGGTGGCAAATCGATCGGTCATGCCCGACAAATAATCAGCCACAGCACGCGGCGCCTCGGCACGTTGGGCATAGGCTGCAGGCATTTCGTGTGGCTTGTCTAAGTAAATCGCGAACAGGTCTTGCACCACGGCACGTGCGCCATCGGTGGTTTTCATGACCTGGGGATGGCGGTACAAATTGCGAAACAAAAATGACTTGAGCGCCTTGGACTCTTCGTACATCGCCGCACTGAATTGCACCAACGGCGGACACTGGCGTGCTTCGTCTGCGCTCGCGGGTGCGTGCTCTTGCAAAGCCGCCCGTGTGGCGTTGATGACGTCGTACACCTGATCACTCAGCATGCGGCGAATCGTCTCGTACAACACGCGACGGCCTTGTGTAGGGTCGTTCTGCGCCTTCAGCTGCGGGTACTCCGCCAGGGTTTGTGCGTGGTAACGCGCAAACAGCGAGACGTCTTGCAACTGGTCCAGCGTGAGCAAACCTGAACGCACACCATCGTCAATGTCGTGTGCGTTGTAGGCGATGGCATCGGCCAAGTTGCACAGCTGCGCTTCCAAGCTGGGCTGGGTGCCGTTCAGAAAACGTGCAGCCACTCCCCCGGGCTCTTGGGCATTGATCAACTCGGCGTTGCGACGTGCGCAGTGTTTCAAGATGCCTTCGCGGGTTTCAAAGCTGAGGTTCAAGCCATTGAATGCGGGGTAGCGCTCTTCGAGTTCGTCCACCACACGCAAGCTTTGCAGGTTGTGTTCAAAGCCGCCGTAGGGCGCCATGCATTCATTCAACGCGTCTTGCCCTGCATGTCCAAAGGGGGTGTGGCCGAGGTCATGGGCCAAGGCAATGGCTTCGACCAAATCCTCGTTCAAACGCAAGGCACGGGCGATGGAGCGTCCCAGCTGCGCCACTTCCAACGAGTGCGTCATGCGGGTGCGAAACAAATCACCTTCGTGGTTCAAGAAAACTTGGGTCTTGTAGACCAAGCGCCTGAAGGCCGTGGAATGCACGATGCGATCGCGATCGCGCTGGTGCGGATTGCGAAAACTGGCAGCGTGGGCAGGCGCTTCGGGCTCTGGGTGACGTCTGCCGCGCGCGCGTTCTGGCAAGCAGGCGTAGGGAGCGAGTTGGGTCATGGCTTGTGCGTTTTATTTTTCGCAGCAATCGTCAATGACCTGGGCGACCAAAGCATCGGGAGCGCCGCGCACGATGGCGGTGCCAGGCTTGTCGATGAGCACAAATTTGATTTCGCCGGCTTCTGCTTTTTTGTCCACACGCATGTGGTGCAGATATTCGTCCGCGCCCAGTTTGGGGCCGACAGTGGGCAAGCCTGCGCGAGCAATCAGGGCGGTGAAACGAGACACAAAAGCTTCGTCGACCAGGCCCAAACGCTGCGATAAATGCGAGGCCATGACCATGCCGCAGCCAACAGCTTCGCCATGCAACCAGACCCCAAAACCCAAGCCCGCTTCGATCGCGTGACCGAAGGTATGGCCGAAGTTCAAGATGGCGCGGATGCCGCCTTCGCGTTCGTCTTGGCCCACCACCCAAGCTTTGATTTCGCAACTGCGCTTGACGGCATAGGCCAAAGCTTCTGCGTCACGCGCCATCAGCGCGTCGAGGTTGGTGTCCAACCAATCCAAAAACTGCATGTCGGCAATCGGGCCGTATTTGATGACTTCGGCCAAGCCCGCGCTCATCTCACGCTGGGGCAAGGTTTGCAAAGTGTCGAGGTCGCACACCACGCGTTGCGGTTGGTAGAACGCGCCGATCATGTTTTTGCCAATGGGGTGGTTGATGGCCGTCTTGCCCCCCACCGAGGAATCCACCTGCGCCAGCAAGGTCGTGGGCACTTGCACAAAGGGCACGCCGCGCATGTAGCAAGCGGCAGCAAAGCCCGTCATGTCGCCCACCACGCCGCCCCCCAAGGCGAACAGCACGGTTTTACGATCTGCGCCTTGGCCCAGCAGCTCGTCAAAAATGAGATTCAGCGTGGGCCAATCTTTGTGGCTTTCGCCGTCAGGCAACACCACGGTGTGCACCTGTGGGTAAAGCGGTGCGAGCACTGTGTGCAAACGTTCACGATACAAAGGCCCCACCGTGTCGTTGGTGACGATCAAGGCGGCGGCGGCCTTGGGCAAATCCGCCCAGGTGCTGGGCGCGTCCAACAACTGCCCCCCGATCAAGATGTCGTAGCTGCGCTCACCGAAGTCAATCGACACGCGCGCGGGAGAGGTAGACATGGCAGCAGCCTTTGGAAAAATCAAACAGCGGGGGAAGCGGGTGACGGGGTGGCCGATGCGGGCTTGTGCCCAGTGATCGCATCCAGCTGCCCGGCCAATTCAAGTTGCGTCACGATCATGTTGACCAAGGTCGCCACCGTGGGGCGTCCCGTCTCAATGACGTAGTGCGCGGACTCACGGTAAATCGGGTCACGCAATTCAAACAGTTCGCGCAGACGTCCCAAAGGATCGGCCACCTGCAGCAGCGGGCGGTTTTGGTCGTGACGCAAACGGCGAAACACCTCTTCAGGGGTGGAACGCAAATAAAACACTTGCCCACGCGCATGCAAACGTTCGCGGTTTTCAGGACGCAGCACCGAACCACCGCCAGTGGACAACACACCTTTGGCGCGCTGGCTCAATTCGTCGATCATTTCCGCCTCGACATCCCGAAAACGGGCCTCCCCTTCGCGTTCGAAATACTCGCGAATTGAACAACCCAGACGGTTTTCAATCGCGTGATCCGAATCAACGAAAGGGATGTTGAGCCGTCGGGCCAATTGACGCCCCACGGTAGATTTGCCAGAGCCAGGCAGACCGACCAAAACCAACAATGTGTGCTTTCTTAACGTGCTGATGCACTGAGATCCAGCATTTTAGGGGTTATGAACACCAGCAACTCTTGCTTGGCCGTGGCGCGGCGGCGGTTCTTGAACAAGTAGCCCAAGAACGGCAAGTCCCCCAAGAGGGGGACTTTGTACTCGTCTTCTTGCTCGGTGGTTTCGTAAATGCCACCAATCATGACCGTGCCGCCGTTGTCGACACGCACTTGGGTGTTGACGTGTTTGGTGTCAATGGCAAAGCCTGCAGGGGTGATTTGCCCCACGCTGTCTTTGTGAATGTCCAAGTCCAACACGATGCTGCCTTCGGGTGTGATTTGCGGGGTGACCTCAAGCTTCAAGTTGGCCTTGCGAAAAGCAATTGCGGTGGCGCCACTGGCGGTGGCCATTTGGTATGGCAACTCGGTGCCTTGTTCAATCACCGCCTTGGCCTGGTCTGCGGTGACCACCCGAGGGCTGGACACGACCTTGCCTTTGCCATCGGCCTCGAGCGCCGAGAGTTCCAAATTCAAAAATTTGTTTTTGGTCGCATTGAAAATCGACACTGCAAAACTGGCCGCTTCAAACCCGTTGAGGTTGGCCGCAGGCAGATTGACGAACTGACCGCTGGTGTTCAAGGCCTTGTCAGCGATGCCGAAGTTCGTTCCCTGCAAAGCCGTGGGATTGGCATTCGCCAACACATTGGCCTGGCTAGGACCCCACACTGTTTGCCCGCCAGCTGGACCCAGACCGCCCAAGCGCACACCCAAGCTTTGACCAAAGGTATCGCTGGCTTGCACGATGCGCGCCTCGATCATCACTTGACGCAGCGGCACATCGATCTGGGCAATCATCTGCGCCACCTGGTCTAGCCGCTGCGCGATGTCTGTCACTAACAATTGGTTGGTACGCGGCTCAGCCATGGCGCTGCCTCTTGTACTGAGCATGCGTGCGCCCACGGAAGGCGCCGCGCCATTCGCAGCCAAGCCCATCGGCAGGGATGTACTGGCCCAGCTCGCGGGTGGCCAGGCCATGGGCGAGCTGGCCATGCCTTGGATGTACCCCACCACGTCAGTCGCCTTGGCGTAGTTCAAAACAAAGCTGCGCGTTTGCAAGGGCTCCAAATTTTGCAAGGCCAGCTGGCTTTCGAAAGCCAGCTTGTCGCGGGCAGCCACTTCGGCACGTGGTGCCACCCAAATCACACGGCCTTGACGGCGCTGGCTCAGGCCTTTGGCTTGGGCAATGATGTCAAGCACCTGATCCCAAGGCACTTGATGCAAACGCAGCGTGAGCGAGCCCGTCACGCTGTCAGAGGTGACGATGTTGAAGCCCGTGAAATCCGCCAAGATTTGCAAGGCCGTACGCACCTCGATGTTTTGAAAATTCATCGACAGCGGTTGACCGCTGTACACCGGTGTGACCATGGGATGGGTTTCTTGAGCCGAACAGAGGGGATGGCTCCATACCCATGCGGTGATCAAGCGCACTAGCACTTGGCCCGCAACGCTTGTGAATTTCGAGGCGCACGCTGTCATCGTCCAGTCTCCTCAAGCGTCAACACCACATGGCGTGGATGCCAAGCGCCATCCGGATCGCGGACCAGCTCACGCACGCTCAGCTGCTCGGGGGTCACGTGAGACACGCGCCCGAACTCTTGCCCCAGATACCCGCCGACCCCCACGCGATACACCATGTCGCCCAAGGAGGGGGCGGCCTTGGGTGCAGCACTGGCCTCCTCACTGACGCGTACCAACGCCTGCGGAGCACCATCTTGCGAGAGCCAACCCACGTAGCGCAAACGCTCACGCGCAAAAGCCTCCAAGGGTTCACGCAAGCGCTTGCGCTCTGGTCCAAGCCGTGCCGCGAAACTGGGGTGCTGTTGCGCCTGTCGCTGCTGAATGTCCGCCCATTCCTCGGCACTGAACGGATCGGCCAACGCGTCTGACGCAACGCCTGCCGCGCTCGCAAGACGCCACGGCTGCTGAACCCCCTCCGGCGTTTGTGGCAACAAGACCTTGAGCTCAACGGTCACACCGCCCGCGGGTAAGGCTTTCAAATGCAAGGACGACACCGTCACACCCGGCGCCAAGGCCGCCCACTGCCCGAGCCAGGCCAACCATGCAACCCCCGTCCCCTGCAATTGCAAATGCAATGGCACGTGCTGCATGGACGCAGCGTGCAAGAGCGCAGGGGTGATGGGAGGATCGAGCATGAGGTTGGACACTTGCAACTGGTGTGTCTGCGCCGCATCGGTCAGCGCACGGGTGACCGCCTCCCCCGTGGTCGCGCCATGCCTGGCGTTGACAAGGCGGCTCGTCGCTTGCGCCAGTTGCTGCCGCATCTGCGCGATACGCGCTTGGTGCATGAGAATGTCTTGTTGTTGCTGTGCGGTGTGCTGCGCGCGTGCTTGGGCGTCGTTCCACGCTTGCCAGTTGGCCAGCCACCAGGGACTCAGGCCACACGCCCCTGACAGCACCGCCAAGCCCATCCACACACCTTGCAGACCCTTGGGCCATGCCCATGGCTGACGCCAATCCAGACCAGGTCGTGAGCGTTGTGACATCACAGGCTCGCTTTCAAATCAGCTTCGATGCGAAATTGCCAAGTCGACATCACACGGGATGAAGCGGCACGTGTGAACTGCATGCGCATCGCGTGCGGGGCTTGTGCCCAAATATCCAAAGCTTTGAGCTGTTGCAACAAATGGTGCACATGGGCCGACGACAGGGCCTCGCCTTGCACCACCCAATGTCCGTCTTGCTGCTGCACGCCGGACACCCACACGCCACGTGCTTCTTGCGCCAGCACACGACTCCACTGCATCGTGTGTTGCTGCAAAGACGCTTGCGTACGCAGCCAATTCGTCGACGCTTGCGATTGCAGCCATTCAGCTTGCACAGCCGCTTCGGTTTGTTTGGCCATTTGCAAGGCCTGGGCCACTTCAGTCGCGTCTGCACCGCCGTCCTGCCAGGCGGTGAACCAAGACAGACACACCGCCAACGCACAGCCCAGCAGTGCGCCGGCTCCGGCCCCCGTCGCCATGCGCGTCCACCATGCATGGCGTCTGTGCTGCGCGCGTTGCGCACGGCTGGGAGAAAAACTCAAGGTGCCTGGAAACCAGGCCCCCAAGGCCAAGCCCAGCGCCACCTCACATTGCAAACCCAGCGCAGTGCTGGCCACCGGCAAAGCCGACAAACGCTCTGGCATTTGCGTGCGTTGCACCGCATGTGCCGAAGGTTCGATGGCCAAGACACGCAAGCCAGCGGCATGCGCCACCTGCTCCAAAGCCAGCACATGCGCTCGGGCGATCACGCCCACCCGGTAGTTGTGCAAGCCCGATCGTTCTTCGGCTGCCGCGAGGACATCGGCGGGCTCATACGCCACACACACATCCGCAAGTGGCCCTGGCCACAAGGTCTGCAGTTCCGCCATCAACTGAAAGTGGAGATCGTCTCCCTGCAAAGCTTGGGGGAGCGGGATCAGGTACTCGCTGACCCACGCTGTGTCTACCGACAAGAAGACGCCGTCGACTTGGTGGTCGCGGTCCTGCACATAAGCCCGCAGCCACACGCCCAAGCCTTGCGCATCCACAATCTCGGCTCCATCCAGCAGCCATGGTGGGACCGGCAGGCGCTCGGCACAACACAAACCGTCGGGCGCTGAGGGCGATCCGGTCATGACCACCCAATCGGCGCCCTCGGTGCCCAGGGCCAGACCTGCCACAGTGCGTGGGGCCTGACGCCCACGCATGAGCCATGAGGGAATGCGCATATCGACTCCTTCGCGAGAGATGGTGTGTCGTTTTTAGCGTCCAAGCCCTAGGCTGCGGGGGTGCTTAACTTGATCATTTTGTGATTCAAGCGCGGTTTTTATAATTCCTCTTACTTATGGCGACCAACCACACCCCTGACCGTTCGAAAGAACAAGCCGCTGCACATGCAGCCCCACGCTCTTTGGCTAGCCAGCTTTTGATGTGGGCCTTTGGCATTGCGGCAGCCGGCGCACTGATCGTGGCGTTGTTGGTGGGGGTCGCCTTGGCGATGGCCTATCCGCAATTGCCCGATGTGTCTGACCTGTCCGACTACCGACCCAAGCTGTCGATGCGCGTGTATTCCGTCGAGGGCACACAGATTGGCGAGTTCGGCGAAGAGCGCCGCAACCTCATGCCCTTCAAAGAAATTCCCAAGGTCATGAAAGACGCGGTACTCGCCATTGAGGACGCCCGCTTCTACCAACACGGCGGCGTGGACTACATCGGTTTGATGCGTGCGAGCTTGGCCAACTTGGGCCGTGCCAAAAGCCAAGGCGCATCGACCATCACCATGCAGGTGGCGCGCAATGTGTATTTGTCGTCTGAAAAAACCTTCACCCGCAAGATCTACGAAATCTTGCTGACGACCAAGCTGGAGCACATGCTCACCAAAGATCAAATCTTTGAGATTTACCTGAATCAAATTTACTTGGGCAACCGTGCTTACGGTTTTGCCGCAGCGTCAGAGGCTTACTTTGGCAAGCCGCTGAAGAACATCAGCATCGCTGAAGCCGCCATGCTGGCAGGCCTGCCCAAGGCGCCCTCGGCGTACAACCCCATCGCCAACCCCAAGCGTGCACGCTCACGTCAGCTCTACATCATCGAGCGCATGGAAGAGCACGGCTTCATCACCAAGGCAGAAGCTGCGGCGGCCAAGCAAGAAGAGCTCAAGATTCGCACCGCCATGAGCAGCCTCAACACCCACGCCGACTACGTGGCCGAGATGGCACGTCAACTGATGTTTGCGCAATACGGTCCCGAGATCTACACCCGTGGCTTGAACGTCTACACCACCATCCGCGCGAGTGATCAACAAGCCGCGTACTTTGCCCTGCGTCGCGGCATCATGGACTACGAGCGCCGCCAGCATTACCGTGGGCCCGAGAAGTTCATCAACTTGCCCACCAACCCCGCTGAGCAAGAAGATGCGATTGACGACGCCTTGATTGAGCAAGGCGACAAAGGCGATTTGTTGGCCGCCGTGGTGATTGAAGCCACGCCCAAGAAAGTGCGTGCAGTGCGCCAAAACAGCGAGATCTTGGAAATCACCGGCGAAGGTTTACAACCTGTGCAATCGGGTTTGTCTGACAAAGCGCCGCCCAACATTCGCCTGCGCCCCGGTGCCTTGATTCGCGTCACCAAAACGGCCAAAGGAGCTTGGGAAATCACCCAGCTGCCAGAAGTTGAGGGGGCGTTTGTGTCAGTCGACCCGCGCGATGGCGCCATCCATGCCTTGGTGGGTGGTTTCGACTTTGACAAAAACAAGTTCAACCACGTGACCCAAGCTTGGCGCCAGCCCGGCTCGAGCTTCAAGCCGTTCATTTACTCAGCGGCACTCGAAAAAGGCTTCACGCCCATGACGGTCGTCAACGATGCGCCGCTGTTCTTTGATGCCAGTGTGACGGGCGGTCAACCGTGGGAACCCAAAAACTACGACGGCACGTTCGAAGGCCCCATGACGTTGCGCAAGGGCCTGGCCAAATCAAAAAACATGATTTCGATCCGGGTCTTGCAATCTGTGGGCGCACAAAACGCCCAAGAGTGGATTTCCCACTTTGGCTTTGACCCGGAAAAGCACCCGCCCTACCTCACCATGGCGCTGGGCGCCGGCTCGGTGACGCCCATGCAAATGGCGGCTGGATATTCGGTGTTTGCCAACGGCGGCTACCGCATCAACCCCTACTTGATCACCAAAGTCACCGATCAAATGGGCAAGGTGTTGTCCGAGTTCACCCCGCCTGAATTGGACGAATCGGCACGCGCCATTGACGCACGCAATGCATTTGTGATGACCAGCTTGCTGCAAGAAGTCACCCGCTCTGGCACAGCAGCACGTGCATCGGCGACGTTGAAGCGTTCCGACATTTACGGCAAAACAGGTACCACCAACGACTCGATGGACGCTTGGTTTGCCGGCTACCACACCACATTGACCGCGGTGACTTGGATTGGTTACGACACCCCACGCAAGCTGGGTGACCGTGAGACCGGGGGAGGCTTGAGCTTGCCGGTTTGGATCAGCTACATGCAACACGCGCTGCAAAACGTGCCGATTTCAGAACCTGCGGTACCCCCCGGCGTGAGTCATGACAGCGGTGACTGGACATACACCGAGTTCAGCAAAGGCGGGGGCGTGAGCAGCCTCGGGATGGACAGCAAGTCAGGCAGCAATGAGCTGCCCGCCAGCGACGAGAAAAAGCGCATCCTCGATTTGTTCAAAAACTAAGCCGTGAATTGCAGCGCCAGCCCCGTTTGGGTGCTGGCGTCTTGGCTCAGGCGTTGAAAAAATTCGCCTTGGCCTTTGGTGTCGGCCCATTGCTGGCCGTCGAACTTGAAGTGATACCCCCCCGAGCGCGCCGCCAACCACACCTCATGCAGGGGCTTTTGCAGGTTGATGATGATCTGACTGCGGTTCTCGAATGTGAGCGTGATCATGCCGCCGACGCGCTGGTTGTCGATGTCGGCCTCGCCTTCGTCGTTGATGCGGTCGCAGGCCAGTTCAACGGCTTTGAGCAGAAGTTCTGCGCGGTCTAAGAATTCGAGATCGGTCATTACAATTTGCGCCATGGGTATTGAGCAAAAGATTCTAGTCAGGGCCAGTGCCCTTGGTGCCAGTGTGGCAACCTGCGTATGCGCCGCTGTGCTGTTGAGTGCTTGCGGCCAAAAAGGCGCGCTCTACATGCCCAATGACCCCGAGTTCAAACAACGCGCCACCTTGCCCGAGATCGTGCGTCGCCAATTGCCCGGCACGGCGGACACGCCCGCCGCCTCACCAGCACCTGCAGCGTCTGCACCCGCTGGTCGTTAATTCTTTTTCACGAGCCGTCTGATGACACATTCCACGCTTGCCGGTGCGCCTTTCGTCGCGACACAAAACAACGCTTTGTATTTGGAAGGCGTTGAACTCGCCGCACTCGGGCGTGAACACGGCACACCGTTGTTTGTGTATTCCAAAGCCGCCATGCTGTCGGCCTTGGCCGCTTATCAACGCGGTTTTGCCGGGCGCAATGCACGCATTTGTTACGCCATGAAAGCCAACTCCTCGCTGGCTGTGCTGCAAGTGTTTGCACAGGCAGGTTGCGGGTTCGACATCGTGTCTGGGGGCGAGCTTGAGCGCGTCATCGCCGCTGGCGGCGACGTGTCCAAGGTGATCTTCTCTGGCGTGGGAAAAACCCGCGCTGAAATGCGCCAAGCCTTGGAAGTGGGCATTGCCTGCTTCAACGTCGAAAGCGAAGCCGAACTGGAGGTGCTCAGCGATGTGGCCCAAAGCATGGGCCAACGCGCACCCGTCAGCATTCGCGTCAACCCCAACGTGGACGCTAAAACGCACCCCTACATTTCGACAGGCCTCAAAGGCAACAAGTTCGGCGTGGCGCACGAGCGCGCACTGGCCACTTACCAACGTGCGGCCAGCCTGCCCGGTTTGCAGGTGAGGGGCATCGACTGCCACATTGGCTCGCAAATCACCGAAGCCACCCCTTACCTGGATGCGATGGACCGCGTGCTCGACTTGGTGCAAGCCATCGAAGCCGCAGGCATTGCGATCCATCACATCGACTTTGGCGGCGGTCTGGGGATCAACTACAACGGCGACACGCCGCCGGCTGCCGATGATTTGTGGGCGCAGTTGCTCGCCAAGTTGGACGCACGCGGCTATGGCCAGCGCGCCTTGATGATTGAACCTGGCCGCTCACTCGTGGGCAATGCGGGCGTGTGCTTGACCGAGGTGCTGTACTTGAAACCCGGCGAGCAAAAAAACTTTTGCATCGTCGACGCAGCCATGAACGATCTGCCGCGCCCGGCCATGTATGAAGCGTTTCACCAAATTGTTCCATTGGCAGCACGCTCAGGCGCAGCCGTGACTTACGACGTGGTCGGCCCCATCTGCGAAAGCGGTGACTGGTTAGGCCGCGACCGTGAATTGACCGTGCAAGCGGGCGACACCTTGGCTGTGTTGTCGACCGGTGCGTACTGCATGGCCATGGCCAGCAACTACAACACACGCGGGCGCGCTGCAGAGATCTTGGTCGATGGCAACAAAGCGCACGTGATTCGTCGCCGCGAAACACTGGCCGATCAAATCGCCTGCGAATCTCTGGTTCGCTGAAACCAGCGGCGGATTCGCCAGCCCAGCAGGGCCGAAAGAATCCCAGCGTAGAGCCAGACCTCGGCGAAGTTGTTTTTGGCTGAGCGCATCCAAAAGAAATGCAACACGGCGAGCACGGCCACCAGATAAACCGACTTGTGCAACAACTGCCAGCGTCTGGCGCCTAGCGCACGAATCGCGCGGTGAAACGACGTCGCGGCCAGAGGTGTGAGCAACACCAACGCGGTGAACCCCACCAAGATGAAAGGCCGTTTGGCAATGTCGTGGGCGATATCGTCCAGCGCAAATCCCATGTCGAGCCAGCTGTAGCCAAGCACATGGAGCAGCGCATAGAAATAGGTGAACAAACCCAGCATGCGCCTGAACTTGGCCAATGCAGGCCAGGCGAAATGCACGCGCAGCGGCGTCACGGCCAAGGTGAGGCACAGCAAACGCAGCGTCCAGTCGCCAGTGGCGCGGATCAAATACTCAGCGGGGTTAGCGCCCAACGCATCGTTGACGGCGCCCCACACCAACCACCCCAAAGGCAACAGGCATAGGCTCGCCAAAAAGAGACGCGCAGTCATCGCCCAATGCTTCAGAAGAATTTCTTCAAATCCATGCCGGCATAGAGCCCGCCAACTTGGGCCTCGTAGCCATTGAACATCAAGGTCTTGCGCTTTTTAGCGAACAAGCCATCTTCACCAATGCGGCGCTCGGTCGCTTGACTCCAGCGCGGGTGATCGACCAAAGGATTCACATTCGAATAAAAGCCATACTCTTGGGGGGCTGCGCGGCCCCAAGAGTTGACGGGTTCTTTTTCCAAGAAACGGATCTTGACCAAACTCTTCGCGCTCTTGAACCCATATTTCCAAGGCACCACCAAGCGAACGGGCGCCCCGTTCTGATTGGGCAGAACTTCGCCGTACATGCCAAACGACAGCAAGGTCAGGGGGTGCATGGCCTCATCCAAACGCAGGCCTTCGATGTAGGGCCAATCCATCACCCGTGAGCGAACACCGGGCATGGTTTTGGCGTCTGCCAAGGTGGTGAACTCGATGTATTTGGCGCTACCCAAAGGCTCCACGCGCTTGATCAACTCAGACAAGGAATAGCCCACCCACGGAATCACCATGGACCAGCCCTCCACGCAGCGCATGCGGTAAATGCGCTCCTCCATGGGGCTGAGTTTGAGCAAGTCTTCCAAGTCCATGCGGCCGGGTTTCTTGACCAAGCCCTCGATCTCGACGGTCCAAGGCTTGAGGGGCAAGGTGTGGGCGTATTTGGCCGGGTCCGCCTTGTCGGTGCCGAATTCGTAATAGTTGTTGTAGCTGCTGGCATCCGCGTAAGGCGTGATTTTCTCCATGGTGTTGGCGCCGCTGACGCGGCTTGGTCCGCCCACCAAGGGCGACAACTTCCCCGGGCGCACGGCCGGCGCTTGCGCCCATGCATCACGCGCAGCCCAAGCCGCCAAAGACGCACCCGCAGCACCTGCGGCGAGTTGTTTGAGCCAGTCACGTCGTTGCAGATAAGCCGTTTGCGGCGTGATGTCGCTGCTCAGAGGGTAAGTGAAACCAGAATCACTGGAAGCTGAATATGAGTTGTGGCGCACGGCTGTCTCCTGCTTGATCGTGGATGCATTGTCCAGCGCTGATTATTTTCTTGCTGGGCCAGGGACAAGGCCTTATGAAGTCCATGGACGAAAAAAAAGCTGGCGCAAGGCCAGCTTTTGGATGAATGCGTTTTCAGATCAACGCAAGCCAGCAATGTAGTCCGACACCGCTTTGATTTCGCGGTCATTCAGCTTGGCAGACACCTGCGTCATTTGCACGCTGTTTTTACGCACGCCGTCACGGAAAGCGGTCAATTGAGCGGCTGTGTAGTCAGCATGCTGACCCGACAAACGGGGGTACTGAGAAGGAATGCCTGCACCGTTGGGTGAATGGCAGCCCGCGCAAGCTGGGATTTGGCGATCAGCAATGCCACCGCGGAAGATGCGCTCGCCCAAGACGACCAAGTCTTTGTCTTTGGCGAAGCCTGTCTTGGCTTGTTTGGAGCCCACATAGGCGGCGATGTTTTTCATGTCATCGTCGCTCAGGGCCGCAGCCATGCCGCTCATGATGCCGTTGGCACGCTTGCCTGACTTGAACTCGCTCAATTGCTTGACGATGTAGTCAGGGTGCTGCTGGGCCAACTTGGGGTTGGCAGGCAAAGACGAATTACCGTCAGCGCCGTGGCAAGCGGCACAGACAGCAGCAAAGCTGGCTTCACCTTTGGCCACATCGGGCTTAGCGGCTTTAGCAGCAGGCTCATTGGCTTGAGCAGAAAAAACAGGGGCCACCAAGGCGGCGGCGATCAGCAAAGAGGCGAACAGTTTCATATGTGTGCTTTGGTTAATTGCGCGCAAAGACGTCGAAAAACTCAGCAGATTCTACAATGCCGTATGAATCAGTCTGACCCACACGCCGCCCACACCCCGATCGACACGCCGGAGGTGCTCGCGAACACGGTCCTGGACCCTGAAAAAGCGGGGCTTTCCAACGAGGCCTTTGCCCTGCTGAGCCCCGCCGACCGCGCCAAATACGCCATGGGATGGCTGCATACCGCCCGTTTTTTGACCACGGCCGCCCAGCTGCACCACCTGCCCGCCTACGATTTGCCCGAAATCGCGTTTGTGGGCCGTTCCAATGCCGGCAAATCCACCTGCATCAACGTGTTGACGCAGCAAAAACGCCTGGCCTATGCCTCCAAAACACCAGGCCGCACCCAACACATCAACTTGTTTGCGTTGGGCCGCCAAGGCCAAACCGATGCCGTGCTGGCCGACTTGCCTGGCTACGGCTACGCCGCTGTGCCCAAGCAAGACAAGATCCGTTGGCAACAAGTGATGGCCAACTACCTGCTCACCCGCGACAACTTGCGCGCCGTGGTGCTCATGTGCGACCCCCGCCACGGCCTGACCGAGCTCGATGACATCTTGCTCGAGGTGCTGCGCCCGCGCGTGGAAGAGGGCTTGAAATTTTTGGTGCTGCTGACCAAAGCCGACAAACTCAACCGAACCGAAGGTGCCAAGGCTTTGTCCATCGCCAAACTGCAAGCGGGCGGTGGCGAGGTCAAACTTTTCTCAGCCCTGAAAAAACAAGGCGTGGACGAAGTCGCCAGCCTGCTCTACGACTGGATGCACAAGTGATACACACGCTCACACACGCCCTGCCCCACGGCATCACCTTGAGTTGCCGGGTCAGCGGCGAAGTGGGCCGTCCTGTGCTGATGTTTTTGCACGGTTTTCCAGAAGCAGCGTTTGTGTGGGACGCGCTGTTAGACCACTTTGCACAGCCCGAGCACGGTGGCTACCGTTGCATCGCACCCAACTTGCGCGGCTACGAGCAATCCAGCACGCCCCGTGATGTGGGCGAATACCGCGCCAAACACTTGGTGCAAGACATTGCCGCGCTGATCAGCATGGAAAGCCCCAACGCCCCCTTGGCGGCCTTGGTGGCACACGATTGGGGCGGTGCGGTGGCATGGAATATTGCCAACCAACACCCCGCGCTCATGCGACGGTTGACCATCATCAACTCACCCCATCCCGGGACGTTTTTGCGCGAGCTGCAAAACAGCCCTGTCCAACAAGCAGCCAGCGCGTACATGAACTTTCTGATTCGCCCCGACGCAGAAAGCTTGCTGGCAGAAGACGACTACCGTCGTCTGTGGGAATTCTTCACCAACATGGGGGCCATCGACGGACCTCACCCTTGGTTGACCGACGCTGTCAAAGCCCAATACCGCGACGTGTGGGGCCAAGGCCTCACGGGACCTTTGAATTACTACAGAGCTTCGCCCATGCGCCCAGCGCGCCCGGGCGACCCCGCTGCCGCGGCCCTGCATTTGCCGCACAGCATGCTCACCGTCGAAGTGCCCACCTGCGTGATTTGGGCCATGCAAGACATCGCCCTGCCTGCGGGCTTGGTCGATGGCTTAGACGCCTTCGTTCCCAAGCTCACGTTGCACCGCGTCGCCGAGGGCACCCATTGGTTGGTCCATGAACAACCGCAGTTAGTCGCCGGTTTGTTGGAAGATTTTTTGCGTGAAGACAAAGCGGCGCGATCGGCCAAAGAGCGCACCCAAGCGATCAGCGCACGGGCCCACGATCGCCGTTAACGGCGTCGCCCGCCGTCATAAAGTTCGGGCAGCCCCGGTGGGCGCGTTTTGAAACGCTTGTGCACCCAAAAATATTGCGCAGGCATGGTGTTGATCAACGCTTCTAAGCGCTGATTCATCAAGGCGGTGTCGGCCTCGACATCGATCGTGGGGAAATCCGTCCATGCAGGATGCACTACCACCTCGTAGCCTTGGGGCGTCATGCGGGTGGTGACAGGCATCACACGCGCACGCCCCAATTTGGCAAAACGCGACAGCGAGGGCACCGTCGCCGCAGGCTCACCATAGAACGGAACAAAGATGGACTCGCTGGGCCCAAAGTTCATGTCAGGCAACAAATACAGCACCTCGTTGTCACGCAGCGCGCTCACGATGGGCTTGACCCCGTCTTCGCGTCGAAACAAACGCACCTGACCAAAACGCAACCGTCCTTGTGCCACCCAAGCATCCACCGTCGCATTCGATTGCGGCGTGAAGATGGTGGTGAAGCGCAGTGGCAGCTGCAGGGTCAGCGCCGTCCAGCCCACATCCAAGCCCACAAAATGCGGCGCAAACAGCACCGTGGGCTGTGGCGACAACAAACTTGACACATCGCCCGTCAATTGCACCCGCGATTGAATGCAAGCAGCACTGCGGTGCCACAACCAACTGCGGTCTAACCACGCTTGGGCGAATCGCACAAAGGCCTCTCGTGCCATGGCCTCACGCGCCGCATCATCCAGCCCCGGAAAACACACCCGCAGATTGGTGCGCAGCACATGGCGACGCGAAGCCACCGCATGGAACAACAACCACCCCAATCCCGCACCTAAAGCACGAAGCCAGCGCAAAGGCAGATACGCCATGGCACGCAGCAACAAAAGACCCAAAGCACTGAACATCGATCAGGCCTCCGAACGCGGTTGCTTGTCCCGCGCATAGCCCCACAAATACTGACCTGGAGCATCGCGCACCATCGCCTCAACGCCACGATTCACGGCAGCAGCCGCTTGCTCGGGCGTGGCCGTGCTGTCATGCAACTCGGGAGCGTCAAAGGGTCGCATGTGCATGCAAAAGCCCTGACCAGGCGGCAAACGCTCGCACCACGTGAGGATGACTTGTGCGCCCGTTTGCTGCGCCAACTTGGCAAGCAAGGTCATGGTGTAGACATCGCGCCCAAAAAAAGGGGCCCACACGCCTTGTCCCAACGGAGGCACTTGGTCGGGCAAGATGGCGGTGTAGCCACCAGCACGCAAAGTACGAATCAGCGTACGCACGCCGGCCAAGGACGTGGGTGCTGAATCCAGATAAGGGCGTGTTCGCGCATTGGCGACCAAAGGCTCAAGCCAAGCTTTGCGGGCTGGGCGGAACAAGGCCACCATGGGTCCATAAGTAGGGCCAAATTTTTCAGCAATCGCTTGGGCCCCGATCTCCCAGCAGCCCAAATGCGGCGACATGATGATGGCCCCTTTGCCAGCACGCATGGCAGCTTCAAAGTGCTCAGCACCATCCCATTGAACCAAGTCCTGCAAGGATGCACCGTGCGGGCGCATCCACACCCAAGGCAGCTCGGCCACCATGGCGCCGATCGCAGCCACCGCAGGGCGTGCCTCAGGCCAAGCAATGCCCGCCGCATGCACATTCGCTTTGAACGTGCGGCGATAACTGGCCGACATCAGCCACACCAGCCAACCCAGGCCTGCACCCACGCGCTGCATCACGGACAGCGGGACGCGCGCCAGCAGATGAAAGAGTCGGGTCACAGGGGACATAGACGGTTGTAAATATGGGAAGAGTTGGAATACAATGTCGATTGTCGCCGAGTTAAAGAACTACTTGCAGGGCGACAACACACTTCGGTGTCTCGGCTAAGAGCAATCTGGGCCACTCTGCTAAAGCGTTCGCTGGGCTCCAAGTTTTCAGGGTCGGCAACGCCGACAAACCCTTTGAAAACAGGAGCTTTTTTTATGTCTAACGACTTTCTCTTCACGTCTGAATCCGTTTCAGAAGGCCACCCCGACAAAGTGGCAGACCAAATCTCTGACGCGATTTTGGACGCCATCTTCGCGCAAGACCCACGCTCACGCGTGGCTGCCGAAACCCTGACCAACACAGGCTTGGTTGTGTTGGCGGGCGAGATCACCACCAACGCGCACGTCGACTACATCCAAGTCGCACGCGACACCATCAAACGCATCGGCTACGACAACACCGACTACGGCATCGACTACAAAGGTTGCGCCGTGATGGTTTGCTACGACAAGCAATCCAACGACATCGCCCAAGGCGTGGACCACGCGTCTGACGACCACCTCAACATCGGCGCGGGCGACCAAGGCCTGATGTTTGGCTACGCTTGTAGCGAAACACCAGAGCTGATGCCCGCCCCCATCTACTACGCACACCGTTTGGTTGAGCGCCAAGCCCAGTTGCGCAAAGATGGCCGCTTGCCTTTCTTGCGCCCTGACGCCAAGAGCCAAGTGACCATGCGCTACGTGGACGGCAAGCCTCACAGCATTGACACCGTGGTGTTGTCGACCCAACACAGCCCTGACCAAAGCGAGTCAGCCACCAAGATGAAGGCCAGCTTCAATGAAGCCATCATCGAAGAAATCATCAAGCCCGTGTTGCCCAAAGAGTGGTTGCAAGACACCAAGTATTTGATCAACCCCACAGGCCGCTTCGTCATCGGCGGTCCACAAGGCGATTGCGGTTTGACAGGCCGCAAGATCATTGTGGACACCTACGGCGGCGCATGCCCTCACGGTGGTGGCGCGTTCTCAGGCAAAGACCCATCGAAGGTGGACCGCTCTGCCGCTTACGCTGCACGCTATGTGGCTAAAAACATCGTGGCTGCTGGTTTGGCCACTCAGTGCCAAGTGCAAGTGGCATACGCCATTGGCGTGGCTCGCCCCATGAACATCACCGTGAACACGGCTGGTACAGGCGTGATCTCTGACGACAAGTTGTCAGCACTGGTGGCTGAGCACTTTGACTTGCGCCCCAAAGGCATCATTCAAATGCTCGACTTGCTGCGCCCGATTTACAGCAAGACAGCAGCTTACGGTCACTTTGGCCGTGAAGAGCCAGAGTTCACTTGGGAGCGCACCGATAAGGCGGCTGCATTGAAGGCGGCTGCTGGTGTGAAGTAAACGCTTCTTTGCTTCTGCTAAAGGGCTTCTCGTTTTTGACGAGAGGCCCTTTTTGTTTGCTTCTTCGATTCTCGGGGATGCGAGTTGGGGTAGGCAGACGCGGCTTACATCGCTTCGCGACGAATGGCGCCGCATCTGCCTACCCCAACCCGCATGCTGTTATTCGGAAAAGTTCAGGCAATCTGTGCTTGCAAAGCCGGTGCCGGGACTTAACCACACGTCTATCCACAAACCTCCGCATGACTTCTTTGATTGCAAATACGTCCGCCAAAAGTAATTCAAATGGCGAGCGTCATCAACCGTTAACGAATAGAAGCTTGGGTGGCGTACCTCAATAAGGCGCCATTCGTCGCGAAGCGATGTAAGCCGTTTGGGGTGCGCCACCCAAGCTTCGCTGCAACGTCAAAGCAAATAAGCGACAACAGAAGAATCAAACCTCAGACGACTGCTGCAACGCCCACATCTGCGCATACCGCCCATTCATGGCCAACAGCTCCGCATGCGCGCCACGCTCCACAATGCGTCCCGCATCGAGCACCAAAATCTCATGCGCATCCACCACGGTAGACAAGCGATGCGCAATCACCAACGTGGTTTTGTTCTGCGCCGCACTTTGCAGCTCTGCTTGAATCGCTCGCTCATTGGCGCTGTCCAACGCAGAAGTGGCCTCATCAAAAATCACAATCGGTGGGTTCTTCAACAAGGTGCGCGCAATCGCCACACGTTGCTTTTCGCCGCCAGACAACTTCAAACCACGTTCACCCACCATCGTGTCGTAGCCCTTGGGCGTGGCAGAAATAAAGTCGTGAATGTGCGCAGCCTTTGCGGCTTGCTCCACCTCAGCCTCAGTCGCATCGGTGCGGCCATAAGCGATGTTGTAACGCACCGTGTCGTTGAACAACACCGTGTCTTGCGGCACGATACCCATGGCACGGCGCACGCTGCCTTGGGTGACGTGGCGAATGTCTTGGCCGTCGATGGAGATCGCCCCCGCACCCACGTCGTAAAAACGAAACAGCAAACGCGCCAATGTGGACTTACCCGAGCCAGAAGGCCCAACCACAGCCACAGTTTTTCCAGCAGGAATCTCGAAGCTGATGCCGTGCAAGATGGGGCGCGTGACTTCATACGCAAACACCACAGACTCAAACTTCACCGTCGGTGGGCCGCTTAGCTGAAGCGTAGGTGCATTCGGCGCATCAGCCACTTCGCGCTCTTTTTCGAGCAGGGTGAACATACGGTCCAAGTCTGTGAGGCTTTGTTTGATCTCGCGGTACAACACGCCCAAGAAGTTCAGCGGAATGTAGAGCTGAATCATGAAGGCGTTGATCATCACCAAGTCGCCCAAAGTCATGCGCCCGTCCACCACGCCTTGCGTGGCACGCCACAGCATGCCCACCAAGGCCACCGCAATGATGAGCTGCTGACCGGTGTTGAGCAGCGACAAGGAGGTTTGCGCTTTGAGTCGCGCACGACGCAACGCTTCTAAGCTTTTGTCGTAGCGGGCGGCTTCAAAGGCTTCGTTGTTGAAGTACTTCACGGTCTCGTAGTTGAGCAACGAGTCAACCGCTTTGGTGTGGGCCGCCGAATCAAATTCGTTGGCTTGACGACGGTACTGCGTGCGCCACTCGGTCACGCTGATGGTGAAGATGATGTAGAGCACCAAGGCACTCAAGGTGATGCCCGCAAACCACACATCAAATTTCACAGCCAAGATGCTCAGCACCAAGGCCACCTCAATCAAGGTGGGCACCACGCTGTAGAGCGAATACGAGATCAGCGATTCAATGCCACGCACGCCGCGTTCGATGTCGCGCGTCATGCCGCCGGTTTGGCGCTCTAGGTGAAAGCGCAGACTCAGTCCGTGCAGGTGTTGAAACGTCTCCAGCGCGATCTGCCTTGCCGCACCTTGGGTGGCTTTGGCAAACACCAGCTCGCGCAGCTCCGTGAAGGCCGACACCGACAAGCGCAATGCGCCGTACACCAGCAGCAAGGCCACAGGCACGACCAACACGGCTTGCGGATCGCCGGGTTTGATCGACATGTCATCGATCAAGTTCTTCAACAAAATAGGGACACTGACGTTGGCGACCTTGGCGCCCACCATGAACGTGAGTGCTGCCAAAACCCGCCATTTGTATTGCCAGAGATACGGGAACAGCCGCTTGAGGGTTTCGCGATCAGGTCGCTGTTTGACGACAGAGCCGCCTTGCGGGGCATTTGAAGAATGGGCGTGATGACGCATGTTGCACAATGACCAAAAGTTATCTTTCGATTGTGCCTATGTCATCCTCTGTCAATCCCCACGCCGTGCCTTTACCCACTGACCAAGAGCTGGTACTCAAAGTCATCCCCATGCCTGCCGACTGCAACGCCAATGGCGATATTTTTGGCGGCTGGGTCATGGCGCAGGTTGACTTGGCGGGTGCTGTGTTGCCCGCGCGTTACGTGCGTGGACGCATGGCCACTGTGGCGGTGAATGAATTCATCTTCAAGCAGCCAGTGAAAGTGGGCGACATCTTGAGCTTTTTCTCGCGCGTGCAGCGCATCGGCAACACCTCGATCAGCGTGAAAGTGGAAGTCTTTGCGGAGCGTTTCAGCACCCAAGGCGAGTACATGAAAGTGACGGAAGCCACACTCACCTATGTGGCGATTGACGACCAAGGCAAACCGCGTCAAATCCCCAAATAAACATCACGACACGATGTAAGCCGCAGCGCCGGTGGACATGAGCGTGCCATCGGGGCCGCGAAACTCCATGCGCGACGAACCCACGCGCGAACCCACGCGTGTGGCGTGGGCATGGATGGTGAAGTGCTCACCTATGCCGGGGCGCAAATAGTCCACGCGCAAGTCAATGGTGCCCAGCTTGGTGAAGCGCTGCAGTCGTTGCGCGGGGCTTTCGTTCATGTGTTTGGCCGCCAATGCCGCCATCACCGCCGCACTGCCAATCGCATCCAACACGGCGCTGATGACGCCGCCGTGGATACGGTTGTAGCCGTAGTGCCCCACCAACTCAGGCTTCATGTCGATGCGTGCCAGCACCTCTTCGGGCGTGACGGTCACCAGCTTCAAACCCAAGGTTTTGTTGAAGACAATTTTTTCTTCGTAAATGTCACGAAACCCCTCGAGGTATTCGGGCTCTAAGACCACTGGGGTATCGGGGCGCTGGGGCATGCGGTACGTCTTTCGGGAAGGTGCCAGGCACTCAGAGTTTGGAGAAATCGGGTTTGCGTTTTTCCATGAACGCACCAAAAGCTTCTTTGGCGGCAGGCTCTTGCAACATGCGGCCAAACGAGGCGCCCTCTTCCGCCATTTGGGCTTTGATCTGCGCAGCCTGACCCGCTTTCATCAGGCGTTTGGTTTCCATCAAAGACGTGATGGGCTTCGCGGCCAACTTACGGGCTTGCGCTTGCGCATAAAGATTGAGTTCCAACGGTGGCACCACGCGATTGACCAAGCCCACCTCTTGCGCGGCCTCGGCCATGAAGGGGTCCCCCATCAACAGCGCTTCGGCAGCACGGTGATAGCCCATCATCTGCGGCACCAGCAAGCTAGACGCAGCCTCTGGGCACAACCCCAAATTCACAAACGGCATAGAGAAAGCCGCGTTGTCGCCGGCGTACACCAAGTCGCAATGGAACAGCAGCGTGGTGCCAATGCCCACCGCGGGACCCGCCACCGCAGCGATCAGGGGTTTGGGAAACGCCGCGATGTTGCGCAAGAAACGAAACACCGGCGAGTCTTGCCCTGCGGGTGGATTGTTCAAAAAGTCAGCGATGTCATTGCCCGCGCTGAAGATGGATTCATGGCCTTGAATGACCACCACGCGCACCGCCGCATCGTGCTGTGCCTGCTCGATCGCGTCGGCCAAAGCGGCATACATGGCCGATGTGATGGAATTCTTTTTGTCGACGCGGTTGAACGTGAGCGTCATCACACCCTGGTCGATGTGGTTCAAGATGTCTGTCATGGGGTGTCCTTTCAAGGCTGACGCAGCCAGTTTTGTGTGCGATAGAAGGGGCCGATGTAGCCACGGACTTGGAGTTTTTTGCCCCCCTCTTTGGGCACCATTTTGACGGTGTATTCCTTGCCGTTTTCAGGGTCGAGAATTTTCCCGCCGCCAGCCCACAAGAACTCAGCCAGCGGTTCATGCTTGACGCCACGGATGATTTCCATGCCGATGATGGCTTGGTCTTTGCGATCGTCTTTGCAGTCCTCGCAAGTTTTCTTGGCTTGCGGATCTTGACGCAAGGACTTCACCACGCGTCCGCTCAACACGCCATCTTTTTCAACAATTTGAATTTCGGCTTTGGCCTCGCCCGTCTTGTCGTCGATGGTGTGCCATGTGCCCACCGGCGTCATCTGTGCATGGCCGATGCTGGCAGCGAACAGCGTGGCGCACAGCAGTGTTTTTAAAGGGTGTCGTTTCATAAGCGTTTGAATTTACAACATTGTCAAAGCATTCACGTCACGCAAACACAGCCTCTGTCTCCATCAGCACAGCCGAGCCCGCACGTGCCGTGGCCATGAGCGATGCAGTCTCAGGAAACAGCTTGGCAAAGTAGAAACGCGCTGTTTGCAACTTGGCTTGGTAGAAGGTGTCTCGATGACCTTCGGCAATTTTTTGCAAGGCCACTTGCGCCATGCGGGCCCAGAAATAGCCGAACACCAAGTGACCGGCCACACGCAAATAGTCCACCGCAGCAGCACCTACTTCGTCGGCGTTTTGCATGGCTTTGTAACCTATCTCGCCGGTGAACTGTGTCATTTGTTGACCCAACTGCGCCAAGGGCTTGATGAACTCTGCCATGTCTTCGTTGCCTTGCTCGGCCATCACCAACGCCGTGATGTGGGCCCCAAACTTTTTCAAGGTCGCGCCTTGATTGCCCAGCACTTTGCGACCGAGCAAGTCCAAACTTTGGATGGTGTTGGTGCCTTCGTAAATCATGTTGATGCGCGCATCGCGCACGTACTGCTCCATGCCCCATTCACGGATGAAGCCATGGCCGCCCAAGACTTGCATGCACGATGATGTCGCGGTCCAAGCGTTGTCGGTGATGAACGCTTTGACGATGGGGGTGAGCAGCGCCACCATCTCGGCGGAGTCTGCGCGCACCGTGGCGTCGGGATGGTTCAATTCGCGATCAATCAACAAGGCGCAATACAAGCTGAGTGCACGACCGCCTTCGGCGTAAGCCTTGGCCGTGAGCAACATCTTGCGCACATCGGGATGCACCAAGATGCTGTCGGCAGGTTTGGACGGCTCTTTCACGCCCGTCAAGCTGCGCGATTGAATGCGTTCTTTGGCATAGGCCAACGCGTTTTGATACGCCACCTCTGTCAAACCGAGTGACTGCATGCCCACGCCAATGCGCGCCGCATTCATCATCACAAACATGGCCGCCAAACCTTTGTTGGGCTGGCCCACCATCGTGCCCACCGCCCCATCCAGCACCATTTGGCAGGTGGCGTTGCCGTGGATGCCCATCTTGTGCTCGAGGCCGCCGCAGTAAATGCCGTTGCGCGCGCCCAAACTGCCGTCGGCATGGACATTAAATTTAGGCACCACAAACAAGCTGATGCCTTTGCTGCCCGCGGGCGCATCGGGCAAACGTGCCAACACCAAGTGCACGATGTTGCTCACCATGTCGTGCTCGCCCGCGCTGATGAAAATTTTGTTGCCGGTGATGCGGTAGGTGCCATCGGCTTGTGGTTCGGCTTTGGTTCGCAACAAACCAAGATCGGTGCCGCAATGCGGCTCGGTCAAACACATCGTGCCAGTCCACTCACCGCTGGTCAGCTTGGGCAGGTACAAAGCTTTTTGCGCCTCCGTGCCATGTGCATGCAGGGCTTCGTAGGCGCCGTGTGTGAGACCGGGGTACATGGTCCACGCTTGGTTGGCGCTGTTGAGCATTTCATAAAAGCATTGGTTCACCACCAGCGGCAAGCCTTGCCCGCCGTATGCTGGGTCACAACTCAGGGCTGGCCATCCTCCTTGCACATATTGCGCAAAGGCAGCTTTGAAGCCGTCCGGGGTTGTGACCTCGTGTGTCTCACGGTTCAAGGTGCACCCTTGTGCATCGCCGACTGGGTTGAGCGGAAAAAGCACTTCCGACGCAAACTTGCCGCCCTCTTCCAAGACGGCGGCGATGGTCTCGGCATCGATGTCGGCATGTTGGGGCATGACTTTCAAATCATCGGTCACATGCAGCACGTCGTTCAATACAAATTGCATGTCACGCAGAGGTGGGGTGTAGCTGGGCATGAAGTTCTCCTTACTTTTGAACGTTGGCAGCACTGCGCTTTGCAACGCTTGTTGAAACTGACGTGGTTTTGGTGGATTTCGCCGTCGCACGTTTGGCGCTGACAGCAGGCGCCATCTCTTGCGCACCGTAACGTTGCAAGATGTTTTCAAAGCCTCGCGCGGTCCGATCCAAGGATTTCGAAGAGCGCAGAAAACGTGCTTCGTATTGCAAGGCCAAAATCAAACCGTGAACTTCGAACACCATTTGCTCCGCATCGAAGTCGGCCCCCAAATGACCTTCGTCACGCGCTTGAACCACCGCACGGTAAACCGCTGCGAGCCAGGTTTTGACGGAGCTGGCCAAGGCATCACGCACGGGGCCCGGACGGTCATCAAACTCTGCCGCCCCGCTGATGTAGAGACACCCCGAGTCAATCTCGGCCGACGTGCGCTTGGTCCAGTTGGCAAACAACTGGCGCAGTCGCGGCAACCCACGCTCGGCTTTGAGCGCGGGATAAAACACCTCGGCTTCAAAGCGCTCGTGGTATTCACGCACGACCGAGAGTTGCAGCTCTTCACGCGATCCAAAGTGGGCAAACACACCCGACTTGCTCATGCGCGCCACCTCGGCCAGGGCGCCGATGCTCAACCCTTCCAAACCGATTTGCGTGGCAAGCCCCAAGGCCGCGTCCACAATGGCGGCCTTGGTTTGCTGCCCTTTGTGCATGGCTCGGTTGTCCGAAACAGATGCTTTTTGCGTGGCCATAGACATTTCAAAAAAGAACGATCGTGCTATTTTGCACGAAAAAATTTGACGCCTAAACTTGCCCCATGGAAGCCACACGAATTCTTGCCATCCGTCACGGCGAAACCGCCTGGAACGTTGACACACGCATACAAGGCCAACTCGACATTGGCCTCAATCCCACAGGCCACTGGCAAGCGCAGCGCGTCGGTCTAGCCCTCGCGCATGAGCCGGTTGCTGCGATTTACAGCAGCGACTTGAGCCGTGCGTTTGAGACGGCCCAGGCCATTGCACGCGCCAACGCCGCGCACGCGGCACGCTCGGTCACACCGCATACAGGTTTGCGCGAACGTCACTTCGGACATTTGCAAGGTCAAACGTGGGAACAGATCGAAACCGGTTGGCCGCAAGACGCCCAGCTCTGGCGTGGACGCGACCCGCATTGGTCACCCGAAGGTGGCGAATCGCTGACGGTGCTGCGCGAACGCATTGCACGTTGCGTGCATGAGTTGGCCAGCCAACACTTGGGAGAACAAATTGTATTGGTCGCGCACGGTGGCGTGATGGATGTCTTGTACCGCCTGGCGACCAACCAAGCGATTGACGCCCCGCGCACTTGGCATTTGGGCAACGCCGCGATCAACCGTTTGCTGTGGACGCCTCAGGGCTTGAGTTTGGTCGGTTGGGGCGATGTGTCGCACTTCGATGATGCGCATGACGCACCGCGCGACGAAACCACCACTTAATCGGCGGAGACCTCGCCAATCGCTTTGGGCGGCGTGACGCCCAAATGGCGATACGCGGCCAAAGTCGCCATGCGCCCACGCGGCGTACGTTGCAAGAAACCCTGCTGAATCAGATACGGCTCAATCACGTCTTCAATCGTGTCGCGCTCTTCGCCGATGCTGGCGGCGATGTTGTCCAGACCCACCGGGCCACCATCAAAGCGGTGAATCACCGCCTCTAACAACTTGCGGTCCATCAGGTCAAAGCCTTGCGGGTCCACGTCCAGCATGGCGAGTGCCCGCTTGGCAATGTCTTCGGTGATGCGGCCCGTGCCCTTCACATCCGCATAGTCGCGCACACGGCGCAACAAGCGATTGGCAATGCGTGGCGTACCGCGCGAACGACGTGCAATCTCAAACCCACCTTCCACATCCATCGGTGTATCCAGCAAACCCGCGCTGCGCACCACGATGCGTTGCAGCTCTTCGGCGGTGTAAAACTCCAAGCGCGAGACGATGCCAAAGCGGTCACGCAGCGGGTTGGTCAACATGCCTGCGCGGGTGGTGGCCCCCACCAAGGTGAACGGCTGCAAATCAAGCTTGATGCTGCGCGCAGCAGGCCCTTCACCAATCATGATGTCGATTTGGTAGTCCTCGAGCGCGGGATACAAAATTTCTTCCACCACGGGCGACAAACGGTGGATTTCGTCGATGAACAACACATCGTTTTTTTCCAAGCCCGTCAGCAGCGCGGCCAAATCTTTGGGCTTCTCCAGCACCGGGCCGCTGGTGGAGCGCAGGTTCACACCCAGCTCTTGCGCAATGATGTGGCTCAGCGTGGTCTTGCCCAAACCGGGCGGGCCAAACAGCAGCACGTGGTCCAACGCTTCGTTGCGCTTCTTGGCCGCACCAATGAAGATTTCCAGCTGCTCGCGCACCTTCATCTGGCCCACATACTCTTGCAGCAGCTTGGGGCGCAGGGCGCGCTCAATCGCCTCTTCGTTGGGTGACACGGGCGCTGCCGACACCACGCGCGAGGGCGCAGGGGCGGGGGCGAAATCGTCGGTTTGAATGCTCATGGTTTATTTGGCCAAAGATTTCAGCGCCATCTTGATGCCGTCACTCACGCCCACATCCGCAGGCAAAGCTTTGAGTGCCGCCGAGGCTTCTTTGTCGCTATAGCCCAAGGCCAACAGCGCTTGCAAGATATCGCTTTGATGGTCGGGTGTGCTAAACATATTGGGGCCTAGGTCGGCGCCCAACTTGCCTTTGAGCTCCAACAGCAACCGCTCGGCCGTTTTCTTGCCAATGCCCGGCACTTTGGTGAGCCGGCCAGCCTCTTGGTCAGACACAGCACGTGCCAGCTCATCGGCGCTCATGCCACTCAACACCCCCAACGCGGTGCGTGGTCCGACGCCTGAAATTTTGATGAGCAAACGGAACGTGGCACGCTCAGACGCTGTGCCAAAGCCATACAAAATTTGGGCGTCCTCGCGCACCACAAAGTGCGTCAACAAGGACACGCGCTCGCCGGTGGCGGGCAGGTTGTAAAACGTGCTCATGGGCACATCGACTTCGTAGCCCACGCCGTTGCAATCCACCAAAACTTGGGGTGGATTTTTCTCGCTGAGGATGCCTGTTAACTTGCCTATCATTGGGGGACCTTTTTAGGGATTATCGACTTGATTCTTCGCCACACCTTCACCCCGCCCAACAACACCCGTTTGTCGCATTTGTGCGGCCCGATGGACGAGCACTTGCGCACCATCGAACTGGCGCTGGACGTCAAAATCGCGCATCGCCACGAACAGTTCAAAGTCGATGGCCACAAGGCCAAGGCCACCCGTGCATTGGAAGTGCTGCAAGCTTTGTACGAGCGTGCAGCCAAGGCCATTGCGCCAGAGCAAGTCCAGCTCATGTTGGCCGGCGACGTCTCGATGGATGAAGACGGCAGCATGATGCTCAACACGCGGCGCACCGATTTGCGAGCCCGCACCCCCAACCAAAGCGTGTACCTGGAGAACATTGCCAGCCACGACATCACCTTTGGCATTGGCCCTGCAGGCACGGGCAAAACCTATTTGGCCGTGGCGTGCGCCGTCGATGCGCTGGAGCGCAGCGCCGTGCAACGCATTGTGCTCACCCGTCCTGCCGTGGAAGCAGGCGAAAAGCTGGGTTTCTTGCCTGGTGACTTGGGTCAGAAAGTTGACCCTTATTTGCGCCCTTTGTACGACGCGCTGTACGACCTGATGGGCTACGACCGCGTGCAAAAAGCGTTTGAACGCAACGCCATTGAAATCGCCCCCCTCGCCTTCATGCGGGGGCGCACACTGAACAACGCGTTTGTGATCTTGGACGAAGCACAAAACACCACGCCCGAACAAATGAAGATGTTCCTGACGCGCATTGGCTTTGGTGCCAAAGCCGTGGTCACGGGTGATGTGAGCCAAATCGACTTGCCCAAGGGCACCTTGAGCGGTTTGATCGATGCCGAACGCGTGCTCAAACGCGTCAAAGGCATTTCGGTCTGTCGCTTCACCAGCGCTGATGTGGTGCGCCATCCTTTGGTGGCTCGGATCGTTGACGCGTATGACGCGCAGCGCAGCGCCACCACAGGGGCACCTGTGCGCAAACGCGACTGATGCCACGGCACGGCTTGACTCTTACCGGTACCCCTCATGGCACTGAATCAACTTCAACTCTCTTTGCAATTTGGTGATGTGCCTCATGCCGCCCGTCATCGTGCGGCGTTGCCACGCCACTTTGTGGCGCGCTGCATCCGCCACGCCTTGGTGGACGACGCAGAAATCACGGTGCGCATCGTCAATGCACAAGAGGGCCAAGCCCTCAACCACAGCTATCGCAAAAAAGATTACGCCACCAATGTGCTGACCTTTGATTACGAACAAGCGCCGGTGGTGGTGGCCGACTTGGTGTTGTGCGCCCCCGTGGTGGCCCAAGAAGCCAAGGCGCAAGGCAAAACATTGCAAGCGCATTACGCACATTTGTTGGTGCACGGCGCCCTGCACGCCCAAGGCTGGGACCACGAAACCAGCGCACAAGATGCCGAAGAAATGGAAGCCTACGAAATCGATATCTTGGCGGGCTTAGGGTTCAAGAACCCCTACAAAGCCTGAGCGCCCCACGCAACGCGCCCAAGCACGGCGCGCAGGACGTTTATTTACGACGCGGAGCGACCGGAGGTGTCTTCCAACAAACGCACGCGCACCGTCTTGCCTTTGACGCGGCCCGCACTCAAACGCTTGACCGCCTCACGTGCGATGCTGCGCTCGACGGCCACATAAGTAGAAAACTCGTTCACGTTGATCTTGCCCACCTGCTCTTTGGTGAACCCGGCTTCGCCCGTCAACGCCCCCAACACATCGCCTGCGCGGATTTTTTCTTTGCGCCCGCCCACGATTTGAAGCGTGGCCATGGGTGGCTGCAAGATCCCGCCGTCGGCAGGCGTCAAACTGCTGAGCGGCGCCCAGGTGGACTCGCGCCCTTGCAATTGCTCAATCTTGCCGACGCTGCCCATCTCGTCCATGCTGGCGAGTGACAGGGCCAAACCTTCTGCGTCACCACGGCCAGTGCGGCCAATGCGGTGGATGTGCACTTCTGAATCGGGCGTCACATCGACGTTGATGACAGCCTCTAAGTTGGCAACATCTAACCCGCGCGCAGCCACATCGGTGGCCACCAACACCGAACAACTGCGGTTGGCAAACTGCACCAACACTTGGTCGCGTTCGCGTTGTTCCAACTCGCCATACAGCGCCAACGCGCTGAAGCCCTGTGCTTGCAAAACGGTGACCAGATCGCGGCACTGCTGCTTGGTGTTGCAAAACGCCAGCGTGGACTCTGGGCGGAAATGATTCAACAGCAACGACACGGCATGCAAGCGCTCGCTGTCTTTGACTTCGTAAAAAATTTGCTGAATCTTTTGCGCATCGTGTTGCGCTTGCACTTTGACGGTCTGCGGTTCACGCATGAACTGCGCTGACAGCTTGGCAATGCCTTCAGGGTAGGTGGCCGAGAACAACAAGGTTTGGCGATCTTTCGGGCATTGACGCACGACTTTGGCAATGTCGTCAAAAAAGCCCATGTCCAACATGCGGTCAGCTTCGTCGAGAACCAACATCTTCACACCTTGCAAACTCAAGGAGCCACGCTCCAAGTGATCCATGATGCGTCCAGGCGTGCCCACCACCACATGCGCGCCATGCTCCAAGCTCAAGGTCTGGCCTCGCAGCGCCACACCGCCACACAAAGTCACCACTTTGATGTTGCCCACGGCGCGCGCCAAGCGACGCAACTCTTGCGTGACCTGATCGGCCAACTCACGGGTGGGGCACAGCACCAAGGCTTGCGCATCAAACAAGGCGGGGTCGAGCTTCTCCACCAAGGGGATGCCAAATGCCGCCGTCTTGCCACTGCCGGTACTGGCTTGAGCAATCAAGTCGCGCCCCGCCAAGGTCAAGGGCAAGCTCGCGGCTTGGATGGGGGTCATCTGGGTGTAACCCAGCTGGGTCAAGTTAGCGAGGCTGTTGGCCGCGAGGCTCAAGGCGGCAAAAGAAGAAGCGGTGTGTTTTGAATCGGTCATGCACCGATTATCGTGATCGGGATGGTCACGGGACCATCGTTGACCAAATGCACTTTCATGTCGGCACCAAACACGCCCGTTTGTACATTGGCGTGTTGCGCCTTGGCTTGCGCCACAAACGCGTCATACAAGCGACGGCCTTCGTCGGCGGGCGCTGCGCTGGTAAAGCTGGGCCGTGTGCCGCTGCGCGTGTCAGCCGCCAACGTGAATTGACTCACCACCAACAAACCACCCGCCACATCGGTGACGCTGTGATTCATCTTGCCCGCCTCGTCGTAAAAGACGCGCAGTTTCAAAATCTTGTCGAGCATCTTTTGGCCCACGGCCTCGGTGTCGCCACGCTCGGCACAGAGCAACACCAACAAGCCCTGGGCGATCTCTCCCACGGTGTGGCCATCGACCACCACGCGGGCCTCGCTCACGCGTTGCAACACGGCTTTCATGCGGACACGTTCAAATTAAATCTCGTGGATCGTCAAAGTGCGCTTCCACATCATTGGGCAACAACTGAATGCTGGCTCGCAGGCCGGGGACGGCACTCATCAACGCTTGCTCAACCGTGGTGCGCAACGCCGCAGCACGCCCCAACGACCATTCCGATGGCATGTGCATGTGCATGTCCACAAAACGGCGTTGCCCAGCTTTGCGGGTGGTGACGTGGTCAAAGCGCACGATGTGGATGACACCTTCGCCATTGACACCACTGCGGCTGTGCGACATGTCGTGCAAGACTTCTTGAATTTGCGCCAGCACGTCTGGCTCGACGGCTTCGTCCATCAAGCCTTGTGAGGCGCCCCAGATCAAGTGCACGCCTTCACGCAAGATGTTCAAGGCCACGCCGATCGCGACCACGGCATCCAGCCACAGCCACCCCGTCACACTGACCAAACCAATTCCCAGCACCACGCCGGCCGAGGTCCAGACATCGGTGACCAAGTGGCGTGCATCGGCGTCCAGCGCGGTAGAACGGTGCGTCTTAGCCGCTTTGAACATCACCCAAGCCAGCAAGCCATTGAGCACGGAGCTGCCCACCGACAACACCAAACCCAATCCCACTTGCTCCAAAGGTTGCGGATCAACCATGCGATGCGCAGCGGCCCACACAATGCCGAGCGCCGCCACCACAATCAAGATGCCTTCAAAGCCAGACGAAAAATATTCGGCCTTGTGATGCCCATACGGATGGTCTTCGTCCGCGGGGCGCGCAGCCACCGTCACCATCATCAAGCCGAACACCGCGCTGGCCAAGTTGACCACCGACTCCATGGCATCGGACAGCAAGCCCACTGAATCGGTGAGCCACCAAGCCAAGGTTTTCAGCGCGATGGTGATGCATGCCACCACAACAGACACCCCCAGCAACGCTTGGGGTTTGAGCCATTTGGAGAGGGTGGTGTTGTTCATGTGCTGAGATGGACCCACGTGCGTTAAGCCAAGGTGACACGCGCAAATTTGCGCTTGCCCACTTGCACCACAAACGTACCCGCATCGAGCTTCAAGCCTTTGTCGCTGACAACGCTGGAGTCCACGCGCACGCCACCGCCTTCAATCAAACGGTTGGCCTCGCTGGTGGAAGGCGCCAAGCCAGCCGACTTGAGCAAAGCACCAATGCCCATGGGCGCGCCCAGCAGTGCGACGTCAGGAATGTCATCCGGCACGCCGCCTTTGCTGCGGTTGATGAAGTCTTGCTCTGCAGCTTCGGCTGCCGCAGCGCCGTGGAACCGGGCGGTGATTTCTTTGGCCAAGGCCACCTTGGCGTCTTTGGGGTTGCGACCGCCTTCGACTTCTTTTTTCAGCGCTTCGATATCAGCCATCGACTTGAACGACAGCAAGGTATACCAACGCCACATCAGCACGTCGGAGATGGACAACACCTTGGCAAACATGGTGTTGGGCTCTTCGCTGATGCCGATGTAGTTGTTCTTGGACTTGGACATTTTTTCAACGCCATCCAACCCTTCAAGCAGCGGCATGGTCAAGATGCACTGTGCCTCTTGGCCGTATTCGGCTTGCAAATGGCGGCCCATGAGCAAGTTGAATTTTTGGTCGGTGCCGCCCAGCTCCAAATCTGACTTCAAGGCCACCGAGTCGTAGCCCTGCATGAGCGGGTACAAAAATTCATGCACGCTGATGGGCGTATTGGCGTGGAAGCGGTCATGAAAGTCATTGCGCTCCATCATGCGCGCCACGGTGTACTTCGATGCCAACTGAATCATGCCCATAGAGCCCAGTGGAATGCTCCACTCGCTGTTGTAGCGAATCTCGGTTTTCGACGGATCGAGCACCAACGACGCTTGCTTGTAATACGTCTCAGCGTTCACCTTGATTTGCTCGGGCGTGAGCGGTGGACGCGTGCTGTTGCGGCCAGAGGGGTCGCCAATCAAGCTGGTGAAATCGCCAATCAAAAAGATGACTTGATGCCCCAAGTCTTGCAACTGGCGCATCTTGTTGAGCACCACGGTGTGGCCGATGTGAATGTCGGGCGCCGTGGGGTCCAAGCCCAATTTGATGCGCAAGGGTTGGCCTGTGGCTTCGGAGCGCGCCAGCTTTTTCACCCATGCGTCTTCGGGAATCAGCTCCTCACAGCCGCGCTTGGTGACAGCCAAGGCCTCAAGGACACGGTCGGTGACAGGGTGATTTTGTAAAGATGCTTGATTCATAAGGATTTTTTACCGTGCAAGGTATACTCACCGGTTTGGTGTTTGAGTCTGATTTTAGAGGGCTCGAGCCTTGAGGCCTTGGGGTGTGTCCCCCGCCTTCACCAACTGCCGGAGATCACCCTTGCAGCAGCACCTGTTTGACTGGGCATTGCGCCTTCAAAACCTCATCAAATCCCAACCCCGTCGTGTCATGGCCAGCGTTGCCGTGAGCTTGTCGGTGATGGGTGGCGGCGCATTTGCGGTCGCGAGCTTGGGTCCCGACGCCTCCACCTTGCCCTTGCAACAAGTGGTCGAAAGCGTCAGCACCTTGTCTCTGCCCAGCACCTGGGGCGACCAACACATGATGTTGTTCCGCTCGGACGTGACACGTTCGAGCGACACCGCCGAAAGCTTGCTCTCGCGCTTGGGTTTGAGCGACCCAGAAGCCGCCGCCTATTTGCGCAATGCGCGTGTCGCACGCCAACAATTTTTAGGCCGTGCCGGCCGCTTGGTGAGCATTGAAGGCGACACCTCTCACCGCCTCACGCGTTTGACTGCACGTTGGACCTCTGACGACAGCGACCAATTCACGCGCTGGGTGATGGAGCGCACGGCCACTGGTTTCACCGAACGTCAAGAAACCGCCCCCCTCACCGTCACCCAACGCTTGGGCAGCGGCGTGATTCAAAGCTCGCTGTTTGCTGCCACAGACGACGCCAACATTCCAGACAGTGTGGCCAGCCAATTGGCAGACATCTTTGCGGGCGACATCGACTTTCACCGTGCTTTGCGCAAAGGCGACCGCTTCTCGGTCGTCTACGAAGCCCTCGAAGCCGATGGCGAACCCATCCGCTCGGGTCGCGTCTTGTCGGCCGAATTTGTGAACAACGGCAAAACACACCAAGCCATGTGGTTCAAAGAAGCGGGCGCGAAAGACGGTGGCTACTTCAACGCCGATGGCGTGAGTCTGCGCCGCGCGTACTTGGCATCGCCTTTGGCCTTCTCGCGGGTGACCAGTGGTTTCAAAATGCGCTTCCATCCTATTTTGCAAACTTGGCGTGCGCACTTGGGCGTGGATTACGCGGCCCCCACTGGCACCCCTGTGCGCAGCGTCGGTCAAGGCATCGTCGACGTGGCGGGCACACAAGGTGGTTTTGGCAATGTGGTGATGGTCAAACATGCCAACGGCCACACCACGGTGTATGCCCACTTGAGCCGCATCAACGTCAAAAAAGGGCAGTCCATCACGCAGGGCCAAACCTTGGGCTTGGTGGGGGCGACAGGGTGGGCCACAGGCCCGCACTTGCACTTTGAATTCCGCGTCAACGGCGAGCACAAAGATCCGCTGACCATGGCACGCCAAAGCATTGCGGTCGAAATTTCAGCCGGTGCACGTGAGCAATTCAAACGCGTGGCGTCTGCTGCACAAGTCGAATTGACTGCCGCCGCAAGCTTGCAACAAAGTCGCGCCGAGTAAATGGCCGAGCGCTATGTCGGCTTGATGTCGGGCACCTCGCTCGATGGCGTGGATGGCGTGTTGGTTGATTTTGCAGGCGGCACTCCACAGGTTTTGGCACACCACGCCTTGCCCTTTGACGCCGCACTCAAAACAGAGCTGATGGCACTCAACACCTCCGGGGTCGACGAGCTGCACCGTGCCTCGTTGGCAGCCAACGCACTGGTTCGCCTCTACGCACAAACCGTTCAGGCTCTGCTCGCCAATACAGGCTTCGCCGCGCATGATGTCCAAGCCATTGGTGCACACGGCCAAACCGTGCGCCATCAACCGGGCCTGTTTGATGGCACGGGTTACACGACACAAATCAACAACCCCTCGCTCTTGGCGGAGCTCACAGGCATTGCTGTGGTGGCCGACTTTCGCAGCCGCGATGTGGCCGCCGGCGGGCAAGGTGCGCCATTGGTCCCGCTGTTTCATCAAGGTTTTTTTGGCCAGACGCAACACACATCGGGGGTGCTCAACATTGGCGGCATCGCCAACTTGAGCGTGCTCCACCCCTCGGGCGATGTCCTGGGCTTTGACTGTGGCCCGGGCAACGCCTTGATGGACCATTGGTGCCAGCAGCACACCGGTCAAGCGTTTGATCACAACGGCACCTGGGCTTCCACGGGTCAGGTGATCGAGGCGCTGTTGGACCGTTTGATGCAAGAACCGTTTTTGCACCAACCACCCCCCAAAAGCACAGGCCGAGATTTGTTTCATCCCGCGTGGTTGGCTGGACACCTCAAGCCCTTTGCCTCGGCCCAAGCGGTCGATGTGCAGGCCACGTTGACCGAGTTCACCGCACGCGCGTGCGTTGCCGACGTGGTACGTCATGCCAAGGACGCGAAAGAATTGATCGTATGTGGGGGCGGTGCACTCAACGGGTGGTTGATGACGCGCTTGCAAGCGGGCTTGCCGCAGCTTCAGGTGGTGTCGTCCCAAGCGCGGGGCATGCCTGCGCTGCAAGTGGAAGCCACGGCATTTGCATGGCTGGCTCGCCAAACCATGCAGGGCCAGCCAGGCAACTTACCAAAAGTAACGGGCGCCCGAGGCGCCCGCATACTGGGTGGGATTTTTCCCGCTTGAATCGATCGCGGCTTAGACCGAGAACGATGAGCCGCAACCGCATGTGGTCGTGGCATTGGGGTTCTTGATGACGAACTGAGCGCCTTGCAAGTCTTCTTTGTAGTCGATCTCAGCACCCACCAAATACTGGTAGCTCATGGCATCAATCAGCAAGGACACGCCGTTTTTGGTCATGGTGGTGTCGTCGTCGTTGGTCACTTCATCGAAGGTGAAACCGTATTGAAAGCCTGAGCAGCCGCCGCCTTGCACGAACACACGCAATTTCAAATCGGGGTTGCCTTCTTCCGCGATCAAGTCCGCCACCTTGGCAGCAGCGCTGTCGGTGAAGTTGATGGGTTCGGGCATTTCAGTCTGAATATTTTCGGCAACTGCGCTCATGGTTTTCTCTCCAAATTCGATGTTTAAAGTATATCGGTTTACTCGGGAATTCGTGCAGACGCCCCTAGAAACGCTGCTTGGAGCATGGGCTTTATGCCGGCAACAAAAAAGCCGCAAGGGCGAACCCATGCGGCTTTTGGCAAAACAGAAAGCGGATTAACGCTTGCTGAACTGCTTGCGGCGGCGAGCAGAGTGCAAGCCAACCTTTTTACGTTCGACTTCACGTGCATCACGCGTCACGTAACCAGCTTGTGACAGGACGGGCTTCAACGCTGCGTCGTAGTCAATCAAAGCGCGGGTGATACCGTGACGCACAGCACCTGCTTGGCCAGACTCACCGCCACCGTGCACGTTGACTTGAATGTCAAACGCTTCAGCGTTGTTGGTCAAAACCAGAGGTTGCTTCGAAATCATGATCGAGGTTTGACGGCCGAAATATGCGGCGATGTCTTTACCGTTGATCGTGATTTTGCCGGAGCCTTTTTTCAGAAACACGCGAGCGACGCTTGATTTGCGACGGCCGGTGCCGTTGTTCCATTCACCAATCATTTCAGCTCCTTAGATGTCCAGCACTTTAGGCTGTTGTGCGGTGTGTGGGTGCTCTGCACCGCCATACACCTTGAGCTTTTTGATCATGGCGTAACCGAGTGGGCCTTTGGGCAACATGCCCTTGACAGCCTTCTCGATGGCGCGGCCAGGGTGCTTGGCTTGCAGATCGCGGAAATTTGTTGCAGTGATACCGCCGGGATAGCCCGAGTGACGGTAGTACACCTTGTCCAAAGACTTGGTACCAGTGACCTTGATCTTGGATGCGTTGATGATGACGATGAAGTCACCTGTATCGACGTGGGGTGTGTAAATGGCTTTGTGTTTGCCGCGCAAACGGAGAGCAACTTCGCTGGCTACTCGTCCGAGCACCTTATCGGTGGCGTCAATCACAAACCACTCATGCACCACGTCAGCGGGTTTTGCGCTGAATGTAGACATAGTTAAATCCTAAAAGGAGAGTTGGTTTGTAGGGCCCTTTTCCACGGTCGGCGTTCTTCTGTTGAGAACCTCTTAGGTGGGATGTGCTTCTTTCAAAGCCTCTGCCGCGGGACCACTCAAACGCTGCAGAGCCAAAGATTATAAGCAAAATCAAGCACTTGGCGCAAATTTGCCCCAAAACAGGCAATTGAGCGGGTTACCATCCCGCCCTATGTTCAGTTATCGCCACGCTTTTCACGCCGGAAACCACGCCGACGTCCTCAAACACCTCACTTTGATTGCCACGTTGAAGCATTTGATGCACAAAGACGCAGGCATTCAATTTGTGGACACGCACGCGGGCGCGGGCTTGTACCGCTTGGACGGCGACTATGCTGAAAAAAGTGGCGAAGCCGCTGAAGGCATCTTGAAACTGGTGGACCTCAAAGGCCCCAGCGCCTTGACAGACTACTTGGACTTGGTAGCCAGCTTCAACGCCAAGGGCAGCCACAAGATCTACCCGGGCTCCCCCTTCATCATGCACAAGCTGCTGCGCCACGAAGCGCGCGACCGCCTCAAGCTGTTTGAACTGCATCCCACCGACCAAAAATCACTCGCCGGCAACGTGCAACAGCTCGAAGCAGGCCGCACCATCAGCGTCACACGCGCCGATGGGTTTGAGTCACTCAAAGCCTTGTTGCCACCGCCTGTGTCGAGCAGCGGTTCACGTCGTTCCTGCGTGTTGATTGACCCCAGCTACGAGATCAAAACCGATTACTACCGCGTGATTGACTGCATCCAAGACAGCTTGAAGCGTTTTGCCACCGGCACCTACATCGTGTGGTACCCCATCGTGCCGCGCCCAGAAGCACACGATCTGCCGCGCAAACTCAAGAGTTTGTGCACGCAAGCCAAGAAACCCTGGTTGCACGCCACACTGGCCATTGGTCGCGCCACGGGGGGCGACGACGCAGGCCTGAGCGCCAGCGGCATGTTCTTGGTCAACCCGCCTTACACCTTGAAGCCGCTGCTCAACGAAGCGCTGCCCGTGGTGGAAGAGGCCCTGGCACGCGGCCCGGGTCGCGGCTGGACGGTTGAATCTGGCGGCTAAAACGCGTCCTCAGGAAAACCACTAGAAATTAGCGGCCAATTAACCGACCAACCGGTCGGTTAATTTTCTATACTTGCCACTCAGCGCCCACATTGCCGGCGCAGGAGTGGTTTCATGTACACCCAATCATTCAGCGTTCCCGACGGGGACGACGCCAAAGCCGCAGGCCTGAAAGCCGTGGCCAAACCGCACAACGCCAACGACGCGGCATTGCAAGCAGACTTTGACCGCCGCATCGACGCCGATGGCCGGATCGAACCCCAAGACTGGATGCCCGACGCCTATCGCAAGACGCTGGTGCGCCAAATCAGCCAGCATGCCCACAGCGAAATCGTCGGCATGCTGCCCGAAGGCAACTGGATCAGCCGCGCGCCGAGCCTGAAGCGCAAGGCCATCCTGATCGCCAAAGTGCAAGACGAAGGCGGCCACGGTCTGTACCTGTACAGCGCCGCCGAAACCTTGGGCACCAGCCGCGACCAAATGCTCGACGCCCTGCACACCGGCAAAGCCAAATACAGCTCCATCTTCAACTACCCCACCCTCACCTGGGCAGATGTAGGCGTCATCGGTTGGTTGGTCGATGGCGCAGCCATCATGAACCAGATCCCGCTGTGCCGCTGCTCTTACGGCCCTTACGCGCGCGCCATGGTGCGGGTGTGCAAAGAAGAAAGCTTCCACCAGCGTCAAGGCTATGAAGCCTTGTTGGTGATGATGACCGGCACCGCCGAGCAAAAAGCCATGGTGCAAGACGCCGTCAACCGCTGGTGGTGGAAATGCTTGGCCATGTTTGGCCCGCCTGATGCCGACAGTCCCAACAGCGCACAAGGCATGCGCTGGGGCATCAAGCGCATCAGCAACGACGACCTGCGTCAGAAGTTTGTCGACGCCACCGTGCCGCAAGCCAAGGTGTTGGGCGTGACCTTGCCCGACCCTGATTTGAAATGGAACGAAGCACGCGGTCACCATGACTACGGTCAGATCGACTGGGACGAGTTTTGGGCCACGGTCAACGGCAACGGTCCTTGCAACAAAGAACGTTTGAGCACCCGCGTCAAAGCGTGGAACGAAGGCCAATGGGTGCGCGATGCCGCACTCGCCCACGCACGCAAACAACAGACACGCCAGATGAAGGAGGCCGCATGAACGCCAAAGCCAAAGAAACCAAAGCGCTCAGCGAATGGCCGCTGTGGGAAGTTTTTATCCGCAGCAAACAAGGTCTCGAGCACAAGCACTGCGGCAGCCTGCACGCCAGCGATGCGCAACACGCACTGCAAATGGCACGCGATGTGTACACGCGTCGCCAAGAAGGCGTGAGCATTTGGGTCGTGCCGTCCAACACCATCACTGCCAGCGCGCCCGACGACAAGGCCGAGTTGTTTGAACCCGCCAGTGACAAGATTTACCGCCACCCCACCTTCTACACCATCCCCGATGAAGTGGGGCACATGTGATGGCGCATCTCGACTATCTGCTGCACCTCGCCGACAACGCGGTGGTGCTTGGTCAGCGCAATGGCGAGTGGTGTGGTCACGGCCCCATCCTTGAAGAAGACATTGCCATGGCCAACATCAGTCTGGACTTGATTGGCCAGGCCCGTTTGTTGTACCAACATGTGGCCCAGTTGAAAAACGATGGCAGCACAGAAGACACCTTGGCTTACTTTCGCGATGCCAGTGAATTTCGCAACTTCACCTTGCTCGAGCTGCCGCACCACGGCGCTCTGGTCGGCTACGCCGTGGACAACCGCGACTACGCCGTCACGATTGTTCGCAACTTTCTCTACAGCGCCTTGATGGCCTTGCTGTGGGAAAAACTGCAAAACTCCAAAGACGCACAACTGGCTGCGATCGCAGCCAAGTCGCTCAAAGAAGTGCGTTACCACCTGCGCCACTCGCACGATTGGTTGGTGCGCTTTGGTGATGGCACCGAGGCATCACACCAACGCGCACAAGCCGCCCTGAACCACTTGATGCCCTACACACAAGAGTTCTGGACCACCAGCGCCTTCGAAAGCCAAGCCGCACAAGACGGCGTGGGCGTTGACACTGCACAACTCAAAACCGACTGGCAAACCTTGGTGCAACAAGCCTTGGCTGACGCCACCTTGCAAATGCCCAGCACCGAAGGTTTTGTCACCACAGGCAAACTGGGTGTGCACTCTGAGCACCTGAGCTTCATGCTCAACGAAATGCAAAGCTTGGCACGCGCCCATCCGAAAGGCGTGTGGTGACACACCGCCTGCACGCCGCACAAACACCCACCGTGGACCGCGTGTGGGCAGCGCTGGACACGCTGACCGATCCGGAAATCCCGGTCGTCACACTGCGTGAAATGGGCATCTTGCGCGACGTGCGTGTAACGGCAGACGGCTCTGTGGAGGTGGTGATCACCCCGACCTACAGCGGCTGCCCGGCCATCGAGCAAATGGAAGATGATGTGCGCGCCACGCTGCAAGCGCTGGGTGTCACGGCACGTTTGATCACCCAACTCGCCCCCGCGTGGACCACCGACTGGATGACACAGGCCGCGCGCGACAAACTGCGGGCTTACGGCATTGCACCGCCGGCCGCCTGCGGCAGCGCCGCCGTCACTGGCCACGGACAAAGTGGCATCGTCGTCCAGTTCGCCAGCAAGACCGCGGTGCGCGATGTGGTGCCCTGCCCGCGATGCGGCTCGCACGACACCACCGAAACGTCTCACTTTGGCTCCACCGCCTGCAAGTCGCTGTACAAGTGCTTGTCGTGCATGGAACCGTTTGATTACTTCAAACCCTATTAATTTTTGAACAGGCCAGCCCCATGTCTGCAGCCCCTCAGTTTCATGACCTCACCGTGGCACGCATCGACGCCGAAGCCGCGGGCTCGGTCGCCGTCACCTTTGCCATCCCCACCGCATTGCGCGAGCGCTTTGCCTTTGAACCCGGTCAATTCTTGACGCTACGCGCCACCATCGAGGGCCAAGATGTGCGTCGCAGCTATTCAATCTGCTCCCCCCAAAGTGCGCTCACACAGCACGGCGAATTGCAAGTGGGCATCCGTCCGGTCGAGTCCGGCGTGTTTTCAAACTGGGCTGCCACACAATTGAAAGCGGGTGATACCTTGCGCGTGATGCCTCCAGAGGGACGCTTTTGCGTGCAGCGTCCACGCGCCTTGCACCGTGTGGGTTTTGCGGCGGGCTCGGGCATCACGCCCATCTTGTCGATCATGGCCAGCACCATGGAAGCGCAACCTGAATCGAAGTTCACCTTGGTCTACGGCAACCGCCGCATGAGCAGCGTGATGTTCAACGAGGCCTTGCAAGACCTCAAAGACCGCTACCCCAACCGCTTGACCTTGATTCACATCTTGTCACGTCAAGCGCAAGAGGTGCCGCTGTTAGAAGGTCGCATTGATGGCGACAAAGTGCGCGCCATCATCGCCGCGCTGCTGCCCGTCAAAAGCATGGACGAAGTGTTTGTCTGCGGCCCCGAAGCCATGATTGAAGCCACCGAAGCGGCGCTGCTCGATGCTGGCGTGCCAGCCAACCGCGTGCACACCGAACGCTTCACGTCCAGCACGCCCGTCGCACCACGCACCGTGAACCACAACGCCAATGGTGAGAAAAAAGAAGCGATTCAGCTGCGCATCGTGCTCGATGGCAAGCCTTATGACATGACCATGGGCCCTGACGAGCACGTGCTTGATGTGGCCCTCAACCACGGCCTGGATTTGCCTTACTCCTGCAAAGGCGGCGTGTGCTGCACCTGCCGCGCCAAAGTGATGGAGGGCAAAGTGGAGATGAGCAAAAACTTCACGCTCGAACCCTGGGAAATGGAACAAGGCTTTGTGCTCAGCTGCCAAGCGCGTCCGACCACGGCGAACGTGGTGGTGAGCTTTGATGAGCGCTGAACCTCTGCTCAAGCGCCCATGAAAAATGCCCTGCGATGCAGGGCATTTTTGTTGAAGCGTGGAACGCTTACGCGATCAATCAGAAGCGGTAACCGACACCCACGCCGACCAAGACGGGGTCGAGTTTCAGGGTGCCTTGACTCACACCCGCGGCGTTGTACACGTCGGTTTTGATGTATACCTTTTTCACATCAAAGTTCAAAGACACTTGCTTGGTCAATGGCACATCGACGCCAATTTGAAATGCAGGGCCAAAACTCTGATCATCCAAATGCAAAGTACCCGAAGCAACGTTGTCACCGGTGATCTTGGTGTAGTTGATACCAGCACCCACATAAGGCTTGAAGCCTTGGAAATCAGTGAAGTGGTATTGCAATGTCACCGTAGGTGGCAAGTGCTTAAAGTTACCAATTGCACCTGTGCTGTTGCTAACTACTTGGTTTTGAGGCAACGTCAAGATTAGTTCAGCAGCAACGTTTTTGTTGAAGAAGTAACTGACATCCACTTCACCGATGGTTTTGTCGTTCACGGCAACACCGGTCAAACCAGATGTGACGTCATTCGCCATATTCAAATTGACAACGCGAGCACGCACCAACCAGGGTGACTCTTGTGCGGCGACAGAGCCCGCAACCAACATGCCCACAGCGGCGGCGATAAGAATTTTTTTCATGATGTTTTTCCTTCCTTGAATCGGGTCTATTCCCGTGCTGTCTATTTCACAGCGAACAAAGAAGTGTGGGATTGACGACGATCAATCCCACCCATCTGCGCCATTGACGCAGATCAAACAACCATGCTTTAAGCGCTTAAACCCAGGTTTTTACAAATTGACAAGGTCGCAGCGCTTTGGTTCATGCTGTAGAAATGCAAGCCCGGGGCACCCCCTGCACGCAGCTGTTCACACAAGTCGGTCACCACCTCCAAGCCAAAGGCTTTGATCGAAGCGATGTCGTCACCATAGCCCTGCAAGCGCAAACGAATCCAACGTGGAATTTCTGCACCGCAGGCATCTGAGAAACGCAACAGCTGCGACGAGCTGGTGATGGGCATGATGCCCGGCACCACCGGAATGTGTGCGCCCAATTTCTCGGTGTCTTCTACAAAACGGAAATACGCATCGCTGTTGTAAAAATATTGGGTGATGGCCGAGTCAGCCCCCGCCTTCACTTTGGTCACATACGCTTGCAAATCGGCCTCGGCCGATTTGGCTTGCGGATGAATCTCGGGATAAGCGGCCACTTCAATGCCAAAGTCGTCGCCCGTCTCTGCGCGAATGAAGGCCACCAAATCGCTGGCGTATTGAAACTCGCCCCCTGCACCATAGCCGCTGGGCAAGTCGCCGCGCAAGGCCACCAAACGCTTGACGCCCATGGCTTTGAACTCGGCCAACTGTTGACGCACGCTGTCGCGTGTGGCACCGATGCACGAGAAGTGCGATGCAGCAGCCATGCCTTCGCCCAAGATTTCTTTCAAGGTGGAAATCGTGCCTGCTTGCGTCGAGCCACCGGCACCATAAGTGACCGAGCAAAACTGCGGCTTGAGCGGGTACAAGGCTTGGCGCACCACGCGCAACTTCTCTGCACCCTCAGGTGTCTTAGGAGGGAAAAACTCAATGCTCACGCTGTTGTTGACCGTCATGTCTGTCTCTCTTCTTGGCGCGTCATGCACGACGCGCACCAATCCAAAATTCTTGGTTGCCATCACCACCGGCAATGGCGCTGGGCCAGTAGCCCAACACTTCTAAATGCAATGCGGCACAAGCGTCGCGCAACCGCGCTTCGACCTGCACATAGCTGGCTTCGTCCTTGACCAAGCCGCCTTTGCCAATGTCGCTGGGCTGCAGCTCGAACTGCGGCTTGACCAACATCAGCAGCGCCCCGCCCTGTTTCAACAAAGGCAGCAACGCGGGTAATACCAGGGTGAGCGAGATGAATGACAAATCACCCACCACCAAATCAAAACCTAGGGCCACATCGGGCACACGCGCATCATTGGCTTCTAGCTCGCGAGCGTTGATGCGTTCCACACACACCACGCGCGCATCGTCGCGCAAACGTGGATGCAACTGGCCGTGCCCCACATCCAGCCCCACCACTTGCGCAGCGCCTTGCTGCAACAAGCAATCGGTGAACCCGCCGGTGCTTTGCCCCACATCGAGGCAACGCACACCTTGGGCAGACAGGCCGCTGCTGCGCAGCGCGCCTTCGAGCTTCAAGCCACCGCGAGACACATAACGCGCCTCGGCGTTGTCCAACAAACGCAATTCACTGGGCAGTGGCAACTCGTCACCATTTTTGGCTACGCGTTGCCACGGCTTGGTGCCCAACCGCCACTCCACGCCCGAGGCAATCAGCCGCTGCGCTTGAGAGCGCGAAGCGGCCAATCCACGTTCGAGGAGCAGCTGGTCAGCACGCATCAGTGACGTGGGTCAGTGCTTAGTAGCGGTAGGTGTTGGCTTTGTAAGGGCCGTTCTTAGACACACCGATGTAAGCCGCTTGCTCGTCGGTCAATTCGGTCAGCTGAGCGCCAACTTTCTTGAGGTGCAAACGCGCCACTTTTTCGTCGAGGTGCTTGGGCAGCACATACACCTTGCCTGCTTCGTATTGGTCTTGCTTGGTGAACAACTCGATCTGAGCGATGGTTTGGTTCGCAAAGCTTGAGCTCATCACAAAGCTGGGGTGACCTGTGGCGCAACCCAAGTTCACCAAACGGCCTTTGGCCAACAAGGTGATCTTCTTGCCATCAGGGAAGATGACGTGATCGACTTGCGGCTTGATCTCGTCCCACTTCAGATTTTCCAAAGAAGCGACGTCGATTTCGTTGTCGAAGTGACCGATGTTGCAAACGATGGCTTCGTCTTTCATGGCGGCCATGTGCTCGTAGCGGATCACGTTCTTGTTGCCGGTGGCCGACACGAAGATGTCGCACTTGTCGGCAGCGTATTCCATGGTCACGACTTTGTAACCTTCCATCGCGGCTTGCAGGGCGTTGATCGGGTCGATTTCGGTCACCCACACCTGGGCGCTCAAAGCGCGCAGGGCTTGGGCCGAACCCTTACCCACGTCGCCGTAACCGGCCACGCAAGCCACTTTGCCCGCGATCATCACGTCGGTGGCGCGCTTGATCGAATCGACCAAGGATTCGCGGCAGCCGTACAGGTTGTCAAACTTGCTCTTGGTCACCGAGTCGTTCACGTTGATGGCGCGGAACATCAGGCTGCCCTTGGCGGCCATTTCGTTCAAGCGCAACACGCCGGTGGTGGTCTCTTCGGTCACGCCGATGATGTGCGCACCCTTGCGGCTGTACCAAGTGGGGTCCACAGCCAATTTGGCTTTGATGGCGTTGAACAAACAAGTTTCTTCTTCGCTGGTGGGGTTGGCGATCAACGAAGCATCGGTTTCAGCGCGCTTGCCCAAGTGCATCAACAACGTGGCATCGCCGCCGTCGTCCAAGATCATGTTGGGGCCTTCGCCTTGCGAGCCAGCGGCGCCGAATTCAAAAATGCGGTGGGTGTAGTCCCAGTACTCAGCCAAGGTTTCGCCTTTGGTGGCGAACACTGGGATGCCTGCTTCGGCAATCGCAGCAGCGGCGTGGTCTTGTGTCGAGAAGATGTTGCAAGAAGCCCAGCGCACGTCAGCGCCCAAAGACTTCAAAGTTTCGATCAACACAGCCGTTTGAATGGTCATGTGCAAAGAACCGGTCACGCGAGCGCCTTTCAAAGGCTGCGCTTTGGCGAATTCTTCGCGGATGGCCATCAAACCGGGCATTTCGGTTTCGGCGATTTTGATTTCTTTGCGGCCCCAAGCGGCCAAGGACATATCGGCCACGATGTAATCGGTGGCGGGATTGGTTTTAAGAACAGCGTTCATGAACAGACTCCAAACAGTTGGTCAAAGCCAATGTCAGGGCGCGACAAGCAGTCATGAAAATCACGAGGTGCTCACCTCACATTGACAGTGGGTGAGCGCGGTTTGATAAGTGGAAGGGCTCGTCGCCCAGACCGAGCCTCACCTGACGATGGACCTGTTGCAGGTCCGCAGGTTGCAGCGCTCCTCGGATAGGCAAGATTTTAGACGAACTCTGCAAGACCCCGCTTGGCGTGAGGCTGGACGCTATGATTCTGGCCTTTGACATGACGTGCATTTCACGCACATCCCCATGAGCTCCTTTCTGAACGAAGTGCGCCGTCGCCGCACCTTTGCCATCATTTCTCACCCCGACGCGGGTAAAACCACGCTGACCGAAAAACTCTTGTTGTTCTCGGGCGCGATTCAAATCGCGGGCGCCGTCAAAGGCCGCAAAGCCAGCCGCCATGCCACGTCGGATTGGATGGAAATTGAAAAGCAACGTGGCATTTCGGTTGCCTCGTCTGTGATGCAGATGCTGTACCGCGACCATGTCATCAACCTGCTCGACACCCCCGGCCACAAAGACTTCTCGGAAGACACCTACCGCGTGCTGACCGCCGTGGACTCGGCCTTGATGGTGATTGATGCGGCCAACGGTGTGGAAGCGCAAACCCGCCGCTTGATTGAGGTCTGCCGCCAGCGTGACACGCCCATCATCACGTTTGTGAACAAAATGGACCGCGAAGTGCGCGACCCGCTCGACATCCTCGATGAAGTCGAACGCGAACTCGGCATGCCCTGCGTCCCCATGACGTGGCCCGTGGGTCAAGGCAAGTTGTTCGGCGGCATCATCAACTTGCGCACGCAAGCCATGACCGTGTTTGACTCCGGCTCCGAGCGCTTGCCCCAAGACTTTGAAACACACCCACTCACCGAGCAAGCCAAACTGGCCGAACGCTTCGGCTTGGAATGGGCCTCCGCCATGGAAAGCATGGAGCTGGCCACAGGCGCCTCCCCCAAGTTCGACAAAGAAGCTTTCTTGGCCGGCAAGCAAACCCCCGTGTTCTTTGGTTCGGGCGTGAACAACTTTGGTGTGATGGAAGTGCTCGACGCCCTGGTCGACCTTGCCCCCTCGCCCCGCCCGCGTTTGAGCCATCTTGTTGTTAACAAGCAAGTTGTTGAAAAAACGATTCAACCAGAAGACGAAGGCTTCGCAGGCGTGGTGTTCAAGGTGCAAGCCAACATGGATGCCAACCACCGCGACCGCATCGCCTTTGTGCGCGTGGCCTCGGGCAAGTTCACCCCCGGCATGAAGCTGAAAGTGCAACGCACCGCCAAAGAGCTGCGCCCCACCAGTGTGGTGACCTTCATGTCGCAGCGCCGCGAGGCGGTGGAAGAGGCGTATGCCGGCGACATCATCGGCTTCACAACACACGGCGGCGTGCAGCTGGGCGACACCATCACCGACGGACCGGCATTGCAATTCACAGGCTTGCCGTTCTTCGCGCCTGAGCTGTTCATGACGGTGATTTTGAAAAACCCATTGCGTACCAAGCAACTGCAACAAGGCTTGGACCAGTTGGGCGAAGAAGGCGCGATTCAAGTCTTCAAACCCGAAGCCGGCGGCGCGATGCTGCTAGGCGCTGTGGGCCAGTTGCAGTTTGAAGTGGTGCAACACCGCTTGAAAGCCGAATACGACTGCGATGTGAAGTTAGAGAGCTGTCAGTACACCGGTGCACGTTGGATCACGGCGGACACGCCAGCGGAGCTGCGTGAGTTCACCTATGCGTATCCACAGCGCATGGCGTTGGACGCGGCCAACACCTTGGCGTATTTGTGCACGTCACCTTATGACGTGCGGTTGGCGCAAGAGCGGTTTCCTAAGATTCACTTTCATCCGTTGCGTGAGCACGCTGGGTTGGCTTTGTCTACGGCTGGTTGATTCTTTGCTTTTGTAGTGAAGAGAGGCTCAGTGGCATTGCCCTCGGCTCCTCTTCGCTGCGCTCAGAATGTCGCTGACGGGCAACGCCACTGAGCCTCTCTTCGCGTTGCACGCATCAGATTCGGGTACGGGTGCAAACTCGGATGCAGAGTGAGGTACAGGTGCAGCACCCTGTACGTCAGTGCTACGCATTCGGGACAACATCTAAACGCCACACTGCTTGAACGAAGCCTACGCAAACAAACAAGTGCTGCGGGATAAGCCGTAGCGACATTCTGAGCGCAGCGAAGAGGAGCCTAGACTTATCCCGCAGCACGCAGCCACGCCGACGAAACAAGCCGAACCCAAAACGTAGCGGAACTAAAGAAGCGTTACGAACGAGCCAGCACCGGCTTCAAAGCCACACCCGTGTGCGTCCCCAAAGCCACCACGGCCTCAGGCGTATCAGCAGCCACGATCAAGCCCCCGCCATTGCCGCCTTCGGGTCCGAGGTCAATGATCCAGTCGGCTTCGGCAATCACATCGAGGTCGTGCTCAATCACCACCACACTGTGACCACCATCCACCAAACGGTGCAGCACGCGAATCAGCTTGTCCACGTCGGCCATGTGCAGACCGACCGTGGGCTCGTCCAACACATAGAGCGTGTGCGGGGCCTTGTTGCCACGGCGCGTCACGTCGTCGCGCACTTTGCTCAGCTCGGTCACCAGCTTGATGCGCTGCGCCTCACCACCACTGAGCGTGGGTGAAGGCTGACCCAAAGTGAGGTAGCCCAAGCCTACGTCCTTGAGCAGTTGCAACGGGTGCGCAATGTTCGGCATGGTGGCGAAGAAGTCCACCGCCTCGTCGACCTCCATTTGCAGCACATCGCCAATGCTTTTGCCGCGCCAGCTCACCGCCAGGGTCTCGGGGTTGAAGCGCGCACCGTGGCAGGTTTCGCAAGGCACTTTCACATCCGGCAAGAAGCTCATCTCAATCGTGCGCAAGCCTTGGCCTTCGCACGTATGACATCGGCCTTCGCCCGTGTTGAAGCTGAATCGTCCAGCGCCATAACCACGCGCTTTGGCTTCGAGGGTTTCAGCAAACAGTTTGCGGATCGTGTCCCAAAAACCAATATAGGTTGCGGGGCATGAGCGCGGTGTTTTGCCAATCGGCGTTTGGTCCACCTCCAAAACACGGTCGATGGTTTGGTAGCCATCGAGGCCCGTGCAACCGACCCACGCAGGATGCTTGCCGTCTTCATCTAACTTGCGGCCAGCCTGCGTCGAACGCTGAGCCACCGCAGCAGCCACGTTGTGCAACAACACGTCACGCGCAATCGTGGACTTGCCGGAACCAGACACACCCGTCACGGCCACCAAACGCTTGAGCGGAATCTCTACGCTCACATCATTCAAGTTGTGCAACGAAGCGCCTTCGAGCGACAGCCAATTCAACTCAGTGTCAGCTACTGCCCGTCGCGCCTGCAATGGGTGCCGCATTGCGTGCAACAAATAGCGCCCTGTTTGCGATTCACTCTGAGAGGTAATGTCAGACACCGAGCCCTCACCCATCAACCGCCCACCGCGCTTACCCGCGCTCGGGCCAATGTCGATGATGTGGTCCGCACGGCGAATCGTGTCTTCGTCATGCTCGACCACGACCAAGGTGTTGCCCTTGTCGCTGAGCAAGTGCAGCGCGTTCAACAAGATTTGGTTGTCACGGGCATGCAGGCCAATGGTGGGCTCGTCCAACACGTAGCACACGCCTTGCAAGTTGCTGCCCAATTGCGCCGCCAAGCGAATGCGTTGCGCCTCGCCACCACTGAGTGTGGGCGCGCCACGGTCGAGCGTGAGGTAGTTCAAGCCCACTTGCTCCAAGAACTCCAAACGGCTCTTGATTTCTGGCAACAAGTCTCGGGCGATGTCGGCGTCACGGCCCGTCATCGCCAGCTTCTCGGCCCACTTGCGGATGTCGGTCACGCTCAAGCGTGCAATGTCGGTGATGCCAACACCGGCGAACTTCACGGCACGTGCGGTGGCGTTCAAGCGTGTGCCTTCGCAGGTCGGACATGCGGTGTCGACCAAGTCGTCCACATCGGGCTCGGCAAAGGTTTGCTCGCGGCCTTTTTCTTTGTCGTCACGGACCGAGTCGTCCAACACCTTGCGTTGGTCTTTGTTGAGCGCCACCCCGGTGCCCACACAGTCGGGGCACCAGCCGTGCTTGCTGTTGTACGAGAACAAACGCGGATCCAGCTCGGTGTAGGACGTCGCGCACACCGGGCAAGCACGTTTGGTGGAGTACACATCCAAGCGGCCAATGCTGTTGGTGTCCGCGCCCAACGCCATGGCTTCGCGCAAGCCATCGAGTTGACTGAGCACATGCACCACGCCTTTGCCATGCTCCAACGCCGTCGCCAAACCTTGGCGCAAGAGCGCTTCGTTGTCGGCGCTGACTTCCAGACTCATCACGGGCAACTCAATGGTGTGCTCTTTGAAACGATCCAAACGCGGAAAGCCGTTGGTCGGCAAGAAGTGGCCATCCACACGCAAATGGGTGTAGCCACGCGGACGCGCCCAATCGGCGAGTTCGGTGTACACGCCTTTGCGGTTCATCACCAAGGGGCTCAGCAGACCGATGTGTTGGCCTTTGAATTCACGCAGCAACTGTGCCGCGATGCGATCTGGCGTCTGCGGTTGAACCGCAGCACCATCGTGAATGCAATGCTGCGTTCCCAACTTCACGTAGAGCAAGCGCAAGAAATGCCACACCTCGGTGGTGGTCCCCACGGTGGACTTGCGCCCGCCTCGGCTCAAACGCTGCTCAATCGCCACCGTGGGCGGAATGCCATACACCGCATCCACCTCGGGCCGACCCGCAGGCTGGACGATGCTGCGCGCATAGGCGTTCAGACTTTCCAAATAGCGACGCTGACCTTCGTTGAACAAAATATCAAACGCCAAGGTGGACTTGCCCGACCCTGACACACCGGTGATCACGTTGAACTTGCCACGTGGAATGTCGACACTCAAGTTCTTGAGGTTGTGTTCTTTGGCGTTGATGATTTGAATAGCACCTTCACCCTTAGAAGCCCGAGCGCCAACACCCGCTGCCGGAGCAATCGGTGTGCCGGCTGCTTTGGCAGCAGCAAACTGAATAGCACCTTCGGCAGCAAGCAGCCCCTGAGGAGCCTTCCCCTCATCAATCTCATACACCACCCCCATCGAAGCGGCATAGTCACGCAAAGCCTTGCCTGTGTGCGAGGTGGGATGCAAGCGCACGTCTTCAGGCGTGCCTTCGGCCACCAGCAAACCACCGGCGTCACCGCCTTCAGGCCCCAGGTCGATCAACCAATCGCTGGCACGAATCACGTCCAAGTTGTGCTCAATCACGATGAGTGAATTGCCATCTTCCAGCAAGCGGCGCATAGCGCGCATCAGCTTCGCGATGTCATCAAAATGCAGACCAGTGGTGGGCTCGTCGAACAAGAACAACACGCCTTTTTTGGCAAGCGTTTGGCGGCTCGATGTTTTGGCTTTGGCTGCTTCAGCCAAGAAGCCGGCTAGCTTCAGGCGTTGGGCTTCGCCGCCGCTCAATGTGGGCACAGGTTGACCAAGTTTCACGTAGTCCAGACCCACATCCACGATCGGTTGCAACGCACGCACGACCTCTCGGTCATTCGCAAAGATCTCCAGCGCCTCCCCAACTGTCAACTCAAGCACGTCCGCCACATTGAGTGTGATTCGTGTCGTGGCTGCGGGGGCAACGTCTTGCTCCTCTTCGCGTTGCTCAGAATGTCGCTGCGCCGCCGCCCCCGCAGCCACGCCACGAATTTCGCGTTCGATGCGGACTTCTAGGATTTCTGGGCGGTAACGTTGGCCGTTGCAGTCTTGGCAACGCAAGTACACATCGCTTAAGAACTGCATTTCGACGTGTTCAAAACCTGAACCACCGCAGGTGGGGCAACGGCCATCGCCGCTGTTGAAGCTGAACTTAGAGGCGGTGTAGCTGCGCTGCTTAGACATGGGTGCCACCGCAAAAATTTCACGCACCGCATCCCATGCGCCGACATAACTAGCTGGGTTAGATCGTGCTGTTTTGCCGATGGGGGATTGGTCCACAAACACCACATCGCTCAAATAGTCTGCGCCCAACAGACGGTCGTGGGCGCCTGGCGTTTCTGTGGCGCGACCATAGTGACGCATCAAGGCGGGGGTGAGCACGTCTTGGATCAAGGTCGATTTGCCCGATCCGCTGACACCGGTGATGCACACCAAGCGTTGCAGTGGGAATTCGATGTTCAGGTTTTGCAGGTTGTGTTCGCGCGCGCCTTCCAGAATCAAGCGCGGCGTGTTGTCGGTGACCAAGCGCTTCAACCCCAAGCCAATGGTTTTGCGTGCACCCAAGTAGGCACCCGTCAATGTGTCGGCCGACTTCAAGGCTTCGGTGGTGCCGTCAAACACAATTTGTCCGCCCTTGACGCCGGGGCCTGGGCCCATGTCGATGATGCGGTCAGCGCACAACATGACCGCAGGATCGTGCTCCACCACCACCAAGGTGTTGCCGGCATTGCGCAAGCGCAGCATGGCTTCGTTGATGCGGTTCATGTCGCGCGGGTGCAAGCCAATGCTGGGCTCGTCCAACACAAACAAGGTGTTGACCAAGGACGTACCCAATGCGGTGGTGAGGTTGATGCGCTGCACCTCGCCGCCACTCAGGGTGCGGCTTTGGCGATCGAGCGTGAGGTAGCCAATGCCCACATCGCTGAGGTATTTCAACCGCGTGCGGATTTCGTCCATCAACAAATGCAAGGCTTGCGCATCGGCACCTGCCACGTCGACTTGTGTGGCGTTGAAAAACTGATGCAGCTTGTCGATGGGCAAGAGCATCAAGTCATGCAAGCACAGGCCCGGCATGGCTTCGAGTTGGGCACGGGTCCAGGTCACACCTTGGGGCATGAACCGTTTGGCGGCTGGCATGACCGCATCTGCGTTTTCTTTGGTGCCAATGCGCCACAGCAAGCTGTCTGTTTTGAGACGCGCGCCCGCACACACGCCACAGGGCGTGTAGCTGCGGTATTTCGAGAGCAGCACGCGGATGTGCATCTTGTAGGACTTGCTCTCTAGGTATTCGAAGAAGCGCTTGATGCCATACCACTGCTGGTTCCACTTGCCCTTCCACAAGGGCGAGCCGTTGATCACCCAGTCTTTGTGCGCTGGGCTCAGCTTGTACCAAGGGGTGTCACGCGGGATACCTTCGGCCTCGGCGTGGCGCATCAAGTCGTCTTGACATTCTTTCCAGGCAGGGGTTTGGATGGTTTTGATGGCGCCTGCACGCAGGGTGAGCTTCTCGTTCGGAATGACCAAGCCATAGTCCACGCCGATCACACGCCCAAAGCCGCGGCATGTCTCACACGCGCCCACCGCGGAGTTGAAGGAGAACATGGAAGGAATCGGGTCGCTGTAGCGCAGATCGCTGTCAGGGCAATGCAGCCCTGTGGAGAAGCGCCAAAGTTCGGGCGTGGCCTCGGCGTCCATCGCCCAGTACACATTGAGCCGTCCGCCACCGCGCTTGATGGCCAGCTCAATCGCTTCCACCACACGGGCTTGCTCGGTGTTGCCGAGTTTGAATCGGTCAGCAACCACATCCAACAATTTGCGTGGACCTGTGGGCGTGGCCACTTCGCGTTCGGCGTGGATGCGGGTAAAGCCGCTGGCACTCAGCCACTGCTCCACCTCTTGGGCCGTAGTGTTGGCAGGCAACTCCACAGGGAAGGTCATGATGAGGCGCGGGTCTTGCGGCAGCGCGGCACAACGGCGTTGCAACTCGGCGTAAATACTTTGTGGCGTGTCGTGCTGCACAGGCTGTGCCGTTTGACGGTCAAACAACTGGCCCGCGCGGGCGATCAACAACTTCAAGTGATCGTTCAGCTCGGTCATCGTGCCCACGGTGGAGCGCGAGCTGCGCACGGGGTTGGTTTGGTCAATCGCAATCGCGGGGGGCACACCTTCTACTTTGTCCACCGCGGGGCGATCCATGCGGTCTAAGAACTGACGGGCGTAGGCACTGAAGGTTTCCACATAACGGCGCTGGCCCTCGGCGTAGAGGGTGTCAAACACCAAGCTTGATTTACCCGAACCACTGGGGCCGGTGACCACGGTCAGTTCGCCGGTGCGAATGTCGAGGTCTAAATTTTTGAGGTTGTGTTGGCGTGCGCCGCGGATACGAATGAAGCCTGACATGGCTGGGCCTTTGGGAGTGTGGCCAATATTCTAGGGAGTCCCTTCAGCCCCCGTCTTGGGCGGGACATTCTCGTCAGTGGCGGATCACACAGCAAAACGCCACGGCTGAGCGTGGCGTTTTCAAACCAGACCTGGGACTGGCCCAGGGGTGAGGATCACTTCGCGGCAGAAGCGTCTGCAGCAGGCGCCGAGGCGGGGCCTGATGCAGCTTCAGCAGGTGCATGAACAGCTTCGTCGCCATGCTTCTCACCGCCCATGTCCAAGCTACTGCCACCTTTCATGATGACAAAAATAGCCAGTGCAGCAAAGATGATGAAGCCCAAAAAAATTTTCAACATGTCTAATCTCCGAAGTCAGTAAAAAGCCCTCCACCAGGGAGGGCTCGAATGTAGCACCCGGGTTGCCCCAGGTAACTTACACGGATCAGTCGTGTTCGTAAATGTCCACGTCTTTGGTCTCTTTCACAAACAACATGCCGATGACGAATGTCATGCCGGCGATGATGATGGGGTACCACAAGCCGTTGTACATATTGCCAGTCTGCGCCACGATCGCAAAGGCGGTGGTGGGCAGCAAGCCGCCGAACCAGCCGTTACCGATGTGATAAGGCAAAGACATGGAGGTGTAACGGATACGTGTGGGGAACATTTCCACCAACATCGCAGCAATAGGGCCGTAAACCATGGTCACCAAAATCACCAAGTAGGTGAGGATGATGGTGACTTTCACAGCGTCCACTTTGGCTGGATCAGCCTTGGCGGGGTAGCCGGCTTCTTTCAAAGCGTCGCCCACGGCCTTCTTGAATTCCGCAGCTTTGGCTTTGGATTCTTCAGCTGGCAAACCTTTAGAGCTGTAGCTCGCGATTTCTGTGTCGCCAATCTTGATGGTGGCAGGAGCACCTGCAGCACCTGCGGCGTTCTCGTAGCTCACCGAAGCGCCAGCCAAGACTTGCTTGGCGATGTCGCAAGAGCTGGTGAACTTCACCGTGCCTGTGGGGTTGAACTGGAATGAGCACTCGGCAGCGTCAGCGGTGACCACCACTTTGTTCTTTTGTTGCGCTGCATACAGGTCGGGGTTAGCGGCCTTGGTCAGTGCTTCGAACACAGGGAAGTAAGTCAGCACAGCCAACAAGCAACCCAACATGATGATGGGCTTGCGACCGATCTTGTCAGACAACGAGCCGAAGATGATGAAGAACGGTGTACCGATCAACAAAGACACCGCGACAAAAATGTTGGCGGCAGCGCCGTCCACTTTCAACGCTTGTGTCAAGAAGAACAAGGCGTAGAACTGACCCGAGTACCAGACCACGGCTTGACCTGCTGTCAAACCGATCAGGGCCAAGATCACGATCTTCAGGTTTTTCCACTGACCGAAAGATTCGGACAACGGTGCCTTCGAAGTTTTACCTTCTGCTTTCATCTTGGCGAAAGCAGGCGACTCGTTCATCGACAAACGGATGTAGACCGACACGGCCAACAACGCGATCGACACGATGAACGGCACACGCCAGCCCCACTCGGCGAAAGCAGCTTCGCCAACGGCTGTACGTGTCCCCAAGATCACCATCAACGACAGGAACAAGCCCAGAGTCGCAGTGGTTTGAATCCATGAGGTGTAAGCACCACGCTTGTCATGAGGTGCGTGCTCAGCCACATAAGTGGCAGCACCGCCGTACTCGCCACCCAACGCCAGACCTTGCAGCAAACGCAAGCAGATCAGGATGACGGGAGCCGCCACACCAATGCTGGCGTAGTTCGGCAAGATGCCCACGATGAAGGTGGACAAGCCCATGATCAGGATGGTCACCAAGAAGGTGTACTTGCGGCCAATCATGTCGCCCAAGCGGCCGAAGAAGATCGCGCCAAAAGGACGCACGATGAAACCGGCAGCGAACGCCAGCAACGCGAAGATGAACGCAGAGCCTTCATCCAAGCCGCTGAAGAATTGCTTCGCAATGATTGCAGCGAGTGAACCGTACAGGTAGAAGTCGTACCACTCGAAAACGGTGCCTAGTGAAGAGGCGAAGATCACCTTCTTCTCTTCCGCCGACATTGGGCGATCTACATCTAGTGTTGCCATGCAGTTGTCTCCTTAGACTTTTAATTTCAGCCCCCCAATACGGGCGCTGTGCCGGGCAACTATCTGTGTGCAAACTGACCGTATTCTGACGCGTTGAATACAAAAATAATCACCAAAACGAGAAGGCTCTAGAAAAGCAAGTAGAAACCCATGGGAATTTTTTCTAGATGCGAAATATCAAACCAAAACGGAACCTTGATCGTGTTTTTATAGACGAATTAGCGTAGGGGTTTACGCTAGGAAAATTTGTCTATTTTTTCAGCATCTCCCTCTGAAAACCAACACATTACCCATGCCTTACGTAAGGGCTTGGTCAGTACTCCTTCTCACAATCCGCAACGTCAATGAAGGAACCTCCTTCTTGCTTTTTATAAACCCTTATGGGAGATTTTCAATGAGTGATCCAGTGGTCGACAAGATCCAGAACCACCCGAAGTACAAAGAGCTGCGCGCGAAGCGTGGCGGCTTCGGCTGGTTCCTCGCTGTGTTGATGTTGGTCGTGTACTACGGCTACATCGCATTGATTGCATTTAACAAACCGTTCCTCGCACAACCTATCGGTGCAGGCGTCACAACCGTCGGTATTCCATTGGGCATGGGCGTGATCATTTTCACCATCGTGATCACGGGTATCTATGTGAACCGCGCCAACAGCGAATACGACACGTTGACCAAGGAAATCTTGGAGGACGCTACCAAATGAAAAAAATCTCCACACTCTTAGGCGCCTTCTTGGCGCTGGCCGCTTGCGGCACGGCTTTCGCAGCGGGTGCTGACTTGGGTCAAACGACCAAGCAAGCCACCAACTGGACCGCCATCATGATGTTCGGCGCCTTCGTCATTGCCACCTTGGGCATCACGAAATGGGCCGCGGCCAAAACCAAATCTGCGGCGGACTTCTACACCGCAGGTGGCGGCATCACCGGCTTTCAAAACGGCTTGGCGATTGCGGGCGACTACATGTCTGCCGCATCGTTCCTCGGTATTTCTGCGGCTGTGATGGCTTCGGGCTATGACGGTTTGATCTACTCCATCGGCTTTTTGGTCGGCTGGCCTGTGATCACCTTCTTGATGGCCGAGCGTCTGCGCAACTTGGGCAAATTCACGTTTGCTGACGTTGCAGGCTACCGCTTCAAGCAAACCCCCATCCGCGCCTTTGCTGCTTCTGGCACTTTGGTGGTGGTGGCTTTCTATTTGATCGCTCAAATGGTTGGCGCAGGCTCACTCATCAAGCTGTTGTTCGGCTTGGACTACTGGGTGGCTGTGGTGTTGGTGGGCGCCTTGATGATGGTGTACGTGTTGTTCGGTGGCATGACGGCCACGACATGGGTGCAGATCATCAAAGCCATCATGCTGCTCGCGGGTGTGACCTTCATGGCCTTCATGGTCTTGGCGCAATTCGGTTTCAGCCCTGAAGCCTTGTTCGCCAAAGGCGTGGAAGTGAAAACCGCGTTGGCTGGCACGGCCAAGGAAGCTGCGATTGCAGCGGCCACGGCGTCTGCAGCTGCCGCTGCGACACCAGAAGCTGCCGCGGCTGCTTCGGCTGCTTCGGCTGCATTGGACAAAGCCAACGCCACTGACCCTGCACAAGTCGGCATGTCCATCATGGGCCCAGGCGGCTTCATCAAGGACCCCATCTCTGCCATCTCTTTCGGTATGGCCTTGATGTTCGGTACTGCTGGTTTGCCACACATCTTGATGCGCTTCTTCACGGTGCCTGACGCCAAAGAAGCACGTAAGTCTGTGTTCTGGGCCACCACATGGATTGGCTACTTCTACGTGTTGATCTTCATCATCGGTTTCGGTGCCATCACGTTGGTGATGACCAATCCTGAATTGAACGCACAACTCAAAGCCGGTGGCGCCAACATGGCGGCTGTGCTGGTGGCGAAGGCTGTGGGCGGCGACGTGTTCTTCGGCTTCATCTCTGCCGTGGCATTCGCCACCATCTTGGCTGTGGTCGCGGGCTTGACCTTGTCAGGCGCCTCTGCGGTGTCGCACGACTTGTACGCCACGGTGTTCAAAGAAGGCAAAGCGGACAGCGCGTCTGAACTGCGTGTGTCGCGCATGACCACGATCGCCCTGGGCGTCATCGCGGTGGTGTTGGGCATTGCGTTTGAGAAGCAAAACATCGCCTTCATGGTGGCCTTGGCTTTCGCGATTGCCGCGTCAGCGAACTTCCCCGTGTTGTTCATGTCTGTGCTGTGGAAAGATTGCACAACCAAAGGCGCCGTCACGGGTGGCTTCTTGGGCTTGATCTCTTCCGTCGGTTTGACCGTGGTGTCACCCGCTGTGTGGGAAGCCACCTTGGGCTACCCCAAAGGCTCGGCTTGGTTCCAGTACAGCTCACCTGCGCTGTTCTCGATGACCATCGGCTTCGTGGGCGTGTGGTTGTTCTCTATCTTGGACAACAGCGAGCAAGCCAAGAAAGAACGCGCAGCCTTCGCCGCACAACAAGTGCGTTCGGAAACAGGCTTCGGCGCTTCTGGCGCATCAGGTCACTAAGACCATTGGCACTGGGTCCTTCGGGGCTCAGTCCTTACGAAAACCGAGCATGCGTGCTCGGTTTTTTTATATTCGTCGCGCAGCGATGCAAGCCGTGTTCGCCTACCTCACCTCGCGCGCCAAAGAAGGGAAGCTAAACCCTCACCCACCCCGCAACTGACGCAACTTCATGAAGGCCATGGCGGCCATCACCGCGTCGTTCAACGCGTCATGCGCCTCTCGCAACGGCAAGTTCAAATCGGACATGATCGTGGCAAAGCGCAAATCAATGTTCGGATTGGTCTGCTGCTCATACGGCAGCATTTGACGAAACTTGTGGTCGTAATACATGGCCGAGACTTCGATCTTGGGCTGCGGCAGGCCTTGACCCAACATCGGCCAAATCGCCTTGTTCAGCATCGCCACATCAAACTCTAAAAAGTAGCCCACCAAAGGGCGACTTCCGATGAAACGCATGAGCTGCTTCATGGCCTCGTCTGCAGGCAAGCCTTGGGCCACGTCTTGCTCACGCAGACGGTGAATCCGCACACTGTCGCCAGACACTCCGCGCTCAGGACGGACCAACACCTCAAAGCGTTCGCTGGTCATGATTTTGTTGCCTACGATGCGTACCGCACCAATCGAGATGATCTCGTCCGTGCCCACATTCAGGCCCGTGGTTTCGCAGTCCAACGACACCCATTCATTGGGCGGCGGCGCATCAAACATGAATCGAAACTCAGGCAGCCCCAAGTGGTAAATCAGCCACTCACGCTTGAGCGCACGCCACCAATGTGAAGGAGAAATCAGCGACTTCATCACAAGGCATCAAGTTTGAATCGGCTGCGCAGCAAGGTCTTGAAGTGCTTGACCACGCCCAACGCGTCTTTGAGCAAATCGCGCTCCAGCGTGGAGAGCTTGGTCACGTCGACCTTGCCCGACACCTCGTTGTTGGTTTCCATTTCTGCCAAGCCGGCTTTGAGTTTCAAGCCCATCAAGAAATGCAAACTCTGCGTGAGGTCCGCACCCAAGGCCGGTGTGATGACCGACTTCGCCACCAACGCCTCAATGCGCGCCGTGGTGCTGGTGTCTTGCAAATGCTCGGCCAGTGCCAAACTGCGCACGCCATGCACCAAGGGGAAGATGCCCTCTTTCTTGAGGTGCAAGCCCTTTTGATCATCCAAACCCAGCAAACGGTTCCACCAACCTTGGCTGTTGCCAAAGGCATCGATGGATGCTGCAAAGCGTGCCAGCATGGCGTCGTTGTCGGTGGCCAAACGCATCAACACGTGCTGCGCATGTTCGAGCAAGTGCGCATCACCACATACTGGGTGGGCGTCTAAAAAGATGGCCAGGTTCATCAAGCTGTCGGCATCGGGCATGAGCAGCCACTGCTGCACCATCTGGCCAAAGTCGTAGGCCGTTTTACGCCACATGGGATTGCTCACCATGATGTTGCCCGGGCATTCGGGGTACCCAAAACGCCCCAAAACCTGCGAGAACTGCTGACAAATGTCATCCAAGTTGGCAGGCGGTGTATAGCCATCACGCAAGATCAAACCATTGTCTTGATCGGTCTTGAGCAACTGCTCGCCGCGACCTTCGCTGCCCATCACAAACAAGCAACTGTTGGCCACCAAATCGGGCGGGGCGATCAACTGCCAGGCACGTTCAAACAAACGCGCATTGAGGTCTTGCACCAAACGCGCAATCAAACTCACGCGTGTGCCACTGCGGTACAACACCGTGACCATGCGGGTGACCTGCCCCGCGGCTTGGGCCAGCGCCTCGATGTCGTTGGCGGCATCCACCTGCACGGTGATGAGGTGCGAGTGGTTGGACAAAAAGCTGAACACGTCCAAGGCTTCCAGCACACCCAAAATCTGGTCGCCATCGGCCACCACCAATCGGTGGACACGGTGGCGCATCAAGGCGGCCAAGGCATCGCCGACTTGATCTGAAGGTTTGACGGTGATCAGCTCAAAACTCGAGAACGCTTTGACGGGCAACTGCGCCAAAGGCGTGCCGTCCAAGATCGCACGCTGCAACGCGGTGGTGGTGAAGATGCCCAAACGCGGCGGCGACACGCTGGTGTCACGGACCAACACATGGGTGGTGCGTTGCGCCTGAAACACCTTGACCACCGACAGCACATCGGTTTGTGCATCGACAAAATGCACGGGACGCAAAAAGGCTTCGTCCACACGCGAGAGCGTGAGGGATTGCAATTCATGTTGACTCTGGCGTTGCGACAACGCGCTGAGCTTGTTGCTCAAGTCCGAAAACAACAAGGCGCCAAACGTGGCGTTGTCGGCAATCAAGTCGGTGACGGTTTGGCGCGCCAACTGGTAGGCCACCACCTCTTCCATAGCCACGAAGCGGTTGCTGGTTTTGCCGGCCACCAAGCCTCGTCCATCAAAGGTGTCATCCGGGCCATACGTGGTGATGACTTCATCGCCGTCGTATTGCGTGACGTAGCCTTTGATGATGACCCACAGATGCGAGGGCGCAGTGCCCACGTCGAGGATGATGGCGCCTTCGGGGTAGTACGCCACATCCACGCTGTCACGCACCAAGCGTTGTTCGTCGGGCGTTAGACAGTCAAACGGAGAGGCAGAGAAGTTAAAAGCGTTGGGCATGCGGTTGGTATCAGAGCAATGCCCCCATTCAACGCGTCACGCCTTGCTCAATGCTTGCAACCGAGCCCCAAACGCTGTCAAACCATTGATCTCCGTCAAGGTAAGCCCGCATCATGGGCAAAGCGTCCAAGCCCCAAAACACTTTGTCATCCACGCAGAAGGTGGGCACCCCAAAGGCGCCACGTGCAATGGCCTCTTCGGTGTTGGCTTTGAGTTGGGCTTTGACCTCTGGCGCATCGCTGGCGCGCGCAGGGCTGAGCTGCTGCACCAGGGCGTGCAAACGCGTCGCGTCATCGGCCGGCGCACCGCCTTGCCACACATGGCGAAAAATGGTTTCACACACATGGCGGTTGGGTGCGCCATCGGTGCTGCACGCCATCGCCAAACGCAACAGCGCCAGCGGGTTGAACGGGTGTGCGCGAGGCATGTCAAAGGGCACGCCCAGTTGTTGGGCCTGCCATAGCACTTGGCGGTACGTCCACTCACGCTTGCCCGCAATTTCGGCCGGGCCCAGCTGACCGTGGTGTTTGAGCATGCCGGCAAACAACACAGGCTTGTACACCATGCGATGACTCACGCCCATCAAATGAGACGGCAAGGTCTCAAATGCCAAATAGGCGTAGGGAGAAATGAAATCCAGGTAGCAGGTGATGGTTTTCATGGACAGTGCTCCTGCAAAAAGAAAAGCTTTGTGGAAGGTCAGACCGTCGTCGCGTGCGCGGCCAAGCGTTGGCCGATCAAGGCCCAGACGGCACGTTTCGATGCAGCATCGCGCTGCGCCCACCCGCCGATTTCATCCAAGGTGCGCCAACACCCTTGGCAAAACCCGGTGTCATCGGACATGCGGCACACCGAGATGCAAGGAGACGGCGGGGCTTCCGCGCTTTGCAACATGCGTCGCGCCAGCGCTTGCAGACGCACATCCGAGGGCGTCAGGCCTTGAGGTTTGGGGGTAAGTTCGCTGCCACACATGCGCACGATTGTCCGTGAGGCGCGCCGCTCACGCAGCGCGTTTGTTCAAAACCGCAGTCGCCACACGTGAATTGGGTTTGCGGCCCAAGGCATCGCTGATGAACACGCCCGCGTCAATCAAGCGATCGAGGTCAATGCCGGTGTCGATGCCCATGTTGTTGAGCAGGTAAACCACGTCTTCGGTGGCCACATTGCCCGTGGCACCTTTGGCATAAGGGCAGCCGCCCAACCCGGCCACCGAGGTCTGAAAGTTCCAGACGCCCAATTGCAAAGCGGCCAGCGTGTTGGCCAAGGCTTGGCCATAGGTGTCATGGAAATGGCCCGACACATCGTTGAGGGCGTAGTGCTTGAGCGTGGCCTCAATGGCCGCTTGCACCTTGCGCGGGGTGCCCACGCCAATGGTGTCGGCCACATCCACGCGTTGCACGCCAATGCTTTTCATCAAACCGGCGAGGTGAGCCACACGCTCGGGCGCAATGTCGCCTTCATACGGGCAGCCCACGGTACAGCTCATCGCGCCGCGCACGGCAATGCCCGCATCACGCGCCGCTTGCACCACGGGCGCAAAGCGCTCGATGCTTTCTGCCATTGAGCAGTTGATGTTCTTTTGGCTGAAGGCCTCGCTGGCAGCACCAAACACCACGATCTCGTCGGGCTTGGTTTTCAGCGCCGCTTCAAAGCCTTGCAGATTGGGCGTGAGCACCGAATAACGCACACCGGGCTGGCGTTGAATGCCCGCCATCACCTCGGCGTTGTCGGCCATTTGGGGCACCCACTTGGGCGAGACAAAACTGGTGACTTCAATCTCTTTCAAACCGGCCGCTTGCAAGCGGTGCACCAACGCCACCTTGACGGCAGCGGGCACGGGTTGCTTTTCGTTTTGCAAGCCATCGCGTGGGCCCACATCGATGAGCTTGACACGATGGGGAAGGTTCATGGTTTTCATCTTCAATATCCTGTACTCGGATCGACTCGGCCAGAAATCGTTTGGCCGTTGGCGAGCGCCTTGATTTTGTTGGCAATTTGCGCCGCACTTTCTTCACGCAAGGTGCGCGCCGAGGTGTGTGGCGTGATGGTGATTTTCGGGTGCTGCCAAAACACATGCCCAGCAGGCAAAGGTTCGGTGCGAAACACATCCAACGTCGCGCCCGACAAATGGCCACTGTCGAGCAGCGACAACAAATCTTCCTCGACCAAATGGCGACCACGCGCCACGTTGATCACATAGGCATGACGCGGCAGCTTGGCGAGATGCGCGTGGTTCAAGATGTTTTCTGTCTCCGCCGTCAAAGGCAAGAGGTTCACCAGCACACGGCTGCTTGCCAAAAACGCATCCAATTGCGCGGCGCCTGCAAAGCACTGCACGCCCGGCACCTGTTTGACGGTGCGGCTCCAGCCGTTGACCGGGAATTCAAAGGCTTGCAAGGTGTTGGCCACGCGTTCGCCCAGCACGCCCAAGCCCATGACGCCCACCGAAAAATCAGCGCGCGTGTGCGGCTTGCGGTAAGACCACTTGCCTTCTCGCACATCACGTTCATAGGCATCGAACTCACGGAAGTGGCGAATCACCGCATGGCTGACGTACTCGGCCATTTGCACGGACATACCCGCGTCGTCCAAGCGCACCACGTGCAGCTCAGGCGGCAGACGCAGTTGCAACAAAGCATCCACGCCTGCGCCAATGTTGAACAGGGTTTTCAACCCCACTTGCTCATCAATGAAAGCTTGCGGCGGCGCCCACACCACGGCATGGTCAGCCACAGGACTGCCGGGCTGCCACACAAACACATCAGCATCGGGCAAGAGGGCCCTCATGCTGTCGAGCCAAGGCTCGGGCTTCATCTGGGTGAGGCAAATGGCAATTTTCATCAGTGCATCAAGTTTTGAGTTTCAACAACTCCGCGCCCTCAGCCACTTGGTCGCCGGGGGCATACAGCAGCTCCAGCACTTCGCCATCGGCAGGCGCGGCCATGGTGTGCTCCATTTTCATCGCTTCCATCACGGCCAGCGGCTGCCCCGCCTTGACTTTGTCACCCACGTTCACTGCGAACGACACGACCTTGCCAGGCATGGGCGCCGTCAATCGACCGCCGGCCTCTTGCAATTCACCCGCATGCGCCAAGGCATCGACCACGCTGATGCGTGTGGCTCCGTGCGCAGCAAACACATGGGCGACCTCGTCCGTGCCCTCGGTGTGCATGAACACTTGCACGCGCGCTTGCTGACCAGCAAAACGAATCGCCAGTTGATCGCCTTCGGCGCGCCATGTCATGGGACCCGATATCTCAACGGCCACTGCCGATGAGGCGTCGCCCGCCATCTGCTCGGTCAAGTTCAAATGCACGCTGCCGTCATGGCCGTAGCTCAGCAGCACAGATTGGGCACGGCCATGGAAGGTGAACCCAAAACGACGCGAAGCCACACCATAGGCGCGCCAGCCATCGCGACGGCTGAACGGATCGTGCCCTGTCAAAGCGGCCTCTTGTTGCAAGGTGTGCGCCACCACCGCAGCCGCGGTCAAGGCCAGGCCCAGGGGCTCTTGGGCGAACAGCACTTTTTCTTCGCGCTGAATCAAGGCGGTGTCGAGCTTGGCGGTCGCGAACGAATCGGTGTTGAGGATGTGACGCAAGAACTGCACGTTGGTGGTCAAGCCCACGATGCGGGTTTGCGACAGGGCTTCGTCCAGACGCGCCAGCGCTTGCGCGCGCGTGTCACCATGCACGATGAGCTTGGCCACCATGGAGTCATAAAACGGGCTGATGCTGTCGCCCTCACGCACCCCATCGTCAATGCGCACACCCGTGTGCGCATCGCTGGGCAACGCAAAACTGCTGCAGACCGGCTTGCGGTACACGGCCAAGGTGCCCGTGGCAGGCAAGAAATTGTTGTCAGGGTTCTCAGCGCAAATGCGCGCTTCGATGGCGTGGCCTTGGATGCGCAACTGGTCTTGACGCAAAGGCAAGGGCTCGCCGCTGGCAACACGCAGTTGCCACTCCACCAAATCAAGACCGGTGATGGCTTCTGTGACTGGATGCTCCACCTGCAAACGGGTGTTCATCTCCATGAAATAAAACTTCATGGCTTCGGGCTTGTCATAGCTGGCTTGCTCGACGATGAACTCCACCGTGCCAGCACCCACATAGTTCACGGCCTTGGCCGCGGCCACCGCGGCTTCGCCCATTTGCTTGCGCAAGGCTTGTGTCATGCCGGGGGCGGGGGCTTCTTCCAACACTTTTTGATGGCGACGTTGCACCGAGCAATCACGCTCGAACAAATACACGCAATTGCCATGGGTGTCGCCGAACACTTGAATTTCAATGTGACGTGGGCGTTGCACGTACTTCTCGATCAACACCGCATCGTCGCCAAAGCTGTTGATGGCTTCGCGTTTGCAACTGGCTAAGGCGTCGGCAAAGTCTTGTGACCGCTCGACAGCGCGCATGCCTTTGCCACCCCCGCCCGCACTGGCTTTGATGAGCACGGGGTAGCCGATGGCATCCGCCTCGCGTTGCAACAAGGCCGGGTCTTGGTCGGCCGCGTGGTAGCCGGGCACCAAGGGCACGCCGGCTTTTTCCATCAGCTGTTTGGATTCAGCTTTCAAGCCCATGGCCAAGATGGCGGCAGCGGGTGGGCCAATGAACACAAGCCCAGCGGCTGCACAAGCTTTGGCAAAGTCTTCGTTCTCGCTCAGAAAACCATAGCCGGGATGCACGGCTTGCGCGCCTGTGTCTTGGGCGGCTTGCAAGATGCGCTCCCATCGCAAGTAGCTGTCTTTGGGTGCGCTGCCACCGATGTGCACAGCTTCATCACAGACCTGCACGTGCTTGGCTTGCGCATCGGCGTCGGAATACACCGCCACGGTTTGAATGCCGAGCTTGCGTGCAGTGGCTGCCACACGGCAGGCGATTTCGCCACGGTTGGCGATGAGGATTTTTTTAAACATAGCGGTTTGTCTTTCTTTGTTGCGCGCGGCGCATCACAGCAGCCAAGAAGGCTTGCGCTTTTGTAAAAACGATTGCACGCCTTCTTTGCCTTCGGCGCTGGCACGGATGTCGGCGATGCCGGCCACGGTGTGCGCGATCAAGGCATCGTCGATCTCACGCTCGGCCACGTCTTGCAGCAAGTGTTTGCAGACGCGCACGGCATTGGGGCTGGCACTGACCAAGGCCTGGGTCAACTCCGCCACTTTGGCGTCCAGCGCATCCGCCGTCACCACGTCGTGAACCAAGCCGGTGCGATGCGCCTCCATCGCGCTGAAGCGCTCAGCCGTCAAAAAGTAGCGGTGCGAGGCGCGTGCGCCCATGGCACGTATCACATACGGACTGATGGTGGCGGGGATGAGGCCGAGCTTGACCTCGCTCAAGCAATAGGTGGCGGCGTCCACGCTGATGGCCATGTCACACGCGGCGACCAGGCCCACACCACCCGCAAACACATCACCCTGCACGCGCGCGAGGGTGGGTTTGGGGCATGTGTAGATGGCATGCAACATGGCCGCGAGCTGGCCTGCATCGGCGAGGTTTTCGTCCCGCGTGTAGTCGGCCATGCGGCGCATCCAGTTAAGGTCTGCACCTGCGCAAAACGCGGGGCCTACCGCCGCCAACACCACGCAGCGCACCTCGGCGGCTTGGCCTGCGTCTTCGAAGGCGGTTTTGAGTTCCGCAATCACGGTGTCGTTGAACGCGTTGCGCACATCGGGGCGGTTGAGTGTGATGGTGCGCACCGCACCTTGGGTGGCAATGGTCAGGGCAGAAGTGGTCATGTCGTTGACTTTCATCACATGCGGAACAAACCAAACTTGGTCTCTGGGATAGGCGCGTTGAGCGATGCGCTCAAGCCCAAGGCCAACACACGGCGTGTGTCGGCGGGGTCAATCACACCGTCGTCCCACAGACGCGCCGTGGCGAAATAGGGGTGGCCTTGGTGTTCGTATTGCTGGCGAATCGGGTCTTTGAACGCTTGTTCTTCTTCGGCGCTCCATTGGCCACCTTTGCTCTCGATGCCATCGCGTTTGACGGTGGCCAACACGCTGGCGGCTTGCTCGCCGCCCATGACGGAAATACGCGCGTTCGGCCACATCCACAAAAAGCGCGGGGCAAAAGCACGGCCACACATGCCATAGTTGCCCGCACCAAAACTGCCACCGATGATGACGGTGAACTTGGGAACCGCCGCCGTGGCCACGGCCGTGACCATCTTGGCGCCATTGCGGGCAATGCCTTCGTTCTCGTACTTGCGGCCCACCATGAAACCGGTGATGTTTTGCAGAAACACCAGAGGGATCTTGCGCTGGCAGCACAGCTCAATGAAGTGCGCGCCTTTCAATGCGGACTCGCTGAACAAGATGCCGTTGTTGGCAATGATGCCCACAGGCATGCCTTCAATGCGCGCAAAGCCGCACACCAGCGTGGTGCCAAAGCGTGCTTTGAATTCGTCGAACTCGCTGCCATCGACGATGCGCGCAATGATCTCGCGCACGTCGAAGGGCTTGCGCGTGTCGGTCGGAATGACACCGTACAACTCCTGCGCGTCGAACTTCGGTGGCACAGGCGCGTGGGTCGCGATGTTGGGATGCTTTTGCGCATTCAAGTTTTTCACGGCTTGGCGCGCCAGGGCCAAGGCGTGGACATCGTCTTGCGCCAAATGATCGGCCACGCCCGAGAGACGGGTGTGCACATCGCCGCCGCCCAAGTCTTCAGCGCTGACCACTTCACCCGTTGCAGCCTTCACCAACGGTGGGCCGCCCAAGAAGATGGTGCCTTGGTTTTTCACGATGATGGTTTCGTCGCTCATGGCCGGCACATAGGCACCGCCTGCGGTGCAACTACCCATGACCACCGCGATTTGCGCAATGCCTTGTGCGCTCATGTTGGCTTGGTTGAAGAAGATGCGGCCAAAGTGGTCGCGGTCTGGAAACACCTCGTCTTGGTTGGGCAAGTTGGCGCCGCCTGAGTCGACCAAATAAATGCACGGCAAGTTGTTTTGTTGCGCGATTTCTTGTGCGCGCAAATGCTTCTTGACGGTGAGCGGGTAGTAGGTGCCGCCCTTCACGGTGGCGTCGTTGCAGACGATCATGCAGTCCACGCCGCTGACGCGACCGATGCCAGCAATCAAGCCGGCACACGGCGCGTCGTCGCCGTACATGTGCAGCGCCGCCAGTGGGGCGACTTCTAAAAATGGAGTGCCAGGGTCGAGCAGCATCTGCACGCGATCGCGTGGCAGCAGCTTGCCGCGTGCGGTGTGCTTGGCACGTGCGGCCTCACCGCCGCCGACGGCGATTTTTTCGAGGTGGGTTTTCAAATCATCAACAACCGCGCGCATGGCCGTGGCATTGGCGATGAATTCGGCAGAGCGGGGGTTGAGCTGGGTGTGCAACAAAGCCATGAGGTTCTCACTTCTTCAAATCAACCCACAGCTTAAGGGGCGGCGTGACAGCACTTGCGCCAGGATGGTTGCAAATCCTGCCACAATAAAACCGATTCATGACCACGCCTGCCATCGCCCCCATGCCCTCGCCTGCACAAGGCAAAGCAGAGACACCCATCGCTTTCATTCAAGCGATTGCATCGGCTTACGCCTTGCGCGGCATGAGCGCCAGCGACGCCCTGGAAGCGGCACAAATCGAGCCAAAACTTTTAAAGAAAAGCAAAGCCCGCGTGACGGCCATGCAAATGGAGCTCATGTCGGGCGCCGCCATGCAGGCGCTGGACGACGAAGGCCTGGGCTGGTTCCGCCGTCGATTGCCGTGGGGCAGTTACGGCATGTTGGTGCGCGCATCGTTGACAGCGCCCAACCTAGGCGTGGCCCTCAAGCGCTGGTGCAGGCACCACGGCCTGCTGACCGATGACATTGCCTTGCAGGTGCGCGAACACAACGGCACGGCGATCTTGCAGCTGGATGAGCACCACGACTTGGGTGCGTTCCGGGAGTTCTGCATCGTCTCGGTGCTGCGCAACGCCTTGGGCGTGGCGTGTTGGTTGACCGATTCGCGCATCCCGCTGCAAACCACCACGCTGCGCTTTGCGCCCCCGACGCACCGCGACAGTTACCGTGTGCTGTTTGACGGCCCCACCACCTTCGATGCCGACACCAACAGCTTGCAGTTTGATGCGGGCTACCTCGCGCTGCCCGTGCGTCGCGATGAAGCCGCGCTGCAACACATGCTGCAGCGCGCTCTGCTGCTGACCGTGCGCCCTTACCGACGCGATCGCTTGTTGGTCGAGAAAGTGCGCCATGCCTTGGCGCAGCACCCCGAGCACTGCCGCAACGCCGAGGATTTGGCCGCTTGGTTGAACATGTCAGCGCGCACCTTGCATCGCCAGCTCAAAGAAGAAGGCGCCTCGCTGCAACAACTCAAAGACGCGGTGCGACGTGATGTGGCCATGGAGTTGCTGTTGCGTACGCAGCGGCCCATCAAACAAATTGCCGAGGCGGCAGGATTTCAAAACGAGAAAAGTTTCATCCGCGCTTTTTCGCAATGGACCGGCAAACCGCCGAGCAGCCTGCGGCAAGAGGCCGCAAACAAAAGGCCGCATAAAAAATAGCCCCGCACGAACACACCGCACTCCCTAAAATTGAATGTCAATTTGACAACCCATGGGGTGTCGTTGACGTTTGGAGTGCTCTTTATGTGGTCTCGTTTTTTCTCTCAGCTTTGTGGCTTGATGGTGGTGGCAGCTTGCAGCTTGCCGATGATGGCGCGGGCGCAGTTTGATGATGCCTCGGACTTGGTGTTGTCGCCGCAAGAAACGCAGCGCTTGCGTGACCTTGTGAACACCCCTGTGGATCCCAACACATTGACGATGCGACAGGCGGATTTGTATCGCGAAAAGCAAATGGCGGCCATCCAACTCGGCGACAAAGAAGCGCTAGACAAGATCATGACGGCTTGGCTCGCCGTTGAGCCGAACGGTGACGCCAAATGGAACGCTGTCAATTGGCATTGGAACAACGGGCGACGTGACGAAGCCTACAGAGTCGGCAACGAACTGATTCAAGAGCGCAAATGGCCCCCTCAAAAAGTCAGGCTCATGATTCAGATGGCGAACTTGAAAATTCAAGAACACGATTTGAAGGATGCCAGCGCCTACATCGACAAAGCGGAAAATTTGGTCAAGTACGACTTTGGACAACTCTCGCGCCGCGGCGCAGATTCGTTTTGGATTGCACGCGCAGAGTTGGAGTTCTACCTCATGAAGTCGGAGCTTGAAAGTGCTTTAGGCAAGTGGTCGCAATCCATCGAAACCTCCAAGATCGCCGTCGCAAAAGGCAAAGACGTTTTTCGCATGTTGAACATGGCCCAAAACGAGTACTACAAAGCGTTTGGTCGCAAAGTCGTTTTGATGTCTCAAATCCAACTCGCCATGCGTCAAACCGACGCTGGCCTGTATGCGGATGCGGAGTGGACATTTCGTGACACCTTCAAGCTCATCAAACAATACGGCTTCAGCGAAGCTGGACTGCCGATGTTTTATGACCGCGTGGCCGATATGCATTTGGCCTCTGGCCAATTCCAAGAGGCCCTGAACTTCAGTCAAAAAAGCGAAAAAATCTTGCTGTCCCAAGGCGTGGCGGCAAGGTCTCCCAAATGGATACAAAACCAACAGCGCGTGCACTATGCCTTGGCAGCACAAAACCGCTGGCCCGAATTGAATGCCAAGTTTGAAGCGGTCGACAAAGCCATTGCAGCAGATGCCGACTTGGCCAAGATCGTGGGTCAACAAGACTTGCGCGGCTATGCACTGATTCAAAGCAAGCGCCCCGATGAGGCCTTGGCCGTGTTGGGCCCGCATTTGCAAACCCGCATTGAGCAGCTGGGCGATGCCCATTTCTACACCGCCTTGACCCGCGGTCTGTACGCCTCGGCCTTGGCGCAAAAAGGCTCGCCCAACGACGCACGACAAGCCTTTGAAAGCGCGCTCAAACACTTCACCTCACCCGAGTCCATGACTGGTGATTTTGTGGAGACGGCGTTCCAACGCAAAACCAAACGCTTTATCTTGCAGGGCTACATGCAGCTGCTCGCCGCGTCTGCGACGACGCAAGCCAAAGATGCGCAAACCCTGTTTCAAATTGCCGACCAAATCAGTGGCTCGACGGTGCAACAAGCGCTGACCGAAGCTGCGGTGCGTGCGGGTGTGAATGTGCCCGGCTTGTCAGACATCATTCGCAAAGAGCAAGATGCACGCAATGAAATCTCCAGCCTGAGCGCCTACATCGCGAACCAAAATTCAGAGTCTGCGGACAAACGCAATCCACAAGTGGTGGAGCAAATGCGCGCGCGCAAATTTGAATTGGAAAAGCAACGCAAAGAATACAAAGCGCAAATTCAAAAGAGCTATCCCGAGTATTTCCAACTCATCCAGCCCAAGTCCCCCAGCCACACCGAGATCGCGCAGCAGCTCAAACCTGACGAGCTGTTTGTGTCCATCTTGCCGATGGAAGACAAGACCTATGTGTGGGCGATCAATGCCCAAGGCGATGTGCACTTTCACAACGCGGCGCTGACCGAGAAGGACGTGCACACCTTGGTCACACGCATTCGCAAAACTTTGGATGTGGCCGACCTCGGCGCACGCGCGCCCGCGTTTGACTACGCCGATGCACACCGCCTCTACAAAGAGTTCATGGGCCCGCTCGAGAAAAAGCTCGAGGGCAAAACGCATTTGATCGTCGCCACCAGCGGCGCTTTGGCACAAATGCCCTTGGCCGTGTTGACGCGCACGCCAACAGCCACCACAGCACAAGCGCAAGCCAACTGGCTGATCAAAGACTTTGCCATCAGCCATGTGCCCACGGCCAATGGCTGGTTGTCTCTGAAAAAATTGGGGCAGCAACCGTCCAGCACCCAAGCCTTGATGGCCTGGGGCGATCCCACGTTCGACCCCAAAGCGCAAAAAATTGCAGCGGCCAACACGGGCTCTGTGGTGCGCTCGTCGGTGGCCCTGCGTTCGCTCGATGCGTCGCAACGCACCGTCATGGACACCGATGCCTATGTGACCTACAGCAAACTTCCCGCCCTGCCAGAAACACGCGATGAGGTGTTGGAGCTGGCCAAAATCATGTCTGCCGATCCCGCACACGATGTGATCTTGGGCGCCGAAGCCACCCGTCAATCGGTGCTCAAAAACAGCGCTTCTGGCGCCTTGGGCAAAAAGCAAGTGGTGGTGTTCGCCACCCATGGTTTGCTCGCGGGCGATTTGCCCAGCCTGAACCAACCGGCGTTGGCGATGGCGGGCACCACCAGCCCCAATGAGTCGCCGCTCTTGACACTGGAAGATGTGCTGTCGCTCAAACTCAACGCCGACTGGGTGGTGCTTTCTGCCTGTAACACGGCCGGTGCCGATGGCAAAGCAGAAGAAGCGCTGAGTGGCTTGGCGCGCGGCTTCTTCTTTGCAGGCAGTCGCAGCTTGTTGGTGACGCATTGGTCGGTGGAGTCGGAGAGCGCCATGCTGCTGACCACACACACCTTTGCGGCGTACAAAAAGAACCCCACCATGCGTCGCGCGGATGCTTTGCGCCAAGCCATGCTGGAGACCATGAAATCGCCCAACTATGCGCACCCCGCGTATTGGGCGCCTTATGCGTTGGTGGGCGAAGGCGGCCGCTGAGCAGGACCGCCGTACGCATCAACCCGCGTCAAACAACGCGGGGAATTCCGTCATGCAATGAAAGACGTGAGCAGCGCCTGCATCACGCAGCACTTGGCCTTGTCCATGCGCGGCATAGCCCCACACGGTCGCACCGGCGGCGACGCCCGCGGCCACACCCACGGGTGTGTCTTCCACGGCCAAGCATCGCTTGGGGTCCTTGCCCAAATGCGCGGCGGCGGCCAAGTACACATCGGGCGCTGGTTTGGTGTGTGGCACTTCGTGTCCGCTGAAAATTCGGCCTTCAAAGAAATCCAACAAACCCACTTTGCCCAGCATCAGATTGATCTTGAAACGGTCGGCGCCTGAAGCGCACGCAATCTGCCCTTGGCAGGCATGAAAGACGTGTTGCACCGCGGGATGAATGTGGGCAATGGCTGTGATCTCGTTGTCCAGACGCAGATTGCGGCGACGGTAGAACTCATCCATGAACGCATCGGTGAGTGGCTTGCCGGTGTGGGCTTCGATCAAATCGCGACGGTTGCGCACGGCGTGCCCCACGAAGTGGGCCATGCACTGTTGCAAGGTGAGCGTCCAGCCGGACTCTTCCAACATATCGCGCAAAGCGCCACAGGTGATGGCTTCGCTGTCGACCAGCACGCCATCGCAATCAAACAACACAGCTTCGAATTTCATGCACTGATTATCGACGTTGGGCGTCAGCCCAAAGACGCGACCGACGTGCCGCGTTAAAGCGTGTCGCCGTCGACGTAAAACCAACGCCCATCCTCGTGCACAAAGCGGCTGCGCTCGTGCATGCGCACTGCGCCCGAGGGCAATCGGTAGCGCGCCACAAACGTCACCTCGGCGGTGTTGTCGCCGGTCACGCGGTGGTCACGCACCTCAAGGCCCAACCACTTGGCCTGCGCCTCGAAGTCCAACGCGGCGGGGCGCGTGCTGGCATGCCACGTGGCCAGCAGATAGGCCGCATGCTCGCGCACAAAAGCGGTGTAACGCGAGCGCATCAAATGCGCCGCATCGGGTGCAGGCACGGTGTCCCAGTGATCGATGAAACGGCCGCAGCACTCGGTATAGGCCACGGCTCGCTTCTTGGCGTCCATGCGGCCGCAAGGGCAAGCCTGCGCGGCGCTCATGCGCAAGCCTTGGCAAAAACGACCGCCTCCAGCACCATCAAGCCAAAGCGCGTTGGATGATGATTTTTTGCACGTCGCTGGTGCCTTCGTAAATTTGGCACACACGCACGTCGCGGTAAATGCGCTCGACAGGGAAGTCGCTCACCACGCCATACCCACCCAAGGTTTGAATGGCCACGCTGCACACCTTCTCTGCCGTTTCGCTGGCAAAGAGTTTGGCCATGGCGGCTTCTTTCAAGCAAGGTAGCCCTGCATCGCGCAACGCAGCAGCGTGGTACATCAATTGACGTGCGGCTTCGAGTTGCGTGGCGCAATCGGCCAAACGAAAACCCACGGCTTGGTGGTTGAAGATGGCCGTGCCAAAGCTCACGCGCTCTTTGCTGTAGTGCAAGGCCGCTTCAAATGCGCTGCGGGCCATGCCAATGCTTTGCGCGGCGATGCCAATGCGGCCGCCTTCCAAAGCAGACAGCGCAATCTTGTAGCCCTCGCCTTCCGCACCAATCAAGTTTTCGGCGGGGATGCGGCAGTTGTCAAAGTTGATTTGGGCGGTGTCGCTGCTGTGCTGACCGAGCTTGTCTTCCAAGCGCGCCACTTGGTAGCCGGGGGCATTGGTGGGCACGATGAAGGCGCTCATGCCCTTCTTGCCTGCGCCTTTGTCGGTCACGGCAATGACGATGGCCACATGGCCGTTTTTGCCGCTGGTGATGAATTGCTTCACGCCGTTGATGACGTATTCGTCGCCTTGTTTGGTGGCTGTGGTGCGCAGCGCGGAGGCGTCAGACCCCACATGTGGCTCGGTCAAGCAAAACGCGCCGAGCATGTTGCCTTGTGCCAATTCGGTGAGCCATTGCTTCTTTTGCGCGGCGTTGCCGTAGCGCATGAGGATGGCGTTGACGGGGCAGTTGGTCACGCTGATGGCCGTGCTGGTGCCGCCATCGCCAGCGGCGATTTCTTCCAACACCAATGCAAGCGTGAGGTAGTCGAGGCCCGCGCCGCCCAAGTCTTCGGGCACGCAAATGCCATACGCACCGAGTGCGGCCAATCCTTTGTGGACCTCATGCGGGAAGGTGTGCTCTTTGTCCCACTGGGCGGCGTTGGGCCAGAGTTCTTGTTGGGCAAAGTCGCGCACGGCGTCGCGGATCATGGTTTGGTCAGGGGTGAGCAACATGGCTTTATCCGTTGTGAATTGAATGATTTACTGAATGCGCAAAGGACATCACCAAGCGATGGTGCTGCCGTCGTAAGACAAAAACTGCCCCGCCTGTTCGGGCGTGAGGTGCGCCAGCGTTTGGCGCATGCGCGTGACGGCTTGCTCAACCGTGAGCGTGGCATTGGCCCCACCCATTTCGGTTTGCACCCAGCCTGGATGCATGGCCACCATGCGTGCGCGCGGGTACTCGGGCTGCGCAGTGCGCACCACCATGTTGAGCGCGGCTTTGCTGATGCGGTACAGCGCAGCATCGCTGCTGCGTGTGCCTTGCAAACTGCCCATCACGCTGCTGATGCAAGCGAACACACCATCCGCCGCTTCGACCATCGGTGCGACTTGCGGGATGACCATCATCGCGCCCATCACGTTGGTGTGCATGACGCGGTCAAACGCGTCTTGCGTGGGCGGTGTGTTGGCCGCGTTGCGATCCATGACGCCCGCCACATACAACGCGAGGTCAAGCTTTTCACCATCGAGCATCCACTCCAACGAGGTGACGCTGATGGGGCTGGCGACATCGACGCGCAAGCATTGCGCGCCCAGGGCTTGCACGCGGTCGCGCCCCGCATCGTCACGCGCAGTGGCAATGACGCGCCAGCCGTCCGCCACATATTGGCGAACCAGCTCAAGCCCAATGCCGCGCGACGCGCCGATGATGAGTGCGGTTGGCATGACGAAAACTTAAACGAGTTCGAGCGCGACAGCCGTGCCTTCGCCGCCACCAATGCACAAGGTGGCCAAGCCTTTTTTCAGGCCGCGTGCTTTCAGCGCGTGAATCAACGTGACCATGATGCGCGCACCGGATGCGCCGATGGGGTGACCCAAAGCACATGCACCGCCATTGACGTTGACTTTGTCGTGCGACACGTTGAGTTCTTTCATCAAGGCCATGGGCACCACCGCAAAGGCTTCGTTGACTTCCCACAGGTCCACGTCTTCCACTTTCCAGCCGGCTTTGGCCAAGGCTTTCTGTGTAGCGCCCACAGGTGCGGTGGCAAACCACTCGGGCTCTTGTGCGTGCGTGGCATGGCTGACGATGCGGGCCAGGGGCTTGCAGCCCAATTTCTTGGCGGTGCTTTCGCGCATCAAGACCATGGCTGCTGCGCCATCGTTGATGGACGAGCTAGAGGCAGCGGTGATGGTGCCGTCTTTCTTGAACGCAGGCTTGAGCGTGGTGATTTTGTCGAGCTTGACTTTGCCTGGGCCTTCGTCAATGGACACCACGGTTTCGCCCGCACGGGTCTTGACGGTGACGGGGGTAATTTCTGTGGCAAATGCACCGCTCTCGGTGGCGGCCTTGGCGCGTTGCACGCTGGCGGTGGCAAACGCGTCTTGCTCGGCGCGGCTGAAGTTGTATTTGGCGGCGCAGTCTTCACCAAAGGTGCCCATGCTGCGGCCTGGCTCGTAGGCGTCTTCCAAACCGTCGAGCATCATGTGATCGAAGATGCGATCGTGGCCCAAGCGATAGCCGCCACGTCCCTTGAGCATGAGGTAGGGCGCATTGGTCATGCTTTCCATGCCACCGGCGACCAACACATCGTGCGTGCCCGCCAACAACATGTCGTGCGCGAACATCGCTGCGCGCATGCCCGAGCCACACATCTTCGACAAGGTCACGGCGCCCGCACTCTTGGGCAAGCCGCCTTTGAAACCCGCTTGACGCGCAGGCGCTTGGCCTTGACCGGCCATCAAGCAGTTGCCGAACAAAACTTCGGTCACCAACTCGGCAGAAATGCCGGCGCGCTCAACCGCCGCCTTGATGGCAGCACCACCCAAATCATGGGCGGCCAAGCTTGAGAAGTCGCCCTGAAAGCTGCCCATAGGGGTACGCGCAGCGCTGACGATGACGATGGGGTCTGCATGTGTAGTCAAGAGAGTCTCCAATGAAGAATGAAAAGATGGAAGTTAAAAATTACATGCCACGCGGGTAGCGTTTGAAGGCACGACGGAACACGTCGACAACTTCGTGCGAACCTGTCATGGTGACGTCCAAGTCTCTGACCAGTCCGTCTGACACGCGGTAAATCCAGCCGTGCACCGTGACTTTTTGGCCACGATTCCAAGCGTCTTGCATGACGTTGGACAGCGCCACGTTGCCCACTTGCTCGATCACGTTCATTTCGCACATGACGTCTTCAAGTTCGGGTTGTGGCAAATGGTTCAAGCGTTGACGATGGCGCAAGCGCACGTCTTGCACATGACGCAGCCAGTTGTCAGCCAAGCCAATGCGCATGCCACGCGTCGCAGCCAACACACCGCCACAACCGTAGTGACCCACCACCATGATGTGTTCGACTTTCAAGCAGTCGACGGCGTATTGAATAACAGAGAGTGCATTCAAGTCTGAGTGCACCACCACATTGGCAACGTTGCGGTGCACAAACACTTCACCAGGCTCCAAGCCCGTGATTTGGTTGGCAGGCACGCGGCTGTCTGAGCAACCGATCCACAAATACTTGGGGGTTTGCTGTTGCGTCAGGCCCGAGAAGAATCCAGGGCGCTCGCGCTCCATGCGCGCAGCCCATTCACGGTTGTTGTCGAAGAGGTGTAGAAGTTTGTCAGTCATGTCGCCATTGTGACCAAGGATCGCTTGCCTCAGCAAGTCTCGGCAAATAACTCACGGCCAATCAGCATGCGGCGAATTTCGCTGGTGCCGGCGCCGATTTCATACAGCTTGGCATCGCGCCACAAACGGCCGAGTGGGTATTCGTTGATGTAGCCGTTGCCGCCAAAAATTTGCACGCCTTCGCCCGCCATCCAGGTGGCTTTTTCGGCGGTCCACAAAATGACAGACGCGCAGTCTTTGCGCACTTGGCGCACGTGGTCGGTGCCGAGCAAGTCGAGGTTTTTGGCCACGGTGTAGGCGAAGCTGCGGCCTGCTTGCAGCACGGTGTACATGTCGGCCACTTTGCCTTGGATGAGTTGGAACTCGCCAATGCTTTGACCAAACTGCTTGCGGTCGTGGATGTAGGGAATGACGTTGTCCATCACCGATTGCATGATGCCCAGGGGGCCACCGGTGAGCACGGCGCGTTCATAGTCCAAACCGCTCATCAACACTTTGGCACCGTTGTTCAAGCCGCCCAAGATATTGGCCTCGGGGACTTCGACGTTTTGAAACACCAGCTCGCCTGTGTGGCTGCCGCGCATGCCGAGCTTGTCGAGCTTTTGCGCAATGCTGAAGCCCTTCATGCCCTTCTCGATCAAGAAGGCGGTCACACCGCGTGCGCCCAACTCGGGCTCGGTCTTGGCGTAGACCACCAAGGTGTCGGCATCCGGACCGTTGGTGATCCACATCTTGCTGCCATTGAGCACGTAGTAGCCGCCTTTGTCTTCGGCCTTGAGCTTCATGCTGATGACGTCAGAGCCTGCGCCTGGCTCAGACATGGCCAAGGCACCCACATGCTCACCGCTGATGAGTTTGGGCAAGTACTTCGCGCGTTGCGCGTCGGTGCCGTTGCGCTTGATTTGGTTCACGCACAAGTTGCTGTGTGCGCCGTAGCTCAGGCCCACGCTAGCCGAGGCACGGGAAATTTCTTCCATGGCAATCATGTGGGCGAGGTAACCCATGTTGGCGCCGCCGTATTCTTCGCCCACCGTGATGCCGAGCACGCCCAAGTCACCCATCTTGCGCCACAAGTCCATGGGGAACTGGTCGTCGTGATCGATCTGTGCGGCGCGGGGGGCGATTTCGGCTTGTGCAAATTCGCGCACGGCATCGCGCAGGGCATCGATGTCTTCACCCAATTGAAAATTCAGTCCGGGCAGGTTGTTCATGGCGGTCTCCTGTGAGTCTCAGTAAGTTTGTTTGACGGTGGCCAGGGTTTGTTGCATCAAGGCGCAAGGCGATTCGCCGCCGTCGTCGTCCAGGTGCACCACTTCGGCCGTGGTGATGATGAGTCGCTTGCCCGCACGCACCACATGGCCACGCGCACGCAATTCACCGCCTTGAAAGGCGGCTAAAAAATTGATCTTGTATTCCACCGTGGTCACCTCTTGGCCCTCGGCGGCCAGGGTGAGTCCAGCGTAACCTGCAGCGATATCGGCCAACGCCCCCATGGCACCACCGTGGTAGCCGCCTTGTTGCTGGGTGACGCGTTCAGAGTACGGCAGGGCAATTTCAACTTCGCCCGGTGCCACAGACACCAAGCGCGCGCCCAAGTGTTTCATCATGCCTTGGCGCACAAAGCTCGATGCAATGCGCGCGTACAACGCAGGATGGGCTGAAGCTGTTGCGTTGATGTCGGTCATGCTTTGCCCGCTTTGGTTGTTTTAGCGCCGCCTTGTTTGGCCAACAAACTGCGCGCTTCTTTTTCGTGCACTTTGACTTCGTCGAGGTTGGCTTCGATCTCGGCCATTTGCGCTTCAAGCTGGCGACGGTGTTCGGCCAAAACGATCAAGAACTTTTCAAGCTGAGGCCCGGTGTCGCGCGGGCTGTCGTACATGTCGATCAGGTCTTTGGCCTCGGTCAACGACAGTCCCAAGCGCTTGGCGCGCAAGGTGAGCTTCAAGCGGGTGCGATCGCGGTGGCTGTAGACGCGGTTGCGTCCCCCAGGGCCTGAACGCTCCGGCTGGAGCAGTCCCATGTCTTCGTAGAAACGGATGGCACGCGTGGTGAGATCGAACTCTCTTGCCAAGTCGCTGATGGAATAGGTGGTGGCCATGTTTGAAGTTTACGTTTACGTAAACGTCAATTATGACGGGAAATCTCCAAAATCCAAGTCACGACCACGGAGGTAAGGGTTCATCCTTAAGCACACGGCGTCTTTGGGCATAGTCGGGCATGACGCTTTGCACCGTTTCCCAGAAACGCGGGCTGTGGTCCATCACCCGCAAGTGGCTGAGTTCGTGGGCCACCACGTAGTCAATCACGTCGAGTTTGTGGTGGACCAAGCGCCAGTTCAGGCGAATGGCGCCATTGGCGCTGGCACTGCCCCAACGGGTGGCTGCGCTGCTGAGCGAGACGCGCTGCCATTGCACACCCAAGCGCGGCGCGAAGTGGTTAAGCCGCTCCACAAACAAGACCTTGGCCTGGCGCATCAACCACGCTTGCACGGCATCGCGAATTTGCTCGGGCTGGGCGTTGAGCGGCAAGCCTAGGCGCAAGGTGTGCAACCGTACAGGGGCCGCCGGCGACACATCGCCCGGCGCTGGAGACATGGGGCTGGCCGCACCAGCATCGGCCCACTCTAGCTGTGCGCTGTTTTTTTTCAGCGCCGATGTGGAGTCGAGCACCACGTGAAGTTGATCGCCCAAGTAAGGCAGGACCACGCCATCGCACCAGACGATGCGTGCGGCTCCGAGTTGTTGTTGGCGCTCGCCCATCTCGACCAGTTTGCGGGCAATCCATTGAGCTTTTTCGCGCAAGGCAGATTCCACCTCGCCCACGGTGACCCAGCGCGGTGCGCTGACCTCGAGCCCATCAGGGCCCACTGCCATGCCAATGGTGCGGCGCTTGCCACGCCGAAAGGCATAGGCCACATCGATGGTGCCCAGTTGAATGCGACGGGTGGCGCGCGGGTGGGTGTACTGGGCTTTGGGCAGCACCTGGCCCAAGGGCTCTGACGGTTGGTGCGGGCCTTGCGGGGCTGGGGTGGTGACCCCATCGAACATGTCGAGCACGAGTTGCAAGAAGCGGCTCATGCGCGTGGGCTCAGTGTTTGCCGATGTAGGCCTCTGGGTCGAGGCGTTGCATTTCGGCCTCGATCCATTGCTCGACTTCGCGCGTCAAGTCGTCGGCGTCTCGCCCCACACTGGGGATGGGTTTGCCAATCGAGACATCGACCACGCCAGGGTATTTGATGAACGCTTTGCGCGGCCAGCATTTGGCCGAGGTGACGGCGACAGGGATGACCGGTGCGCCGGTGGCGATGGCCAAGCGTGCGCCACCGCTTTTGTAGTTGCCACGCTCGCCACGCGGAATGCGCGTGCCTTCTGGAAACATGATGACCCACACGCCTTGCGCCAACAGCGCCTGGCCTTGCTCGACCACCTTGGCGAAAGCTTTGGCGCGCTGGCTGCGGTCAATGTGAATCATGTCCAACTTGCCAATCGCCCAGCCGAAAAACGGCACATACAACAGTTCGCGTTTGAAAACGTAGGCCAGCGGGTGCGGCATGATGGCCGGCATCAAAAATGTTTCGTAAGTCGACTGGTGTTTGACCAACAAAATGGCCGGACTGGTGTCACCGACAGGCAAGTTGTCTTGCCCCTGGATTTGGTAGCGGATGCCCATGATGACGCGGGCGGCATCAATGCTCAAGGTGAGCCAACGCTGCGCGATGACGTACAGCTTTTTGCCGTGCACGCCCAACACAGAGGCGATCACGATCAACAAGGCGTAAGGGATGACGGTGACGAACATGAACGCCATGTGCAGCGTGGATCGGATCAAAGCCATCATGCGCCAGCTCCTGGTTTGTGGATGCTCTTGGCCGCAGCTTTGGGTGACATGTCGGGCTGTGCGATCAACCAATCGGCAAACGCAGACAAGTCGGCATGTACGCGTGTGCCTGCGGGAAACTCATCGGGCAAAGGTTTGTCTTTGAATTTCTCGCCTTTGCCCGTCAGCACCAAATGCGGGGTACAACCCACCGCAGCGCCGGCTTGCAAATCACGCAAGGTATCGCCCACCGATGGGACGCCTTGCAAATCCATGCCGTAACGCTCTCCGATTTGTTCAAACAAACCCGAAGCCGGCTTGCGACAGCTGCAGCTTTCCTCTGGACTGTGTGGGCAAAAAAAGACGGCATCGATGCGACCACCCGCCGCACTCAGCAGCTTGTGCATTTTGCTGTGCATCGCGTTGAGCGCCACCACATCAAACAAGCCGCGACCCAAACCCGATTGATTGGAGGCCACAGCCACGTGCCAGCCCGCATGGTTCAGACGGGCAATGGCGTCGAGCGCCCCGGGCAACGGGATCCACTCATCTGCAGACTTGACGTAGTCGTCGCTGTCTTGGTTGATGGTGCCGTCGCGATCGAGGATGACGAGTTTGGTGTGCATGGCGGTGAGTGACGTTGAATCAGGTGCGCATCAAGCCGCGAGGCAAGACAAATCAGCCACACGGTTCATGGCCAGGTGCAGGCTCTTGAGCAGACCTTGGCGGTTGAGGCGCAAATCCATCTCTTCGGCATTGACCATGACGTCGTCAAAGAAGGCATCGACGGGCGAACGCAAAGCGGCCAAGGTTTGCAGCGAGGCGGTGTAGTCACCCGCCTTGAACTGCGCCTCGGATTCGGGCAACAGCTTTTGCATGATGGCGTAGAGCGCTTGCTCGGCGTCTTCTTTGAACAAGGCGGTGTTGACGTGTGCGTCGACTTCGCCTGCTTTTTTGAGCACGTTGCCGATGCGCTTGTTGGCGGCGGCCAACGCTGGGCTTTCAGGCAATGCAGCGAAGGAGCGCACAGCAATGAGGCGCTTGGCCACATCGCTCAAGCGTTGTGGACGCAAGGCCAACACGGCTTCGACCTCTTGGGCCGAATAGCCTTGCTCGCGCAAGCCGCCAGAGAGGCGGTCGTAAATGAACGAGGTCAATGCCGCCGCAGGGTCGGTGATCTTGTCGCCAAAGGCGGGGATGGCTTGTGCAATCAAGGCGTCCAAGCCCACATCCAAATTCGCTTCGCTCAACATGCGCACCACGCCCAACGCGTGACGACGCAACGCGAAGGGGTCTTTGTCGCCTGTTGGCAAGTTGCCAATGCCAAACATGCCGACCAAGGTTTCGAGTTTGTCAGCCAAGGCCACCACCACACCCACGGTGTTGCGTGGCAATTCGTCACCCGCAAAGCGCGGCTTGTAGTGGTCTTCAATGGCTTGCGCTGTCGTCTCGCCCAAACCATCGTGGCGCGCGTAGTAGCCGCCCATGATGCCTTGGAGTTCTGGAAATTCGCCCACCATGTCGGTCAGCAAATCGGTTTTGGCCAGTTGTGCGGCGGTGTCGACGGCTTGCACGAAGGTGGCGTCTTTGCCTTGCGGTAATAGCGCAGCAATGCCTTTGGCAATAGCGCGCACGCGGTCGGTGCGCTCGCCTTGGGTGCCGAGTTTGTTGTGATACACCACCTTGGCCAACCCGTCCACGCGCGAAGCGAGGGTCTTTTTGCGGTCTTGGTCAAAGAAGAATTTGGCGTCGGCCAAACGTGGGCGGACCACGCGTTCGTTGCCACCTGTGACCGCGGATGCGTCATCAGGCGTGATGTTGCTGACGACCAAAAACTTGTTGGTCAGCTTGCCTGCTGCGTCGAGCAACGGAAAGTATTTTTGATTGGCCTTCATCGTGAGGATAAGGCACTCTTGTGGCACGTCGAGGAATTGTTTTTCAAACTCGCACACCAACACATTGGGGCGCTCAACCAAGGCGGTGACTTCGTCCAACAATGCGGCATCTTCGATCGGCCGGAGCGCTCCGTGCGACTTCGAATCCTCGCCACCACCAACTTTGGCTGCGGCGGCTTCGAGTTGTCGCGCAATCTCAGCGCGACGCTCAGTGAAGCTGGCAATGACTGCGCCGTCTTTGGCGAGGATCTCTGCGTACACATCGGCATTGGCCAACACCACGGGCGACACACGGGCTTCAAAGCGGTGGCCTTGTGTGCTGTTGCCAGCGGTGAGGCCCAATGCTTTGACGGGCACCACGGTGCTGCCATGCAAAGCGATCAAGCTGTGTGCGGGGCGCACAAAGTTGACGCTGCTCCAACCGGGCAATTCACAGTCGGTTTCAAGCTGATAGCTCATCACTTTCGGGATGGGCAACTTGGCGATGGCTTCGTTCAAAGCTTTTTGCAAGCCGTCGGCCAAGCTCGCGCCTTTGACGATGCTGTCGTAGAACAAGGCTTCAGCTTTGCCATCGGGTGCGCGTTTGAGTTGCGCCACGGCCTCGGGGCCAGCGCCCAAGGCTTGCAGTTTTTTCAGCAAGGCGGGGGTGGCGTTGCCGCTGGCATCCAAGCCAACCGTAACGGGCATGAGTTTTTGTTGCACGGCTTTGTCTGCAGCCAATGCAGACACGGCGGTTATGTGCGCGGCTAAACGGCGTGGCGATGCGTAGGCCGTCACGGCTGAATTAGCAGCCGTCAAGCCTTGCGCTTTGAGTTGCTCAAACAGAACGCCTGAGAACGCGTCGCCGAGTTTTTGCAAGACTTTGGGTGGCAGCTCTTCCACGAAGAGTTCGATGAGTAGGTTGTGTGTGGTCATGTTCTTGTGTCCTACGCTCAAGCGGTCTTCTTCGGCATTTGGTCAACCCACTCACGCGGGGCCATGGGAAAGCCCAAGCGCTCACGGCTCTCGTAATAGCTTTGCGCCACAGCGCGCGCCAAGTTACGGATGCGACCGATGTAGGCAGCACGCTCGGTGACGCTGATGGCGCCACGCGCATCGAGCAAGTTGAAGGTGTGTGCGGCTTTGAGCACTTGCTCGTAGGCGGGCAATGCGAGCTGTGCGCCCATGAGGTGTTGCGCTTGCTTTTCGTGTGCGCCAAAGGCGGTGAACAAAAACTCGGCATCGCTGTGCTCGAAGTTGTATGTGGATTGCTCGACTTCGTTTTGTTTGTACACGTCGCCGTAGGTCAAACCATCGGTCCATTGCAAGTTGTAGACGTTGTCCACGCCTTGCAGGTACATGGCCAAGCGCTCAAGGCCGTAGGTGATTTCGCCGGTGATGGGTTTGCAGTCAATGCCGCCAACTTGTTGGAAGTAGGTGAACTGCGTGACTTCCATGCCGTTCAACCAAACCTCCCATCCCAAGCCCCATGCGCCCAAGGTTGGGTTTTCCCAATCGTCTTCGACGAAGCGGATGTCGTTTTTCTTGAGGTCAAAGCCTAGCGCTTCGAGCGAGCCCAAATACAGCTCCAAGATGTTGCTGGGTGCGGGCTTTAACACCACTTGGTATTGGTAGTAGTGCTGCAAGCGGTTGGGGTTTTCGCCGTAGCGGCCGTCTTTGGGGCGGCGGCTTGGCTGCACATAAGCGGCTTTCCATGGCTCTGGGCCCAAGGCGCGCAAGAAGGTGGCAGTGTGCGACGTGCCCGCACCGACCTCCATGTCGATGGGTTGCAACAAGGCGCAGCCTTGCTCGGCCCAGTAGGACTGGAGTTTGAGAATGATTTGTTGAAAGGTCAGCATAAAACCAATGCCAGCTTGTGAGCCAGCTCAGTAAGCGCAGGGCCAAATGCCTGCAAACCTTTGATTTTACGGGCCGAAACGCCTCTGGCCGTGCCGAAGTTGAGAAGACAGCCACGCCACGACCGCGAAAGCACCCAAGCACAGCAGAACCAAAGGCCACAACCCCCAAACAGACACCCAACGCGCATAAGGGGTGACCGGACCATCAACGCCCCGCACCGAGGCGGTCAGCGCCGCTTGCACCCCACTTGGCAAACGGTGCGTGACCTCGCCGCGTGCATTGATGATGGCGGTTGCGCCCGTATTGGTGGCACGCAACATGGGGCGCCCCAACTCCAAGGTTCGCATGCGAGAAATCTGCAAATGTTGATCGATCGCCACGGTGTCACCGAACCAAGCGATGTTGCTGAGGTTGAGCAACAAGGTGGGCGCCGTTGCAGGATCTGCAAAACTTTGTGCCAACTCTTCCCCGAACAAATCCTCGTAGCAAATGTTGGGGGCGATGCGCTCGTCACGCCAGACCAACGAAGGTTGGGCCACGGCGCCTCTGGCAAAGTCCCCCAAGGGGATGTGCATCATGCGCACGAACCACTGAAACATGGGGGGTACAAATTCACCAAAAGGCACCAAATGGTGTTTGTCGTAGCGATACGCGCTGTTGCGCGCGCCCCCTTGCAAGGCCAACGCCGAATTGGTGTACTGAGGTGGGGCGCCTTCACTGCGATCGGTGCGCAAAGGCAAGCCAATCAGCGCCACTTGCTGGCTGCGGACGTAGTGTTGTTGAAGGTCGGCCCAGTAGGTGCCGGGCAGCTGCTCGGGCAAAACAGGCAGCGCGGTTTCAGGCAGCACGATCAGGTCGGAGGTGTTGTTCAGCAGTGCCGCACGGTAGTCACTCAGTGCATGACCCATGCCTGCACCAAACTTCAAATCTTGCGGGACGTTGCCTTGCAACAAGGTCACGGTGATGGGCGAGCGAGAGGTTGTCTCACTTATTGCGATATGGCTCGACGAGGTCACCCACATGAACCCCAAGCCCGCCACGCAGGCCACAGAAAACAAATGCGTGCGCCAGGAGCGCTTGACCGTGTAGCGCGCTTGCCACTTCGCGGCGAAAAGCATGGCGACAAAAGCGGCCAAGCCGCACAAGCCATAGACGCCGACCCACGAGGCCCAGTGATGCAACACACTGTCCACATGGGCATAGCCAATGGCCCCCCAAGGAAAGCCTGTGAACAAGGTGCCCCTGCCCCATTCAGCCAACACCCACAGCGCGGCAAAAGCAACCGCACGTGGCATCACGCCGACACCTTGCGTGCACCAAGTCCGATAGGCCCACATCCCCAAGGCATAGAACAAGGCCAAGCTGCCCGCCAATAACAAGACGGCGAAAGCGGCCAGCCAGGCGGGCATGCCGCCGTACACATTCATGGAAATGAAGAGCCACCACGTGCTCCCCACCAACCATGCGCTAGCAAACAGCCACCCTTGATGAAATGCTTGCTTAGGGCTGTGGCTTCGGTCCACAGACCAGGCGAGCACGGCCAAGCTGAGGATCTGAAGCCAGCCCTGCGGTTGGCCTAGAAAGCCCCCCTGAAAAGGCCAAGCGAGCGACAGGGATTGGGCGAGGCCCGCGATGAGCAATACCAAGCCACGCGTGAAGCCCAAGGAGGATGCAGTCGAGGCATCCGCGAATCCGCGCGAGGGCCGATCATGCGCCATAAGGTTTATGACGCCTCCGTCTTTGCGGGCACGGGGTAAACCTTGAACCACTTCACCGCACCGGCTTTGGTGTGCAGGACCTCAAAGCGCAGATCGTTGACATCGAAGTGCTCACCACGCCGTGGGACATGGCCCATCGCATGCGCAATCAGACCACCAATCGTGTCGAATTTGTTGTCCGCACTGGCCGCATCGGCTTGCGCGACTTCGAGTGCCGTCGCAAAAGCTTCGGCCACACGCTCCACGGAGGTGTCACCGCTGACGCGGTAGGTGCGATCAGCGAGGGCAAAGATGTCGCCCGCGTCGTCCTCTTGATCGAATTCGTCTTCGATGTCGCCCACGATTTGTTCCAACACATCTTCAATCGTGATCAAGCCAGCAATGCGGCCAAACTCGTCCACCACCAAGGCCATGTGGTTGCGCGTGTTGCGAAACTCTCGCAGCAAATCATTCAGTCCCTTGCTCTCGGGCACAAACACCGGCGGTCGCAAAAGCGTGCGCAAGTTGAGCGCAGGTGCGCGTTGCAGTTTGAGCAAGTCTTTGGCGAGCAAGATGCCCACGATGTTGTCACGCTCGTTTTCATAAACCGGAAAACGGGAGTGCGCAGTGTCGATGACTTGATGCATGCTCTCGTCCAGGGAGGCATCGATGTTGATCAGGTCCATGCGCGGGGCCGCCACCATCACATCACCGGCCGTTAAATCGGCCATGCGCAGCACGCCTTCGAGCATGAGCCGGCTTTCAGGGCCAATGACTTGGTTGTCTTCTGCGTCGGAGAGTGCATCCAGCAGCTCTTCGCGAGAGTCGGGGCCAGGATGTATGAATTCAAGCAAGCGCTGCCAGTAGCTGCGTTTGTCGCTTGCGTCTTTGTCTCGGGAATGCGGGGCGGTCACGGTGGTGCGGCAAGTCGCCGCGAGAGTCTGTCAAGTCTCAAGCATAGCCCAACCGTGTGTCAGGCGTTGTTATTCGGCAGACTGATGGCGGCCTTCGCGGACGCCTTTGCGAATTTCTTGAACCTCGGCCAAGAAATCCCAAAACTTTTTGGCATCTTCTTTGATGCTGTAGTTTGTTTTGGCAAACTGGTCGGCCATGAGTTCGGTCACGCGGCTGTCGAGGTTGCGCTTGGGCAGGCTCAAGTAAGCCTCTGTTTCAGAGCCGTCACGCTCCAGCGTGGCTCCGCTTTTACGCGCAATCCGAATCATCGGCGCGTTCTCACTCAAGGCGTGAATATAAATTTGCGAGACTTTTTCATTGCGCGCGTGCATCACCGCACGTTCAAACAAGCGCGCGCCGTAGCCACGGCCACGCGCATAAGACTGCACGGAGACACCGAACTCTGCAATCGATTGACGATCAGGCGCTTTCATGATGGCCAAATGCGCCATGGCCACGATGTCTAGGTTGCGGTTGAAGATGCCGTAGATTTCGTCGGTATCAAACTTCAAACCATCGATGTAACGGTTGATTTGCTCATCGGTGGCGGCATAGCCAAAGCGCAGGTACCGATCGTGCGGCGCCAACGCGAGCATGTGCGCTTTCATGGCGGGAACATGCTCTGGACCTAATGGGCAAATGGGGATCAACACACCCTCCTTGTCAGACGTTAACGCTTGCGGGACACCGGAAAGGCGCAGCAGCTGGCGACCCGCGTGGGCGGTGGTGCGGGCAAGGGTTTGAACGAGTGTCATGCATCGAAGTATAAGGGTTTCCACCTATTCTTGCAACGGACTGACAAATTCCTGTCTGACAGGGGACATTCCGGATGGTCCCAGCAGTCGTCCGCAAGCAGAATGGCAAGCAAGGAGACAAATAAAAATGACAAAGCCATGGTTGCCCGCTTATCCAGAAGGTGTTCCGCACGAGATTCATCCTGAGGAGTTCCGTTCCGTCGCTCAGTTATTAGAAGATTCTTTCAAAAAAAATGCCAGCGCTCCGTTTGCGGTTTGCATGGACCGCTGGATGACATACGGTGATGTCGACCAAGCTTCGGCAGCCGTTGGTGCATGGCTTCAACATTTAGGATTGCAGCCAGGCTCTCGGGTTGCAATCATGCTGCCGAACGTGCCTCAATTTGCGGTGACGATGGCGGCTGTTTTACGTGCTGGCTATGTTTGCGTGAACGTGAATCCGCTTTACACCCCACGTGAGTTGCAGCATCAGCTCAAAGACTCTGGCGCCACCAGCATTGTCATCCTTGAGAACTTCGCCAAGATCTTGCAAGAAGTGATCGATGAAACGCCGATCGAGCATGTGGTGGTGGCATCGATGGGCGATATGTTGGGCTTTGTGTATGGAAACTGGATCACCTTTGCAGTACGCCATTTGGCACGCATGGTGCCAGCCTTCAAGCTGCCACGACACGACAAATCAGGCAGAGAACGCACGCTTGTAACGTTCAAACATGTGCTGTCTTCGGGGCAACGCATGTCGCTCAAGCCGGCACCGACCGATCTGAATGCGACGGCCTTTTTGCAATACACAGGGGGCACGACGGGCTTGTCAAAAGGTGCGGTGCTCACACATGGCAATATCGTTGCGGCCATTTTGCAGGCCGAGGCTTGGTTCACACCTGCGATCCGACGGGTGGGTGATGTACGAAAGATCAACTGCATTGCAGCGTTGCCGCTGTATCACATCTTCGCGTTGACCTTGTGCTTGCTGTCCATTCGTTGGGGCTCACACATGACGCTGATCCCGAACCCGCGCGACATTGATAAATTTGTGGACGTGCTGAAAAAGCGCCCCTTCCATTTGTTGCCTGCGGTGAACACGTTGTTCAATGCGCTGTTGCAACATCCTCATTTCAAGTCTTTAGATTTCTCCAACTTATGCGTTTCGCAAGCTGGCGGTATGGCAGCCTCAGAAGGCACGGCCAAGCGCTGGCAAGAGGTGACGGGCTGCGCCATGGTCGAAGGTTGGGGCATGAGTGAAACGTGTGCGATCGGCACCAACAACCCTGTCACTGCGACGCACTTCAGCGGCAACATTGGACTTCCTTTGCCGAGCATCGAGATTGCGATCAAAGACGATGACGGGCTTAGCCTTGCCGTTGGGGAAACCGGCGAAATTTGCATCAAAGGTCCCAACGTCATGATGGGCTACTACATGCAAGCTGAAGAAACTGCAAAAGCATTCACGTCAGATGGCTTCATGCGGACAGGAGATATCGGCGTGATGGACGCAAATGGCTTCACGCGCATCGTAGATCGCAAGAAGGACATGATTCTGGTGAGCGGATTCAACGTCTTCCCCAACGAGTTAGAAAACGTCATCTCGTTGTGCCCCGGCGTTGTTGAGTGCGCGGCTGTGGGTGTGCCGGATGAAAAGCAAGGCGAGTCCATCAAAGTCTTCGTTGTCCGAAGCGACGTGACGTTGACGGAAGAAGACATCGCAAAATATTGCCGCGATAACTTAACTGGCTACAAACACCCCAAATACATCGAATTCCGTGATGAACTGCCCAAAACCAACGTGGGTAAAGTTTTGCGCCGCGAACTGCGAATCAACAAATAAAACGAATGATCGATTTACCTAAGGAAGTTAGCTTTTGGGAACGCGGTTGGCTGTCGTCTAACAACATTTTGTTGCGTGATGCTGAACAAGCAATCCTGATTGATACTGGCTACTGGACACACTCCAAACAGACGCTTGAGTTGGTTCGCGCAGCATTAGGCTTGCAGCCTTTGACGGGAATTATCAACACACATTTGCACAGCGATCACTGCGGCGGAAATGCACACTTGCAAACGGCGTATCCGCATGCAACAACACAAGTTCCCCCGGGACATGCGGATTATGTTTTTGATTGGGATCCTGCTGCGTTGACCTACACACCCACGGGTCAGCACTGTCCGCAGTTCACAGCTACTGGAGTGATTCGAGACGGTGATTGTTTTGAAGTTGGATCGACAGAATGGGAAGCTCACGCAGCCCCAGGACACGACCCTAATTCAATTGTCCTGTTTGAAGAAAAATACGGTATTTTGATTTCAGCTGATGCACTTTGGAACAATGGTTTCGGGGTTGTTTTTCCAGAGATTGAAGGTATTGCTGCCTTTCAAGAAGTCGCGGAAACATTGGATGTGATCGAAAAATTGCAACCCAGAATTGTTTTGCCAGGTCATGGTCCAGCTTTCACTGATGTCACTGACGCCATTGCAAGAGCAAGAAGTAGGCTTGCAGACTTCAAAGCCAAACCGGATAAGCACGCAGCTTACGCTGCAAAGGTTTTACTTAAATTCAAACTGCTAGAACTGCAACGCTTGCCGTTGAAAGACTTTTTGGAGTGGAGTGTGCAAAGTAGGTATATGCAAGAACTTCATGCACGCTATGCAAACCAACAAGCATTTGACGTCTGGGTTGAAGAGCTTTGTAACGGATTGCAGTCGAGTGGTGCCGCGACACTCGATGACGGATTTATTACTAATAAATAAATTGAACAGAGTTTATAAACTTGCTCTGTGTTCAAAACTGAAACTACAAAAACAAAAACCCCCACTCACTGAGCGGGGGTTTTTGAGGCTTAAATAGCCTGACGATGTCCTACTTTCACACGGGAACCCGCACTATCATCGGCGCTAAGTCGTTTCACTGTCCTGTTCGGGATGGGA